>ERZ795059.92-NODE-92-length-131512-cov-14.596636_pt1 | contig 131512 bp, 94 predicted proteins | sample MGYA00375143_ERZ795059 | MGnify/ENA primary metagenome ERZ795059 (study PRJEB30188, sample SAMN05720168) | activated sludge metagenome | isolation source: Anaerobic digester | place: USA | collected 2015-01-07 ... | reverse complement strand
CCATCGGCGGCATCCTGTTCACCAGCCTGGTCAAAAATCCAGCGGCACAGGGGCTGCCGCCTCAGACCACGCTGATGTGGCTGATCGTTGCAGCGATGGGCGTGATTTCCCTGGTGGGATTATATATCTATGACCGTTTGCTGATCAAGGCGCAGTAAGCATCGGTCGTTTTCCCATTACGGGTTCATGCCACCTAAACAAGAAAGAACAGTTTATGTCGTTTCAGAAGGGTTGGGCGGCGCTGCATCTGCAATTCACATCGCGCGTGCCGCGTACCGAATATTCTGCCGATCAACACTGGCCTCTGGTTCAAGCGGTCACCGGCGTCAAGGTGTCTGCAGACAGCCCGCCGGACCTGCAGGCGCAGGCCTCCGCCGCCTTCCGCAAGGCCTGGCACTACGATCTGGTGTGGAGCATCGCCGTCAGCCGGGAAGAATTCGGCGAACAGTATACTGAAATGGGCCATGCTGTGTATGCGCACGGCGGCCAGGATTACCTGCCCGCAGGCGCTGCAAGGTGGACCGATCCGGAACAAATTCTGAACCTGAACCCGGTGCAGCTATTCGGCATTCCGAATCACCACACCCTGGTCAGCCGCTTCAACAGCCATTACGCGGAAAAATGCCGCCAAACTCCTGAGGCGGTCAATATGACCGGCATTTATATAACCCTCATCTCCGGCCTGATCTATCTCTTCGGCTGGGAGGAGCTGCTGGTCGCAGCAGGAACCAGCGGCGAACGGTTCGGCGCATTGGCAGAGCGGTACCGCCGATGGATCCAGCCCTATTTTAATGCCCTGGCCGATGCCCAAGCGCCGGTGGTGATGATCCATGATGATTTTGTCTGGAGCAGCGGCCCGTTCCTGCATCCGGACTGGTACCGCCGGTTTCTCTTTCCCTCTTATCGTGCTCTGTTCGAGCCTCTGCGCCAAGCGGGAAAAATCATTCTGTTCACCTCTGACGGCGACTATACGCTGTTTATCGACGACCTGGTCGCCTGCGGGGTCAATGGGCTGGTGATGGAACCCTTCACCGACATGGCCAAAGTCGCGACAAGTTATGGAGACCGCATCAGCTTTATCGGCAATGCCGACACCCGCGTGCTGCTGTCCGGCGGTAGAGATGAAATACGCAACGAGGTCAAACGGTGCATGGAGATCGGCAAAGCCCACCCAGGGTTTTTCATGGCCGTGGGCAATCACATTCCCGCCAACACACCGGTGGACAATGCCCTTTTCTACCAGGAGATGTACCAGGAGTTGAGCAGGCGCTGACCTGCACCTCTTCTCAACCGCTGTGTTGAGGTCACTCTTTCCCTTCCATTACGCCTATGATGCAGAGGATCACCGGGAGACCTCTTTGCGCGGCGCGCCGGCCGAAGTGGCGGAGGCGTTGAAAAAGGAACTGCAGGCCCGTCTAAGCACAGCGGGCATGGAGGTGTTGGAGGGGAGGATCACCCACCTGATATATTCATGAGGGATGAAAAAAATTACTGCCCCGCATCGACCGCCGTCTCTAGAATCTTTTGCACCGATGGGCCGATGATGATCTGCGCAGCCTCAACCGTCAAATCAAGTCTCTTGTGCGGGAAGCGGCGATGCAGGCGGGTCGAATGAAACGGGCGAAAAAAACACACTGCCAAAGCAGCGATTGAGCAACAGACACACGGCGTAAACGCCCATGCGGAGTTAAAACTCACACTCCGCCAGAGACGATCAATGTTGGGGACACTGGGACGGCCGGTGCGCCGGCAGGCTGATGGTAAAGTGCGTCCCCTCTCCCAGGCGGCTCTGCACCGTAAGAGTGCCCTGATGGCGGGAGACGATCTCCTTGCACACATACAGACCAAGCCCATGACCGCAGGCATGGCCGCTGTGAAAAGGCTGAAATAACGTAGACAACGTAGCGCGATCCATGCCCGGACCGTTGTCGCACAGGCTGCACACCACCATCTGGCTCTTCTCCTGATAGCCGGTTTTGATGCGCAGGGAGACATCCGGACAAGCCTGCAGAGCGTTGTATAGAAGATTAAACAGCACCTGGCGGATCTGCGATTCCACGCCGCAGATCAAAGGCAGGTTTTCAGCCGCGCAGAATGAGACTGCGGTTTTATGTTTGCGTAAAAAGGACTTGAGGACAAATAAAAAATCAGCGATGACCAGGTTAAGGGAGAGAGGGACAGGATGAAAGTCGGGTTTGACGCCTGAGAAAAGCGCCTGGGTCAACTCAAAAGCGTCGCGCAGCGCCTGAGCGGCGCAGTGCAGGCGCTCCGTCGCCGAGCCATACTCCTGCTGCGCCATGCACTGCAGCGCCACCTCCAGATTGCCATAACCGATGGTGAGTTGGTTATTCATCTCATGGCCGATGCTGGCGGCCAGAGTGCCGGCCATGAGCAGGCTTTGCTGCTGCAAAAGCCGCCCGCTTTGCTCCTCGATATCTGCCGCAGCAGCCGCCGTCTCAATCTCCCTGGTCAGGGCTGCCGCATGTGCTTGATCCCAGCTCATTCACACGCTCCTCTGCCTTTTTTCTGCCCATTCTACGCCCCATCTCCCGTCTGACTGGGACATGCAAGCCTCATGGAGACGAGGCAGCACGTAGAATAAGTGACCCTGTTATCTTACCTAGGGAAAGAGGCAATTCTCATACCAGTCGAAATGGGTCTTTTAGAGCAGCGAGCGTTTTTTTTCCAGGTAATAGCTGTAATTGGCCAGAGTGACTTCAGGCGGCACTCGGTGATCCACGCAGGGGATAAAACCGCCTTGTTGCAGCAGCGGGGTCAGACGATCCCATTCACGGTCGATGGCCCCACGACCGGCGATGAGAGCTCGCTTATCCACGCCGCCGATCAACAGCAGCTGATCGCCATAGTCCTGGCGCAAGCGAATCGCATCGGTGTGGGCAGCCTCCAAGGGAAACATGACGCGAATGCCCGATTCCAGCCAACCCGGAACCAGCTCATAGATGCAACCGTCACAATCCAGAACATTATGCACAATGCCTTTGGCCTTCAGGCTGGAGGTGATCTCCTTGTAGCGCGGCACCATCAGCTCATGAAACAGTCGCGGAGACATCAAGGGGCCGTGATTGTAGCACATATCCTCCCACCACCAGGCCACGTCCACCAGTCCACGGGGGATCCGCTCGATCAACTGAAGGGTCAGCAGAACGAGGTGATCCATCATCTCCCCCACCCAGTCTTTTTCAGACATAAGCGCATAAGAAAAATTTTCCACGCCCATCCAATTGCGCAACCAGCCGTAGAGCGATCCAGCGTTAAAAATAACCGGCAGGCCGGTGCGCTTGGCCTGTTGGCTGAACAAAGCCAGATCTACGCAACGTTCCGGATGTGACGGATCCAGTCTCTCCCGCTTGAACGTTTCCCAATCCGCGCGGCTTTCGATGACATATTTGAGGTAGCGGGGAATGGTCGAACCGGTGGAAGGCACTTCGCAGAGGTTGCCATCCGTGTCTTGCAAAATAAGATGATCGCCCCTGTCTTCCAACACTCTTTTTTCAAACGCCGGATGCAATCCGTTTGGCAATGAGAGCAGGGGAAAAATGGAAACCCCTTCGAGACCGAGATAACACTCCACCTCGCTGTTGGTGATGACCGAGCGCGGCAATCCCTGTTTATGCCACTCGGTGATGGTTTCATCCCAATAGCCAAACTCAAAATCAGGGATCGAATCCGGCTTTTCATGATTGAGAACGGCGAGAAAGCGTTCACGTGTTGTCATAGAGAGTCCTTTTATCTGCGTTGACGGCGTATTATCTGCCGATAAATTTCTTGATGTTGTCCGTCATCACCTGCGTCATGGCGGCGTAGGCCTTGGCGACGCCGTGCTGATTTCGGCGCGCTTCATACAGCTTTTGCACCCACTGATACTTGCCCTCAGGGGCCAGAGACAGCGTTTTCGCAAAGGCGACGTGCAGCAGGCCGGCCGGCAGGCGATCGTAGAGCTGCCACACCGAGTCGACCGGTTGATCGGGCGTGGTTTCAAGGATCACCAGGCTCTGCTTTTTATCCAGACGCTGGGCAAGAAAACCCTGCAGATTCAAAGCCTGTGTCGGCGTGAGCCGCAGCAGCAGTTTTACGCGTCCGGCGGCCAGCAGGGCGGAGATCTGCGCGCTGTCGGCAAGCGTGGTTTCGACAACGCCGTTTTCCTCTGCCCAGGTTTGCACCAACGTGTGCCCCCAGCTGCTGAGTCCTTTGCCGTCGAACACAGGATCCTGCGGCGAGCGAAGGCACAGCCAATTGACGCCGGCGCGGTACAGCAGGCGGGCATGAGCGGCATTCTGGTGCAGCGATTCCGTTCCGTTGAGAGCGATGGCGGCGCACAGCCTGGCGCCGGACGCCGCCTCATCGAAACTGACGCTGTTTTTGAAACGGAGCAGCTTGGATCCTTCACGAATGCGGCGCTCCAGGTCATCGTATGCGGCGAACAGGTCTTTTTCCTCCGCCGTAGCGGGCAGTGGGTAAACCACGCAGCGCACAGCCGCAGGGATGGCGCGATCTCGCAGAGAGTCGGCTTTTGCCAGAGTGGTCGCCGGCTGAAAAGAAAAATCAATCTGATCGCCGAACAAGTGAAAGAAATAGCCGCTGCGATTTCCGCCGAACAACAGAGTGCCGGGCGCATCGGCCAAAACGGTCAGCAGCTCCACACAGCGCTCTCCGACGACCTGCAGCGCCTGAACATTGAGCGTCGACGGGTCATCTTCGAACTGATGATAAAACGGATGGTCTCCTGTAGAGGAGACATAAAAAGCCGGAATGCCCTGTTCGACAAAATAGGCATGATCTGAGCCGAACACGCCGCTGCCGCGGTAGAGTTTCAGTTTTTTACTCACCGAATCATTGTGGCTTCGCACCCAGGGGTCCAGCAGGTCAAAAAAGTAGTTCCGGCCGCTGATGCTGACTCCGCCGTCGCCGGCGCCGACCATATCTAGATTGACGTTGGCGACGATCTTTTCCGCCGGGACTGAGGGATGAAGGGTGAAGTAGCGGGAGCCGAGCAAGCCCTGCTCTTCGCCGCCAAAGCAAGCAAAGATGATCGAGCGCTTGAGTTTTTTCTGCCTGATCACTCGGGCCATCTCCATCACCACCGCTGTTCCGGAGGCGTTATCGTCTGCGCCGGCGTAAAGATGACCATCCAGGGAAAGACCGTTGTGATCCATGTGGGCGCCGACAACCAGGTATTCGTCGGCAAGAACCGGATCCGTGCCGCGGACCACGACCAGGACGTTTTCGCCTTCCTGGACGGCCGCCAGATCAAACCGGCTGCTCATCGCCATCCTCCGATGAAAGGAAAAAGAGTGGGGTTTGTCAGCCAGGTCGCGAAGGAGATGATCAATGTTTTTGTGGCATCCGGTAAAGAGGTCGCGCGCCACTTTTTTAGAGATGTTGAAAATGGGCATGTGCGGTCGATATCCTTCTGCGGTGATCGTAACGCCGCGCAGAGGCCAATCGCCCCGGTCCAGCATCAACAGGCCGGAAGCCCCTTTTTGTTCAGCGGTGCGCACCTTGTAAAACCGCTCGTTGGCAAACGCCCAATCCTGGCCATTCTGCGGCACGCCGCGTTGAATCAATACGATCTTGCCCTTTACGTCCATGCCCGCATAATCGTCCCAGCCCATGGAGGGTTCAGAGATGCCGTAGCCGATAAAAACCACCTCTGCGGAAAGCTCGGCGGAGCCCGAGTTTTGATACGGGATGAAATCAACATTCTCCCGGTATTCGATGGCGCCATAAGAGCTGTTGAGCAGCTTCAATTTAGCCTTTTTCTTCTGCTCGGTGACCAGCATGGGAAATATCTGCAAATAGCCGTTCTCATCGCCCATGGGCGTCAATCCCCAGCTCTTCAGCTGGTTGCTGATCCACAGCGCGGCGTTGCGCGCCTCCGTAGTGCCGGTCTTGCGGCCTTTGTATTTCGGCAGGCACAGCTCCTCGACATAAGAAAATGCGGCTGATCCATCAAAAGCGTCCTGGGCCGCGGTGAACGAGAACAATAGTAAAACAAAGATCACGCTCTTTTTCATCAAATCGTCCTTTGCGCAGTTTGGGGTTCCGTTAGGATCAACCGATCAGGGTGAAATCAGCAACCTGAAGATTGACTAAACTTTTATTTTATTAAAAATAATCCTCTCCTGCAAGCGAAAAAAAACGGTTGGCGCAGGAATGAGCTGAATACTTGACGAAAAAGCGACCGCGGGGTTTGGTAGATATTGACATTGTAGAATGATTTATCTATATTAAAAGCTGCAAATTGAACGTGTTAATAGGAAAGCCCTATGCAGGGTGCCATCATACCTGTCATTGCGGACGATCGTGAGAGAAAAAGTGATGCGGTCAACGAGCTGCTCAGGCTTCCTCAGGTTCGACTGACCATTCACAGACTGCCGGTGGGCGACTATCTGGTCGCCGGCCGTCTTCTCTTTGAACGTAAAACAATATGCGATCTAGCGGCATCTATCAGGGACGGTCGGTTATTCGCTCAAGCGCGACGTCTCGCAGCTGCAAAAGGAATGCCGGCGCTGATCGTGCAGGGCACGGGAGCCGAATTTCACGCTCAGGGGATGAGCCGCGAAGCGATCCAGGGGGCATTGGTAAGCCTAGCCTTTAGATTCGGGATTCCAGTATTGCGCGCCCGGGACGGTCGCGAATGCGTTTCCCTCATGCTCTATGCCGCCGCACAGACCGCGGACGGCAAAAAAGTACTGCTGCGACGGCCGGCCGCCTTGGGAAAAAACAAACAGCGTCGCCAAATGTATATCTTGCAGGGCTTGCCCGGCGTCGGCGATGTGCGCAGCCGAAATTTGCTGGAACGATTTCAGACTCCGGCTCATGTTTTCACGGCATCCATCGATGAACTCAAACAGGTCCAGGGTATCGGCCGAATCCAGGCAGAAAAAATTTACTCCCTCATCCATGAAAACCCTGCCGAATATCGCTTCTCTGCAGGCCATCGATGAACCAGGGTGCACTTAAAAAAAAGGAATCTTCATGTCCAAATCCACTGTAGCCGTGTTGCGCACCAGCCCCAAGAGCGTGCTCGCCGATTATCACAAACTGATGAATCTGGCCGGATACCAGACGGTACTTGATAAACAGGCCGAGACCGCTCTGAAGATCAACATATCCTGGCATTTTTTCTTCCCCGGCAGTTCGACGACTCCCTGGCAGCTGGAGGGCGTAATCCGCACGCTGAAACAAGACGGCTTTGCGCCGGCGAGAATCCACGGCTGCCACAACCGTACAGTGGTGGTCGATGCCCATCTCGGCGAACAGGAAAACAAACAGATCAATGTATTGCAGGCGCACGGGCTAGCCAACGTTCATCTCTACGAAGGGGAAGAGTGGATCAATGTGCACGAAGCGGTGGGCGACCTGAGCGCGAAATTTCTCTGTCTGAATCAGGTTTTTCCCAAGGGATTCTTTATCCCCAAGCGGTTCATCGGCGAAAACATCATCCACCTGCCCACGGTCAAAACCCACATCTTTACCACCACCACCGGCGCCATGAAAAACGCTTTTGGCGGTTTGCTCAATGAACGCCGGCACTGGACCCATTCGGTCATCCACGAAACTCTGGTGGATCTGTTGATGATTCAAAAACACATCCACCGCGGTCTGTTTGCGGTGATGGATGGCACCTTTGCCGGCGATGGACCGGGTCCGCGCTGCATGACGCCCTATGTCAAAAACATTCTCCTGGCTTCCAGCGATCAGGTAGCCATCGATGCGATCGCAGCCAAGCTCATGGGATTCGATCCGCTTTCTATCAAATACATCCGTCTGGCGCATGAACAGGGTTTGGGTTGCGGAGACCCGAAGGAGATCGAGATCGTCGGCGACCTGGAAGCAGCCCGGGAGAACTGGAAATTCATCGGACCGTATAAAAAGATGACCTTTGCCTCGCGAATGCAGCATCGCATCTATTGGGGTCCGCTGAAAAAGCCGTTGGAGTGGACGCTGAAAACCGTGCTGGCGCCATGGTCCTACATCGCCAGCGTGGTCTATCACGACAGCTTTTGGTACCCGCTGTTCGCCAAGCATAAAATGAACAAAGCCTTGAGCAGCGAGTGGGGCCGTCTGTTTCATAACTGGGAAACGGTCCGGGCGGACGAGCAGGGCTTTGCGGATGTGGGCCAAAGCGCGCCGAAGCTCGAACGATCCGGCTGGAGAGTATTCCTGCGCTCGTTTAAAGTGCTGATGACCTGCTTAAAGGAGGCGCCGGAATTCGCCGCGCGTAAAAGGCGGCGCTCGGCTTAAAGCCGGATGCCGACGAAAGCCCCTGGATTCAGCCGGAACCGGAAATTCGATAAAGTGAAGACAAGGAAAGAACGATGTTCAACTGGTTGTTTGACCCGCAAGCCTGGATCGCTTTAGCGACGCTGACCTCTCTGGAGATCGTCCTGGGCATTGACAACATCATTTTCATATCCATCCTGGTGGCCGAACTGCCCATCGAGCAGCGCAACCGCGGCCGGATCCTGGGCCTGGCCCTGGCCATGTTCGCTCGAATCGGCCTGCTGCTGTCGCTGACCTGGCTGATGCGGCTGACCCAGCCGCTTTTCACGATCTGGAGTCAAGAGATCTCTGGAAGAGACCTAATTCTGATCCTCGGCGGTCTTTTTCTCATCGGCAAAAGCACGCACGAGATTCATTCCGCGGTGGAAGGCGCAGAGGAAAAAAAGACAACGCCCAAGGTCACCAGCTTTGGCGGCGTACTGGTCATGATCGCTGTCATCGACATCATCTTTTCGCTGGATTCGGTCATCACCGCCGTGGGCATGGCCAACCATCTGCCGGTGATGATTCTGGCCATCGTCATCGCGGTCATGGTCATGATGCTGGCAAGCAAATCCATCGGCCTTTTTATCGACACGCACCCAACCCTGAAGATGCTCGCTTTGAGCTTTCTCATCCTCGTCGGCGTGGCGCTGCTGGGCGAGGGCCTTGATCTGCACATCCCCAAAGGATATATCTATTTCGCCATGGCGTTCTCGGTAGTGGTCGAAATGCTCAACCTAAAAGTCCGGGAACGGCGTTTTCAGCCGCTCAAGTCGCATTCACAGAACATTTAAAAGGAGACCCTCATGAAAATCCAACTCGTGCTGTTCGTGGTCGTTCCTGCCCTGCTCGCTGTGCTTCAACCGGCAGGCGCCGGCAACATTCCAAACGAATGCCGCATCGGCGGCTTTTACCTTGGCCCGCAGGCTTACAGCTTCCGCCTTTACACCTTTTTTGAGGCTGTGGACAAGGCCAAGGAAGCGGGCTGCAGCGTGATCGAAGCGTTTCCCGGACAAAAGCTGAGCCCGGAGGACGAAACGCCCTTTGGCCACACGGCCCCGCCGGCGGTGTGGAGCAAAGCCAAGCGCAAGCTGGAGGCCGCCGGCGTGCGTTTGGTGAACTACGGCGTTGTGGGCTTTAAAAGCGATGCTGAACTGGCGCAGATTTTTGATTTCGCCAAATTGATGAGCATCCCCTGCGTCACCATGGAGCCCAGTCCGGCCACTGCCGAAACCATCGACAAGATCGAAACACTGGTCAAGCAGTATGACATCAAACTGGCGATCCATAATCATCCTAAAAACGAAAAGAATCCGGATTATAAATACTGGGACCCCCAATTTGTCCTGTCTCTGGTAAAAGACCGGGACCCGCGCATCGGCTCCGGCGCTGACACCGGACACTGGCTGCGCTCCGGGATCAATCCGGTGGATGCCCTGAAAACACTCCAGGGACGGATCATCAGCTGCCATCTGAAGGATTTGAATATGATGAGCCCCAAAGCGACGGATGTGCCCTTTGGCCGCGGTGTGGCCGACATCAAGGGCGTGCTCGATGAATTAAAACGGCAGGGCTTCAACGGCAACATCTCGATGGAGTATGAATCCAATTGGGAAAACAATATCGTCGAGATCAAGCAGTGCGTGGATTTTGTCAGGCAGCACGGAACCAAGCAACCCTGAGCAGGCGACAAAGAGTGCTGCGGGCCCCCCAACGATGATAGAGCGATGCCCGCAATTTAATTTCTACCGTCAATGGGTCGGTGCGTTTTTGTTGTTAGCTTGCCAACAAGGCTGCCAAAAAGCAATGTCAAAACTATACGCCGGGGCAATTTGATTCGGGACGTCGATCTGTAGAACTCGCGTCGGGATTGGCTTCGATGTTTGAGTTAACCGCTATGCTTTATTCTTTCTACTTGCGTCTCCATTGCAGATCCAACAACGGCAACAGATGCCATTGGCGGCCGAAAGGATACTCGGCGTAACTCAACAGGCAGCCGAAGCGGATCTGGAAAAAGGGCGTTCGTTCCCAGCACAGCAACCCTTTCATTTCATAGGCGAATCCCGCCCGGGCCGGCGGACAGACGAGCACCTGGTTGTCCAAAGACCACTGCCACCGTCGCCAGGCGGGACCCTGCAGATTCAGCGCCGCTGTCCAGCGATAGCCGTGGTAAAAAACCGTCATCCGCGGATAAACCACAGGCAGATCAATGGTCGTCCGCTCATCCAGCGCCGCCGTCTTCAAACCCACGCCGAAACCCAGGCTCCAGGTAGCCGTCAGTCTCTCGCTCATCGCCCTGCGGAAACGCAGGTGATGATTTAATCCCAATAAAAAAGGAATTTCAAACTCTGAGGAGAGGATGCCGCCGACCCCTTTTCTGCGTAGAATGCGCAGCATCCAGGTGGGACAGAAAAAGCCGTGTTGGGACAAAATCTGCCAGCCGCAGGCGGTTCCATGAGACCATTTTATGGAAGCGTTCGGCAAGATCAGAAACCATAGTGGATGCGTAGAGATCTCCACTTTCTCAGACCAAGCATAACGCAGGGGACCCCAGAAACCGATCTCCCAGCGCAGCGGTTTTTCGTACGCCGGCTCAAAGGCGGCAAGGCCGGCTGTCGAGGACGCGAGCAGCAGCCATAAAAGCGCCGTTAAACAAACCGCTCTTTTCATTCGGGCACTCTCCACCGGGAACTGACCGGCACATGATCGGAAAGGTCCAGATAATCCTGATGCGTGACGGTGGAATGGGGCAGCCATTCGGTATTGGTGAAAAGATAATCGATTTTGCGATCCCAGAACGCGGTACGATCCGTGCAATGGGTAAAGCAGCGCTTTTGATCAGCCTGGTAGCTCAGCAGCGGAATGTCAGGCGCATAGGCATCATACATCGGCTGCAGCCAGGTCTTTTCCGGAGTGTAATGGCTGCCCTCCTTATGCAGAGGAACATCGCCGGGATGATGAAAAGATTCATCGGGGCAGCGATCCTCCAGACAAAAATCAGTGGAATCCGAACCTGGCGGCAGCATGTTGAAATCCCCGCCGGCGATAAACAACGCCTGCTCGGCCTGCAGCTTGTCCAGTTCCTGTTTGAAGCGTTCAATGTGTTTACGCTTGGTGTCATCGGTGGAAAAAGCATCAACGTGAATATTTAAAACATAAAAATCATCATGCCCGGGCAGGGCAACCCTGATTTTCAGCAGGCAGCGCTGCAGATAGAAATATCTGGTCAAGGCGTCCTGATCGCCGCGTTTGGGCAATTGGATGCGTTCGTGTTCAGCGATGGGCCATCGCGACAAGATGGCGTTGCCCATATCCATACGGCCGAGGCCGTCGCTGGGGATGAACTGCGCTTGCCAGGAGGAGGCGTACGCTGCATAGTTCAGAGCGGTATGATCCAGGAGCCATTGCACCTCATCCACATAGGCGGTTCGTTTGGAACGGACATCCACCTCCTGCAGCAGGAGCAAGTCCGGATCGATCTCATTGATTTTAACCGCCAATTTCTGCAACGTGGTCATGACCTCCGCCTCGGTCAACAGCACGCGATCACCGCAGCTGTCGCCAAACCAAGGCGTCTGACGGCCGGCGGCGAAACGGATATTCCAGGTCATGACGGTTATACTATCCGGAGCCGACTTGACATAGGGCGCGTGACGGGCGGTGTAGAGTACGGCGCTTTCTAGGTCATCGAACTGCGTAACCAGTGGGTCGCAGCAGCAAAGCAATACAATCCCTAATACGGCTGCAAACTCACGCCCCATAAACGATCGCCTCATGTTTTATACCTCCGAAGAGATTGCCGTCTTGCAAACGCGTCAGGGTTCGAGCACGGGCGAAATCGAGCTTTTGCGCGGTCGCTCCGGCAGCCAGTGCAGAATGGCCGGCGTCACGTCGAGGATGGAAAAGAGCTGCGCCGCGGTTTCCCGGGCGCAGCAGCCGAACAGCAGAGTCATGGCCGGGTTCACGGTATGGCCTTTGACGCACACATTCTCGATATTGCCGTGATCGCTGGTCAGCAGCACCAGCGTATCGCTCAGATCGACGTGGGCCAGAACCGTTTCGAGAAAAAGCTCCAATTTCAGCAGTTCCTGACTGGCTCTAGCCAGATCCCGGCTGTGGCCGGCCCGGTCGGTTTGAAAATATTCAAACAGGGTGAAATGAAAATCACGGCTGCGCCGACCGACGATCTCCCCCGCTTTTTCCACAGAAAAAACCGGAACGTTAAAACCATCGGCCACCAGCGCTTCACCGGTCAAATCCTGATACACTGATCGTTCAGCCGCCAGGTCGTCCAGATCAAAAAACGGCAGTTCTGCATAGAGGTTGCTCACGGTGGTCGCCGAGAGAAAGCGCAGGATGTCCTGTGGAGCATAGTCAAAAAAGGGAGGCCGAAACGTGTTGAGAAAGGCGGCGTCATAGCCGCGTTTTACAATAGTGGATAGAATCGAGGAGCGGGCGAGAATCTCGCGCAGGGCTTGATTCGGAAAACCATTTAAATGACGGCCAATCGCCTGTGCGCTGTTCACCCCGGTCAGGAGCGCGGTTTGGCCTGTGGCGGATTGCGGCAGACCCGGCAAGCCCAGGCCGGCGTCCAGGCCTAATGCGAAGCCGCCGCCCTTCAGGGGACGAGGAAAGGTTTGCGTGAGAAAATGGTTGAAATATTTCAGTCCCGGCTGACAACACGGATTGCACGTTTCATCCGCCTCCCCGATTCCCAGCCCATCGACAAACAGTAAAAGAATGTGATGAGGAGCGGCCATACTCAATATACTTTTTTCAACCGGGTCCCTGGATAATAAGCGGACAGAATGGTTGCCGCGTTTTGTCCGCGCAGGGCGCGGATGGCGGCGCCGACCTGACACATGCCGACGCCATGCCCCCAGCCGGCGCCGGTGAACCGAAACGCCTCGGCCAGGCCGTTCCGTTCATTCACCTTGTCAATCACAAAGCAGGCGCTGTACAGGGCGCTGGAGGACAGGGTTCGGCGGATGTTCAACTCGCGGGTTACCGTGACCGAGTCGCGGCTGCCGACGATGAGGATCTCGGCAAGGCGGCCGGAAACCCCGCGGCGCACCGGAACGATCTCGCGCAGATCGCCGATCTCAACGCCGGTTTTCTCCACGATCCACTTTTGCAGATCCTGGCGCGTGGCCGTGGTCTGCCAGCGGAAATATTTTTCCGCATATTGGGCGAAAGAGGGACGACCGGCCGTTTGGATGTTGCAGTTCACCTTGGGGTCGGATTGGACCCACAAACGGGCATTCGCCTCCTTGGTCAAATCCAGGGCGTTACGGTCGATGCCCGATTCGATGGAATCAAACTCACCGCGCAGATAGGGTTGGCCGTCTCCTTCCCACACCTCAGCGGCATCGGCGGTGTGTCCACCGCACACCGCTGAATAGGTGGCGGTGCAAAGCTGATCGCCGTAGGTCAAAACCATTCCGCGCGTCGAGGCCACCGCTGAGGAGGCCTTCTCGTTCTGTTGGCTCAGGCCGACATAGACTTGACAATGCACCTCATCGCAGACATCATAATCCGCGCCGCGATGAAAACGGTAAAAATTGTTCAAAAAGAGCGTCCGCGAAACTATCGCTTGCGCCTTGAGCGCTTCGGCGGGAAAATTCGAGGGCATCTCGCCGGCCACCACGCCGCGGAGATAGGCCTCCAAATTGACCACATTGATCACATTCAAGAGTCCGGCGTTGTCCACCGCCAACTCGAGTTCGCCGGCGTAGCTGCGGCTCTCCTGGTGCTCCCAGTGATAGCCGGTTCCCACCTGTACGTTTTTCAACGCCACGCCGCTGCCCAACAGACGCAGTCGGTCATGGACCCCATACTCTTTGCCGCTGGGCGAGAGAAGTTTGATCACGCCGCCGCCCGGCCGTTCCCACTCCTCCACGACGCGCGCATTGGCCAGAGTCGTTGAGGTCTTGAAATAGAGATCCGCGCTCATCTGCGTATCAAACGTTTTATCCAGCAGCACGCGGTAATAGCGGCGATCCACCAGGGTTTTGTTGTCAATACGCAGCACTTCTCCGAACGGCTTGATCTCCACCGGCACCTCACGGGCCTTCATCCGCTGAGCGGTTTCTTTGGCGCGCGCCTCGGAAGCTGATTCAAACAGCAGTATGCGGTAATGCTTTTGCCCCGGAGTGATCTCTGCGACCGCTGCGCTCCATAAGCCGGGCTCATTGAGTTGCAGATTTTCCTTTGCCACCGATGCCTGAACCCGGAACGGGCCCTGGGGTTCAAAATAAATCTTTTCCTGGCCTTCCAAAATCCCCACCCGAATGATGGGATCGCTCACCGGTGGTTCATAGCGAACACGGGCACAGGAAAGGAACGCCGCCAGTGCAAAAAGAGGGACGATCCATAAGAGATTGGGCAATCCTTTCTTCATAGCCATCCTTCCTTTATTTCATTCGCAACAGGCTAAGTCGTTCAAGGTCAGCCGTTTTGAGACGTTGACAGACGCCATTGGAACGGACCGCCCGTCGCTCAGTCCACTTCCTCACCCCTGCTGATACCCCATCTCCCGCAGCAGACTGTCTCTTTTCCGCCACTTTTCCCGCACTGCCACCCACAGTTCCAGGAACACCGGCCGTTGCAGAAACGCTTCGATCTCTTTGCGGCTGCTCTCCCCGATCTTGCGCAAGCTCTGTCCGTTTTTGCCGATGATGATGGCTTTTTGTGTATCCCGCTCCACCACGATGCGGGCGCGAATCAAATCTTTACGGCCCGGCTGCTCGTGAAACTCGTCGATCACCACCGCGGTGGAATAGGGGATTTCGTCATGATAGTTGAAAAAAATTTTTTCGCGGATGATCTCGGCGACGAAAAACCGTTCTGGATGTTCGGTCAGATCCTCAGGAGAATAGAGGGGCTCGCCTTCCGGCAGCAGACTCGCCAGGGCCGGCTCTAGGGCATCGGTGTTTTTGCCGTGTAGGGCTGAGATCGGAAAAATGTGTTCGAATCGGTAACGGCTTTGCATCGTCTCGATGACGCGGAGCAGTTGTTCCGGCTGCGCCAGATCCACCTTGTTGATCGCCAGCACCAGGGGTTTGCCCAGGGACTGCAAATGATCGAGGATGGCCGTATCCTGGACATTCGGCCGATCGTAGCTGTCGGTCACGTACAAAAGGACATCGCTGTCCGCCGCCGCCTGTCGCGCCGCCCGCATCATCATCTCCTGCAGCCGATACGTTGGTTCCAGAAGGCCGGGCGTGTCAAAGTAAACGATCTGAAAACCATCGCCGGTCTGAATGCCGATGATGCGGTGACGTGTAGTCTGCGGCTTGGCGGTGGCGATGGAAAGTTTGAAGCGCAACAGGTGATTGATCAGCGTGGATTTGCCGACATTCGGCCTGCCGACGATGGCGACATACCCGCAGCGGAATCCCGAAGACGTTGTGGAACCAGTCGTTGCCATTACAGATAGGCGTCCAGCGTATGGCTGTCGAACAGCCGGTCGACCAGTTCAACGCCGCTGACCAGCCGCAGCGTATGAAACTGGCAGCCGTTGCGCAGACACCCTTCGATGATGCCGCCGTTGGGAAGATGCAGGGCGAACATCGCGGCCGAACACACCTGGCAGCGCTGGTCGTCGTCATTCAGAGACACGCGGCAGTGAGGACAGAAAAATTCCACCACACCGCCTTCGTCCACCTCTATCTCAAAGACGTTTTTAAAGCTGCCATATACCGGATCCAGATAAATCAGACCTTCCTGATCCTTATATTTAACCAAAACGGAAACCGAAGCGTAGCCGTTTATGGTGTGCTCGGCATCCATCAGACTGTGGCCATTGGGGCAACTGGCATTCTGAATTCGGATGGCCTTGCTCGGCAGCTCGATTTCGAGCGTCTCCTTTTGTTTCTTCGACATGGAGCAACCTCCTCATCGCTAGCTTAATAAGATTTGGCGACCAGCACCCTCTGCGCGGATGGAGCGCCGCAGACGATGCAGGCGCCGGGCTCCCCGCCGTCTTCGATCGGCTGCAGCCGGATGGTGGCTTTGGCATCCTGCTGAAATTTTTCTTCGCAGGCGCCCTGACCGCACCAATGCACCCAGAAAAAACCGCCCGGCGATTCCAGCCGTTCGATCAGCTCTTTATATTCATCGCAGGTGAAGGTGTTGGCATCCCGGTTGCGCAGCGCCCGCGCATACAGATCCTTCTGTATCTTTTCCAGCAGCGCCTCGATGGTGGCGAGCAGGCTGTACTGGGGCACGGCGATTTTTTCTCCGGTATCGCGCCGGACAACGATCACCTGGTTTTGCGCCACATCCTTGGGCCCCATCTCGATACGAATGGGCACTCCCCGTTTTTCCCATTCATTGAACTTGTAGCCCGGGCGATACTGATCGCGATCGTCGATCTTGTAGGGGATGCGCCCCTTCCAATCCCGAGTCAAATCCACGGCCTTTTGCTTCATCGCCGCCCTCTCCGCATCCTCTTTCCAGATCGGCACCACCACCACTTTGGTGGGCGCCAGCCGCGGCGGCAGCACCAGACCGTTGTCATCGCTGTGCATCATGATCAGCGCGCCGATCAACCGCGTCGATACGCCCCAACTGGTGGCGTACACATAGCGGACTTTGCTCTGCTCATCCTGAAAGGTCACATCAAACGCCTTGGCGAAATTCTGTCCCAGATAATGCGAGGTGCCGCACTGCAGCGCTTTATAGTCCTGCATCATCGCCTCGATGCAGTAGGTACGCACCGCACCGGCGAACTTTTCCTTTTCAGTTTTGATGCCGGTAAAAACCGGCGCCGCCATATATTCCTCGGCAAAGGTGCGATAGACGCCAAGGATGAGCAGCGTCTCATCCACCGCCTCCTTTTCCGTGGCGTGCGCTGTATGGCCCTCCTGCCAGAGGAATTCCGTAGTGCGTAAAAACAGCCGGGTTCTCATCTCCCAACGCACTACATTCGCCCACTGATTGATCAAAATCGGCAGATCGCGATAGGATTGGATCCAATTTTTATACGTGGACCAGATGATGGTCTCCGAGGTGGGGCGGACAAAAAGCGGTTCGTCCAGTTTTTTTCCGCCCCCATGGGTCACCACCGCACATTCCGGTGCAAAGCCCTCCACATGCTGGGCTTCCCGGTGCATAAAATTTTCCGGTATGAACAAAGGAAAATAAGCGTTGACATGGCCGGTCTCTTTGAACAACCGGTCCAAATTGGCTTGAATATGCTCCCAGATCGCATAGCCGGTCGGTTTGATCACCATACAGCCCTTCACGGCCGAATGCTCCGCCAACTGGGCGGCGTCAATTACATCCAGATACCATTTTGAATAATCCTCACTGCGTTTCGTAATTCCTTTTGCCATAATCTTTTCCTTGTGAGCCATGAATCCAGTATTTCACTCAGACCGAATCAGGGGATCAGGCCTGTTGCCAACAAACATCCACTTTGTGCAGCGCATACAGATGGCACTCCCGCTGATCCTGCATGCCGGCCAGGCAATACAGGTCCCGCCGCTCGCGGACACGGCCCTCCAGCCTCTCGGTCACATCCACCAACGCACCATGCGGACAATGGAGGCAGTTGCCGGACTGGCGCGGAAAATAGGTGGCGCCCGACTTGGCGACCAGCGCCTGACTGTTCGTCCAGGCCGGCGCTCCGGATCTTGTTTCAAAGTGAACGGCGCGCACCTGGGTCAGAATCAGGCGTCCCCGGTCCATCTTGAGCAGGGCTTGCGCCTCCACCTCATCCCCGACCGCAAAGGCTAATTGCTCCTGCACTCCCGGCGAGACAAGCGCATAAAAGGTGTCCTGAAAATGATCCCGATCAAGAAATCCCTCGGACATGACCAGGAGATAGCCGGACAAACGAACATGACCATGATCCCGGTCGATCTCTTTGATGAAGCGCGGTTTGACCGCCTGCACGCGAAAGGAGACCGGGATTTGCCGGTTCGTCATCTCCGCCAGCCATTCATCGAACACCTCGCATTCCTGGGTAAATGCGCGATACACTTCCTCCGGCGCCACTATTTTCGGCTGGCAGTGCCGCTTTTCGTCCTGATAAAAGCTGCAGCCCTGGCATAAACGACCGACGTAATGATACCCGCGTTTACAACTCAATCCCTTGTTTTTCCGGCTGCAGGACCAATGGAAATAGATACACCCCTGTGGAAAACAGCGCTTCGCCTGCAAGACGTGATAAGCAGAGACCTTATCTTCGAACCGGCCATGGCTGCTGTAATTGCAGCGAAAGATGTCCGTCCGTTTATAGGGATTTTTCAATCCGATGACCCCATAATTGGTCTATAATCATAAATGTATAAAAAACAAAAAAGATAATCAAGATAATTCTTGCGCGAGAAAAAACGAACCCCCTGCCCCACTGAAGCGCAAAGAGCTCCTAAATGCTTGCATTTGACGGCTGAAATGCTAACTTTCGACTTGGCCGGAGTTCGACAACCGCACGGCCCCCGCGCAAACACGATTAAAATGATGGACGCTCCATGACCCTGTCACCGATTGATCTGGTTCTTCTCGTTGGTTATCTTGCCGGGGTGACCGTTTTCGGCGCCTGGCTGGGAAAAAAACAAAAGAACGCCACAGACTATTTTCTGGGCAGCCGCAACCTGCCCTGGCTGGCGGTCTGTTTTTCCGTCATTGCCACCGAAACAAGCACTCTGACCTTTATCAGCATTCCCGGATTGGCTTATCTGACCAATCTCAATTTCATGCAGATGACCTTCGGCTATCTCATCGGCCGCGTCGTCATCAGTTTGCTGCTGCTGCCTGGTTATTATCGCGGCGAAATCAAGACCGCTTATGAGTTGATCGGCAACCGCTTCGGGCCGACCTTGCGCAGCTTTACCGCGGTGATTTTTCAGGTCACTCGGCTGCTGGCGGACGGCGTGCGCCTGTTTGCCACCGCCATCCCTCTGGCCATGATCACCGGATGGGACTACAGCTGGAGCATCATCGTAATGGCGGTGTTGACCATCCTCTATACTTTTATCGGAGGTTTGCGAGCCGTGGTCTGGATGGATGTCATCCAATTGTTTGTCTATCTCGCGGGAGCGGGCTTGGTGATGGCGGTGGCGGTACATCAACTGCCTGAGGGTTGGTTCACGGTGTGGCAGGCCTGCCAGGCAGAGGGCAAACTGCAAATGATCACCAGCGGTCTCTCCATGACCGCCAGCGAATTTTTCCGCAGCAACTATACGTTGTTCTCCGGAATGATCGGCGGCGCCTTTTTATCTATGGCTTCGCACGGCACGGATCATCTCATGGTGCAGCGGCTGTTGAGCTGCCGCGACCTGCGCAGCAGTCAGAAAGCGCTGATCGGCAGCGGTCTTTTTGTGATCGTTCAGTTCCTGCTCTTTTTGGTTCTAGGTCTTGTGCTCTATGCCTATTACAACGGCGCGGCCTTGCGCTCCGATGAAGTGCTGGCGAAATTCATCTCGACCGAATTGCCCGCCGGCGCCGCCGGACTGATCATTGCCGGCATCTTTGCCGCCGCCATGTCCACCCTGAGCGGTTCGCTCAACTCCCTCGCCTCCTCGACGCTTTTCGATCTCTACAAACCACGCTGGGGAAAAAATCTAAATGAAAAAAAAGAGCTCTATCTTTCCAAACTCCTGACCTTGGGTTGGGGCATGGTGTTTATCGGCGGCGCCATGATGTTCAAAGACCAAAACAATCCGGTGGTCGAGCTGGGGCTGGCCATCGCCTCCTTCACCTATGGCGGCATGCTGGGCGTATTCTTTCTCGGCACCTTTAATAAAAAAGTCCGGGAGTCGGATGCACTGGTGGCCCTTTGGAGCGCCATCCTCTTCATGACCTGGATCATCGGAGTGCACGGCGTACAGGCCGTCATTATGGTGTCCTTGAACCTGCTGGCTGCGTTATGGATTTGGCATCGGGTTCCGTGGCGGTCTCACAGAACGTTTGTCATCCTCTTTGCCCTGTTGATGACCCTGCTGATATTCTTCCAGCCGGCCATCACCTTCAGCTGGCCCTGGTATACTCTGATCGGACTGTTGGTGTGTTTGATGGTGGGCATTGCGCTTTCGCGGGCACAAAAAAGCCGTTGAAATCAAAGAATCAACGGCTTAACCCCCAAAATGGGTCCCCCTCAAGAACGGCTCCTATTTGTGCCCCTCGGCACTTGAGCCTATACAAGAAACATGCCAAAAACAGGGTAAAATAGAACTGTTGTAATTATTTCACTTGCAGACAGGCGCGCAAACCGAACCGTGCGCATGTTGCGAAAATACAACAAAATGAAACCCGTCTGCTGCAAATTAACCACAAACCGTGCAGAACTTGAGTTCTTTGGCGATATTAACCGGCGAGCGGGTGGGCACATCTCTACCCTCCAGATGGATGCCCCGCTCGTAGAGCAGGCGCAGGTTAGCGATATCACGGTCGTCGACAAAGATAAAGGGCGCGATCTGATTTTTTCCCGGCTTGAAGTGCATGCCGGCGACATTGACCGATTGAATGGGAACGCCGGCCGCGACCAGATCGACGATATATTTGGGGTCGTCCACCAGCAGCAGAATGCGCTCGTGGGCGGCCCGCTCCGAAAGCAACTCTGCGACGGTCTCCTGCAGTGTCAGCACCGATGCCGAGACATCCGGCGGCACTGCCGACAGATAGATGGTCTTTTGCCAATCAGTCGTTGCGACTTCATCGCTGCACAACATGATCCGGTCAGGATTGAGCGCCTGCCGCCAGCCGACGACGACCTGACCATGAATTAAGCGATCATCGATGCGAACTTGAACCAATCCCATGCTTACCCAGCTCCTCTATCACATCCTTATTCAGCGACATGCAACGTGATGCCGCGCAATCCATCTTTAACCACCGCATCCGCCAGTTTGTCCAGCGTGAGTAAATCCCGTTTGGTGACGAACGACAGCACCATGGAAAGGTTGACGCCGGAGACGACGCGCACGTGCGGATGGTCTTTGGCCACCGCCACGGCCACATTCCAGCAGCTTCCGCCTTTGAGGCTCGCCATCACGATGACGCCGTCCTGCTTGACTTCGGGCGCATGAATGAGCGCCGACAGCCGCGCGGAGATCTCGCTCACCGACATGTTGTTGACGATCAGGCTGTGCAGTCCTTCATCCAGTCCCATGATGCCGCGAACGGCTTCGATCATCGCATCGCCGATGGGACCATGCGTCAAGATAATCCCGTGTATCATGTATCATCCCGCGTTGGGGGGTCTTTTTTCATTCGAGAGATGAGCCAGTCGTCAAAATCCTTGGCGGCATTTTCTCCGAGCTGCTTTAATTTATGATTGAGGGCCACGCCCTCTGCGATCACCGTCAGATTTTTCCCGGGCAGAATCGGCAGCACCACCATGGGGATACGGACGCCGAGCAGGTCGCGCCAGCCTTCATCCATGCCGGTGCGTTCATATTCCCGGATCGCGTTAAACCGCTCCAGATGCAGTATGATCTGTATCTGTTTCTTGCCGCGGATGGCCCGAATGCCGAACATCCGCCGCACATCGATGATGCCCAGGCCGCGGATCTCCATATGATGCATCAGCAGATCGCTGGGCGCTCCCTCCAGTCGATTGCGGCCGGCGCGGGTAATAGTGACCACGTCATCCGCCACCAGCTGATGGCCGCGTTCAATCAGATCCAGGGCCATTTCGCTCTTGCCGATGGCGCTCTCGCCGGTGATCAGCATGCCCACACCGTGCACATCCACCAGCGAGCCGTGCAGAATGAGCTGAGGGGCGAAAATGGCATTCAGATATTCGCTCAAATGGTGCGTGAGCGCCGTAGTGCTGAGGGGCGTGCTTAAAAGGGGAATGTCGTTTCGATTAGCTATCTCGATCATTTCCCCCGGAGGTTTGTTGCTGTTGGTAAAGATGATGCAGGGTAGATCAAAACCCAATACGCGCTGGATGGTCTGCAGCCGTTCGGCTTCGAACAGAGTGTTCAGGTAACCGACCTCGGTGTTGCCCATGATCTGAATGCGCCAGTAGGTGAACAGTTCCACAAAACCGCTCAGGGCCAGGCCCGGACGGTTCAGCTCCCGTTCCCTGATCTCACGGTTAAAGCCGTTCTTGCTGTTGATGATCTGCAGGGACGCCTCTTCGCTATTGTCCTCAAAAAGCTTTTCAACCGTGATAGAGGCGACTGGTGATTGAATTTCCATTCTATTTTTAATGATCCTTTTTGCCAGGCGCAAGGCTTTAGCCCGCTAGGGCCTCTGATTTCCATCGGCGCCCCGGCGTTTGCAGCCGGGGCGCCGTACGTAGCTTAGACAATCGGGGTGATACGTTCCTTGTCAAATTCCTGCAATTTTTGTTTATAGCGTATAAGTTGTCTTTCCAATTTCTCCACCGCCAGATCGATCGATTTATACATGTCCTCGCTTTTCTCAACCACCGCCAGGCGGGTGCCGTAGACTTTGGCAACCATCTCGGCCACCTGCTCCTGTTTGACATAGTCTAAAATAATTTCGACGTCGAGAATACCGTCATAGTATTTTTTCAATTTGGCAACCTGATTTTCAGCATGCTTTTTCAGTCGAGACGAGGATTTAAAGTGGCGAGCTGTGAATGTGATACGCATAACAACCTCCTCTTCATAATTCAAACAGTCACTGCGCTTGCACGGCGTGCTTCAACTAGGGGCCTCACCTCCTTAATTCGTCAGGTCTCTTTATCTGCGCGTGGATGCGCCAAACGATAGACCTTTTTCAGACGCTCCGCTGAAACGTGCGTATAGATTTGTGTGGTGCTCAGACTGGCGTGACCGAGCAGCTCCTTTACTGCCACAATATCGGCGCCCGCATCCAGCAGGTGGGTGGCAAAACTGTGGCGCAGAGCATGGGGATGGGCTTTGCTGGGGTCTGCCGCTTGACGCATATAAGCGCGCAGGATCGCCGCCATCTGCTGGCGGCTGTAGGGCTGTCCGTCCGCACGGACGAACACCCGTTCGTGCGGCTTTATGATCCGATTTTCCCATTGAGAACGTTGGCGGAGAAATCGAGCCAGTTCTTTTTGCATCCCCTGCCCCATCGGGATCATTCGAACGCGATTACGCTTTCCCAAAACCCGTAAAACGCCATCGTGAAAATGAATATCGCTCACTCGAAGCTGAACAGCCTCTGATATTCTTACGCCCGTGGCGTAGAATAGTTTCAACAGCACTCGATCTCGCTCCCCGGCAGGCGTGGAGTCGTCCGGAAGCTGTAAAAGAACGTCTATCTCCTGCACAGTAAGAAAATCCGGCAGCCGTTTCGCCGCCTTGGGCGCCGCCAGATTGAGGCAGGGGTTCACCGATAGGGCGTTCTCGCGAGCCAGAAACCGGGCGAAACTGCGCAGCGTAGCCAGTTTGCGCCGCACGCTGGCGGCCTCATATCGGCGATGCACCAGACCGGCGAGATACCCACGGATGGCCCCTTTGGTGAAGCAGGCCGCAGTAATCTGTTCGCAGCGGTGCTGGAGAACCAGATGCTCCACCAGCTGCTGCAGATCATTTTGATAAGCCTCCAGGGTTCTGGGAGAGGCGCTCCGCTCAATCTGTTGATAGCGAAGGAAACGATCGATCCAGTCAACTAAGAGAATAGGATGTTCGCCTGGCGACATCATGATCAAGGGATACCTGTAGGGTTACGCGGCCGGCTGCTCCGGCATTTGGAGCAATAGAGAACCTCTTCGCCATTATCATTCACCTTTTCGACCAGCGTGGTCTGTTGACAGACCGGGCAGAGAAGATGGGTTGGCTTTTCCCAGCTGATAAAAGTGCACGTGGGGTAACGACTGCAGCCATAGAACCGTCTGCCGTTTTTGCCTTGCCGCTCCACCACCCAGCCGCCGCAACCCTGCAGCGGACAGGAGATGTTTAAATGCATGGAGCGAGAAAATCGACAACGGGGATAATCGGAACAACCCCAAAAAGGACCAAACGGCCCTTGTACCAATCTAAGGCTTTTACCGCACAGCGGGCAGTCCGCTTCGTCCTTCTGCGCGACCCGGGTGTTGATCATGCGCTCCGCACTCTGCCGGCCATGGCCGCATAGCCGCACGCCCGACTCGTCATGATTCAGAAATCCTTCTGCCTGCAAGCGCGACAAGGCCAGACGAAAGTCCACAGCAGTGACGGGCGTCTGTGCGGCCCTGCTTCTATAAAGTTCCATGGCGCTGACCGCATAATCCGGCTCCTCGTTCCGCCTCTGCGCTTGAACCTCCACGAGGGTCAGTTCTTCCCCCGGATGAAACAGAGGATGGTCCTTGCTGAAAAAGGCGGTGGAGCGTCCCTGCTTTTGCAGAGACAGCGCCTGAAGAAAACCCCGTTCAAGGAGTTCCTCCCCCTGCCGGTGCAGCAGATAGCGGGCGCCGGCGCCCGCAACCACTTCCAGATCCATTCGCTGCACCTGCGCGCATGTCATCTGTGAGGCCAGCGCGCGCTCCCAAATACGGGAATAGACCTGCCAGCAGGCCTGATCCAATTCTTTTTTCATTTTTTTCGGCGTGAACGCCGGACGGCCGGGCAACAGGGTGAGATCGCCGGCGTGATCCGCTTTGATCGGTCGCGGGCGGGGAGCCAGATAGGGCACGCCGTAATAATCGACAATGCATTCGCGGGCTTCCGCGTACCAGGCGTCGGTTGGGGAGTGCCGTCGGCCAGCCAAAGCGATCACCGGCGCCGGCGTGCCGGACGCCGCGGACATCTGATCGACCGCGGACTGCACCGCATCCGCTTTCATGGAGAAAAGAGCCGCATCCAGAAAAAGCTCATTCAAGGTCAACGGCAATGGCGGCATCAGTTCGCGCGTCTGCCGCGTGTGCGTCTTTACGTGAAACGCCTGTTCCTTGAGATCGACCACGATCGCTTTTACATGCGGTGCTTCCGGATGCTTTTTCGTCCATCCCTTAATGCGAACTACAGGCAGCGTAAAAGAACGATGATCCCGCTTAGCCAGACGCACATCGATGTTCCAGCCGGACAACCCGATTCTGCGCTCTTGCTCCTGCTGCATCAGCGTCTGCAGAATGAAATCCTCCAGCGACGAAGAACGATTCATGATCGATCAGGTTGCCTGTATGAATCAATGGGACAATCGGTTTGCAGTGAATTGAAAATAGCCAGCAGACGCGTTTTGCTCCACATCGAGCACCACCATGACGATCAAATCCTGCATATCCTGAATGTCCAGTTTGGGCAGCTTCATATTCACGGCGCGCTCGATGATGGATTCCATGTCGTCGTCGTTCAAAATATTCAGTTCACGCAGATGAAACAAGTAGCTGAAGGCCTCGGGGGAAATGGCCGTGCGTTCAAAATCATTGAGCTGCCTCCAGACCGGCCGCGGTACGGCGGAAGAGCCGGTTTTGCTCATGCGGTCGATGGTTTCACCGTGGTTCACCAACCAGACCATAGCTGCAGAGATTTCATTTTCGGAAAAACCCTTTTCCTGCAGGATGTCCATAATCAGCTGCAAGTCAATATCGTCAAAAGAGGTTTCACGAATTTCTCGTATCATATAAGCTATTATTTCTAATATTCTTTTATTCATCAGCGCTCCAAAACATAAACAGCATTCCCCCCTCTCGAAATGAAATATAACAAGATTTCGTTCAAAGTCAAGCGATTACAGGTTTTTCCCGCAGCACTGCTTGTATTTCTTGCCGCTGCCGCATGGACAAGGATCGTTGCGGCCGATGCTGATAGCCTTGACGATCGGCGCTGTACGACCGGATGGGGTTGCGGGCGATGGCGCAGCGACCTGCGGCGCAGCCTGCCCCTGTTTGAAAATTTCCACCTGAGAGTGCGTGGCCATATAATTGCGCGGCTCAGCGCGTCGCAGCTGTTGTTCCTCCAGTTCGCCGCCGACATCGAATACGCGGAACAGCGTGCTGACCACCTCTCGGTTCATGCGATCGATCATCTTTACGAACATCTGATACGCTTCGCCCTTGTACTCCAACAGAGGGTCTTTCTGTCCGTATCCGCGCAGCCCGATGCCCTCGCGCAGTTCATCGATGCCGTTGAGGTGTTGACGCCAATTCTCATCTATTTTTTCCAGCACGTAATACCGTTCATAGCGGGCGGCAAGATCCGGACCGATCTCCTGGATCCGTTTTTGGTAAAGACCCTGAGCCCATTCGCTTAATTGAGCCATCGCGTCATTGGGATTCATCAGGCGGTCGTTGTCGTCGGACAACCGCGGCGCTTGGCGGAACAGTAAGCGGCAATCCGCCTCCAGCCGGCGCAAGGATTGGGGCGTCAACTCTTGCTCTCCCTCGAGGGCGCCGCTGATGGAAGCATAGATCACATCATCGATCATCAGGCTGATCGAGTCGCGCAGGATTTCTCGGCTCAGCGCCTCCTGGCGGATGCGTTCCTCGCGGTCTGCATAATTCCGGTACAACGCCAAAGCCCAGGCGGTCAAATCCTTGACAAAGGCGGCCTGGTCTGCGGCGTTGGCGTTTTCCGGAATCATCCGTTCGGGCCGTTTCAACAGCATACTCTCAATGGCATCGCCCAGTTGCTTGCGCTTTTCCTCCAGGGGCGAGGGTTGAACGAGGATCCCGCCCGCCACCACGCCGACGACGGCTTCGACGCACTCTTCGATGGTCGCTCGGGCCACCATGGCCTCTTGATAAATTTGCATCAGCTCGCGAAGTTTTTCGCCATGAAGGCGCAGCGCACGCTCCGCCAGTTTTTTCGACCAGGGCATTTTGCCGTCGTCCGTCTCTTCGTCCTGCCAAAGGGCTTTGCCGAAAAGCCGAGTGAGCGTTTGCTTTTGCGTCGGCTCCAGTTCCATCGGTGCGTCGTCGCCATCAGCCGGAACCGTGGCATAGACCGCCGCCTGAGCGAACGACAAGGAGGAGAACAGGCCGATCACGCGATGCCGGACCTGTTCCTCTGCAAGACGCTGCAACGGTTCCTCCATCCAGCGCCGCACGTGTTCCTGGATCTTGGCCCGACGAATGGTGCGCATTTCATTCACACCGATGTCCGGCCGGGCGCCAAAGATCCGCTGCAGATCGTGGAGAAACTCGTCCGCGCTCCAGGAGGCGGGGGAAACAGCGGGCGGCAGATGAATCATCATCAAGCCGGCCAGCAGGGCATCGCCCAGAGCGGAAACATCCAGTCCGCGAAACAACGCCACGTCCAGGGCGTGCTGATATTGCTCCTGATGGTCTGCATAATGTTTTTTCGCCCAGTCGATCAGCCGCGCTTCCACCTCTTCGGCAGTGCCCAGGCTGGCGTCCTTGCGCAGCCAATCGGGGCTCGCGTTAAAAATCCGGCTCAACTCGTAGCGGATGCCGTCCACGTTCCAGCGCGCGGTGTCGCGGGTGCCGGCATGATGCAGCCGGATTTTCAAGCGCACCAGTTCGGCGATCAGATCCTCCATGCGGCAGAATCCGAGCAAGCGATGGCGCAGCTGCAGCGCGTTCATCTCATAAGCTTCCTGCAGTTGCTCCTGCACCCACTCGAGCACCCTCTCTTTGATCTCCGCCGCCTTTTGGCCTTCGAGATCCTCCACTGTAAAATCCGGAGTGCGGCCGAAAAAGCCGGTGAGCGTCTGGATCAATTGTTCCAGATTCCATTCGCTGCGCTCCTCCTCTTCGTTGAAAAAGCGCTTGGCCTTGGAGTCGACAAAATCCTCCGCCTCGGCGAATCCCAGCAGGTTCTGCCGGCGTTTGTAAATAATCTTGCGCTGTTCGTTCAGCACTGTGTCATATTCCAGCAGGCTCTTGCGGATTTCGAAATTACGTTCCTCGACTTTTTTCTGCGCGCGTTCGATGGATTTGGTGATCAACGGATGCTCGATGCGTTCGCCCTCCTCCATGGGTCCAAGCCTGCTCATCAGGGTGGTGATCCGATCCGAGCCGAACAGCCGCATGAGATCGTCTTCCAGCGAAAGATAGAAACGCGAGGAGCCGGGATCGCCCTGACGGCCGGACCGGCCGCGCAATTGCCGGTCGATGCGGCGCGCTTCGTGTTTCTCTGAACCGATGATATGCAGCCCGCCTTTCGAAATCACTTCCGGCGGCAGTTTGATGTCGGTTCCGCGGCCCGCCATGTTGGTCGCGATGGTGATCATGCCCGGCGAACCGGCTTTGGCCACGATCTCCGCCTCCTGGCGGTGATACTTCGCGTTCAACACCGTATGATATCTGCCTGAGGTGATCTCCTGGCTGACATCGCCCTTTTTCAGCCAGTTGGCGATGGGCACGCCGCGCTGGGTCAGCATTTCGGAAAGACGCTGCGAAACCTCGACCGAGACGGTGCCGACCAACACCGGCCGGCCCTGTTCGTGCATGGCCAGAGCCTCATCGATGATGGCGGCATATTTTTCTTTTTTAGTTCGATAGATGACGTCGTTCTCATCTTTACGGATGACTTGACGGTTTGTAGGGATCACCACCACCTCCAGCTTGTAGGTGGAGAAAAATTCCTGGCGTTCAGTCTCCGCCGTACCGGTCATACCCGCTAATTTTTTATAGAGCCGGAAAAAATTCTGAATAGTGATGGTGGCCAGGGTCTGTGTTTCCGCCTGAACCTCCACGCCCTCCTTGGCTTCCAGAGCTTCATGCAGCCCGTCGCTGAAGCGGCGGCCCGGCATCAACCTTCCGGTAAACTGATCGACGATCATGACCGCCTTGTGCCCCTTTTGTCCGCCCATCCGTCGGACCTCGTTATCCTCCAGGCTTTTGACCACATAATCGACGTCCCGGTGATAGAGCGTGTAGGCGCGTAAAAGTTGGGAAATGTTTTGCACCCGTTCTTCGATCTGGGTGTATCCCCGCCATAATCCATCGCGCTGGCTGTCCAGCAGACGGCGCGGCAATCGTTCAAAATGAAGCCGGCACCAGGCGTCAATCTCCTCCGGATGTATCACGGTGTTGGGGGCATGGGCTTTATAAATCAGATCATTCATCTCCCGTTCATCCAGAAGAAATCCTTTACCGCGCAGGTGCGCTTTCTCCCGAGCGAGCAGCGCGTCCGCCTCCTGTTTGCTGTTGACTTTTTTTGCCGTCAAGCGCAATATCTCTTCGCGCAGCCGCTGCCATTCCTGCTTGTAACTGAAGAAAGGCAATTGATCGAGCATTCGGGCTCTCAGGCCCTTTTGCAGGCCGGTGGGCCTACCTTCGTCATCAAAGAGAAAAATAGAATCCCGATCCACCTCCGAGTCCTGCACCAGTTCCAAGAAACGCGCGGCCATGCGGTTGCGCTGTTCGGATTCAGCCAGCACATTGCGCAGCCCGGTCTCGGACCACCCTTTGATCTTGCGCCCAGCGTTTTCGGAGTCCAGAATAAAATAGCGGCGCAGATGACGCAATCGGTCCGCTTCGCTCCATTCCTCCCGGTCCGGAGTGGTAAGGATCACCTCCATGACCCGTTGCAGACGGTCCACCTCTTCAAATTTACGCGACCAACTGGCGGGTTGCTCCGCCTCGTCGACCGGGAAAGCCCCGCGCAGAAACTCGTCCAGAGCCAGCCGCAGGGCGACGTCGTTGTCTTGGTTCTGCGCCTTGTATTGCTGGTGCCATTCGCCGATTTTTTTACGCATCAGATCGAACGAGGCGCCCAGCAGCCGATCCAATTCCTGTTCAGTCAGTCCAACAAACCGGCCGCGTCCGTCTTTTTTCAGGATGTTCTCATCCTGCAGATCCTGCCCCAGACGCAGGACCAGGGCCTTGGTCTGATCGCCAAAATCGGAAGCCAGGTTTCTGCCCAGGTCGGTCAAATCCAGGCCCCACTCCGGTTCGATGCGGTCGGAACGGGTTCGCTGGATCTGAGTGAAAAAGCGGTCAGAGGGCCGCAGCTGCATCATCTGTTGCAGGGTGGCTTCCAATCCCTCGACGGCGATTACGCGGCCGGTGTAATCGTAATCCCCCTGATTGAGCGTCCGGTCCAATAGCTCTTGAATGTACCGATCCCGTTCTTCTACAAGGGTGCGGTCTGGTAGAATATACAGATCGGGATTGCCGCCCAGCATGGCGATGCGGCCTTTTTCGGAAATGTGTTTCGGATACGCCCCCTTGTCCGAGAATTCAAAATAATCGAGATTTTTCTGTGCGACCGCGGCAGCGTTCTCCGGAGCGCCTGAACGCCCTTCTGCCGGTTGCAGCAACGCAGCCATCTGGTTGATCACAGGGATAAGGAACGGGTCACCGCTGTGACGCATGGCTAAAATGGCCCATTCGCCGACCGGCTTGACCGCTGTAGGCAGGCCGGTCTGTTTTTCCCAATCAAAGAACCGGTTTCGCACATCCCGTATCGCGGCCTGCGTGGCAGGATCTTCATCACCCTGGCTGCCGGCGAGCCGACTGAAAAGTTGGTCCACCGCAGAGGCGATGTCCGGACCCACGGTCTGAGCGAGAAACGCCCGGCCTTCGTCGGTCATACCGTCGACCAGGCGTTCAGGCGTTTCGGCAAAATGATAGAACGCACGGGCCGCAGCCAGTCGATCCTGCTTTTTCGACTGCATCCGGCCGGCGATCTCCGCCGACAGCTCTTTGAGCCGACCGCTCACTTTTTGAATAGCGTCCCATTCCTCGTCGCTTGCCTCGCCGTTGCCTTTGCACAGAGCAATATACCCACTGGCCGAAAGCCCGCTGCAGGCGCCGGTCAGGGCATCCTGGGTAAAGAAGCGGCGGCTGTTCTTCTGCTCGGTGATTCGTCCCAATTGCTCATCCAATTCATCGAGCAGGCGGATCTTGTACACGATATCTTGATCGCGGCCGCCGGATAAAAAGATACGCCCCTTTTCAGTGATGTCCACCACATGGCTTTTTTCGTCGATGGTGTAATAGAGCTCACCGTCGATTTTGCCCATCTCTTTGTTGATCTCGTACTCGCCCTGCAGCTTTTCGATCAGCTTTTTGACCCAGAACTCGGAGGTCAACAATTCAAGCAGCTTGGCATTTTTCGGATCGCCGCGATGCACGCGCAGCAAGGCCAATCCGGCTTCGGTTTCATCCTGTTCCAGCAGTTCTTTGCCGCGGCGGAACAGTTCTTCCACCAGTTCCTGCTGCTTGCGATAGAGATTGGCCACCACCGGCTTGAGCTCATTGTAGATATTGGGGGGCGCGCCCACGGCGCCGGAAATGATCAAGGGGGTGCGCGCTTCATCGATCAACACGCTGTCCACTTCGTCCACAATCGCATAATAGAGGGGACGTTGCACCACGGACCACACGTCGACGCTCATGTTATCGCGCAGATAATCAAAGCCGAACTCATTATTGGTGCCATAAGTGATGTCGGCATTGTAGACCTGGCGCCGTTCCTGCGGATCCAGTTCGTTGTGCAGCGCTTTGGCGGTCAGGCCGAGGAATTCGTAGATCTGGCCCATCCACTCGCAGTCGCGTTGAGCCAGGTAATCGTTCACCGTGACCAGATGGGCGCCCTTTCCAGCCAGGGCGTTTAGATAGAGCGGCATGGTGGCCACCAGCGTTTTGCCTTCACCGGTGGCCATCTCGGCAATCTTGCCTTCGTGCAGAATGATGCCGCCGATCAATTGCACGTCGTACGGCACCATGTTCCATTCCACCTCCTGACCGCGGACCATCCATTTCTTGCCCAGCAGCCGGCGGCAGGTCTCTTTCACCACGGCGAACGCTTCTGGTAAAATATCATCGGTGGTTTCTCCCATCCGCAAACGGTAGCGGAATTCCGGAGTTTTAGCCTTGAGCTCTTCGTCCGAGAGGTTTTGGTAAGATTCGGCCAGTTGATTGATCTTTTGCACAATGGGCTTCAACCGTTTGATCTCGCGGTCGTTGCTGGTGCCGCCGAAAATCTTTGCAAAAATATTCTCAATATTTGCCATACGTCTTGACCTTTTCATTGAAATCCGGTGTATGCCACCGCTTGCAAAAAAACAAGCGCCGGGATCGGCGCTTGATCACATGCCCTTTTATGGCCTGCGGGTTGCGTGCACCTGTGTACGGAACCCTGTAAGAACGATCCGCGACAAGCCGGTTTGGCTCAGGCGTGCGGTTGCTCCTCTGGCTCATCGGCGCCGTCATCCAGCCCGCGGCCCACTTTGATCAGCTGCCGGCGCTCTTTCAAATCCAACAACACGGAATCCAGAATGCCGTTGACAAAACGGCTGCTCTGTTCGGTGCTGTAGGATTTACTCAATTCGATGGCCTCATCGATGGACACTTTGGGGGGAATATCCCAAAAGTGCAGGAACTCACAGATCGCCATGCGCAGGATGATCCGGTCCACGATGGCGATCCGTTCAAAATCCCAATTAACGGCGAATTTTCGAATATAGTCGTCGATCTCGGCGCGGTTCTCATGGGTCTTTTCCACCTGCAGACGCACGAACGCTTTGACCGGTTCCTCCTCCCGGTGCAGCGTAAAGAGATCCTGTATCACTTTATCGACCGAATTGCCGGAAAGTTCCAGCGCGTACAGCCCCTGCAAAGCCAATTCGCGCGCCTTGCGCCGCGAGCCTGAGAAGGTCTCCAAGCCGTCCTCATCGCCGGCAAATGGGTCATCGGACGAAATCATGCCAGCCATAGCGATCCTGACATTTTCCATAGATATGTTCAAAATAGCGCGATTGAATCTTTTCCGTGACCGGTCCTCGCCGGCCGGCGCCGACGATGTAATGGTCCACCGAGCGCACGGGCGACACCTCGGCCGCGGTTCCGGTAAAAAAGATCTCATCCGCAAGATAGAGCATCTCCCGCGGAATCGCCGTTTCCACCACCTCCAGCCCCATTTCCCGGATCAAGGTCATCACACACTGACGGGTGATGCCCGGCAGAATGCTGCTGGCCATCAACGGCGTGTAGAGAACGCCATCGCGCACCAGAAAGACATTCTCCCCCGAGCCCTCGCTGATATTGCCGTTCACGTCCAGGGCAATGGCTTCTGCGTAACCGTTCGCCAGGGCCTCCATTTTCATCAATTGCGAGTTCATGTAATTCGAGCCGGCTTTGGCCATGGAGGGCATGGTATTGGGCGCAAGCCGATTCCAGGAAGAGACACAGATGTCCACACCCTGGGTGATCGCCTCTTCGCCGAGATAGCGGCCCCAGCTCATGGCAGCCACCACCACCTCCACCGGACACTTGCTGGGATCCACGCCCAGCGTGTTGTAACCGCGAAAGACCAGCGGGCGGAGATACGCTGACTTGAGCTGATTGACCCTGATCACCTGCCTGCAGGCCTCCATGACCTCTTCCTGTGAGAACGGGATCCCGATGCGGTAGATGTGCGCTGAATCGAACAAACGGCGGATATGGTCGCGCAAACGGAAAATGCTCGGTCCCTGGGGGGTCTCATAACAGCGAATGCCTTCAAAAACGCTCGAACCATAGCTGACCACATGGGAAAGGACGTGAATTTTGGCCTCCATCCAGGGGATCAGCTGACCGTTCATCCATAATTTACCCTTTTCGTCTTTCGGGTCCATGCCTTTGCTCCTTTTGACTCGTTGATATTCGGCTTGTGCAGACCGCGGCCGTTCAGGGCCGTCCGGTTCAACGGATGTCTTTGGCGCGCAATTGAATGACCTTGCGCCCCATCCATTCATTTTCTTCGATCACATAGGCCAGGTCCAGGTTGCTCTCGCCGGAACGGACGCGATAGTGCAGTTCGCCCATGCCGAAACCGATGACGTCGAACACCTGATCAGACTGACGCACTTTGAACTTTAAATGATTGGCGCCCACCAGAGTGGGAGTGCCGACCACCTGCAAATTTTTACTGACAAAAACCGGCCGCATGTTGTGCGGCCCAAACGGCGCAAAGAAACGAAGCAATTTCAGAAACATGGCATCGATTTCGGACAACGAGATTTCCGCATCGATGGTCAGCCTCGGCACCAGCTGTTCTCCCTGCAGCCGGCTTGCAGCGATCTGTTCAAAACGCTGCTTGAAAGCCGAAATGTGTTCTTCGCGGATCGACAGACCGGCGGCGTATTTATGGCCGCCGTACGCCAGCAGCAGGTCCTCGCAGCCTTTCAGGGCATCATGAAGATCAAACCCTTCGATGCTGCGCGCCGAGCCTTTGCCGACCCCATTTTCGACAGAGATCAGCACTGTGGGGCGGTAGAATTTTTCCACCACGCGGGAGGCGACGATGCCGATGACGCCCGAATGCCAGCCGCGCTGATGCAGAACCAGCGAACGGGTGGAGGATGGTTCAAAAGTTTGTTGCACCATCTCCAGAGCCTGGCGAAAGGTCTCCTCATCCACGTTCTTGCGATGCCGGTTCTCCTGCTCCAGCACTTCGGCGATCTGCCGGGCTTCGACTTTATCTTTGGTGGTCAACAACCGTACCGCGCGCTCCGCGTCGCCCATGCGGCCTACGGCATTGATGCGCGGCGCGATGATGAACACGACATGGCCGGTGCTGATCTCCTTGCCGGCCAGTCCCGCCACCTCCAAAAGCGCATTCAAACCGGTATTTTCGCTCTCGTTCAGCTTTTCCAGACCTAACTTGACAAAGATCCGGTTTTCATCCATCAACGGCACGATATCCGCGGCCGTGCCGATCGCCACCAGTTCGGAAAAATTGTCGAGAATGGACAGGTCGATGCCCATGCGCAACAGCAATCCTTGACAGAGCTTGTAGGTGACGCCGACGCCGGCCAGTTCTTTGAACGGGTAGGGGCAGTCGGCGCGTTTAGGATCCAACAGCGCCACCGCCCTGGGCAATGTGGGCCCTGGCTCATGGTGATCGCAGACCAGCACCTCGATGCCCAGCGACTGGGCCAGATCGATCTCCGTATGACCGGTGATGCCGCAATCCACAGTAATGATCAGCTGGGTGCCGCGCTCGCGCGCGGTTTCGATGCCCAGGGGAGAAAGCCCGTACCCTTCCGCCTGCCGGTCCGGAATATAGTAGGTGACATCGACGCCCAGTTCTTTCAGAATCAGATAGAGGAAGGAGACCGAAGTGATGCCGTCCACGTCGTAATCGCCGTAGATGAGAATCTTTTCTTCGCTCAGCACCGCACGGCGCAGCCGTTCCACCGCACGGTCCATGTCCTTCATCAAAAACGGATCATAGAGATTTTCGAGATTGGGTTTGAAAAAGCGTCGGGCGCTGTCATAGTCGCGTACGCTGCGCCGCAGAAGCATTTTGGCGATCACTTTGGGAACACGTAGGCTTTCGGCCAAGGCATTCACTTCCTCCAGCGAAAACTCGTCTACAATGTCCCACCTCAGCTCCATACGGTCTGACTCCCTGTGATGTAAATGCCTGGGTTCGGGTGTGCCCATCTCTCCCTGAAAAAAAATTCCAAAGCCGGTCGATAAGCCGAATTCTGTAAAGGCGCCCAAAAAGATGAATTTCTTTTTAGGCGCCTCCGACGATCATTTATCTGGGACGCCGATTGCCCGGCGCCTCAAGCAACCTACCCGAGGGTCAAATGAGACGAGCAGCCTCTTCCCTCCTATTTGGTCTTGCTCCGGATGGGGTTTGCCAAGCGCCCGATGTCGCCACCGGACCGGTGAGCTCTTACCTCACCTTTTCACCTTAATCCGTCCAAGACGGAATGTCTGTTTTCTGTGGCACTTTCCCCGCCTCACGACGGGTCCGCGTTACGGACCATCCTGCTCTGCGGAGTTCGGACTTTCCTCATGCGCCCAAAGCGCACGCGATCGTCTGACCGGCTTTGGAAATTACGTGTTTTTTGCTTCCGGCAACCAGATCATTATCCGGCCGCACACCTCACACAAATACAGCTTATCCATTTGACGAATCTCCAGACCACGCTGCGGCGGAATGCGGGAAGAACATTCGCTGCAGGCGCCGTCCCGCAACAGCGCCAGAGCGACGCCGCCTCTGCCGGAGCGAATCCGATTATAGGTGCTCAGGATTTGCCGCGGCACTGCTTTCACCGTCTCTTCGCGTTCCAGTAGCAGCTTTTGTTCCTCATCCCGTGTAGTCGCCAAAGTTTTTTCCAGGATCTCCTGGTTTTCTGTTCGCCGCGTCGCCAGTTCTTCGATCACGGGAGTCAGAGCGTCGCGCTCCTGTTGCAGCTTGGCCAGCGATTCCTCATATTCGAGAATTTTGTAATCGAGCGCGTCCGCTTCCTTTTCCGTGTTCTCAATCTCGATGGTGATGGCGTCATATTCGCGGTTGTTCTTGACCTGATATAATTGGCTCTGATACTTTTTCAACCTTTCCCGCATCAACACCAGCTCATCGCGCGCCTGTTGCTGCGCGGTCACCGTCTCGCGGATCGCATCTTCCTTCTCCTGCCGCGCCCGCTGCTTGGATTCCAATTCTTCGGTAATCGCTTCCAGCCGCTGCGGCAGGTCTCCCTTGACGGATTCCAGGGTCGCCAATTGACGATCGATTTCCTGCAAGTGCATCAGGGTGTTGAACGTGTTTCGCAAAATAGCCGCCTTCCCATTATGGTTTCAGTCATACCCCTTACATATAAAAAAAGTGCAACCGGGTCGGGTGCACTTTTCAACGGACGATCACCATCTGTGTTTGATAGCGCAAAAAATTGCCTTGCGCAAGCTTGAGAGGAAAAAGTACAAAAACCGTCATACGGATCAAGAACATGGACATGATGCACTCATAAAATTTTACAAAAATACAGCTATATCGGCTAAAAATCAAGAAAAAAGTTAAACCGTCGCCGCTCTAGCCTAAGGGCAATCCCCTCAGGCCAGGCCTGGCCTGGGACGGGCAAAAAGGGTGTAGCGATCCTGATGGATCACTCGCTCCCGCCGGCCGTCGTCATAGATGAGCGCCAGTTCCTGGACAGACACCCTGGGCTGACAAGCGGGCACATAGATCCGGTCCAGGTGCACCATCTGGGCCGGCGCGGAAAACTGCCCGGCGCCGACAAAGCCGCCGAAATGATCGCTGCGGCCGAACCCGACGTGAAATCCCAGCTTTTCATCCAGCAGAATCTCGCCGATCGGCGCAATGCCGAAATCCGCCAGCACGCCGAAGCCCAATTCGGCCATATTGCCATACGCCGGTTCGCGCTCCAACCGTTCCGCCTCCTGCCTGACCGCCTCGCCCTCGCCGGCTACGGAACGAGCTCGATTTCGTTTGATGGTATAGTACAGGAGGCTTTCGCTCACCTGCACCGGCAGAATGCCCTCGGTGGCGCTGGGCTCCTCTTTTTCTCCTTCATACGGCACGATGTAGGTCTCGCCACTGGGCAGATTGCCGACTTCTCCGGCTTTGAGAAAACGGCCGCTGCTCACCGTAGCCTGGCGATGGCGCAGATCGAAAACCATAGCGCACTCGCGGCGGCGGTCCACTGTAAAGACGATTTCCGCCCGTTCAGCGTTGTCCAGTTTTTCCTTGAGCAGCAGCAGGCGCTGAAACACCTGTTCATAATCCACGCGCAACGCCGGGATCATATCCACGTGGAACCCGGGCATGGTGGCGGCGCGAAAACCGTATTTTTTTCCATTCACTTTCAAAGGAGCGGTGGCGGAGTGTTCGGTCGGCGCAAGAAAAAGCTGATAGCTGCAGAAAATCTGTTCCGCCTCCAGCAGCTCGCCATACTGCGACAGGCTTTCGCTGGTGTCCGGCAGAGCGGCGGCAATGCGCAGCCAGGTGGTCGGCAAATCCGCGTTGTTCAGGCCGACGTTCTCATAGGCAAACAGGGCGACCTCCTGCAGGCCGAGCTGCGCTGCCTGGGGTGCGAGCATGGCGTGCCAGCCGGCTGCGAGCCGGCGGCGGCGGCGCCACGCCGGGTGATCCTCTTCAGCCCGCTTCGGCAGGTCGACGATAATACCGAGCGCCCGGTCCTGTTCCAACACGGGGAACACGGCACGGATCAGGCGCAGCCATTCAGCCTGCGATAAATCATTCATTCCGATCGCCTATTCTGTTAATCGTTCGTTCTGATTTTTTCCGAGTGATCGTCTGCCGCCTGAGCGTTGCAGAGGCTCACTCCTCATCGGTCTCTTGCTCGGCCCCCAGGGACCGGCGATGGACTGGACGGGGCATGACCGAATCCTCGCCTTTGATCGACCGCCAGACGATTTCATTTAATTCGAGCTCCGGAGTGGCGTCCTCGCGATCAAAATTCATCAGCATACTCTCGCGGCTGCCCCAGGAGGCCGCGCTGTTGCGTTCCGCCATGGAGACCTCCGGCCGCAGCGCAGTGTACGGGGTAAAATCCGGCGTATCGGTGAAACAGGTTACCATGGGAAAAGCGGCGGCGTCATACTGGCTCAGGGGCTTTAAACCAAGGATCATCTCCATGGTCGCCAACATGCTCACTGTGTCATAGAGAGTATGATCCACCTCTCCGCGACGCACATAAGGGCTGATCAGCAAAGCCGGCGACCGATGGGCATCCACATGATCCGGGCCATTCTGCGCATCATCCTCGAGAACAAAAATCGCGGTGGTCGGCCAGAAACGGCTGCGCGTGACCGCCTCCACCACTCTGCCCAACGCCAGGTCATTGTCCGCTATCATGGCGCGGGGCGACAACTTGCCGGGCATTGTGCCGATCGTATGATCGTTAGGCAAACGGAGAATGATAAACTGCGGCATCTCCCCTTGCGCTTCAAATCGGCTCAACTCTTCAATGAACGCCGCAGCCCGCAGCGTGTCGGGATAATCCAGATCCCAACTGCGGAAATGGGGCGCAAAGTGTTCGACCAGAGCGGGATGCCGCGCGATCAGCGAGTCTCCGCTTATATCGATAAACTCGCCATAGCTGCGATAGGTCAGGCCGGCGGCTGCCACCGCCTCCCAGATATAGCCGTTGGTGGGAAACGCGATAGAGAAACTGCCCTCAGAGGGGTACGGCAGACCACGACCGCTGTATGAGGTCGGCCAGGTTTTTTCAACAAAATCCGTGGCAATGGCGCCGGTGCTCCATTCGTGGCCGTCGGCACTTACCTCTGCGTCCACGAAAAAATTATCCAGCAACACAAACGTTTCCGCCAATGCATGATGATTGGGCGTGATCGTCCGGCCGAAAATACACAGCTCAGGATCGCCATTGCCCTGGGGCAGGTCGCCGAACAACTGATCATAGGTCCGATTTTCTTTGATGATATAGATCACCTGCTTGATCAAAGAGGGCTCGCCTCGACGGCGCGGCACCGGCTGCGCAACGACTGCGCTTTTCTCTTGCGCCAGCCGCTTCTGCGTTTCCACGAATCCGTTGTTGCGATACACCATGCGCGTATAGGCTTCCAACTGCCGGGCATCCGGTATGGGTATGATCGACAGCATGCCGTTGAACAGCCCGCCGATATATTCTTCTTTGCCCTGGCGGCCGCCATAGGGGCCCGCTGCATGGGGATTGGCTTTGGAGGTCAAGCCCTTGCCGTTGGCAACGTACAATTTGTTATGATGCACGCAGACCGCGGTCGGATACCAACCCACTGGAATCACCCCGGCTACGTGGGATCCAGTCTCGGCCAGCTCGACGACCGCCACGTCGTTATTCGTGGCATTGGCGACAAACAAGCTGCGTTCATCGGCCGCTAACGCCAGGCCGTTTGGCGTGCTGCCAAAAGGCGCCAATTCGTAGGGGCGCAGCGAAATGCGCTCGAGCACCCGGTCCGTGGCGCAATCGATGACCACGACCTGGTCGGTGTTGGCGCAGGCTACATAAAGGCGGCGCTGATCCGCGGTCAATAGCATGGCGTTGGGGTGGTCACCGACAGCGATTCGGCCGAGCAACGCTCGTTTCGCCTGATCGATCACAGCGACTCTGGATTCGCCCCACAGGCTCACATACGCTTTGCCCATGCTGTCAGCGACACGAACGTCATAGGGAAAGGATCCCACCGCTATTCGATCGATGCAATCAACCTTTGTCAAATCCACTAACGCCACGCTGTCGTTTTTGTTCTCAGCGACATAGAGCGTTCGGCCGTCGCGGCTAATCGTCAATCCGGCAGGAAATAATTTACGTGCATCGGTTTCTTCCAGGCTGATAGGCGCAGCGGCCTCCAGGTGATCGCCTGTCCAGCGCCAGTGCAGAATCTTGTCATCCGCGCCGCCGGAGGCATAAAGATCCCGGCCGTCAGGCGTGAAGGCTAATCCATAAAAGCCCTTGCTGAAATCCAGTTCCTGAATCACCTGATCCTGCACTAGGTCGATGATCGTGATAAAGTGGCGGCTGAAGCCGTTGTTGTTCACCGCCAAAAGATCGCCCTGGGGCGAAACAGCGATGTTCAATGGTAGATCACCCAGCGGCAGTTGAGTTCCGACCGGACTCAACATCCAGCGGTTGGGCAGCAAGGCGCCTCCTTTGACCGGTCCGGGAAGATGGATTCTGCCGCTGCAGGCAAAAATGATCAGGACAGCGCCGGCCAGGAAAAGCACGCGTATTCGGGTCGACATGATGGATCCCTATGACTATTATTAAAAAAAGAGGGCAGGCTTAAATAAAGATAGGGTTTACCGGTTAAATACGCAAGCAGAGTTTTCGCGCTATGGAGGAGGGCGGCTCGCCCTTTCTTGCTCACCATCCAAAAGCAGCAGAGATGCGATGGGTGTTGGCCAGATCCCCAGCCACAAAGGCATAGTCCAACGACAGGCTGAACAGCCGCAGGCCTGCGCCGGCGGTCATATGGTCATGGGCATAACCGCCGCGCAAACCCAGACGTTCAAAAAAGCGGACCTCTGCCCCGGCAAAGGTCTCGCGGCTTTCGCTGAGCTCCTGGTCTAAGGTAAGCGTCACGCGAGCGGCCAGGCTAGGGGCATGACAGGAAGCAGCTGCTCCCACACGCAGAGCGCGATCCGCCACATCTTTGTGCTGCGACGGCGTATCCCAGACGACGTTGGTGTTGCTGAGATTTCGCGCCGACAGCCCGATGCCCAGCCATCTGATCGGTTCGCCCTGCACCACCTGATTGGACACGAACCGAGCCAGAACCCCTGCGTCCAATCCCTGACCAGCGCCCGTAGCATCATCGAGCTGGTGATGAATGTATTTGCCGGTCACACCGAAAGCGAGCTGCACCGGCAAGATCAGCGGGCTGAACGCATCGCCGATGTGCAGGTCGAACATCACCGCCCGGCAAAAGGAGATCGTTACCGCATTCTCCTGGTCGCCGAAATAGCCTTCGGCCTCGCCGGTGGAGCGGTATCGTCCCTGAGTCAATCGTTCATAACGGCTGCCCTGTAAAGCGCCATAGCGCGGTATTTCATCCACCCCCAGCCGGATCCAGCCGATGGCAAACGCCATGTTCGGCGAGAGCGCAAGCACGGCATGGGCTGAATTGTATTGCGCCAGATTGGAAAACATGGGCACATGCTCCAGCTGCAGACGAATGCGCTGTTGCAGAGTCATGCCAGCTGGATTCCAATAGGCCATGCTGGGATCGTCCGCCATGGCCACAAAGGCGCTCCCCATGGCCATGGCCCGGCCGCCGACGCCGATGGTGAGAAAATCCGCAGCATATTCACCGCTGACGCCGATCGATGCGCCAATCAGCAGCAGGAGGAGTACCAGTTGCCATACACCGCAGAGGGGGTGATGAACGACTCGCGCCATGCAAAATTTCCTTTCCGTTCCGTCTATTCCAGTTTGGCCAGTTTTTCGATTCGTTCTATCTTTTTATCGCCGGAGCGAGCGACGAATTTAAGATAATACACGCCGTTCGCCAGCGCACGGCCGTCTTCATCTCTGCCATCCCAATCCCATTCCACATAGCCGGTCACGCCGTGCATTTTCTCGCTGCGGATTCTCCGCCCGGACACCGTGTAAAAGGACAGATCGACCTCCTCCGCGGTATCCTGGAGAAAAAATGCCACGGTCGTTTCCTGAACAAAGGGATTGGGATGATTGGCCAACAACGTCACCTCAAAAACGCCGGGCACGCGGAACAGTATTTCGCGGCTGGATGAATTGCCGTTCACATCCCGGGCGCTGATCTGAAGCGCATGATCTCCGGCGGATAACTCCGGCGTATAGGTGACCACCAGCGAACGGCGGGTTTCCTGATCCTGGGTAACAGCCATGCGGTCGCCAGTCACCGGCTGCTGGTCCAACGAAAGGCTCACCGGCGCAGCCGAAAGATCGAATCCGCTGGAGTCTTGAAGAAAAATGGTAAACACCGGTTGTCTGCCCACTACATCGCCGGAGACAAAATTTTGTCCGACCACATTTACCTGAATGGAAGGACCAGAGTCATCGGCGCTGCCCATAAGGGCAAAGCAGGTTCGTGGAATAGGCAGTTTCGCACTAGCCAATCCTTTCGTCCGATCCAGGGTCGTGGCCAGACTGGACCAGGTGGCTGACTCTTCATTCCAGGCATAGAGACGAACGCCATCGAGATTGAGAAAACGCTGAGTGGTTGTATCGTCGCGTTGATAATACACACCGATGGTGCTCTCCTTTTTCAGCGCAAGGGTGGTATCGCTGAGGGCGAAGAAAAAGGCGGTGGGCGTGGTCAGGCCGGCGGCTGCCAACGGCGTCAGGCTGGAGCGTTCGGCGCTCTGGCGTAAACTCGTATTCCAGCGTCGGCCGAGGGTCAGCAGGTTGGCCGATCCAACCGCAGCAGCGGGCAACTCGACAAACATATCTGCTTGATCGGATACCACCATACCGGCTGTACCCTGGCCAGGCACAGCGATCCGCAGCGCCGCCTTGGTGATGTTATTGGTCTCATTGGTCTCTTCCACCTGCGCCTGAGCGTCGCTTTGAATCCATACCGTCCGGCGACCGGCCCAGCCAGACGGCCAGGGAAAAGAGAGAGTGGTATCGGATTGGGCGGCGATCCCTTTCACCATAAGCGGTGCGCCCATCGGCGTCCAGCTCATCTGCTCCTCGCCATGATACAAAGCCACGGAAAACGAACCTGCAGCTGTGCCGCCGGTGTTCTTGAGCTTGATCGACAGAAAGATCTGATCTGCGCCTGAAAGCGACAGCGACGATCCATCGGCATACAGGTCCGGCCGAGACAGGATGCTCACCTGCATCAAATCGCTCATCAGCTCTTTGCCGCCGGCGCCGGTCAGCAACAGACGATAATAGATCCGGCTGCCCTCTGCCTTTTTCACCGCCTCGGCTGACTTCCACAGGCCGTCACCGGTCTGCACCGCAGCAAGGCTGTTCCAGGTGATCTGGTTCAGGGACCAGCGAAATTCGCCATGCATCGCTCCGCCGATCTCTTGTACCGCACTCGGATCCACTCGGGCAGTGAAATAAAAGGGTTCGTTATGGCCTGGTGCAACCGGCATGGTCTGCACCACGGCGGCAACGCGATGATTCAGAGTGAAAGAACAGCCGCCGCTCTCATCGACCCTGCCGCTGGAAAGATATACTTTGACCGAACCCTTTCCGCTGCGATGATCCCAGGCCTTGACGATCTCTGGAGTGAACCTGAGCAAGTCGGCGGCGAGGCGCCCCTGAATCAGACTCTGACGGGTGGTGCTGATGAGGGAATCGTTCTCATTATGCACCGTGATGATCGCTTCGCCGTTGGTCGCTGTTTTGGCAACCACAGTGACTCTGAGCGTGTCGCCGTCTTTGTAATCGGACCGCTCCGCCTGGACAACCGCCTGATTTTCAGCCAGACCCAATTTGAGCGCCGGATCGCCCAAGAGATTGAAATGGCGGATCGTATCCCAATAACCGTTGGTCTTGTTGATCAACCCGAATTTCGCCAGAGTGGTGATCTCGCCGATATGCCGACGCCCCTGCTCGAAAATCGTTTCAAAAAGAGCGATGTTCAGATAGCGATCGCCGAGCATGGAGGCGCGGCCTGCGGAACCGAAATGAGCCACAATGCCGGCCTCCGGCTGGCGCAGCAATTCCTCGCTGAGCGAAGGGCTTTCCGGATTGTCAAAATAACCGATAAAGCAGGTGAGAGAAAACATCACCGCATATTTATCTTTGTTCGTCAACCGGCCGGCATCCTCGAGTAAAAACAGACGACTGTCTTCGAACACCTGGCCGCCGCCATGCCCGACGAAATTGATCAACACCTGGCCCTGGTTCCACTTTTCCGCCAGGTCCTGGGTGCTGCCGTTATAGCGGGATTTCTCCAGCGTTGCCAGACGGTTGGCGACGATGTAGTTGGGCGTATATTCTTCCGCCAATTCATCGGCGTCAGTCTCGAACTGATCCGCATTGCCGGTCACCAGAATGAGTTGACGGCGCCAATCGCTTACTTTATAATTGGTCTCATAGGCGATGGTCTTGTCGACAAGGATGTCGGCCTCCTCCGGCGAATTGACCGGCAACCGACCGATATACATATCAGGCAAAATGTCATCGCCGCTGACTGTGACAAAGGCATTGTCCGATGAGGTCATGCCCCAGGAACTGGTATACGCCATCAACGTGGGCATATAGGAGCGAAAACCCAGCGTGCCAGCCACCCGTTTGTCCATATAGTGGCTGGTATCGCCGAACAGCAGCACATAAAGCGGCGCCGGCTTGACGTAATGGTGATAGGCATAGCGCAGAAAAGCCTGAATGGCATTGGGATCATAGATTCCATGGTTGAATTGATCGTAAACATCCTGCACGTCCACCACCATGGTGCGCAGACCCTGACCAGCCCGGTAACGGGCCAAACGGTCGGCTTGGTGCTTAAAGGCTTCATGGGTGATGATGATGTAATCAGCCCCGTTGCCCGCATTCAACAGGTCAGAGCCAGCATCCGCCGCAATGCGCTCAACACGTCGAAGCCGCGCCTCCGATACCAGAAACAGCTTTTGTTCATCAGTGCTTGCAAAAGAAAAAAGGACCTGAAAGCGTCCATCCTTGTTCACGATCCGGTCCGGAATGATCTGCTGACCCTGTTCGGTCAGCACATAGACTTTATCGCTGGTGAAATGGTCCACCAGAACCGGACGGCGCTCAGGAGATTGCAGCTGGAAACGCAAAGAATCATTGACTGCCTGAAGACGACCAGAGTATGTAAAATCTATCCAGTTCAGCACCGCGCGATCATACCCGACGTTTGGCAGGTCGGCGGGCAAGTATATGGACAAGAGGTTATCGCGAAGCAGCTGTTGCGCATCCTGCCAGCCGCTGTCGAACAGCATGAACTCTTGATTATCCCAAAGAGCGGTACCCAGCCTTTGCTGGTTCAGCTGTACCTCTGCCTTGTGATCCGGCGAGGCGGCCAAATAGGTCGTGCCCTGCATCTCGATACGCAGGCGATATTGGGAATTGGGCGCCGCATCCGGAAGAGAAAGGGGAAAGGTGTAACGGATCTTGTCCTTCAACTCCATCCAGAACCAATGATCCGCTGATTCATCCGCCGAGGCGAGCTGGCGGTGGTACTGCGAATCTTCTTCCAGATGAATATGCATGGGCGCATAGCGAATGGTGTCTTTAACCACACTCGTCAAAGCGCCGCTCACACGCGCCATGCGGCTGCCGGTCCGTTTGCCCCAGCTTAACCAGTAGACGTTGGCATCCGAATACCAGGAGCGATAGGTGGTCTCGCCGGGATTGTGTTCGCCGATGAACACCAGGCGGTCCTCATCATCCCACATCCCATCACCATGATCCTCGAGCAAAATGGGAATGTCCCGGCCCCGATTCGTCAGACAGATGGTTCGAGGATCCACGCCGGACAGATCCGCTCCCGCCTCTTTCAGCTCCCGGCCGGTCACCGCATACACGCCGTCATGCAGCACCGTGAGCCGCCAGCCGCTTTCAGCGGCCTCCGTCGTCGCCAGCCCCTTGGCCATAGAGCGGACAGGAGCGCTCCGCCATTTTTTGCTCGCCTCATAGTTGGCCAGGTAATCGGCCAGTGCCGGCTCGTAACCATCAGCGCCGGCCACGCCCATCGGCGTATCGACAACCGCCTTCGATCCCTCAAAGCAGATGCGCAGACGCATGCTCTGGGTCAATTGCAGCAGATTCTGCGATGCCGCATAACGTACGGGGTGCAGCTCGATCTGCAGGATACGTTGATTGCGTAACAGGCCGGTCAATCCGGTGCAGGCCGGCTCCGCCGGATACCAGAGAGAGGCAAGATGCAGGGACGGCTCTTCCCTCTCCTCTGCCGTCAAATGCTCCTGCCAAGCGTCAGGATAGTGCACGGTCTCCATCGCAGTAACCGATTTGTTGACCACCTGCTGCTGCAAAATCTGCAGATGCGGAGAACCCTGCAACGGAATGCCCAACACCAGACTGGTGACCGGCAATTTGGGCCAGCCCTGCCGGCCGGTGTTTGTACAGCCCGGTATTTCCACACTCGTCTGCCAGACCGACTGCACTTGACGCTGGAACACATGGATGGAATCGAAATGAACATCACAGATAATTTCTTTTTCCGAAGACTCTATCACAGATATCCGATAGGGACGTTCTACAGCCAGAATCACAGGCGCCAAAACAACCAGCCAGAAGATCGATAGGAAAAGATGGCGTCTCATGAAAACTCCTTGATCGTTAGAATAGCCCAACCGGTTCGATGCCTTAAAAAAAAACCGAATGATCGGACGGGCGGTGTTGCAGACTCGCTCCGATCATTCGGTTCTCAACGTTCGAGTGGAGCGCTCGGCCTGACCGGTTGTTCCAGCCAGAACAAGGACAGCTGACACAGCTGTTCGGGTCCACTCCAACAAAAAGAAAGCGAGCTTGAACACGTTCGTTCTTTAACCAACCATAAACGGATTTTTTACTGCTGCGTGCAACAATCGGTAACGAACGGTCTGTGCTCGGTTCCTTTCGAATCGTATGGCAATGATCAATTTTATCGATATCTTTCATACAAATAGCGTACCAAACATGCTGTCAGGCCATGAATTTAGAAGCCAATGAATCATAACGAATTACATCATAGTAATCAGTCGACGGGAAGCGGCGGATGGCGGTTCTGTGTCGCTAAAAGGCGTCAATGGTCATCGAAAAGATACACCCGACCTGAAGGAGGCGATCCAAAGGCCGATCGGCCCGATAAAACCAATCAGCTCTTTGGAGGATGAGTTTCAGCCAGAAAATCCAAAAGGAGATCTGCCAATTTTTTAGCAAAAAAATTGATCCGGTCCAGCACATGGGCCTGTTCGGCGCTCAACTGCGGCTTGACCTCATCGGTAAATATGAGCAGATAGCCCAGCAAGCCCTGAGCGGTGGAACGTATTTCATGGCTCAATTTATGGGCAGCAGGGGGCGTCTCATCATTTCGGCCTGCTGCTGCCGGCCTTTTCTCATTCAAACGAGTTTCTCTCTTTCGATGAGCCCTTGCGACCAGTCAGCGTCTGTCTCAAGCTTGAAAAAGGATTTGCCTTCGCACCCCATACACCGGCGGACGAACCGTTGCTCGCACAACCATTGCCACACTCGGCTGAACCCATATGCAGAAAAGGCCACGATGAGATGGTCCAACGGCAAACGGAACCTCACTTTAACGATGGTGAGCGCATAGACGAACGTAAAGGCAAGACTGTACAGCACCCAGAGAGCGCGCAGCGGCCTGGCTGAAGCTGGCAGCGAAAGGGCGCCCAGAATCGCCAGAACCAACAGGCCGGCAAAACTCAGGCTGCCCACCCAGGTGATCAGAGCGCCCTGCCGAATGTAGGCTTTGGTCACCGGAGAGGGATCCAAACGCCAAAAGAATAACGCTTTGTTCAACGTCCGGCCAGCAAACGCGGCAGGATCCTGGGCGATGTATCCAAGCGCTTCAAAAAGGTAAATTCGATCGACCTGATGCTCTGAAACCGCGCTGTGCAATTTTTCACGTAGAGCGGGAGGCGGCTCCAGCGAACACGGCAGATCGATCTGTGAGTTGGGATTGTTCCCCAGCCAGAAATTATATCCACCGGTGCTGCATATATTGATCAAGCCGAGGGTGGTTGCATTACGGTACAACCAGGGCGCCAGAACAACGGCGACAGCGATGATGTAGCTCATGATGCTCCTCCACGGCATCCGCCTGCGCAAAAACCACAGAACCGTCATTAGAACCAGCACGAGCATCGTAGGCACGGTGAGAACCGCCAGTCCGGCGCTCACCCCAGCCATGGCAAGGGCATAAGGACTATTCTCTTTCTGTGATCGACACAGGCAGAACACGGACAGAATCAGCAGAAAGCTGAACCAGGTCGTCGCCAACATAGCGCCGGGCAGATAAATAAAATACGGATACACTGCGCCCATCGCAAGTGTGGCCAGCGCCCAACGCCGATTAGAAAAAACGGTGCTGATCAAAACGTATAGCAGCCAGACCGTTGCAGCCCCCACCCCTGCCTGAACCATGCGAAGGGCGGGCAGAGAGTGCAGGCCCAGTCGATAGCACAGCGCGAGAAACAGCGGGTAACCCGGTGGTCGCACGGCTGTCGGCCGGTCGGCCTCCAGCTCGTATCCTTGTCCTTGGGCCAGGGACACAGCCAGCTGGTAATGATCCCGTTCGTCGCTGTACAGCACATGGTCCGGCAGAGTGCTGACATACACCAGGCGCAGCACCAGGGCCACCAGCACCCAAACCGGCGCCCAAAAACGTTCGAATCGGAGCGCACTATTCTTCATACCGGTAAATCCCCTTGCCGACCGTACCGGCCAGGACGACGGTTTTATCCCAGCAGCCGGCCATCACAGTTTTTACTTCCACACTTTCCAACCCCAGGTCAATCCGGGACCAGCTGGCGCCGCTGTCAATGCTGCGATATACGCCTGCCGTTCGTCCTGCCAGCCAAAGATGACCGCTTCGGTTGGCTTCGCTGCAAAGGCTGACCGGTTCCGGCACACGGTATTGATCCAGATCCATCATCAGCCAGGAGGCCCCGCCGTCCTGCGATCGATAGAAACGGTCCCGGTCTGTGATTGCAAAACAGATCTGCCGATTCCAAGGATCGGCGCACATAGCCAACGGGGCTTCCTGCCCGTAGCTGTCCTGGAGCATGCCGTTGTTTGCCGGCAGCCAGGAAACCCCATTATCCAATGATCGATAAACGCCGAATTTATTGATGCTGATCATCAGGATTTGCGCTGCTGCATTCGAAGAATGGACGACATTGATAAAGCCGAAACGGCCCACAGCACTCCAAGTGTTGCCTTCATCCCGACTGACGAACAAGCCTGCGGAGGTGCCGGCCCAAAGGCTGGGCGTAGCAACGCCAGACTCGATGCAGAGGTCTGTAATCAGCATGTTCTGGGTCGTTGGCCAGCAGGATTGCCAGGATTTACCGGCGTCGCGGCTGCGAAAGACGCCTTTGCCCCAGGTGCCGCAAAAGATCAGGCTGCTGTTCACCGGGCTGACGGCCAGGCTGGTTACGTCTTTATTGCTCAATCCTTCGCTGGATTCAGACCAGGTTTTGCCATAGTCGGTTGACTTGAAAATCCCTTCCAGACTGCCGGCATAGAGGACGCCCTCGGTCTGCGGATCCGCTTTGATCACTTGCACCGTCTGTGCGCCGACAACGCCGCTCACTGGCATCCACACAGCAGGTTTTTCACTGACTGGATTTTTCTTATCGCAGCCTACAAAACCGGCGGTCAGAGCTGCCAGCACTACCAGGCTCTTGCGAGCGGACTGGGCGGCTGCCAGCCATTCCGCCCCTATGCTTATGATTCTGCGCCGGCATGATGTCCGCTTAAAAAACACTCGCATGGTTTTCCTCGGGCCCACTCTTTGGTCAGACATGCATAGTAGCGTGTTTCAGGTCGATCTCTGCAGGCCGTATTAACCGCTTATCCTCCACCGCCGGTTGTAGCGCCGGCGCTGTTTGGTTGTCAAACACTCGGTTATAGGCGGCCAGCAAATTGGCGATCGAGTATTCCCAGGATAATTCGCGGATGATGCGTTTTCTGCCGAATTCCCCCATCTCCTTGCGTAGAGCCGGGCTGTTGAGCAAAAAATTGACCTTTTCTGAAAACATGGTCACATCGTTGGGTTTGGCGAACAATGCCGCCCGTTGGGCGGTGTTGCGCGCCTCTTTCAGATCAAACGCCACAATCGGCTTGGCGAACGCCATGTATTCAAGGATCTTGTTCATGGTCGACTGGTCCGCCCATTCAGACCATGGATCAGGATCCACGCACACATCCGCTGTGGACAGATAGCGGCACACTTGGTCGTCCGGCAGACGGCCGGTGAATATCACCCGGTCGTCCAAATGCATGGCGGTGCACAGCTCTTTCAGCTTGGGAACAGCCGGACCGCCGCCGATCAGAGCGTAAAAAACGTCCTGACGGCGATAATGATGACTGAGATGATGGATCGCGCGCAGCAGATAATCGACGCCGTCTTGAGGGCACATTTCACCCAGATAGCAGACCAGAAAGCGCCTGCCCTGCTTGAGAGCCGGGTCCGGAACGCGCAGAATCAGATTTTTGATATCCGGACCGGTGCGCACCACATAAACGTCCTGCGGCTTTTTGCCGCCGCGCCGGATCGCCACCTCCCGGTAAGAGTCGTTGGTGGAAATGACGATCTTAGCGGTGCGGAACGTCATCCGTTCCAAGGCCAACAGCATGCGGGTGAGGCGGCGATGGCGCCGGGAAAACTTGGCCTGAAACATCTCCGGAGACAGGTCATGATGATCATAGACAAACGTTTTGCCGAGGAGCCGATAGATCATCCCGAGAAGAAAATAGGTATCCGGCGGATTGCAGGCGTGAACCACATCAAAGCCCTCGCGCACAAGGACGCGCAAAGAGAGCCAGGCGGTGGCCAGCCAGGCGTATAAAAATTCAGCGACGTAGCTCAGCTTGCTCTCGGCATCAAAGGGAATGCGATAGCGATAGATCGCGATATCGTCGATCACCTCGCGGCTTTTGGCATACTCTTTTGATTTCGGAGAAATGACCGACACTTTGTACCCGTGAGCGGTCAGGGTCTTGCTCTCCAACCAGACCCGGCGGTCAAAGGGCACCGGCAGATTCTGTACGATGATGAGAATTTTACCAGCAGATTCCTTCATATTTCACCTCGTCAAGATTGAGATCTTTCGCTTCGCCGATGCCGGACAGGTCGATGATGCGATGGCCGTTGCGATGCTCGCGAAAAATGCTTTCATACTCTTTGCCGCGATTGCCGACGACCACCACATCGGTTTTTTCCAACAGCTCTTTGACGGAAAGACACATCAGTTTGGCGATATGGGGCACCTCCCGTTCGATGAACTCTTTATTCGCCCCCATGAGCCGCGGCAAAGTCACGTTGGTGTCGTAGATTTTTACTTCATACCCTTTGCCGATCAACTGTTCGATGAGCGAAACCATCGGGCTCTCCCTCAGATCATCCGTATCCGCTTTAAAACTGAGCCCGAGCACGCCGATGCGCTTGCGGCCGTACTCGCGGACCATCTCCAGAGCGTGGCGGATGTGCTCCTGATTGCTTTCGATCACGGCGTTCATCATCGGCAGAGAGACGTCCAATTGTTTGGCGCGATGCGATACCGCGCGCAGATCCTTGGGCAGACAGGAGCCGCCGAAGGCAAAACCCGGCTTGAGATAATAGGGACTGAGATTGAGCTTGTAATCCTGGATAAACACATCCATCACAATGCGGCTGTCGACGTTCATCGCTTTGCAGAACCGTCCGATTTCATTGGCAAAGCTGACCTTGACGGCGTGGAACGCATTGTCTGCGTACTTGATCATGGCCGCCTCGCGCGGCCGCAACTGAAAAACCGGCGCAGGCAGCTCGCTGTACAGATGCGCCAGCACTTTGGCGGAACATTCGTCAAAGGCGCCGATGATCGTTTTAGGCGGATTATAAAAATCATGCACCGAACTGCCTTCACGCAGGAACTCGGGATTCAGGGCAAAGCCGAAATCTTTTCCCACTTTTTTGCCCGAACTCCTTTCCAGAATCGGCAACGCCACCTCCTCAGCCACGCCGGGCAAGACCGTGCTGCGCAGGGCCACAATGGTGTAGCTGTTTTTGTTTTGCAGCGCCCGGCCGATGTCGGCGCACACCCGCTGCAGATAATGCAGATCAATGCTGCCGTTGCCGTTGCTGGGCGTGCCCACGCAGATAAAGACCAGATCCGACTCGTGCACCGCCTCGGCGGCATCCATCCCGGCCCTAAGCCGGCCTACGCGCTTTTGTTCTGCGATGATGTGGTCCAGATCCTTCTCCACGATCGGAGATAGACCCCGACTGATCAGGTTGACCTTGCGAAGATTGACATCCACGCCGTGAACCATATGTCCCATCTGCGCCAGACAGCCGGCCGACACGCATCCGACATATCCTAAACCAAACACACCGATTTTCATAACCTCTCCGTAGTCAATGCTCGTTCGCTGAGACTTCCACCGGATCAGGAACTTTTTACCAACACTCGATCGGCGGATTCGAACCCGACCCGATAATGATCCATACCTGAAACCGATTCCAACGGCAATTGGGTGAACACATGCAGAAACCCGTTGCGGCGAAGACACAGCGCCGCCCGGCTTTTATGCCGCGCAAAGGTTCTGCGCACATGGTAGCGATACACCTGGGTGACCGCCTTGTTCGACCACGCCATCTTTTTTCCATGCATCCAAACAGCCGCGCTTTTCAGTGCTGGAACCGTCCAGCGGTTGACGAGCAGAACCTTGAGCAGATGTTTTGCTTTGCGGCGCAGCGGCAGTTGCGGCGAATAAACGCCGGTGCGCAGAGCAAGGCCCGCCGCATCGCTCGGATGTTTGGCGCTCCACAGCACCGCGGCTCTACCGTATTCCTCGCCTTTGGCCAGATGTTGTTCCAGTGAACAGGGGTGATGATGGTACGCGCGGATCGTCTCATCATACCAGAATCGCAGGCCGCGTTGATGCAGTCGGAAGGCCAGTTCCGCATCCTCGGCCACTGGGAACGCTGAATCAAACCATCCGCACGCCTTGAGATCCGCCACGGCCATCGAGGTGTTGGGCGTTCGATAGTCGCTCCAAGCCAATTCGCGGACGCCGGGACCGCCGTTGGGAAGGGCAAATTCATCCCAGCGATACCCCTGCCAGCGGTCCAGACCCGGCGAGGGGCGGATCGCACCCATCCAGCAGTGATGACGCTGCGGTCCGCTCTTGTGATGCAGCCAGTGCCGGCGCACCACATCCTTTTCCAACTGGATATCCGCATCGAGAAAAAGCACCCACTCTCCGGAGCAGTGGAGCAAACCCTGGTTTCGTGCAGCAGCCGCGCCCTCATGGTATTGGCAACAAAAGCCGAACGCCAGAGAGGTGTTGCGGGCATATTGGCGAAGGAACTCTCGAGTGCCGTCCGTGGAGCCGTCATCGATCACCAGGACCTCGAAAAGAGACCGTTTGAGATCCTGGGCTTCCAGCGACGCCAGGGTAAACGGCAGTACTGAAAGGCGATTGTAGGTCGGAATAATCAGCGAAATTTCTTTTCTCATGGTCCAGCCCACCCTATTCGTTTTTCATATGGGTTTGCAGGCAACCATCCACAATCCGTTGCCAGTGCGGTTTTTCGAGCGCGTATCCATCCACATCATCACCAGCACCCAGGGATGAACGAAGAACAAGTAAAAGGGAAAAATCCATTTGAAAAAACGGCAGACCTGTACAGAGGTCACCGCATCGTACGCCCACCGACCCCAACGGCCGTAGGTAATCCTCTGCTCGACGATCTGCAGACCGACGCTGCGCACTTTAACCGACAACTCTTGCGGCGCATAGTAGCGCACATGCTCATGGGGATATTTTTTCCCGGATCGGCGCAGATCGTCCTGCATTCTCCGCTCCAGCCAGGGCAGGACGCGTCTCTCTGCGCTGGGAACATAGAGCAGCAAATGGCCTCCCGGTTTGAGGGCGGCGGCCAGCTTTTTCAACACAACGAGATCCTCGCGAATATGCTCCAATACGCTGCCGCAGAGCACCACGTCATAAGCGTCTTGACAGTTCCAAGTCGTCAGATCCGTGCACTCCACCCGGGCGTGGGGTAACCGTTCGGCCTGTAAGAAATGAGCCAGGTCCTCAACCTGCTGCGGATCCTGTTCCAGGCCAAGCACCCTGGCCTCGGGATGCGCCTGTGCGCAATAGTAGAGATGCTGCCCCAAACCGCAGCCGGCGTCCAGCACGGCCGGTTCGCCGGTTGCAGAACCTCGGTAGCGTTTCAAGCCATTCTTGATGTACCATTCACGCAAAGTGGTCCAGTAGATAAGCTGATAACCCACTTTCCTCAGCCACACTCTTTTGCCGATCATGGCGGCGATTTCTTTAGAGTTCATGATAGACCGACTCGTCTTGAAGGTATTGCATCATCGTTTGTTCATACCGTTGACTCAGGCGAGCGATCGCCTCGGTGACGGCGGCCAGCGCCCACATGGTCAACACCAACACATAGAATTCCTTATAGCTCTTGTCCGCCAGAGCGGCGACGAAAAACCCGATCCAGCCGCTCATGACGCCGAGCGCCACGGAGCTCAGATACTTGGAGCGGCTCCGGCTGGCGCGCCGGGCGCTGGAAAAGCAGGCCAGCACGAACCAGAGAAAAAAGACAAATCCGATCAGGCCGATTTCAGCGGCGAAGAGCAGATAGGAATTGTGCACCACCCAATAACGGCTGCGCGGTTCATCGCCGTCATAGAAAAATTTGGCATGGTTGCCGTAATTGTTCAGCCCCACACCGATGACCGGATGCGCTTTGATCATGCGGATCGCCGCTTGCGCCGAGGTGATGCGGGTCCGGCCGGACCCTAAATCATAGGAGACGATCCGATCATAAATCAGATCGCGGAACACCAGCAACACCACCATACCTGCCATCATCATCAGCGCAAGATTGCGGATGATGCGCAGCGTCAGCAATCGACGTGAAAGCATAAACGGGAACAAGATCAGCACCGACGGGATCAAGGCGATCCAGGTGCTTCGTGAAAGCGTGTAGATAATGCCTACGGTGCCGATGACCGCGGTGATGCGGGCGAACCATCGTTCGGACGGCGTCTCGCCGCGCAGGGACAAAACATAGGCCAGCGGCAGCAGAAACCCGAAGAAACGCGCCAGGTTGTTGCAGCTCTCCATGGTCCCACCAGGCCTGGTGGTGGAAAAAAAATCCATTTTGATCGCAGTCCCGTTTTCAGCCGAGATTCCGAACAGGCGCAGGCCGGCAAGTCCAGGCCACTGGTTGATCTGCCACAGGGAGAGCACGGTCTGCAGTATGACGCCGATGAAGAACATTCGTATCACCAATCGAACGTCGCTGCGCTGCCGCAGATTGTTGGCCAGATAGAGAAACAGCACATACGCCTTGATGAACCTGAAAAGATCGAACAAGGTCCAGAGCCGATTCTGAGCCGGGATCAACGATATCGCCATCATGGCGATGAGGCCGAGGGTCGGCCAGCTGACCTTAGGATAAAAGCGAATGGTCCCCACCTGCTTCGTGCGCGCCGATTCAAGGAGCCACAACAGAACGGCGATCAGCAGAAGGAGATCGGACAGCGTAAAGTTCAGGCCATGCGCGCCGCTCAATAAACCGTACTGCAGGAACAGGTTGACGTCCGCGTTCAACGGCAAGGAAAGGATCAGACCGGCGAGCAGAAAACGCCGGACATCCGGAACGATCATGAGCATGAAGGGCAGCAGCAACAACAGTGTGGCAGCCAGAGCCCACTTGGTTTCCAACGTCCAAAGCGGGAGCGCCGCTACCCCCACCGTCACCGCGATCAGAACGATCAAAATCCACAGGGCGGCGATATTTTTCGATTGGGTTTGTGCGTGCGTCAGCATAACAGCATCCGTCGATTAGCTTGCGATTCCATCACAGGGCTGATCCGTTCCTCAATCCCACACCTGAGGTTTACGACGATTCAAAGCCACCCCCAACAGAGTGGCGTGCGCGGTCAGCAGCTTGCGCTTGGCGTTCTGCGCCATCTCCCAACGGGTTTGACCTGCGCGCACCACCAGGATCACACCATCGACCACCGCAGTGACGCTCAGACTGTCGACATAGTTCAGCACCGCGGGAGTGTCGATCAGCACATAGCGGTACTGTTCGCGGACCTCCTGGATGAACCGGCGGAAATCCTCGGTTCCCAACAACTCGGCGGGATTCTGCCGGCTTTTTCCAGCAGTGATCACGTCCAACGCAGCGCCCGGCAGCGGTTTAACCTGGCGGCGCCAGTCTACCTGCTGCTCCAGAATATCCGACAGCCCGCCTTCGAGCGGCAGTTGCAGGATCTGATGCAGACTCGGTTTGTGCAGATGGGCGTCGATCAGCAGGATGCCTCCGGTCTGAATCAGCATCGGCTCCTGGACCTGCGCCTCTTCCGCTGTTTCCTGAACAAAGGCGCGGAAATCATCGTTGAAAAAAGCCGGTTCTCCGGCTGGTTCTTTCTCCGCCGCCTCCTCTTCCCCAAAAGCCGTAGGCGCCGGTTGAGCCGTAGGCTCGTCGGCTTTGCCCTCTGTTTCCTGAGCCTTTTTGTGCGCACCGGCCATCAACATGGCCAGGTAGGTGGAGATCGTCGAAGCGCCCTCGCCGGTGACCGAACTGGTGATGGCGAGAACGCGCATGACGCCACGCATATTGGCGATACGGATGTATTCGCGCAGATCATAAAAATCTTGTATCATCTCATCGGGAAGATCCACCCCCCCTTGACCAACATCGCGGGGGCCGGTTCTCTCCCAGGGCAGAGTGACTGAATCCTGCATCTGATCCAGTTCATCCAGGGCATTTAATAGCACGCTCATCGTCCAACCTCATGATTTAGGACAGCATTCCTGATTACAGACTTTCGACATCCACACCGCAAAAATCGCCGATCTGGGCAAACTCAAAGCTCGGCTGTTTGGGGCGCCGGATGGATGGGTTGCGCGTCATTGCCGGATGCGCGGCCGCCTCGGCAGGAACGGCCGGCGCCGCAACGGCATCCGCCACCGCCGCTCTGGCGCAGGTCACTTTATTGGCTGCCGCCAGTTCTTGAATCAGCACCGCATCGATGGTCCGGCATTGACGCTGAAAGGCGGTCAGCAGGGCGTTGTCGCACACCTGATTGATCAGGCGCGGAACGCCGCCGCTGATCTCATAGATCTTGCTCAGCGCGGCCGGGGTGAACAGTTCCTGATCGCCGCTGCCGGCCACCCGAAGACGGTGGAGAATATAGCGGCGCGCATCGTCCTCGTCCAATCGCTTCAGCACAGCCTTGAGGCTGATGCGCTGCTTGAGCTGGTGCAGCGCCGGTTCCTGCAGATAGGCGTCCAATTGCGGTTGCGCGGACAGAATCACCTGCAGCAATTTGCAGCGCGAAGTCTCCAGATTGGACAGCTGACGGATCTCCTCGAGCACGTCATATTTCAAGCTCTGCGCTTCGTCAACCACCAGCACAGTGTACAGACCTCTCTTGTACGCATCGATCAGAAAAGCGTACAGCTCCATCAACAGATCGCTCAGATCCTCGCCCTGGGGCGTAAAGCCGAAATCCCGGCAGATGTATTTGATCAACTCACGGCCGTTCAGATTGGTGTTGAACACCCAAGCAAAGCGCACGCGTTCGCTGAAGCCCTGCAGGGTGGTGCGGATCAACAGGCTCTTGCCCAGTCCAGGCTCTCCGATGATGGCGTTGATGCCTCTTCGCATCGTCACCGCGGCCACCAGACGGTCCAGCGCCTCCAGATGCATTCGGCTTTTAAAGAGGAATTGCGGATCCGGCGTTGCGGCAAACGGCTCCAATTTCAGATTAAAATGTTCGAGATACATAACGACGTCTCCTCAAAAGGGGATTAATGCTTGCCGGATTCCACCTGGAACAGCTCGTCCACGCGAACCCCGAAAATCTCAGCCGCCTTGCGTTTGAATTCTTTGGTGGCCTCGACCCGGTTATTCTCGACCATGGAGAGATAAGTCGCGCTGCACCCCAACAGAAAGGCCAGTTCATATTGTTTCAGCCCGGCTTCCCATCGTTTGATCTTTATTACGTTCTTCATCGTACATCTCCTCAGAATTCGATACAGCCACTTTGGCATGTGTTTAGCATTCGATAGCCCCGATCCTTGTATCGCCCTAGGCTTTGCCAGGGTGGACCGTCGGCGATGCCGAAGCATCCCCAGAGGATTTCTTCCGCTGATAATTCTCCATCTTAAAATCCGCTATCGAGGCCAGTATCGGCATTTGCAGGCAATCCTGAGCGTCCTGCGCCGTGTTGACTGAATGATCAAAGTATTCGACAAAGAACGCCAGCCCAAAGGCCACTAGCAAGCCCATGAGCACCGCCAGCGACAGATACAGCGGTTTGTTGGGTTTCACCGGATCAGCGGGCACCAGGGCGGGCTCGAGCAACCGCACCTGAACAAGATACTCTTTCTGGCTGTCGGCAATGCGCGCCTCCTCCCGCTGACGGATCAACATAGAGTGCACCGCGCGCAGATCGACAAGGCCGATGGTGATTCGACCCAACTCGTAATCTTGGCGCGACAGGTCGGCGATGGAGGCCACCACTTGGTTCATCCGCTGCATCAGAGAGCTTTCTTGGGCCTGCAACGCCTGACTGGCCGCCTCCTCCCCACGAATGATGTCCGCTTGAGCGGACTTGATCTGCCTGCGGGTGGCCTCAATCTCCGCGGTGAGCGTCGCCACTTCAGGATGCCGCTCCGTGTACTTTTGCAGCAAAGCGGTCCGTTTGACTTCCAGATTCAGCAGCGTATTTTTGAGCAGGTTATAGTAATCGTTCTGGCTCAATCCATTGGTCGCTGCGGTGGAGGGGATGATCAGTTCCTCCTCCTGGTCCACCTGCTCCCGGAACACCTTCAGACTGGCCTCATGGGCAATGCGTTCGGCGCGCACTTTGGACAGCTCATGATCAAAGGCGGACAGCGATTCAAACAAAATGGATGTCTGCTGGCTCGGCGAGATGACCTTTTCGCGGCTTCTGTAGGCCAGCCCCTGCTTCTCTGCCTGGTCGATCTGATCCTGAATCCGCCGGATCTGTTCATCAAAGAACTCGCTGGAACGGCTGTCCCGGTCAAGCGAAGGCCGCTGGCGAATGAATTCCGTGACCACGCGATCGACGATCGCCGCTGCCCGAGCGGCATGGCGGTCCTCATAGCTGACCATGATCACGTTGGTGTCCTTTTCGCGTTCGACCTTGAGCTTTTCCGCCAACTGCGCGATGGCCCGGTCATAGTTGACGCGCGCTTCCACCGAATCGCGACCCGGCTTGGCCAACGCCATTTCAGCGACCACCGGTTCCAAAATGCTGCGCATCTTAAAGATGACCAGTTCCGAGCTCAAACGCTCGAAATAGCTCTTGTCATGAATCTGCCAGAGATGCAGCAAGTGCTCCTTCTCGATGGCCACCTGGTAATTGATCATGACCTTGGCGCTGGCCCGATAGGTCGAGGGCACGATGAAAACAGCCAGGGCCACCGTCAAGACGATCAGCAGAAAAACGATCAGAATCAGCCCGCTGCGTTTAGACACCACCGAGAGAAAACTCTGCGGCGACATGGGGCTGTCTTGATGGCTATAGGGAATCATACCACACTCCTGTATATTGAATAAGCGAACCGCATCGCCCGGCATTGATTAATTCTTGTACCAGAACTCATACCGCGCCCAGGCGTCAAAGGGCGGAAGGACGATATCATAGATCTGCGACATAAAGGCGCCGACGTTGGCGACAAAGGTTTTGGGGACATAGATCACATCATACGGATGGACGGCCAGATCCGCCTCCATATGTTCGGCAAGATGGCCGAAGGACAGATCCCTGCGGCTTGCCTCGGCTTTTTTCAAATCCTTCGAACGGATGAGAATGACGCTGCTCATCTTGGCTGTCTTTTTCGGACCGCCGGCAGCGGCGATGGCGCGCATGAGCGTCATGCCTTTCGCCATGGAGATCAAGCCCGGCCGCTCCACCTCGCCCATCACATAGCACTGTTGGCCGCCGAACTGCCGTACCAGAATGGCGACCTCGGGATTCTGCAGCACGTCGCCATATCCACGGGTGATCTCCTCGTCCAACTCGGCAGTGCTCTTGCCGGCGACATAGACGTCGCCCATTCGCTGCAGGGAGATGTAGCCATCCGGACGGACGGCGATCGTCTCATTGTATTCCGGCGTGTTGAAAAATTTCACTTCAATGACATCGCCGAAACCGAGCAGATATTCGCTGCCTCGCTCCGGCTCCATTCGTTCGGACAGGCGCACCACCTCAGCGGTCGAACGCGCGGGTTCGGCCTCGCGCACGCGGGTCTCACGCACCACTGTTTCAGTCTGGCTTTCGCTCTCGCTCACGCGGGCGTTGGGGCCAGCCTCCGCGATCCGAGCTTCGGTTTCCGTTCTGACCGCCGGTGACGCGGCAGGGGCTTTTTTTACCACGCTGGTTCTTTTTCGGCTGCTTTTCTTCGGCGCCGCAGCAATCCGGGTCCGTTTGTTGGAGCTGAGCTCATCGGTCTTGCCGCTGTTTGCGTTTTGCAGATCGATGACCGCCTTGTTGCGGCCCTCATCGGCTGGACGGCTGTGCGGTTTGACGGAACAAGAAGTCCCTGCCATCCCAATCGACAGCACAGCCAGCGTCCAGAGCACGTTTGGAAGAGTCTTCATAACTAACCTCATTGAGAAATGTAGTCGGCTTATTTGGCCATGGTCATTTTGATAAAAGTACGGTAACTGCCTGCTTCCATCATGCACAGATAGGTTCCGGAAGGCACCAGCTGATTGTTCATATCGCGCCCGTCCCAAAGCACGTCATAGCGGCCGGCCGCCTGTGGAGCGTTCACCAACGTGCGCACCAGTTGCCCCATGATGTTGAAAATCTGCACGCGCACCGGGCCGGCCTCTTTGACCGTGTAGACGATGCTCGTAGTCGGATTAAAAGGATTGGGGAAATTCTGCTGCAGCGTAAAGGCATCGGGCCGTTTCTGGGTTATCAGCGAAATGGGACCATGCAGCATCTCCACTCCGCTTGCCGAGACATCCGCCAGCCAGTAAAAATATCTTTGGTTTTCCTCGACCTGAAAGTCCTGGAAATAATAGTTGTGCACGGTCTGAGAGTTGACCGCTCCGTCGATGAGCCGATCAGTGAGGCGGACGCGGCCGCTGTCGCGCGCAGTAGCGCGATAGAGGTGAAAGCCGAGGTTATCCGTCTCAGAGAAGGTGGACCAACGCAACACCACCAGGCCGGCTTCGTTCGCGGCGGTGAACAGAGCCAATTCGACCGGCTCGAACGATCCGCCGTGCATGCGCCAGGCATTATCCTCGAGAAAATCCAGGCCGAAATCGTGACTATCAAAGTCGCTGTTGATGACATAGGTCAGAGAGTTGCCGTAAGCGGCGTTCAACGCCACCGAATCATTCCAGGCGCGCACATAGACCTTGCTGCCGGTGTGGAGCAATTCATGACGAAAAACCGCGGCGAACAATCCTTCATCTGGATTAAAGGGATAACCATGGCCGATGTGGGTGACGCCCAACAGCGAATCATCTGCGGTCGGATTGCCAAAGGAATCGGGTTCCGCGATCTGGCCGTCCGGGCCCACCCAGAGAAGCTGCACCAGATCGCCGCGTTGAGAGTTCCCTTTCAACGGCGTCACGTTGTCGGCTTCCATGATGCCCACGCTGGTGTACGCTTCAAAGGTCGTGGTGAATAACTGCGTCCATCCCGCCGTCGCCGCACCCAGCAGCAACAAAATACAGAGATAGAAACATCGCTTCGTGTTCATAACTATCACTCCTACACTAATAGTGGCTAATTATTATACATCGGATTGGGATAGTTCCACACAACCGGCGCGGCGGCGTTTTTCATCCAAACGATATACCCCTGACCGGGTTTCAGGGAGATGGGTGACACCCGCGTTCCGGATTCATTCATGAATTGACCATCCCAGCTCGTGTGGGTGCCCGACACCAGCCAGGCGAATTCATAGCCCGTGGGATGGTAGACGAACACCTTGTCCGATTGACCGCTGGAAGAACCGCCGCGCAAAACCCCATCACGATTCAAAGCGCTGTTCGACAGAGCGACCACGGTCGGATAGCATGTGCCGATATAATTGATGCCCGGTTTGAGCGTCAGCACCCGATTGGAATCGCTGCTGACCAGACCGGTCACTGTGAACAGTGAATCCACATGCGAACCACGACGATAGAGCCAGAACGCCTGGTCCGGCAGCAGAGAAAGCGTTGACAGAGTCGAACCGTCTTCACTCACCCATTTGCCGTCCAGCGGACTGCCGGTGCCCTCCACCTTCCAGGCGCTCTCGGTCTGATTCGCGTCCTTGAAGGTCATGACATAATCGGAGGAAGCTTTGCTGCTGCCGCCGGTCAGCTGATCGCCCAGCACATGGTTGACTCCGGCGCTGTCGGGAATCAACGGCAAAGAGACCAGATTGACGCCCTTGTCAAGATGCACGGTGTAGCCGCCGATCCGGGAAAAAGTGAAAATCGTCGCGCCGTTGCGCAAGGCGACGACCTGATAATAAACGCCGGCATCCGGCGCAGGCACAAAGGCGTCGTCGAGAAAAGTGGTGTCCGGCGTCAGGACGAACGGCTGATCCGCGGTGAAATAGGGATCCGCATCACGAAAAATTTCATAGGAATCGGCGCCGGCAACCCGTTGCCAGCTCAACCGCAGGCCTTGGGCGGAGAAAACCGCGCGGATCCCCGGCGCCTGCAAGGTGATTGAAACTTCGGCGGAGAGCTCGCTTTCATTGCCGCTCTCGTCATAGGCGCTGACGCCCACATAGTAGGATTTTCCATACTCTGCGCCGGTGATCACATACTCGGTGGTGTCGCCGACGTCGATGGTACTGGTGTAAACGCCGCTGGCCTCACCCACATGCACTCGATACCCTGCCAGATCCGGTTCGCTGTTGGCATTCCATTTCACTTTAATGGCGCCGGCCCACACAGCGGTCGAAAACACAATCAATCCGAGCAGACACAGAGAACTCATCCTGATCCTGGCGGGCTGCTTCTTTTGAAATTTGCTCAGCGATGATATGCGTTTTGTCTTTTGTGAAACTTGCATGCAACCGCTCCTTCAAGTTGACGGGGTCCCTCTATTCGCTTTTTCTAGCATTTCCACAATACACCAACACTGCGCTCCAAGGCATATGTCATGCCAAAAAAAAAGAGCCTGTCGTCAGGCTCTTTTTCATTGAAGAAATTGTTTTTTCGTAAAAATTTAAATATTTAATCCATTGTTTATAAATTAATTGCAAAAACACCTTCGCTGAAGAAAAAATTCTTTACTAAATTAATCTTTTGAACCGGGCTTCAGAAGAAGGGACACTCGAGGGGGCGACTGTTGACTATTTGTCCCACGAGAAAAACGCCTGTGCAGGGGTGAAAAAAATCCAAATTGATGACAGATGCCTGACCAAGTTGCCGAGTGTGCTCAAAGATGCCTGATCCGAGTTGCGGCGCAGCAGCGACCCAAGTCATCAATTTGGATGTGATCGATCAGGTCAATTGAGGGCGAGAAGTTCGCGCTTGGCGATAATGCTGGCGGCGACATCGACCAGACCGGCCAGAGCGGCGGCGTCATGCGGCTTTTCCGTTTGAAAAGTGACGCCCTGTTCAGCGGCGATGGTGCGGATGTTCTGCGTAAGGTCATCCGCCAGCAGCACCACCGGCAGTCGCGGCCGCAATCTCCGCAGGACCGGCAACACATCGATACTGACATTGCCGTACAGGTCCATGTCCAGAATCAACAAATCGATGCCATGGTCCAGTAAATCAGACAGCGCCTCCATGCTGCGCTGCACGCAGGAGAAATCACAGGCCAGCTGTGCGAAATGTTTTTTCAGAGCGTCTTCCATGCCGCGGTCCATCGTGGCCAGAACAATTCGCTTTTTACCGTTGGCGAAACCAGGGTTTTGCATACTCTCCACCGTCCCGTTTTATGAGTACATTTTTTCCGTCCCTTCCCCCACCTGCCGTCGGCCGTCAGATCCGGTGCATGGCACTGTGCAGGCTTTTCTCACGCTATCAGAAAATCAATTATCGTGCCAAAATCCACGGAAAAAGCAATTGTCTATTATATTGTTAATATTGTATTTATTTGTAAATATTTTTACTAAATAATTTATTCAATTAACCCAATGAAAATAGGATGTTACGCATGCAAGCGGAACAATAAAATAGGTTCGCAATAAAATTATTTACAATAGGTTAAAACGGTCTATTTTCCAAGACAGCGGACAACGAAGCTGAATCAGGTTTGTTACAGGGGTAAAAAAAGGCGGCCTGACAGCCGCCTGATGAAAGTTTGGCGGGTAGACGTTATTTTTCTGCTTTATTCTGACCTTTGACCGAGGGGATGTGATGTTGTTCCATAAGCCGATAGATCGTCTTGCGGTTCAGGCCGATGCCGTCGGCCATCTTGGAGATGTTGCCATGATAGTGTTCGAGCATTTTACCGATATACTGTTTTTCAAATTCCGCCACCACTTTGGCTTTCGCCTCTTTGAAGGGAAGCGGTTCCTCAGGAGCGGGAATGAACACCTGCCGGCTGTTCGGCCGAATAAAGCTCGGCAGATCCTGTACGCGGATTTGCGGATGATCCGCCAGGGTCACCATCAATTCCATGGCATGCTGCAGTTCGCGCACATTGCCCGGCCAGTCGTATTGCTGCATCAACATCAGCGCATCGCTGTTGATCGATTCGACCTCCACCCGTCCGCAATAACGATAGACATTTAAATAATGATAAGCAAGTAAGGGAATGTCTTCGCGTCGTTGGGCGAGCGAGGGCATATGCAGGCGAATGACGTTAAGACGGAAATAAAGGTCTTCGCGCATTTTTTTCTCGCGCACCAGAGTTTCCGGATCTCTGTTGGTGGCGCTGATCACCCGTGTGTCCACCGCCACCTCTTTGAGATCGCCGATGCGACGGATCGTTTTATCCTGCAGTACGCGCAGCATTTTTTGCTGCAGGTCGAGACTGACCTCGCCGATCTCGTCGAGAAAAATGGTGCCCTGATCAGCCGCTTCAAACAACCCTTTCTTCTCCAGAGCGCCGGTGAAAGAGCCGCGTGCATGACCAAAAAGCTCGCTCTCCAGCAAAGTATCCGGCAACGCAGAGACCGCCACCGGCACAAACGCATGCGTTCGGCGTGGACTGTAGTAGTGCATGCCGCGCGCCAGCACCTCTTTGCCCGTGCCGGTCTCGCCGGTGATGAACACCGTGGCGTTGGTTTGCGCCACCCGCTTGGCTTTTTCAAACACCTCCTGGATAGCGGCGCTCACTCCCACAGCGCCGAAGAAGCCGGCGTCCCCGGTCAGGTCGTCCATCTTGTTGCGCAACAGGCGATTTTCTCTCTGCACACGGGCGAATTTAGTCGCCCGATCAAGCGGCATCAACAGATCCGTGCTGTTGCTCATTTTCTGAATGTAGTCAAAAGCCCCCATCTTGAGCGATTCCACCGCATTTTCAATGGAAGGGAATTCAGTGTACAGGATCACCACCGCCTCTGGATCCATGCGGCGCACCTCCTCCAGCACCTCCATACCCTCTTTGGGGCGATCCATTTTAAGATCGGTCAATACCACCAGCGGGGACTCTTTGGCGTACATCCGAATGGCTTCGCTGGAGTTGACGGCGGCGGAACACACATAGCCCGCCTTTTTCAACAGCTTGATGATATTGTTGCGCCAGGTCGCGTTATCCTCCACCACCAGGACGCTGTTCCGCTTGGGATTCAACTTTTCCATTCCCTTCCTCGCTTGATTGAGTGACCCTGCTCCACGGGGAAGCAAAGGGTGACCGTCGTGCCTTTCCCCTGGCTGCTGGCAAATCCGATCGTGCCCCCATGCGCCTGAGCGATGGCATAGCTGATGGTCAGTCCAAGGCCCGAGTGATCGCCTTGCTTGGTGGTGAAAAAGGGTTCACAGGCCTGCTCCATCTCTTTGTCGCTCATGCCGCAGCCCTGGTCGCTTACCACGACCTGAACGAGGCCTCCGGACGGCGAACGCTCTGCTGAAACCCTCACCAAACCTCCTTTTGGCATCGCTTCGGCCGCATTGCGCAACACGTGACTGAAACAGTGCTCCAGCGTCGCCTCATGACCGCGGATCCGCAACCCACTGGAAGCGGGCAGCCCTTCAAACCGCACCCCTTGGCGCGTAAAAAGCATGGCAGTAAGGTCGACCGCTTTTTCCAAGACAAGCGGCACATCGACCAATTTATTGTGCAGGCGCCGGTCGATGATCAAACCGTCCAGATCCTGAGTAAACCTCAGCAGCCGCTGCGCCCTGTCATGCAGGCTTCTCAGCTCTTGGCCTAGATTGCTGCCGTCTGCTTCCTGGGCCGCCTGGTGCAGGCGGCTGGACAGTTCGAAGAGCGGCTGACCCAATTTGCGGATGAGGCCGCGGGTTAAAACATCCAATTGCTCGATGCGTCCGGTTAAATCCGCTCGTTGCGTCTGTTCTTTTTCCACAGATACATCGTGCAGAGTGACGGTCAAACCGACCACCTTGCGCCGGCGCACGGCCGGCGCCAGTTCCATTCGCACCCAGCACTTTTCCCCCTCCGCATGATCTAAAAGCTGATCTCTAGATATTGTCCTGCCTGCGCCGACGACTGCAGCGACGATAGCGGGCAACTCGCTGCTGCACAAAGCAGACAGGTGGGGTTCCAAGGAGCCGCCCGGCGCCGGCATCGAACCGTACCAATGCTGAAGCCAATCTCCGCGCGACTCCCGCAGGCACAGATGAAGATCCACAACAAGATTTTGCAGGAGAAAAGACATGGCGCCTCAGGCTAGCTTTTCATTTCCGCGCAGCCTCAATGCTGCACGAGAGAATCAGCCGCCGACCGGCTGAACCATTGCATTTCAGGCAGCGCGTCGTGGCGCGCCGGCAGCGTCACTCGGACCTCAGTGCCCGAACCGGGCTCGCTGTTGACCTGAATAAGCCCCTGATGGGCTTGAATCACGCGATAGGCGATCGCCAATCCCAATCCATCCTCTTTACGCAACTTGGTGGTGAAAAAAGCGTCAAAGATATTGGGCATCACCTCCGGCGCAATGCCGCTGCCGTCATCGACCACACGGATCTGATACCGGTCCAGATCGGCATCGTACCGGACCGTGACTGCGACCTGACCCTGCTCGTCCACCGCATCCAGCGCATTCATTATAATCGCGGAAAAAGCGTCGAGCAAGCCGGCGCGGTTGCCATAGTAATCCGGAAGTTCATCGGGAATATCGAAAAGGACCGGCGGTTTTTTGGCCACGCAGAGGATGTCAGCCAGATCATAGGCTGAGTGCAACAGCTCAGGCCAGGCGATAGGTAGGACGCCAGAGGGATAATCGATGATCACCTTCTCAACCCGCTGTAAAAGCTTGAGCACTTCGTTCTGCTGCAACAGCACTCGGTCTATCGCCTCCTGCCTGGAAGGCTTGTCCGACAAATGCTGCAAATCAGAGATCAGATGAAACAACGGCAGCAAAACGTTGCGCAGTTCATGGCAAAAGCTGTCCACCAGCCGTTGCTGCGCCTCCTGTTTGGCCGCCACTAAAAGATTAATCGGCCACTCTTTTGAAGCAGGCGCTGGAATGCCGGAGCTGTAAATAGGGGGCTTTGTGGTCGCAGCACGGCTCTCCGCGCTTGCGGACTCGTCCTCCTGCAAAGAGTCCTCTGCACCCATGCTGGTAAAGGCCAGCGGAATCTCCTCAGCCGGTTCGCCCGCCTCCCTGCAGGCATGATTCTGTAAAAACCGTAGCGCCTGTTGGTACCCTTCGGTTCTGGGCGCATGGCTGAAAAGAACCACCGCACCAGCCACCTGACCAAGCCGATGAATCGGCTGAATAGCTGCTAAAATATCCGGCTGTTTGGTCGAAGAGGCGTTGACAGGAAGCAGACGGCGCCACTCCTTGCCGCTCTGCAGCACTGAATGTGCCGCTTGCACCAGACCGCAGGTTTGCAGCGACTCGATCTGTTCAACGCCGATTTCGCAGATCGATTCCGCATGTCGGCCGGTAAAAACAGACTGCTGGACGTTCGCCCAGACGATTCGGCCATCGCGATCGATCAGCAAAAGACCAAAAGGGCTGGTTTCGAACCAGACGCAGGTTGCCTTGTCGAACCAGGTGGAAAGCACAGCGTGCGTATTCATCACACCTCATTCAAAAAACCCTTCATCACGCCGATGCAAAGATGCTGAAATGGGGGATTGGGTGGGAACGATCTCTGGCTATTACTGGTTATTACATCACGCCTGCGACACGCAGACAAGAACCTTCTTTTTGCAATATAATTGATTTGTCCAAATTATGCAACAAATAATTAATTTTTTATTGAATCTATTAGAATTTTCTTGCCAAGTGGGGCATATTTGTCACAATTAAATGACACCCCCATCAATGCAATTATTCTTGATTACTAATAATATTTCAGTTAACTTTATTCATAATTTTGAACACTAATAGGGATTGAAACAGTGACGCCTCCCATGAGAACCTGTTGCGGCTGCCATCAGACCAAGGCGGCCGCGGAGTTGCAGCGCATCACTTTGCAGCCTTGTGGCGAGTTGCGGCTGGACGGCAGGCATAAAGCAGCCGGCCGAGGTGTTTACCTGTGCCCAAATGCACAATGTCTGCAATCGGCGCTGCGCCATAAAGCCCTGCAACGGGCGTTCGGCGTCGAGCTGCCCCACTCTGTGTTGGAAGAATTCAGTCGACGATTTCTCGAACGTCTGAGGGAAACGCATGTCAGCCGATGAGCACGAAGCGAAGAAACAGATCAAATGGGTGATCGTCCGATTGGAAAAACATTTTGGCGAGCCGGTTTGGCCCGGGCGCCGGGATTTTCTCGAAACCCTGATCGGCACCATCCTTTCGCAAAACACCAATGATAAAAATTCAGAGGCCGCTTATCGAAAGCTGCGCGCTTCTTACAAGGATTGGCCGGCCATCAGGACGAGTCCCACCGCGCGCATCGCCGCTGCCATACGGTCCGCCGGCTTGGCCAATCAAAAAGCGGAACGGATAAAAAAGATTCTAGGCTGGATGTATAGAACCTGGGGCACGTTTGATCTCAATTTTTTATGCAGCATGGATCCGCGGCAAGTCAGCGAGCTGTTCCAGCAGCAAAAGGGGATTGGTGTAAAGACCATCAGCGTGACGCTCATGTTCGCCTGCGGTCACGATGTTTTTCCCGTAGACACACATGTGCATCGGCTCTGCAAAAGATTGGGACTGGTTCCCGCCGGGACCTCAGCGGAAAAAACGTTCGCCCTCATGGCGTCGCGCGTCCCCCGCGGCAAAGGCTATTCTTTCCACGTCAATCTGATCCGTCTGGGCCGGCAGATCTGTCAAGCGCGCAAACCCTCTTGCCTCCAGTGCCCGCTGCGGAAAAAATGTCCGTCCGCACCGACACTGTGATCAAAATAAACGAGCAGAGACGGCCAAACCTGCTCTTTGCGAAAAATGAATTATCAACCGCGCCGTTCGCTCAAAACCATCAACTCCATTCCACTCTCAGCAGCCTAAAGAGGTACTCTATGAAAACCGGACGCAAAAGCACACGTTCTATCACGACGGCCCTGGGAGACGACGGCGCCACCGCTTTCATCGGCGGCAAACGGGTCGCCAAATCCGGCGTGCGCGCGCACGCCTGCGGCGATGTGGATGAAGCATCGGCCTGGATCGGATTGGTTCGCAGCAGAACCACCCCTTCGGGCCTCAGCCGTTCGCTGCTGCGCATTCAGAACCATCTCTACCTGATCAATTGCGAACTCGCTTTTAGCCAGGGCCGAAGTCAGGCCAAAAGCTGTCTCACGCGGAATCACCTCACCTGGTTGAACCAAGCCGCGCGCAAGACAGAGGCGGATCTGCACCTGCCGCACCAATTCATCCTCTATGGCGAGACCGAATCCTCGGCTTTTTTGGATGTGGCGCGGGCGGTGGTGCGCAGAGCGGAGCGGAATGTGGCGGCCTTGCATCAGGCTGAGCCCTTGTCCAATCGGACGATTCTCGCCTATCTAAACCGGCTGTCAGATTATCTCTACCTGCTGGCCAGGAAAGAGGAAACGCGAATGGGCGTCTCGTCGCGTCGAGCTGAACGAAAAGCGTGAATCCCGCTTTTTAATCATAATGTGCTTGCAAAAATTGTAAAAAATTATTAATATTAATGAAGTTGTGTCGCTTTCATTTTAATTCCGTTCCAGCCTGGCTATAAAAAGTGAACTATTGCCCGGCAGAGACGTTACAACCATAATCAACGGATAATTCGTGAATCGTTTTACCTAGAGTGGATCATGCGAAAAAAAATTTCAGCGCTTATCATGCTCCTCGCCGTCTGTGGCTTTGCGCAAGCGCCCAATCAAGCTGCAGAAAAGGCCTTTCTGGTGGCCAAAGGCATGTATCAGGACAAACTCTACGATCTGGCCGCCGGACAGTTTCAACAATTTCTCCAACAATATGGATCCAGTCCTTACGCCGGCGAAGCGCAGTTTTTATTGGCAGAGAGCTATCTCAACATCCGTGATTACACCCAGGCTATCGCCGCCTATCGTCAGGTTATAAGCCGTTATCCTTCGCTGCGCCTGCTGGATCAGGCGGAGTTTCGCATCTGTGAAGCGTTGGTCAACTCGGGAAAATTTGCCGAAGCAAAAACCGGCCTCTTTCAATTCATGCAGAAATATCCCAACAGCGCGCTCTACGCCAACGCCCGCTACTGGTATGGCGAGGCGCTCTACCGGGAGGGAAATCGCGATGCGGCGCTGGCCTATTTCACCAAAGTGACTCGGGAGCATCCTGACAGTCCGCTGACCGACTATGCCTGGTATTCCTCCGCTTTCATCTATGAAGAAAAACAGCAGTGGGATCAGGCCATCGAGGCGTATGAACAGATCATCACGCGCTTCAGCGCCAGTCCGCTCGCCGAGCAATCGGCCTTTCGTCTGGGATTGGCTCTGTATGGCAAAAAAGAGTATGATGCGGCGATTCAAAAATTGTCCGCCGCCATCGGCCGCTATCCGGACAGCCGTTGGCGCGGAGAGGCGCAGTATTTTATCGGCGAAGCCTTTTATAAAAAAGGGGAATGGGATAAAGCGATCACTGCTTTTCAGGCCATCTCCAGTCTGCCGACCAATCCATACAGCGATGACGCTCAATATCGGTTGAGCTGGGTGTATGCGGATAGGAAGGAAAACGACAAAGCGATCGCCTCGTTTCTCGCCACTGCAGTGATCAGTCCGGACAGCGCGTTGGCGGCCTCTGCCTTGTTTCAAGCCGGTTTGCGGCAAAAGGCCGCTGGACAGAAAACAGCGGCGTTGGAGACTTTTGCAAAAGTCATCGCGCGGTTTCCTCACAGCGAGGACGCTGCCAACGCCACCTTTGAAATCGCCTCCGCCCGCTTTGCCGACAAGGAGTACCGTCAGGCGCGTACGCTCTATACCGCCGTCCGCGACAAATTTCCCAACGCGCAAGTCAGCGGGGATGCAGCGGTGATGATCGGCGAATGCTTTCTTGGTGAGGGACTGATCGATGACGCCAACCAAGCGTTCCGCCGTGCGGCCAACGAATACGACCAAAAGGAGGTCAAAGCGCGCGCCATTTTCAAACTGGCCTGGTCGCGGTTTCAAAACAAGCAATACGACTTGGCTTTGCAGAATCTCAACGATGTGTTGCGCGCCCATCCGGACAGCGAGGTGGCTGCCGACGCCCAGTTCTGGCAAGGGGAGACCTTTTTCAAGCTGGAGCGATACGATGAAGCGCAAACCGCCTATCAAAAGCTGTTGTCCGGCCATCCCCAATCGCCGCGCGCCGCCGAGGCCTGGTACGGGCTGGGTTACAGCCAACTCAAATCCGGCCGTTTCAGCGACGCCGCCCAGTCGTTTGACCGCGCCGTGGACCTGGCCAAGGACAAGCCTCTCAAGATCGACGCCTGGATGCGGCAGGGAGACGCTTATTACAATGCAAAGGCTTTCACCCAGGCCATTGCGGTGTATGACAAGGTCCTGTCGCTGGCCGATGACAAAGCGGTCCAGGCCGAAGCCCTCTATCAGACCGCGTTGTGTCACTGGCGCAACGGCGATCTGACCGCCAGCCAGCCGATCTTTGTCCAGGTCTACAGCCAGTACCCCTCCTCCTCCTTCGCCGCCGACGCCATGTATATGAGCGGCCGGGCGCTGTTTCGCGCCAACCGGTTTGATGAAGCCATACACGAATTTCAAAAGTTGATCACTCAATCGCCCGGCGATGCGCTGGCTGATGATGCGAGCTATGCGATCGCCGACAGCTATTACAACCTCGGCCAGTATGATCTGGCCGTCAACCAGTATAAAAAAATGATGGCCGACTATCCCAACAGCGAGTTGACCGCCGACGCGGTCACCGGCATTCAATGGTCGCTGCTGCAGAAAGGCGAGGCCGGCCAAGCGGCGGCCGTGGTCAAGCAATATGTCAGTCGGCTGCCGGACAAGAACAAAGCAGCGGAGCTGACCGCCCGTCAGGCTGAATTATTATTCAACAACGGACAGTATGCGGACGCGGCAGCGGCGTTCCAATCCCTTCTCACCGAGTATCCCGACACCCCCAGCGCCGCCGGCGCCTATTACCGGATCGGACAGTGTCAGGAGCAACTGCAAGACCGGACCGCTGCGATGAACAGCTATCGCCGACAATGGCAAACCTATCCCAAGTCCACGGCCAGCGCCGATGCGCTGCTGGCCATGGGCCACACAGCCTACGAGCAGCGCGAGTACGCTCAGGCCGTGGAGCATCTGCAGACCCTGCTCAATGCGTTTCCCCAGTATGAAAAACGCGGGGCCGCCGAATATCAGGTCGGCATGAGTTATCTGAACAGCGGCGACCCCGCCAAAGCGCAGAGCTATTTTGAAAGTCTGACCAAAGCCGATGCCGACGACGCCTCCCGAGCCCGTGCGCTGTTGGGTCTGGCACAGGTTCATTTTCAGCAGAACCGCCACGAAGAAGCCAAGACCATCCTGCAACAAACTCTGGAGATCGCGGACAAGAGCGTCGGCGCAGAGGCGCTCATCCTGTTGGGAGATACCCATCGCCGCCTCAATCAGCTCTCCGAGGCCATTGTCGCCTACTTGAAAGTGAAGTATCTCTATCCCGGTGAAAGCGCTTGGATCGCCGCCGGACTTTTCCAGGCCGGCCAGTGCTACGAAGAACAGAACAAGATCGGCGATGCCAGGCGGTGTTACCAGACCATCCTCAACGAATATCCTGCGGAAAAGGCGTATGTCAGCCGCGCTCAGGCCAGGCTGCAGGCGCTGGTGGGACGATAATCCGCATCTCGCAAGCCGGTGAAGGCCGCGGACCGATACAGCGGTCATGGATCAGTTGATAGAAGGAAGTGAATGAAAAATCTTTTTCTCCCCTGGCTCTTGCTCGCCCTGCCCATGTGGGCGCAAGAGCGGCTGACGCCGCCCCCCACGCAAATCCTGCTGCCTTCGGACACCACGCTGACAGCGGGCCGCACGGCAGAAAAATTGGAAGCGGACAGCTCGCAGATTCAACTGCCGGATGTGGTAGTCATGGGCCAGAACAAAAGCCTCCGCCAGGTGGACCAGAAAAAAGTCGGTAAAGGCGAAGGACCACGGCTGCTGCAGCCCGGTGAAGCCTATGGGCCGCTCTCCAGCTGGCTGCGTCGATCCAACGAAAAACAGGGCATCGAAGACTTTCCGTTTCGCCTGCAAAAGACCTGGCTGGTGCTGCAGGCCGGCAGCTATTCCACGCTGGAATCGCGGCTGGGACACTGGCATAAACTGCGCAACGGTCAAATTCATGGTTACGGTTGGTATGATCACAGCAACGGACAATACAACCAAAGCGGCTATCAGCAGGGCGGCATAGCAGGCAAATGGGAGTATCAGCTCTCTGCCATGGTCAAAACGCAAGTGCAGGCGAGGTACGATCGTTTCGGCCGCGATCTGCATGGCGCCGCTTATCAGCAGACTGAACGAAGCGGCGGCCGGGGCGGCGTAGACCTGCAGATGTCAGTGGATCCCCGGCCGCTCACCAGTCTGCGCGCCAATCTGGAGATCGAAGGCATCAGTCTGAACAGCGATACCGCCGGCGTCCGCCTGGACGCATCCGATGATTTTTCCTACAATCTGGCCTTTGTCGGCCAGCAGGTTTGGTCGCAATGGCAGGTGAGCCTGCATGGCCGTGTTCTGCGCGAGAACTATGAGACAATGCACGACAGCACCTCAGACCTGGCCACGCTCAGTGAACTGGGCGTCGAGGCGCTCTATCCATTCTCGCGCCAGATTCAGCTCTCCCTTGGATTGGATTTTCAGGCCATGAGCGCGGACTCTTCGTTCAGCCGTCAGAAGCTCGCGCCCTTTGGTCGTATCCGTTTCAGCCCCAACGACCGTTTCGGCGTGGCGCTTTATGGGCACAGCGGCTTGCAATACCAGTCCTTTATGCAGCGCTGCCAGGAAAATCCGTATCTCTCTCATCGGTTCCGCATGGCGCCGGAAGAGAGCCGCTTCACTCTGCGCCTGGAAAGCGAAGTCCTGCTGATTCAGGGAACGCATCTCTCGCTGATGCTCGGCAAAAACTGGATGGATCGGCTGCTCTACTGGCAGAGCGATCCAACCTCCGGCCTGTTCACCCTGGATTCCGGCACCGGTTCGCTGTCGGAGATTCATCTGGGCATCAGCAGCGCATTGAGCCGCAACAGCAGCGTTGTTTTTCAGGCAACGGCCTACGGCGATCGATTGGACCAAAAGGCTGACAGCACCGGGACTCTCCATATGCCTTATCGTCCGGCCTGGCAGCTCAAAGTGCGGGGACGGCAGCTGCTCGGCGGCCGCTGGGCCTTGACCGCCGAAGCCGAATACTGGGGTAAGCGCTATCCGCAAGCGCAAAGCGGGCAACGCCTGCCGGACTTTGCCCTGGTGCGCGCTGGGGTTCAAAAAGAGATCAGCCGCACCATCACCCTCTGGCTCACCCTGCAGAATATTACGGACAGCCGCTATGTGTTCTGGGAGCGGTATCCTGAAACAGGCTTTAGCCTGCACGGCGGTTTGCGGGCGCAATTTTAAGGCGTCGCCTCGTTCACTGCAAGCAACGACAGCGGAATAGACGCGGCAGACTCAATTTACTCAAGGAGGTTTTAGCATGTCGTTAATGGAATTCATCTTCAAGGGCGGCGTCATGATGCTGCCCATCATCATCTGCTCGATTCTGGCCATCGGCGCTTTTATCGAACGAATCATGGCTTTACGCAAGATCAACACCAATTCACGCACCTTTATTCTACAGATAAAAAATCTCATCTATCGAAAAAAAGTGGAAGAGGCGGTGCTGCTGTGCAAAGAGACTCCGGGACCGGTGGCGGCCATCACCCTCGCCTCCCTGCTGCGGCGCGACAAACCGCGTGAGGAGATGAAGGAAGCGATCGAGAGCGCGGGCAAGACCGCCATCTACAAATTGGAAAAAAATCTGGGCATCCTCGGCAATGTGGCGGCCATCGCGCCCATGTTCGGTTTTCTCGGCACGGTGACCGGCATGATCAAGGCCTTTATGCAGATTCAAATGCGCGGCGGCGCAGTGGATGCCAGCGTTCTGGCCGGCGGCATCTGGGAAGCGTTGATCACGACCGCGGCTGGACTGATTGTGGGAATCCCGGCTCTATTGGGCCACAATTACATAGCCGGCAAGGTCGAACAGCATGTGTTTGAAATGCAGGAAAATTCTGTTGAACTGCTCGACGTCATGTTGGACAAGGAGGCCGGCGTTGAACTTTGAAAGAAAAAATAAACGCATCATCGGCTTTGTCGCCATCAGCCTTTCGGACATCGTGCTGCTGCTGCTGATTTATTTTTTACTGACCTCCACCTATGTGATGCAGCCGGGCATCAAAGTCAAATTGCCCAAAGCGGCGTCCGGCGTTCAGGAGGAGAGCGATAAAATCTATATCAGCGTGACCAGAAACGAACAGCTCTATCTGTTCGATCAGCCGGTGGGTCTGGCCGACCTGAGCAGCCGGCTGCGGCCGATGCTGCAGACGGCGCCGGAGAAAACCGTGGTGATCCGTGCGGATAAGGATATCTCCCTGGAAGCCACCATCAGGGTGATCGATACCGCCAAGCTGGCGGGCGCGGAAAAATTTCTTATCGCCACGGAAAAAGGATTGTAAAGGACGGATATGACGGGCTATCAATTTTTATATGATGAGCAGCGGCGACCGTTCCTGATCTCTATAGGATTGCATGCCCTGTTCTTCTTGTTGGCGCTGTTCTGGCAGATCGGATTCAATTTCAAGCCGGCCGAGTTCGTCGAAGTGCGACTCTCCGGCGGCGCCATAGGGGTTCCGCAGCCCATAGCGGTGCAGGAGCAGCGGCCCTCCGCCTCCTCTCGATCTTCTGAAGCGGTTCGCCTGGATAAACCATTGGTCCGGCAGCCTACGCCACCCGCCAGGACCACTGTGCAGCCGAGTGCCAAGATCAGCCAACCAGCCACCCATCCGGTTGTGCCGCCCAAGCGGCGCATGCTGGAAGACGAGGAACCGCAGCTGACCAACCGGGCTGAAGGCAAACTCACCCCGGAGCTGGCTGCTGTGGATCCCAACGCCAAACTGGACGCCGCACCAGCGGCCAGCCAGCCGGGTTTGTCCGCCGCCTCCTCCAGCGCGACCAGCGTCTATGACCGCGAACCGGGCCTCAGCGCCGCCAGCGGCAACCGAACCAACGGCTCTGAGAACGCCCCGATCGGCGGCGGCCAGCCTTTTGCCATCGAAGGCGATGCCGCGCAACGAACCATTCTGCATCAGGTGATCCCTGAGTATCCCAGCGGCCTGCAGAAAGAAGAGGTCCTCAAGATCCGCTTTACCCTGCTCGCCGATGGACGCATCGGGCTGATGATCCCCATGCGCAAAGGAGATCCGACTCTGGAAAAGATCACTCTGGATGCTCTGCGACAGTGGCGGTTTAACGCACTGCCGGCCTCTGCAGAGCAAAAAAGCGTAACCGGCATCATCACTTTTCGCTATGAATTGCAGTAACGCGATCGTAACGCACAGCGCTGCGGCCCGTTCGCGCCTTTTTCGCTAGACCACAACATGTTCCTAGCCCCGAAAAACGGACAAACAACAACGGAGCTGACATGCGTTCCTCGTCAAGAACTCTTTTAATCCCCGGGATCGTTTCCCTTGCCTGCGTTCTCATCTTCTGCGCCGGGCCATCCGGCGATCATGAATGGCGCGCCGGCGCTGCCGCTATTTGCATCACCCCGGAAAAGCCCATATGGATGGCGGGCTATGCAGCGAGAACCCAACCATCGCAGGGCGTGGCCCTGGATTTGTACGCTAAAGCGCTGGCGTTGCAGGACCGGCGCGGCCGGCGCATGGTGATCCTGACCAGCGATCTGCTCGGTTTTCCAGCCGAGCTGACCGAAGCCATTGCTAAAAAGATCAGCGCACGCCATGGATTGCAACGGGATGAAATCCTGTTCACTTTTTCTCATACCCATGGCGGACCTGCCATCCGCAATTCTCTCAGCATCATGTATGCCACTAATGAACAGCAGAGCGCGGACATCGAAGCGTATGCCGAGGGATTGCAGCCTCGCTATGTCGAACTGGTGGGCCAGGCGCTCGCTGCCATGCGGCCGGTGCAGCTGTCTTTCGGCCGCGGTCAGGCGGATTTCGGCGTCAACCGCCGGCTGCTTCAGGAACAGGGTTATGTCATCGGCGTCAATCCACAGGGCCCGGTGGACCACAGCGTCCCGGTGCTGAAAATCGTGAATGAGCAGGGGACGCTGACCGCTCTGCTGTTCGGCTACACCTGCCACAACACCACGCTGCAAGGAAACAACTATCTCATTCACGGCGACTATGCCGGCGTCGCACAGAAGGATCTGCAGGAAAAATTTCCCGGCGCTGTCGCACTGTTCATGAACGGATTTGCCGGCGATACCAATCCCCATCCTCGAGGAACCCTGGAGCTTGCTCAACAGCACGGCTTATCCCTGTCTGCAGCGGTGCAAGCGGTGCTCAGCCGCCCTCTGCAATCGCTGCACGGCCGGCTCAAATCCCACATCCGCTATGCGGAACTGCCGCTGTCCACCCCGCCCACCCGCCAAGAGCTGCTGGAAAAAAAGCAGGATCCGAATAAATACGTCCGGGCCCATGCAGAACAGCTGCTGGCGCTTCTGGATAAAAAAGGCAAACTGGATCCCACCTATCATTACCCCATTCAAACGATACAAGTGGGAGATTCTTTGCTGATCGTCGCTCTGGCCGGGGAGGTGCTGGTGGACTATGCGCTGCGGCTGCAAAAAGAGATCGAGCAGCCGGGCCGGCTCTGGACCGTAGGCTACAGCAACGATGTGTTTGCCTACGTTCCCTCCCGCCGTGTTCTCGAAGAGGGCGGCTATGAGGCCAAAGACTCGATGATCTATTACGGATGGTGGCCTTGGTCGCTCGAGATGGAAGAAGTGTTGATGAAAAGCATTCACCGCGGCATTCGTCAGGTGCGCTAACCAGAGACGGACTTATGAAAGTGATTGGCATAACCGATGTTCACGGCGATATCAAGAACATCGACCGGGTTTTTGACCAGTGCGGTCAGATCGATTGCACGCTCATCAGCGGCGACCTCACCCACTTTGGCCATGCTGAACAAGCCCGCGCTGTGATCGATAAAGTGCGCAGCCGTTGTCCCCGTGTGTTCGCCGTATCCGGCAACTGCGACCATCCGGATGTGGAGGCATACTTGATTGAAGAAAAAATCAGCCTGCATCAGAGTCATCACCTGTTGCCGGATTTCGCGCTGGCGGGTATGGGCAAGGCTCTAGCCGGTCCGGTTCTCACGCCCAACGAAGCGGATGAAGCCGAGTTCGCGCAAGGCTTGGAGCGTGCCGTTCACCTCCTGTCAACGGATCTTCCCCTGTTCCTGTTGATTCATCAACCTCCCTTCCACACCCTGAATGACCGCATCCTGTTCGGCAAACATGTGGGCAGCCGAAGCATACGGCGCTTTATTGAAGTCCGACAACCGGAACTGGTTTTTTGCGGCCACATTCACGAAGGCCGGGGCATCGACGCCATCGGCGCCAGCCGAATCATCAATCCCGGCCCGCTGGCAAAAGGGCATTACAGCTATGCCGAGCCGGCTGAATCCGGATGGAAGGTGGAGATTCGCACCCTCTAGCGCGTTTTAAAACGGCATTCCATCTGCAAACCGTACTTCCAATCCCGGAGGTTTTCATGCACATTCTGCGAGTGGCCGTTTGTTTTCTGCTGGCAGCAGTTCTTCAGTGCGGCCCGCAGCCGGCTGACGTGCGGGTCGAAAAACTGCGCTGTGAATATCATTCGCGACCGTTGGGGCTGGACGTCCCCCTGCCGCGGTTGTCCTGGAACCTGGTCTCCCATAAACGGGGCGTGGTGCAAACCGGCTATCGTATTCTAGTGGCTTCCACGGCGGAGCGTCTCAGCAAAAACTTGGGCGACCTCTGGGATTCCGGTCATGTCGCAGATCACCGCACTCTTCAAATCGTCTATGCCGGTCGCCCGCTCGTGTCCCGGCAACCGGCTTTTTGGAAAGTGATGGTCTGGGATCAGGAGAATCGTCCCAGCGCCTGGAGCGCGCCGGCCTTCTGGGAGATGGGACTGCTGAATGGCCGCGACTGGCGAGCGCAGTGGATCGGCGCACCTCAAAAGGCGTCCGCAGCCGAATCCGCCGCTCCTTTGTTTCGTAAAAGCTTCACCCTCACCGACAGCCTGGTTCAGGCCCGGTTGTATATCTCCGGACTGGGCTATTATGAAGCGTCGCTCAATGGCAATAAAGTCAGCGACCATGTGCTCACTCCCAATCAATCCAATTATGATCAAAGGAAACAGCCCACCGCCGCTGAACCCAACCTCCCAGGCATGTCCACCACAGTTTATTATGAGACCTTTGATGTGACGAGCCTGGTGGAATCGGGCGCCAACGTGCTCGGCGTAATCCTCGGCAACGGCTGGTACTTTCAACGGGATCGGTTGGAGGACACCAACTTTTGGCACGATACGCCGCGGCTGCTGGCGCAGCTGGAGATTCTGTATCAGGACGGCCGGCGGCAGACCATCGTCTCGGATGAAACCTGGAAGACCAGCGACAGCCCCATTCTGCACAACGGCCTGCACACCGGAGAGATCTATGACAGTCGAAGAGAACAGCCGGGATGGGATCATTCGCCGTTCGACGACAGCACCTGGCGTCAGGCGTGCACGGTGCGGCCCCCCACCGGCGTTTTAAAAGCGCAGATCTATCCGGCTGACCGCGTCATCAAAACCCTGCCGGCCAAAACCTGCACCTGGCCGGAACCGGGCGTTCAACAATTTGACCTGGGCCAGATGATCTCCGGCTGGGTCCGGCTGAAAATCAAGGGCCCGGTCGGCGCAGCGGTAAAATTGCGTTTCATCGAAGAGCTGGGGCCGAGCTATGGACAGACCGACACCTACATTTTAAGCGGCAAGGGGCTGGAGATCTGGGAGCCCCGCTTCACCTGGCATGCGTTCCGTTACGTGCAGGTTTTGGACGCGCCGCAGCCGCTGCCCCTGGAAGCGGTGGAAGGCCGGGTGGTGAACACGGATGTCGATACCGTCGGTTCGTTCACCTGTTCAAACGCCCTGTTCAATCGCATCCTGGAAAACTATCGCTGGACGCAGCTGGGCAATATGCACGGCGGCGTGCCCAGCGATTGCCCCCATCGCGAACGACGCGGCTACACCGGCGACGGCCAGATCTCCGCGCGTGCAGCGATCTATCAATTCGATCTGACCCTGTTTTACAGCAAATGGTTGCAGGACATTTTTGATGCGCAAAACCGCAGCACCGGCTATGTGCCCAACACCGCGCCCTATCAGGGCGGCGGAGGCGGCACGGCCTGGGGCTCGGCCTGTGTGATGATCCCCTGGTATATGTATCTCTATTACGGCGATGTCCGCATTTTGCAGGAACGTTATGACGAAATGCAGCACTGGGTGAACTTTTTGAAAAGCCAACTCAACCGCGACGGACTGTTGGCCGGCCAGGGATTGGGTGAATGGGTGCCGCCGGACATCTGCGAGATCCCGGAGCCGTTCGTCAACACCTGCTACTATTTTCACAATCTCGATCTCATGAGCCGCATCGCCCGCGTTCTGCAGCGCAGCAGCGATGCAGACCAGTACAGCGAAGAAGCCGAACGCGTGCGGCAGAACATCCACGCGCATTTTCTCAATGCCGATGGCTGTTCGTACTCGATCGATCGCCAGGGCGCCAACGTGTTCCCCCTGGGCTTTGCCATTACCCTGGACAGCCTGGTCCAGTCGGTCGAAGCTCACCTGATCGACCGGTTGCTGACCACCCAGCAAGGCCATTTCGACACCGGCATTCTGGCCACCCCGCTGCTGCTGGAGGTGCTCACCGCAGCCGGCCGCAGCGACCTGGCATACACGCTGATGAACCATCGCGATTATCCCAGCTATGGCTACATGATCAGCAAGGGTGCGACCACCATCTGGGAGACCTGGATGGGCGATCAGTCCCACAGCCATCCCATGTTCGGCAGCGTGTGTCAGTGGTTTTACGAGTCGCTGGCAGGGATCGCGCCGGATGCCGGCCAACCGGGATTTCGCCATGTGCGTATGCAGCCGCGTCCAGTGCTTGGTCTTGATTTCGTCCGCGCATCCTACCACGCCGTCACCGGTTTGATTCGCAGCGAATGGCGACTGGATCAAAATGATTTCATCTGGACGATCGAGCTGCCGGCGAATACCTCGGCTACGGTCCTAGTGCCTGCGCAGTCCATGAACCAGGTGACGGAAAGCAATAAACCCCTTGGTTCCAGCGCCGGCGTCCGTTTCCGGGAAATGCAGCAGGGCTATGCAGCGGCGGAGATCGGATCTGGTGAATACCGGTTCAAATCCGCCGGCGCGGCTGCGCTTCTACGCCGCCCGATGGCCGCCGCACCGATCATAACGCCGGGGGACACCTTGATCGAAAAGCCGAACAGAGCGTTAATCCAGATTCATCAGGCGACCGCGGGGGAAGGAGATGCCATTCACTATACTCTGGACGGGAGCGAACCGGACGCGCACTCGCCCGTCTACACCGCGCCGTTCTCCGTGGATCATACGCTGGTGGTGAAAGCGAAAACATTTCAGCAAGGCGCCGCCGGATTTTCCCGCACCCAGCTCATCCAGTTTGTCGATCCGGCGATGAATGGATTGCGCTATCGCCTCTTTTACGGCAATTGGCAAAAACTGCCGGATCTGGACCGGCTGCAAGCCGCGGCAACCGGTCTGGTATACCGTTTCGCGCTGGAAGACGTGGTCAGCCGGGATGATCTCTTCGCCCTCTCCTATCAGGGCCGCGTCCGCATCGATCGTCCGGGCACGTACACGTTTTATCTGCTGTCGAATGACGGCAGCCGGCTCTATCTGAACGACCGACTGACGGTGGATAATGATGGACAACATGGGGCCGAAGAACGGTCGGGGAAAATATCTCTGAGCGCCGGGCTGCATCCGCTTCGCGTCGATTATTTCCAGGCCGGCGGCGGCATGCTGCTGAAAGTATCCTATGAAGGCCCGGAACTGAGCAAGCGGGAAATACCGGCGGATGCGCTCTGTCGATAGCAGCCAAGTCCTGATCCGCACTCATCGATCGATTTTTGATGAGGAAATTTTTATGCCCGCAAAAAATTGTTTTCATTGGATCCTCTGCATGCTCATGGCGAGTTCTGCGCCGGCGTCTTCGACACCTCTTTACCCGGCGACAGAATCGTTTGTGCAAGAGACCGCGGATTCGTTCGGCCCCGACGACGGATTGCCGCACCGCGTCGTTCATGCCATTCAGTCGCTTTCGGATGGTTCTGTGCTGGCAGCCACGGAGCGCGGTCTGGCGCGTTTTGATCAGCACCGATGGCAGCCTGCCGCTTTGCAGCCCGATTTCACGGTTCGCCGAATCGCGGTGAGCGGCCCAACGCTCTGGCTGGCTGGCGAGAACGCGCTCGCTCAAGTCCAGAACAATACACTCAAGAGAGTGCCTGTTCCGCAGAACGTAACGATCACCGCTCTCTATTCTTTTCAGGAATCCCTTCTCGTTGGAACAGAACAGGGCTTGTGGGTTGCGAGCCTAAAAGAGATAAAACCGATCAAGCATTCGCCGGAACATATCCTTTCTCTGGCCCGATCCGGGGACAGGTTATTGGTAGGCAGCCGCAACGGACTCTATTCCTCCACCCTCTCGGCGCCTCCAGATCGTTGGCGGTTTGAATCTCTATACCCGCATGGAAACGGTTATGGCTGGGCGCCGTTCGACGTGACGGCGCTGGCCGGCAGCGCAGAGACCTTTTGGTTCGGCTGCGCTAACGGAGCTGGACGCTATGCGCACGGCCATTGGCAATTGTTCACCGGCCTGGAGGGTCTCCCCTACGATCACTTTACCTGCGCAAAGATGGTGAAGGACTCGATCATCTGGTTCGGTACGGAAAGAGGCGCAGTGCGATTCGATGGACAGCGCTGGGCGTATCGCGCATCGCGCCGCTGGCTGCCGAATGACAAAATCCATGATTTATCCGTTGCAGCAGACGGCGCTGTCTGGTTCGCCACAGACAACGGCGTGGGCCGCATCAGAGCGTTGGTCTTGACCCTGGCGGACAAGGCGGACTTTTATGAAAAAGCCATCGCCGATCGCCACCAGCGTATGGGATTTGTCGTCCGCTGCCGGCTGCGCAAGGAAGGAGACCTGAGAAACACCTGGATCAATCACACCGACAACGACGGACTATATACCGCGATGTACGGCGCTTCCCAGGCCTTTCGCTACAGCGTCAGCAGGCAGCCTGAGGCAAAACGGCAGGCGGATCGCGTTCTGCGAGCGCTCAAACAGCTGACCGATGTGACGGGACTGCCCGGCTTCCCGGCGCGATCGATGGTTCCGGTTGACTGGGATCCGGATCCGAACCTGAGCCTGATGCCCGAGTACAACCGGCGCATGCAGGCGGCGGATCCGCTGTGGAAGCAAATCTATCCGCGCTGGCCGAAAAGCGTAAACGGCAAATATTTGTGGAAATGCGACACCAGTTCGGACGAACTGTGCGGCCATTACTTTTTCTACGGGGTTTATTTCGATCTGGTGGCAGAGACCGAGGAGGATCGGGCCCTCGTCAGGAGCCAGGTTCGCTCCATCACCGATCACATCGTTGAGAACGGATTTCGTCTGATCGATCATGACGGCCTGCCGACGCGCTGGGCGAACTGGTCGCCCGAGTATGTCAACGGCGTGGACGGTTGGGCGGATCGAGGCCTGCAATCCATGGAGCTGTTATCTTTCCTCACCGTCGCCTGGCATATCACTGGAGACGAACGCTATCTGCAAGTTAAAAAACAGCTGTGTGAACAACACGATTATCACATCAACGCCATTCTGGGCCGGGCGGTGTTCCCGCCCAATCTGGTGGTTCCCTGGGACAACAACCTCGCCTTCCTGAGCTATTATGGGCTGCTCAAATATGAGCAGGATCCAGCGTTGCTCAAGTTGTGGCAAGCCAGCATCGAACGCACGTGGCTTTTTGCCAGCAGACAGAACGATCCGTTTTTCACCTTTGTCTATCTGGCCTTCAAACCGGAAGAGAACAGCCCGCTGTTGGAGGCCGCGCTGCCGGACCTGGAGCGAGCGCGGGCCAAAGCAGTGCAAACGCTGCAGCGAATACCGTTGTCCCTGCTGGGCTGGGAGATGAAGAACAGCCATCGGTTGGATGTGGTCCAGGACCTGACGCCCGGCCAGAAAGCAGGCTACGGCTGGCTTCGATCGGGCGACGCGGTAGCGATCGATGAACGGTGTCACATTCGCATCAACAGCGATCATTTTTATTTGGATCACGAGCAGGGAGGCGGTTGCACCGAGTATGAGGGCACTGTGTACCTGTTGCCCTATTATTTGGCGCTGCATCATCGCCGGCTGGTCGGCAGGTAGGCACGCACAGCGTTGAACTGTTGTGATTGAGAAAGCGAGTGGCCGGCGGCATAAAAAAAGGCGGGGAGAGAATCGAGGACCATTCTCCGCCGCCGTTTTTATTATAACAGGCCGTTCGCGCGTGCGGGACTATTTGGCGCCGCCCAGCAGTCGGGCGGGCAAAAGAAAAAGCGCTTTGACGAATTCCAGGATGCCGGTGACCGCGAATCCGAGAATGCGAAAAGGGATCAGCAACAGCCAGACGATGGGAAACAGGATCAAAGCCAACAGGGCCAGCGGTGCGCAGAGCGCCAACAACAGCAGCCATAGCAGAAAAGTCTTCATCGCCTTTTCACTCCTTTAAACATCTGTTTGCCTAATCATACGGCAAGGATGGAAAAAAGTTTCATGCTAAGCCATCCCTCCTGTCCGGCCATGGCTGCCGCGTGTGGCGTCGAATTACGGCAGCGGCTTGACCTTGATATCCTTGTAATAAACCACGCTCTTGGGGTCATGGCCCTGCAGGCAAAAAGTGCCGTGCGAGATTCTGCGGCCAGGCCACTCGGGCCGTTCGACGTTTTCCGGTTCCGTGTAGTCGACGATCACTTTGCCGTTGGTCTTGACGATGACGTGTTTGTCGCGGACGATGATGTGCTGGGTGAACCATTCGTTGTCTTTGGCCGGCGCTTCCTTGACGTTAACCACGTCATAGATGCTGCTGGTGCGCTTCCAGTCCGAGTGAGAATTGTTGATCTGCGTCTCATAGCCCAGCGCCGGCCAGCCGGTCTCCTGCCAGGCGGTATGGAAATAGATGCCCGAATTGGCGCCCGGCTCGGTCTTCACCTGAGCTTTGAACTCGAAATTTTTAAAATCCGCATTATTCACCGGTCCCACATAATACAGATGGCTCCTCTCCCCATGCACCACAATCATGCCGTCGCGGACGGTAAACGTACCCGCATTTTCGCTGGCCCGCCAGCCATCCAGGGTCTTGCCGTCAAAGAGCACGAACCATCCGTCATTGGCGCAGGATTGAAAACCGCACAGCACCACAAGCAGAAAAGCACACATCCACTTTTTCATACGTTTCTCCGGTTAGTTTGTCTACGGTGCATTTACAGCGGGCGCGTCTCTTGCTGAAACCGTTACGGTGGAAACCGCGATAGCGACATTTTTATCTGCCGCCAAAGCAGTATACGGTGGTGGACGAGCTCACGCTGATGTCAAACATTATTTATTCTATTTTAGCAATAGAGCCCTTTTCATCGATTGAAAAGTCCCCGCTTCGAGACGATAATGATAGATGCCGCTTGACAATCCAGAAGCATTCCATCTGATCGTTCGATGCCCTGCCGCCTGCATGCCATCCAGAAGAGTCGCTACTTCACGACCTTTCACATCAAAGATTTTTAATCTGGCGCAGCTTTCAATGGGAAAAAAGAATTCAATCGTTGGAGCAGAACACGATTTGAAGAAAACGAATCGCCTCGAATACAACAAATAAATTGCCGGCATCCCGATTTTATCTTTCCGGGCCCGCAGCCCCATGTTCTGAAAAGTTTAAGCCAGCTGCAAACGGCGAGGAATCTACCGACGAATTGCTCTTCTTCCTTTGAGTGGTTCGGTTCGTCGCTAGATCCTTCGGCGCTCAAAATATGCAAACAGACACTTTATTCCCTTGTCTTGCGCCTCAGGATGACAAAATGGTGAAAATGGCAATTAATTAATTCAATGCTGTATTGTGTCCTGTCGTTTAGATCTAAAAAAACAGAACATCGCCGTGGATGCGACAAATAAAATGCCGGAATAATTATTTTTCCTCTCTTCGCACTATTATCGCGATGCACTGCCCGCAGCGTTTATCCATTGCTCATACAACTCACCGATGCCGGCCGTCTGGGTGTCGCCGCTGTGAACGACCACGCGATAGCGAACCGTCAGGGAATCGCCTCGTTTGATGGAAAATCCCGCTTCGGTCAGCCAGTACATGGGCGTGGGCGAGAAAAAGCCGTAATCGCGGGTGAACCAGGGGCTGGGATGCCAGGGATTTTGCGGTGAATCGAAAATAGCCAGTCCCTCCACCCCTTCACAGCGGCGGCCGCTGTAATCGCACCAGGGAGACGGTACGCCGTAGGTGTTTTTCTCGCCACGGGCGTCCTGTGCATTTCGTAGCACGCCGCCGCTCTGCACCGAAAGCTCCGGCGCCATGCGTGCGGAGAACAGCGAGTGGTTGGTTTTTTCGATGTGAATATCCACCAGGGCGTCCAAGGTGATCGCCACATCGATGAATCGCAACGAGGCCGAGGGGGCGGAAAAGGTCAGCATTCGGCGGTCGCGCAGAATCGGCGCCTCGCCCGGCCGCTGCCAGTCGCAGGTGTCCTGCAACACGATGCGCTCCGGCCCTGCGTACACCAGTCGCGGCCCGCGTGAGACGATCTGGCCCTGTTCGTTGCCCTCCTGCCAGTAGTTGCCTCCATTCACTTTATCGCAGCCGAAGAACAGAGAGCGATGATGGGGATAGGGCGTCTCGCACTCTGCGGTGAGAGAGTGTCCTGACAACGGACCGTTCACCGGATAAAAATAAGGATATTTTTGTCCGCCGCCGAAGCGGTAAACCGTAAACACCCTGTCGTCGATTCGAATGATCCAGCGGTCATCCAGCCGTTCCGCGCTCAACGCCAGGTTCTGCGCCGCCAGGCCGGTTGCCCACACCACGGCCAGCATCATGGCCCCGATATACCATCTCACTCTATTCATTCTCTCCCTCGCTGTTATCCGTCGATCGCCTGCAAACGTATCGGCTAAAGCTGATACGGCGCACGCTGCGGCCGGCTGATCATGGCGTTGGCCTCGTCGTCGTTTTTGAACCGCTCCAGGATCGGGTCCCAGTATACTTTGCGTTTTAATTTCATGGCGATGTGGCCCACAAGGCATACGCTGGTGGACCGGTGCCCCACCTCAACCGGAGAGATAGTCAGCTGTCGCGATCGGATGCATTCCAGCCAATTGCCGTGCTGATCGCGGCTGCGGATCAGGTTGATTTCGTTGGGACCGATCTTGGATTCCAGAATCTTGGCATCGCTGGCAGACAGCGCTTTTTCTTTTTTCGCATTGGCCACCGGATCCGAGGCGGTTACCGAATAGTTGCCGCGGGTCACAAAGATCCAGCCCTCGCTCCCCTCGAACCGGACGCCGATGGGCAGCTCATCGCTCACTTGGACGCGAACGTCGTTGGGATAGCGCATTTCGATTCTGTACTTGCCATGCACATCCCACAGTCCGCGAGTGGGGAACTCGGCCCACGCCTCCACCTCCAGGGGGCCGGAAAATTCCGTGCCCAGTCCCCAGTGGGCGATATCGAAATGATGCACGCCCCAGCCGGTGATCATGCCGGCGCCGAACTGCTCGCAGCGCAGCCAGCCTGGCCGGGAATAATCGTTCTGTGGATGCACCCGCTTTTCGGTGTAATAAACCCACGGCGTGGAACCCAGCCACTTTTCGTAATTCAAATTGGCCGGAATGGGCATCTCGGGCTGTTCCTCGCCGCTGGGATCAGTGGGCAGCCCGATTTGCACTGTATGCACCCGGCCGATGCGGCCGTTGCGCACCAGCTCAGCGGCAATGCGAAAATGATCGATAGAGCGCTGTTGGGTGCCCAGCTGAAAAACAATGCCGCAGCGGTGCACCATATCGCTCATCGCCCGCCCCTCGGCGATGGTCAACGTAGCCGGCTTTTGCAGGTAGACATGTTTGCCCGCCTTGGCCGCTTCAATGGCCGGTTTGGCGTGCCAATGGTCCGGCGTGCTGATCACTACCGCATCGATATCCGGGCTCTTGAGCAGTGCCTCGTAATCCGCATAGGTGCGAACCTTCAGATTCACTCCCTTCTTGGCATAATTGGTTTCCACAAACGCCTGGCCCTGCTGCAGACGTTTGGAATCCAGATCGCAGACCGCGACCACGCGCGCCTGATCAAACGCCATGATCTCCGGCAGATCATGTTCTCGGGAGATGCGCCCCACTCCGATGGCGCCGATCTGAATGCGATTGCTCGGCGCCTGAGCGCCGAATACCGAAGCGGGCACAATGGAAGGCGCGGCGAACGCCGCCGCACCTGTCAACAGGCTGGTCTTGAAAAACCGCCGACGGCTTGGTTCTGTGGAAAAATTTGTTTTCGGCATGAGCGTCTCCCATGTTTGATAAACAAAAGTTTCGTTCCATAGAGCTAATTGATTTGAAAGAAATAAGAACCTGAGGCCAAATCGAGAACCACACAACCATCCTGCAGCCGACTAAAGACCACGTGGGGATTTTTCGCCAGCGGGCGATCTCCCTCGCGAACAGCGGCGATGTCCGTCACCGGCAGATGCAGCTCGCCGGTCATGCCAGCCGGCAACGTCAGCCGCAAACGCCGACCGGCCGCGGATTGCTCGACGCGCAGCGTCACAGGCCCGCGCAGGGTCGGATGTTTGATCTCGGCAAACTCGAGATTCCCGATCTGCGGCTTGATCCGCATTCTGGCGCATCCGGGCTGCAACGGTTCCAGCCCCATCAATCCCCGGGGAATGATATTGGCCGGCGCTGCGCCCCAGGCATGATTCCAGTCCTGATTCTCTTTGTATTTGTTATCCCAGGCCTCGGTTGTAATCGTACTTTTCACGTTATAGATCATGTGCGCCCAACTGCGGTCATGGGTGGCGGTCATCAATGAGAGCGCATACTCTGATTCCCCCTCCTGATACAGTGCATCCAGCAGATGCTGACTGCCGTAGACGCTGCAGGCCATGCCTCTGGATTTGATAAAGGCGACGATCCGCGCCGACTGCGCAGCCGGCGCCAGGCCGAAGGCCAGGGGGAAAAAATTCGCATGCAAGGCGGAATGGCTGCTGCCTTCGCTGTCGCGATAAACGCCCTTTTCCGTGTCATAAAAAACGGTCTGAAAAGAGCGATAAACCCTGTCGGCGCGCTGCCGCCAGAGGGGCGCCTCCTCCGGCCGTTCCGCCGCCAGGCTGATGGCCTCCATCAATCGCAGGGTATGATAATGAAAGGCGTTGGCCACGGCATTCACCGGCCGCATGTCATACCCATCCCGCTCGCCGTAGCGATCTGCATGGGTAAAGCTGGCAGGCGGCCAATCGACCAGAATGCGCGGCGGTGAGGTAAGATTCAGCGACCGTAAAAATGGCGGCGTCATTCTGGCGCTGTCCTCGACGATGAGTCCATCTTCCCGGCTCAACCCCAGCAGCGTTTTTGCGGCCAGATCTTCATAATGGCGGATCAGCAGTTCAGGATTGCCGGTGTAGAGATAGTCCTTCCAGGCCATCAGCACCATATGCATCTGCCATTCCGCCGGCCAGGTGGGATGGCGAAACAGATACTCGATCGTATGCCGCGCCAGGCTGTATTCCGCATCCACGCAGTAATGGCTCAGCTGATTGATATAGGCGTCGCCTTCATAGGGGATCCGCTCACGGTCTCCGTCCACATAGACGCCGAGAAAACTGGTGGCCTTGATCGAGTATTTACACAGATCCCAGACATCATTCAAAATTTGGTTCGAGCAGCGAAAGGAGGAGGCGCTTTCGTCAAAGGGATAATGAACCGCCAGCTGCTGAACATGATCAGGGGACAGAACGCCGCTGACGTTTTCCAACTCGCAGTAGCGGAACGGCATCACCTCCCCCATCTCCGGCGGCATAAGCACCGCATCGCCGCTGGTGTTGCGGCGATCAGGAGGAATTTTTAAGATCTGCGGCGAACCGTCCAGCGGCATAGGCTGGGTCCAGGTGCGGCATCTTCTGGCGCCGCCCGGATTGGCATCGATTCTCCCCTCTTGGGTCAGTGCTTCGCCCAGCCGCACCCGCCATGGCGACTGCCTGTGCTCCAACGCCTCTATGCGAAGGGTAGCGAACGCGGCGCGGCCGAAATCGATAAAATAGCTGCCTGGTCGGATCTCTTTCATCGACGCCGGCGCAATGGAAACTTGCTGCAACGGCAGCCGGTTGTACCAAACCCGATTGTCCGTCGCATAGGGATCCGTTGAATCGGTGAAACGAATTTTTTGCACATTAGAATAAGGGGAGGGCTTTCCATCGCCGCACCAAATGCGGACGCGCCAATAATAATCGCGATCCGGCGCCAGAGAACCGCCGGCAAAGGGCACATCCACTGACTGATCTGAGGCCACTTTTCCCGAATCCCACACGTCGCCGCGTTCTTTTTCCGCCAGAACGCGGGAGGCGGAGATGATGATCTGATAGGCGGTCTGACGGACGCCGTTCCGGCTCGATGGGATTCGCCAGGAAAACTCGGGAGACAAATCCGTCAAAAGCGTTTGCTCAGGATGCAGCAGCAATTCACAGCGCAGCGCTCCGGGTGGATTTTCTGCACAGGCCAGAGGCGCGAGAAAAAAAATAAAAAATCCTATACAGGATTTAGCTAGATACATCCTGAAGATTCCCGTTTGCATTCAATAGGATACTTTTGAGCAAATTAAGATTTTTTGAACTGATACGCAAGTTATTTTCAGTGCAAACACCGCTTGCATTTTTGCCTAATTTGTGCAATATTGGCTCCAAGCATTCAACCTTCACAGGAAATAAACATGAGACCGTTTGATCTGTGCATTTTATCCGCTGCCAATGAAACCCAGGCGCAAGGGTATCGCACCCGGCTGAACTGGCGCAAACAACAAGGACTTTATCCGCATACCGATTTTATGGTTCTGGCGGATCCGGACGGCAGGCGCATCGGTTCAGGAGGAAGCACGCTGTTCATCCTGCGCCGCCTTTATGAGTTATCAGGAGAAAATTTTTCCGCCGCGTTTTCCCGCAAACGCATCCTCATCATCCACTCCGGAGGAGACAGCAGGCGCTTGCCGGCCTACGCCGCGTGCGGCAAAATATTCACCCCCCTGCCCACCCGTCAGCCAGCCTGCCTTTTCGACATCGCCATGAACGCCTATGCGGCCTTGCCGTTCAATCCCGATGGTCAGATTATCATCGCTTCCGGGGACGTACTGCTGAGTTTTTCAGCAGAACAACTCCACTTTGCCGACCGGGGCATTACTGGCATCGCCTATCCGGACGACGCTCGGGTGGCAGGCCGCCACGGTGTGTTTGTTCCCAGTCGGCAGGACTATCAGAGTCCCGTGCCGGTGAAGGATTTCCTGCAAAAACCCTCGAACGAAGAGCTGGTCAACGCGCGCGCATTGGATTATCATCAACGGGCCTGGGTGGACACCGGCATCGTACATCTGGCGCCGGACGCGGTGGAAGCCTTGCTCCAATGCCATGGATTGCTGGCGTACACCCTCAAGGAAAAAAACGAGCTCAATCTATATCAAGAGATCCCCTTTGCCCTGCTCGGCAAGAAAACCTTGCATGACAGCGGCCGGCTGCAAGCGCTTGCCTTTCACGTGTGTCTGCTTGCCTACTGCGGTTTTTTTCACATCGGCCGCAGCCGCGAGTTCCTCTATAACCTGTACACTCTGACCCAAGCCGGTGCGTTGCATGGTTTCGAAAACGGCGTCCGTTCCAATGCGGCGGACTATCCACAATTTAAAGAAGCGTACATTTTTCATTCTCTTATCGACACGCACCGCGTAAGGATATCCCGTCCGGTGCTCATCGAGAATTGCCATCTACGCCATTCGATTGAGCTGGAAGGCGACAACATCGTTACCAATCTCAGTTCAACAACCGGCCCTGTAAAGTTGGAGGCGGATCTCGGCCTCACCCTTCTACCCCTGAAACGCCGACGATGGACCGCCCTGCTCTATGGATTGGCGGATCATTTTAAAACCGGCGTCCAGCCGGAGAACAATCTGTTCATGAATCAACCGATCGCAGAATGGCTGCAGCAGCGTTCTGTGGATGAACGGGCGCTCTGGCCAAAAGGACCCTGTGGCGATCTGTGGAATGCACAGTTATTTCCCATCTGCTCGAATCCAGCCGCCGCATCTCAGCTGGTGCAATCGCTTCAGTCCGCGGACCGTTGTCCGCAAAAATGGCTCGCTGCTGAACGCAGATCCCTGCACTGGATTCTGCAGCAAGTGGATCATCGCTCCCTGCTGCAGCAGGAGGAAACGATCGAAAAAGCCGCTACCCTGCGAAATCTGCGACAGGTTTTGACGTCGGACTCTAACTGGACAGCGGCGGGACTGCTCGGGCTGTGCACGGATGAACGGGCGCCGTCCCTCCTGGCCTTTGAATTGGACAAACTGACCAAACAGAACCCTGATCTGTTGTTTCTCAGCCGATTGTACTATCTGCGATCACGACTGGTGCGTCCGACGCCTGGCGCTGGCCCCGCGTCGCAGGCTGAAGCGGATCGCTGGTTGGATTTGGCTTTTTCCACCATCCGCCGAGCGGTGGGCAAGAGCGTCCATGATGTGCCGGCGCAAAGCCACAGCGGCATCGCCATCCGCTCCGACGAAGTGGTGTGGGCCTGTTCGCCGGCCCGGTTGGACTTTGCCGGCGGCTGGTCTGACACGCCGCCCTATTGCATGGAGCAAGGCGGCGCGGTTCTCAACGCCGCGGTTCGGTTGAACGGCCAGTATCCGATCCAGGTCATCGCCAAAGTTCTCCGCCAGCCCGTCATCCGCATCAACTCCATCGATCTGGGCGCCAGCGCCGTGGTGAAAGATCTGGCGCAACTGCGTGATTTTACCGATCCCTCGGATTGGCTGTCCTTGCCCAAAGCGGCTCTGATCGCGGCCGGCATTTTCTCCGGCAAAGAACGCACCTCCTTGAGCGCTCTCTTGAAAAAATTCGGCGGCGGCATCGATCTGACGCTTTTCAGCGCTCTGCCGGCGGGTTCCGGCCTCGGCGCCTCCAGCATCCTCGGCGCTGCCACCATCGCTGCGCTCTCGCGCACCTTTGGCCTGACCCTGAGCCAGGCCGATCTGTTTCAGCGCACCAGTTACCTGGAACAGCTCATGACCACCGGCGGCGGCTGGCAGGACCAGATCGGCGGCGTGGTCGGCGGGGTCAAACTAATCCAGACACCGGCCGGATATGACCAAACGCCCACCCTGTCCTGGACGCAACTGGACGAAGAGAGCAAAGAACACACCCTGCTCTATTACACCGGTCTGCGCAGGATGGCCAAGAACATTCTCCGCCAGGTCGTCAGCCGTTATCTCGACCGCGATCCGGAAGCGTTGAGAGTTCTCGCCCGGCTGAAATCACTGGCGCTGGAAATGAAGAGCGCGTTGGACCATCGGCAGGTTGAAAAATTCGGAAAGCTCATAGGACAGGTGTGGGAATGCAACAAGCAATTGGATCAAGGTTCTTCGACAGAGATGATCGAGGCATTGATCAGGCAGGTGAATCCGCACGTCCATGGCGTCAAGCTGTTAGGGGCAGGCGGCGGAGGTTTTTTACTGATGGTCGCCAAAAGCCGGCGCGATTGTGAACTCTTACGACAGAACCTGACCCAAAATCCTCCCAACACACGCGCCCGGTTTTTCGATTTTGAAGTGGACGGCGGCGGGCTCAAAGTGAATGTGCTCTGATCCTCTCACCGCCGCGTCGGGATCAGCTCGCCTTAACCACCACCACGGTCAGGTCGTCGGCCTGGGGCTCAACGCCGGCGAAACGCTGCAGCTCCTGCACCACCTGACGACAAAGCTCCCGGGCATTTTTATCGGCATGCTGCAGCAAAAGGCTCATCAGATTCATCTCGCCGAACTCTTCTCCGTCGCGATTGCGCGATTCCGTGACTCCATCGGTTACAAATAAAAAAACATCGCCGGGTTGATAGACGATTCTGTATTCTTCCAATTCTTGCTCAAAGATCTCTTTCTGATCCAGACCAAACCCGATCCCCCTTGGCGTCAGCAGTTCCACGCGATGGGTGGCCATGCGGAAATGATAGAGCGGCAGATGGCCGGCCCGTGTCAGAATCAGGCGGTGCTCCGTCGCTTTAATGGCCGCCGCCAGAGCGGTGACGAAATAGCTCTTTTCCAGATCCCGGTCTAAAAGGCCGTTGAGGTGAATGCAAAGGTCCCGGGGGGAGAGATGAAAACTGTGCAACGACCGCAGAATGCCCTGCACTTTGGCCATATACAGCGCGGCCGAGATCCCCTTGCCGCTCACATCGCCGACTACGATGGTCAGTTCGTCTTCGCTGCCGTTGAGATAATCATAGTAATCTCCGCCGACCTCCAGGGCCGGCAGGGACCACCCCGCGATGTCCAGTCCCTGAACCTGCGGCGTGTCCTGGGGCAGCGAAGCCAATTGAATCCGTCTGGCGATCTCCAGCTCATGGCGCAGCCGTTCGCGCTGCGCCAGCTGTTCATAGAGCAAGGCGTTTTCCACCGCCACCGACACCTGTTGACTGATGGAACGCAGAAACTGATAGTCCTCCTGATAAAACGGGCTTTCCGAGCGTTTCTCCCCGAGCAGGAACAATCCGCGCAAGCGGTCGGAAGAATAGATGGGCACCAAATAGCGAAAGCCGAATTCATACAGCTTTTGTTTTGGTCTTTCCGGCAGATATTCAACAGCAAACCGGTCCGGATTCGGCAGCCGGTCGGCCAGGGCCGCCATCAACGCCGGCGTCTGATCCTTAAAGTCATTCCACCGCTGCTCCGTCAATCCCTCCGCATGGCCGCAGGCGATTTGATCCGCTTCGCGAAAGAACAACACCCCCACTTGCTGCAGATGCATCAATCCATTCACCCGCTGGGCGAGCCCAGTGGCCAGATCCGCAAGATCGGTTCGCTTGCTCATCATCTCATTCACCAGCTGCGCGGCGCGCCGGTAATCGTAATGATCACGATGAAAATGTTTAGCCAAAAAATGCACGCCCAGTCGGCCGATTTTCCACAAGCCAAAGACCAGAACCACTGCCAGCACCATGAGCAGACCCTTCTCCAGGACCGCCTGTTCTTGCGCGCTTTGCGGGCTGTCCAGAACCTCGATGGAGGAACCCGTCAAGGCGATATGCGGCAGCGAAAACGACATGGCCGGCAGCCGCCAGAAAACCAGCAGGCCGATGATCACCAGCCCGACGATCCACAGCATGACGGCCAAGGTATACTGAATGTTGCGTCGGATGCGCAGATTCATGTCAAGAAGACGGTAACGGCCGATGGTGTACAGATAGGCAGCCGGTATCAGCAAGAGCGGCAACCCGATATATCCGGAAGAAAGCGGGCCGGCGTAACGGTTCACATACCAGACAACCACGACGAGCAAGCCGATGCAGACGATGAGCGCCAAGCGGATAATGCGCAACAGTCTTTTGTTCTCCGGATTGAACTGTTTGCGAAAAAGGAACGCAGGCAGCAGGGAGATCAGGACCATAAGCAGGACAAAGCGGTTTATCCAGATGTCGCCCTTGCTCAGGTAGACGGACACGCTGCAGAACAGGGCGGTCGCATAGGGCAGGATCTGCACCCAGCGTTTGCGCAGCAACAGCGGGCTGGGACGAGGAAAATAATACTTGCTGTGCACGATCACGGCGATGGAGAGATAGAGCAAAGCCGGCAATGGATAGGTGATGAGCTTGCTCCAGGAATCTATGATGGGTTGACGCATCGTATTCATCAACATCAGCACGAAACCGAAAAGGGTAAAACCCAACGCCAGCAAACGCGAGGCCTTGATCTGCGGGCGCATGATGCCAAGAAAAAGCCCCAGACCCATATAGCTCAGCCCGGTGATCATAAAGATCAACAGGGAGAAGGGAATGCCGAAACGGGCCAGCACTACGTCAAGCTGCACTTTTTCATTCCGGCGCATGACCTCATAGACGATGCTCTTTCCAGTCCGGCCGGTGCGCATGATGCGATCCGCTTCGAACATGTCCTTGAAGGAGCGATGATTGATGGTGAGAATGATGTCCCCGGCTTTCATCCCCGCCCGGTCGGAAGCGCCTCCCTTGACCACATCGAACACAGCCACCGACGGCGGCAGCGGACGGATCAGAGTATCGGGCAACACAGCGCTTGCCACTTTGTAGGTGTAAAATTGATTGTACTTGGGACGATAAATGGTGCAGGTGAGAACCGAATCCTGCGTTTGCAGAAAATGCAGCGAATCGACAAGCGTTTCAAAGGAGATCTTTTTTGAATGCTGCAAAAGAATATCGCCGACGAGAAGGCTGTCCGGAATCCGAGCAGGCTTTAGAGCAAAACGGCCGCCCTTGTTGACCTTCAACAGCGTGGCCGGAACGTCCTCAACGATGTAAAAAGGGGTGGGCGTATTGGTAAACCAGTTCTCGTCCGTAGGGGATTCGATCAGGCGATAAAAATGAATCACACTCAATATGAAAAACACGCTGAACAGGAGTGTGAAAAAGATACGGAAGCGATGAGGATTTTCATCAAAATAAGGCATTAAAGTTCCTCTTGCATAGGCCAGCCAGGGCTCTCATTCTCTGATACGGAAAATACCGACGAATGTTTCTAAACCGAACACGTAAAAACAGCCGTTCGCTCACCCGCGCAGGACTGCGGCGACCCGTTTGCCTAGATCCTCGACCTGTTCGGGACGGTCAAAGCCCACCAGCAGTACGTCCACTTTGTTGATCCCCAGGACCAATTTCAAGGCGGCGTCGATCTTTTCCGGCGCGTTGCGATACAACCCTTCCCCGATCAGTTTCATTCCGATGATGCCTTTTCCCGCCTGGTGCAGCTGCTCGATCAGGGCGATGACCGGCTCGGGTTCGCGGGCATCCATCTTGTCGCCGAACGGATTGATGCGCACATGCACTGTATCCACCCAGGGTTCGTACACACAGGCCTGCAGCGCAAAGAGCGAATGCACCGAAACCCCGTGTCCGCGGATAACGCCCTGGTCCTTCAGCGTCTCGAGGATATCCATCTGCCGGCGGAACAGCTGCGGCCAGTTGGGCTCGAACATGCAATGCAGCTGGATCAGATCGATATAATCGGTGTTCAGTTCCTTGCGAAAGCGATCGATCACTACATCCGCGTCCGGTCTCTCCGGCTCTGGGATGCCGCCTGGCCGCAGCCAGATTTTGGTGGAAAGCACATAGGAATCGCGGGGAACCCCTTTCAGCGCAGCGGCGACATGGGGATGGGTTCCATAGGTGTCGGCGCAATCGAAAAAGCGCACCCCCTGGTCATAAGCGCGGCGCACCAATGATTTGGCCGCCTCCATGCCCATGCGGGTGAGATTGGATTGACGATTGATCGCCTTGACGCCGGTACCCATGGCAATGCGCGAGACCATCAGTCCGGTCCTGCCCAGGGCAACCCGTTGAAAGGGATCCACATCCGCCGTGGCCGGTTTAAACAGCAAAGAGGCGGCTCCTGCCACCGAGGTTTTGATGAATTGTCGACGATTCACTTTCATGGAAGAACTCCTGTCACGCAGCCACAATCTGCTGCAAATACACGCGCGCCTGTTTCGCTTCCTTTGCCAACTGGGCGAGATCTCCTTTTTTCAAGCACTCGACAACCAGCGGCCCTCCGGTCAAGCCGGCCTGTCTCAGCCGTTGCAGTACGACGGGAAAATTCACCTGACCGGTTCCGGGCGTAACCTCGACATTCTTGGGCGGTAAAAAGTCTTTGACGCACATCCCGCACACCACGTTGCCCACATCCATAACATCCGTGGTGGGGTCCAATTTGCCGTCCGAATAATAAAAGATATTGCCCGGATCGTACCAGAGACGGAAAACGGGGTGATTCACCTTCTCTATGGTTTGCCGGCATTGTGCGCCGGTGGCATTGAGTCCGCCGTGGGGTTTAAGGACCAGGCGGACTTTTTGCTCAGCCGCATAATCACAGCATTCGGCAACCACCTTAAAATAGTCGTCGAACAGATCCTCACGGCCGGCGCCGCCGAGCAGTAAAGACTGAGAGCCGCAGGCCACACAGAGATCGATAAGCTGTTTCAATCCATTGACGCCGGCCTGGACCGATTCCTGCACCGGAAAATCGCCTCCATACGCAGAGAGGATGCCCAGGCCGCGTGCTCGAGCCTGTTCCCCGATCCGCGCCGCATTCTCCACAGAGGTCTGCAGGGTGATGAGCAGCCGGCCGTTGGGCGCAGAGGTCATCAGCCCCATATAGCGAAAGCCTGCCTCTGCGATCGCGTCCATGGCGATGACCAGGTCATACGCGGCCCAGGGCCGAGTGAAACAACCGATCTGCCATTCCCCCTTTTGCTTTGGCTGCAACGCGCAGCCGGCGGCCCCCAGAAGGGGCGCAGCCAGAGCGACGGATAAAAACTCGCGTCTCGCGATACAATCGGAATGATCCATCATGTTATCCTTATTATTCGTAATGTCAAAATTTCAACTAAACGGCGACAGAATGATGAACGGCCCTGTCAACAGCTAAAAAAACCAACAACGAAATGCGCGGAACGCGCGAAAAAATTTCAATGGGATCGTCTGGCCTGCTTGTTTCGTGCCTTTTGTGTTTCGTGGTTTATCATTGATTATGCTGCCGGCCATTCATTTTATGAAATCGCTACGCTGTTTGCTTTTGCAGAGCGCGCCCAAACAAGTTCAATACGGCATTGCACTGATTCATCGAACTTGATCGTTTCACGAGTTTATTCATTCTTTTTTGAAAGAACGCTTGTGCGGATCGTAGAAGATTCGGTGTCCGCTGTAAAAGGATTCGACGGCCATCAGACAGGCGATGGAGTGCTGGAACCCGGCTTCGATGGGCGCGTGCGGCTGTTTGCGTGAACGCAGACATTGCAGCCAGTTAAGAAAGTGGTCGGGTTGATCGATGGGCGTCACCTCATTCACGCCCTTGATCACGCCCTTGTTTTTGCTGCCTCCTTCCGCGGTATACACCGGCGCCCGCAGATTGTCCAGTTTGAGTACCCCCTGATCGCCGTATATTTTGTAACTGTTGCCGTAATCGTTGCCCAGATTGGTGGAATAGCTGACCATAAAGTCCTGAGGATAAATCCACAGCGCCTGCACATGGTCCGGGGTGGTGAAGTGATTTTCATCCTTCCAGGTGAACGTGCCGCCGTGACACACGCAGCTGACCGGCACCGTGGCGCCGGTGATATAATGCACCATGTCGATGAAATGGCTGCCCCACTGCGGCACCGGCCCGTCGCAGGTTTCCCGGTAGCCGTACCAGGCCGAGTAGCGGACGGAATCGAACTTGACTTTAGGCTTGCCCAGCCAGAACTCGTTCCAATCCACATCCTCTTTAGCGACCGGTCGAATGTAATGATACCAGTAGGGCTTGTTGGCATTGCGGCATTGTTCGATGCGGCTCACTTTGCCGAAAATGCCGGACTCGTAAACCGCCTTGCAGCCGACCGCTGTGGGCAGACTGCGCAGCTGAGTGCCGATCTGCACCCGTATGCCGCTGCGTTTGACTTCATCATAAGCTTTAAGCAGCTCTTTGAGATTTTTCGCCATAGGTTTTTCACAATAGGCGTCCTTGCCCGCTTTGGCGGCGTCCTGCAACTGACGGCTGTGCAGATGATCCGGAGAGGCGATCATCACCGCATCCACCTCTTTCATGGCTAACACATCGCGATGCGAGACAAAGGCGGCGGGTTCCCGCCCCCAGGTCTCTTTCACCGCAGCGACCGCCCGCTCCCGCGCTTGACGCCAGGGATCGCTGATCGCAATCACTTCAATGTTCTCGCTCTGCGCAAACGGCTGAACCCCGGCCAGATGCGCGGTGACGCCGCGATCGCCGCAGCCGATCTGGGCGATGCGAATCCGGTCGTTGGCGCCCAGAACCCGCGAATAGCTCAACGCAGAGAGGGTCACGGCTGCGCCTGCCGCAGCGGTGGTTTTGATAAAGTCACGACGCTTGATGTTTGTGGTCATGTCGCACTCCCTGTTAGTGCTGTGGCACTTGATTGTTTTTGTTTTCTTGCTGCGCTAAAAACAGAACAACACTCTACCGGCAAAAATCCAATTCGCAGCTTCAAAAGCCTGTTATTCCTCAGCCCCGTATTCGAAAATTCCAATGCCATCGCAGAGGGCGAGGAAGCTAGCGTCGCACAAAGCCATAGGCTTTCGCATGCTCCGTTCGTCGCTAGATCCTTCGGCGCTCAAAATCTGCAAACCGACGCTGCGACACATTGGTTTGCGCCTCAAGACGAAAAAATGGCAAAGGTAGCAAAAAAGCGCTTGAACGCCCTAGTGCAGCTCTGTACTCAAGCTCTGAAAAACGGAACAACGCATTGATGGCAATGAATAAATTGCCGGCATCATCATTGTGAACGATATTCCAGTATCTGGCCATCCTGCAACAGCCGCTCGCGCAGCCAATCGTAGGACACCTCCTGCACCGCCTGTTTTTGCTCCAGCGCGCGGACAGCGGCGGTGGCCGCCGATTGGCCGAGGATCATGAACACCGGCTCCATGCGCACAGTCCCATAAGCGATGTGCGATGCAGACAAACATACCGGTACGAGAAGATTTTTGCATTGCCCTTTCTTCGGCACCAGGGAACGGTAGGAAATGGGATAAGGTCCGCCGGGATGAACTTGAACATCGCCCTCGTTGCGGACAAACCCTTCGGCGGTGATGTAGCGCTGAACATGGTGCGAGTCCATGTTGTAGGATCCCATACCAACCGGTTCCGGCGTGGGCTGCAGTCGGCGGCAGGTGAGCTCGGTGGTTACAAAATCACCGACCATGCGGCGGGCTTCACGCACATACAGTTGGTTCGGAAAGTGGCCGGTATCGAGGAACTCGTCTTTGGTCCATCCCCATTTTTTCACCTGGTCGCGGATCGCCTGGGGCATGCGCGGGTGATTCGCCAAGGTCCACAAAAGCCCCTGGATGTAGGAGACGTGGGCCCGGCGTATTTTTTCCCGCACTCCGTAATCGCCGTCCGGATAATCATAGTTCTGCCCAATATAGTCCGTGCTCACCGCAAAATTATTGTTAATGTCGGTTTTACGGTTGGGCATCATGATGATGCTCAACGGGACGCGCGTATCGCCCGCCTCATGGGTGCGCAGCAGCAGTTCATAGCGGGATTCATCATACCCCTCGGGCTTGGTAAAAGGGATTTGATTCTCCGTCACATCGGTGACGCACAGGCGAAAGTTGTACGCCTGTACGCGCCGGTCGGCGCTGCCTTCAAGACCCGGCCCGGAATCATCGACGCCGTGCAACAATCCGCTGCTCGCATCCCCCGGCCTCACATAGGGATCCACCGGAAAAATAAATTGATGATATTGGGCTTGAGCGGTTTGCACGCCGTTCAAAGTCTCTCCGTATTGGGCGTTGGCTTCACGTCCCACCGTATAGCTCACACCGGCGGCGGCCATCAGATCGCCTTCATAGCCGGCATCGATGAACATGGCTGCCGTGAAGCGCTTGCCGGATTCCATCCGGATCGAACGGATGCGGCCCTTTTTCATTCTAACGCCGTTTTTCCGCTCCAACCGTTCGCCAAAGAACACTCGGGCGCCGCTTTGTTCAAGCATGTGGCGCAGAATCCTCTCCGCTACGTGCGGTTCAAAGGTCCACATGGCGTCGTCCTGGGGACGGTAACGGGCATAGTCAGCCTGACTTTCATAACGCCAGACCTGCGGGTCGTCATAATATTTTTTGATCCGCTGATAAAACTTGCGGCTGAGTCCGCCGACCACCGCTTTGCTGCCTGTATCCGTGGAGCCCAATCCGCCGCTGGTCATTCCGCCGACATGCTGCCCGGGTTCGAGAATCACCGCGGTGCGGCCCATAGCCTGAACCTGTATGGCTGCCGTCACTCCGGCAGAGGTGGCGCCGTAGATAACCACATCATAGTCAGCGATGACCTCGGGCTGCCGGCTCGACGCTGAAGCAAAGGTCGTTAATCCGACGGTCAAAATGATCCATTTCTTCATTCTGTCTCCAGTCAATGCCTTGGTAGAAGGTTGAATGAGGCAAAACCTCTAAGGCAGTCTATTCAAACCTTCCCAGCGTACGCTCCATCGGCCGTTTTTAGGAAAGCCGGGCGCGTAATCGTTGGGACCGCCATCCCAACCGGCAGCCATCATGGCCACTGCCGCCAACAGGCCGCCGTTGCCCGGCAGGTAGACCGGCAGATTTGCCTGCTGATAATTATGGCCGTTTTTTAAATAGCGGTTTTTCTTCGCAGGCATCATGAGCGCTTGGATGGCCAGCTCCGGCTCGCCCAACCGAGCTGCGGTCATGGCTGCCAGAGGAAAATCCCAGCCCCAGGTGGACGGCCAGTCCCAATCTCGCATCACCGCATGCAGAGTGCGCCGCATGATCTCCGGGTCCACTCCTGGTCCTGGCAGCATGCCCAATCCGGCCAGCAGGGTGGGATGATCGCGGCGCCTCGATGGATTGGTAAATGTGCCGGTATCCCCTTCGGCGTTCAAATAAAGCCCATCCTTGACCGGCGGATCGGCCAACCCGGTCAATACTTTTTCCCAGGCCGGTTCTGCAGGTAGGTTCAATCTCTGGCGCCAGTGCAGCGCTGTCTGTAAAGCAAAGCGCCAATAGGTCAGTTCAAACGGTGGATTCCTGGTCGAATCAGGTCTGTGCTTTTCCTGTGCTGGGATCATAGGAGGACCAAGGACATAACGGCTGATGGAAGTGTCCTCAACAGCAAAAGAAGCTAAAAAATCCGCTGTAGCAAACACCAGGTCCTGATATTTTTTCAGCGTTTCTCGTTTGGGATGCAGCCGGTAGAGCAGTTCCGCGTAATAAATGGGATGGGGCTGCTGCCAGATCAGAAACACGCCTACGGTCGATGGGCTTTCCCTGCCATCCGGTCCGACCATTTTTGGCCATCGGGCGCCGCGGTAGCCTTGCCGCTCCGCTTCGGCGCGCGCAGCCGGCAACAGTGACTGATACCAGGCCATGCTTTTTTCCAGCAATTCTGGTCTGCCCCACAGGGCAAAGTGCACTGCATGCCACCAATGCATCTCGAGATGAAATTTTCCATACCACGAATTGCAGGTCAATCCGGTCTCGGCCGGCGGCTGTGATCCGGCACATTGGATGCGGGTCAAATATTGCGACAGCACCACCCGCCGCTCCAGCTCAAAGGCTAAAGAATCCCGGCAGGCGGAAAAATCAACCGCGCCGCCGGAAGACCAGTAGGCTTTCCACTTTCTCCGTGCCCGGCGAAATACCGCAGCGGATTCTTTGACGGCGGAGACAGGATCTGGGGAGAAGGTGCAGACGAAATCCAATTGATGGCGGCCCGCTGCCTGAATAAACAGCATGTGCTTTTCCGTTGAGAGGAACTGCGCCGGCGCATCACAATCGACTCCGGCATAGTACCAGGTGGCGTCAAGCCGGCGCTGCAGCCGCAGACGCTGATAAGTCTGTTCCAGAATTCGAGTTTCATGCCGGTCGGGCTGCTGGTAATCGGCGCATCCTGGACCGAAAGTCGCAGCCGCATAGGGAAAGTGCAAAAGGATGCGCAAACGCCGGTCCGCCAACAACCGGGAGTGCACCTGCACGGCGATGCAGTCCTGCTCCGGATCACAAGCCACGGCCACCTGAACGGTTTCCCCGTCAAATCGAAATTCGCTGGTCAGCGTGCCGGACCACAGATCCAGCGACTGGTGAATTGCATCGAGATCTGCAACCACAGCGGCGCGGCCGTCTCGATGGCGCAGATCAAAACCGATGCGACCCAGGTGCAGACGATGGGGATTGGCGCGCAGCCATTGCGCGGCCGGGTTGTTTACCCTGGCAGCGTATTGAACCTCGCGACCGTAGGTGTTCATCGTCTGATAGGCCTCATCAAGACGATGAACGATGCTGTCCGGCGCAGTGTGCCAGCCCCATTGCGCCAGCGTCGCCAGGGGGATGGTGGCCTCGTACAGCTCTGGAAAGGTCTGCAGTCCGGTGGCATCAGCGGTAAAGACGAATTCGCCGTTGCCCACAGACAGGGGCGACCAGAGATCCATGGTCTCGTTGACGGGATTATGACGGCTGACGAGGGACTGACGATCGATCCGTTCCGCAACGGCTATCTGCGAGCTGAGAAGCAGGGGAATGATCAGGGCGTGTACTCGCATGGCGGCAAGTCCTTGACAAAATCAAAAAGCTCGGAAAAACAGGTGTTGCCGCCGCGGTCCACCCTTCCCCAGCCGGGGCGCACAGCGGTTGTCGCCCATTCTTCCGCGAAAATCGAGATCTTTGCGGGCTAAAGAACGCGCAGCTTGATGTTCCGGTAACTGACCTGACGGCCGTGATCCTGTAAAAAGAGGTGGCCTTGCCGGCGGCTGCAAAAATCCTTCACCGCCCTGAACTTGCTCTTTTCAAAAGCCTGGCGGAATTTTTTACTGTCGCGGTCGAATTCCAACACCTTTTTGCCGTTGAGCCAGTGTTCGATATGATTGCCTTGGACGACCAGACGAACCTGATTCCACTCTCCGATGGGTTTCGGCGTTGTATTTTTTGCTGGAAGCAGATCGTACAGCGAGGCAAATCGGCGATTGCCGTTTCGGCCCAGTTTAGCGTCCGGGTTCACCTCGTCGTCCAGAACCTGATATTCGAATCCGACGCTGCATGCCGGCTGAATAAAATACTTGATGCCGCTGTTGGCGCCGCGGGTTAATTTCACCTCCAGGGTCAGTTCAAAATTGACGAACGTGTCACGGGTGATGATATCGCACCCCTGCTCATGGCCGCCGAGAACGGTCAGAGCACCGTCCTGCACCTGCCACATGCCTTCGCGCAGACTGTCTCCGGCCAGCGTCATCCAGCCGGTAAAATCCACGCCGTTGAACAGGAGCCTCCAACCCTGTTGCTTCTCTTCATCGGTCAGTCGGTTGACGTCCGCCGGCCGGACCTTAGCCGCAGACACGACCAGTGACGCAACTATGAGCGCACCGGCTAGTTTCATTCTTTTCATTCTTTCAGCCTTCCGTTTCATAGTTTTTTCTGAGGTATCTCTTCCATCGCACGGATGCGCCAAGCGGGCTTCCCAAAACACACAAGGGCACGAAGAACCGTGCCCCTGCCCTGCGTTGAAATCCTGCGAAGGCCTTAAACGTTCTTCGGAATGACAAAAGGTTTGCGGTATTTTTTCCTCGACAGATATTTGTTGGCCTTGCGGGCAAAAGGACCGACGCACCGTTCTTTATCCGCATCCCAGGCCAGCCAGGGACCAAGGGTCAACGGCTGTTTTTTCAAATCCACTTCGTTGCGCAGCAGGTGTTCGATGACGCTCTCCACCGCTGCCTGCGCTTCGCTCCCCGAGTCCTTGACTGCAGCCTTGATCTCGTCTACATCTCCATTGCGGCCGATTCGATGGGAGATGTTAGCCAAGTGGCACAGGGCTGAGGTGATATGTCCCTGTTCGATCTCCCCCCGCAAATCTTGCACTCTACGGCTGCGCACCGCATCGATGAAATTGGCTTGATGCTGGCCGCCGCCGTCGCCGGGGAATTGTTTGATCCGTTTTTTATTGTTATCGTAAACCGAACCGCCGCCGCGTCCGCCGACAAAATAACCGCCCTCGCACTGCAGTACATTGCCGTCGCGAGTGCCTCGCAGGTGATCCATCGCGCGTTGTCCTTTAGCGCGATAAAGATTGCGCACCTGAACGATCACCGGCGTGTCGCCGTAATCCAGAACGGTCAGGTGGGTGTTGGGGGTTTCGCCGTCATCGTCAAAGACAAAACGGCCGCCGAGGCTCCACACCCGTTTCGGATATTGATTGAGATTCAGGGCGAAACGACAGTCGTCGATCTGATGAATGCCGATGTTGGCCATCTCACCATCGCCGTACTCCCAGAACCAGTGCCAATCGTAATGCAGCCGTCGGCGCATCAAGGGCTGCATCTTGGCCGGGCCGGTCCACAGGTTATAGTCCACCGACGCAGGGATCGGTTGTGGTTGCGTCACCCGGCCGATGGAGGTGCGTTCCTTGTACCATACGCCGTGCGCATAGAGTATTTTTCCGATGTGGCCCTGACGGATGAACTCGATCGCTTCGCGAAAACCGGTGTCCGAACGGTTTTGGGTGCCGGCCTGAACGATGCGGTTATACTTGCGCGCTGCTTCCACCAGCTTACGGCCTTCCCACACGGTGTGGGAAACCGGCTTTTCCACATATACGTCTTTGCCGGCCTGGCAGGCCCAGATGGCGGCCAGCGAATGCCAATGATTGGGCGTAGCGATGACCACCGCGTCGACCTGCGGATCGTCTAATAGCCGGCGCAGATCCTGATAAGCGGCAACCGATTCCTTCCGGCTGCTGAATTTGTCTGTTTCACGGTGCAGGATATCCAGATCAGCGTCGCAAAGGGCCACCACCCGCACGCCGGGGATCTTGTAGAATTCTTCGATATGTTGCGCACCCTTGGAGCGGATGCCGATAATCCCTACGCGGACATCCCCATTAGCGCCGATAATCTGTCGGTACCGCGACGCAGCGAAAACCGAACGAGATGCCATCAACGCGCCACCAACCCCTGCGGATTTGCGCAAAAAATCCCTTCTGCTGATCAAATTCATGAGACCCACTTTCGTTTTATCCTTTGGGCTGCAACGTGACAATGAATATAAAAATTATCCCATAGCGATGCAAGTCTGATTTTTTCACAAATACCTGACCACCGGCTTACAGGACCTGATATCCGGGACGATAGGTTTTTGTTAAAAACGCATTGGCTTCCGGCAGATTGGTAAAACGCCGCTGTTCACCGTCCCACTCTAGTTTTCTCTGCATGCGCAAGGCGATATTGCCGAGCAACACCACCGCGGTCACCAGGGCGGCGAACTCAAAGTTGGCGCCGGCGGGATCGCCGCCCTTGCACGCTGCAATGAACTCTTTATGATGCCCGATCGAACGCGGCAGGACTTCGGCGGGTTTGGGAAATTCCTTATGGCGCTCTTCCGGGATAATGCGGTTGCTCAACATTTTGCCCGAGTCGCCGACATAGAGCGTATCGTTGTACTCGACCTTGCGGCCCGGTTCCAGTTCCATGGGCATAGTCGGGCGGATCATGCCGTCATACCATGTCAAGGTCACAGGCGGCTGCTCCGGCCCGCGCGCAGGGAATTCATATTTGACCACAGAGACCAGGGGGAAGGTTTCCTCATGCCATTCGGTCGAACTGGCCTCCACGCTGATCGGGTGCGCCAGATCCAACGCTTTAAAAATCGGATGAAACGCATGGCAGCCCATGTCGCCGAGCGCTCCGGTGCCGAAATCGAGCCAACCGCGCCAGCGGAACGGATGATAGACGTAATGGTAGGGACGATCCGGAGCTACGCCGAGCCACAGTTGCCAATCCAACCCTTTGGGCACCGGCATGACAGCCGTAGGCCGGGCGATAGCCTGCGGCCAGACGCCGCCGCCGCGGGGTCGATCGCACCACTGATGCACCTCCCGCACTTTTCCAATGGCCCCGGCCATGAGATACTCTTTCAGCACACGCCAGCCTTCTCCTGCCTGGCCGGCGTTGCCCATCTGCGTGGCCACCTTCATCTCCCGCGCCACCCGGGCCATCTCAAAGGCCTCCGCCACCGTATGGGTCAGCGGCTTTTCACAATAGACGTGTTTGCCCATGCGCATCGCCATCAAAGAGATCGGCGCATGCATGAAATCCGGGGTGGCGACAATCACTGCATCAAAGTTCTTCGCCTCCTGCTCCAACATGATCCGGTAGTCCTTGTAGCGCTTGGCTTTGGGATACTCTTTAAAGGTGCGCTCGGCGTATTTGTAATCCACATCGCACAGCGCCACGATGTTCTGTCCTTCTTTGGCAAAGCTGGTCAGATCCGCATGGCCCATGCCGCCGACGCCGACCGCGGCAAAGTTGAGCCGGTCGCTGGGCGCCACATAGCCCGGGCCGCCCAGCACCTCCCGCGGAACAACCGTAACGCTCTTGCTATGACCGCAGCCTGTGGTGAACGCCGCCAAGGCGGTCGCGGCAGCGCCGATGAATTGACGGCGGTCCATGGACAGCGCGCGGTCTTTTTTTTCCTTCTCTTTCATAACCTTTTCTCCTCGCAATTAGGGAATCAGGTGATGCTCAAGATATCACATTCTCGCGTGTCAGGCAAGTCTTTTTATTCTCTGCGCGCCGCACTTTTGCAGCCATCTCGGCTGCCTGCATACTCAACGCAACAGGGTCATTTTTCTGCATTGCCGGAAAGACGGCGTCTCCACCTGATAGAAATAAAGTCCGGAGCCCAGCGAGCGGCCGTCGACGGTAAAACGGTGGACGCCTGCGGACAGCGTGCCGCTGAAAATCAATCGCACCTCTCTGCCGGTCGCATCGTGCAACCGCACGCGCACCGGTTCTGTCTGCGACAGCGAAAAGACGAAGGTCGTGGAGGCGTTGAAGGGATTGGGATGGTTCTGCTCCAGCCCGTAGCGGACGACGGAATGGTCCTGCCGGTGCGCCACATCAACGGTGAGTGCAAAATCATCGAGCCGGCGAGGTCTGATCTGCCAACCGTCGGCAGTTGTATAATCCAGAACACCGGTCACCGTATAAAAACCCAAGGGCGCCGGGGAACCGGCGATGTCCGTGCTGAGGTCGATGAAGACCTGTACGGTATCCTGTCCGTCGGTCATTTTCACCAGACCATCCTGTCCCGCAGCGGGCCAGCTGGAGGGGTCGATCAACGTCAATCCGTTGATTCGAATCAGCAAGGATTCCTTCGTCTTCACCCACTCGGCTTTTCTCAGCGCCGTTTTGATCAGCGGCACATCGGCGGCGATGATTTGCACACTGCCGGGGATAAGGACCAGATCGGTCAATCCATTCAGCGTATCGATATGACCGCTGACAAAAACGCGTTGGCCCGGCTGCAACGAAACCGCCAGAGCGCGGCTGGAGGCGTGCAATCCGCTGTGTTCGTCCTGCAGATAAAAATCCGTCAGACCGCGGCGGCCGTAATTCTGCGTGCTCACCACGCCCTCCACGGTCACTGGTTGTCCTAAACGGTCCGGCACGCCGTCGGCGTCGGCATCCTCCCTGGCCTGTGCGATGGAGAGAAGCGGCGGATGATCATAACGAAGCACAGTGATCGAAGATTCCAGCGTATCATACAGCGCACTGACGCCGTAAACATAGGAAGAGTCCTGGAGCGCATGAGTATCGAGAAAAGAAGTCTGATCCGCAGCCACTCGAGCCAGCAGCGACATGCGCATCGGCTGGTCCACGGAGCTGCGATAGATCATGAAGCCATGCAGCGATTGCACGTTGGCCGGCCGGCGCTCTTCCTCAGCCGCCGGAATCCTGCCCCGCGTCGAGCCTGCTGCGCAGGCCGAGACCGGCGACGCGTCCACGGCGCCTCCGGCGATGCGCTGCACCGTTCCATTGTGGTTGATCCACAAATCGATGAGAAAATTTCCATAACCGCTGTTCTTGGCCCGCGCATCGATCATCGCGGCAAACGGATGATCCAGGTCCTCGATCAGGTAATTGACGCCGTAGAAGGCGGGCAAATGGTCATCCGTGGAGATGACCGGATGCGCGTCCTCCGCACTGCCGCTCAGGGGCTCGATAAAAATGCCCACCCGGCTCAGGCCGGTAAGGCCGCCGAGATCCACCGCAGTCTCCCACTGTGGAGAGGCATAGGAATCCTGCGAGGTGATGCCGTCGATCCGTGCGACTTCAGTCGAGTCCGCCAAATCATAGATATGGATCCGATAGAGATACGGGCCATGCAGCACCTGCCAGGCGTAATGGTTGAAATCCAGCTGTTCCAAAGAAGCGTCTTGAAATCCGCTCAGGTCAAAAAGAACCCCATAGCCGCTGTGCAGTCTTTGAAACCAGCCGCTGACCGGCTTGGTGTTGTGATGAGCGATACGGGTTTGCGGACGCTGCAGGCTCCAGGAGAGATGGACGTTAGGACCAATCGGGTGGGCAGACAAAGCCATCGGCAGATACTCCCGTCGCTGCAGCAGAAAAGTGACCCACCCCACCTGTCCTTCTCCGAGGGTCACTGTCTGGATCTGGCTGAAATAACCCAGGGCTGTGGCGCTCACCTGGTATTCACCGGGCGGCACATCGACGAAAGCAAAGGAACCGCTGTCGTCGCTCATCGTATACCACTCGCCGGCCGACAAATGAATCTCTACATTGGATATCGGCGTTCCTAGGCCTGCGTCCAGAACCTTGCCGATGATATAGCCGATATCCGTAATGCCCGCACGGTCTGCTGCCGCCGACAGGACCGCGGCGGATGGTTTGGCCGGCCCAGGTCGTCCGGCGGCCGCGGCGACCGCCACGCCGGCGGCCCAGCATCCAGCCAGCAGAAGGATTATTTTTTTCATAAACAGCTCCAATCTATGCCAAGGAAAAAAGACTTTCCAAACGAGACGCAGGAAACATTCGACGCGCGCGGCGGAGTGCCGGTCGAACAACGACCTGCCGCCGTGCACGGCCTGTGAGTAAGTAAAGCTTGATTGTTTTCTTTATTTTTCGTAACTTGTTGTACGAAATTGCCTATCATAAAGGAAAACCGATGCCTGAAGCTAAAAAACCAGAAATCGGCGCTGAAATTGAAGCGCTGTGCCCCAAATGCAAGGGGGCGACCGTTCATGTCATCGAGGTGATCAAAACCCCTGAACTCATGAAGGTGATGTGCAAAACCTGCTTGAATTCGCATCGCTTCCGTCCGCCCAAGGGAGGCGCGACAAAAACTTTAAAAACTCCAAAGGCGAAAAAACCTAAACTCGATCCCCAGACCAGAGAAGAGCGGAAATGGAACCGGCTGCTCGAGCATGCGGATAAGGAAAAAGCGGTTTCCTACAGCATGAATTCATCCTTTACGGAAAACGACGTGATCGATCACACCAAATTCGGCGTCGGTGTGGTTGTCAAGATATTGGATCACGGAAAAATTACCGTGATTTTTCAAGATGGTTTGCGGAATATGGTGCAGAATTTTAAAACCCGCTGAAACCGGAAATCCTGTAAAAAAAAGGCCGTGAGCGAACGCTTGCGGCCTTTTTTTTTCAAATACCGGCCGTTCGGCTCGGCGATAGAGAGCTCAATCGGTATAAAGATACCGTTTGATCTTTTTCGTCGGCGTCTTTTCGAACTCTTCCGATTGCTCGATGATCTTGTGAATGCGCGAATAACCCGCCACTTTATCATTGACCTCGGCTCGAATCTCCTCGAGCAACTTTTCGATGGTCTTGACCGCCTGCGATCCATCCAGGGTTGAGATATGAAAGTGCTGCTCCAATGCGTCATAGTCCGGATGCACCCGGGCGACGATGCGCCCCTCTTTTTCGTACACCAATGACTCCAGCACATAGGGGGATTGGGACAGATGAAATTCAATCTCCTCGGGATAGATGTTCTCGCCGGACGAACCGACGATGAGATTCTTGGAGCGTCCCTTGATAAACAGATAACCCTCTTCATCCACATAACCGCGGTCGCCTGTGATCAACCAGCCGTCCTTGGTGATCGCCTTTTGAGTGGCTTCCTCGTTCTTATAATAACCTTTCATGATGTTGGGGCCCTTGGCCTGAATCTCGCCGATGCCGGTCTCGGGATCGACATCCACGATCCGTATGTTCACCGACGGCACCGCCTTGCCGGCGGACTGTTTTTTGACATGGCCCACCGGATTCACGGTGAGCAGGGGCGAGGCCTCGGTCAGCCCGTAACCGGAGATGTAGGGAAAACCGGCTTCGTTTAAAAACTCCTCCACCTCCAGCGGCATGGCCGCACCGCCGAAAATCATGATTTTTAATTTACCGCCGAAAGCCTGATACAATTTTTTACCGGCAATCTTGTAGATCAGTTTGGGCGTGATCTTGTAGGCCATTTTGGAAAAAGAGCGGGCGTTGATTTCAGCCAGCACCTTTTTCTTGTAGATTTTCTCCATGATCAAAGGGACGGAAAGGATGTGGGTGGGTTTGACTTTCTGCACCGCCGGCAGCAGCGTCTGCGCCGTGGGCAGGCCTTTGATGTAATACACTTTGGCGCCTTGCATGAACGGCGCCAGAAAACCGCAGGTGCACTCGTAAGCATGCGATTGCGGCAGGATGGAGACCAACCGATCGTCATGCGATAGTTCGATCATTCGCACGGCCGAAAGGGCATTGGAGACGATGTTCTTATGCGTCAGCATCACCCCTTTGGAGTGGCCGGTGGTGCCGGAGGTGTAAAGAATCTCCGCCAGATCATCCTCTTCGACAGGAAAACGCAGAGGATGGGGCTCTTTTTTCTTTTGCGGAAAAGCGCCTTCGATCAGATCCCGTATGTTCACCACGTTCAGTTGATCCAGCGGCAACGGCCCGTTGTCCATGGCCGCCACCCAGTCCATCTCCTTGGATCGTATCTCCGACACCTTATGCGCCAGCCGACTGGAGATGAAAAGGATGCGACAGCCCGCGTTGCGGATGATGTGATGGATTTCGGACTTGTGAAAATCCGGCAGAATAGGGACCACCACAGCGCCCAGGGCGGCGACGGTCAGATACACGATGCTCCATACCGGTCCGTTCTCTGCCAGAAGAGCGACTCGATCGCCCTTGGCCAATCCCAGACGGCGCAGCGCTTTGGCTAGAGCGGTGGATTGCCGATCGACTTCGGCAAAGGTGTAGGCGCCCTCATCCACATAGGAGAAGGCCACTTCATCGCTGTAGGTTTCGACGCTATGCAGATACAGATTCTGAATCGTCTGTTTTGCCAGTGTAGGTACAACCATGGAAGGTTCCTTGTTCTCTTGGTAACGTCCGTATGAGAAGGCCCCCGTCCGCGCAGCGCTCGCGGCCTTGGCCGCCCTTCCGAAATGGGGCTGGGCGTAAATAAAAAACCGCCGGAAGAACCTGGCGGTCGGATGGACATCGGGCCTGAAGGAATCGTCCTCAGGCGGTCTGCTGGGCCTTTACAAGGGCGCCGACAGGCATCAAGCTTAGCACACAGAACCGGGCAGCCCATCCGCTGATGGTCGGCGCTGGCTATTTCGCGTTGACCGGGGCTTTGCTGCGCTTCTCGTCGATGCGCGCGGCCTTGCCCTTGAGGCTGCTGAGATAATACAATTTGGCGCGGCGCACCTGACCCTCGCGGATACGTTCAATTTTGGCCACGCTCGGCGAGTGCAGCGGGAAAATCCTCTCCACGCCGACGCCCTCCGACACCTTGCGCACGGTGAACGAGGCGTTCACCCCTTCGCCTTTGCGGCTGATGACAACGCCCTGAAAAATCTGAATGCGCTCTTTATCGCCTTCGACCACCTTGACGTGCACCGCTACGGTGTCGCCGGGGCTGAAGGCTGTCACATCGCTCTTCAGTTGCGATGCGGACACCAGATCCATCTTGTTCATGATTACAAGCCTCCTGATTCGAGGTTAATTATTTTCCAAATATTCGGCGTACAAGTCCGGGCGGCGTTCGCGCGTCCGTTGCAGCGATTGCTCTCGACGCCAGTCATTGATTTTTTGATGATCGCCGCTTAGCAAAATCTCAGGCACCTTGCGGCCACGCAGCTCGCTGGGCCTTGTATAGTGCGGAAAATCCAGCAACCCGGATTGAAAGGAATCGCCTTCCGCTGAATCGATGTCGTTGATGGCGCCGGGCAATAACCGCACCACCGCATCGATGACCACCACCGCGGCGATCTCGCCTCCGGTCAGAACATAATCTCCAATGGACAGCTCTTCGGTCACAAACGCCTCGAGGACCCGTTCATCGATGCCCTTGTAATGACCGCAAAGCAGGATCAGATTCTTGCGCAGGGAGAGCTGAATCGCCTTTTTCTGATCAAACACAGGGCCGGCCGGCGTCAACAGGGTCACCGGCGTACCCTGCAGATCGAAACGCTGGAAAAGGTCTTCGAAACAGAGAAACAACGGCTCCGGCTTGAGGATCATGCCGGGCCCGCCGCCAAAATCATAATCGTCGATCTGGTGATGCTTGTCGTGCGCGTAGGTGCGAAGGTCATGAACATGGATCTTGACCAGGTCGCGCTCCTGCGCGCGTTTCAAAATGCTTTCGTTCAACGGGCTGTCCAACAGCCTGGGACAGGCTGCTACGACATGAATGTTCATCCGGTTGTCTGTGGTGGCCATTATAAATCCAACAACCCCTCAAGTGCATGAATCACCATCAGCCGCTGCTCTGTATCCACGCGCTGAACGATGGCCGGCACTGCTGGGATCAGAATTTCTCGCCCTGCCGATTCGACGACATAGAGGTCTTGCGCCGGATAGCTGAGCACGTCGGTTACGGTTCCCAGCTTTTGCCCGCTCTCGCTTTCGACGGCCATCCCGATCACTTCAAAGTAATAGAGCTCGCCCTCAGCCAGCGGCTGGATGTCCTTGGCTTCAATCTCCACCAGGCTGCCCTGCCAGTTTTCCGCCTCGGTCCGCGTGGCGATGCCCTGCAGACTAATCAGCACCGCAGTCGGCGACAGCTTCACGCCGGTGATCGGGAACGGCCGACGCCCGCCGTCCCGATTGAGAAAAACAGTCGTCAGCCGCCGAAACCGCTCGGGATTTTCCGTCAGCGGCATCAGGCGCAACTCGCCGCGCACACCGTGCGGCCGCAGTACTTTGCCGATGACGACAAACTCCGGAACGTTCGCCGGCATGCGAACATGGGTCAGGCTGTTCCCGTCAGGGCCCATGAAGTCCGGATCACTCGGAGGCTTTTTCTTCCGCAGGCGCCGCTTCGGCTTCCTTCTTGGCTTCGGCCTTTTCACGCTTCAGCTGCGCGGCCTTGGCCTCGACCCTTTTCGCCCGCTCGACCTGGGTGAGCTGCCATTTGTTCAGCTCATCCGCGATCTTGGCATCGTCCGCACCAGCCTTGATCAAATTCCATTCAAGCAGCACGCCCTGCCGGCGGAACAGACTGCGCACCGTGTCTGAGGGAATGGCGCCGGAGTTCAGCCACTTGAGGGCTTTCTTCCTGTCGATCACGATCTCAGCAGGCACAACGATAGGATTGTAGTGACCAATTTTGTCCAGGTACGAGCTGTCGCGAGAGGATCGCGAATCAATGGCAATGATGCGATAAAACGGTTGCTTCTTTTTGCCGAATCGACGTAATCGTAATTTGACAGCCAACGGTGATCTCCTTTGGTTAAAATCCAAACGGCAGACGATTGCCGCCGCTTTTATGTTTCATCATCTTTATCATTTTTTTCATCATCTCAAACTGGTTCAACAGCCGGTTGATCTCCTGCACGGTCACGCCGCTGCCGGCGGCGATGCGTTTGCGCCGGCTGCCGTTGATGATGGATGGATTGGCGCGCTCAGCCAGGGTCATGGAGTGAATCATCGCCTCCACCCGGATCAGCGCCCGTTCATCCACCTGCATGGATTTGAACGCTTTGTTCTGGACGCCCGGCAGCATGGCCAGAATATCCTGCAACGGCCCCATTTTTTTGACCTGCTGCAATTGTTCAAGAAAATCTTCCAGATCAAATTCCTGACGGCGGAGCTTCTTCTCCAGCCTGAACGCCTGGTCGGCGTTCACCGCCTCCTGCGCTTTTTCCACCAGCGACACCACATCGCCCATGCCTAAAATGCGCGACGCCATTCGGTCGGGATAGAAAGGCTCCAGCTGGTCCAGCTTTTCACCCACGCTGAGAAACTTGATGGGCTTTTGCGTCACCGCCCGGATCGACAGCGCAGCGCCGCCGCGGGCATCGCCGTCCATCTTGGTCAACACCGCACCGGAGAAATCCAGTTGCTGCAAAAAAGCCTGCGCAGTGTTCACTGCATCCTGTCCGGTCATTCCGTCGGCGACGAAAAGGATCTCCGTCGGATCCACCGTCTCTTTGACGCGCCGGACTTCCTGCATCATCTCATCGTCCACGTGCAGCCGCCCAGCGGTGTCGATGAGAATGGTGTCGAGCATATTCTTGCGCGCATGCTCGATCGCATGACGGCAGATAGCCGGCACATCGCGACCCTCCTCGCTGAAGGTCTGAATGTCCAGACTCTTGCCGATCACCTGCAACTGTTGAATCGCCGCCGGTCGATGCACATCGGCCGCCACCAGCAGAGGATTGCGCCCCTTTTTACGCAGATGACGCGCCAGTTTGCCGGCCAGTGTGGTCTTGCCGGAACCCTGCAATCCCACCAGCATGATCGCATTGGGCAAACGGTTGGAGAAAAGAAGCGGAGCTTCTTTTTCACCCAGCAGCTTGCACAACTCGTCATAGATGATCTTGATCACCTGTTGACCCGGCGTGATGCTCTTGAGCACCTCCTGGCCCACCGCGCGCTTTTCCACATCTGCGATGAACTGTCTGGCGATTTTGTAATTGACGTCGGCTTCCAGCAGCACGCGTCGCACATCACGCAATGCTTCGGAGATGTTCGCCTCGGTCAACCGCCCCTGGCCACGCAAACGGCGGAGAACGGATTCAAATTTTTCAGAAAGCTCTTGAAACATACCGTCCGTAAATTACAAAATCATAGAGCCTATTAAAGTAATAAAAAAACAGATTTTTTGCAAGCTGTTTTTAACAAATAGAGACCTTAACCGGCTGCTGCGGGCAATTGCTTTTTCAGCAGACGGCGGCGCATCGATTCGCCCGTTCAGGAGGGAAATATTTTGATGATTTCGTCGCGGGTGAACAGAGGCAATTTCTGCGTGAGCCCATCGTTCTGCAGGATGCCCACGCCATGTTCCTCATCGAGCATAAAGCCGATTTCCGCGGCAAGAACGCCGGTCTTTTCTAATGCAGATAATATATTATTTACACTATCCTTAGGGCATACAATCAGCAAAGAGCCCGATCCGATGCACCCCAGGGGATCGAGACCGAAATGGTCGCACAGCAGTTTGCCCTCAGGCAACAGAGGAATGGTCTCATAACGAACCTCCAAGCCCAGATGAGCCGCGCGGGCGATCTCATGCAGCGCGGTGGCCAGGCCCCCTTCGGTGACATCGTGCAGGCTGTGCAGTTCAGCGGCTTTGACCGCTGCCTTGGCAGCCGGCCCGACGCTCAATCCCGGCCGCTTGAGCAGCTCTTTGCATCGTTTGACAAAATCCTCGGAAAACGCCCTGGCGATCTCGCGCTCTCGAGTGCGCCCCATGATCGCCGTGGCTTCTATGGGAATCGGGTTGGCCAACAGAATGCTGTCGCCCTGGCGGATCAGCGCCTTGTGCAACAACCGCTCCTTTTCCACTTCGCCGAGCATCTGGCCGATGACGATGGGCCGGTCCAGTCCCAGGGTCACTTCGGTGTGTCCGCCGCAATAGGTGATCTTTTCCTGTTTGCAGGTACGGCTGATCTGCTGAAATATTTCATTCGCCAGAGAACGGGTGCTGGTCCGTTCAGGAAGAAGCACCGTGGCAAGGAACCAACGGGGACGGCCGCCCATGCAATAAATATCATTGGCATTCACATGCACGGCATAATAACCGATCTGATCGGTGATAAACGTTACCGGATCGGTTTTCGCAAGAAGAAAACGGTCGCCGATGTCGATGACCGTTGCATCCTCCCCCACTCCGGAACCGACCAGGGTCGCTTCATCGACGCTTGTGTATTGAGAGATCAGCTCATGGAGAAAATCAGGAGGCAGTTTGCCGGGAAACAGCTTGTTAAAGTAGATTTTCATATCAGCCGAAAGCGAAGGGTTCCGGCGCTAATAACCAAAAGTGTAGGATTGGCGAAAGATCTGTTCCGGCACGGTCGGATCGCCGTAGCCAAAGTCGTTCCATTGACGGATGCGCTGAAGAATGCACTCCTGCATCTCTTGATCGGGGATCGTGGTTTCGGTGATCTCCGCCCACAGCACTCGACCGTCTGGATCGATGGCAAAACGAACAGACAGCTTGCCTTTGACCTGAGGTTGCGTACGCAGCAGCCGTTTGTAGCAATCGATGATGGCCAGGCGGTGCCCGTTGACCACGGCCTGAACATCCTGAGCGGTGCGAATGAGTCTGGCCTTCTCCTCAGCGGTTTTCGGAGCTGCAGGCTTTTGTAGAATGTTGTCGCTGATGCGCTGGAATTGCGCATTGCGGTCAATGTCTTTGAATTTTACTTCAGCAGCCGGTTGCAGAGATCCGAGCAGATCGTCCACCGACAGAGCGCGGCTCTTACGTCGTCCGCCGAGAACGCCTCTCTCCCCGGCCCCGCCGACTCCACCGTCACCGCCGCGACGGCCGGCATACTGCCCCACTTTGGCGCCATCCAGGCCGGCCAGCGCTTCTTCCAACCGCTGTGATTCGGCGCTGGCTGCGCCCTCCAGTCCCGCCACGTAATCACCGGACACATACCCCGAGCCGGCGGTGAGTACGCCGAGAATGCCGACGCCGCTCACCTCCCCCTCCATGGTGCTCAGAGATGTGCCGCCGTAATATCCGCCGCTTCTGCCTTCGCGACCGGCACCAGCCGAGGCGGACGACCCGCTCCGGCTAAAAGAGCCGAAGCCACCGCCGCGCCGCGCCGCGCCGCCGGATATGGCTGCCGCTTCGCCGCCCTCAGGGGGCTGCTCGCGGCGCTCGAGGGCCGGAACCGAAGCCAGCCTGCTTGATTCCATGGTCACCGGAGTCTCCCGACTGAGGATGCGGGAGGCGTAATGTTTTTGAAATTTAAGGGAAGGCGCTGGCAACTCTGGAGGCAGATGGCGAACCAGATAGAGCACCGTGACAACCATGACGATTGCGGTCGTAAAGACAATAACCAGCAGATCCTGGTCCAGACATTGAGAAAAACGGCGTCTGAACTCTCGAGGGAATCTGTCTTGGATTGCTAGCTCCATAGTTATGCCTTTTTAAGGTTGCCTGATAGGTAATGCCTAGCACAACAATGTAAATTTCAACACGTTAAAAGTCAAGCGATAATTTAACTCTTTCTCCGTGGCCAGGCTTGGCTGATCATCGATAACGCTCGGGCGTCGGCTGATCCGGCGGAAACGAGAAATGAAGAGCGCTCAATCCGCTACGATGTTGCTGAGCAGTGCCAGGTCCAACCCAGGAAGGGTGACACGGCGTTCCTGTTCGCCGAAGACCAGTGTGTAGGTTCTTGGCGCCTGCTCCAGGTTCCAGATCAAGACGCTGCGGGCGCTGGGGTACCAGGCGCATACCGCAGGCAGATCCTCGCGGATATAGGGAACATCCTTGCGATGATCCAGACAACGGTGTTTGAAGGCGAACATGGCTTGCAGGCGATCTGCAAGAACCGGTCCGGGAAAGGCGGACAGGCCGGCCTCTTCACGGGCGACAAAGACTGTTCCGCGGGAACGCAGTTCTCCTTCAGCGGCCGCCCGCGCGTCGTAATCAGCGAGAAAGGTCCAGCCATCCTCAGCCGGAGCGGCGCTGACCTCAAAGGGCGTCCCTGCGGCGAGAAAGAGCGAATTGGGATGGTCGTCGCCGATCAGACGACTGTGGTCGCCCCAGTAATGTTTGAACGGACCGCGCGGAATATGGCCGGCCACTTTCTCGTGAATCGCCGCATGCTTTTTCATCGCCGGCGCCAGCAGCGTCCAATGGCCGGCCGGAAAAGGCGTAATGCCGGACATGAACATCGTGTTGCGCACATCGGACAACGTAGAGATCGCCAGTTTGGCGGCCATATTTTCAGCGGACAATCGATCCGCCGGAAACGCCGTGGTCTCGCTGTAAGCGAGCTCCGGCGTTACATAGCGGCGATGAAACAGGCTGCTGAACAGCTCCTTGGTTTTGTTTTTCAGCTCATTGAAATGACGATCATCGAACATCAGCTCACCGACTCGCAGCATGCACCCCTGGTAATCGCTCAAGCGAATGCCGGCCTTTTCAGCGCCCAGATACATCACCATGATGCCCAACTCGGCATCCGGCATCGCCGCTTGCTGCTGACGAAAGCTGCCGGTCAGCTGATCGCAGGTCCAGTTCAGCCAATCCCGCAAGGGGGAAGAGAGCCGACGCGTCCGCACGCACTCCAACAGCCTCTGCCAATCCGATTCTCCGTAGCCGTACTTTTGCAGAAACTCTTTGCGATGATCCGCGCAAAAGCAGCCGCCGATAACGCCGGGTCCGGTTGCCAAGCGGAAATCATCGTCGAGAAAAACTCGTTTGAATCCAGCCTGGCGCAACCGGCGCAGAGCAGCGCAGTTCTCCTCTGTAGCCGGCGCATGCAGCGAAGTGCCGGCATACGTGGAGCCATCAGGACGCACAGCCAGGCGCCACGGTGAGGCGGGCGCCAGAGGAAAATCGTTCGTGCCGGCGCCCAGGGAATCTCCGGGATGACCCAGAGGAATATTAGCGACATGACAGGCCATGCCTGCGTTTTCGATCTTTTTTTTCCAGGCGATGAGTCTGTCGATGGCAGCGGGCCAGAATCCGTAGAAAAAGCCGGCCAGCCAGATATCCGTAATGCCGGAGGAGCGATACAATTCGAGGCGGTCAGGCTCCTGGTCCAGAACCAGGGGATTGGTGCATAGATGAAAGGTGCGCAAGGCTGTATGTGATGTCCGGGACGCGGGACATCGCATCAGACTGACAGCCCAACCAGCCGTAACAGCCGATAAAAATTGTCGACGAGACGGGGTAAACATACAAACCTCTGTAAGGATTTTTTTGCTTCTCAGTCATTTTACCATTCCTTTATTGCGAAAGCAAGAAAAAAAGTAGAAAAATCTTGCATGTCCCGGATTATATTTGTACCGTAATGTGTGCTCACAGCTGGAGGAAACATGCATCAAAGCGCAAAGCTGTCTTTGTCGGTCTCAAAGCTGTTGGCGATTCTGGGACCCGGCTTTTATTTGATCGGCTACAACATCGGCACCGGCAGCGTCACCACGATGGCCTCGGCTGGATCGCGATGGGGCATGTCCTTGACCTGGACCGTGATCTTGTCCTGTTTTTTCACCTATGTGGGACTGTATGCTTTCAGCCGATATACGCTGATCACCGGAGACACCGTTTTATACGCCGTCCGGCAGCGGTTTCCGTTCGGCAAATTGCTCGGCTTTTTCATCATGTCGGCTGTCATCATTGCCGAATTCTTCAGTCTAACCGGGTTATCAGCCATCGTCGTCGACCTCCTTCACGAGTGGATCGCCTACGCGACCGGCTTCCGACACAGCCTGATAAAATTGGCTTTGACCGTAACATTGGCGGCCGTTCTTTTTGCACTCCTCTGGACCGGGGAGTATCAACTGTTGGAGAAAATTTTGACGGCGTTGGTTATGATCATGGGGATGGCTTTTTTAATCACCGCGGTGTTGGTGGTGCCGTCCTGGAAGGATATCCTTGCAGGCCTGCTCCCCAGAGTTCCGCCCGAACCCGATGCATCTTTGATCGTCGCCGGAATGGCGGGCACGACCTTCAGTTCGTCTATTCTCTATTGTCGAAGTATAACCATTAAGGAAAAGGGATGGAGACTCGCCGATCGCAAAAAGGCTGATTTCGATACCGCGGTGTCTGTGCTGATGATGTTCCTGCTAAGCATTGCGATCATGATCTGCGCCGCCGGGACGCTTTATGTCATGAACAGACCGGTAGAAAACGCCATCGACATGGTGAGAACGCTGGAACCGTTGGCCGGGAAATTCGCGATCTCTTTATTCATCCTCGGCATCGTCGGGGCCGGCGTCTCCAGCCTGATTCCGACGATCCTCATTGCGCCCTGGGTTCTCTCTGATTACACCAATAGGAAAATTAATCCTGCCACCGGAAACAGCCGGTTTTTTGTACTGCTCGGGGTTTTGGTTTGCCTGACAGGACCCTATATTCGGACCAATCCGGTTGCGCTCATGGTCCTGACCATGGCCCTGCTCGCGGTGATTCTACCTCTTTCCACCATCGCCATCACCCTGCTGTTGAATCAAAAACGGTTAGGCGAAAAGAAAAATACGCTTCTGCTGAACGCCGCTTGTCTGGGTGCGATCCTCTTTTCCCTTGTCATGTCCTATTATGGGTTGATCGGCATCTCGTCGTATTTCGATTGAGCGCAGGACCATCCTCTACCCTCTATAAAAAGGAGAAACAACCATGTCTTCATTAGCCCTGTACGGCGGACCTAGAACCAAGACGACGCCGTTCGGATCCGGTAAGAGGTTCGGTGAAGAGGAGAAGAAACAACTCATGCAGGTTATCGATGAGGATATGCTGTTCTACTTTTTCGGCAAAAAAGTTTTCGAACTGCAAGAGACTTTTGCCCGATTATATGGAATGAATTACTGCATCGCCTGTTCCTCCGGGACCGCCGCCGTGCATATCGCCATCGGCACGCTCGAGCTGACGCCCGGCACTGAAGTGATTACCAGCGCCATCACGGACATGGGCACGTTAACCGGCATCCTCTATCAAAATTTGATACCCGTATTCGCCGATATCGATCCGCTGACCTACAACCTGACGGCGGAAAGCATCGAGCAAAGGATAACCCCCCGTACCGGGGCGATCGTTGTTGTCCATCACGCCGGACTTGCAGCGGATATGGATAAAATAATGGCCCTCGGAGAGAAATATCATCTGCCGATTATCGAAGACTGCGCGCAGGCCTACTTGTGCGGCTATCAAGGACGTTGGGTGGGAACGATGGGCGCGATCAACGCCTTCAGTCTGAATCATTTCAAACATATCACCTGCGGCAGCGGCGGCATGGTCCTGACCAACGACGAAAAAAAGCGAAAAATCGCCAGCCTGTTCGTGGACAAGTGCTACGATCGAGAGGCGGGCAAGAGAAATCCCTATTTTCTCGCTCCCAATTACCAAATGACGGAGCTGCAGGGTGCGGTGGCATTAGCTCAATTAAAAAAGCTGGAGTGGATCGTCGAACGACGTAACCGCCTGGGCACCCAATTGACGGAATATTTACAGCAGATTCCCGGCATCACGCCTCCCTCGGTCCCCGCAGGTTGTCGTCACAGCTATTTTCTCTTTATGTTTCGAGTCGACTTGTCGCGCATACGGGTTTCGCTCGTCGATTTTTCCAAAGCCCTGGCAGCCGAAGGCATCCCGAATGCACCACACATGATCACCGGCGGAATGTGCGAGTATCAATACGATATCTTTCGAAATCTTTCGGCTTTTCCTAACAGCCGTCATCCATTTGTCAGCAGCGATCTGGGCACCAATATCTCCTATCAGGAAGGCCTATGTCCGCAAGCGGAAAAGGCCTTCCTGGAAACCATCAACCTGCAGATTAACGAATTTTATACCGAAAAGGACATTCGCGAAATGGCGGACGCGGTCGAAAAAGTGGCCGGCTTTTACCGATCTGAGGGATGATCATTTCGGAAACAATTTCGCCAGAAAATCGGGAAACCGGTTTCTGGTCAAAAAAAGCAGGCGATAGCTGCCTGAAATTTTCCCCACTGATTCGATCGGAACCAGCAGACGAGGCAACGTGCCTTTGGTGCCAAGACCCGCCACCTTTACATTGTGACTGACCGTCATGGCCGTGGCTTCCTGTTCCCAACACAGATTCTCCGCCCTGCCTAAAAAACCGAATCCCCGACGGCTTGCATCCGTCAACAACGCGACGTCCACGTTCATCCGATTGCCGTTGAAATAACGATCGGTTTGATCAATGGTAAAAAGGCCTCGTTCAGCCAATTCGCTTTTAAACGGATACGCAGGATACGGCCCGTCTCCCAACCACTGCACCTGCGCGATCTGACCGCTTAGGATCATCGCCAGTCCGAATTCCTGGACAAGTCCGTTACACTGCAGCGGAAGCAGATCATATCGAACATCCACCCATCCCTCGTCGGCGAAGAACAGCCATAAGGTCAGGGCAATTTTTTGCTCGCTGCTATCCGGCCTGGCGAACTCGTACTCGCAATAGAGCAAGCGCCCCGAAGCACTTGTGCGATACTCGTTTTTGATCAAGCGACCGTCTTTCAACACCGGCGGCTCCCATAATTGATCGCGACACGTCCTTCGCTCTGCCATCGTCGGCTTTCGGCCGACACGGACAAACGGCATCGATAGTTCAAGTCCACCCGTCATTTGAATATGCACCCGGTTGTCCGCTGCGGTCGTAACCTGGACTCCCTTTGCGAGGTTCACCGACGGCGGAAAAGGCGATGCGGGTTCCTTGAGCATCTCGTTCAACCGCTCGCGCGACGGAGCAGGGCCAGGCAGTACGGAATAGTCGATGGGGCCGGATTCGGCCGTCAGGTGCACCGCATGCTCATAGATCTGACGACCGTGATGGTCCACCAGAGTGAAGGCCAGACGGTGTTCCCCTTCAGTGATCTTTTCCAAGATCTTGAGCGATAGGCGTAATTGGCCTGTATCATGCGGGGCCAACCGAAGCAAGGACCGACCCTGTTGTACGACTTGCCGGTTAACGTCGTATTGCCATCGCAGGGTGACTTTATCCAGATTCAGAAAGTCATATCGATTGATGCAGGTGAGCTCTATCGTTTGCTCTCCGGGCCTGACCTTCTTTTCCTTCTCGAGGATCTTGAGCGGACTGTAGACCTTGCGAGTCAACCAGTAATCCGTCTGCGGCGCTCGATTCGCATAAACAATTCCGTCCGTGCCGTATTGCCCATGACTGTCGATGATCGTATTCTGATCCAACCAAAAATCTCCGGATAAGGCTTCGGAGGTGGACGGAAGGGCATGGATGTCCGCATAAGAATCAATCACCTCTCTCCCATTCACGTGCCGATAGATCCCCTGATCAGACCACGCCCAGATCATGCCGCCGGCCAGCTTTTTATGACGCTCGATTTCTTCCCATTTTTCCGCCAATCCGTCAAAGGCAATGTCCAACGCGTGATTGTACTCTGTAAGAAGGACCGGTTTCTGCAGGGTTTCATCCTTGCCTAATTCCGCTATCTCTGCGGCAACGATATAATGCGGCGCATAAAAATCCAGACAGGTCGGAATCCCCGCCAAGAACTTGTTGGACCTTTCATCCGGATATAATGCAGGACGAGTGGGATCCAGCCGTTTCGCCCAGTGCGCTGTTTTCGCCGTATAACGGGTGGAGGGGTGTTCGTTGCCGAGACTCCAAATGACGACGCTGGCGTGGTTTTTATCCCGATCGATCGTATTTTGCGTGCGAGCCAGCAACGGGCCCAAGCACAAGGGATCGGTCAATTTTTCATCACCGAAATCATACGGCACTTCATCGATGACGTAAAATCCGTATTGATCGCAGAGATCCAAGAACCGAGGATGAGGGGGCCAATGCGTCATCCTGATTGCATTGAGGTTGGCCTTTTTCATCAGCTCTAAATCCTCCCTCCATTGCGCTTCTCCGGTCGCCCGACCGAACTCTGGATGAATTTCAAGCCGACACACTCCTCGTAATTTTATCGGTTGACCGTTGAGCTTAAACACCGCCGCATCAATGCTCACCTCTCGGATCCCCACTCGTCGCAGCAGCTGCTGCAACCGTTCCTGATCGCTCATCAGAGCGATCTGCAAATCGTATAATTGAGGCGTCTCCGCATTCCACAGCCGGGGTTCAAAGATCGGAATCCAAAACTTGCAAGAATCGGGCAGGAATTTTTGATTGGGCCATCGAACGGGTATGATTTCATGATGCAAGCGACTTCCCTGATAAGACAGCGTGACTTCGATGAACAAATTTTTCGCTGTACTGCTTTTTCCGTAAAAGTGATGAACGACGACAGAACCGCCGATACCCGCTGGAGAATGGGCTGCGCCGATTTTGGTGTACAGGGTCAAATCTTCGATATGACTCAACGGCGCGGCATAGAGAAACACGTCTCTGAAAATCCCCGAAAGCGCCCAGTCGTCCGTACAATCAAAGGTCATTTGAAAATGATCTCGATAGACGCGAATCGCGATGAGGTTGTCTTGATCAAAGCGAACCAGGGCCGTAATGTCAAACTCCGCGCGCTGAAAAGCGCTTTCGAAGGAACCGACGCGCTTACCGTTGATCCACAACTCGTAACCGAAGGCAATTCCCTCACTGTAAAAGAGTACATGCCGTGAACGCCAAGCGTCCGGAAGGGTGAACCACCTTCGATAGACGCCGACGACAGAATCCACCGGCGTGCCGTATCTCGGTTCCTCGAAACCCTGCAGTTCCCAATGGCCCGGCACCTTGATCGGAGACCACGCGCTGTCGTCCAGGCTCGCCTGCTGATAAGCCGCAGCCTCTGCCAGACGGTTGTTCGAAAACAGCTTGAATCTCCAGGTTCCGTTCAAGGATCGAACGTATTCTGAGGGCGCTTCTTCCGGTATAACCGCCCAACCCGACGACCCAGCCAAAACAAAGAAAAACCAAGTCATCGCAAATCGAGTCAACAAATGATCCTGCATAACACCCTCGAGAAAGTCTTAAAGCCATTCCAGTCGATGAGAGGGATGACCTTCTCATCGATTTTAAAAAGCGGCTGGTCCTGCTTTCTTCGGGCGGCCGAATGGGCGACGGAATCACGCCCTCATTTTTTCTCCCTGAAAAGCACCCGGGCGGGAATCGGCTGCTTTTCTATTCCCGGACCGGCATAGTATACCCTGAGGATTTCATGAACCATCGATTCAAAATAAACGACCGTGATGGCATGCAAGCCGGTCGCCAGCGCAATCTGACCGCTTTTTTCAGAAACCGAATGTCGTCCGTCATGATCGACAACCAATTGATCCCCGATGTAAAGTCGGCTGCCGTCATCCGACATCAGATAAAACGTATAGATCCCCTTGACCGGAATGTCGATCAAGCCGGAAAATTTCAAGCCGAAGTGATCGATCCGCCGAACCGGACTGAAATCAAAATGATCAATGCATCCGGTCTCCAGCGGTGTGCAGTGCAAAAAATCAGAGACAAAATTCCATTCCCCTTCGAAATAACTGTAATGTAAACCGCTGCTGACGGCAGGGGGATTTTCTGGAACACGGTATTCAGCCTTGGTGAAGGTGCGAACGGTTGTTGCACTTGGCGATCGCCCTGATTTGAACGCACGGGCTTTTACCGTGGTCGTTTTCGTCAAGCGGATAGGTTTGCCATAGATGGCCGATTGCATCGTCGGTTCGCTGTCATCCAGGGTGTAATGGATGACAGCCCCTTGAGACGGGAGTTTGAAAACAACCTCGACCGAATCCGAGAATATCCCCTCTGTGTTTTCCATTTCTGGTGCGACAAGCGCTGCGCTCATGCGTTCAGCCAGGGGAGGCAGTTTATTTAAATTTCGGTTGATCCCCAGCTGATACCAGAACGCCACACTGGAGTAATCGTTGGCTTTATCGTTCTGATGTCCGTGCTCTAGCGTTACGGCGATGGACTTTTTAAACCGTATCGGGTCCGTGAGGTAAAACCGATACATGCCATTCGTTCCATGATGCGCATAGCCGCTGCGATTCTCGACGCAATGAAAGCCGGTATAAGGGCCGGTGTATTCCTGACTGGGACAAGCGCCGCCGCCGAAAATCTCTTCAGTGCCAGTGCCGTGGATGGAAGGGGGATAGGTTTCCCCATCGATGAACACCATATCATCCCCCTCCCCCCACCACGCATGCTCGAAATTCACCACCGTAAGAAAGTAACCGATGAACTGACCATCTCCATCCACATCGAGAATGCGGTAATTATTCACGCTCGCAAGCCTGCCCGCATGCGATTCTTCGGCGGCGCCGGCGGTGCATTGGGTGGGATTGACTCTATTCCACCAGGCATGCAAACGGCCGGCGTGAGAGGGAATGTCCGCGGGGCGAGGGTACAACTCATAGTCGATATGGAACCAAAGATTGGCTTCCACTTGCCCCTGATTCTGCAGTTCAATTTTCGCGCCGGCAGAAAACGGCATGGGCAGGTAACAATTAAATCCCCAGGTGAGTTGAACACTCGATTCCACCCCTGGATTGACAGTAAACGCGAGTGAGCGGATGGGTCGCACTTGATCGTTGCTCACGCCAAAGAAATCGCCCAACGGCACTTCGATGCTGGGTTTATCAGAGCCGTCCCAAAACGCACGCAGGACAACCCCATGAAAAAGATTCAATCTGCGGTCCCACCGCTCATCTCCTTCAATGTAGACCCAATAGATATGTTTGATGCATCCGGCTTGATTCTCGTTCAGCACGATCCGGTTTTCACCGGGCGGCAGGGTCAGCCAATCTTGATTGCCGCCGGACTGATCCCAACTGGAAGACCTTTTGCTTCGAAATTCACGAAGCAGGCACGTCTGGCTCAGCAACCCGCCGACGTCCGCAGTCGTTTCCACGTTCGGTTGACGGGATGTAGTCTGTTGACTATAACTCGATTCCAGCGACCCAGCACAGAGGCTGAAGAGGCTGAGTAAAAAGGCCAGGGCTTTTCCGTTCATCACAAAGCCTTTCGCAACAGTTCTTGGCAGGCCATGCATGGATTATTAGCTGTTCCTCGACAGGCCCGGAGGCTCTCGATGCCGATTCCCCCCGCCATCCGGGCAGAAGCCCCTTATTTTCTGGACTGCTTCCAGATACAACGGTAATTAAACCTTCGATTAGGCGCACTGTCGCCGTTGAGACAGAGTGAGATTGGAGTTTGCAGATCTGCCGGATGGTCTGACCAGTGGAAATCAAAGGTGAAAGCATCGCCGGTTAAATGAATATGTCGGCGTGGGACGGCCAACTCCAGTTTATCGGCGGCATAGCGATAATGAAGCTCGGCTTGACTGATCCAAGCGTGCAAAACGGCGTCATAACGCTGCAGCGTAGTGGTTTGCTCATCGATCACTGGACGATTGACCAGATAATCATATCCATACCATCCGGAGTCCGGGTTTTTATCAGCATCGATAAACAACAGCATCCAGTTCGCGTCCGTATGAGGCGTAAGAGCATTATTCGTTTGTACGTAAAAGAAAACGTTTTCAGCGTCTATAGCGATTTTACAGGCGATGAGATCGTTGCGGCCGGAGTCGTTTTTATAATGTAAACCTCCATAACCGGGATAGTCTCGATGGAAGACATCCCCGATGGTGTCGCGATATTCGACGGGAAGGTTCTGCCACTCCTGAAAAAAACCGTCGATCCGGATCGCAGTGAATCCCGTTAAAATCGGAATCGCACGAACGCCTTTATACCGTCGAATATTTTGAACCATTTGCATGTAATAATTATCCGTGTAGCCGCCCTTCATCGGTTGGATGCAACGATTGAACTCTGCATTATATTGATCGACGAAAAAGAAGGAACTCTGCCTTTTCATAAAAGGAAAAAGGCTTCCCTCTTTCGCCGGGTATTTGCCGGCAGTCCATTCATTCCAGTCATTCAAATAGATAAAAGAGGGATCGGCTGCCAACGCTTCATCCCAACGCTGCTGGAAATAAATGCCGTAACCTTCAGGATTTTCGACAAATTTGTCGAGCCACGGAACATAAGCAGACACTGGAAGATCATATTCATTCAGATCGGGCTCCCCATATTCCCGCGTCCAGCTTTTGCCCACAGTCGTCGAGGCATGTTGTCCCGGAGTTACGGCTGCTTGCTCTTTACGACCCTCGTGCGTTGAAACCAGTTGATCCGCTGTCAACGCTCGTACGAGTGAATCCTCCATTGCATAGCCGAAACTCCAATGGTCCTCTGTGCCGATGAATCGCCGGCCATGCCATTTGTAATACCCCCACCACATGGTGCGCAAGGTGAAAAATCGCTTGACCTCCTTGGTATAGTCGAGATAGAACTCCTCCGCATAGTCTGGATCGCCGTAGTGAGGGTGCGCCGGATCTGACTTCGCCGCCGGATCATAATGAGGATTCGGATGTTTGATTCCACTGCGATTGGCGTCGACATCCGGTCGGTCGTTGTATAACAAGAGCGGCTTGCCGTCCCAATAAAACCACAGCTCCCGATACTTGCCCTCCTTGTAGATTTGATCGTATAGTTGCTGCACGACGGTGATCACCTCTCCGTTAAACGCCCAAAAACAGAATTTCGGCACTCTATTCTTCTCTGCTTTCATTTTTTGCATGACGGAAAAAATCACCGACCACTCTTCCCAGTAAAGTACGGCATTTGTGACGTCCATGATTAAGACATCCACCCCCGCATCAGCCAACATGGACATATCCTTGCGAATGACATATTCGTCTTTGCTGAGGAAATAACCCATCTCCGGTTCGCCCCAATGATAGGCGCCCTCTGACCACAAAGGATGGTCGGAATCAAGCCGGGCCGAAGGATCTTGGGATAATATCTTGGACACATCGGCCATATACGGAGATTTTAGTTTCGCATTTTGATCGCTGTGCCAGGTGATATAAAAAATGCCCACGCTTCGTTGCCGGTCCTGTTTCAGCGGCCCCACCCTCGATTGATCAGGCAGGGTTCGGCCCAACGCGTCGGCGGCCACCCAGGTGTCGGCAAAGATATCACGAAAATCAGAGAAAGCCGTCGAATCGGAGCGATCTTGACCCAGGCCTAATACCGTTAAAAAGAGAACAGTCGAAAGAAAAACAAGAAAGCGGGTTATTTTCATAGGATTTCTCCGCCGCCTGTCCGGCCTCGATCGTCGTTTGCGCATAGGCCAAGACATAGATGCGGCTGCCGATCAGGTTTTTAAAATTCAGCACCCCGTCGGTGTCAACCCAAGCAGAAACCCAACGGAGGAGGGCCCCGTTGGCACGAACGTAGCTCTGGCGGAGACGGCGATCATTCGCCGGTGCAAGCATTCGATCAAATCCGGTGCGAACGCGATTGTCGAATCCGCCTAAGTTCAATTTGATAAAAAAAGTGGAGATGGATCATCTCCACTTTTTCGTTGACAGGGAATCTGCGGATGCTGTGAACTATTTCCGTTTAGGCCAATTGACCTCAACGCTCTTTTTAAAGCGGTAAGAGAAA
>ERZ795059.83-NODE-83-length-134947-cov-10.779253_pt1 | contig 134947 bp, 105 predicted proteins | sample MGYA00375143_ERZ795059 | MGnify/ENA primary metagenome ERZ795059 (study PRJEB30188, sample SAMN05720168) | activated sludge metagenome | isolation source: Anaerobic digester | place: USA | collected 2015-01-07 ... | reverse complement strand
GGGGTTTTCGTGTCCATGTTCATCATGATCGCTCTTTCTAGACCAATTTTCTGTATGTGTGAACAAATAAACATATAGCAAATTGCCAAGCGCTACGATACCCACTTCATATTAAGTTTCTTTTGACTCAACGCGCAATCGCGCAAGTAGAAATTGATGAGATTTTGATAGGGCATGCCGAGTTCTCCGGCCAATGCCTTGAAATATTCAATGGTCGCTTTGTCCAAACGGATCGTAATAGGTTGTTTCAGTTGCTTGATGTAGGGGTTCTTCTCCCCTTTCATTTTTCTGAAGTCATAGTGATCTCTCATGGCTCTGCCTCCAATAGTCCCGGCTCTCTTTGGAATTTGCTTTACGGGCGGAAATGATGCGGATGATGGAATCACCAGCCTGGAAACAATGACATACCACAAGGACGCGCAGTTTCCAGCTCATTCCGAGCATCAGAAAACGATCTTCGTCGAGGGAATGGTCCGGGTCAAAGTATCGAAGGGCATTCTCATCGAGAAACACCGTTTGGGCCTCTTCAAACGAAACATCGTGTTTTCGCTTGTTCGCGCGATCCTTCGCCTTGTCCCATTCAAAACGGAGACTTTTCATACATATATTGTACATATAGCTTGCCGGTATGTCAACGGATAGTCAAGCTCACGGATGGACGAACTCTGTTCTTTCACATTCAAATCAACAACCTTTTCCTCACAGACAGGAAATGAATTCTTGTGATGGTAACGGCGCATTAAGACCTGAATTCCCGAATGCCTGGAGCAAACGGCCAAGCCGGTGTAGCTTGAGCTTTTAAGTGCTATTATACGCAAGATCCCCGTATCCGGCAGGTTGCATTTTGCGGTCTTCTAGGGGGAAAATAGCATGGATTCTTTCTTTCGGTCCTATGGATGAAACCGGGCTGAGTCTAAGAATATGGAATATATGCAGGGTGCCTTTGAGGGCACAAATTGATATTGTTTTTGAGGCATAACCATCGTTGTATAACCAAGGAGCAAGTAACATGAGTATGACCCGCAGAAAATTTCTGGGCGCTACGGCGTCGGCGGTGCTGGTGGCCGGCACGATGACAAAAGGACGCGTTTATGGCGCGAATGATCGCATCCGGGTGTGCGTCATGGGCCTGAATGGCCGTGGAAATTCACATCTTAAAGCGTATTCCAAGATTGACGGGGTGGAGATTGCCACGCTGTGTGATGTGGAATCGTCGCTGTTCAAATCCATCACGAAAAAGTACTTTGGCGGCAAAACACCCAAGGTGGAAACCGACATCCGCAAGGTGCTTGAAGACAAGGACATTGATGCCATCAGCATGGCCACGCCGAATCACTGGCACTCGCTGGCGACGGTTTGGGCGTGTCAGGCGGACAAGGACGTGTATGTGGAAAAGCCGATGTCGCACAATGTGTTTGAAGGGCGCAAGGTGGTGGAAGCCGCCGAGAAATATAAGCGCATGGTTCAGCATGGCACGCAATTGCGCAGCAATCCCGGTTTTCAGGAAGGCATCCAACTGCTGAAAGACGGCATCATCGGCGAGGTGTACATGGCGCGGTGCGTGTGCTACAAGTGGCGGCCTGATATTGGCAAAGGCAAGCCCGGCAAGCCGCCCGCCACACTCGACTGGAATTTGTGGCAGGGCCCTGCGCAGGAAAGGCCGTTCATGGTGAAGGAGAGCGATGAGACCAAGGGCATCTATGTGCCCTATTATTGGCACTGGGTGTGGGATTACGGCAACGGCGATATCGGCAATCAGGGCGTTCATCAACTTGATGCCGCGCGCTGGGGCCTGGGCGTGACAACGCCGTACCGCGTGGCTTCCATGGGCGGCATGTTTCTCTGGGACGATGCCAAGGAAGTGTTTAACGTTTCATCGACGTCGTTCATGTTCAAGGGAGAGGATGGCAAGGACAAGATGATGACGCTGGAAGTTCGGCCCTGGTGCACCAACGAAGAAGAAGGCGGCAGGGAGTTTGGCGTTATTTTCTATGGTTCCGAAGGCTACATTTCCTTCCCGGGTTATGAAAGCTATAAAGTGTTCAAAGGGCAGGATGGCAAGCTGGAGAAAGAGGGCAACAAAGGAAATGAGTTATACCATTACCAGAACTTCATTGACTGCGTCCGGAGCCGCGACGCCAGCAAGCTGAATGCGCCGCCCATTGAAGGGCATCACTCCGCCGCACTCTCGCACTACGCATTGACCGCCGCGCGCGTCAACCGTAACATGGAAATCGATCCGGCCACCGAGATGTTCAAGGGTGATGACGAAGCCAACAAATACCTCACCCGCGAATACCGCAAGGGTTTTGAGGTTCCTCAGCAAGTATAATATTACTTGAAATTCATATCGCCCGGAAGGCCTTGCCACCTCCCGGGCGATGTTCAATAAATGCCAATAAATAACAGGCCTACAATCCCTCTGCGTCCTGGGAATCCAGATAGAGTGTGTCAGGACAAATATCTTGTTCATGCGGCCAGACCACAGTACCCATTTCGGCCCTAACTTGGCGAAAATAGTGTTCGTCCTGCAGTTCAGTAAAGACACCAAAATTCAACAATGGCCGACAGTCATATATGCCAACCCTTCCATTGGCGAAAACTATCTTCAGGCGGTAATCACTCAAAGCACTCACACTTTTTACTCTCGGATTCATAAATTACTTTATACCTACTCTGTCACCGCGAGCCGCAGGTTCCAGGGCTCGACCGGAGGCAGTATGAAGCGCTTGTACGGACCATCCGTGTGCGTGGCGATAACCTGTGCTTCGCGGCACTGCATATCAATCACAGCCAGCTTGTTTTTTGTTGTCAGCAGGCAGAGTTCGAGGTTTTCCGCGGCATCGAGCGAGGCGTTTAAGAGCGCCACGGCCATAGTGCCGTCTTCCCGGACGCGCGGCCACAGATTTATGCGGTGGAATGAACTCACGTAGGCAGGCAGGGTGTCGCGCGACAGCCACCGCATGATCGATTTTATCTGCGAGGATTTTGCGAGCCCGTGTAATTGCACCCATGGATAATATCCGGCCACGCAGATGCGCCCGCCCAGTTCATTTTCAAACACGCCGAGACAACACGGCGCGGTCTCTTGATAACTGTAATCAATGGTCTGCGCGAGCGTGCGGCAGGTTTCGCCCGTTTTTGCAAAGACCTGCGCCGGCCCATACCAGAAGGACTGGCGGCAATCCCGGCGGCGGCCTGAGAATCCCGCATTCAGTTCATCTTCCGTGAACTGTTCGATGCAATCGCGTTCAATGGTCCGCTCGACCGTGAATCCAGTGAATTTTTCATAGCCCATGCTGTTTAGGCGGGTGAGCGCGTCTGCGTCCATGTACACGCCTGCGGACAGCATACGGCGCACTTCTTCATCGGAGAGCGCAAGCGCCGTGTCGTTGGTTAATGCCGTTACGCGTCCGTGCGCCGCGCCATACGCCGGAGGCAGGCCGAGCGTATACAGCCCATCCGTGTGGCCGGTGCCGAGATCCTGCCGGGGCCCTGTAAACCAATCCGCGGCAGGGTTGATGGCCGCATAACTGTTTTTGCACCATCCCGCATGAATGCCGGTGACGGGCGTCCGCCCCAATTCATGGGCCATGCGATCCAGGAATGGCCGCACGTCACGCAGCCTGCTTACCAGCGGATCATACTCATCCAGGGGATCGTCATACATCGAAAGCACATTAAACGCCGCGCCCGTGCAGCCGCTTGCGATATAGGCCGCAGCTTCCACCGAAGTCATATGCGCGCTCTTGCGCAGCCGCTGATACGGGAAGCTCTCAATCTCCGACTGTATTGATTTTACCGATGGCGGGAGCAGGAAAATCTGCCGCCCGATCTGATGCGCTTTTTGTGCGGTGCCATCGGGCACTTCATCCGTGTAGTTGCCGCCGCCTGGCCGCCAGCGCACTTCGGAGTTATTGGGTCCCGACAACGCCCCGGCCCAGCCGTCGAAGTCAAAGCCTTCATAAAAACGCTCGCCGGTCATGAAACCCAGTGGCAAGCCCGGTTTGATTGCATGCGCCGTCTGCTCAATCCACCCCAGCAGCCGGATCATGGTTTTCCGGTTGTGATTCAGCCATGCATTGCGTATCTCCAGTTTGGCCTGAAGTTCTGTTTGGTTGAATGCCTCACGCAACGCGGCGCGGTCATACTTTTTACCAACTTCCTTTTCAAAGATCTCCAGGCATGTATCGCAGAAACAACCCTGACTAATCGGCATGTGCCCCAGCAGCCGCACATCATCATCCACCCAAATATAATCAGGTTCCGCCGCCGTGATCGCCTTGTATACTTCCGCGATATACCCGCGCATGCCTTCGTCGTTCGGGCAAAAACACCCCTGGCACACATTCCCGGCGATATCCGTGAAGCGTGTGTACAGTTCCTGCAGCGAGTTCGGAAGGTTTTCATTGTGATGGCCCATCGTCGCAAGCAGGTTGATTCCCGAACGATAGCCCAGGGCACGAGCGCCGATCATGCGCTGCTTGAGTATTTCCGCGCGTTGCTGAATCACTTCGAGCGGAAGCGGCGGATGCGTTTCCGACGTGAAAAAGGTCACTTCATCCGTTACGCCCTTGTATTTTTCGAATACTGCGAGCAGGCCGCGATAGCGTTCGTCATTAAGCCACTGCGGCACGCCGATCCGAAAGGATATGAATGCCTTTTCGATGTTCGTTTCCTCCGTTGCCGCGTGCGCCGCCGCGGGCAAGACGTTCCAAAGGCCCGCGCCGAGGGCGGCCGCCGAAGACACCTGTAAAAAACCGCGCCTGCTCAAATCACGCATTTTTTGATCTCCTATTGTTGCAGCCTGGATCTCTCACCGTCCTTTATGCAGGATTGTCATTGCGAACCGCCTCCGCTTTCGGCGGGCATTCGCAAAAGAACGCGCAACCCTTGCATGATAGCGGGGCGACGCCTGCAACGCGACCAGTGCCCAACAGGAGTCATAGTGCTCGTTTGCGCGCCTGGTTCTATGATATCAACTGATGAAGCGCCCGTCGTTGACGGCGCCACTATCCTGTTTGCAGATTTCCCCGTCATGCCGGCATTTCCCAACCTTGTCTGATACTCCGTTGATTTAATCACTATTGTGTAACAAGCATTTGTATAAGAGATTGTATCAAAGCCAGGCCGGTGCAGGGCAAGCCGGTGTCTTCCGGGGGCTGTACAATGAAAAAATTCAGATACTGCGGCCGCTCCGTTTCGCTTGGGCACAGGTTAACAACGGTTCGCGCAATCATTGAGCGTCTGTTATGATCGGCCACGGTTGTCCATATTCCTATATATTGCTGCTTTGATTTCTTTGTAAAATACGGGTCTATCGTGGAAAAATCCAGATTAAGTTAGTGCCGTCAAGGACATATTCGGTATAATCGCCGGAACGCAAAGAACAGGAGAATATCGATGTTAAACGTGGGAATGATAAGCGGATGGCATGCGCATGCGCGCGGATATGCAAACGAACTCAAGGGGATTGCAGGCGTCCACCTCGCCGCCGTCTATGATGAAGATCCGGAACGCGGGGCAAAATGGGCCGCGGAACTGGCCGTGCCCTTTGAGCCGGATCTGGATCGCTTCCTCAGCCGTTCCGATATGGATGCCGTGGCTGTGAACGCCCCCACGAACCGCCACAAGGACATCATGGTCGCCGCGGCCCAGGCAAAAAAACATATCTTCACCGAAAAAGTGATGGCGCTCACCGTACAGGAATGCACCGCCATCGAGGACGCCGTGCGCACGGCAGGCGTGCAGTTCTGCATTTCATTTCCCGCGCGCTGCACCCCGCAGCATCTCTTCGCCAAAAAGGTCATGGACGAAAAGCTCATCGGCGACGTCACCGTGGTGCGTGCGCGCGTGGCGCATGATGGTGCAACCGGCGGATGGCTTCCCCCACACTTCTGGGATCCGGCAAGCTGTGGCGGCGGGGCCATGATGGATCTCGGCGCCCATCCCATGTATCTCGCACGATGGCTTCTTGGAAAACCAGTTCGAATCAATTCCACCTTCAATTATTTCACGGGGCATGAAGTCGAGGACAATGCCGTGTGCACCATCGAATTTGAAAACAAGGCCATCGCCATCGTCGAAACCAGTTTTCTATCCGCGCATTGCCCCGATTGCCTCGAATTATTCGGCACGGAAGGCACTTTGTTTACCGGCGGCCCTGATGACGGCGTACATATCCAATCCAACGTCCTCGGTGCAAAATTGAAAGGGTGGATCACTCCATCCGATTTGCCCAAGGCCCAGCCACGCCCCGTTCGACAATGGGCCGACGCCCTCATGCACAACACTCCAATGCCCTTTGGCCTCGACGACGGCACGCAACTCACCGAACTCATGGAAGCCGCCTATATCGCCCACCGCGAGTCAAAGACCATCGATATAAAACGCCTATACGCCTAATCGCCCTTATTTCTTTTCCCGGAAGAAATTGATCAATCGGTCCGTGGCCCCGCGCGGGCGTGGATCGACGTGTTGCGGCAACTGATCATAAATTGCATACACCCGCTGCCAATACTGCTGTTTGAGCGCGTCATAATCCGGCGCGGGACCGCTCAATCCTGCGAATAATTCAAAGAAAAAGAGCAATTCGCGGCGGTACTCGCCCGCGTCCGGATGAAATGGCGTATCGTTGTTCTCATGGCCTTCCAATGCACGCAACAAGGCCACGCCCTCCTTCATGCGCTTATGATACTCCTCCCGCGAAAGCTCAATGCGATTGTAATTCCCCCAATCCGGGATAATTTCAAACAGCGGAAGCAAATCACACAGAGGGGCCGCCACCGCGCCGAAAAGCTTGGTATAAAACGATCGGGTGAGCGCACCTGGATCGGCATCGGGTTCAATAAACGAATGTGCGGACTGGAAGAGCGACAACTGATTCAGCAGCGGCGTCATGGTGAAACAGATTCCGCCCTGATACGGCGCGGCATCACGTTCCTTGCGGCGTTGTGCAAAGAGCCGCTCGAAACGGTAATGCGGCATAATGGCGTTCTCGCCTTCGGTCAGGCTGAAATCCCACGTGAGAATGCGGTTCGTTTTCGCAATTTCCCGGGCCCACGGCCGCGCGTCCTGAGCGCCGTTCCCGGCCTCCGGATTTCCATCCCCGTTGAAGGCCAGATTGATGGATACCGACGTGTCCGCGGGAAAATCCAGGAGACGCTTCAACAAATACTGCATCGACTCCTCCGCTCGTGCCTTGTCAAATCGCCAGGCGGTGTGCTGTATCTCCGGGATGAACCGCCCGTCCCACTCCGGCGGCCCTTGAATCGTGCCCCATCCCCAGAATGGCGTGCCCCAGGTACCGATTTCAATTTCCGCGCCGGGTTGATGCTGCTTCAGCAGTTCGGTAATTTCGAGCGTTTTGTCTATGAACGTTTTTGCGGTGCAGCCGTTGCGTGAACACCCCCCGGGATCCCCTGGGAAAATCCCGATGACGCTTAGACCCGGCAACCGTTTCGCCCATGTTTCCCAGATTTGACGGCACTCCTCCCATTCCGCGGGCACGTTCGGGCAATGCGTGTGCCAATCTTCTCCCACCGTGCTGAGAGGAGCCAATAATTTCACGCCAACCCCCTGCCCTGCGCCATGTTCAATCACCCCGTTGATCTGTTCGGCAAATATCGCGCCGAATTTCTCATTAAGCCCTGCCTGGCTGAACAGCCGCGGGGTGAGCCAGAACTCGAAACAATTAAAGCCAAACCCCGCAATCATCTCGATGAAATGTTCCCAGTCCTGCTTGCTCCACCGATAAGGCAGCTTCGGATACAGCATATTCGGATTAAACGCATTCAACAGGTGTTCGGCAAAATTGATGTAGCAGCTCCGCCGCTGTGCACCGCCGTAGCGTATCGGCGGACGCGTTGTTGAAGCATGTTTTCCAGTATCCATACCCTTTCCCTTGATTTCAGCCGGTGTAATAATCCGTGTCTCAGTCTCTGTCAAGAATAAAAATCCCCCGGATTGTACAGATGACAATCCGAGGGGTTGATTGATGCAAAGTTATCTGCTTTGGCTCACAGGATACGTATCCGGAATCACCACCACCTGGGTGCTGAAACCGAAGTCCACATCGCTCAGGTTCGCATCCGGGCCAGGATAGATCATTTGCAGGAAGAACGCCGTCCAGCCATCGCCTTCCGCGGGCACGGGAACTTCGCCCACATACACGCCGCTTTCACAGGGCGAAATGGCTCCTTCGCCTTCCGTTTCGCCTTCTGTCGTTCCGCCTTCGCAGATTTCGCCTTCCTCTTCATCCTCAATGCACGCCGTGCAGAGTACCGTAGAGGTCCAGTCTTCTCCGATGGTTTCCAGACGGAAATCGCGCGACGTCCGGTTGGAGGCCTGCCACAGCTTCACCATCTTAGGCTTCGTTTCCGTCGTCAACACGATTTGGTTGCCATCCACCGTCCAATCAAACACTGGGCGGTTCACCTCGCGGACAAACGAATTGTAGAATGCCAGCAGGCTGTTGTATGCCCCGAGATCCACGCTGATCTGGTCTCCGGACGACAAACTGTGATCCGTATTCGGGGCATAATAGAGATAATTCGATCCGGGGATATTTTGCGAGGCGTTGGCCCGCCGCATATAGAATTGCGACGAATCCGGCAGGAAGAATTGATCGCCCGTGGAATTGACGATCATCTTGGGCATCGTGAGGCGGCTCCGGTATTCATACGGGTCCACAATTTTCAACAGAGACGCCCCGGCGGGAGTGCCCAGCCGATCGAAAACCTCCGCATCCACGTAGTCCTGCACGGCCGAGGAATATTCGCCGTAGGCTTTAAATTGATGATCCATCTGTTCGTCCATGTTCAGCACATCAATTACAATCGGCATGATGGCCGTCACGCGCTTATCCGCCGCCGCCGTCAGCCAGGTTGTCCAGCCGCGTTTCGACGCACCCGTTACCACGAAGTTCTCAATGACTACGGCGGCCCCCGGCTTCTCCAAGGCCATGAATTGCTGAATCGTATCCATGGCGCGGACCGCCGCCCGTGTCATGGGCAGCAGGGCGGGCCATGTCATATCGGCGGCTTCTTCCTCATACCCCGTCATGTATTGGTCATAACTGTGCGCGATGATCGCATCTTCCGAGCGGGTGGCCGTTTCCCCCGCGAAGAGCAGCGGTTGATTCGGGACCGCTTGAATCAGCGCCACCACCGTCCCCGTTGAAAGGCTGAACGGCGCCATAAGCTCCGCATACGCAAGGGAGGGTTGTGAACCCGTGCTGCCACCGGAAACCATGAGCAGCGCCGTGGTGCTGGCGATCACCGGCGGTTCGATAATGGTCACATAATGCTGCCAGACCACCTGGTCCACATCCGCCGCGCCACGCCATGCACCCGAGGTCATGTTGATCAGGTACGACGTGATGCCCACCGAGGGCACTGACGACGTCATTTCCAACTCATAGTTGTAGCTGGGATCGCACGACGCCACATAGGTGTCCAGCACCGCGGTGTCGGCCACCGGTTTCTCCGCGAAGGATTCCGCTTTCATTCCAACGGAATTGGTGTGGCTGAGGTTCAAATTGCTCAACAGGATAATGACCTTGGCGGAACAATCCTCCGGATCCGGCTGGAATCCCGTTAAGGGCATCGTATCCTTCAATCCGTCCTCATCCGTATCGATGCCAATCGCGCTCAATTCATCTCCCTGCATCCCTTCCCGGAATACCGCCACCGCCACGCTATTGCCTGCATCGTCTACCTTCCAGTCTTCCGGATTAAATTGCAGCGCGAGCGTGTGCGCCAGCGGATTCACGTTCAACACAATCACGCGCGCACTTAACGGCGGAATGCCGGTCAGTGCCGCCACCGCGTCGGGCGCCAGTTCTATTTTATCCGTCGGGGCCAGCAACGACAGCGTAATCACGGCGTCTTTCGTAAACCGGTCCTCATTAAAGGTATAGGGGTCACGGACCTCATCGCTTGGGCGGAGCAAGGCCATCGGGCTGTTGATATACGCGCGATCCAGCAAATATGCCCAATACGCCTCCGCCAGCGGCATTTGCAGATTGCTGGTCAGCGCACGATCCACCGACTCGGCGGTATAGCGGTAAACTTCATCCGAGTCCAGCGTCGTCCCTCGATCCGGGAGTGCGTCGAAGGTTGCCCGCACTTCTTCCAGAATGCCCCGTGAAAGCGGTGTGTGCGACATAATATACGCAAACGGCTGATCCTGCACCTGCTGGCTTCGCTGGGTGTAGAAGAAAAATTCCTGGCTTGCCACCGAGTATGCCGGCAGCATGTAATCCACCGGCAGGAGAAGTTGGTTCGAGAGGAGCGCATATTCGTTGGAGCCAAACCCCCGGGCGGGCGCCATCATCTCAAACCGCTTTAACACCCCGTCCGCATTCAGGTCCAGGCGGGTAAAGGTCTGTTCCGTCATGCCGGGATATTGCACCCGGGCCTCCGCATAGCTCAATCCACCGTTTCCATTGGTGTCCAATGCGGCAAAATGTTCGAGCAGCCCCGCGATCATATCCTCGTCGTCTTCCAGGCCGTTGGCAAGCGTGTCTTCCAGTTCATTACGCTGCACCTGTTGATCGTCATTGGCGTCATACGAACCCAACAACACATCGGGAATGGCTTGTGTTTCCGCATAGCTCAATCCGTCGTTATGGGCGTCCAGCGCTTCAAAATGATCCAGCAAGGCGGCCAACACCGACAACTGACTCCGATCCAGGATGGTCAGCCCGTCCGTGAGTTCTTCTTCGTCCAAGACAGTATTGCGGTCCAGGTCAATCCGGCGAAAATCGGATTCAATCAATGTCGGGATATACGGCCGGCTTTCGGCGAACGACAATGCGCCGGAATGGTCCGTATCCACTTCGTCAAAATATACATAGAGATAGCCCGCCAGGGGGATTCCCCGTTGCTCGGGCCATTGCGCCCATTGCCCCAGCATGGTGGCTACGCCCTGCTCTACGCCGGCCATGAAGTGGATGGGCGTGGCCACGCCTCCCACATAACCATCCGCGGCGCTGGGTATGGTGATCTCCGGATAGTCATATCCCTTAAAGCACGCTTCAAACAACTCTTGCATGAACGCGTTCGCAGGCGTTAGTTCCTGGGCAAGATCCACCAGATCGGAATCCGCCGCCACTGCATTTGCATTATGCAACGCAATCATCAGCAACTGCCGCGGATCGATCACAACGCTTCCAAAAAGCTGCGTGCGGTACGTAAGATTGCGGAAATTGCCGTAGTTTGAGAAATACTGATCGTCCAAGTCGTAAAAGGCCAGCGTATATGCATTCCCATCATTTACCAGCGCCGGGCTCCGCAATCCCGCGCCCATGGCCGCGGTATTGGTGCTTTCCATGGCTGACACTAATTCCGTGAGCGTGACGGCCATTTCCTCCTCGGAGAAATCATTGCGCTCATACGGCTGCGGCTTGTCGATATTGCCCAAGCGAATCGCGGTTAATTGACGCAGCAGGGTGGCGCTGAAATATATATTCCAATTCTGTTTCCATAAATATGCGGTCGCGGCCTTGGTTTCCGCGGGCATGGCCGTCATCAACATCCGGCCTTCCGGACGGTACACCACCACATACTCCGCTTTGGCCGGCAGACGCATCACCTGCGCCACCACCGTGCTATTCTCGATCCGCCCTACAATTGGAATGCTGAGGCCTTCCTTCGTCATGGCGAGAATCTGAACCTTCTCCGAAACACGATCCGCCGCTGGCACCAATTCCGGTATAAACGGCAGAACCAGGGTCGCTGGCTGAACCGCATCCCCCAGGACAGACCCAAACATCCGGTCCGTGCTGTTGTTATGCGTGATGGTATACACCGAGGACACCAATTGAATGGGCTCAAATGCGTTCATTAGCAAGCCCTGCGAATTCTCCCCAATGCCAAACATCACCTCTTCTTCAAACACATTCGGCCGGACCGTGATCGAAATGCCCCGCGCGGCGATGGTGCCTCCCGCAGCCCCGATGCCCAGATACGTCGAGGATTCGGTCACTTCAATATAATTGGGCACGGTTAGCGTGTCATTCCCATAGGCGGTCGTCACCGTCAGGGAAACTGTGTACTTGCCCGGCAACAAATACGTCATCGTGGGATTCGGATTCGTACTCGTTTCCCCATTGCCGAAATTCCATGCCCATGCGCGGATCGTGGAAGCGCCCGGCAATGACGTGTCGGTAAACCGCACAGTCAATGGCGCTCCCCCCACTCGCGGGGCGGCATTAAATCCAGCTTCCGGACCCGGCCCCGCGGGCGGACAGCCGCTCATGGAAACCAGAATCACCAATAATCCAAGGTAAGTCAAGTGCTTAACGGACACGCGTGGCATGGACGTCGCCTTTCCCTGAGTTTCGTCCGGGGTCCGTGTCTCCCACCCATTTGTAGAGACACTTAACCCCAATATGCTCTTAAGTTTGCTGGAAATGACAAAAAAAGTCAACTAAATACCGCACCGGGGGGAATCCTGGAATCGGCTCCCCTCCTGCTTCAAAATTTTTCCGCGCCAATCCTGGCAAAGCGCCGGAACACACACAGACCTCTGGCGCTTTGAAAGTACTGTATTTACGTCTTGGAATGTTTGGCCAGAAAAGCCATCAACGCCTCCACATACCCTTTCCCCAGCGCAGTCATGTGATCCCCGCCTTCAATATAGACGGCTTCATGATTAGCCATCACCCCCACCATCCGGTCCACGCCCGCGCGCAATGGGTCCACCGAACCCACAATCGACACTACGGGCACCGTGTTCTTGCGTAATTCCTCTTCCGTGATCTCCAGATCCGCAAAACGCCGCATCACACAGGCCAGGGCCGGTATATCGTTCAGCCATTTCATGATGCCATCCACCAACTTTATCACCAGCTTGTTCGGTTTGCGCCCAATCCGGTCTATGCTGATCAACAATGGCTCAAATCCTTTCCCCGCATCCAGGGAGTCCGCGATGGACATCAGAAGCTTCATATTGTCCGAATTGACCTGGTCCCAGCCTGCACCGCACGGCGCGGCAGTCAACAACCGCTCCGGGAACATCGTGATGAGCTTGAGTGTGATGAAGCCTCCCATCGAATACCCCACCACATGCGCCTTCTCAATTTTTAAATGATCCAGCAGCCGGGGAATATCACGAACCATTTCCAACCCATACATACCGGGATCATGCGGTTTGTCACTCAGACCGTGCCCCCGATTGTCCAGCGCAATCACCCGGTAGTGCTTTTTCAGCGCCTGGGCAACACCTGGAATCCGCCAATTATTATCCGCGTCCGCGCCATACCCGTGCACCAGCACCACCGGCTCTCCTGAACCTTCATCGGTGTAATGGATCTTCACGCCGTTCGAATCAAAAAACGATCCCTTCACCCGGCCGGTCAAATACGGAATCGTTCTGCCAAGAGCAAGCAACACATCTTTCATCACCCGGTTCCTCTCTCTCTATTTGTTTCCCGTACCGCCGCTTGACGTCCCGCCAAGTCCGCCACAGCGGTCCAAAAAATCCCGAAGCCCTTCCGCAAAGGCCTTTTTCTTCAGCGTACTGTAGTGATTCCCGCCCGGAATTACAAGCACGCTGTGATGCCCCATCACCCCCGTCATCGCGTCCACCCCCCGCTTCAGGGGATCCCTGCTTCCTGCCACCGACAACGATGGCACGGTATTCTCCCGCAATGCCGCCTCACTCACTTCCAGATCCGGCAGGCTGGCGATCACCTCCCCAATCGATTCATTATCATTGAGATGCCGGAACACCCGGTTCATCACAAATACCTGTACACGCCCCAGCCCCTTTTTCTTCAGCCCTACCTCCTCCAACAGCAGTGCATAGTCTCCTTTGCCCCGAATGGCCTTCGAAACATCGTTCAGGCGCCTCTGACGCTCCGGCGTCATCCGCTCCCACCCCGCGCCGCACGGCGCCACGCTCAATAACCGCTCCGGATGCATCACGGCCAGATTGAGCACAATAAACCCGCCCATCGAGTACCCAATCACATGTGCTTTCTCAATTCCAAGATGATCCATCAGGCGAACTACGTCTTCCATCATTTCCCGCCCATAGCCTGCCGGATTATGCGGCTTGTCACTCAGGCCATGCCCCCGCACATCCAGCATGATCACCCGATGGCCGCGCGAAAGCGCCTTTGTGATCCCCGGCCGCCGCCAATTCAAATCCGCATTTACCGCCACCCCATGCACCAGCACCACCGGCTCCCCCGCCCCTTCCGACGTATAATGAATCCTCACTCCATTGGAATTAAAATATTCCCCCTGCGTCCGGTGAAACACACACCCCGTCATCCCCGCCACAATAACCAATGTAATCAGCCCCCGGCTGCCATACAGTATGCTGCTCTTTACCATCTCTTATATCTCCCGCATCAGGTCTCATCCGTCGCAGGCGGACTCAGGTCTCCCGCCTCTTACCTCCCTTTTTCCCGGTGTTGATCCAAAAACTTCTTCAATTCCCGCGCAAAACGCGGGCGCTTTATCGCACTGTGATGATTCGCGCCCTTCAAGACCACTATCCGGTGATTCGTCATCGTGACCGACAACGCATCCGCCCCTTTCTTGAGCGGGTCCTCGCTTCCTACAATCGTCAATGCCGGAATCCGGTTCGCCCGCAATTCCCACTCCTTGACCTCCAGTGCCGAAATGCTCCGCACCGCGGCCGCCATCGCCTTCGTATCATTCATGTACCGTAAACACGCATCCACCGTCAGCATCCGCAAATCCGCAAACGGATCCTCCTTCGGGTCCAACGCACGAAGAATCGGCTTAAACCCCTCGCCTCTTTCCAGCCTGTCCGCCATCTCACCGATCCGGCGCATATTCTCCCCGTCCCCGCGTTCCCATCCTGCGGCGCATGGCGCGGCACTGATAATCCGATCCGGATGCATCATCATCAGCTTCAGGGTGATATACCCACCCAGCGAATACCCCGCCACATGCGCCCGCGGAATTTTCAGATGATCCATCAGCCGCACCACGTCCTCCACCATCTCCATCCCATACTGGTCCGGGTCATGCGGCTTGCCGCTCAGGCCATGACCCCGGTTGTCAAACGCGATCACCCGGTAATCCCGGGCCAGCGCCCGTGACACCCCCACCCACCGCCAATTCAAATCCGCGTTCACCGCGAACCCATGCACCAGAATCACCGGCTCTCCCCGGCCCTGCTCATAGTAATGAATCCGCACCCCGTCCGGCGCCGCGAAATCCCCCAGCGTCCGATGATACACACACCCCGTGAGCATCATCATACCCATCAGAACCATCACCACCCGAATCAATCCTTGCGAAAAACGAGCCATGCGCATATCCTCGTGATAACCCGACATGTTCTACAACCGCCAAAAAATCTCGATCACCAAACCAACGCTACAAGAACCTAGTCTACCACTCCGCACCGTAAAATTGAATGATCCCGCGCTGACACGCATAATGGGCGGCCCATGAGCACCGCTGCGACATCCACCGCGGAAACACCGCCCTATCAAAACAGACGCGCAGCCGTCGAAATGACGGCCGCCTCGCTGGCCTTTGCCACCATGTCCTGCATCGCCCACGCCTACAGTAATATCCTGGCCTGGCCCCTCGTAGGATTCTCCCGCATCGCCATCACCCTCGCCATCGTCTGCGTCATGCTCCGATGGTATCGCGTGCCTTTCATTTTCTTCGCTCCCCGGGAACTCTGGGCCAGAAGCCTCTGTGGCTGCGTCGGCCTCGTTTGCACCTTCTATGCCATCACCCATCTTCCCGTCACCGACCAGGTCACCATCGCCGCCACCGGCCCCATCTGGGTCACCATCATCCTCGCCGTGCTTTTCAAACGCCGTATTTCCGCCTCCGCCTGGTTCCATTCGATCCTGGCCCTCGCCGGCGTCTATGTCATGTACCGCCCCACCTTCAGCGCCGAATCCTTTCCCATTTTCGTCATGCTCTTCGGCGCCATTGCCTTCGCCGGGGCCATGGTCAGCCTCAGCTTCTGCGGCCCCATAAACAGCCTGTCCGTCGTCGCACACTTCTCCCTCGTCGCCTCCTGCGTCACCCTCATCCTGTGCGTATTCAGCCCCGGCCCCATCATCCTAAACCCTGAAATTTCCCCCTGGATTGTATTCGGCCTTATCCCCATGGGCATCGCCGGAACCCTCGGACAAATCCTCATCACTTTCGCCTACGGCCGCGGAAACCCCACCATGGTCGCCCTCACCGGCATCAGCCAGATTGCCTTCGCCGCCCTCTACGACCTTGCCGTCTGGGGATACACCTTCGACCTCTGGAAAATCATCGGCGTACTGATGATCGCCGCCGCCATCGCCCTCAGCATCATCACCAACGCCAAACCCGCCCGCGAAGGATAAAAAACGCGTCTAATTCGTTTTTCCTAATATCTTTCTTCTCAAGCGAAAAAAGATAACACTCATCGAGACACTATAGCCGCTACAGGAGATTTTCTCACGTCCTAAATATGAGGATTTTCATTGCGCCCAAGGTAAAACCGCGGCTTCGTCGGTGCATTGCGAAGTGCATTCACCGGACGATACTGCCCTTGATACAAAAGCAGCATGCGTTTGATGACGTTCCGCCCAAAAACAGCAAGTTTCGGAGGTGCTATTGTGGGGTCTGGGATATGAAATTCAAATGGTTCAAGTGCCCGCGCAGGACTAGGAGCAACCACTCCGGGACACCTGATTTTTATCGTGGCCTCTACTCTCCAAGCACCGGAAATTGGGAGTCCCGCCAGTGCCGGCATTACCTGATTGAAAGGAGGATTTACATGAAAGAAAAAAGGAGGCAAGCCCGCCTGAAGAAGCCCGAAATCATTCGCGATTTTCTCTGAAATCAATGATATTGGCAAGTCAGGATACAGATAGAAGCGCACTGGGGAACCGCCCTGCGGCGCGGCTATGGGTATCCCTATTCCTGTCCGGCCCAACCATGCCTCTACCGCTGCATAAGGACTTCCCCATTCTCCACAGACCATTCGCGCTCTATTGCCATTATGACCCAAGTGCCGGCCTTCATCGTCGTAATGAAGGCAGATGTTTGTACCGTGCTTTCCCTCTAGATCAACAATATCTGTAAAAATCTGTATTGGCAATGGTGGTCCCGCTAACATATTCGCTCTCCCTATTCTTGCACCCAGGTTATGTGACACAAAGGACGTTTTGTGCCCAGTTTCTGATAAAGATCAAACAGATTTGGCGCTGCTGCAACGGCCTCAAGTTTCCATTTATTATCCTGTCCCCTTTCGAAGGCGACAAAATTGCCCTTGTGTTTCGCATAAATCTCGCCATAATGCTCGATGACAAACGTATGGCCATCCCGATCGAGTATACCCTTCCGTATAAGGGCATCCTTCTCCTGTAACCCTTTAAGCGCACTTACGACTACATCTATATACGTACTGACATACTGCGGTTTGTTTTTATCAAGGTAATCCCAAGCATCCAGCCGCATGCATTCAATCAGATTGCCGCCATCTGGATAGGCGGTCCAGACAATTCTTAATCCAGACAGTTGCAGGTCTCGCAACGGCAGAAGAAGCGCCGTCTCTATAAAATTTTCCGGTATTTTCTGATCATTTCCACCAAAAGATCTATCAATCACATATACGTTCCAATCTCTATTTTTAAGCATTTCATTCAGTTCTTCATAAGAGGACGCTTTTGCGATCTCAAATAGGTAACTTGATACATCGCCAACATCGTCGGGTAAAGGAATATCTTTTCTGTTGAAACGTTCAAAAGCATCAGACAGATTAGCTAGCATTTTAGGTGTATCCTCAACAATCAATACTTTTACACTTCGTGTTTCAGACATGTTTAATCTCCTTTTTCTTCTTCGATTGGAAGCGTGATAACGAATCGTACCCCGCAACCTGCTTTGCCATCTTCATAGAGAGTGCCATTGTGCATCTGCACAATGTTCAACGCATCAGAAAGTCCCAGGCCAGAACCATCCTTCGCCGAGGTAAAAAAAGGCACAAAAATTAATTGCTTACGATCATCTGGGATGCCTGGCCCATCATCCGCATACTCGATCCGGAGCTTGTGACCATTATCTTCGAGTGTGCAGCGAATACATATTTTAGGATTAGATGATAGGTGAAAACGAATCGAGTCCATTACAAAGGATCGAAAAACGTCTGCAAGAGCCGAGGGATACGCTCTCACTATCATGCCACCAGGCACTTCATTCTCGATCTGGATAAAAAGATGTGGATATTGAACCCGGCACTGCCCTATGACACTTTGGATCAACTGTACGAAGTCATGTTTGACTAAATGGAGATCGGTTCGCCCGGCATAGGCCTTGTAATCTCTCACGATTCTAAAAACATCGTTGACCGCATCGAGGGCCACGTCCGTATCTTCTCGAACACGTTCATCCACGCTCTTGTTGGCTTGAATCATACGAAGCCGATATTGTGCAGGCGGGAGAACATTCCCGATGCGATGAGCAAAAGTCGCACCCATGCGCCGCTCTGTTTTCGCCACATCACGCTCAAGTTCTTTCATTGAACCAAGCAGCAAGCAAAATACTTCAAACAATGCCTGATCATTTGAATCAAAATCATCAACATCCGATTGTGTCTTGCCCGTTACACGGGCTACGCCGATTACATCTCCTGACGAGGACTTAATAGGCACTGCAAGATAACTATGTTCAGTCGGGGGATTCTCGTTATATTTTCCTTTCCAAACTGGTTGTCGGTCTATATCAGGTCGATAGGGCTTGATCTCCCTTTCAAACAGCTCACGTAAAGCACCCTCTTGAAACGCGCGTCTTGGTACACTAAGGGAATGCCCATAATAAGCCACCCAGCCTGTCAGGCCATCCTCAGGTGATACGCGGTAGGTCACATTCTTCCATTCCTCTTTTGCAACGAGATGGCCGTTCCCGTCAAACAAACGGGTTGTTGTTTTGAGCCGCAGGAGCCCGTCTGCCGGGTCCACATAAAATAGAGAAAAATTTTTCGCATTGAGAAGTTTGGGTACGTAGTTGACGAAGCATTGCTCAAGACCATGTTTGGGAATGTTCTTGCGCAAGAACTCAAGAAATTCTGCTGATTTCCGCAATGTCTCACTTTCTCGCATCTTATCCAATGCGAGTTGTGCCCCGTAAATGGCTTGATTGCTCGTAGCAATGGCTAGGGAACGCAAAGGGGAGTGTTCAGGGGCATTCTTCAGCGATGGAAAATATTCTGATTCTCCATTCTCTGCAAAAATGATCATAAAACTTGGATTATTTATCGGGATCGGGAGAACTAGCAATGCCTTCCGGTTTTGTTGCGACAACATACCCTCAAGTTCATCAGGCAGGACATCAACGAATCCAATTTCACCCTTTCGCCCTTCCAGCCAGCTAATTATTGTCTCGGATAGCGGCTTGTCCACGTCTCCATTTTCGAAGTGGAAAGTCTGCCGCTCAGCCTTCATTCTCTCATCGAGATACGCCGTAAGGGGATCTTCGTGCATCCTATAATAAAGTCTCGCCAATATCGCCTTGCCTTGTTCAAGTGAATCGTCTTCATCATATCTAAACCGCGTTAAAATGCGCCATCCTACAGTGGTCCTGATGAAGAGTAAGCCCTCCAATGCCTGGAAAACCACACCAAGCGTAGCACATACTGCAAGCGCCACATCGCGGGGCTCAGAGGCACGTACAAGTTGCTCAAACAAGTACTGCAATTCAACTGAATCCGTCACATCTACTATCGTCTCGAGCGCATCAATTTCGCCCGTGATATTGTCTCGGAAAGGTGTAGCCGTCTCCATGTAGTGCCTGATAAACTTGTGTGGAGGGGTGGGTGAATGGGTCACTGCCATTGCCCGTGTTGTTTTCCCCATGAGTACTCTTAAACAGGGACACCATGGACAAGGTTTGTCTTGCTCCCAATCGTGATTGTATATCCGATAACAAATGCTTTTACCCACTTCAATGTCAGGGAAATTTTCTGACTGCAGCTTGTTTGCATACCGGATCGTCATGCAAAGACCGGCCTCAAGATTGGGATTCTCTATGGTACCGATATTTTCCGGACACTTAATGATGCTCAATCCTGTTTGTTGAGTCTGGCTCATCTGTTCCAGAATTGCTAAGGATCTTGTATGCGTGATGGAGAGTGTAATAGTATTTGCCAGAGTCCGCAGCAGTTCTGTTTCCTGTGTGCCAAAATAGGGGCTCGCTGCCTCCTCATCTCGATTGATTAGTGTGATTACGCCAATTGCTTCCCCGCTTGGCAATATAAGAGGGGCCGCTGCCAGGGTGATAATCTTCTTTTCCGGCATTTTCTCTTTAAGGTATTTGTCAAAACCTTTGCCAGAATATCCCTTTTGACCCTTCTTGGGCCATATCAGAAAATCACCTTGTTTCTTTTTCAAAATGAATCCCGTAAATCCCTCGCCCGGCGCGTACGATAATTTCCCTATCTGCCCCTCCCATCCAGGCGTCGTGGCGCGCAAAACGATATTTTTCCCCCTTTTTTCATCTCCTTCTTCACGGAGAAACAGGTAGGCCACCCGCGCATGGGTCGCTTTTGTTATGGATTTCATTATTTTTCGGAGTAGTTTTGCGAGATCTGTTTCCCTGGCAACAGCTTCCGCCAGTTCACGAAACACAGTCGCCTCGCGAATATGTTCCCGTTTCACAAGCGCTATTGCCGCTATCTTTGCAAAGGCCTCGATCACTGTCTCGTCATTGTTCGAGAAGGCATCCCGCCTCGAGGATTCAACATTGAGCACCCCCATGCGCCGATCCCGGTACATGATCGGCGCGGCCATCTCCGAGCAGGTTTTGTCCCATTGCTTATAGTACCCCCCTCCTTTCGCCTGATAGTCTTGAACGTCCGGAACATGAAGAAGGCCACCGCGTTTGAAGGTATCCCAGCAAACACTGGGCTCCCCGATCTTGATCAAAAAAGTCCATTTGTTAATTGGCGATCCCTCGTGGGCAACCACACGCAGTTCCCGTTCTTCATCATCGGAAAAAAGGATTGTGCCCACTTCCGCCCCCACCGCCCTGATTACCTGTTTAAGAAGGTTTTTGCATATTTCTCGGCTATTTTTTGAAGACGTAACAGCTTTTAGCGCCTCTATCGCCGTTTCCCATTGAGAGGCTGCCGCAATCGCCTTTTCCATACACACTGCCGCTTCTTCCGTCCACTCCAGCCGTTTATTTAAAAGAATTTTGGGAATTGCTTCAATACATGCCAGTTCCTTCTTTGGAATTGGGGGGGGCACCGATTCTTCAAGTTCACGTACTACAAGCGGTCCGCTCGCAAGCACGGCGATAACGTTATCCCCCATACGGACGGGCGCAAACAGTTCAACAAGCGGAGACCCTTCATAATAGTATGTAATGGGTTTCGTCTCTGCCGAACATGCCCCCACTGCCTTCTGCCGTTCCGTTGTAAGATGCTCTTCATCGATAATCGTATGGAGAACCGCCCGCGGGATGCCCTCCCCTGGCAACTCAACTTCCCCAACGGGCAAGGTATGTCCCTCTACATCATAAAGGGTTGCTTCAGCGCACAAAACAGACCTAAGAAGACCTAAGAGTTCCCGAACCACCATACTGGTGCCTTGCCGTTGCACCTCGGATATCCCCGCCAAATCCGTCTGATTACTCATGACTACTCTTTCATGCTACTCATTTGTATCTTCTTCTTTTTTCTTTGTTTCAGAATATTCTTCAAACTCTCTTAATTCTAACACTCAATTTGGCTTTAACAACAATTTGTGTGCGTCTATCCACGAGGTATTCCCCAATTTCTTCCTGCCCAAACATTTCTTTATCCCTGCACTATTATGCATCTACTTGCCAGACTAAAAAGAATACTCCCACTTCTTTACTGCGTACGAATTACTTCACCACATGCTACCCTCACCCGGACTGCTTCTTTAAAATGCCTAAATCACCCCCTTTCACATAATTATGTCGCTATCGTGGGTGATTGTCAAGATAATTTTCTGGAAAGTATTATTATTCATACCCTCCAAGGAAACAGCAGGTTCCCCGTATCATACCGTTTACAACACCCCAAAAACAGCCTTTCCACAAGCTATCCTCCTCCTTGTCACTGGAAACTTCAGTAGCAGGAGGGCGTCACGTCCTTTGTATGATGAAAGAGGAAAGAGAAGACCCGTAAACCCGCACAATCTGCTTCAGGTTGCGTTATCCTCCGGCGTGCATGGCAAGTACAAACGTGCGAAAGGCCTCTTTCCCCGCAATCCCTTTCGGCGTGCGGTAAAATCCGCAATACCTGGCTTCCCGCACCAATTTTCTGTTTGGCAAACACCCGCCCAAATATTTATAATAACCTTCTTGTTTTATTTTTGAACCAGACAACTTCAGTCTAGGAGGGAGAATTATGGCGAAGAAAAAGACTGTGAATGTAGCGATGATAGGCGCCCAGTTCATGGGTAAGACGCACAGCAACGCATGGCGGAAGGTTGGGATGTTCTTTGACCTGCCGGTGCAGCCGGTGATGAAAGTCATGTGCGGCAAGTTCCCCGAGGAATTGGCGAATGGCCCGAAGTGGGGGTGGGAAGAAACCTCGCTGGATTGGGAAGCGGTGGTGAATCGTCCTGATATCGACATTATCGATGTCTGCACGCCGAACTTCCTGCATCCGCCTATCGCCATTGCCGCGGCCAAGGCGGGCAAGCAGGTTGTCTGCGAGAAACCGTTGGCGAACACGATGAAGGAAGCGAGCGCCATGCTCGCCGCGGTGAAGAAAGCGGGTGTCAAGCACATGTGTGGATTCTCCTACCGCTTCGCGCCCGCCGTGCAAACGATCAAGCGGATGATTGACAAGGGAGAACTCGGACACATCTATCATTTCCGTGCCGCATATCAGCAGGATTGGATCGTGGACCCAGACTTCCCGATGGTCTGGCGCCTCAAGAAGAAGCACACGGGCTCCGGCGCCCTGGGCGACATCGGCGCGCATATCACCGATCTGTGCCATTTTCTGGTCGGCCCGATCAGCGAAGTCGTCGGTTCCATGCGCACCTTCATCAAGGAACGCCGCATTGCCGAAAGTGACACGGGTATCACCGCGAGCGGCAAGAAGGCTGGCAAGGCCGTCAAGATGGATACGGTTGACGTGGACGACGCTGCGGTGTATCTGGCGCACATCAAGGACACCGACACGCTGGCGACCTTTGAGGCCACGCGTTTCGCACCCGGCCGCCGTAATTACAACAGTATCGAAATTTATGGCAGCAAGGGGTCCGTCTTGTGGAACCAGGAAGACATGAACTTCTTCCACTACTTCAACCGCAGCGATCCCGGTACGCTCCAAGGCTTCCGCCGCATCCACGCCACGGACGGCGCGCATCCCTATGCGACCAACTGGTGGCCTACCGGGCACATCATTGGCTACGAACACCTATTCGTCCACGAGTTCGCCGAATTCCTGTCCTGCCTGGGGACCAAAAAGGTCACCTATTCGACCTTTGACGACGCCGTGAACTGCCAAAAGGTGCTGGAGGCCGTCGAAAAATCCACCCTCACACGGAAGTGGGCCAAGGTGTAAATCTTTTTACGTTAGCAATTCTAGGCCGTACGTTTATACCAATGTGCGGTCTCTTTTTTTGGGGCAAAAGAATGACTACTAATTTTTTAAAAATTAGTATATAATTTTCAAAGAGACATATACAATTAACTACTAATTTTTTGAAAATTAGTATGTAAATAAGTAGATCTATTTCTGTAAACAAAGTTTCGTCATATGTGTTAAGTCGTTATACGAAAGAAGGTTAAGATATGAGAAAACCACAGTTGCCTCCTTCTTTTGAGGTTTTACAGGAACGTATGGATTCAGCCCAAGAATTTTGGGCTAACTTATCCAAGGTGAAGGAAAGCTCCGCATTTAAGCAATATCTTCACTGGGAGGAGGTTCGGCATCGCACGCCCCCGGAAGGGCTAACTCATGAGCAATGGTGGACGGGGTTGAAGGTTCTTCGGCGCCTAGAATACAAACAGACTCCTTTGCGGGATAAACAGGGCAAGGCATTTGTGTTTTCGACACCGGACAAAGTGATCGAACACCTTCATATGCTTGATCGACGTGCAGGTGGCATGCAGGACAATTCAACTCATTTCATAGATCACAAAATGCACGATCAGTACATGATCGCTTCATTGATGGAAGAAGCGGCTACATCAAGTCAATTGGAAGGAGCTGCGACCACCCGGCAAGAGGCGCAAGCGTTACTCCGTTCAGGCCGTGCGCCGGTCAACCGGCATGAACGCATGATCTTGAATAATTTCCGCACCATGCGCAGGTTGTTGGATCTTGTGAACGAAACCATGTCGGCGGAACTGCTGTTGGATATACACCGGTGGATTACTGAGGACACGATGGAAGATGCTGCGGCCGCCGGCCGGTTCCGCACGGAATCAGACAAAGTGTATGTTTCAGATCAGACAGAGGATGTTCTTTTTGTGCCTCCCCCGGCCGGGGAGCTAAAAGCGCGTATGGAAGCGCTGTATATGTTTTCCAATGGCAACACGCCGGATTACTTTCTTCACCCGGTGCTTCGTTCCATGATGCTCCATTTTTGGCTCGCGTATGATCATCCGTTTGTGGATGGCAACGGCCGTGTGGCGCGTGCGCTTTTTTATTGGTCGATGCTTCGCCATCACTACTGGCTAATGGAATTTGTCTCCATTTCACCGATTCTATTGCTGGCTCCGTCTGGATATGCGCGGGCGTTTTTATACACGGAGACGGACGATAATGATCTAACTTATTTTCTCCTGCATCAGGTGAGAGTTCTTGATAAAGCTGTAAAAGAACTTGACGCACATCTTTTACGCAAGATACGTGAAGGACAAGAAGCGGAACGGCGGCTTCAAGGGTTGGAAGAGTTGAATCACCGTCAACGGGGATTAATTACTCACGCGCTTCATCATCCAAATGCGCAGTACACCATTGCGTCGCATCGGAACAGCCATGGTGTAACATATCAAACCGCGAGAACGGATCTGCTGGAACTGGAGGCGCTGGGATTGCTGAACAAGACGACGAAAGGCAAAGCGTTCTTCTTTACGCCTGTGGTAAAACTTGAAAAACGGCTTGGTAATACGGCGTAATTCTATGGAGGTACCGTCAAATAATGGGCCTGCGTCAGATTTCGGGGTTGCCCTTCCAATGCGCCAAAAATGAGCTCATTTTCGTCGTCAACCCCCCCTCATCATTACCCATGATCACTATATGATCAAGGAAAAATAGAGATTGTAGATAAAATACCACATGAAAACAGGAGGACTTGGCGAAAAAAGCGCGAAACCCCTTCTTGCGGCGCAGGCCCTCAAATAATTAGCAACTTGGAATTTGATTCGCTTTTTTCTTACACTCTTTAGGTATATGGGCTAAGAAACTCCGTAGTAAAAAATGTTGGAAGGAGAACGCTATATGAAACTGGGAATGTTGACGGCGATGTTCAGCGCGAAGCCGCTGAAGGATGTATTGGAACTGATCCGTCCGCTAGGGCTGGAATGCGTGGAACTGAGTTCGGGAAATTATTCCAGCGGGCCGCATTCACCCGTAAAAGAGCCAATAGCGTCTAAGCCCAAGCGGGATGAGTTGAAGGCACTGCTGAAGGGCGAAGGCCTGACGATCAGCGCACTTTGCGGTCCCGGCAAACGCTTAAATATGGATGAACCCTTTGCCAAAAAACGTCCGAAAGACCGTGGAAGTTGCATGACTTCAGCGACATTGTCAGTAATCGACAAGATGTCTATTAGTCATAATGAAGACATCTTATCCCAAATATCCGATAATGTCCGAAAAACATATCATCATATCGGTACAGACTCAGGTATGGAAAATAGCCAGTATACAAGTGCATCCACATTGTTTCGATCATGTGATCCAATACAACAGGCAGGGAGAATATCTAAAAACATTTTTCTTCTTGCTCCATCATCTGTTTGCCGGGATGTTTTTCCGCCCCATCTTTTGTCTCCATGGATTGCCGTTTCCCTTTCAATTGACCGAAGAGTTCCTCTGCGATCTTCTGATTCCAAGAAATCGTATTCTTGCATAAGATCACGTCAAAAAGTACCTGTGTCTTCGTCCTACTCGTCTTCCATATGCTTCCTTCCACCACGTGGCTCAGGTCCATTAAGGGCCACCACACAATCTCCGGAAGATTACCCCCATATTACCATTAACAAAATAACCATCCACATGAATGGTCCTTCGTGCAAATCCCATCTTACCGTCGGAGAACATTTCCTGAACCCGGTGGATCCTCAGATACCGCAAAAAAATAACAAGATCAAAAATAATTCCTCAAGAGATCTTCGTTCCACCCTTCTAAAGATTTGGAATGTAATTTCTAAACCATTGCGTTTCATAATCTTTTGGTTTTTTGCCGCAGGGGGAAAATAATCCACTCGCCACATAAAAAGCGCTCAGCCCAAATTCCTTGGGCTGAGCGCTTGTTTGTTACTGACCTTAATTTTGAGGCATTTTTATGCCAATTCACAACCCGAATTTCAATTACATGAGCGCCTCTCATCGCAACAGTCAGGGTGTAATTTATCAGATCTCCGGAATCGATCTGCTGGAACTGGAGGCGCTGGGATTGCTGAACAAGACGACGAAAGGCAAAGCGTTCTTCTTTACGCCTGTGGTAAAACTTGAAAAACGGCTTGGTAATACGGCGTAATTTCATGGAGGTACCGCCCAATAACCGGCAACTTGGAATTTGATTCGCTTTTTTCTTACACTCTTTGGTATATGGGCCAAGAAACTCCGCAGTAAAACGTTGGAAGGAGAACGCTATATGAAACTGGGAATGTTGACGGCGATGTTCAGCGCGAAGCCGCTGAAGGATGTATTGGAACTGATCCGGCCGCTGGGGCTGGAATGCGTGGAACTGGGCACGGGGAATTATCCCGGCGGCCCGCATGCGCCCGTAAAGGAATTGTTGGCGTCCAAACCCAAGCGTGATGAATTGAAGGCGATGCTGAAGGGCGAAGGCTTGACCATCAGCGCGCTGAGTTGCCATGGCAACTGCCTGCATCCGGACAAGGCGTTTGCGAAGGCCAACCAAGCAGTGCAAACCGATACCATTAAACTCGCCAATAAATTGGGTATCAACGTCGTGATCGATTTCTCCGGCTGCCCCGGCAGCGATGTAAAATCCACCAAGCCGAACTGGGTTACGTGCGCCTGGCCGCCGGATTACCTGGATGTCCTGAACTGGCAGTGGGACAAGGTTGTGATTCCGTACTGGACAAAGCAGGCAAAATTTGCGCGGGACCACGGTGTGAACATTGGGTTTGAAATGCACCCCGGTTTCGTGGTGTACAACACGGAAACACTCTTGAAACTCCGCAAGGCATGCGGTAACAGCCTCGGTGCGAATCTCGATCCCAGCCACTTGTTCTGGCAGGGCATGGAGCCGTGCACGGTCGTGCGCGCACTGGGCAATGCCATTTTCCATGTGCATGCGAAAGACTCACGCGTGGATGCCGCCAATGCCGCGCTGAACGGCGTACTCGACACCAAGCATTACGGTGACGAACTCAAGCGCACCTGGATTTTCCGCACCTGCGGGTATGGCCACGGCCTCGATTGGTGGAAGGACTTCTTCTCCTCGCTGCGTATGGTGGGCTATGACGGCGCGATCAGTATCGAGCACGAAGACAGCCTGATGTCCAGTTGGGAAGGCTTGAGCAAAGCAGTGGAATTCCTGAAACAGGCAATCATCGTTGAAAAACCGACCGCCATGACGTGGGCGTGATTTTTCACTATATTCTGGTCATCGAAAACTGAATATGGACTTATCCGCCGAAGGGCGGATGGCACTGACCATTCGGGGAGGACTCACCAGGTCTTCCCCGAAACTTTTTTTTAGTGTGGCAAAAACGGCAGGGCGGCTTCCATCACCATTTCCGGAGAAATGCGCGTCATGCAGCGGTGATCCGTTTCGCATACGGGCTTTTGGCACGGACCACAATCCACATCGACCCGAACAATTTTCCCCACTTCCCACGGACTGTCCGTGTACCGCGGCGAAGTGGAACCCATGATGCAGATCACCGGCTTTTTAAATGCGATCGCGATGTGACGCGGACCGCTGTCATTCCCGATAAGCATGTCCACCTCTGAGATGGCCGCCTTGAGCCGGGCAATAGTGGGTTTCTGATCGTAGCATTCAATGAACGTTGTCTTCGCGGCTTTGAGTGCCTCCGCCCGCGTTTCTTCTTCGCCAGGCCCTGTCAACAACACAAAACGCGCTCCCGTCTTCTGCGCGAGGAGATCCGCCACTTGTGCATAACGTTCCGCGGGCCACCGCTTGCTCGATCCGAACGCGGCTCCAGGCGCCAGCCCGATCAGCGGGCCTTCTCCGGAACAGCGTCCCCGCACTGCGTCAATTTCCTTGGGATCCGCAACTAATTCCAGGCCTTGGTCATCGTCTTCACAGCCCAATGGCTTGAGCAGATCCAAATATTCCTTCGCCATGTAAATGGGCACAATCACGCCCTTTTCGCGGTAAGGTTGAACGGTATCGGTTAAAAACCAGGAACGCTGGCCTCGCTGATAGCCCAGGCGGTTTGAAGCCCCGGCCATCATGGCCAGAAGGGCAGCACGCGCGGAATGCGGAAAGATGACCGCCAGGTCGCGCGCATGCGGATGGAGTTCCGCAGCGATTTGGAGCATGCGGAAGAGTCCCGGCCGGCTTGATATCGGCGCCAGCCGATCGATCCAGGGCAGCCCTTGCAACAAATCACAAATGGGAAATTTTGCCGTAACCGTCAATTCCGCCTCCGGAAAGCGCCGCTTGAGTACGCGCAAGGCGGGCGTACACATGACGGCGTCGCCGAGCCAATTCGGAGCCAGGGCTAGAATATGCTTAACGTTTTTCGGAAGTTCCATAAACACTATTTTCTACGTTTCTTTTCCACTGCGTTCGTTTTCCTGCTCATTATTCACCCGCCGGCCCAGTTCGTGGATAAAGGCATCATCGCCCAAGGTATCCCGGAACGTATCGCGTTTCCCGGTGAGATTTTTCCGCGCAATCTCGATCACATCTATCAGCGCGAGCAATACGACCACCCCGAGGAAAATAATCATTAAAGAAAGGATAAACGCGAACCGTTTGGGGTTATGTACAAAAAAGACCATGTGAAGCCCCAGCAGCATGACCAGCGGGATGGCCAACAAAAGATAGAAACTCGCGGGGCGCCACGCATGGGCTTCGCGCAGTGCATCCATCATGTACCCGCCAATGGTCTTTTCCGGCTTTATGTCAGGCATGTTCTGAGGCATGGGCTTTGCCCCCTTGGTTGGTAGACGGCCAATTTACCCTTGATACGGACAACTGCCCGAGGCGTTGCAGCAACTGGCACACGCCGGAGCGTGGGCAGTGCTTTTTTCCGCCCCGCGCATCGGCGCGAAATGGCTCATCTGCTTCTCCAGCGCTTGTGAACCGCATTCCGGGCATACCGGCGCTTCCGCGCCACGAATCAAGATCTCGCCGCTCCACGTACACTTCCGGCAACAATATCCAAACACCGGCATCGCGATGCCTCCTTGCGTTAACATGTTTACTATGTCAATTTTATCAGTCTTTTCCAGGACTTGGCAAGGAAACGAATCTGGGGAGTACAGAGTGAAAAAGAGGGTTTGGGTGTAAGGTTTTGGAAATATTAGAACTTATAGGCTTATTAAGTTTCTGGAAACTTGAAATCCAATGCCGGCAGTGACGTTGAAATAACAATCATAGTCGATGGGTGAATTTATCCCAGAGTTGGTTTGCCCAGGCAAGGAGACGGTTGTAGGAAGGAGGGTGCGTTTTGCCCAAGGTGGCTTTCATGATGATGTTTGCGCCGCGGAGGATTTCTTTGAATCCTTGATGTTGCTTCGGACGGCTGTAATGCCAGAGAGCGACCTCGTCGATACAAGGCCAAGGTGCGGACAGTTGGCTATAATCTGGCGGGGTGTTTTGGGCAAGCGTCTGTGAGAGTACGGTGGCGAGGGCTTCGGCATCGCGGATTCCTGCGGCATGTTCCGGCGGGCGGATTGAGAAGAGTGCGGAGGCGAGATAATGCGCGCCGAAATCGGTCCATTGTTGCCGGCACTGATCGAAATTATCGGCGGTGAGCCAACGGTGAATAGTTTCGCGCGCGTTTTCCAGGGAGGAGACTTCGTACAAGAAACCCTTGCCGGAGAAGATTCCATTTCCCATAGCCAAACCGGGTTTATTGACCATGAGACCTTCGTAAAGGACGGTGGAATTTACGGCGGCGACGCGGTCCGCCACGGCGAGGCAATCCGCGAGGGACACATCGGTGAGCCATACCCCGCGGTGTGCGAGCAGTTTTTGGAAGGTTTCGGAGGGGACAGGAGAGCGGGGATGGTGCTTACCGAGAATGAAGACATCATGGTGCTGTTCAAGGGCTTCCACAAACCATTGGAAAGCGGCAAGGTTGTTTTTAAAATGGGGAGAGAAGAGGAGGTTTTGTGCGTCGCGGTCAACCTGGCCTGCAAAGAAGAGGATCTTTTTATCGGACGGGATATGCCATTTTGCGCGGAGTTTTTCCGGGCCGATGGTGTCTGGCTGTCCCCACCAGGTGTCTTTTCCGCCTGCATAGGTTTTTTCCAGAGTTGCCAAGACGCCGTGCCAATATGCTCGTTGTTCCGGATTGGGCCACGTCCATTCTTTTTCGCGTGCGATACGGCTTGCCGCCAGGATTCCTGTGTCATCGAGATGTACCGTGCCGGGAAAAGACCCGCGCTCAATGAAGTGGACGGGACAACCCGCGCCGCGCGCGATATCGCTTAAGAGCATCTCTCCGGGCAGATTGCCATTCCAAAGGATGATCAAGGCGGGGCGTGCAGTAAGAAGAACGGCACGGTAGAAGTGGTCGAGTTGATGGAGTGCGTCGACACGGCCCGTTTCTTCCTTGGCGGGGCCATACCACAGGCGTTGCCGTTCGAGATAGGGGCTCATATCGAGGGGGCGGCGTTCGAGAAGCCAAGGGCGCCAGCCTTGTGCGTGAGAAATGGCGGGCATGGCATCCAGATTTTCGGAATACCGGAGCAGGGGCACGTCGAGGGGGTTTTCCGGCAACATGTCCGACATGAGGAGTAGTTCGTTATGTTGAGTGCGAAGGGCGAATCGGAGACGCTGCCAGAAATCCGCCATTTCCGGGGCGAAAACACCACGGAGGTGGACCAAAACGCGCGGGGCGCCGTCAAGAAGAGGCGTTGGACTCACGTTATGGGTCCTTTCTTTCACCGCATAGCGCGGCGTAGATCGCTTGGACACCGGGAATCTTTTTAATAGCCTTGCGAAGACGGCGGTTGGCAATGCGGCCCAAGACGAGAAAACGATCCGGGACGGGTGCGGTTCGGAGCCAATGCCTGCGGCGTGTTTCATGGATGAAATCGGGCAGGGTGATTGCATGGAACCGTGCGGCGGCGTCTTCCAATCGCAGGGCGGGTTGACGCTGGACCTTTTCGGGCGATTCCATCAACCCGCGATACATGTCGTCGAACATTCCGGCCACTTTAGCTTCGCTCCAGTGTTGGACGAACCATTCGCGCGACATGCGTCCGAGAGCCTGTGTTTCGTCGTCGTGGGTGAGAAGATGGCGCACGACGGTTTCGGCTTCGCTGAGATGAACATTGATTACGGGGCAGGAAGGAGTTCCAGCCATTTCCGCGAAGACGCGGCGGGTGCGGAGGTCGAGCCAAGTCATCACGGCGCGGCCCAGACACAGTCCTTCAAGGGTAGTGGTATGGTATCCGCCGGTGATGAGCTCATCGATCACGATAGCAGCGCGGCGTTTCGCGTTCAGGGAATCCGCAAGCGGCTTATCCATGATGAAGTGGAAAGGATTGGAAGTGCCGTTACAGGCTCTGGCGATCATGCGGCGGGTTTCATGGGTTCCTTTTGCGTGCCAACGGCGTTCAAATAGGTCCCAATGGTTTGTGGGGCCGAAAAATACGCCCTGACCGGGTTCGGCGGGTGGGATATAGGCCGGATCGTTTTCGGGAACCACAAGCGGCATTACCCGGGCCTCAGGAAAGTATCGCTCCTGGAATTGGCCGCAAACGATGGCCGGCAGGCCGTCAAAGACCTCTTCATGGCTCAACCGGCCATTTTGCATGACAATATCGGGTGTGCTGTGGAAATGCCGGACGATGCGAACGCCGCGGCGGCGGAGTGCGTCGAAATCGATAGGGGCGAACTGCGTGGAGCGCACGTGCAGGTAATTGTGCAGGTGGAGGATGTCTGCCGACTCCGCAAGCGAGATCGCCTCCTCTTGCTGGCGGGGAAAAACAATGTCTTCGCCAAAGACAGGATTTGGAACGAGGTCAATCAGGCGCACAAGGTGGTTAGTATGCCGTTGCAGCGCCTGCACTAATCGCAGGGGCGCTCCCGCCAGCGGGCTTATCGAAAAATGCACGATTTTCATAGTGGAATTCACTATAGCATCCCATTCTCGTTTTAAACAACGGTGGACAAATGCAGATTAGCGTGTGTGGACGAACGCTTTCATGCGTGCCGTGAGGAGGATGCGGTGGCGGAGGTGGCGGCAATAGAGTGCGCGGGGGGCGTAGCGTCCAGGCATGATCACGGCAGCGGGAATCCAGAGGACGGTAAAGAGGGTGAATTTAGCGAGGGTTTCGAGTATTCGGAGAGATTGTGTGATGCGTCCGGCGGGGGCGTCCAAAAGGGCGCGGGTTCGTCCGGCTCCTGCGGCAAGGCGGAGGAAATACTCCCACTGGAGCCGGTCCGCGCCAATTCTGTGCTTGACCACGGCGGCGGGTTCGTAGAGGTTTTTTCCGCCGGAGGCGAAATTCTTCTGGAGCAGTGCGCGCTCTTCGCCGCCGAGTAATGCCTCACCTTTCCGTCCGAGGGTTTGGTTAAAACCGCCGAATTTCAGGATCATTTCCCGTTTCATGGCGAGGTTGAGCCCGTAGAGGCGCACGCCGTTTCCCGCCTCGCACCGTTTATCGCCCAAGTTGACTTCGGAGAGAAAAAGGCGGAAGTCGGGCCCCAGCCATGCGGGGGGCTCTGTTTCAAAAAGCAGATAACTGCGCCCTCCGACGGCTTCCGCGCCGGTTTCGTCGAAGCAACGCTGTATTTGGACGAGCCAGGAGGAGTCGACGATCACATCATCGTCCAGAAAGGCGATGATATCGCCTTTGGCTTCGCGGATGCCGCAGTTTCGGGCGTAGCTCAGGCCTTGCTGCGGTTCGGAGAGGTACCGGAATCCGGGGCGGCCTTCGTAGAGGCGGGCGATCTCCGACGTGGTATCATTCGAGTTGTTGTCAACCAGGAGGAATTCAAAAGGAACGGTTTGCAGCCCGGTTTGTTCATAGAAACTCTGGATCATATCCTTCAGGACCGGTGCGCGGTTGTATGTGGCCACGACCACGGAGATCATGGGGTGTTCTCCGCTCCGTCAATGACAGGAGCATAGGGGCAAAGGCCTTCTTCAACAAGGAGGCTTTTGGGATTGCAGCAATAGAGGGCGACGCCTTCGCGCTGATAGTTTTCCCGGATGAAGGGCCATTTTGCCTGAATTCCGGGCATGCCCTGGAAGGTTTGCGCGGTCATGTGCTGGGCGGCGGCGCCGAGAGAGTTTTTCATATAGTCATCAAAGAGGTCGGGGCGTTTTTGGATCGCATCCTGGTAGAAGCAGTCGGACGTGTTTAGATCGACGCCGAGCAATTTTACGGAATCGCCAAGTTTCAATACGGTGATCAGGTTGAGGAGCACGCTGAGGCTGCCGCGGTAGAAATACATGAGGTCTTGGAGGGTTTTTCCCCAGACTTCGGGAGCATCCCATCGCTGGCAGCGGCGGAAATACGTGGCGTGTTCCGGCATCATTGCGGAAGAAGACCAGAAACGCGTTTTCCGGTAGTAATTCAGCCGGTAGGGGAAATTCAGGATTCGATCAAGTGCAGTGCCGCCGTAGAACCGGCGGAATTCATCAGCGAGGAGAAAATGGACGGGTTTGTCCATGCGGCGCACGATGTCAACGGATTCTTCATAGACGCGGAGTGCGGGATGGTGAATATCGGCGAGGAAGAAGTGGGTGGGGAACACGCCGATGAGATCCCAAAACAACAGATATTTGTTCATGGCCACGGTGATTTGTCCAGCCAGGAACTGTTTTTCCGCCTGGGTGAGTCCGCATAAGGAAAGACCGCTTCCCAGCACGTACACGGTACGCCGGGCGGTTGATGCGGGAGTATGTTGCTCTTCCGTCACAGATATGCCTCTGTAAATTTTGCGTTACTTGTTCTTGAAACGTGTTCTTCCCTGCTCAGCATAGCCAAAACCGTGGTTTAACGCAAAAAGAAAAAGGTTGTATTTAGTATCCGTATTCCCTGATTATAGAGAAAATATTCGGAGGAATGAACGATGCGCTTATCAAATAGAGTGAACAGAGTGGTTTGTGTTGCGGCGGTGCTGGGAGCGTGTCTGGCCGCGGGCAATGCGGCAGCGCAGGATAGTGCCAACGCGGATGCCGTGAAGCATTTGTCGTCAACCTATGTCGCGGATGGGGACACATGGCTTCGGGGCAACATTCACACGCATTCCACGGAGAGCGACGGCTCGTTGCCGCCGCAGGAGGTGGTTAATTACTATGCGAAACTGGGATATGACTTTTTGATGATCAGCGATCATGAGAAACTCACCCCGGTAGCAGGTTTGGATGGGAAAGGAATGACCCTGATCCCCGGCAGTGAGATCTCAGCCAAGGGACAACACCTTTTGCATGTTGGCGCCAACACCCACGTTCTCCCGGACCCGGATCGGCAGAAGGTTCTTGACCTGATCAAACAGGATGGCGGGATAGCCGTGATGAATCATCCGAACTGGCAGGCAAGCTACAATCATTGCAGCCTGGAAGTGCTCAATACCTTGCAAGGCTATACGGGAATTGAGATTTTTAACGGAGTGGTGGTCTATCTCGATGGCAGTGAACTGGCCACGGATAAATGGGACCGGTTGCTTGCGAAAGGACGGCGCATTTACGGATTCGCTACCGATGATTGCCATAATCCGGAGCAGCATGCAGGCATGGGGTGGGTCATGGTCCAATCCAAGTCACGGGCCGTGGACGATATCGTGAATGCCATGCGGGATGGCCGGTTCTATGCGTCGACCGGGGTCGCTTTCGAGATGATCAAAGTGGATGGCCTGACGGTAACGGTACGTGCCGCAAATGCCCAGCGGTTCCGAGTGTGCGCGGATAATGGCAAAGTGTTGAAAATGGCCGATGGCCCCGATCTGCAGTATACCGTCAAGCCCGGCAAGGGTCTTACCTACATCCGCATAGAGGGCTACGGTCCCGGCGAACAGACGGCGTGGCTGCAGCCGATGTTTATTGAATGATTAAGTGCGTTTCCACCTTGGGAACAAGAGCACAGGGTGAAACATGCCATGACATCAAGAGCGGTATAGGATGCCACAGTCCAACAGATCTGCCGGCATCCTGAAATGCGTTCTTAGTATCAGGGGATATTCACATCGATTTTCATGGACGAATCTCCAGGATTTCCAAACACTTTGATCTCGATGCCAGTCCAAACGCCATTGGGCAGATTCAAAGCGGGTTTTGTTTTCTTTCCGATTTTCGAGTTTCCCTTGGACGGGTACAGGTCATCCGGATCTCCAGGATTTCCGAAGAGGACTTTTGCGAGGTCTCTTTTTCCATCGGCCTGCATAAGCTCGATGGCCAGATTATTTTCATCATTAACATTGTCAATGGCCTGATCCACTACGTAGATGGCCACACCTTCATCGGGGAGTGCGCGGTCATTCCGGGATTTTTTCCGGTATTCAACAATCACATATTGGTTCTCATTCATGACGGCAGGATTTTGGATCATCACGACGCCACCGCCTTCGGAAGCCGGCAAGAGCTGGATGCCTTTTGTTGTTTGGGACACGATATTGGCGTCTACCCATTGATGGAACATGCGCAACATGCCATTGGGCAGGGTTGGTGTAATTCCGCCCCCGCCCCAAGATCCGGAGGCCATCAGGCAATACCCGCCCAAGCCGCTTGATTTCATTTTCATTCCCGTGTCGTAATAATCATCCCAGCGGGCGGCGAGATGCCCCCATTCATGAGCGCAGACACCGACGTGGCAATCTTCGGGCACAGTGAGATAGGTGCTGGCGATGACGCCGGAAGCGCCGGGCAGGGTAACGCCGCCTGGAATCTGCCATTTATGACTCCAAATGTCGTTTTTACCGCCTGTTTCTTCGGCTCCGCTTCCCGTGTGTATTATGAACAGTGCAGTTAATTGTCCTTCACCAAGCACGTCATAGTTATCGAAAGAGACGCCTTCTTTTATGGCCGCCATTACGGCGTCCCTCGCAAGTCCTTGCGCATTCTTTGGGAAGGCGTTTGAAGCAAGACCTGAGTTTCCATTGGCATAGTAGACGCTGTTTTGCGGCATCCTGAACCATCCATGGACTTCGCCTTGAATATCAATCCCCGCGGGAGGATCCTCCTTGTAGTTGCTGATTGCCTGGTAGAACTCGCGCATGCTGCCGGTGGGAAATACGCCGGGGGCGCCAAACAACATTTGCTCATAAAACGCTGGGGGCCGTTCCGGAGCGGCGGGCCGGTCGTCAAAATCCACCAGTAGCACGATGGTTCTCACGACGCCCAGAAGCTTTTTAGGAGGTCTATTAATCAGTTGGGGGCCATCCGGGTTAACAGTTAATTGGACAACGCCGTCATCGAGCCCTGGAACATTTTTCCCGCGGCGTTTTGAACGCCAGTATGCATAGAAATCTTCAAAACGGAATTTCTCCGGCAGGAGGCCGTTTTTTTTCAATTCCAGAAATTGTGCGTGCAACCTTGCCATCAGGCCTGGGTGTGGCGGGACCATGTGTGGTTCGCTACATATTTGGGGCATTCTTTTCATCGCTTTGAAAATTGTAATCATGTTTTTTCTCCCTTTGGTTTTTGTTTCTTCCCCTTCTACACGAGGGGTGAAATTGCCAATACGATGTATCAGGCCGTTTAAAAGCAAAACAGGAATCGACGGAAGCACGGAGTTGCATTCTGAAAGGGAAATCACTGGATTTTGGCATGATCATATCGTCCAGACGGGCATTCTCCGGAAAATTGGATGCCGGTGCAAATGGAACCGATCCGCCGTTTCGATATAGCCTTGAGCAAAAGACACGGGAGTAACGCGGCGCCACACCACCTATCACACACGCACACATACCGTTTCCCTTTATTCCTCAAGCAGCCCTTCGTTATGAAAAGCTGCAGAGCAAACCCTAAGAATAACTGATCAAACAAAAGGAAGCCTACTATTGGGGGCAAGCATATGTCAAGGAAAACAGGGAGCTTTTCTAACCTAATATCCCGTTGCATCCAGATGAGAATTTTACAAGGGTGTTCCCTGTCTCCACGCGATGACCGACCAGTGAGCGGGGTGGTCGGTGAAGGAGCCAGGCGGGGGCAGGTAGTGGCTTTCGAGGGTGCGGAATGTGGGCGAAAGGAAAATGTGGTCGATGGGGTAAGAGTAGGGTTCGCCGACCGGTTCATTAGCGTCATGGACGCTTAGCCAGGAGTTGTTGAGCGTGGCAGAAATGGTTTCGTACCAGCTATCATACCGCGTACAGTTGTAGTCGCCAACGGCGATGACATGGTCGTAGTCCGCGGTGTGTTGCATCAGTGCTCCGGCATGGGCGGCATGGGCTTTGTTGTAGCCGTCGGGGTGGTTGTTAAAGAAGGCGATGCGGTTGCTTTTGAGGGTGATTTCCGCCACAGAGGTTCCGATTTCATCGGTGTTGCTGAAGGAGAAGATAGTGCGGGGATTTTCGAGGGGAAACCGGGAGAGGATGGCGGCGCCGAACGTTCCTGAGATGGTGTTTGGGCCATAGTAGGCGTGAAAATTCAGGTTTTCGGCGAAATAGCGGACGGCATCGATATTGCCTCCGGACGGCCGTGCGGTGTCGCATTCCTGCAGGCCGATGATGTCGGCCTTAACCGTGCGCATGAGGTCAAGCTGCTGACGAAAACTTCGGTTGCCATTGATCATAGAGCCTTGCTGGATGTTGTAGGTCATAATCGTGAGGGTGGGTTTGTCGGGATTCCCCGGTTGGGGTCTGGCGGCATGCGCGGCAATTCCGGCAAGGGCCAGCACGCCGAGGATGCTTGCCGCGAGGGCCACCCCGATGCGCTCCCTGGCAAAACCGGGTTTCGCTGTTTGGAATGAAGGCAACAGCCGCGGCGTGATCATGCCGATCCCCACGATCAGGAAGGGCAGGTAGAATTTGTTTCGCAGCAAAGGCCCAAGAACGCCGATATAGCCCCACACATTCGTCATGATCAACAGCGTGGTAATCGCAAATAGAAAGAGCATGCCCAGTATGACGGGGCCTGCGGCGGCGCGCGGACGAGCATAAGGCGGGAAGGAACCCAACTGGGAGAGATTAATCAGTACGATGGGGGACAACAACAGCATAAGGTAGAAGGGGATATGGACATAGGCTGGCAGGGGGCCTTCAATGGAGGGGGTTGATTCGAAGGTTTGCGGGAGCGTGGGTGCGCACCAGTGAAGCCCGGCTACGAGGATTATGATAAAGAGGACGTTCCAGCCAAGCAGGACTGGTTTTGAGAAGGGTTTCGGCCAGAGGAGGGTAATTATGAACCCGAGCACGAGCAGGAACGTGATAATGAAATAATTCGCGCCGCACCATGCGCTGATGACGGCGGGACACGACAGGATGAGATAGATGATAGTGAAATTGGCGAACAGGCCCAGCATTTGAGGAAGGCCTGATATGCTGAAACGCATTTCCGGGTCATGATCATCTTTCCGGGCAGGGAACATATCCCATGCGAGATAGAGTGCAGCCAAAACGAGCAGCCCTCCGATGATCGTGGAATTCCCTTCCAACGAGATGTCGATAGAAGAGCCCCAACTGCGAAAGAGCATGGAAAGCAAGACGGCGATGGCTGCGGCAAGCCCCCAATCGGCGTTCAGGCGGCATCGGACAGACAGAATGCCGCATAGGACAATAAGAAACGCCCCCACGCCGATGCCTGCAATAAATACGAGCGCCAATGCCCCAAGGAACGGGCAGATAGCCCGCGTCAGTAAAAAAATCAGGAGGGATGCTTTCAGAAGGCGCCGCTCGCCCTTTTCCCCGGCAAGTTTTATGGCGAAAGGCAGAAAGATCATCAAAATAGTGCACGCTTCGACCCCGACCGCGATTTTGATGAGGCCCATCCGGTAGAGGTTCTCGATCCAGAGGCCCAGCACCTGGATAAAGAACAGGAGCAAGAGCCCGAGGAGCAGGGTGTGCGGCCATTTTGTTTTAACTTGTTGGTCCATAGTGATATTTTTCCACCTCATGGACTCGGTGAATGGGCACCGGGTTTTGGCATGCCCGTTTTGGGCGCTCATTTCAGGGCTTCATGCACATTGAGGGAAAGGTCTTTGAGGGAAAAGGGTTTCTGAATGAAAAGCAGGTCTTTTTCTAAAATGCCATGGTGGGCTATCACATCAGCGGTGTATCCGGAGGTAAAGAGGCATTTGACCCCTGGAACGATTTCCTCGACCAATGCGGCCAGGTCGCGGCCATTCATCTCAGGCATCACCACATCGGTCATAAGCAGTTTAATCTCCCCGGCATGCTTTTCCGCCAACTGCAACGCGTATTTAGGAGAGCTTGCCGTTAGCACCTGGTATCCCAGCTTTTCCAGCATTGTTTTCCCTGGTTTCAAGAGAGCCGTTTCATCTTCTACGAGTAAAACCACTTCACCCCGGCCTCTATAGAGATTCTTGTTTGGGAACGTTTGAGAGTCCATTATTTCTGCGGCGATTTGTGGCAGATAGATTTTGAACGTTGTTCCCAGACCGGGTTCACTGTAAACGTTGATGAAGCCCGCATTTTGTTTCACGATACCATAAACTGTGGCCAATCCAAGGCCGGTTCCTTTCCCCACGTCCTTGGTGGTAAAAAAGGGTTCGAAGACATGCACCAGCATGTTTTTTTCCATTCCACATCCGGTATCGCTTACGGCAAGCATAATAAACTCACCAGGGGTGAATTCAGGATGTTCCCAACAGTAAGCGGAATCAATAGCAGCTTTTTGGGTTTCGATAATGATTTTGCCGACGCCGGAAATGGCATCACGGGCATTCACGCAGAGATTGGCGAGAATCTGGTCAATCTGGGAGGGGTCCATCCTGATCGGTCCCACATCGCGGCCCGGCAGCCACACGAGATTTATGTTCTCCCCGATCAGCCGTCGAAGCATTTTGAGCATGCCCTCGACGGTGTCATTGATCTTGATGATTTTTGGAACGGCAGTCTGCCGGCGTGCGAAAGCGAGCAATTGACGCGTTAAGTCCGTGGATCGCTCCGCTGCATCGCGGATTCCCTGGAGATCGGCACGGAGAGGATGGTCCGGATCCAATTCATCGAGAGCAATTTCCGTGTGGCCGAGAATCACGCTGAGCATGTTGTTGAAATCGTGTGCTACTCCGCCGGCCAGCCGTCCAACCGATTCCATTTTTTGTGCTTGGAGCAGTTCGGCTTCGAGTCTCTTTTGCACGGCTTCGGCCTGTTTGCGTTCGGTGATATCGCGCACAGTTGCAATGAGGCGTTTTTTGCCGTCTATGATCGCCAAGGACATGGCAACTTCCACCCAGAACAGGCGGTCCGATTTATCCCGTGCATGCCACTCAAATTGTTGTGGTTCTCCCGCCGCCGCTTTTTGAATTCTGGCCATCGCTTCCGCTTGAGTATACGGCGGCTCATTAAGACTAAGGGCCGAGACCCCCAGTTGGCACACTTCCTCCGCCGTGTATCCATACATCCTGCAAACACTTTGGTTTACGTTTAAAATAGCACCCGTCTTAGTGTCATGGATAAAGATAGCTTCCGCGACACTGTCAAAAACAGCCCGCAGATTTGCCTCGGATTGGGCTAGGCGCTGTTGAGCCTTTTCCAACTCGATGATTTTTCGCTGGAGTTCCGGATAGTAACTTTTCCTGGAAGACTGGTCGCCCAGCCCGATGATGCGGTTACGCATGTCATCCCAGTGATTCTCATGGACCATTAAAGTGCCTCCCGGTAGATTGCGGCAAGATCCCCGGTGGTCGGGGGGCGTGGATTTGTCGCGTTACAGGGATCTTTGAAGGCTTTGGTGGAAAGTGCACCCAAATCTGGTTCTTTAACACCGCGTGCGGCGAGGGCTCCGCGTATCCCGAGGTTCTGCCGGAATTCGATGAGATGGTTGATCAACTGCTTGCGCACAATTGCCGGCTGCTCTCCTGGAGGAGCAAGTCCAAAGACCTCGGCAATGCGTAAGAACCGATCTGGAAGTGCAGTAAAATTGTAGTCGATGACATGGGGCAAAAGAATAGAGTTGCATTCGCCATGCGGCAGGTCTTTGAAGCCACCCAGGCTGTGCGCCATGGCGTGGACTGCGCCGAGGCTGGCATTTGAAAATGCGAGTCCCGCTTGTAGACTGGCCAGCATGATTTTACTCCGGGCCGACAAATCATGAGGGTACTCCACCGTGCGAAGCAGCCATGAGGCCACCAGGCGAATGGCTTCGATGGCATGGAGGTCCGTGATCGGCGAGGAAGCATTCGATACATACGCTTCGACGGCATGCGACAGCACATCCATGCCGGTGCATGCCGTTAGGTACGGATCCATGGTAGTCAAGGTCACGGGATCCACCAAGGCCACATCTGGCACCACCGCCTTGCTGATGATGGCAATTTTGGTTTTTTCTTGGGTGTCAGTGATGATGGCAAACTGGGATACATCGGCTGCGGTGCCGCCCGTGGTTGGGATACAGATTAATGGTGGCATTGGCACTTTAACCATGTCTACGCCTTCATAGGAAAGGATGTTGCCACCGTTGGTGACGATGATGGCGATGCCTTTGGCGCAGTCAATGACACTTCCTCCACCCACAGCCACGAGCCCATCGCAGTGCTGCTCAAGATACAGGGCTGCAGCGTCCATGACTTGGAAATCTCGGGGATTGGGGGAAACCTTGGTGCAGAGGACGGTGTCGGTCCCCGCTTCTTGCAGAGCGTGTTCCACCTCGGAGGTCCATCCGGCCTTCATCACCCCTGGGTCGCTGACCAGTAGACATCGGTTCAGAGCGACATTCTGGGCATACTGTCCCGCCAAAAGGCGTGCATTGAGGCCATAAATAATCTCCGGGGCAACAAATTTCCGCAGTTCTGAGAGTACTGCGCTATTGTGTATTCCCAGTGGCTGAGCCATACCCATGCTTCATTATACCACAAGAAAATAGGCGTGGATATCCTTGAAAATGGAGTAAGACAGGCCCAATAGAGGTGTTCTTTATTCAGAGGATGTCCATGAGCCCTTGGGGAGAGCATTCTAATGTTGATCTGCTATCTGCACAGGGACCGGTATACCGCCCCATGCTCGGATTTTCGTGTGGGTATCCCGCGCCGCAACAGTAAGTCGCTCAAGGCAAAGCATAGGCCATATATACCAGTGGTCTATGGTTTGAAGGTAACACCGGCTTCTTCGCCTGGATCGAAGTAGTTGTCTTTGGGCAGATGACGGAACCACAGGAGATAGGTGCCGGTCAGCCCGATAAGGAACAGGATGAGAGTTGGGAAGAAGGCATTCCAAGCGCGAATGACGGCTTCCATGGGCAGTATAAACATGGTGACTTGCCAGAGGAGGGCAAAGGGCACGCACAGGATGTCCCGACGGTGTTCGGTCTCCATGGCGATGCGGTCAGTGTCGGGGAGGAGTTTTTTGAACGGTCCCCAGAATCCGAACGGCCGGGTGATGCGGTAGAACCGCGCGACAGTTTCGTGGTCTTCCGGCGGGCTGAGGTAGGTGCCGATAATGGAAGCCGCGAGCCCCACCACGCCGAGGAACAGGAATTGGAGGCGTTCATCCATGCCTGGATAAAAGTATCGCTGCAAAATGGCGGCGAGCAACCCCACAAAGGTGCCCACGGCGAATCCGCCGCCATTGAACCGCCACCAGAAGAGGCGGAGGAGTCCCGGAATCATAAGCCCCGCGCCCAGGCCCATAATGATCCAACTCCACACGTCGTTGATACTTTTGATGGAATAGGCAAAGATAAAGGAGAGTATGACGAGGATGCCCACGGAGGCCCAACTGACGTAGATCAATTCACGCGTGGAGGCCTTTCGGTGGAGGTATTTCTGGTAAATGTCGCGCGTGATGAGGCCGGTGCATCCGTTGACTTGCGCATTGAACGTCGACATGCCCGCGGCCAGCAATACGATGAGCAGGAGGCCGCGCAGCCCCGCCGGGATATTGAATAATAGGACGGCGGGCAGGACCCGTTCGGGATCGACCCCGCCTTCAAATCCGACCAGCATCAGTTTTTTTGTCCAGCCTTCAGCACCCAGCAATTGCTGCAGGCTCTGGACCATTGCCGCGGGGTAATTCGCAGGGTGATTGACAATATCGGAGACCGCTGTAGCCCACTGCGCCTTGTCGATGCCCGGCATGTACTGTTTGATGAGATCGGCGGCTTGGAGCATGATGGCTTTATCGGGAAACAATTCATGCACGAGAATGATGCCCATGGCGGCAAATCCCATCATCATGGGCCAGCGCATGGTCATGAGGGTGGTCCAGAAGAAGGTTAACAGGCCGCACTCGCGATCGTTCCGAGCGCCGAGATAGCGCGGGTCGCCGCCGGCGCTGACACCCGCAAATACATTTTTCATCAGATAGAAAAAGGCGAACATGACCAGGGCCTCGTACTGTTCATATCCAGAGGGCATGGCGGTGTGCCATTGGGGCGCGGCATGCATCCATTCGGCATTTCCGGTGACTTTCTCTGCGAGAGCGCCGAAGTCCGGCACGCTCCCGACCTGAATAGCGGCCATGGCGGAGATGATGATGACGCCGGCCAGAATAATGAACGATTGAAACAAGTCCGTGAACACGACGCCGTAGAATCCGGAGATCATGGTATATACGGTGGTGATGCCGATCATGACGACGTTGCACCAGAAGGGGGAATAGGGGAAGAACATGGTAAGGAAGAGGCCGGCCCCTTTGATCAGGTAGGCCAGCATGCCGACGGTGCTCACAATGACGGCCAGGGCCGACACGAATTGTGCGAAGCGTCCACCCAGCCCATCGCCGAAGCGGAATACCATCCATTCCGCCTGGGTAAGGCATTTCGAGCGGCGGTGCCATTTTCCGCCCCACAGCATCATGAACGCCAGCACGAGCACGGCGCCGCCGCGGAATTCGATGAAGAGGCCGCGCGGTCCCAAGAGGAAGAGGAAGGAGGTGATAATCATGGTGCCCGTCATATCGAGGAAGTAGGCCATGCCCGAGACGCCGAGCGCCCACCAGGGCAGGCGCCGTGCGCCGATGAAGTAATCTTCGAGACTGGCGGAAGCCATCCGCTCGAGGGCCAGGCCGAGGACAACGAGTGCGCCGAAGTAGACGGCGATCACTGAATAATCAATTCCGTTTAAAGACCACATAGCAACTCCCTGCCTTTAAAAAGAAAGCATTTTACCATGCGGTGACGCCTGGATCATCCTTGCGAATTGTTGTTTATGTCGGGGCCTGCGTCATAGGGAGCAGTACTATGTAAAGTGTTTAAGTTTGCAGCTTGGGATCGAAAACCCGCCATTCTAACACAGGCCCGAAATTTATTGTTCCAAAGGAATCTGGTATGCTCCCGGAACGTATGCATTCGATTGTCAGGGCAAGGTAAAAGAGGGATTATGGGTACTGAAAGCAAAGAAGCGAATAATGGCAGAAAGAAGAGGGTTTGGCCGATTCTGTTGATCATTGTGATCGGGATATCGGGCGGGGCAGGCGGCTATTACTACAACTATGTCCGGCCGTATGTTTCGACGGACAATGCGTTTATTGAAGCCAGTATCGTGAAGGTCAGCCCTCAGGTGAACGGCCAGGTGCTGCGGGTGCATGTGGAGGACAATCAATTAGTCCAAGCAGGGGAACTGTTGGTGGAGATTGATCCCAAGCCGTATGAAACCGCGCTGGAAGGGGCGCGGGCCGCGCTGCATGTGGCGGAAAGCCGGAAACGGGGGGAAGAGGTGGGCGTGGAATTGACGGAGGCCACAACGGCCGCGGGGTTGGAACAGGCGGAGGCGCAGGTGACTGCCGCGAAGGCCGCCGTGGATCAGGCGCATGCAGCGGTGGCGGCGGCGGAGACGGAAGCCAAGCGCTCGGAAATCGATGCCAGCCGGTTTGAGCAATTGAATGAGAGCGCGGTTTCTCAACAGAGGACCGATATTGCAAATACAACGGCGCGGGTGGCGGCGGCGCGGCTGATTGAGGCGCGCAAAATGGTGGTCGCGGCGGAAGCCAAGGTAGCGGCGTCGCTGGGGGATCTTGCCGTAGCGCGGACGGGTCCGCAACAGGTGGCGGTGAGCCATTCCCGGGTGGATCAAGCCGCAGCAAGCATCGAACAGGCCCAGGCGGCGGTGAACGCGGCGGAGTTGAACCTGTCGTACACTAAAGTGTTTGCGCCGGTAACAGGCCATATAACGAAAAAATCGGTGCGTGTTGGCGAAACGGTTCAGGCGGGTCAAGCCTTGATGGCAGTGGTGCCCGAGGAAATATGGGTGGTGGCGAATTTCAAGGAAACGCAATTGCATTACGTGCGCGTTGGCCAGCCGGTGGAAATCAGAGTAGATGCATATCCGGGTACCATGTTGAAAGGTCATGTGGACAGCATTCAGGCGGGTTCCGGAGCGCGTTTCAGCCTGTTGCCGCCTGAAAATGCCACGGGCAACTACGTCAAGGTGATTCAGCGGGTTCCGGTGAAGATTATGCTGGATGAACCGCCGCCCGCGGACTTGGCGATTGCGCCCGGCATGTCGGTGGTGCCCAAGGTACGGATCCAATGACGGAATCCGTGGCGGCAAATGGCACGGCGGCGCCGGAACACCAGGAATGGCACGCTCCATACAATCCCTGGCTGATCGCTTTCGTAACCACCCTGGCGACGTTCATGGAGGTGCTGGACACCACGATTGTGAATGTGGCGCTTCCCCATATTGCCGGCAACCTGGGCGCGGATGTCAACGACAGCACGTGGGTGCTGACGTCCTATCTGGTTTCCAACGCGGTAGTGCTTCCGCTCAGCGCGTGGTGCGCGTCGCTGTTCGGACGGCGCAATTTCTACCTAGTGTGCGTGGCATTGTTCACGTTCAGTTCGTTTTTGTGCGGGTTTGCCCCCACGCTGGGCATGCTGGTGTTCTTTCGCTTGCTGCAAGGCGTGGGCGGCGGGGGGCTTCAGCCCATTTCACAGGCCATTATGGTGGATACCTTTCCGCCAAAGCAGCGCGGCATGAGCATGGCGCTGTTCGGGATCACCGTAGTGGTGGCGCCCATCATCGGGCCGACGCTGGGCGGCTGGATCACCGATAATTTCAGTTGGCGGTGGATCTTTTTTATCAACATCCCCGTGGGGCTGGTGTCGCTGGCACTGGCGCCGCGCCTGATTACCGATCCACCGTATGTCAAACGGCGCACAGGACCAGACCGTTTTAAAACGGACTATATCGGATTAGGATTACTCTGCCTGGGATTAGGCTCGCTGCAGTTGGTGTTGGATTTGGGCGAGCGGTACGATTGGTTTGGTTCGCGATTCATCACACTAGTTACCGTTATTGCCGTGACGGCCACAATCTCCGCCGTTATTTGGGAACTGCGGCACAAGGACCCCATACTGGACTTCAAACTGTTAGGGGAACGCAATCTTGGGGCAGCAACGCTTGTGATGCTGTTGTTTGGCGCCACGTTGTATGGCAGCACGGTGCTTATGACACTGTTTATGCAAGTTCTGCTCGGATACACCTCCTTATGGAGCGGTCTGGCATTGTCACCCGGCGCTGTGGTGACCCTGCTCATGTTGCCCTTCGTCGGCATTTTAGTCTCGCGCATTGATGCACGGCCCATGATAGCGTTCGGGATGATTATAATTGCATTCAGCTTCCTCTATATGGGGCATTTCAGCCTCGGAATAGACTTCCGCACGGCGGTGTCGGCGCGCATGGTGCAGGCTTTCGGCTTGGCCTTTATTTTCGTGCCCTTGAACACCATCGCGTATATGTATGTGCCCAGGGAAGCGCGTAATTCGGCATCAAGTTTAATTAATGTCGCGCGGAATGTGGGGGGCAGCCTTGGTATTGCGCTTTCGACGACCCTGGTGAGCCGGTTCAGCCAGGTGCATCAGACCCATCTGGTGGCGCATCTAACCCCTTACGATCCGGGGTATCAGGCCACCTTGCAGAATACCGCGCGGTTGATCGCCCCTTACGCCGGGGATCCTGTTCAGGCGGCGGCCCAGGCACAGGGGGCTATCTATGGCATCGTGCGGCAGCAGGCCGCCACCCTGGCCTTTGTGGATTGTTTCCGTCTCATGGCGATACTTGCGGCCATTGTCATTCCACTGGTCATATTTATGCGCAAGGCCCCGCCCACCACGGACTCCACGCCGATGCACTAATGACAGAAACAGGATATTTCTAAATTTTGCAGCATGTTCTAAGACGAATTGTCAAAGCGGTGAATTCTTGGTATACTTTGGATAAGGCAATTTTAACATAATTCAGGATGAATTGAGCATGACACGCCTTATACTAGAAGAACTTTCAAAAAATGCTGCGGATACACTGGGCCGTGCTACCGAAGAAGGCAATTCTGTTCTACTTCAAGTAGATGGGAAAGATATAGCAGTGGTTGTCTCACTAGATGAATACCGCCAATTTCGGGAATGGGAAGATCGCAGGGATTTGGAAGCAATACAGCAGTCTAAAGAAGAACCAGGGGAATATATGAGTTGGGAAGAACTAAAAGCGGAGTGCGGTCTTTAGGTGGCCTATCGGATTATTTTCAACGCACATGCGACTCGTGCCTTTCGGAAGTTATCTGCTGATGTTAAGGCACGGCTGAAACCAGCAATAGATGAACTTGTCAATAATCCGCGCCCTCCCGGGGTTGAGAAACTAATGGGTACGGAGAGCACATACCGTATTCGAGTAAGCGATTATCGTATTCTCTACGAAATCCATGACGATAAATTGTTGATTGTTGTCGTGGAAACAGCGCATCGGCGCGAGGTGTATAGAAAAAGATAGAGAGTCAGCTTTTCATGCCTTCGAAGTGGTCTTCTTCCTCTTTGAAAAGAAAATTGAAGGTGGTGAGGCTTCCGTAGGCGCGGGTAATGAGCCCTTGGAGTTCGGCCTTGTCTTCCAGGGAAAGGCGGTTGTGGCTGTTGATTTTCTGTTCGAGCACACGGAGTTTCTCGCGCACGGAAGTAATCTTCTTAAAGAATGTTTCTATGGGCATGTCTTTGCTTTTTAAGGAAGGATCGGCGGGTTTGAAGATCATGGCGCCGCCTTCGAAGCGCGGGGTGATTTCAAATCCAGTGACGCCCATTTCCTCTTCCAGCACTTCGCGCAATGCGGCTTTAATCGTCTGCCAACTCGGATCAATCATGTAAATCCCTTTCTATATGATTTTTGGGATACTATTCATAAAACCAGGCGGCGGGCAACTCTTTAAGTTGCAGGGAAAGGCCGCCTTTGTAATTGAAATAGGTGAGGAGGGCGTTATTTTTCACCCACGTGATCGCCGGATAGGCCCATTGATCATCCGCGGCCTCTTCAATGTTCTTGAAGTGTTCCCACGTCTCGCCTTCGTCCTTGGAAATCGCAGCTGTGAAGGGATTGCGCACATTTTTCCCGGGATTGTGGTTCCAAATGGCCAGAATGTCGCCTGTGGTGGGGACCCGGCTCAAGGAAACCGGCGCCGCGGTGCCCACCAGCGGACTCAACACTGGTTCGCTCCAATGGTCTCCGCCGTCAGAGGAAATGCTCTTGAACTGGCCGCCCATGCCGGTGCGCGTCATCATCATCACACGGCCATCCTTGAGTTCAATGCAGGCGGGCTCCCACGATCCTTTTTCCGGTTTGATGCGCTGGCTTTCGCGCCAAGTAGCGCCATCATCATCAGACAGATAGCAATAGCTGTAGCCGCCTTCCCACGCTTCCAGAAGGATACGTCCCGATTTCAGGCGGATGCTGCGCCCGTTGGTGAGGCCGGTATATTTGGCATCAGCACTCAGTTGTTTAACAGAACCAAAGGTTTTCCCCTCGTCCTTGGAAACGCGCATCATCACACGGCAATCTTTATCCTCGCTGTTCTTCTGGCAATAAAACAGGGCGATATCATTATTTTTCAATCGCAGGAAATTTACTTCCATGACATTGCATCCGCCGTCGTTTTCCACGAGCGTGTATTTACCGCCCCAGGCATGCCCGCCATCGCCGGAGAGGAGTCCGGAAATACGTGCGGGGCCATGATCGGCGCCGTTGCCTGCGTAAAATTCCGTCCAGCCCAGAAGCAGCCGCCCATCACTCAAGGGGATGATGGCGGCCTCGCTGTTTCGCGGGTTTTGCGGTCCGACGGGGACCACGACCGTGTGAAAGACATCCGCCGCTGCAAAGGCAAAAACAGGCGTGAGCAAGGCGAATATGAGTCCTGCGAAGGTAGCTTTTTTCATCGATTATTTCTCCTTCCTTTATTGCCCGATTTTCGCGGGCGAGATTTCGTGCAGATTCCATTCGTGTTCGATGTGGAACACGTGAATGTCGTAGGGTGCGAGCAGACGCGCCGCTTCCTCGTATCCTTTTTGATGTTTGATGAGAAACACCGTCACGTTAAATCCGGATTCTTTCATCGAGGCGAGCGTCAATGCAAGGCTCTCGGTAACCTGTGGCACCACCGGCAACAGGGCCGCGTCGCGCGGCAACCGCCGGAACTCGGAAAGAACCATTCGCTCGGCATCGAGTCCACGGCCGGGCAATACCCGCGCGAGGTTCTCGATAATCCTCATAGCCTGGATGGGGCTGCGCGCCGTGGCCACGGAGAGGGGGCTGATACGGGTGGTTTCGTCTTCGCCGAGAACGCTTTGGTCCGCTTCCATGCGCGACAGAGCCTCCTGCTTCGCGACCTCATAGCGCGCCACTTCCGCCGCATCACGCGCATTCGTGATCATGCCCACCTGCTCTCCGGACATTTGCAGCAGGTATGCGATGGAGGCCGTGGTGGTGATGGCCAGTTCCATCCGCTGTTCCTTCTCTTCGGGAACGTAGCTGTCTTCATGCAGATCCAGAATGAGTGTGCCGCCCTGCACACTGGAGGGGTCGTGCGTCTTCACATGCAACGTGCCTGTTCGCGCCGTGGCTTTCCAGTGGATGGTATTCAGCGGGTCGCCGGGGACGTATTCGCGAATGTTGTTGATGCGCGTGGGGTCGGCATAGACGCGGTTGGAAATGCGCACGGGGCCTTGGGGCCGCTTCGCGGAAATATTAAAGGTCTCGATATAGGCCACGGTGGGCAGCACCGCTACATATTCCTGGCGTTCGCCGGTTCGGAAGCGTTTTTGTAAACCGAACAGGTCGCCGGATTCCATAAGCAGGGGGCCTATGCGGTGGTAGCCGCGCCGGGGACAGGTCAGCGTGTACCGAATCGTCACGGACCGCCCCGGCATAAGGATTGCAATTCGCTTGTTGTCCCCGCGCCGGGGGAAATCCGCGGGATGATAGTCTTCGAAAAAAATCCAGGGGATCGGCCAGCCGCGCGTGTTTTTTACGGTGATTTCAACATCCGTGTCTTCACCTTGCTGAAGCGTGGTGTGGGTGATGCTGCGTTCGCAGTCCAGCCCGGCCAGCCATGCCAGCGAGGAAAGATTGGCCAGGGCGATCAACAGCAAGAAGGCATACATGGCAAACGCCATGTACGGGCTTTTCACCAAAAAAGCGACGGCCAGCGCCCCGGCGGCCAATGCAAACCAATACGCGTTCTTCATGAGAGCATGGTAGCATGGCCCTGGGGTGCTTTAAAACGGATCATTCTTCAATGATGTATCGCGTAGGCCGAATACCTATAATGGTGCGCGATAGATGGAATGAATCCTTGTATGCACTGTGGAGAAGAGTACGATAGCAGATTGAACCGGCGCCTATGGTGGGGCGTTGCCGGGTGGATATTGTTTTGCGTGGTGGCGGTGGTGTTGCGGGGAATTCGGTGGGATGAGACGTATGAGCACGCCTTGATGATTACGCGGCAGGCGCCGTATCCGGAAGGGCATCCCTTCTATCGCTATGTACGGAACATTTTCAGCCTGCAAAGCTATCTTTCCGCTGCATGGCTCGCGGTGCTGCCGAGTCCCGCACTGCTCTGCGGGTTGCGGAATGTCTTGGAATTGGCGGCGGGTATTGTACCGGTTTTTTTGCTGGGCGGATTGTTAAGCCGAAAGGCGTTGTACGGGCATATCGCCGTGGTGCTGGTGCTGCTTGAGGTGCACAAACCCTTCCAAAGTTATTACCCGATTGAGGTCTGGCCGCATTTTTACAGTGTAGGACCTATTGGCATGGGCTATGCTTTGCTCATATTAGGTTTATTCATTGCTGGGGCATGGCGCACGCCCTGGTTTCTTTTGGGTCTTATGCCCGCCGTGCATCTGGGACAATTCCCGCCGATAGCCTTTGTTGCGGTGGTGGTATTCCTGATGCGATGGCGGTCAGACCGCCGTGCCGATTGCCTAAAAGCGATTCTGTGGGGTGGCACAGGACTTCTGGGGTGCATGGCGTTCTGGATAATCCTTCGATTCTTTCATGTTCCTCCACCCGAAAGCGGACCGTATGCAGCGACGGGCGATCCCTGGCCCATCTGGTCGGCGTATTCCGCGTTGCATGACGTACACCGATTCTTCCCCCGGTATGGGGCCTTTGAACCGCCATTAATTCTCGCGTTTATGTTGATTCTTATCGTGGGAGGTTTAATTTTGGTGCGGCGTGTTGTCGCTCCGATTGGGTTATATGCGGGCGCGGCATTGGGCGCTGTTTTAGTCATTTTCGGCATTCATTCCTGGCTCGGAGCGAAAATTCCATTTTTGCTGATCGGCTGGATGCCGTATCGCCTGCTAAACCACCTTCCGGTGCTGTTAATCGCTGTTGCACTGGCAACATTGTCTATAAGAAGAAACAAGGGGGCTTCGTCCGCATATGGGGATTGGCTGATTCCGCTTATGCTCATGTGTGCGGCAGTACTACCCCTCGTTCACCTTATTTTGCCGGAATCTATCGTAACACGGTACTTTTCTACCACCGACAGCCTTCTTTTCGCATTAATGGGGGGGGGCGCGGCAGCAATCTGGCTCGAATTGCGATCAAGCTGTCATTACAAGGATAAAATTAATCGGGAGGGCGAGGCTCCTGCCGAGCCGTCGAACAAAATTCGGTTATTTAGTTTTACGGCTCGGCAGGAGCCTCGCCCTCCCATTTTTCCCTCGTTCCCAAGTTGCACTTGGGAACGCACGTGTTCAAAAAGTTTCATTTTGTGGACTATCGTCATGCTGGCTGCCTTCGTTGCACTGGCCTGGTATCATCAATTTGGCGCGGTATGTTTTGTCGTTGGGGCAGGGGTGGTGTTTGCCTCATCTTTAATCCCCCTAAGCCTGAAACATTTCGGAACATATGCTATTTGCACGTTTTTAGTCATCATCACGGGCTCATTGCTGGTTCGCGAGGCGCATTCGCGATCCTCATTGCCCATAGCGCCGATTCAGCGGGATATCGTGCAGTATTTAGAGGCCCAAGGAGTGCCGAACACCCTTCTGGTCACGCCATATTGGGACATAGAATGGCTTTCCCATACCCGGCATCCGATCATGGCGGATTATCAGACCGCGCATCTGATGACCTACCTGCCGGACCTCGCGCCCTCCATCAAAAAGCTCCATCGCGACATCTATGGGATTGAGGTGGATTCCCCTCAGCCTTGGAATTTGGACGCCTGGCCAAAGCGCAGCAGGGAAGAATGGCAACGGCTTGGCCAGGAGTATTTTTTCTCGTATGTAGTATCCCCCAAGGAATATCCCCTGACACTGGAACCGGTGGTACATGGGGAACAGCATTGCCTGTACCGCATACCGCCCAAATAGTTTTTTTCACAAAACACCATAAGAAACAAAAAAGTGAAATTATGATAGCCGTAAAATATCCGTCGTGATATGATAAAGAAGAAGAAAAAACCGGATGTTCTAGGAAAAATTAACTGATGCGGATCAACTATCGATTAATTATATTAGTTTCTCTTCTCAGTTTCTGTATAAGCGCAATGGCTTATGCCGAGATAAAAGATGAACCGGCGGAATGTTATATCGATCCGTTGAATTGTCTTCAGGTGGACGGCGATACGCTTACACTGGTGACGGAGGGTTCTGCATGTTCCTCGGTATTGTCCATGACCACATGGTTCACAGGGGAGAAGACGGAAGACGATACGTGGATGGAACTGGCCGTGGAGATTCCCAAGCATGCCGGGCAATACCTGACGGTGACGTGTCCGCGTGAAATCATGGGCGGGGTGGGGCAGACAGCGCTGGTGGTGAAAGCGGGATGCATGGAACATCAGATTCTGACGGAGAACCCGGAGGAGGTGCTGCCGCTGCCGGGAGACGAGCTGATTGCGGGCGGGGTTTTCTTTGAGATCAGCGTGCTGGTTCGCGACGGCGCGGAATTCCCGTTTGTGGAAGTAGCGCCCGCACGGGTTCTTGCCAATCCGGTGCATATTGAGTTAAACGGATTGACTTTTTCAGACAATATGCGGCCGGTGTTCTTTTCATTTCCAACATCGTTTATTCATACACCAGGCGCCGGCATCAGCATTGAACCGGAGCATAGCGGAGTTTGGAGCCGCACGGCCTTCGTAAATGTGCAGGCAACAGGCGATACCCTCCAGACCGATGCAAGGGCCTTGTCCCTAATCGCTCCATACGAAGTGGCGGAGCCGGTGATCACGCTGTCGCCTTCTCCAAGCCAGGGGCTGCTGTTGGGAACCGTGGAAGCGGGCGATTATACAAACGGCGTGGTACAGGTGACCAACACCGGCGCGGGCGAATTAATTGGCACAGCATCCATCGTTAGTGAACTGGGCAATTTTTCGGTAAAAGGCACAGCATCCTATTCGCTATTGACCAATGAAAGCACACTGATCACGGTCCGGTATACGCCGTCCGAAGCGGGGGAACACACCGCCTCGCTTGTTTTCACCGGTGCGGGAATTGAATCCGTGGCGCTCCCTGTACACGGCAGCGCAACTGCCGCCGATATCCCCCCCGAAAAACTGGAAACAGTGGCTGGATGTGGGAATGGGGGCGCTTCCACAGGGCATTCGAGTGATTTTATGGTAGTGTTTTTGGCAGTGATGCTACTTGTTTTTGCGCCTTCCTTCGCCAAGACTAAAAGTTGATCTGAAGTAAAAATAATGGATACTGTGAATGCAAATGGATAAGATGTTTCAACTCGCATCTGTATTGGCAGCCATAACAGGAACGGTGATAATGACCATGGCAGGCTGTGCGCATGTTCCGGTGGGCTTCTCTGCATTTCCAACGGAAATGAACGGATGGAAACCGGAAGGTCCCGGCAAGGAATACAACAGGGATAATCTTTATGACTACATTGATGGGAGCGCGGAGGTATACCGTTCCTTCAACGTAAGACGGGTGCTGGCACAAAAGTATGTGAAAGCGGGCGCGCCAGATATTATCGCGGACCTCTTCGACATGGGGTCGTCCAAAGATGCGTATGGCGCCTATCATCACGATATGCGGGAGGGACCCAGCGGCGGGATCGGCGTGGAATCAGAGTTTTCCGGCAGCACTCTGGCGTATTGGAAAGGATCCTATTTTGTCTCCGTGCTCGCCTATGACGAATCGCCGGACGCAAAGGCGGCTGTAAAGGCAATTGGTGAACGTCTCGCCCAGGTGATTCATGGCGACAGCACACCGCCGCCAATTGTTCGTTTGTTGCCCGAAAAAGGCCTCGTTAAAAGTCATGTGCATTATTTCCATACGCATGAATGCCTCAATGTGCATTATTTCCTGGCTAACGAGAACCTGTTGGGTCTCACGTCCACGTCAGAAGGCGTTTTGGCGCGCTATCAACAGGATGGGTCTGACCCATACGTCCTGATCTTTGTGCAATATCCCAGTGACGGCGCCGCGCGGAATGCGCAGGATCATTTTATTAAAGGTTATATGCCTGACGCGGACGCCAACGGCATGGTGCGCACGGAAAACGGGCGCTGGACTGGCATTGGTGTTCAGGGTGTATTTTGGATAGGCGTATTTGATGCGGCATCACAACAGGCGTTGGACCGGACATTATCCGAGGTTCTGCGTCACGTGGGAGGAAAATAGACCATGAGCGACTCTCTTACCCGGCGTGATTTTTTCCGTAACAGCGCGGGCGCGGCCATACTATCGGCGGGCGTATCCGCCTTGGCGGAGGCGCAAGCTGCACCGGAGGCGAAAGTGAAGGTTGTGTTGATCCGCGACGCCGATGTCCTGAATGCGGATGAGTCTCCCAATATTGAAGTGTTGCGGAAGATGATGGACGAAGCGGTAAAAACCCTGACCGGACAGCCCGATGCTATGGCCGGATGGAAAAGCCTGATCAAGCCGGAAGACGTCGTGGGGATCAAATCCAATGTGGCGGGTCCGCCGCGTACGCCGCCGGAACTTGAAGAAATAGTGAAGCAGCGCGTATTGGAAGCAGGCGTGGCCCCGGATAACGTGGCCGTGGATGATCGGGGAGTGTTGCGAAATCCCGTGTTTCAGAAAAGCACCGCACTCATCAATATGCGGCCGATGCATACCCATCACTGGTCCGGCGTGGGCAGCCTTATGAAAAATTACCTCATGTTTTCCGACAATCCCCCATCCTGGCATCCGGATTCCTGCGCGAACCTTGCCGGCCTGTTCGATTTACCCATAGTAAAAGGCAAAACCCGGCTCAATGTGCAGATCCTATTGACACCGCTGTTTCATGGCAAGGGTCCTCATCATTACAGCAAGGAATATGTGTGGCCGTACAAGGGACTGGTCGTGAGCGTGGATCCCGTGGCCGCCGATGCGACCGCGTTGCGCATTCTGGAAGCAAAACGCCTCGCGCACTTCGGCAAAAACGAACCCTTCGCCGTATCACCGCACCATGTCCAAATTGCCCAGGATAAGTTTAAGCTGGGCGTGGCAGACCCGGCGCGCATCGAACTGATCAAGCTGGGCTGGGCGGACGGCGTGCTCATTTAACCTGAGAATACCCATGGACGGGCGGAGTCTGTATGTGCCCGGAACCGTATCAGCCTGATTATAGACCGCCGGAAGAGGGTGGCCAGCGCACGGATTTTCAGTCGCTTAAGGCGACGCCTGATCCGGGGTTTGAGTCGTTGCTGAGCGCCGCGGCGGTCGCACCCAAAGCGAAGCCTCCCACCGCAACCGATTTTCAATCCCTTACGGGCAAACATTTGGCGAAAGCACAATACCGGCCACCACGCACGATCACCGATTGGATCATTGACGCCCTTACGCCCTTGATGATCTTCATCATGGTTTATTCCGTCATTTTCTTTCTGCTCGATGTGCGGTATGTGTACACGGAAGTGAATGATGTAGGGCTGCGCTTTGTCGCGTTTTGTTTCATCATGGGCGTGGTGGCGTTGAACCGGCTGATTGCGCGGGACGGTTCGGAAGAGTCCATGTTATATATGGCCGCGCTGGCCTTTGCCATCGGGATGTACACCTTCACGTCCACACGTGCTTATGAAATGGGGTCTGTGGGGCGCAACTTCATGAATGACAACCCTTTTCTGGCCACTATTTTTAACATGGCCATCGTAATCTTTGTCTGGTGGCTGGTAAACCGGTTAACGCACGAATGTTGTGTGGACGAAAACCGCACAGCGGGGGATGAAGGCATTCTTACGGGGGCTGCACGGCGTTTCCAGAACAGGATGCAGCGCAAATCTGAACCTGAACCCAAACCAACGCCCAAACGAAGCGGCGACGAACTTTCCTTTTATCTCGAACCATTTGATCCGGTGGAGGGATACGTTCCCAAAACAACAAAAGAGCCGAAACGCCGTGGCGTGCTAAGCGATCGGCTGCCCAAACAACATCCGGGCATTTCCATTCTGTATTTTTCCGTGCCGGTGATGTTTGTCTTTGCCGTGGGGTTGCGTGTGGTACAACATGGCGGGGAACGGATGGTCATGGCGGGCGCCTTTTACATGGGCGCATACATTGTTACCACATTGATGCTTCTGATGCTGACCAGTTTGGGGGGACTGCGGGAGTTTTTCCGCGCACGCATGGTGGTAATGCCTCGCGGCATCGGCGTGTTTTGGATCACTTTGGGGTTGACCATGATTGCGGTGGTGCTGATCGTGGCCGCGCAGTTGCCCAGGCCTTCCCTCCCGAAAATCGCCTATGTGGATCATCACCAAACCGATTTTTGGTCGCGCGGTTCCACCTTTCAGCTTTCCCAGGTTTCCGCCACGCCCGTGGAACTTTTAGAACAATCCCAGTTCGTGGATCGGGTAGGGAAAGCCGTGTTGATAGTGCTATGCCTGTTTTTTGCATATGCAGGAATAAAAGGCCTGGCGGCCTTTGCCGCGCGCGCCGCCAAACAACGCAACCGGTATCCCCGCTGGGTGATCCGTTTGATGGATACAATAGATAAAACACTTTCCCGGTTGACACGTCTGCCCGCGTTACCCCAGCGGAAGCGGCGGATTCGCATTCAACGCGATATTGCCACCAGCGGGGAGTATAAAAACTCCCTGGGATGGACTGGTTCACGAAAGAAAATGACCCCCGCGGATCATATCGAATATGCGTATGCAGCGCTGTGCGCCCTCGCATACGATCTTGGCGTACCCCGGCAGCCTGGCCAAACCCCCTATGAATTCATCGATTCCTTTCCCAAGGAATTGGACACTCTTCGCGAAGAGGCCATGGAGTTAACACGGCTCTTTGTCCTTGCGGCCTACTCCCCCGAAACACTTGGTGAACGTCCGCTGGATCGCGTGCGGAAATTCTGGACCACCTACGAACGCGTGCGCAACCGGACACTGGCGTAAAGAAGCATTCTCCCCTTTTGGGCTCTCGCAATCAGCTTCGGATTACGGCCTGCACATCCGCCCCCTCTGGCACCGGCTACCCGGACGCGTGCAGGCGCACATTCCGGTTTGTTTCCTGGCCTTCATGCTATGGACCAACGCCCGGCAATGCCATCCAGCCGGATTGGGCAATGAACCCAGGAAAGTGTTCGAAGAATTGAAGCACATTAGCCTCGTGGATGTTGTACTCCCTATCAAGGCCGGGGTCGAAATCCGCAAACGTTGCGTTCCCCTGCCCGGCGAAAGCCAAGTCATTCTGCTGCAAGTGCCCGGAATACATCTCCCCCAACGACTCGAAATTCACACGATGTAGTGGAAACTTCAGGGGATCGATCTAATAATATCAAATACTTACAAAATTAACTGCGGAATTTGGGCTAAACCAACTTCCAGCCTTCCCGATACATCCGTTTAATGAATCGATCCGCCTCCGGCGCATTCGCCGCATGCAGCGTTTCCGGATTCCACTCGAGTTTTTTCCCGGTGCGATAGGCTACATTGCCAAGATGATTCGCCTCGGTAAGCCAACCCGCATACTCGAAATTGCACGTGGTCGGGGCTCCCGTCTTGCAGCCGTGTATCCACTCCAGATGGTGCCCCAGCGATGCGGGAATGAACGGCTCCGGGCGCTGGAAGTCTTTGAAGGTGTCCTCCGGCAGCAACACATGTTTCCCGTAATTCGAAAGAAGCATTCCTTTATCCCCCACAAAGAGCACCCCGTCGCCCCACTTTGGTATGGCGCCTTCCGTCCAGACCGCAGGCTTGTTCTTGCCCTGGTACCATGTCAACTGCACCGGCGGCAGATCGCCGCGCGCCCCATATTCGTACTTCACCTGCATCGAGGCCGGGGCAATTTCCGGATGGACGGGCGGCCCTTGCGCTTCAATCGTCAACGGATAGTTCAGCTTCAATGCCCAGAACGGCAGATCGATCCAGTGACTGCCCAGATCCGACATCGTCCCATTACCGAAATCCCACCACCGGTACCACTTCGGTCCCGGCACGTAGACATTATTAAACGGCCGCATGGGGGCCGGGCCGATCCATAGGTCCCAGTTGAGCCCCGCGGGAATCGAGTCCTCGCCCGCAAGCCGTTCCTGCACAAATACAATGTCCTCCGCTTCCTTCGCATCAGCCTCGCTTGCATGCCAGCCCCACGCCCGTGACACCCAGACATGAACCTCCCGTATCGCGCCAACCGCCCCCGTTTGAATCAGTTCAACCACGCGCCGGTAATTGTCGCCCGCGTGGATTTGCGTGCCCATCTGCGTGGCCACCTTCGCCTTTGCCGCCGCTTCGCGAATGATCCGCGCCTCCCAGATGTTGTGCGTGAGCGGCTTCTCGCAATACACATGTTTTCCAAGCTGCAAGGCCGGCAGCGTCGCGAACGCATGCGAATGCTCACAACAACTCACCACCACCGCATCGAAATCCTTCGCGTGATCATAAAGCTTGCGAAAATCCGTGAACCTCGCCGCATTCGGGGCGCGTTGGGCCGCCGCGTCAATCTTCGGTTCATTCACGTCACATAGCGCAACGACATTTTCACTCGCCACCTCCGTAAAATTGCCCACACCGCGCCCCCCAACACCGATCAAGGCGATATTGAGCCGTTCATTCAAATTCTGCCCCCGCACAATCGCTGGAAAGCCCAACGACACCGCGCCTGCCGCCAATGCGGACCGTTGTAAAAACGAACGCCGCGAAAACTGGTTGGTCTGTTTATCCTTTTTGGAATATCCCCGTGACATAATATTCGTATCCTTCTTAGGCGCTAAAACCGCCCGATAGTGGTCCATGGTTAAGAACCACCGTAGCAATGAGTCACACAGATTGTCAATCCAACACGCTTTTGCCGCGAAATGCCGGTAATTTACTCTGAGCCCACTGCGCTATTGAGAAAAAGAGCCATTTCACAATTGCCTGAACCGATCTCTCTTGCCCATCATTCAGGGCATTTGGATATAATAGACAGCAACGCGTAAAAACCAACGTAGAGGAGATGCTCATGCTGACCGGATACACCTTGCCGCGAACACCGAAGGGAACCTCCAGTTTAACGCCGCCGCCGCCGTGGTATTATGCAGGCATTTGCCTCGCGGTGGAATATGAAGCGGACTCGCAGGCCGTTGCCTCGCTGCTTCCGCCAGGACTGGAATTCGAGTCGGGACGTTGTGCCGTGTATTTCGTGGAATGGCAGTTTTCGAGTGAGCACGATACGGAATATCTTGACCCGGTGCGCAGTCAATACAAGGAGACTTTGTTTCTGATCTCCGCCCGCTACGATGGCGCGCCATGTGCGTTCTGTCCGTTCATTTGGGTGGACCAGGATGTGGCGCTGATGCGCGGCTTGGTCCAAGGCTGGCCGAAGCAGATCGGATCCACCTGGGTAACCCGCGCGTTTGGGTTGCCCTCGAAGGCGTCGCCGGACGTTGGGCCGGGCGGACGATTCGGCGGCACGCTGGCGGCCCGGGATCACCGCTTGGCGGAAGCCGTTGTGACTTTGCGGGAGGAATCCGCTCAATTACCCACGCCCAATTTTGCGCGCGCCATGTTAACCCGCCATTTTCCCGAACTCACCGCCGGAAAGCATGATACGCCCGCCGTGTATGAACTGGTGCAATTGAAATCGCGGGATGTGCATATCGGCCAAATCTGGAAAGGGGAAGCTGAATTGACCGTTTTTGATCACCCCTATTTAGAGCTTCCGCTCTTGCGGCCGCTAAACGTTATCGCAGGGTACCGGTTTTCCTGTGCCATGACCGTGGATGACCTGATTCCACTATGCGATCTGCGGCAGCCCAAGTAAGTCGCACTATAGACAGTAAGGCCCAAAGCCCATGAACTCAAAGAGATTCATGGGCTTTTACGCTCCTATACGGTTGTTTTGATTAAAAAACACCTTGACCCCTTGGTGAAACTATGAAAAAATAGAAATGCAGGATTCGATAACGGTGGCAGGTATAGCAAGTTGAACCATCAACAAAACCGAGGAGATATACACATGTCCAGTCATAAAGTATATACCTCCTGCTTTTATTTGGTTATAGCAGGACTTTCCGTAACGGGTTGGCCGGCCCCCGTTACCTTTAACGACAGCGCTTTATTGAATGCCGTAACAACCCAATGGGAAGCAGCTACGGGATTGCCTTTGAGTGATCCGCCGGAAGATACTGAATTGTCAAATCCTTTGTTTTCGGCACTGAATGCCAGGAATTTAAGTATAGGCGATTTAACAGGATTAGAGGCTTGTTCTTCGCTTACGGAGTTGAATTTGGGACAAAACCAGATTGTAGATCTAAGCCCATTAGCCGGATTGACGAATCTGGTGCATCTGGATGTGGGCTTTGGCTCCGACCCGCTTCAGAATCCGGACGAGTTTGATCCGATGCAGACCGGCACGAATCTAATCAGCGATTTTTCCCCGCTCGCAGGGCTTGTGAACCTGGAATATTTGAACCTGATGGGCAATACAGGAATTACCAGCATTGCCCCCATCAGCACCATGGACAGCCTGACCCAACTCTGGATCGGGTCCAGCCCCCTGACGGATTTTTCACCGCTCTTGGATGTGGCGGACACGCTTATGTTTCTAGGAGACGTCAACTGTGGCTTGCAGCAATCTGATTTGACCATTATCAACAGCCTGACAAATCTCCAGGGGTTGGGTATCATAGTAGAGCCGGCAATCAGCGACATTAGCGGATTAACGGGTCTCAATCTCAGCATTGTACTTGCGCTTATGATGGTTCCGGTGTCGGATATCAGTATCGTGGCCAGTTATACCAACCTGCAAATGCTGCAAATGACCATGACCCAAGTCACCGTGCTGCCGGATCTCTCCGGATTGACGAGCTTGCAAGAAGCGGGATTGGATAGTAACGGCCTGACGGATATCTCAGGATTGGCGGGCCTTACCAGTTTGCAGCAACTGAACCTTCGCAACAACGCGATTACGGACATCAGCGCGCTGGCTACCTGCGGCGCGCCCCGCTATCTTGATCTCGATTATAATCAGCTCACGGATATTCAACCATTGCTGGATAATCCCGGCATTGCCAATATTCAACAGCTTAATATTAGTTTCAACGCCTTTTCTCCAGGAACCCCTTTCTGTGATGAGAATCAACTGGATCAACTTTACACATTGGCTCCTGAAATGCGGATAAGTCAAAACGCAGTCTGTGGTGAAGGGGCGAACCTTACGATAACCGTAAATGGCATCGGAACCACTAGCCCCGAACCCGGGGTTAATTTCGTTCCATTGAATCAGTACACCATGGTCAACGCATTTCCCCTCTCGGAAAGCGGACAGGCCTTTGACCAGTGGACCGGTGATTTAAATTCCACCAATATGAGCGAGTCGATTTATATGGATGGCGATAAATCAATCACGGCGAATTTCGTGCCGGGGGATTGGACCCTCACCATCAACAAGACCGGTGCTTCAGAGGGAGGAACCTGGCCCAATCCCGGTGTCTATTCCTATTTAGATGGGCAAATCAGCAAAGTAAAATTGGATTATAACATCGCCTTCGACGCCTATTTTAACGGATGGTCGGGAGATGCTACGGGGTATGGACCTTCGGTGCAAATCCTGATGGATGGCAACAAGACCGTAACAGCGGATTTTACCACTACCGGATATCAGTTATCCTTGGCGGTCCAGGGGAATGGATATTTCATAAACTTTGAGAATCTGGGGACTTACAAGTATGCCACCGGCGCCACTTTCGATCTGCAGGCGCAATCCATGGATTTCCTCCACCGGTTTGATCATTGGGAAGGCAATATCGGGGTGGGCGCAGATCCCTATAACCCGGTTCTCCCCGTAACGATGGATATGAACCGAACCATTACTGCGGTCTTTGTGGAAGACTCCAGAACCCTAACAATCATTATTGATGGATCAGGCAGCACTGACCCTGAGGGCAGCCCTGCGCCGGGAACCCAACACGCGTATCTTGTAGGACAAAATATATGCATCGACGCCTTGGTAAGCTCCGAAACGGCCTTCGACCATTGGTCCGGCGATATCGGGAGCGCACCGCCTACGCCGTCCAGTGTTTGCGTCATTATGGATCAGGATCGCACCATCACCGCCCATTTTGTTCAAGCAGACTGGGAACTGACATTGCAGGCCACCGGCAACGGCACGACGAACCCGGAACCGGGGGTGTACGGGTATGTCAATGGCGCAGAGGCCCATTTTAGCATTCAACGAATTCCCGGTGGCGACGCCTTTGACCAGTGGACGGGCGATATCGATCCCTCACAACCTACGGATGGTGATTACATGAGTGTTACCATGGATCGCAATCGCACCATAACAGCGAATTTTATTCCCGGTGATTGGGATCTTACCATCGCCACCAACGGCCCGGCAGCGGGAACACATCCAAATCCGGGAACCTATGCCTATTTGGACGGGCGAACCGCCATGGTAAATGCTTTTAACAATACGAACAGCTATTTTGCAGGCTGGACCGGGGATGTTAACGAAGATTCGCCAAACATTACTGTACTGATGGACGAGGATAAATCCATTACGGCCAACTATGCCAGTTCGGGCTACATGTTGACTGTGAACACCGAGGGAGAAGGCTGGACCAGTATCTTTGGCACCCAGTATTTTGCCAGTGGCATGGAACCGGTGGTGATTGCTTCACCGTCTAGCGGATGGATCTTCAGTGAATGGACAGGCGACCTCTCCGCTGGCGCAGATCCCAACAACCCCGAGTTGCCGACACTGATGGACCAGGATCGAAGCCTGACCGCTCACTTTACTTATCAACCCGCCTACTTGATCATCATTATTGAAGGGCAGGGCGCAACGACTCCCGCTGGCGGCCCCGACCCGGGTATTCAATACTCCTATCCGCTTGGTGAGCAAGCCGGGATAAGTGCTGATCTCGGGACAGACGGCTGGGCGTTCAGTCATTGGTCCGGGGATATTGGATCGGCCGACCCCCAAAGCCGGAGGATAACGCTGACCATGGATCAGGACCGCACTATTGTGGCGAATTATATATCGGCGGACTGGACGTTGACCGTGGCCTATACCGGTAATGGCAGTGTCTGGCCTGAATCCGGTTCATACGGTTTTGTTGATGGCGGAGAAGTGGAAATTGTCGCCAATATCCTGATGGGCGGGGATGCCTTTGACCGTTGGGATGGGTTGCCCGAGGACGTGGATGCATATGATCCCGGCCCAAGATTCCAGATACACAGCGATGTAAATGCAACGGCCATATTTGGTCCTGGCGATTACACCCTTACCACCACCGTCACGGGCGGCGGCTCCGCGGAATATGTATCGCATCCTTCCGGGGTATACCAATACATGGCGGGACACTATGCCCACCTGGAAGTGCGTCCCAATTCCAGCACGTACTGGGGAGGCTTCTCCGGCGATTTGAACACCTATGAATACTTTTACAGGCTACTGATGGACGGCAACAAAAATGTAAGCATCAACCTGGGAAGCTCCGGCTATGAATTAACGGTGAATCAAACCGGCGGCGGGCTCACGAATCCATCGGGTGTAGCTCGTTACATGGCCGGCGCAACCCCTGCAATTCACGCCATCGATCAAGGATCCATTCTATTTGATCAGTGGTCAGGCGACTTGCCGCCGGGCATGGATCCCTATGATCCCGATCCGATTGTTTTAGTGGATCAAGACCGAATACTGACGGCGAATTTTGTGCAAGCAAACTGGTATCTGTACATCCAAGTCTCTGGGAATGGCATCACGGATCCCGCACCGGATTTATATTGGTTTCTGGATGGTGATCCATTTGACGTGACCGCCACTCCAGGCGCTGATACGTTGTTTTTGCATTGGCAGGGCAATGTGCCGGAAGGCCAAGATCCAACGTCTCTCACCATTTCCGGAACCATGACTCAGAACCGGGAATTGATTGCAGTATTTGTACCCACTACGGTTTCCGTCCCGGATCTTTCCGGCATGACCCAGGTGGAAGCCGAAGCCGCCCTGGCATTGACGGGCCTGGTGCTGGGCACTGTGACTGAGGAGTACAGCACCACGGTCCCCGAGGGTCAAATCATCTCTCAGGATCCGGCGGCGTCTACCGTTGTGGCGTACGGCAGCGAGGTGTCCATCGTTGTGTCATTGGGAACCTGCTATACCTCGGTGCCCGATCTCACGGGTCTCACTCAGGCCGAGGCTGAGCCCACACTGGCGGCAGCCAACCTAACCCTGGGCCTGGTGGACGAAGAAAACAGCGATATTGTCCCGGAGGGGCAGATTATCCGCCAGCAACCGGTGTCAGGGCTTGTAGTGGTATGCGAGTCAGGCGTTAACATTGTCGTGTCGTTGGGTCCTGCGGAAGCAGCCTGCCATACGGCGGATCAGAATTGCGATACTTTGGTGAATTTATCCGAACTGCTCCGCGTGATTCAGTTTTTCAACTCCGGCGGGTACCATTGCGAGACCGGCACCGAGGACGGGTATGCCCCGGGCTCCGGTGACACGAGTTGCGCCGCCCATGCCAGCGACTACAATCCGCAAGACTGGCAGATCAGTCTCTCCGAACTGCTGCGCCTCATCCAGTTCTTCAACTCTGGTGGCTATCATCCTTGTGAAGGCAGTGAGGACGGCTTCTGCCCCGGACCCGCATAAACCTATAAAAAAATCATTTCCCGTTGGTTTTACCAACCCACGGGAGATTTTTGTTTATAGGGTTGTCATTATCCGTTTGAAAATTCCCTTGGGGGGAATGCATTGACTATAATTCCGGTTTCAGTTTAGAGAAAACCTTGGAGCCTGTGAAATGGTGATGAAACAATTTCGAAGGATAACCTTGGTGGTTATGCTGGGTGCGGCGCTGCTGCTCGAAGGCTGCGCTACGATGGGCGGCACGCAACGCACGGTGATCCGCGCGAAAGACAAAGTGTCCCCCGCGCTGGTGCATATCCGGCCGGTCAAAGAAGTGTACAGCCGGGGCAAGCGCGAAGAGGTCGTGGCCATTGGCAGCGGGTTCATCATTTCGCCCGATGGTTATGTATGCACGAACGAGCATGTGGCGGGCGACACCAAGGCGGTGTATTGCGTGCTGAGCGACAAGAATGAAGTGGAGGCGGCGGTGGTGGGGGTTGATCCCTATACGGATATCGCCATATTGAAATTAACAACGGATCACCGGCTGCCGTACGTGAAACTGGGCGATTCCAGCAAACTGAAAGCCGGGCAGACCGTGATGGCGCTGGGCAGCCCCCACGGTTTGGCGCGCTCGGTCTCCCTGGGTATTGTGAGCATTCCGGATCGTCATTTGGATGAGGGGGACTCCCGCGTATCGCCGTATAACAACTGGATACAGACGGACGCGGCGATTAACCCCGGCAACAGCGGCGGACCGCTTGTGAATCTGCGGGGAGAGGTGGTGGGCGTAAATGCCCGCATGCTGCGGGGCGCGGAGAATGTCGGGTTTGCAATTCCGATCAATGTGGCCAAGGAAGTGGCGGACGCGTTGATCAAAAAAGGGCGGGTGCAGCGAAGCTGGCTCGGCATATCGTTGCAGGAGATGCTGGCAAAAACCAAAGACGCCACACAGGAAGGTGTAATCATCGCGGATGTGGATCCCCTGTCACCGGCGTATGAAGCGAAGGTGCAACCAGGCGATGTATTGATATCGGTGAACAATCATCCCGTGAACGCGCGGTTCGAGGAAGATCTGCCCGCCGTACGGAAGCTTATTGCGGATCTTCCTGTGGGAACGGCGGCCACGCTCATTGTGAAACGGGGAACGGATAAAGTGGCCATTCCGGTGATGACGGAGGAGGGTCCTGAATTCCGGGGAATGGAGCAGGAGTTTTCCGAATGGGCGTTCACGGCTTCGGAGCTGACCCCGGAAATCGTGCGGCGTGCGCAATTGCCGTCGCGCAAAGGCGTGCTGGTGTCCGGCGTGCAGGTGGGCGGCATGGCCGGAAATGCCAAATTGCGGCAGGGCGACATTATTTTGCGCGTGGATGAACAAGAAATCGAGAACCTTCAACAATTCACCCAAACCTACCGGGCGGTGGTGAAAGCGAAAAAACCAATGGTGATGCTGTTTGTCAAACGCGGTGCGCTAACTTTATATGTGCTGGTCAAGCAGGAACTCCCAAGTGAAGGCGAAAACCAGGAGGGCGCCAGTCATGCTGAATAGTATCATTCTCATCGCGGCCTTGTCGTTCGGGGCGAATGACGGTTTCAGCCAAACATTATTGGCTGCCGCATATGATGCCGTTACCCCGGCCATTGGCTTGCTGGAATATTCCTCGGAGGTTACCGATCCCGCCACCGGTGAAACTTCCAAACGGGACGGAAACGCCCTGGCGTTACTTGTTTCCCCGGATGGATTGGTGATGACACATGGGCACATGGTCGTGGAAAACGCCGACCCCTTTAATATCCGTGTCACCTTGGGCCAAGGGGACAATGAGAAGAAATACGACGCCGTATTGCTCAAGAAACCCGATGATATCAACGTGGTGTTCCTTAAGTTGAAGTCGGAAACGCCCCTGAAACTCCCCTATGTGAAATTTTCCCGCCCGAACGGGCTTATGCTCGGCTCGGAGATCGCCCTGTTTGGGCTATTGAGCGAATCAATGGACTTTAACCGCGCCTTTCAGGCGGGCCGCATTGCCTCCATACTGGAGAAGCCACGCACCACCTATTGCCTGGATGACAACGTCCGATTTGGGTTTGTCGGCGGGCCGGTGGTCGATACACAGGGCCGGGTGGTGGGCGTGATCGGCTTTGATCTCAGCCGGCAGGAAGGCGGCGACGTCTATGTTCGCAGCGGGCATCCGCTCATTTTTCAAAGCGAACTTTTTCAGCAGTACATTGATACACCGCCTAAAGAAAAAGGCGATGAAAAAGAAGAGGGAGACGGCTGGCTCGGCGTATTCACCCAGCCGCTGGACGATGATTTTGCGGACTACTGGGGGCTTGAGAAAAACGGCGGTTTGATCATCAGCACGGTTATTCCGGGCTCTCCCGGCGCTGAAGCGGGCCTGCGGACCGGTGATGTGATAATGGATTTCAACGGCACGCCGATTCGGGCAAAGCTCGATCGCGAAGTGGTGGGCTTTACCAAACTGGTGCGCGAAACCGGCCCGGGAAAGGAAGTTACGATCAAACTCTTCCGGGACAAGAAACCGGTGGACATCACCATGAAACTGGGAACGCGGCCGCGCACCTCACAGGATGCCGCCGAATATGAAGACACGGTATTCGGGCTGACGGTTCGGGAGATCACAACGGACATCCGGATCGCTCTGAATCTCTCGGATGACGTGAAGGGCGTGATTGTCCGGCGGGTGAAATCCGGCAGTGCCGCGCAATTGGGTAAAATGCGTCCCGGCGTGATCATTCTGAACTTCGGTGATCATCCCGTGACGAATCTGGACGATTTCAAGGCGGCGGTGCAGAAACTGGCCGAACAGAAACCGGCGGAAATCACCGTGTTCGCCCGCGCGGGATCCGTAACCGGCTTCTTTAGGTTGCAGCCCCGGTGGGATGCGCATGAATAAGAGCCTCCTCCCTGTCATCGCTTATGGATTGTGCCTGGCGTGCCTGGCGTGCGGCGGCGGGTGCAAGCGCACCGCAACGGATACGCTGCTGAAGCAGGCGTTTGCCTTGGGCGAAAAATATCAGTGGCAGGAGGCGATGCCCCTCGTGAAGCAGTTTTTGCTCTCACATCCCGATGACCCCGCCGGACACTTCCTCCTGGGCCGGTGTTATTTGCATAATGCCTCCCCTCACCTTGTGTTGGCCAAGGGAGAGTTTGAGACGGCGCTGGTCCATCTTCAGCAAACACAAGAACATAACGGATTATCGGAAATTTTAACCGCAAACCAACTCGGCGCCGCGATTCACCGTGAATTGGCCCGCACCATGATGCGCTGGTCCCGCGAGGCCATGCAGGCCGGATTTCCTGGCCCCATTATCGAAGAGCCGCTCCGCCATGCGTTGGACGAAGTGAAAAAAGGCCTTGAACTCGATCCCGATTCCAAACCACTCAAGGAAATGGAAGAAACCCTCAAACCATTGCTCGAACACAATTCACATCCCGGAAACGAGAATTCTATCCCCCCTATGCACACCACACCTCAACCTTCCACCCACGATGTGGTGTAATTCCCCATAAGAATTACTCTTTTTCCCGATCCCGCTCTTTTTCCCGGAAGGGAGTCATTGTGATCGAAGCCAGCGCGATACGGGAACCCTCCGCGTCCAATACCCGCCCTTCCATGAAAATGACGCCACGTGTTTTCGCGGCCAGAATGGCCTCGATGACGAATTCTCGGTCATCCGCCGGCAGGGGATGGATATAGCGGATTTCCATAGAGATGGTGACACAAGGGCGCTTCACATAGAGAAACGCGAGGCTCCCGAATGTGGCGTCAAGCGCCGCGGCGATAATCCCTCCCTGCACCCGCCCCATCGAATTGGCGAAGCGTTCCAAGGCGTTCATGGTGCACACCAGGGCGCGGCCAGGCTTGTATGAGAGAAAGCGCACGCCAAGATCCATAATGCTGTTCGAGGGGATGTCCAGCGACATCCCCTCCGGAACCGACTCACGCATCGTGGTCAGAATACTTTCATGTAATGCACTCACCGATACTACTTCCGGTTATTTTTTGGATTCTATCTTCTTGACCCGCGGCGCGGCGATGCGCTCCATCACCGGCATGGGGCCGACGAGCGGGCGCGCATAATTCAGGAATGCCTCGGTGACGCCGTTGCCCTTTTTGTTGATGAAGTTGTCAGGCATGCACCGCGATTTCCGCGCCACCGTGCTCAGCGGCGTGAGGAAATATTCCACTGCGTAATCGCCCACGCGCCGGATAGCCACCGAGCCGTCCAGGCTGTGCCAGATCGCGTATTGCGCGGCCTTTTCACCGACCTCGCGCGCCTCGAATTGATCCACTTCGCTAATGCAGCCCAGGAAACTCCGCTGCATGTAGCCGAGCGTATCCGCCCGTACCCGCTTGATCCGCGTGCCCTTGCTCACCCAGTTACTGAGCAGATCGCCCAGCGCGCCCGTGCCTGAAAGCCGCACATTGCCGTGCGCATCCTTCTCGCCTTTGGTGAACTGTTCGATCACCGGCTTGCCCTTTTCATTCACGATGCCTTCCGACGCCACCACGATGCACCGGCCATACTTATCGTAGGTTTCCCGCACGTCTTCCAGAAACCGCCTTCTGATGAACGGCCGCTCCGGAACATAAATCAAATGCGGACCGTCATCCGGATATTTCTTCGCCAGCGCCGAGGCCGCCGTCAGGAAGCCCGCGTGACGCCCCATCACGATGGCGATGTACACGCCGGGCAGCGAACGGTTGTCCTGATTCGCACCGGCAATCGCCTGCGACACAAACTTCGCGGCCGAGCCATACCCCGGACAGTGATCCGTCACCAGCAGGTCATTATCGATCGTCTTCGGGATATGGATCACCCGCAGATCATATTTCGCCGCTTCCGCCTGCTCATTCACAATCCGGCACGTGTCCGCGCTGTCATTCCCGCCAATGTAAAAGAAATACCGGAAGTTGTACTTCTTACACACCCGGAAAATACGCTTGCAATACTTGACATCCGGCTTGTCACGCGTCGACAACAACGCCGACGACGGCGTCTTCGCCACCGCCTCCAGATTATGCGTCGTTGCCTCGGTTAAATCATAAAACTCTTCATTGACGATGCCTCGAACGCCATGAATGGCGCCATATACGTGAGTAACTTGTGGAAATTTGCGGGACTCTAACACAGCGCCCACGAGACTTTGGTTGATCACCGCTGTGGGACCCCCGCCTTGCGCCACAAGGACTTTTCCTTCCAGTCGCGACATATACTCTCTCCTTATACTTGCAAAATGACTGGGTTGACAGAATTGAAACCGCCTGAGAACCAAGCATGCGTATTATCTCACGAGAACGCTTTTCGTATCAAACCGCCACTGCCGGAGGCGTGGAAAGATTATTATGACTTGGCTCCAAGACTTGCAGTTTAATGAGCTCCGGCTTGTTTAAGATTCTGTTGAGATCGTTGTCCTCCGGCGTATCCTTTATGGCGCGCAGAGCGAAAAAGGAAGCTTTAGCGAAGGACAAAGCCGTGCGAAGCGCATGACGAAGGTGGAAAGCTGAAATGCGGAACAGTTAAATGCGAAACAGGGAATGTGAAACGGCATGTGGGATAAAAAATCAAGGGCCGGGAGGGTATTCCCGGACCCTGGGGAATCTTTGGTTTAGATCAGCTTCCGGTGCCGGAGGAGATTTGCTGGACCATGGAGACGATGGGATAGAAGAGGGAAATAAAGAGCGCGGCGACGGCTCCGCCGATGATGACGGTAAAGATGGGCTGGAGCACTTCAGCCATGCTGTTGACGGCGATGCGGACTTCTTCTTCGTAGATGTCGGCGATCTGTTCGGCAATGGCGTCGACGCGGCCGGATTCTTCGCCGGTGACAAGCATGTCGGTGACAACGGGCGGAATGACGTCGGCGTTGGCGCGGAGGGGTTCTTCCATGCCGCCGCCCTGTTCGATGGAGTCGCGTACGGATTGGAGGCTCTCGGAGACGGCGCGGTTGTGGATGGCGCGGCGGGTGAGGTTGAGGGTGGCCATCATGGAGAGGCCGCTTCTCAGGAGCATGGACATGGTGCGGCTGAGTTCGACCATGGCGTTTTTATGGATGATTTTTCCCATAATAGGGATTTTGATCTTAATGCGGTCGGCGAGCAGACGGCGGGATTCATTTCGCACAAACCAGTATTTATAGATAAGCCACAGCGCGATGATGACGATAACAGGGGTCCACCACCACTGGCTGAAGCCATTTGCGCACCAAAGGAACCATTGGGTTCCCGCGGGAATGGTGATGTTCTGTTGCCGGAACATTTCCTCGAATTCGGGTACGACGAAGCGGGTGATGATGAGCATGACGGCGATGCACGCGACGACGAGGATAAGGGGATAGAGCATGGCCCCGCGCACGCGTTTACGGAGCATCTCGCGTTCCGCGCGGTAGTCGACAAGGCGTTTCAATACGGGGACAAGATTGCCGCTGGCCTCGCTTGCCTTGATGAGATTGACAAAGACGTCGTCGAAATAGCGGGGAAGACGGTCGAAGCATTGCCAGAGTGCATTTCCTCCTTCGAGGTATTGCGCGATGTCGGCGATGAGCGCGCGGGTCTGCGGATTGGATCCGCGCTGCGCGAGGGTTTTGAGGGATTTTAAGATGGTGGTGCCGGCTTCGAGGAGCATAATCAATTGCCGGAGGAAGAGGGTGATTTCGGATTCGGGGACTCTTCCACGCCAGAGCACGGGCCATTTGGAGGCTGCGGCGGCTTCGCCGTTCCGGACGATGATTTCTTCGGCGCCGGTGGCGGCTGCGGCATCCACCACGGTGGTGGTTTTTTTCTTCAGCGTTCTGCGGGGGCGGTTTGAGCCGCCGGTGGTGTCGGCATTGCTGACCATAGGATTCCTTCCTCCTCAGCTTGACGCATCAGGCGCCGGAAGCGCCTTGTTGTGTATTCCAATAGACCAGTTGATATCCGTTGCAGTCGGGGGTAAAGAGGGCCACGGCTTCGGCGTGTGCCTTGGCGAGGGGCCGTTCATTCTTTCCTTCGATGGCGCAAAAGACCGCCTCGCAGGATAAGCGGAAGCACCGGGATTCAAACGCAAGGGCCGCGGGGAGTGCGGCGGGGTCGTTCGGGTCCGGTTTGTAGTTGAAGGTGGCAGGGTCTTTTCCGGCGGCGGTTCCGAGGGTGGCCAGGGATGAGAAGGGGCGCCGGTTTTCAAACGTCCGCACGGTTTCGACGGGCAGGTCGACAATAGCGGCGAGCACTTCGACGGGTGCGGCATTGATATTGAGAAATCCCGCAGGCGCGGCATGGTCCGCCACGGTGAAGGTAGTAATAAAAGCGGGATTGACGGCGGCGAATTGTTCGGGGGTGAGGAGATTCCTGGAGCGCAGGTCTTCGATGGAGACGAACCACTGTTGTTCGGGGAGCCCTTCGGGTCTTGCGCCGCCGCGCGGGAGGCTGCCGGTGATATTTCGGGCGGTTGTGCCGTCGACGTTCAGAATGGCCTGGAGCACGCTGGCCGGAGCATGGTTCAAGTTGATTTTTCCGCTTTCATCGGTGATAGAGACGGTCGCGACAAGTGTGCGGTTTTCCTGGGTGTCCAGGGCGAGTCCTTCGGGACCGCGTATGGCCTTATATGTGTTTAAGGGATACGTGAGGGGCTTTGTCATGGCCTGGGTGAGTTGTTTTTCAAGAAGCGCGCGCTGGAGATCGCCGAGAGCGGCTTCAATGCCCGCAACGGCGGCGTTTTGAGTGCGGGTTTCGTTGACGGTCATGTTGGCCTGATCAATTTCGATGTTCATATGGCGGACATAGACCATGCCGAGGACAGTGAACAGCCCGAGCATGGAGATGGCGATAAGGAGTGCCGCCCCGCGTTTTGTTCTATGTTGGAGCACGTAGTTCATTGTACATGGATCCCAAAGACGGCTTTTCGGGCGATTTGTTCCCAGGGCCGGTCCGGATGGCTGAGGGTAAGGCTAACGCGCACGGCGCGGGGCAATTCGGGCCGGTTCCACCGGGTCTGCCATGCGGTTCCGTCGTTATATTCCACGCGGAAAGCGAGAACACCTTCGGCCACAACCTGCTTGGCGCCGTTGGGGGGCTGCGATGAAAAAGCGCCAAGAGTGCGCACGAGCGCGGGAATTTTTGCAGAGCGGTCGACATGGTACATAACGCAGGCGCGCTCGTTATGACCGGAATGCGGATTCACAAATTCAATGGGAAGGACCATGGAATCGTCTTCGAGGCGCTGGAAAGCGCGCTCTTTTTCTTTTCCCGTGCCTCTTGGGTTCAGGGGAACGTCCTGGCTTCGTGTTTCACCAGACACGGAGACGCCGGAAAGTTTCATGGAGACAATCTGGCCAAAATCCCGGTCGAGTTGTGCAAAAATACGTTCGGCGTTCGTGGTCATGTCGAGACGGAGGGCCGTCACACGCCACTGATCGGTGACATTGAAAAAGACGCTGATGCCGATACCGGAGACGACAGAGAGAAGCGCCAACACGACGAGAAGTTCAAGCAGGGTGAATCCGGTGCGCTTCATGGATTGGACCCTCCGTCAGGAAGTTGAAAGCGGGGCAGCGCGGAAGTAAGCGCGAGCATCTTGGGACGTCCGGCTTCCGCCCAGTGGACGACGAGGGTCACCTCGCAATAGGCGGAATTTAACGCAGGAAAGCGGCCCTGAGCAGTCCACCGAAAATTGTTATAGAGGGTTTCTTCCCGGTTGAAGGCGTTTTGGTTGAGGGGCATGACCGAGGGCAGGCCGAGGGTATTGGTCCGCGAATCCTTGCTCTCCCCGGCAGTGATGGAGAAGGGATCCATGGTTGGGGTTTGCGGAATATTCCAGTGGAATTGTGCGGGACTGCGGAGGATCGTATTGAGTTGTTCTTCTGCAAGCCTCGCGGCGATGGTGCGGTTTCGCGCGGTGCGCGCGAGATCCATGCTGGACATGTACATGGAAACAAAGACGGTTCCCGCGATACTGATCACGGCCAGGGCAACAATGATTTCGACGAGCGAGAAACCGCGTCCTCTCACCTTATGGCGGGACCTGCCGCACACCGTCATAGCGTTTCGTTCCTTCACAACGGGTTGAAGACATGCGGAACACCGCCGCCGAATCCCAGGCCGGCTAACCTTCCGCGCCTGTTATCGTAACCATACAATCAAAGGCTTGTCAATACGTTTGTTGGGGGAGGGGATGGCCAGGGGAAACGAGGGGGCGCCTAAAGTGACAACGGGAAAAAGGAAACCGGTACCAGTGTCAATAGCGATATCGATGCTGATTTCGATGCCGGGCTGTGTTCTAGGAGAGAATCCGGAGAGCGGGGGGATTTTAGGCACGAATATTTTGAGGTTGTGTATACGGGTGCAGGGCGTTTATCGTATATACACTGTAAACGAAGCAGAATAAGGAGACGAGTGATGAGGGCATGGATGGTTTTTCTGATGCTGTGTGCGGTGTTGTGTTGGTGGGGGGCGGCGTCGGAGCCGGTGGCGCAGTGGTCATATGGTGGATTGGACGGGGTGTCGGTTTCGCCGTGTGTAGCGGACGTGGTGGAAGCGCCGGGCCTGGAAACAATCGCCGCAGGGGGGGATACGGGGGTGGTTCAATGTCTGGGTGCAACCGGAGCGGCGGTATGGGAATCGAAAACGCCGCTGGCGGGGCGCATTGTAACGCCTCCGGCGGTGAGCGGGATTTTACCGGCGGGCAAGCGTGCGGTGGCGGTGGCGTCGGAAGGAGGTCTCGTGAGCTGTATTGATGCGACGTCGGGGGTGGAGTTGTGGCGGCATGATGCGGGTGCGCCATGCACAGGCCTGGCATGGTCGGATTTGAACGGTGATAAGGGGGATGAGTTGGTTGTATTTACCCGCACTAAAGGAATTTTGGCGCTTTCCCCCAGCCATACGGAAGTGTGGGCTTTTTCAGAAGAAGAACTGGGCCGTCCGTTGACGCTGGCAGGTCCCGGGGCGATATTTGACGTGGATGAGGATCAGTGGATGGAGGTGTTTGCGGCGGATGCGCAAGAAGCATTTTGTGTGGATTCCAAGGGGGGATTACGGTGGAAAACGAAATCGGAGATTCCATTAACGGGCTCACTGGCGGTGGCCGGACCCGATCAAGAGGGTATTCCAAAGCTTTATTGCGCGGGGAAAGGCGCGCTATTGGCGATTGACGCTGGCATCGGGGACGTGTTGTGGCAATGCCCGCTGGATGCTCTGGGTTCGGAGGCTTTCCCATACATCGTATTGGGAGATCTTGATCGGGACAATGCCCCGGACATTGTGGTGGGGGTTCCCGGCGCGGGCATGATGGCAGTGGGATCCGACGGGAAAGTGTTGTGGACCTACAAAGGAGAAGGCGGGATAACTTCATCCCCCATCCTGGCGGATGTTGACGCCGACACGACGGTAGAGGTGGTTGCGGGTTGTGCCGGCAACCGGATTGCAGTGATTTCAAACGCGGGAGAGATCAAGGCATCCTGGCAGGTGCAAAGCGTGGTTCAACATGCCCCGCTGGTGGCGGATATTAAAGGCGATGGCCACGCATCCTTGCTTTATGTGGATACGGAAATCCGTTGCGCGACTCTGGGGAGCGCGTACGTAAAACCCTTCATGCCCTGGCCGATGGAAGGGGCTTCAATGAGCGGGATCCATGCCATTCGCATCTTGTCGGAGAGTGAATCCTCCATCATAGAAGATACCCGGGCACTGCTTGACGGTGGAAGCTTTGAAGAACAGGACGGCGCTCTGCCCAAGGGATGGACTTTGGAGCAGGCGGACACGTCAGTGTGCACGCTGGATACTCAAACCAAACTGGCAGGCACAAGTTCGGTGAGTATTAAACCTGCCACTGACTCTGTCGTATTGGTATCAACCTTGATTCCCATTCCTTCCGAGTTGAATGCCATTTCCGCAAGCGTCATGAGCACAGGGGCCGGAGCCGCGGGGGCCACCATCCGGTGGATGGGCAAACAGGGCCTTTTGCGGGAAGACACGCTTCAGGAACGCCCGGACACAGGCACCGGCTGGAAGCGATTTATATTGAACAGCACGCGAACTCCGCTGGGGGCGCATCACGTATGTTTTGCCTTGATCAGCAAAGACGGCGGCGGGGAAGGCGCGCACTGGGACGAGGCGCAGATCACGGGAACGTTTCGGCTGATCCCGCAGGTGTTTGTGGCGGTGAATCAAATTGGTTATGAATTGAACGGCCCGAAACAATTCACGGCATGGAGCAATTTCAAGGCGGCTTCGGTAAAGTTTGAATTGACGAGCGGTGAAAAAACGTATAAGGGCATTTTGACCGGCGGGACGAGAATCGTGGGCGCCTATGCCAGCGATTGGGGCTATTATTATTGGCGCGGGGATTTCTCGAACTTTGATGAAACGGGCGCCTGCACCATCAAAGTGATTATGGATACCGTCACGGCGCAAAGCGTTCCTTTTGCAGTCGAATCGGATTTGCTGTGGACAGCCACCCTTCCCCTGGCCCTAACCTGCTTTAAATACCATCGTTGCGGGGAGAATGTGCCCGGCGGGCATTTGGCCTGTCATCTGGATGATGCGCTCGAAGGGCAATCGCTGACCGGAGGGTGGCATGATGGTGTAGAGTATAGCAAGCGGCATATGGCCGCTTATGTGCTTGAATTGGCGACGGCCTTCAACATCGTTCGCCATAAACTGGGAATACAGTTTATCACTCCCCTTGGCAAAGATTTTCTTGGCGAGGTGTGTTGGGGGGCGGATTTGGTGCTGCGTTCCATCAAACAGGATGGCAGCGCGTATCCCGATCTGGTGAGCGCTCCGGGATATTGGGGGCCTCCGGAGAAAGAAACGGATAATCAACCGGACACGGGGGATGAACGGAAACCGGATCCGAATGGCACGGGCGATTCCTCGGTGCATGCCGCCGCGCTGGCGCGTGTGGCGCGGGTCGCGCTGGGCAATCCGGCATATGCCGAAGCGGCAGGGCGCGCGTTGCAGTGGGCGATTGGTCAGAATCTTCGGGGCCCGATGCAGTTTGCGGCGGCCACGGATCTCTATTTGGCCACACAACAGGACATGTATGCACAGCTTGCTCCGACGTTAATCCCCGTGCCGGACCCGGCGTATAGCGAAAATATTCAGGATTACGACGCGGAATTTGAACCGATTGAGCCGCCTTCTTTCAAGCTGGCGGTGATGCTGCGGGAGCAGGCCGGAGTGCTGTTAACACAAGCGGACAATCCCTTTGGCGTATTTATGCCGCCGCGGGAGGGCAGGGTGAATCTGTTTGACACGCCCGCGGACGCTTCGGGGGCGCGGATCGGAAACACGAAAAAGGTTCTGGAAGCGGCGGTGCTGGTGGCACAAGCCTACCGCTTTAATCCGCTGCCGGAATACAAGCAGTTCATCATCAATCAGTTCAATTGGATTCTGGGTAATAATCCTGAGAGCATCAGTCTGATGGAAGGCGCGGGGAAAACCTTCCTGCCCAGTTATTATCACCCCTATGAAACGGCGGGATTGGCGCGCGGGGCGGTGCCCGGCGGCATCGCCAATGGTTTTACAGGGCAAGGGCCAGGGGATGACCGGCCTTTTGTTGATATGAGCGGCGCGGAGAAGCCGGATGCGGTAACCAACGGGATTGATCTGGGCAACACTTTGCTCTACATTAAGGCGCTCTGCCATCTAAAAAGAAATATAGCGCTTGAACAATGATACGCCATGTCTTGAATGCTATTGAATGTCAAACACGCGGCGGTGTGCTGGCCATTGCCACCTGTTTCGTGGTGGTGTGTTGCGCCGCCGCCGGAGACCCCCTGTCGAAATGGGTCTTTGATGCATCGTCCAATCTATATGCACCGCCGCTCACGGTGGACGTTCATCCGGCGCCTGGGCTTGAAATGATCATCAGCGATAGTGAAGCCAAGCGCCTGCGGTGTCTCGATGCGAAGGGAAATGAACTCTGGGCGTATGATGGGCATTGGACGAAGCGGCTTATTTCCGCCGCCGCACTGGATACTTCTTCGGGGTTGCTTGTGGTGGGCAATGCGGATGGGCGGTTGTGCTGCATCGAGGCGCGCACCGGCGCCGAACGCTGGCAAAAAGAAATTGGCCCCGTGGAATGGGGCGGCGCCCTATGGGCGGATATCGATGGCGATGGCGCGGCGGAAATCCTGCTCGGTACGGAGGATCGGGGCGTTATCGCATTGGAGGCGGACGGAACCATCTGCTGGCATACAAAGGGCAGTGATCCGAATCGCCCGTGGTCCGTGCGCTGCCCATTGGCCGCGGCGGACATCAATAATGATCAAAAAGCGGAAATTTTCGGCTGTGGCACGTGGGGGCCGTTCTGTCTTAACGGCGATGGCAGCCTTCGCTGGGAACAGTGCATCGGAGACGATTTCACGAGTGCGCCAGTGTTAATTCATGTCGATGCGGAATGGCGGCTCTATTGCAGTTCACGAAATGACGGGCTGCTTTGGGCGTTTGACGCCACCACCGGAAACCCAAAGTGGTCAAAACCTTTGTTTGGAAACGTGGATGCATATTCGGGCGGCGCGATTGCGGCGGGGGATATCAACCAGGATGGCTTTCCGGAGATTGTAGCGGGGGATCTGTCGGGCCATCTTCATGTTTTTGCCGAAGATGGGACGCTGTTATGGGTGTTTTCCGCGCAACAGGCGGCGCATATCAGTGCGACGCTCGGTGACGTGGATGGGGATGGGCAAATTGAAGTATTGGCGGCATGCGGGGACCATCATGTGTATTGTTTGAACGCCCTGGGGGAATTGAAATGGAAATTTGCGGCGGAGTTGCGCCTGATTTTCCCGCCTACGCTTGCTGATGTTGATCAAGACGGTAAAACGGATATTTTATTCGGCGGAAGCGATCATAAGCTCCGCTGTCTGACGCTGGGCGGACGTTATCGGCCCGAATTGTTCCCCTGGCCGTCGCGGCGGCTGAATCCGGCGCAAAATGCGGCCAAGAATGCCGCGGCACAGGTCCGGTATGTCTCGGTGATGCATACATTGTTCGTGGATGGTGATTTTGAAGTGGACAAGACGGCGGAAAGCCTCGCGCCCTGTCCGGAAGGCTCCGCGCTGTTGGCACAGCGGAAGATACTGCCCAAAGGATGGTTGTTGGAGCCTCAAAACGATAAATGCGGGTTGGATGATGCCGTGGCGTTTACGGGAAAGCGCTCGATGCGCCTGCTAGGGCCGGTAACGCTCTGCACGAAGCCCATCGTGCTGGAAACCGGGCTGAAAGAGGTTATGGTATCTCTTCATGCCAAGAGCGAAGGTGCGATACGGGGTTATGTCGAATGGATGGATACTCAAGGTAAAATTTGTACGTCTCCGAGCAATCTCTCGTCAGTCTCTTCCGAAAATGGGTGGCTGAAGTATCGTCAGGAGCATTTGGTTCCGCCTGCAGGCGTGCGGTGGATGCAGGTGGCGTGTTCGATAGAGGATAGGCAAACCACATGGGTGGATGGAGTTGAAATACAGGGTGTTTTTAATGAAATTCGAGAAGCGCGGGCGCTGGTGAATCAGGTGGGCTATGATGTGGGTGCGCCGAAATATTTTACGGTACAGGGTAATTGGAAAGCGGCATCGGCACGCTTCGTTCTGGTGCGTTCTGATCAAGGCGAGGCGTTTCAAGGCAATTTGAACTATGCAGGGCGTATTCAGGGTTGCTATGGACAAGACTGGGGCTATGAGTACTGGCGGGGCGATTTCTCCGCATTCGATGAACCGGGGAACTATCGGATTCATATCCTTCTGGATGATTTTGAGGATCTTTCCTGGCCCTTTGAGATAGGAAAAGATCTTTTGTGGGAGCGGACGGCGCGGCCCGCCTACCGATTCTTCTATTACCAACGCTGCGGTATGGAAATACCGGGGTTTCATAAGGCGTGTCATTTGGACGATGCCATCGGCCCGGACAAACAGCAGTACGATCTCTGGGGGGGCTGGCACGATGCGGGCGATTACAACACGTATCACAATGCGCCCTACGTCTACGGCTTGGCCAGGGCCTATGGAATTCAGCAGAAGCGGTTTGACATTCAGGATGAAGACCATAACGGGGTGAGTGATTTTCTCGATGAAATTATCTGGGGCGGGGAACATGCTCGACGGATGATAGCGCCGGACGGTTCTGCCTATGGTGGCATTACCTCCGGCTATGGGTATTGGGGGCCGCCGGAACTCGAAACCGACAATAAACCCGGCACAGGCGATGAGCGGCCTGTGGGCGACCCCGCCACAGGACATGACCCCGGCAGGCATACTGCTGCGCTGGCCCGAATTGCGGCGTTGGCGCCGGATTCCAAGCCCTGGATAGAACCCGCGGATCGCAGCCTGCGATGGTCTTTGGAACATAACCAGCGGGGCGTGCCACAGTTCAGCGCCGCCATTGATCTCTACTGCGCCACCCATGACGAAAAATATGCCGTGCTCGCCAGAGAACTATTCCCGGGAATTGGGGCGGCGCCTGATGTGGTGGATGCCGTCAAGCGTTTCGACGAAACTTTCCATGAAGATCATGCCGAAGCCCTCCGCACAGCCGTGATCGCCCATGCGGAAGAAATCCTGCCGTTGGCGGAGAATCCGTTTGGCGTGTATACCTTTGGTCCGAAGGACCGCCCGAACTTTTTTGGCACCCCCGCAGGATCAGGTGGCTGGCACGTGGGTACCAGCAGCCGTTTGATGGAAGCCGCCAATTTCGCCTCCCTCGCGCATCAATATGCCCCCAATCCCCGTTATCTGAAATTTATCTACGATCAGTTCAACTGGACGCTTGGCACGAATCCCTTCGATATCAGCCTGATGGAAGGCCAGGGCAGCGCCTTTCCACCCACGTATCATCAACGGCTCACGTTTGGCGGCCTGAAACGCGGCGCGGTGCCCGGAAGCGTGGTGAACGGGATCACATGGCGCGCACAGGGTGATGATCGCCCCTTCTTCGACATGAGCGGCGTGGACATCCCCATCTGTGAGTCCAACGAGGTATGGCTCCCGCACAATATGAATTATCTGAATGCACTCGCGAATTTATACCGGGGTCAGTGAATAGGTTTTTTCCCTTAAAAAATGCTACACTTGCGCGGAAGTGTTCACATCCAGGAATATCCTAATAGGAGAACGATGCCATGGCGTATGAAAATGTATTGGTTGAAGTTGCGGAACACTATGCGTTAATCACCTTGAACCGTCCGAAGGCGAATGCATTGTCGCTGGGACTGGTTCAGGAATTGCGTGCTGCGGTATTGGAGGCGGAAGCCAATCCAGCCGTTCGCGTGATTCTGATTACAGGCGGCACGGGCAAGTTTTTTGCGGCGGGGGCGGACATCCCCACCATTGCAGCCTCGCTGGACGATCCGATGGCGGAGGGACGGCTGTTGGCGGAAGGGTTGAAGACAATGAACACCATTGCCGCCTGTGATAAGCCGGTAGTAGCGGTAGTAAACGGCATGGCATTGGGCGGCGGCTGCGAATTGTGCCTGGCGTGCCATATGCGGATCGCCTCGACACAAGCGTCCTTTGGTCAGCCGGAAATCAATCTGGGCATTATTCCGGGTTGGGGCGGCATGCACCGTCTGCCAAGGTTGATCGGCGATTCGCGGGCGCATGACTGGCTCATGACGGCGCGCACCATTTCGGCGGAGGAAGCGCTTCAGGCGGGGTTGGTGTGCCAGGTGGTGGCACCGGAAGATTTATTGAATAAGGCGAAGGAATTGGCGGCCACGCTGGCGGCGAAACCACCAGTGGCGATGCGCGAAACAATACGCGTACTGCGTGAGCGCGCGCTGCATCCGGATCAGGGCGCGGCGTTGGAAAAAGCAGGATTCGAAATCGCGGCCACGAGCAAGGACGCCAAAGAAGGCATTAGCGCGTTCCTGGAGAAGCGTCCCGCACAATTCACGGGTGAATGATGCGAAGCATTGGATGGGTCACATTGGCCTTCGTGCTGGCGTGCAGCCTGGCGGAAGCCTTTGAAGCAGGCGCGGCGAAAGTGGACATTACCGCGCCGGTCGGCACGCCCTTGAACGGCTACGGCGACCGCATGGGCCGCAGTTCCATAGCGGTACACGATCCGTTATGGGCGCGTGCTTTATATTTGGACGATGGTCAGACCAAACTTTTCCTGGTAAGCCTTGATCTTTGCGCCATCAATCCGGAACTGCGGAACCGTGTGTTGGAGATTGCACCCGGTATTGTGCCACACGACAACATCATTTTAGCCGCCACGCACACGCACAGCGGCCAAGGCGCAATGTGTAAAAGTCTACCGATACGCGCAGTATCGGGCCGGTTCATTCCGGAGGTGCTGGAATCCACGGCGCAGGGGATTGTCAAGGCCATGACATCCGCCTATGACAATCGAAAACGAGGCGCCATCGGGTACGGTGTAGGCCGTCAAGACAGCCTATCAGCGAACCGGCGCGAGCCTGGAGGGCCGATCGACGAACAAATCGGCGTGATTTTGGTCACCGATGCCGACGGAAACACCATGTCGGTGGTCACCAACTTTGCCGGCCATCCCACCTCCGTTCCGGACAGCGATCAGTATTCCTTTTCCGCGGATTACGTGGGGTATTATTACGATGAAATGGAGAAAAATTCCTCCCCCGGATGCGTGGCCATGTTTCTGAACGGCGCGGAAGGCAATCAGACCATCGGCAATCCTGAGAGCAAGGAGGGCTGGGCCCGCACGGAATCGGTGGGCCGGTTGTTGGCCGCGCGTGTGAAAGAAATTATGGGCGGGATTGCCTGCGGGGAAGCGGCGTTGCGGTTGTCGCGCAACACGCCTGCGCTTCCGCGCACCCTCGCCTCGGCATTCCAGCCCGCTTCCACGATAGTGCAGACACTGGAAATCAATGATTTGCTGGTAGCGTTTTTCCCGGGCGAGGCATGTGTGGAACTGGCGCTGGAATTGCGGGATCGCGCGCAGGCCCGGGGCTATACGGAACAATTTTCCGTGGGTTTAGCCAATGATTACCTTATGTATTTTATTCCCCGGAAGTTTTATGCTCAGGCCACTTATGAATCCGCCATGAACTTTTTCGGGCCGGGGATTGAGGACTGGTTTTACCGGGAATTCGGCAAGCTTATGACGCGCGGCACGCCGGACCCTGAATTCAATCCAGGACCAGCCGTGTCGCCTGAGCAAATTGCAGGAGGGCTGCATCTTGTGCTTCAGGGCAGTCCGTACGCCATGGGCTTGCAGCGGGGGAAGGCGTTTGGCGATGACCTCCGCGCACGGTACCAGCGGCGCGTGGTGACGCCGGTGCAGTCGGGCGCATGGCAGCCAGAGACAGGGATGTGGTCATATTGGCCGTCCTTTCTGGATCCCCTGCCGCTGGCGTTGCCGGTGATGGCCATGGCCGCCCGGCCGATGCTCGAAGGGGTTCCCGAATCATTAATCTTAGAGATGGAAGGCCTTGCGGAAGGCGCAGGACTCCCCTTTGATGCGGTATGGCTGCTGCAAAACGCAGGACGCCTGGAATCACTCGATAACAAGGACGCCCTGTTTAACACGCCGCTGTGCACATTTTTCGCGGCGGCGGGCGATAGAGCGGGAGCGGATGATCTGCTGGTGGGCCGGAATCTCGATTGGGCCGATCCGGAACAACCCGTGGTTATTGAAATGCACCCGGATCAGGGGCATGGGTTCGTACAGGCGGGATTTGGGTGGAATACAGGCGTTTTCACCGGCATGAACGATGCGGGACTGGTGCTTTGCATGGAACAGGCCGCCGCCCTGCCGGAGAAAGAACTGAAAGGCGCCGCCATTGAACTGCTGCTTCGGGAATTGCTTCAAACCATGGACGATCCCGACCAGGTGGTGGAGTTTTTGCGCGCGCGCAATCGTTTTCCCGGATGCCATGTGTTGGTGGCCGGCATAAAGAATATTCCGCCGCCTGCCGCAAGCAACGGAAAAAACGGGCTCAAGAAAAATGGCGTGAAAAACGGCCTCATGACGGATCCCGCCCCACTCATGGGCGGACCTCGCGCCTATGTAGTGGAGTTTGGGGCTCAAATCACGGTGCGGGAACCGGTGGAGGGATTATTGCTGGGTTCAGTACCAGAGGCGGCGGACGTTGCGCCGGATAGCAAAACGCGGTACACGCGCGTATTGAATCTGCTCCAGTACGAACGCATCATCGGCCCGAAGGAAATCAAGAAGACCCTGGCGGATGCCGAAGAAGGTCAGGCGCCGTCCGCCTGTATCTGGAATACCTGCACGCGGCATAGCGTGGTGTTTGAACCGAAGAACCGCACCATGCATGTGGCATTTCCGGATCCTTCAGGAGTGCCAGGCGCTTATACCACCTTCTCCCTGAACGCGGGAGGCCGGCCATGAGCGATGTAGTGCGGGTATTCAACCGGTCCACGACCTTTGGCGGGCGCCGCCGCCGCTGGCGGGCCGTGCGCCGTACGACACTGATTATCCTTGGGGTGATTGTGCTTTGGGCCTGGTGGGTCACCCGTGACCGTTTCCCCATGGGGCAGCTTATCCCGGCACAGCAAGCCTATGAATGCTGCATTGGCGATCCGCTGGGCAAGCGGACAACGCTGGCGCAATCGCAACTTTGGAGTCTGGCGCCCAAGGAGGCGGCGCTCGCAAAAGTTCCAGAATTGCTCGCAAATAATTTTGGATTGCCGGAATGGGTATTGAATAACCTGGTGTACGGCCTATGTCATGTTTCCGGCAATGATCTGCGGGAATTCCGCGATCCCCTGTTAGTAACGCGCATGAGCCGGATCGGATGCCTATTGGAAAAACTGCACCATTTCATCGGGGGGATTGAACAGGATTGCGCGGGCGGTCTCAATTTGCGGGTAGTGCCCGCCGCAAACCTCTTTTATGCGGTGCGGGGGCGGGTATTGCTGCTGAGTCCATCACGTGACGCTTTGATCCATGCCTTGACGCTTACAGCCAAACAGGCCATTGGACGGGAATCCCTTGCGAAGCTTGTGCACGAAATGGGTTCCGAGGGACTCTCGGCGCGGATCAACTTCCGGGAAAGCGATCCTTTGGGGGATGTTTTCGAGAGCGCCCGCATCGATCTTCAGGTCCGAGCCGAAAATGTCCGCCTGGTTTGTCAGAACTCGTTGCGTCCTGCCTGGAAAGAACGTTTCGCCGCATTGTTGGAGGCCGCATCACCTCAATCCCTGCAACAACCTCCTGAGGGATACCTTATGGTGTCCGCCAATTTTGGGAAATCCATCACCGAGGTCTGGGCGGGAATTCAACAGGCCCTGGGCGATATGTTCCCAAACGAATTATTGGCGCCGGTATCGGCCAAGCCGGAATTGACTATTCTCGCGGAATGCGCAAAAGTACTGGGGCCAGGGTTCTGTTTAAGCTGGGTGGGTGTTGATCAGAATGAAATGCTGCCGGCGCCGGAACTTGCCGGGGTTTTCGACACCAACGTTGAGCAAGCACGCGCGCTGCTCGCCACAATTCCCGCACCTCCGGAAGGGACCCCCCCATGGGCGTCGTATCCACGGTATGACGCCGCAAGCGGTATTGCCTTTTTGCCGTTGATCGGCGGACCTTCCATGCAACCTTCCATGGCCATCCACGGCAATGGCCTCATGGCCAGCAGCAGCAGAACGGTATTAGAGAATTTGCTGGCACAACCCACGGGTGTTGAAACGCTGCCACAACCGGGAAATCTTTTTATTCGTCTCAACCCCGCTCCCGCCTGGCAATGCCTGGTGGAAACAGCGATGCCATTCGTCGAGTTCGGGCTGGTGCGCGGTTATACACCGGAGACGTTTAAACAGTTCGCGGATTCCTGGTCGGCCACTTTCCAGCGCTTCAATAAAGTTTCAGTACTGGCTGCCCATAACAACGGAACCATCAGCGCGGAATTGGAGGTGGCGTTTAAATAAACAGATTGACGTTTCCCTCATCCGCCTTGCCAAGATAATAGCCGGCGCCGGCCACTTCCACGCCATCAATCAGTTCTTCGCGCTTAATACCCATCACATCCATGGACATGGCGCACGCCACCAGTTTTACACCGGCGTTTTGCGCGGATTGGATCAATTCAGGCAATGAAGCCACGTTTTTGGATTTCATCACATACTTCATCATCCGGGTGCCCATGCCCATCATGTTCATTTTCGATAACATCAATTTCTGAGGGCCTCTGGGCATCATCATGCCGAACATCCGGTCGAGCAGGCCTTTTTTTACCGGCCCAGGACTATCTTTCCGGAGCACGTTTAATCCCCAGAAAGTGAAGAAGATGGTTACGGCATTGCCCATGGCCGCCGCCGCGTTCGCAATGACAAAAGTGGCCATCACGCGGTCCAAATCATTGGAAAAGCAGACGATGGTTTTACTGTTTGACGTGACCGCAGCCTTTGTTTCTGCTGGTGCCGCCCTTTCCTCTTTTCGGATACGGGCAACATAATTGCCCCCTTCAGATTTTACTTCCACCAAGGAATTCCCCGTACGTTCGCACCATGCCGGGATATCTGCCGCAAAGCCCGGATCGCTGGCGGTTACTTCCAGCACTTCTCCCGCCACCATCTTTTCAATAGTCTCTTTTACTTTCACAATAGGTCCCGGACACTGTAGCCCGCAGACATCCAGCGCTGTGGATTTCGCCGGGACTGTATTCGTTTTCTTTTCCTGCGAACATGTATCCATGCAACATCCCTCCTTTGATTTTCCAGTTCTGTCTGTTTGATACCAGCACCAGGTGCGGTATCCGCCATTTAGATTGCGCACACGATACCCCTTTTGCATCAGTAACCGTGCCGCAATGTATCCCCGCAACCCTACGGCGCAATAAACGCCAATCTCTTTGTCTCTGGGCAACTCGGTGTGGCGGGCGCGCAATTGATCCACGGAAATTAACGTGGATCCCGGTATTTGCCCGGCTTCTGCTTCGGATGGCTCGCGCACATCGAGCCAATAGATATCCGACGGGACATTGTCCGCTTCCAGCAGTTCCACGTCCCCTTTCAACACGTTACACGCCACGAATCCGGCCATATTAACTGGGTGCTTTGCACCGCCCCATTGTGGTGAATAGGCGAGTTCCAGATGTTCCAGATCGTACACGGTCATGCCGGATCGTTGTGCCGTTGCCAATACATTAATTATTGAGTCAACGCTTTCCGGCCCCACTACTTGGGCTCCAAGAATCCGTCCGTCCGGGGAGAACAACAGCTTGATACTCACGGGCTTCGCGTCAGGATAATAGCGGGGGTGCTGCATGGGATGGACATAGATCCGGTGATACGGCCAGCCCAGCCGCCGCACGTCCTGTTCAGAAAGACCTGTCTGCGCCGCCGCAAGGTTAAACACCTTAACAATTGCAGTACCCTGACTGCCTCGGTAGGCTGCGTCACGCCCAAGGATGCGATCCGCGGCAATACGCCCTTGACGGTTCGCCGGTCCGGCCAGTGGAATTCCTGCCGGTTGCCCTGTTACAAATTCCACCACCTCCACCGCATCGCCTGAAGCGTAAATATCGGGATCGCTGGTTTGAAGTTGGGCATTCACCCGAATGTGTCCTCTGGGTCCGAGTTCCAATCCAGCCGCTTCCGCTAATCGCGTTGTCGGACGCACCCCCACGCACATACATACAAAATCACTTTCAATCAGCGTGCCACTTTTCAACCGCACCCCCGTGCCTTCAATCCCTACGGCTGTTTCCTCCAAAAATAGATGGACTCCATTCAACCGCAGTTCCTGCACCAGGGGTTGTGTCATTTCTTTGTCCATACGGGGCATTATATGGTCTTGTAATTCCACTAGAGAAACGGTCAGGCCGCGTGCTCGGAAATTCTCGACAAGTTCAAGCCCGATAAATCCCGCCCCGATCACACAGGCATGTTTTGCTTTCGGGACCGCCGTTGCTATCGCCTCCATGTCGGCAAGATCGTTCAAAACAAAAACGCTGGGGCCATCAGCGCCGGGAATTGAAGGACGTATCGGGGCAGCCCCGGGAGACAATACGAGTTTGTCATAGGATTGCAAAAACACATGACCGTCATCCAGGTCTTTCACTTCCACCTGTTTTGCGGCGCGATCAATCCGAATCACTTCATGCCGCGTCCGCACATCCAGCCCATACCGGTTTCGAAGCCCGGCCACCGTTTGGATCAACATCGAATCGCGGCCTTTGATCACCCCGCCGATGTAATACGGCATGCCACAATTCGCAAACGACACGTCCGCACCTTTCTCGAATACGGTGATTTCCATGGATTCATCCAATCGGCGCAGGCGCGCCGCACAGCTCATGCCTCCAGCCACTCCGCCCACAACAATTATTTTCTTCTGCATATATTCACTCCTCGTGGTCATGCACTGACCCGGTTAAACACATCCAATAATTGTCCTACTAACTGCTCCCGGCTCAGTTCGCCGGATATGGCCCGATCAATACACTCATTAAGATGACGCTCCATAATCACCACCCCCAAAGAGCGCAATGCACCCGCCGTCGCCGCCGTCTGTTTCACAACCTCATAACATCCGCGCCGTTCTTCGATCATCCTGCGAATGCCTTTGACCTGGCCTTCGATCCGGTGTATCCGATCCAGGATCAGCTTATTGGTATCGTCGGTTGTTTCTTCACGCATGTCGATTCTCCTGGTTTATATACACATACTAGGTATGAGTATATTCCAATGTAAGAAAAATTTCAACCTAAAAAGAAAGAGTCATTTGCGAAATAGGCCTTTATATATTTATAAGGAAAAGGCGCCAATCAGGTGGCAGGTTTCATATTCGGCACGCTGAAATGTGAGTAAGTCATTTAGCGCAAATAAGTTATGCAAAAGGAAGAGCCCGCAAGCCCCAGACTTGCGGACCCCTAGCATAAGTTCTTTTTCGTGCCAGGGGGGCGTTGTTATCAGACACCCTCGCCCACCCTCGTCTTACCGGTGTTGAAGGACTCGGCGCCGCGATCACTCAGGTCAAAATACTAACACAACCCTTGTATCGCCGCCCCGTCCTCGCCGCAGTTGCCGACGGAACCTCTAACTGGGCGCCCGCGCTTTCGCTCTGGGCGCCAAGTCCTTCACACTTTCCGGTAAGTCAGCCGGTCAGCCGCTTATTTCTTGCCTTTTTTGGCGGCTTTTTTCTTCGGGGCAGCCTTCTTCGGGGCGGCCTTCTTGACGACTTTCTTGGCTGCTTTCTTTACGGCCATCGTTCTCTCCTTTCAGATTCCTATACCTGACACATGTTTTTTCGGTGGGCTTAACCGCGGCGACAGGCCGCGACCCCCGTCCCGTGTCCTACACACGGGAAACGCTTCTACGGGCACAAGCCCGTTTAAGCCCGCTCTGGGGATGCACCGCACTCTTTTTTCCATCAGAGTGGTTGCATCGCGTTTCAACTATTCGTGAATCGATCCGCACACAGATTTTTTCTGATCGTGTGTTGCGTTTTTTCACGACCACCGCGGAGCACGTGCATCATTTTTTCGTTGCGCCGTTCCGCGGATCATTAAGCTTCTCTCGTCAGGCTTGCTTTCTTATCGATTCAATTTTTGACGCCAATGAACTAGCAAACAACGAAGAAAAATGCAAGAGTTTTTTTTAGCACTATTTGTTTTATTTCCCGCCCCTTCCTTAGATGAGAGTCCTCAACAGGTTTTTTTCGCGCCGTTCCTAGAAATACATTTACTGTAATGATCGCATTTTGCTCAATAAATACAGGCATGAAATGCATATTGTCATTTTGCGCAGAGAGGTGCGCCGCAAACAGCCTCTTTTCCTTTGGGATAAAAATCCAGACGCATGCCAGTATGATTTCAAGGCGGCGAAACGGCAAATTTTTTCTTGAAATTTATGATCATCCGAGAAGGTTTTTGGTCTAATGCGCCTCGATCTTTAAAAAGACGGAATGATAAATTTTTGCGCGCATCTGCATTTTCAGACATCAACAAAAAGAATTTTTTCGTCGTCGCGCGCATTAATTTGCAGGAGACGACCGCTTATCTCCAACCAAATTTTCCTTGAGGCATTCACATCCATCGGCAACAACAGGACACACTCCACACTTGTTCGCCACCATCAAGAGACGTACTATGAAATTTTCTTTGTGAAGATGCAGATGCACCGCCCACTCCTCCGGGCGGCTTGGGGAAACGGTGCAAGTATCGTTTTCCCAAAAAGGGTATGGCAACTGGTTCAACCGGCTTTCGCCTGACTCGCCCTTCGCGATTTAGCACCGGGTGAATTCGTCCGGGGTGATGTAAAGCGCCATCGTCCTTCACCGCAGGTCATCCATCTAACGTTTCAGAAATGTTCGAAACCGTGCATTTTTGCGTTCACGCTTTTTCACAAGTTGTTGGATGCTTTGTAACTCATTGATAACATTCAGGTTGCCAATTTTCAGGCCTTTAACTTAACGACGCTCGCCGATATTCTTTATCAAGCCGCCCAAGCCCGCGAGAAAATTGCCGATGCGGGCGGCGGTGTTCGCATCAGGCAATGGAATGCGCAGTTCATGAGTGCCGGTCTGGGTATCCTGGGTAATCACCGCACCTAATCCGGGTGTGGATGATCCAGCGCCTGCCAGACTCAATTGCCCTAGTAACTCAATTCCCGCAGATAATAATTCCTTCCAATCGGCTGGGATAGGGGATGGCGCTGTTTCCGGATCGGTGGGGACAAGTTCGGCGATCTCTTCGGCGATTTCCGGTTGACCTGCGGTTTCGGCAGGCAGAGGCTCCTGGGTTTCTTCCTGGGTGGGCACATGCCGGGGAATGCTGCCGGCGACCGACTCGACAGTCTCCATGAATTTTTTCATCTTACTGCCACCCAGGAAAACTTCGGCTTCGCCGCCGTCCAGCACGCCTTCAAACATGGCCGTTTTAAACTTGATCACGTCGAGCATGCCGTGTTCGATGGTGCCGCGCGATACAAAGTGATAGACCTGCACGTTTTGGTGCTGGCCGAGACGGTGGATGCGGCCTATCCTTTGTTCGAGTACGGCCGGATTCCAGGGTTGATCCATGTTGATTAAAGAAGAAGCGACTTGCAGATTGAGGCCGACCCCGCCGGAATCGGTGCATAGCAGGACGCGGCAGGCCGGATCACTCTTAAACCGGTCGATCACCGTCTTGCGCTTCTTGCTGTCCAGCGAACCATGATAAAAACCGCACAAGGCGGTTTTGCCATTGAGCCGCCGCATTAATAGTTCGTGGGTGCCCAGCCACTGGCTGAACACCACCACTTTGTTTTCTGGAGTCTCAAGAATGTCATTCAACAACGCGGCGCATTCATCTATTTTGGGGCCGTGTTCTGTAAGACGATCCAGCAAATACGTGCTGTTGCACGACATCCGCATGCATTGCAACGCCATCATCAGCCGCCGCTGTTCCTGCTCGGTCAGAAAACCGCGCCGTTTCCATTTAGACACAATATCGCCCACGATATCGCGGTATTCCTCGTGAATTTTCCGCTGGGCGTCCGTCATGTCCACGAAAAAATGTTTATCGGTGCGGGAGGGCAATTCCAGGAGCACATCCTGTTTCTTGCGGCGAACCAGTACTTCCGCCAAGCTTTCTTTTATCCGGTCCAGATCCCGATAACCGATGATGCGGCCTTGGGTATCGGTATGTTGGTGTTTATGCAGGAACCGGAACAGGGGCCCCAAGTGAAACTTATCCACGAATTCCATAATGGAATGCAGTTCGGCCAGACGGTTCTCCAGGGGGGTGCCCGTGAGCACCAGTGCATAGGTGGCGTTGATCTGCTTCACGCACTTGGCCCGCCGTGTTTCCCAATTTTTGATGCGCTGGGCTTCATCAAGAATCACCACATCCGGACGCCAGCCCTGGATAAGACCCAGATCCAGGTGAACCGTCTCGTAATTGGTAATCTTGTAGAAAGACTCTGCCTGATACCGCTTATGCCTATCCCGTACAAACCCTTCAACCACCATGGCATCGCGCTCAGTGAACCGTTCAATCTCCTGTTTCCATTGGTGCTTAAGCGCAGTCGGGCAGATCACCAAAACCCGCTCAATACCCGCCGTTTTAGCCAGAATCTCCACAGCGGTGATCGATTGGATGGTTTTTCCCAATCCCATATCGTCCGCGATCAGACACCGCCCGGCTTTTGCGGCAAACAAGGCGCCCTTTTGTTGGTAGGGGTACAGTTTGGTTTTTACTAGCGATTTGAACTCGCGGGCAGCCTCCGGGCCTTCAAATATGCGTGTGATGGCCTCACGGCGCCGCGCATCATCGCGCAGCCGTGCAATGTATTCCAGCGCATCACCATATACCCGCAGTTCATGATCGAATGACTGGGCATCCCGCATGAACCGCTCAAACTTGGATACCGCGCCGGGCCGCAGCACGCCGTTGCCGTCAAAATACTGGTTGGCCAGCGCCAACAGGTTCTTGGGACAGTCGAGACCCGCCCGGAAACATACTTTCCGCTGCACGCCGTACCATAGAAAGACTTCCGAGTACGGCGCAAAATATCCGGCGCTCAAAGCGGCTTTTCCGCCGCGTTTCCGTTCCAGTTTGTTCAACAACCATTCGATATGCTTGCAGGTGCCTAACGTGTTCACCGAGAAATCCGGACAGGAACAGAAATTGATCCCCAACTCCTTTCCGCGAATCGCCACGCGGTAGGTGCGCCCGCTCTTGGGGTTTGTAACGGCAAATTCCGAGAATACTGGCGCCGATGCAAGGTTTTTCACCTTAAATGATTGTTCCCGGCCGTACTCCCGCCGCAAGGCAATTTGCCACTCTTCCAGCGACATGCTCTCCGGTTTTTTCGTTCTCGGGGTGCGCGGAACGTGTGGCTGCTTGAGTTTCTCGCGAAAAATTTTTTTAGTCATAATTACTCCGTATTTCTAGCCTGGATGGATCAAGCAAGCGGGCGGTATGGTATATCGTTAAAATCTCAATTAACTCCCCCCTGATTTGATACGCGATTCGGTAGTATCCAAGAATAATTTCACGAATGGAGGGATTGTTGATTTCAGGTACGATTCGACCCAGGAAAGGGAATGTTTCAAGCCGTTCGACGGCGCTCAATCCATCCAATGCAAAGAGGCTTGCATAATGAATTGAATCCTCTGCGATAAAAGAGGTGATTGCTTCAAGGTCGTCAGCAGCCTGCTTTGTCCACCTTATTTCCGCCATTCCTCCATCCTGCGTCTTACATCGGCATGGGAAACTGTTTGTCCATCATCCGCTTGCTGAAGGCCCCGCTCCACTTTTATGAGAAAAAGGAGTCTTTCCATCGCATCTTCAATGGATGCGTCTTCAGGGAGATCCTGGACGGCTTGAAGAACCTGTTGTTTTGTATTCATGTCATTACAGTATCAACGAACACTAGGTTTGTCAAACCATCATGGACGCTTGCAGAAGCTTTCCCGCTGTGGTAGATTGGAGGTCCGTCAGGACAGGATGCCGGGCGGAAGGCGCCTGCTTGCGGACAAGGGCACAAACCCGGCCGAAAACCGGTCAAGCGAAGGAGGCTGTCATGTCACATAATGTAACCCGGAGACAATTTCTTGGCGCCACCGCCGCGGGCAGTGTTTTGCTTGCCGCCAGCACGGGGGCGAAACCCGCTCAAACCGCTCAGGAGGCCGGCTGGCCCGCACAACCGCCAGTAAAGATTTATAAGGTCTTTATAGGCAGGACCGGCGACATCTACATGTCCCGCCCGACGGAAGAAATCGGGAAACTCAATGATCACCTGGCGGGAATCGAGAAAAAGCTGGGGGATGTCCAGTTTGTGGGCGGCGACCTCATCCCGCCCGCCGATGCCACCACCGTGCTCAACAACCTTACGGGCATGGACGGCATTATCCTGTTCCATCTGAGCGGTCACGGCGGCGGCTCCCCTGCGGAAGCGATGGATAAAATCGTGGATACGGGTATTCCCACCGTGGTGTTCTCGCAGCCGTTTAGCGGCCATGGGTGGATGTATTTCCCGAAATGGCAGAAAGCAGGGAAAAAAGTTGTTCTGTTGCCCACCAGCGATTGGAGCGAACTCGACCGTGCGGCGGGGTTGATGCGGGTTGGACCACGGCTAAAACAAACGAAAATCCTCGTGGTGCGCGGACCGATGGGCACCGCTGCCGCCTGCAATGCCGAACAACTGAAAACTCGCTGGGGTGCGGAAATCATTCCGATTACGGTTGAAGAGACTCTTGAAGCGCACAAGGCCGTGGACGCCGCGGAAGCCGAAGCCGAAGCGGAAAATTACTGGATTAAATGCGCCAAGAAAATTTACGAACCTACCCGTGACGAAATCATTAATGCCTCGCGATTCTACCTCGCCATGAAAAAACTGATGATTGATCGCGGCGCACAGGCGGTGACCAGTTCCAACTGCATGGGCGATCCCGCCAAAGGATGTTTTGCTTTCAGTAAACTGAACGATCAGGGCCTGGTGGGAGCATGTGAAGGCGATATGGATTCCACCCTTACCATGCTAATCTTCCGCTATGCCTTCGGCGTACCCGGATTTATCACGGACCCAGTGTTCGACACCGCCCGAAATGCCCTGATCCATTTCCATTGCACTTCCGCCACGAAAATGGATGGCCCGGAGGGTAAGCGGTTGCCATTTTCCATCCGTACGCAAACCGACAGCGGACGCGGCGTGGCGCTCGATGTAGAAAACCGTATTGGCCAGGCCGTGACCTGCGCCAAGTTCATTAACCTCGATACCATGCTGGCCTCCACCGGAAAAATCACCGAGGTCACGCATGACAAACTCGCCTGCCGCACGCAATTCGTCACGGAAGTGGGTGACGCCAAGAAGATGTTCCTGAACTGGGGCGGCGGCGTGCTGGAAGGCGACGTCATGACGCTGCTCCACCGCGTCGTTTTCTATGGCAACCACATGCAAAGCCTTACCGACCTCGGCAACCTCATGGGCTTCCGCGTTGTTGAAGAGGCGTAATAGAAGCATTGAACCTGCGGGAGGATGGTCAAAAATCCTCCCGTTTTTATTTTGGCGTTGACGGCGCCAAATGCCCGCCGGGAACAAGGACGTGGCGATCCACCATGGTTTCTAAACCCTGCTCACCGAGGTGAAACTCATAAGCCCACAATACAATCCCGTCTTTGTCTTCTTTAATGGTGTAAAGGCCCTCGTATCGCTGCAAATTTATTTCATGCCCGGCACGCCGCCGCCAACCCTCAAACAACAGTGTTTCAATTTCTTCTCTGGTCTTTCCATCCCACGTCTTTGTATCCAAGAGGTCTATTGAGTTTAAGAAATCCCAATCTACGTACATAAAACCCGTTTCAGGATAGTCAATTTCTACTGGGGTAATCATCCGATACCGGGCGAGTCCAATCAGGCCACCCGCCACAAGAATGGCCACAATAAAAAGGTCAAATTTAACGAAGATACGGAAACGGCGCTCCCTAACCGGTCCTGTACGGTAAGCGATCAAAATTAACCCGGCGCAGCAGAATAGCCCTCCCCAAAATATCGCAGAAAGCACAGCAGCCCGTGTCGTGTAAAAATGCATTCTACAGGGGGATTCTCCATCCAGGTGAATCGAAAAATCCGTATTCATATCATCCGGGCGCAAGGTAGCGCTTAGTCTGCTTACGATACAACGATCCCACAATAAATCAGTTAAAATTGGAGCCATAACATGCGTGGAATAGGAAGTTCCCAAAAAGTTTGGCAATCCGTATCCAAACGTATCCGCTTTGAAATCCACTTTTCTGAGCGTGTTGGCATACTCCAGTATAAATCCATCGGTTGCGGCGCGTTGGTCCGCAATGACATACAGTTCGACGTACAGATCGCTTCCATTTAATTTGGTCAGACGCATAGGATATACAGGGTTTAGGGTTGGAAATGTGATGGAGAGGGGATGCGGGATAAGATCCTGCTGTGAATCACGGCGAAGTTTAGCTGCCATAAATTTCCACTTTGCGTTAATATAGTCGGATACTATGGAAAGGCTTTCTTGAGGGACAGGATTGAATCCGTTGTCCACAAGCCATTGATTCAAATCCTCGGCCCTGGCAGCTTCCAGTACGGATACCTCATAATTCCCAACCCGCTGTGTATTTTCCACCTTAACGCCAGCGCGCACATATATAAAATCCCCACTATACGTCGCAACATTTGGCAAAAGTAAAACAAAAAGAATCAAAAGGGCTGTGATAATGGTAAAGAGCAGATCTGCCAACTTAGATCGCGTAACGTAATCTATAACTCCAAGCAACAACCAAAGAAGAAGAAGCGGGAACAGAATAATAGCAACTGAGAATCCTCGTCCTGGATGTATCTTGGGTTTGAAAGTTAAAGATAGATAATTAAAGAGCTCTTGCGATTCTCTTGTTATTTGGATAAGCGATGCTGGGACCGGAACTACCCAGGCGAAGGAATTTCCTTCCCCTTGGATCACCGGCTCGATAATCAGCCGTTCCATCCCATCTTTATACGAAATCACTGCGCGCTGCATTGGCATCGAAGGAGGTGTTTTTATTGCCCGTTGTACACTCACATACCCATCGCAAAAGGCAACAGGTGCAGCAGCCAAGGCAACGAATAAGATAAAGAATGCTCCCCCCGTTTGAATTCTAATCCGCCCTGTAGCATGCATCGCTTTCACCCCGCTAGTATTTTAAGGTTTATTTAGCATAGCAAAACTCCCGCCAGAAATCAGCAGAAACCCGTATGTGCACGTTTTAAAAATAACCTGTTCAAGCGCCAGGGTATCTTGACAAACGAGGCCGTTGGCCGTATAGTGAAAGACAGGTTTTTACTATTAAAGTTCAATCCAGGAATCGGCGCTGCTGAGCATTTTGGGGCCACTGCATGCTCGGCGGTCTTTTTTTTACACGATGTTGTTGAACAAAGGAGTACCGGCATATGGAAAAGCACATCTGGATTACCGCGCAAGACAAACAGCGGTTGACCGAATGCCTGGCGAAGCTCCAGGAGCTTCCTGATGAGCGGGATCTCCCGCATATCCGGGAACTGCAGGCCGAGATTGACCGGGCATTCATCATTTCGGATCCTTCCAATACCCCAAAGGATGTCGTTACGATGCGATCACGGGTTCGTTTGACGGATACAGGCACGGGCAATTCGTCGGAATACGTGCTGGTGTATCCCTCGGAACGCAATCCTGAAGCGGGGTGCATCTCGGTGCTTGCGCCGTTGGGCACGGCGATGCTGGGATATCGCGTGGGGGATGAATTTGAGGTGGATCTTCCGCGCGGCAAGACATCATTTAAGGTGGCGGCGCTGCTGTACCAACCGGAAAGCAAGGGCGATTTTCCTCTCTGAGCGAAACGATATTCTGAAGGCGAGGGGTGGCGAGCGATTGATTTAAAGTGTCGTTCGCTATACACTGATTTTTTACAGGCGCGGCAGCCCCGGATGGATAGTAACAAGAGAGGAGGGTCTACCATGAGCGAGCCGGAATCCAGGATTGTGTTTACAACACGTGCGTTCAAATTATTATTGGCCGCGGCGTGCGGGATTGTTATCGTGGTATCCGTTCCCTTGTTCATCATAGCCCATGCCCTGGAAGGAGGATTTGATCGTTTTGAACGGAATGCCGCCTATCTTCCCCCCCCGCCGGAAAAACTGGTGAAAATACCGTCGGATGCGGCGGGGACCGTGGGCCAGACCGTGTATGTCCCGGTGTATTCACACATTTACATCCAGGATGGCCGCGCCTACCGTCTGGCGGCGACCCTGAGCATCCGCAACGCCGACCCCATGAATTCGATGGTGGTCAAGGCCGTGCGGTATTACGACACGGAAGGGAAACTAATCCGGAATTATCTGGAGCAACCATTGAAAATTGATCCTTTGGCCACGTCTGAATTCTTTGTTGAGGAGAAAGATGTTCATGGCGGTTCCGGCGCAAAATTCCTTGTGGATTGGACCGCTCAGCAGGCCATTCATCCACCCATTATCGAGAGTATCATGATTGGCGCGGAAGGCCAGCAAGGCATCTCGTTTGCACGATCCGGGATCGTGATTGCCGACTTTTCCGGGGATTCGGAAAAGAAGAAATGATACTAAAGATCCTTAAGGCATTGGCGCGGCTGGCTGGTTCGGCGGGCTTTGATTTTGGGCTGGCGGCGGTGTTTCTGATCACGTGGACCGCACCGAATACATTCGGCGCGCTTTCGGTGCATCATCTTGTGTTTGTCATGCTGCTGGAATTCCTGGTGGTGCATTCCACAGGATTTCTGGGGGCGATTGCCGCACGGGATTCTTCACTGCGGCAACGGGTGCTGATGTTTTCCGGATTGATGGTGTTTTATCTCCTGATGGCGGGGGGATTTTCTGCGTTGTATGGGGGGTGGTGGCCATTGTGGGCGTTTATGGGCCTTACCCTGAGCAAGATTCCCAGTGTTGTGCTGCATCCGCCGGATTTTGAAGGGCAAACCGTGCTCATGGCGAACTGGGCCGCCATGACCGTACTGTATCTGGGGGGCGCCGCGGTCACTGTGATGATGCCTGTGCCGGCGTGGGGCGTAACGAAAGAGATTATCGCCGCGCAGCATTTTGGGATTGGTGGCATTTGGCCTGATGAACCTTACCGGGTTATGGCTTTCGGCGCATTATATTTTACCGGCCTTGGCCTGTTGGCGATTATCAATGAGCTTATCGCAACTTTATGGAGACCTCGAACATGAAAACCGTCCCTGTCCTTCTTCTAGCATTTATGGCTGTTTTGGGTTCCTTGGTCCTTAGTGGGTGTCCGCCCTTCACCGATCTCTCTGAGGAACAATTAAGTAACTTGTACGCCAAGGCGGTTGAGGATGCAGCCGTGGCAGAGCCGTGTGAAATTTCGCGCCATCTCACGGCGATCACGGCGGATTCCAAGGGTCTTGTCTGGGAAGGCGTGCCGGGCGCCAGCCGCGTCCGGGTGGTCACCTGGACTTCCTGGACCGGCTACGATTCGCTGGTGGGCAAGTCGATTTGTTTATCTGATATTGCCAAAGCGTCTTACCTCACCACGCGCGACACGTGGGTGACGGTGGTCCCGGAGATCCACAATTTTGTCGACCGGCATTATATTCCGCAAAATGAGGCCGTGTTGAGGATGGAGCAACTTCTGGGCATTCCCCCCAATAATGGCAAGACCCGTTTTGTGGAATTTTATGTAGATCCCGGCGATCTGTTCCGCCCTGCTCCCGATTCGGAAATTACCGATCATGAAGCGGAACTCGATTTTCCGATCTCCTGCTATACTACTATCAGCGAGGAATACATCGCATGGTTCAATGCACTCAAAGACAGCTCCTACGGGGCCAATGGGTACCCCTGGACCCGCCTGGGCTACACCTATGACTGGGGCAACTGCAAGCATGTCGGGCTGAGTGAATTTGTGATTCGCACGGGCGCCATGGTGGACGTGCATTCCGTAACCCTGAATGAGGCCTATCTATTTCCCCATGAGGAATAAGAAGATAGTGGACTGATTCCAAGGCAACGCCTTGTATGAACGGGGCAGGACGCCGGTGTCTTTTTTTGACGAAATCAACCGCGATAGGGTACACTTGAACCGTAATTCATGTATGCTCTTGCCGTTGACGTTCTGTCGAAAGCATTTCATAAAAGAAAGGCTGAATAAATCCTTATGAGTACATATCGGTTGCAACCGTTGAGCGGATATGCCGCATTTCCCGGTCCATTGGTTCTGGTAATCATGGATGGCATTGGCATTGGGAAACGCGATGAATCGGACGGCGTATTTTTGGCGAATACCCCCGTTTTGGATGCGTTGTTTCAAGAGCCGCTCTACACGCAGTTGAGAGCGCACGGCACAGCCGTCGGCCAGCCGTCTGATGCGGATATGGGTAATTCCGAGGTGGGCCATAACGCGCTGGGCGCCGGCCGTGTCTTCGACCAGGGCGCGAAACTCGTAAATGAATCCATCGCTTCCAAGCGGCTGTTCGGGGGGACTGCGTGGAAAAAGGCGATGACGCGCGCTCAGGCCGGCGGCACAATGCATTTTATCGGTCTGCTCTCCGATGGCAATGTGCACAGCAACATCCAGCAATTACTGGGCCTTATCCAGCAGTGCGCGGAAGAAAACGTGAAGCGCGTGCGGGTGCATGTATTGACTGACGGGCGCGATGTGGGCGAACGCACTGCCCTGGGGTATATCGCCACGCTGGAGGATGCGCTCAAAGCGTGCAGTGTTTCCGGATGCGACTACCGGATCGGTTCCGGCGGCGGCCGCATGAACGTCACCATGGACCGCTATGAAGCCAACTGGAAAATCGTGGAGCGGGGATGGAAGACCCATGTGCTGGGCGAAGGCCGGACTTTCTCCTCTGCTGCGGAAGCAGTGCAGACCTATTACGATGAAGATCCGAAAGTGAACGACCAGTTTCTGGGCGAATTCGTCATCGTGGAAAAAGGCAAGCCGATCGGAACAATTGAAGACGGCGACGCAGTGGTATTCTTCAATTTTCGGGGTGACCGAGCCATTGAGATTGCCCGCACCTTCGAGGAAGACGAGTTCCCCTATTTCGATCGCAAGCGCCGTCCCGATGTGTTTTTTGCGGGGATGATGCAATATGACGGGGATAAGAAGATCCCGAAGAATTTCCTGGTGGAGCCGCCGTTGATCAAAGGCACCGTCAGCGAATACTTGTGCGGATCGGGCATCACGTCCTATGCCGTATCCGAAACACAAAAATTCGGCCATGTCACGTATTTCTGGAACGGCAATAAATCCGGGTATGTGAACAAGCGCCTCGAAAAATTCGAGGAGGTTCGGTCCGACGTGCTCCCCTTCGAGCAACGCCCCTGGATGAAGGCCGGCGAGATCACCGATTCCATGATCGCTGCCATCAAGAGTGGGAAGTACAAGTTCCTGCGGATGAATTATCCGAATGGCGACATGGTTGGTCACACGGGCATCGCCCCGGCCGTCCGGATCGCCGTCGAAGCGGTTGATCTGGGCCTCTCAAGGTTAATCCCTGTGATTCAGGCGGCAAAGGGCATACTGGTGGTCACCGCCGATCATGGAAACGCGGATCTTCTTTTCACTGACATCAAAGGCAAACGGGAACCCCATGTCGCCCACACGTTGAATCCAGTGCCCTTCGCAATCTCAGATTATTCCGGCGCCAATGCGTTCCAATTAACCTCTATTTCGCATCCCGGCCTCAGCAATGTCGCCGCCACCCTTGTCAACCTGCTTGGCTTTGAAAAACCGGACGAATACGATCCTTCGCTGATTTCACTCGGATAAACGCGGAATGCGTTTCATGTTCCGCATTCCGCGGTTAAATTATGTTGGAGCGCCGACTTCCTCGGTTTGACTGGTTTTGACCTCGGCGGGTTCGGGGAATTCGACTTCCTGTTGTTGCGGCAGGCGCGGCTGGACATTTATCTCGCACTTGTCGCCATCGCAGAAGAGATCCTGCGCCTCGTCCGTGTTGATCATCTCGAAGTCCAACGCCTTAAGTTTCGAGATGGCAAGGTCGTAGGCTTCCCTGGTGATTTCCTGATACGGCGCCTGCGGGTAGTTGTGCTCCTTCAACGGCAGGAAGCTAATGGATTTCAAGCGTGTTTCATACAGTTCCAGAATGAACGGGATGTCCTTGGCCTCCGTCGGCTGAAACGTGATCGTCGCGCTGACCTGGTTATCCGCCCAGGCATATTGCGTTTGCGCCACATTTTCGACCTGTTCCCAGACAGAGACTTCGGACTTTGAGCGTTCAAAGAATTTTTCCTGGACGGGGAAATAGACGACGAGGGTATTGTCGCCGTACACCGATTCTTCGATGCGGTAGCCCGCGCGCTTGATGGGATCGATGAGCGGGCTGGTTTTGTCGATGCGGATAGTGCGGAAATAGAACTTCGAGTGGGGGTAATGAATGCCGGGTGAGACCCCGGGCAAAAGCGAGACTGTGCCGCTGGGCTTCACACTGGTCTTTTTGATGCTCTCGGGAACGCACAGCCATTGCGAATAGATCTTGTCAAGCTTGCAGATATACTGATAGCCGTCGTCGCACCACCGGAAGTGTTCACGGCGTCCATGGCGCTGGAAACTCTCCACAATGCCGGACTGCGAAAGGCCGATGCGGCGGTTGCGCAACATGATGGCATTGGTGCGCTCATTATGGGTGGGGATCAGCGTCACTGTTTTTGCATAGAGATATGCAAACTTCAGGGTGCGCTTGTATTCTTCCAGCGATTCATGCCGCGATGGGAACGTCTCCACAAGATTGCAGATCTCATAGGATTCCAGACTTTGCTCGGCGCAGGGATTGGTCCCCGCCACTTTCGCGTCCTCCCAGGTTGCGCCATCTTTCAGACGTCCATAGGCGCGCGCGTTTTCGACCCAGAAATATCCGGGCTCTCCGTTTTTCGAGGTTTGCAGGCCAACGGAATGGTAGTCCATGCCCTCGTAGGCGCTAACACTGTTGTTGGAGGCCCACCGCCACGCCGTGAGTTTATCCTCATGCAGTTTAGGGTCTTTCAGTTGGAGATATTCCGTGTCATCCGGGCTGCCGAGCGCCAGTTCCGCGGTGCGGCGCACGCCGCCCGACACCACGCACTTCCCAATGACATTCATGAGATCAGTGATATCGGTCGAACTGATCTGGTTTCCGCCGCGGGCCTGCAGGATTTTTGTGATATTTTCTATGCACTCGATAAGCGGGCCGGGCCCCGGCGCGATGCCGCCGAAAGTCTGGATGGGCGATCCCATGGGGCGAATCTTCGAGTAGTCAATATGTGCGGGACGGCGTGCGCGTCCGACGTAGGCATTGAGCACCACGCGCACCAGATCGCACCAACCCTCTTTAGAGTCTTCCACCACGTGGGTGTATTCGCCAATGTGCGGGTCCTGGATGGTAACCTTCCCTGCGCCCTTGGTGTCGAAGGCCACGCCTACGCCCAGCATTGACATGTCCATCAGAAAGCAGAAAGGCTCCGCGAAATCCGTATCGATTTCTTCCGTGGACACAAAGGCGCAGTTGTTGAGCGCTGCGGAACCGCGCTTGTAAATGTAATCGGTCCCCATCATCCACAGGCCGCGTCCTGGCGGGAGAAACTTAAAGTTCCACATCAGCCGGTACATTTCCTGCGCCGACCGTTGCGCCTTGTGCGGGTTCCAAGGGAGCTTGAGATTCATGCAGTGATTCTGCTGAATCGTGTAGCATCCTTCCACCACGCGCTTCACCGATTCCCAGTACTCTTCCGTGCGCCGTCCGTCCATGGGCCGCGCATAGGTCCGCTTAAACGTAATGTATCCCAGTGGGCCCCAATCCGGCTGTTTGCCTTTGAATTCCGCCAGGAACTTCTCAGACAAAGCAAATCGATCCCGTACCGTAAACATTAGTACGCCTCCCTCGTTTCCTGCTGCATGTTCCACTTCCGCTTTCAAACCTGTTTTATATTTTGCCGTGCGTGGTCTTCACCCACGGCAAATCATCTGCCATTTCCACTGTATAATCGGCGAACACATGCGGATACCGTTCCCGCACAATCCGGTACACCTCTCCAAAGAGAAGCCGGATTTCCTCCTCCGCGTGCGGCTCCGTCCGCAATTCAATCACGTGCCGCAAGGTCCGGAAATTGCACGACCAGCCGATCGTTGTGGCCAGCCCGATGGGCGCCACCCGCCGGAACGCCGATGTCAGTTTTTTCTTTGATTCAAATGTCTTCTCGCCGTCTATCGCGTACAACGCGGCCAGTTCCTGTTGAAGCGTTTCCAACTGCTCCAGCGTACGCGTAAAAATCTCCATGCCCTGCTCATGCTCCCGGATATGTACCGGCACATACGCCGACAACGCATCCAGGCGCACAAACCGCAACGACTCCTGGGACACGGCCGTGCCCGCGCGATGCCGCACCAACTCGTGCGTCACCACCCGGCTCACGTCCGCAAAAATGAAATTGACCACCGCGTGTTCCAGTACGCTTCCGTGCCCTACCTGAACGATATTGTCCAAATATGCAGCGTTGCCTTGGCGCACCCGGGTCACGTTCGGATTTAGTCCCGGCTCAAAAGACCGGTAACATAGCCGGCCCATCACCTCGCACAATGCCTCGCCATCGCTTGGCGCCGCAGTTTTCCACCCCGGCACGCCTATATGATCAAAATAGGCGCTAAGACCTTCCGCGACAACACGGGTTTCACCGACCAGGAACACTTTCGGTTGAACAAATTTCACCCATTCATCCTCAACTTACATCCGTCAGCGCAGCACGCCTTGCCCACCATCCCTTGGGTATATTGAACTATATACCCAAACATATGGTGCACACACATCCGCTGGGCTGACACTTTCCGCTCACCCCAACAGCTCCAGGCCTTGAATGGCCCAAGCCAAGAGGAACGCATTATAGGAAGCTTTTCGCGCTTTGTCCAGAGGTTTTTTATTGTAGGAATATGCTCTTGAATTCATAGTTTTAACACACACAAGACCGCATGCAAAAATCAACTAATAGTGCGTTAGCTCTTTCTTATACACAACCTATTGTATGGACGAAGGACTTGAGGGGGATTTGTTAGTGAATTGTTAAAAACGTGTTTCGATACAGAGAGCACGTTTTGCAAGATCGAGGCAAAGCCCCGAAAATCCCGCATAAAAACCTTCTTGTGGCGGCAAATAGGGGCGGTGAATGCTTCTACGATCATTCCTTGACCATATTAGCGCAAAATGTAAAATAAACTACACATTATGGCTGAATTTTCAGTTTCCCTTCGCACCTATAGAAGCGATATAACCACAATATATTGTATAATTTAAAAGAAATATTTTGACAAATGCACAATATACATTAAATCAGATCTTTCGGGGGGGTTGTCTTGATGGAACCCAAAAACGGTATTGGAAAGGATTTTCCCGTCTTGTGTCTGCTCTGTGGAGCATGTTTTTTCCCTAAGGATGGTAAAAAGCCCTGTGGGCTTGCTCTCTACCCGAAAAATGCCCTACACTCGTGCTGTAACGAGAAAGCAGCGGGAGTTATTAAGCGCTATGGAAGAGGGAATACTACTACGACTGATCAGTTTGCTGGGATTGGGAATTCTGGTGGGCATGGCGTGGCTGATTTCTGAGAATCGTTCCGGCGTGCGATGGCGTATAGTGGGCTGGGGGATTGTGCTGCAAATCATTCTTGGGATGATTGTATTGCGCAGTGGTGCGGGACGCTGGTTTTTTGAAGGTGTAAAATCCGGTTTCGATCTGATCACGGAATGCAGCGAAGCGGGTGCGCAGTTCGTGTTTGGCAGCGTGACGAATGTTTTCCAACTGGACCACGCAATGGTTCTTGGTTCGGATCTTCGCTTTTCAGAAGCCGCGCCGTTTACCTTCAGTGCGATGTTGGCATTCAAGGCGCTGCCGGTGATCATATTCGTATCTGCATTATCATTCATTCTTCAGCACTTGGGGATCATTCAAGTCGTGGTGCGGGGCATAGCGTGGCTGATGCAGCGCACCATGAAAACGTCGGGCGCCGAAACGTTCACCGCCGCCCTGCAGATATTCCTGGGCATCGAATCCGTCAGCGCCATTAGCGGATACATCAAGGCCATGACCCGCTCGGAAATGTTCACGGTGATGGTCACCTTCCTCGCCTCCATCGCCGCCAGCGTCATGGTTATATACGCGGGTTTCGGCGCGCAACCCGGTCATCTGCTGGCTGCCTCCCTCATGAGCGCGCCCGCGGCCCTGGCCATCGCAAAACTGATGGTGCCCGAAATGGGCGTGCCACAGACCGCCGGAAACGTTTCCGTGAAAGTTCCCCGCGAAACCCACAACATTTTTGACGCCGCCGCGCAGGGCGCATCGATGGGGCTCAGCATGGCGTTGAATGTGGCCGCATTACTGATTGTGTTTATCGGGCTGATTCACCTGTTGGATCTTGCAGTGCTTAAAATCACGCACATCCCGCTCGTGGGATTGCTGGGATATCTCTTCCGGCCTTTCTCGTTAATCATGGGTGTGCCCTGGCAGGACATCCGCGCGGTTTCCGAGTTGCTCGCCACGAAAACCGTCTTTAATGAATTTCTCGCTTATCAAAACATGCAGCAACTCATCGCGCAACAGGCGCTCAGCCCCCGGAGCATCACCATCGCCACCTATGCCCTGTGCGGCTTTGCGAATCCCGGAAGTATCGGCATCATGATCGGCGGCATCTGCGCGCTCGTGCCCGAACGCCGTGCAGAAGTGGCGCAATTGAGTTTTCGCGCCTTTATTGGCGGCACACTCGCCACCTTCATGACGGCCTGTGTCGTCGGCCTGTTTGCTGGCTAGCACTCCCTTATTGCATTTTCGCGCGCATTTCCGCCGCGACCGCGTCGATAATCTCTTCCAGTGAGGTTTTTGGCGTATACCCTATCGCCTTCTGGATTTTATCCAGGCACGGCTCGCGGTGGCGCATGTCTTCATACCCCTCGCCATACGCTTCTTCATACGGAATATATTTGAGTGTTGACTGGCTGCCCGTGCGTTCAATAATCTTTTTAGCCAGATCTTCCATGCTTACACGCGTGGCGCTGCCAATGTTATATACCTCGCCATTCACGTCCGATCGGTCCATCAGCGTAACGAGCGCAGGCACCACATCCCCCACGTAGGTGAAACAGCGCGTCTGCTTCCCATCACCGAACACCGTCAGGGGTTCATTGCGCAGTGCCTGCCCCACAAAGGTTGGAATCACCATGCCGTACCGGCCCGTTTGGCGCGGCCCTACGGTGTTAAACAAGCGTGTGATCACAATCGGATGGCGCTTCTGACGCCAATACGCCAGCGCCAGAAACTCATCGATTGCTTTTGATGATGCATAGCACCACCGGTGGCGGTTTGTGGGTCCCATCACCCGATCATCGTCTTCGTGGAAAATTTCCCGCGCTCCCCGGCCATAGATCTCGCTTGTCGAGGTGATCAGCATTTTCCGCCGGTACCGGCACGTCTCTTCCAGCACCACCTCCGTGCCCCATATGTTATTCACAATCGTATGAATCGGATCATTCACCACCAACTGTACTCCCACCGTCGCCGCCAGATGAAACACCACCTCCACGTCACGCACCAGGTCCCGCACAATCTCCTGATTCATCGTGGAATCAATAATGCATTCCACCCCCTCAATATGCTCGATATTTTCAAAACGGCCCGTGCTCAAATCATCCAAAACCACCACATGATCGCCCCGGGCTGTTAATGCCTCACAAAGATGCGACCCGATAAATCCAGCGCCACCCGTAACCAATACCCGCATGCTCAATACTCCCGATGTACGTCCGTAAAAAAATGGAGGGTGGGTGCACTGAAGCGGAACCCACCAACAGCCTGACAACCCAAGTATACGAACCCTGTAAAAACGTTTCAAGGCAGCGAATTCCTATCGCCTCCCTCCTATCACCTCAAGAGTTGCCGTTTCATCGAGTTTTGTCAACGCTTTTGAGTCTGTAAACCCTTATTGACTCCCATCCCGCCATTGAAAAACGTGAATTTCGCATATTACTTAACATATTGGCTTTGCTCAGAATAAAAAGCTTATTGACAAACCGCCAATTCTAATATATTCTATAACAGAGTTTTTGGTAGTTTTTACGGAGTTTGGACCGGGCTCACATGACCTGTGACTGGTCCGCAGCAAGAGGAGATGGGGGTTGTGTCGGAAGTAGAAGTACAAGACGATATCCATCGGCAGTCGGGCAAGGTCAAATGGTTTAATGACCAAAAAGGCTATGGCTTTATTGCCCGTGAGGAAGCAACGGACGTTTTTGTCCATCACACGGCCATCCAGATGGATGGGTTCCGGACGCTGCGTGAAGGGGAATACGTAATGTATGACCTGATGGAAAGCAGCAAGGGACCACAAGCCTTGAATGTAAGCCGCGTGGAATAGCCCCCGGGAACAGGCTCGTCGAGGGTGAGTATTGGGCAGAACGACGGTTCGTTCGCACGGGGAAAAACGTTGTTTTGCTTCATTTGGATGCTATGTCTCTTTGCCCCCTGTTAACGCGCAACTACTGACTGTTGCAGGCATCATGGCAACCCTGTTCCTGACCACTATGTGTGTTCTGTGTTTCCTTTTCCCTTGCCGCTCTTCCACAATATGCGCACCCTCTGGAAAATGTGCTAAAGTGCTTTCGTGAGTTTGGGAGAAGCGCCGAACATGATACAAGAAAACACTGCCAATACCTCGCAGGCGGTATACTATGGGGCCGCCGTTGAAAACGACCGTCACCCCATGGATGCTTTTTTCAAGCCGCGTTCCGCGGCGGTCATCGGCGCATCGGAAAAAGCTGGGAGCGTTGGCCGGGCCATTCTCTGGAATCTTATCAGCAACCCTTTCGGCGGCACGGTCTACGCCATCAACCCGCGCCGGCATAATGTGCTCGGTATCAAGAGCTATCCTGATATCAGTGCCGTTCCGGAGACAGTCGACCTGGCGATGATTGCAACGCCCGCCGCAACGGTGCCGGGAGTGATCGATGAATGCATCGCGGCAGGGGTAAAGGCCGCTATTATCATTTCCGCCGGCTTTGGGGAGACGGGCGCGGTCGGCGGCGCCTTGGAAAATCAAATACAAGAACGCATTTTCGGCGGAAAGATCCGCATCATCGGTCCGAACAGCCTGGGCATCATGAATCCCGTGGTGGGCCTGAACGCCGCCTTCGCGAAACGCATCGCCCTGAACGGCACTGTCGGATTCATCAGTCAGAGCGGCGCGGTCGGCGCGGCGATTCTCGACTGGAGTTTCAGTGTCAATGCCGGCTTCAGCGCTTTTGTTTCCTTCGGTTCCATGCTCGACGTGGGTTGGCCGGACCTCCTTTATTACCTTGGCAGCGATCCCAATACACGCAGCATCGTGCTCTATGTGCAATCCATTGGCGATGCGCGTTCCTTCCTTTCAGCGCTGCGCGAAGTTGCATTGACCAAACCCATCATAATGTTGAAAGCCGGCCGCACCGAAGCCGCGGCGGAAGCCGCAAAGGCCACCGCCTACTACAGTGAAGAAGCCTACACCGATGAAGTTCTTTCGGCCGCCATACGCCGCAGCGGCGTCCTGCGGGTGGACAGCATCGAAAATCTCTTCATGATGGCCGAAGTGCTGGGCAAGCAGCCACGCCCTAAAGGACCCCGCCTCGCCATCATCAGCAACGCCGCTGGGCCCGGCATCCTCGCCACCGACGCCCTCATTAATAGCGGAGGCGAACTTGCGGAGTTGTCGGATACCGCCCTGACGAAACTTAATAACCTCCTGCCCGAATATTGGAATCACCGCAATCCCGTGGACATTCTTGCGGACGCTGACCCGGATCGGTATGCGAAAGCCGTCGAGATCGCCCTGCACGATCCCGGTTGCGATGGAGTGTTGGTGGGGCTGACGCCCCAGGTGATGACCGAGCCCACGCGCACTGCCGAAGCCATCACCGCCCTTCAGGATTCCGCGGGCAAGCCGATCATAGCCAGTTGGATGGGCGGCGATGATGTCTCCGAAGGCGTGAATATCCTCAATGAACGGAACATCCCCGCCTTTTTGTATCCCGACACCGCCGCGCGCGCCTTCTCCCTGATGTGGCGCTATAGCGTCAACCTCCGCGCACTATATGAAACACCTTCTGCTGATCCTGGCGAACAAACCGTTGACCGGGCGCGCGCCGCTCAGATTATTCAGCGTCTGCGCGACACCGGGAACACCATGCTCAGTGAATATGATTCCAAACAGGTGCTCGATGCCTACGGGCTTCCCTCGGTCGCCACGCGGGTGGCTTTTGCCGCGGACGAAGCGGTCCACGCCGCAGGGGACATCGGCTATCCGGTCGCGCTTACGTTTAACGATGGCCCCACAACTCGCAAGCGCGGCAAACATATCCACCTTAACCTTGCAGATGAAAACGCCGTGCGCCGCGCTTTCGACACCCTTACCCCTGCCATGGCGAGCGAAGGGGTGCATAGCGTTGCCGTGCGTTCCATGGTGCAATCCGGCGGATACCGCATTGTCATCGGCAGCACCACCGACCCGCAATTCGGCCCCGTGCTCTATTTTGGCTCCGGCGGGCCCCTGGGCGAGGCCCTGCGCGACCGCGTTCTGGGTCTGCCGCCTCTTAACACCACGCTCGCGCGCCGCATGATGGAACGCACCCGCATCTGGAGTATTCTGCGGGGACAGCACGGATTCGTGCCCGTGGATACCGCCGCCCTCGAACAATTGCTTGTGCGCTTCAGCCAACTCGTCGCCGAGCAGCGCTGGATCAAGGAAATCGATGTCAATCCCTTCCTGGCCGCGCCCGAAGGATTCCTTGTTCTCGATGCGCGCATCACCCTCCACGGTTCTGAAATGCATGAGGACGATCTGCCGCCGCTCGCCATTCGGCCCTACCCCAGCGAATACGCCGGCACGTGCATAATCAAAAGCGGGGAAACGGTCACTGTGCGGCCCATCCGTCCGGAAGACGAATTCATGATGATCCGCTTCAACGAAAATCTCTCTAAAAACACCGTCTACTTCCGTTACCTCCAGCAACTCGCTCTCGACGAACGCATCAAACATGAAAAACTAACCGAAATCTGCTTCATTGATTACGACCGCGCCATGGCCCTCATCGCCGTCCGCAAGAACTCCGCTTCCGGCGAAGAACAGATTCTGTGCGTCTGCCGCATGGTCAAACTCCCCGGCAATGACGCCGATTTCGCCATCGTTGTCCGCGACGACTGTCAGGGACAAGGCCTCGGCCTTCTGATGATGCAGCACCTCATTCACGTTTCCCGCGCCGAAAAAGTCAAGCGCCTCACCGGCATCATTCTTCCCGAAAACCGCCCCATGATCCGGATGTGCATGAAACTCGGCTTCACCCTCCACAAACCCGTCGGCGAAGAAATGATCGCCGAAATGATACTGTAGCCCCTCCCCCCTGGCATCTTTGTTCTCCCAAAAATTCATGTGTCATATAGGTTTTATACGCCCTATAAACACCCTTTATCGCCCGACCACCCGCGTTCCCTTTGGATTCAGCTCCGCTTCGGTGGTTGGATTGCCATAGACGTCCCGCGTCATCTTGCTGATATCGCCTGTAACCGACAGCATGGACATGTAGAGGTTGTCTGACCTCATGAATGATTCCCATGTCTTGGAAATGCGCCGCAATTCCCTCCTCGGCACGCGCGCGGCGCGTATCTCCCGTAAAAACTTCCTGGGCTGAAATTTCATCGGGGTATCCGTCACCACAAGCAGATCGACAACGGTGTCTCCTTTCTGGAGCGAAGAAATTTCCAGCGGGTAATACATGCGGTCGGTGGAAAAACGGTATCCCACCGGTTGGCGGCTTTGCACCGCATTCCCCAGTAACAGCGAATCAAATACGAACCAGGCGTTTTTCCGAAGAAGGTATCGGTCAATCACCGCCGCATATTCCTCGCCCATGGTTTGCTCTTCCACGCCCCACTCCTGGAACCGCTTCAACACCCATTCGCTGAAATATTCCTTGTCCTTCACTTCCGCCACCGTCAGATCATGTGCGCCCATCTGCTCGTGAAACGTGATCCGCGCCGCATTTTCAATCCGCTTTTCCACTCCGCCAGCGCTTCGTACACCATCCGCATGCGGATGCGGGCGCGGTGGCGCAGGAACAGGCGTATATTGGATCAGCAACGCCTCCATGTCCAGCAGCATCTGAAACTCACCCAGCTTAACCTTTGGTTCACTCGGAAAGGGCACCACCTCCAGCGCGGCGGTGGGCGAAGAGGCATGGAGTTCCGTGGATAACAGCAGGATTTCTTCATTTCCATTAAACAGAATTACCGCGCGCTGACCTGGTTCATAAATGCTTACACTTTGCGGGGCCTGGCCACCATAGGATTCCCAAGCCGCTTTGCTCGCGTCGTTCTTAACCCATTGTGGCGGTATCACCTTTGGATGAAATGGAATCAACATGCCATCGGCAAACACCGAAGCGTTGCACAGCGCCACCATTCCGCACAGAACCGAAACAAACCGAACGCACATAACCTCATCCCCTTGCTTGTTTTACTGTTGGTCTCAGTATATCCGGCCTCTCGTAAATTGTCTATGGATCTCTTTTCTCAAAATTCCAGGTTGACGCTGCCATCACAATCTCCGCTGCTACAATCCCATTCATCCCATAATTCCCATTTATCCCCCCATGTTCTCCTTGAACCCCATCCCTGCCCCGGTTTACGATGGGATGGTGAAAAAAGAGAGCAGAATAATATGACGTATATCCCCCCGGAGAGGCTGGTTTGGAATTATTGCCCCATCTGCGGGCAGAAACTGGTCCATGCGCATGATGGCGAAGCTGATCATCCCCATTGCGCCGCATGCCACCGGTTTTTCTATTATAATCCCGTCCCTGCCACCTGCTGCTTCCTCCGCCGTGAAGATGGGGCGCTATTACTGGTCCGGCGCGGGGTTGAGCCCTGCAAGGGGCAATGGAGCCTTCCCGGAGGATTTCTCGAACTTGATGAAAGTCCGGAGGAAGGGATTCACCGTGAGATTCGTGAGGAGACCGGTTTTCACATATCTGATGTTCGGTTATTGGGTGTGAAAACCAGGCCCAGCCCCATCAATGGTGCGATTCTCGTCATCGGTTTTGTCACCGAACATTGGACCGGCGCCCTCCAAACGGGCAGCGATGTTATGGAAGCTGCTTTTTTCCTCCCTCATGAACGCCCCGGCCTTGTCTTCACCGTCCACCGTGAACTCCTTGCCCTTTATGATCAATACTACATGTGAATTCGTGATCATCGGCATTGCTTCAGGAAATAGGCGTATAAAATCGGTTTGAGACGGAGGGTTAAAGATTAACGGAAGCTTCTATTTGGTAACGAGAGTGATGCTTGGGGCGTAATTCGCTTAGTATTAACGTTAAACTCTCTAATGGAGCCATTTTTATTGGTAAATTTGGGATTTTCCGAGGCTCGTTGTTGATTCTTGTCGGGTTCGATTCCGGAATTTGGAAAAAGTAGACTCCGGAGTCTATTTTTTTTACCCAGTTTTTCTGCGTTGAAAAAAAATAAATCAAATTTTCCACCCTATTTCCCCTTATATTTCACCTTTTTTCTTGCCCGCCCCCCTTTTACCCTCATTTTTACTGTTTGATCTCCTTCCCATGCCGAAAATTCCCTTATTTTCCGCCTCTGCGATACCCAATACCCGGCACCCGATACCCGTTTTTCATGAAATGCGCCGTGCTAATCAATGGAAACCTTTGGTGACAACCATGGAGACAGCACAATGGCCAGATGGAAAAGTTGGTTTATGAAAAGGCGCTCGGAAACGAAGCGGGGCGCGGCGAAGGTTCCGGCGGTGGCGGGAACGTTTCGGACGGTGTCGCGGGCAGAGGATATCACGGGGCTGGGGGCGGCATTGGAATCATTTGTGCCGCTGCCGAATCAAACACCGTTTTACATGCTTCACGTGTACCGGTTCCTTCGGGACGCGATTCCGGACATCTCGGATGCGGTGTGGACCTGGAAGAGGCTGTGTCAGACAGGGTTCGATGTGGAGATTTACGAGGCGAGTTCGGAGGCGGCGCGGCAGCGCGCGGAGGGGCTGATCCAGCGGCTAAATGAGCGGGTGAACAGCGGGGACCGGGGCATGGACGGACTTCTGGATCTCTTTTACACCTCGTTGTTCACCTATGGCGCGGCGGCGCTGGAAATTGTATTGACGCACAGCCGGGAATCCATTCATGACGTGGTTCCGGTGGATGCGTGGACGGTGCGGTTCAAACGAGAAAACAATCAGTTACAGGCCTATCAACTTCATCATGGAGAGACGATCCTGCTTCCGCAGGATCGTTTTTTGTATGTGGGGATGGACCGCGATGGAACGAATCCGTATGGGCGTTCGATGCTGCGGTGCATTCCATTCGTGGTGAAGATCCAGCAGCGGCTCATGGAGGACATGGCGAAGGCGACGCGGAATGCGGGGTGGTCGAAGCTGCATGTGCAGTATGCGCCGGAGCCTCAAATGCGGGGCGAGGATCCGGAGCAGTATCAGGAACGTTTGGCGGCGGGGCTGGAGTCTCTCAGGCAGACACTTACCGGCCTGGATACGGATCAGAATCTGGTGACATCGGACAACGTGAAGGTGACGGTGCTTCGCGGGGATCAAAACGCGCATGTATTTTATGAGAATCATAAAGCCATCGAGGAGCAGGTGATCACGGGGATGCATCTGATGCCGATTTTACTGGGGCGGAATTACGGCACGACGGAAACCTACGGCACGGCGCAGTTTGAAATTATCAACCGCCAGGTGGAGGCGGTGAATCGGAACGTAAAAAGGATTCTAGAGCGGCTGTACAACTTCGAACTGGCGTTAATGTGGGGGGAAGCGAAAGCGTGGGTGCACTTCCGTCAAAACCGGACCACGGACATTTTCAAGGAGGCACAGGCCCGGGGCAAGGAAATTGAAAATGCATTGAAGCTTCGTGACGGCGGCTTTCTCACTCAAGAAGAAGCCGCCAAACGATTAGGGGCCGTGTGATGCTTGTCAAATCTCAAATCAACGTGCGTATTCGCACACAATGCAAAGGAATCGAATCATGAATATGGAATTGGAACCGTTTGTCTTCCGGCATGAAGGCGTACTGGTTGGGATGCGGGCGTGGACGGAAGCGGCAGAGGCGGAAGCCGGGGAGGAAGCGCTGCGGGAGGCAGTGAACCGTTTTGCGCTGCGCCCGTTGCGGCGGGAGGAATTCGCGGTGTTCACACTGGATTTGTGTCACAACCAGGTGGACAAGCACTTCAGCCGCTTCCCGGAGGAAGAATTGGAGAAGATCAATGAGATGGTGCTGGGGCGTCCGCTGATGGAACGGCACGATCTGCGCGGCTCACTGCCACGCGGGACGTTTTTCCGGTCGCAGTTGCATCGCGAGGGAAATCGGGTGTCGGTGCGTCCGGAAGTATACGTGCTGCGCACAGCGGACAACGCGGATTTCATCTTGAACATCGAAGGCGGCGTGTACCGGGAGACCTCGATTGGGTTTTCGTTCCGCCTGCCGGAATGTTCGATATGCGGGAAGGACATCCGCTCGTGCGACCACGTACCAGGGCATGCCTATGACGATCAGACATGTCATTTCATCATGCGGGACGTGCTGGAGGTGATCGAGGGGTCGATTGTGTCGTCCGGGTCTCAAGGAACACGCTTTGTGGCGCGGGATCGCGCCTTGCCGCCGGAACAGGCCCTGGATGTGGCGCGAAAGGCCGTGCAAACGCCGGTGAACGTGAATTCGCCGGCGGAATCCGAGAACGTGGTCCCGGAATGGGTGGAAGAAGCACGGGCGGCGATGAAAACGCATCTGGTGAAGCCGAAAGACGCCGCACAACTTATTCAGGACGGCGTGGAGGCACGGCGGCGCGCAATAGAACGATTTTGCGGGCTGGGGCGGGTGATGGATGGGGCGAACTTCGACGAGAGTGTCTGGCGCGTAACGCTGGATCACCTTTCGTTGCGTGAGATCCATCATCACCTGGAAGCATATGAGGTGCGCTTCGATGAGAAGTATCCTCCCCAGCCCGTGTCACAACCGGAGCCATTGCCCGAAGAAGACCCGCAGACCTGGTCCGAACGGGGCATGGCCCTTCTCAAAGAAACAAGTCAGCCTGCACCGCATTGATCGTGGTGCATGGGCGGACACAACACATGAAAGGAACAGAAACATGGCATTTGGCGATATTGGCGGACCGATCACCGAGTTGGTGATCACATGTCAGACCCCATCGAGTGGCGATGTGTCGATCCACAAAGGCGACGCGTTGAAGCTGACGGGCAACTACACCGTAACCAACGCGACAGACGCGGAGGATGCACTCTTCGGACAAGCCCTCGGGGACGCTTCGGAGAACAACAAGGCCGTTTCCGTGAAAGTGCGCGGCATTTGCACCTTCGCCTACACGGGCGATGCGCCCTCGGTGGACGGCGTGAACGGCGTGGTTGCGTCGGCGACCGATGGCAGCGTGAAAGCGCCGGCGTCGGGCAACGGCACGGGCATTAACGTGTATGTGAACAGCATGGCAAGCACGGTCGACGTGCTGCTGTAAGAAAGGAGCCAATCATGGCATATGACGTTGCATTGATTCGAGAACGCGCCCGGTTTCTGGGCCAGCCGCAGGAGAAACTGCGGAGCCTGCGCGGCCGGGAGTTGTATGAAACGCTTGAGCCGCTGGGCCTGACGCACACCCAGTATTTCCGCGCGCTGGGCACGAATGTGCAGGAGTATTGCGCGCAGGAATTCGGGATCGACCTGAGCCGGATCAGCGTGGAGCGGTTCTTCCAGACGGATCCGAACACGAAGTGGCTGTTCCCGGACGTGGTGCGGGAGGCGGTGGTGAGCGGGATGACCCGGAAGCCATCGTATCCACAGCTCATTATCCGCGACGAAGCGATTACAAGCACGGCGTATGACGTGCCGTACGTGGCGGAGAATGACGAAAACGAAGAACTGCGGCGCGTAGCGGAAGGATCGGTGATCCCGGAATCGGAAATCCGGTACGGGGATCGCGTGGTGAAGCTGGACAAGTTCGGGCGGGGCGTGATTGCCTCGTACGAAGTGATCCGGCGGATGTCGGTGGACATGCTCCGGGTGCATCTGCGGCGCATCGGCGAGAATCTGGGCCGCAACCTGGATGCGCGCGTGGCGCAGGTGCTGGTGGAAGGCGACAATTCGGACGAGGACACCTCGGCGACGGTCGTCAACACCCACACGGCCGGGACATGGGCCTATGCGGACCTGGTGGCGGGCTTCAACAAGCTGACGCTGGAGCATTACTTCACGCCGACGCACATGCTGGCCAACGCGGCCACGCTGGAAGCGCTGCTCGGCCTGGAGGAGATCAAGGACAGCGCCCTGTTTGATTTCGCGAAAACGGGGAACCTCCCAACGCCGCTGGGCGTGAAGCTGGTTCCCATGGCGAATCAACCCGCGAACACGCTGACGATACTGGACGCGAATTACGCGATCCAGAAGCTGACGGAACAGGATCTGTTGATTGAGAGCGACAAGCTGATCAATCAGCAGTGGGATCGGACGTATCTGACCACCGTGACCGACTTCGCGATTATCTATCCGAAGGCGCGCGTGGTGGTGAACAGCGGTTGGGGTTCCTAACCGTACAAACGCCGCGGGGGCGGGATGGTTTGGGCCGTCCCCGCGGCCAACCAAACAAGGAGACGGGATCATGGCGGCGTTTACAAGTGAAAGCGCGGTCCGGCTGAAGTTTCAGGTAACGGACACGGCGAGTGTTCCGCAAGACCTTGTCTTGAAAAGCATCGAGGACGCCCACGAGGAAATTGTGCGCTGTCTCGACCCGGCGGTCGATCAGACATCGCCGGAGGAGACGCTGGTATTGGGAGAAACGCTTCTGGCGGGCGCGCACCTGCTGAAATCGCTGGCCGCGAAGGATGCGGTGCAGCATAAAGAGGTGGTGGTCGGCGGGCAACGGGTGGATACCGGCAAGCGGTATGCCGCGCTGATGGCATTGAGCAACCAATCCGGCGAACAGGCCTGGGAAACGTTGCGTCCGTATTTGCGGGAATCATCCGGGGCGGTAGAGGCGGTGGTGACGGATACCACGCCGGTGTTGGGGTAACAGCAATCGAGGAAATTCAACACAGGAGGATACGCTGTGGCTATTGTGCTTGGAAATTATACGTTTGATGAGACGCGGACCACGGTTACCGAGAAATGGGATGAGGTGGCCGGGCGGGATGCGCGGATCATCCAGATCAAAGGCGTCGTGGACGGTTTGGCGTCGCCGGAATTGTTGGCGACGGCCCTGGACGCCATTTTGAAAGCTGCGTCGGAAGGCGAAGAACATACCGTGCTGTCATTGCGATCCGGCAGGCGCTTATATGTCCGCCGAACGGGGTCTTCACGGGAGATTCAACGGGATGCGCTGGTGGGAACCTTTGTGTTGACGCTGGAGACGCAAAATCCCTTTGAAGAATCAGAGACCGTTATGAATGTGGCATGGTCCATCACGGAATCAGGCGGCAGCACGCTGATCACGGCGGCGGGCAGCGCGCCGGCATTGCCGGTGATCATGCTGACGGCAATTGGGACGGTTATGGAGCCGTGTATCAGCGATGGCACACGGCAGATTGTCTATCCGGGCATAGTATCCAATGGGAAGAGCCTGGTGCTGGATTCAGCCGCCAGAACGGCCATTTTGGATGGATTAGACGTCACGCCATATACCACAGGGCTCTTTCCACAGCTTATGCCGGGCGGAACCACGTTGGTATACACCGATTCTTTTGACAGCTCACACCGGGTCACGGCGAACGTCGCCTACCGGGATCGTTGGTGGTGATTATGAACTACACTATTGAACTTTACACGGCACAGGGATTGCCTGTTGCATCCTATGATGATGTCCCATTGCTGGATGTGATTCACGCAGGGCCGGATCAGCCGGATGTGATCCGCGGGCTGCTGCCCAAGGAAATACTGCGTCTGGATCATACTTTCCGGATACGGGTTTTGCTTGAGGGCCGGCTCTTTTGCGAGGGGCAGGTCCGGCAAATCAATCCGCATTGGAGCGACACGGAAAAGCTGATTCTGGACAAGTATGTGTCCTTTCATGAAGTGGCGGAATGTGAAGCGATTGACGGCAAGGAAGATCTTAACCGTCCGGTGACGCATGCGTATATGAACCGTGAAATCAGTGTCATCGTGAAGGACATGATTAACCGCACGACTGGGCCGCTTCATTACACGGTCCATCACGCCGCATTTCCCGACGGAGGATACCGGGAGTACGAGAAATTTTTCGCGCGGAAGACGGAGGAGAATGAATTAGAAACAGGAGGGATTTCTCAGGGGCAATGGGTGGGGCGGGATCGCATCGACTTTTCCGGCGCTTATGCGCGGGACGGCAATACGATCGCGGGGCTTAAGGTGGATGGGCAGTCGTGGCCGGATGTTCGGCTGATGATGATGGAAGCGGAAGAGCTTACACGGAACAGCCGGGCCATCGAGCGTCATCCGGAAGTGACGCACTGGACAGATGCGCAATATGCGGCTGGTTCCTACCGGCGGAAGGCGGTGGCGGCACAGGAACAACTCGATTCGCTGATTGGCTTTCGCGGCATCGACTATATCGAGTTGAATCCGCACCGGAACACATCAGGGGCGTACGACGATCGCGTGGATGCACAAGGGCGGTACCGGGGTCTGGTCTATGGCGGTACCGTGTGCTTTAATGCGGCGTTGGTGGAGTATGGCCTGGCCGAGGTGCAGTTATGGCGGGATGGGGCCTATCTTGTGCCCGAAATGGCGCTAAAAGAGTTTTATTCTTATAGCGGCGTTCATCAGGATTCAATCGAAGCGACAGGTGTTTTGCTGGGGGCGTTTGACGTGCAGGGGGGCGTGATGGAATCACTGGCGGCCTTGGCGTATGCGGCGGACGGATTTACGGTTCGCGTGGAGCCGGATCGCACGGTGTATTTTGAAACGGCGGATTCTGCCGGCCGTGTGATCTTTTACGATCCATTGGAGGTAGGCGTGCAGCTTGGGTCCGATTCCCGCGCGGTATGCAACCATCTCGTGTTCAGCGGTCACCCGATGGGTAATGTATCGAACGCGCATTTTACGGAAGGCGGCAGTATAGATGTGTTGGGTCTTCGCACGGATACGCTGGAGTATTTCTCCGTGACCCGGCTGGATGATGCGATGAAATTCGCCATGGGATTGCTGAACGACCTTGCATATCCTGAGACATCAGGGGCGGTCACTTTTCTGGAGGGGGATGCGGCGGTGCGGGTGGGCGATCTGCTGGAATTTCGCGGTGGGCCGTTGCGCCGTCTGGACCAGGAAATCGCGGGGGAATGGGGCGGACACTTCTCGGGGAAATTGGCGGGCCGGGTGCGCCGTGTTCAGCACCGTTTTACAGGGAGGCGCGTGGTTACCACGGCGTATTTGACCACCCCGCTACGCTCCGTGGAGAACCCGCTGCTTTTTATCGTGCGCAGCCAGCCCTCGGCACGCAGCCTGTTTGCGCTCCGGCTGGATGACGCAACAATCGGTTTGGATTTGGGATTTCATTTGGATTAACAAAAAGGAGATTATGACATGGCAATGCAAGGACTTGCGTATTTAAAAACAACATGGGCGTTTGAAGAACGGCCCGTGGCTTCCCTGAAACTTAACACGTGGGATGACCGCATCGAAGCCGCCCTGGAATTAATCTTTTTCCTGCTCAACCAGAATTGGGGCGGCGGGAACGGCGTGATACAGGGCGCCACCACGGATGATTTGTGCGTGAAGGCGCTGGCTGTACCGGGGCTTTACGTGCAGGTGAAGCCAGGCTACGGGTTTATCAGCAAGTTCCCGTACAAGCTGGCGCAGACCATGGATACCGCGGCAATCACACCGCCCGCCACGTATAACCGCATCGATTTGGTGGAGGCCTGCCTGGACACCTGGGGCGTGCATGTGAAAACCGGCAATGAAATGCAATCACCCTCCGCGCCCAGCCCCTCGGCCAATTGCATCGCGCTGGCCCATCTTTATCTGCGGCCCGGCATGACCTGCATCAAAGACGCCGACGATCAGACAAACGGCTATATCATCGATGCACGGACTTGGCTGGACTGAAAACGGGGCAGTCCCGATTCCATCACCAGGAATCTTTCCCCATCGTCATTCCCGCGAAAGGGGCCGTCCAAAAATATGAAAATATCATTGTTCGGCCCTTTCAGGAATTCTTGTTATAGATGGCAATAACCCAGAACAGTGATTTGCAGAATGACAACCATGTTCATGGTTTGGGGAGAAATCCAGGCGAATGAATTCTCAGACAGCCTCTCCTCGACAACTTCAGGAGGGCCGATATCCACGCTCTCACATCATAGAAAAGGGCCGGGGTTTTCGCCCAGCCCAAACATATCGTTGAATTATTTCCCTACCGCGAGAGCGCCTGATATTTCTTCTTCGGTCCGATGCCGAGTTTGCGGACCGCGTCGATGTTATCCACAAGCTTTTTGACAGCGGCGGCCACCAAGTCTATGTCTTTTTTCGAGTTCATCAGCATGACATGGTGTACGGCGACGCCACAGGACTGGTTGGCGTCGGTGCAGACGGGAAGCTTGAAGCGTTTGGGATTGACCGCCTTCCAGTAGTCCGCGCCGAGTTTATGGCGGGTCTTGGTAAGCGGTTTGTAGAGTCCACAACTGTTCAAGGGGTCGTAGGGGATTTCAAAGGCATCGCCGGTGCCTAATTCCGCGTTGAGCGCGGCACAGAACTGAGCGTTGTTGATTTTCAGCGCTTTCGCATCCAGGCGGAAGGTGAAATTGAAGTAGCTTTGTTGCGTGATTTCCTTGCGGCGGCGCATCGGCAGGATGCCGGGGATTTGCGCGAGTTGCGCGTTGAGGTATTGGGCGTTTTCGTCACGCAGTTTCACCTGCTGGTCCAGCCGGCTGAGGCCGCCCAGCAACAGGGCCGCCTGCCATTCCGTCAGACGGTAATTGCCGGATTGAATAGCCGTCTCCATTCCGACTTTCTTGTTCAAACCGAACACAGGAGGTTCGGCGGCATACGAGCGGCCGCAATTCCGCAGGCTGTAGATTTTGTAAAAGAGTTCCTTGGTCTTGCACATGTTGAAGCCGCCTTCGCCGGAGGACAGTACCTTGGATTCCTGAAAGCTCCAGGAACTGACATCGCCCATCGAGCCCACGCCCTGGCCTTTCCAGAACGAGCCGTGCTGGTGTGCGCAGTCTTCGATCAGGTAGAGGTTATGCTTTTTGCAAAGTTTCATCAGGCGCGTCATGTCAGTCATGCAGCCATACAGGTGCACCACGATGATCGCTTTCGTTTTCCGCGTAATGGCGGCTTCCGCCGCGTCCAGATCCAGGTTCCACGTGTCCGGTTCAATATCCACAAGGACGGGCACCGCATTCACATCGACGCATGCGGCCGCCGTGGCCTGCCACGTCATGCCGGGCACGATGACTTCGTCATACGCGCCGATCCCCAGGGCTTCCAGAGCCATTTGGATGCCGACCGTGCCGTTCGCACAACACAAGCCGTATTTCCCGCCTTGATATTTCGTGAACGCTTCGGCGAATTTCCATTCCACTGGCCCGTCATACGACCACCGGTTCGACCGCGTGACTTTCGCCACCAGTTCAACGTCTTTTTCATCGCTAATGGGCCACTTCGCCCATTTCTTGCCTTTTGCGCAAAGCGGTTTCCCGCCGTTGATGGCCAATACTGCCATGGCTTGTTCTCCTCTTTTTATTTACCACGAAATACACGAAACACACGAAAATAATCTATCGAACAATTCGTTCATATTCCAAACCCGGGTAATGGCCGAAATTGACCAGTAATCCCAAGCGAAGATTTGATGCTTTCAAATAACTATGCACTTGCCCACGATGGTGATCATTGAGTTCAGGTACTGCTTTAAGCTCAATTACGATTTTCTCATAACAAAGATAATCCACAAAAAATTTTTGTTTCAAAGGATGCCCCTTATAATCCATGGGCAATTCTTCCTGCTCAATAAACGGTATCCCTCGTGCCCCAAATTCAATTGTCAAACATTCCTCGTAAATTGTTTCATGAAAACCACACCCCTTTTCCTTGTAAACCTCAAAACATGCACCTATAATCGCATAACTTTCCTCACGAAATAGAATTTCTTTTTCGTTCATTTCGTGTCTTTCGTGGTAAATAGTCTTCCGTTTAATTTTCGTCGAAGTCCATGCGGAAGCCTTCGCCCAAATAGATCTTGCGCGCGATGGGGCTTTCGGCAATTTCTTTCGGGGTGCCCGCCATGATCACGCGCCCTTCGTTGATGATATAGGCGTGGTCCGTAATTTGGAGTGTATCGCGTACGTTGTGATCCGTGATTAGCACGCCGATGCCTTTGTTTTTCAAGGTGGCCACGGTGGCTTGAAGATCCGCCACGGCAATGGGGTCGATTCCGGCAAAGGGTTCGTCGAGCAGGAAGATTTTCGGGTCGGTTACGAGGGCGCGCGCAATTTCCGTGCGCCGCCGCTCACCGCCCGACAGCGTATAGGCTTTGCTGTCCGCGAGATGGGCGATATTCAATTCTTCGAGCAGATGATCCGCGCGCTGTTTGCGGTCCGCCGATTTCATGTGCTGATATTCCAGGATCGCCAGGAGGTTCTGACGCACCGTCATGTTCCGGAACACCGAAGGTTCCTGCGCCAGATAGGCCATGCCCGCGCGCGCCCGCTTGTACATCGGCAGCTTTGTCACGTCCTGGCCTAGGAAGAAGATCCGGCCTGCATCCGGCTTCAACAGGCCCACCACCATGCTGAACGTGGTGGTTTTGCCCGCACCGTTCGGCCCCAGCAGCCCGGCGATTTCCCCCGCCTGCAAGGCGATGCAGACGTCACGGACTACCGTGCGCTTCTTGAAGGACTTCACCAGCCCTTCCGTGCGCAACAATACGGTGTCATTTCCTGCCACAACGCTTTCCTTCCGTCCGTTAGCGTTTCGCGATATAGTCGGGATAGGCCGCTTCCAGGAGCAGCCGGTTCAACCGGGTTGTTTCTTCGGGTTTCCGGCCTTCTTTCGCCAGCAAGCCCTTGGCTTCCTCACTCAATGTCACGCCTTTCCAAGCCGCTTCCGAGTAAAGCGCGTCTTTCTTCAATACCTTGTTTAATTGTTTTACCATGGTGCCTTTTTCTTCCGCCAGCGCCTCCACCGACACATTGAGCAGCATCCTGCGCATCTCACCGTCTAGTTGCTTGGCGATTTGTTTTCCCGGCGATGCCGCTTCTCCTGCCGCTTGATCCTTAAGCGTTTTCAGGAACCCCGCCCACTCCTTCACATCGCCTTGTGTCAACAACGAAGGATCACCTGTTCCACCTGACGCGCCCGGGGTATTAAATGGATACTCTTTCACTCTCATGTCCGTTACTTCCACTTCACCCGTTTTAAAATTCATTGTAAATTTGCTGCCACTCATTTCTTTTACCTGTTCGCCACTCATTACAGGATTACCACTAAACACCAGCAGTCCTGTATCAAAATTCCATTCCGCCTTTTCTGCCGTAATGGTGCCTTGCGGATGCTGCACCTCCACGTTGCCTTCCATGGTAATCGCGGAGGGTCTTGTGGCGCCTTCTTTGTAATCAAATTTCATCTTGTACGCGCGGATGGGCACCGGTTTCATATTCTTGTCTTCCGAGAGCAATGTGATACGGACACCGTCCGTCATCTCCTTGATCGCCATGCCTCCGCTGAAGCTGCCTACGAAGCGCCCGGCGTCAATGCTCATGGAGGTATAGCCTCCCATATCGCCGCCCATATCTTGGGCCACCGCACACCCGGCCACTAACCACGCGGCCACAAAAACCTGTCTCATTGCTGTTGCCTCCCAAACCGTACCAGGCCCGTCACGCCGGTCAGCTCGAATTCCTTTTTGTCGGGATACAAGCGGACACTTGCCGCCTGCAACTCAAGCTGCGGATCGGTCACCTTGACCGGATTATCACTGCGGGCCTCGCCCGGTTTGTCCTTGTCTGGATTTTGCCATTGTATATCCGAGAGTTCAATTGTCATCGTGCCCACGACGGCTTTCACCTGGCCGCTGAGAAAGGCGCTTTTGCCTTCCTCGAACCGGCCCTCCTGGGCATCGATTTTTATCACTTCCTGGGTTTCGTCCTTCCCGTAGATCACCGCATGCGCGTTCTTAAACGCATAGGTGCTCTCGTCCGCCATTGACGCCTCCTGCGCATGCACCCAAAGGGTAGGTTTCTGCGCCATCCCCCCTGTTGGATCCGTCCGGTGCAAATAAAAATCAATATCCCGCACCTCCGTCTGGCCCATTTCATCCAACGACGGAATGCCCGGTGTTCCTGCGGCAGGAATATTCGGCGCGGCGGGCTGATTGCAGCCGGTCAGCGCCAAGCCCACCAGCATACTTGCAAACAAACGGTTCATGGCGCTGTTTTCATGTTTCTCCGGTACACGGCTTTCAACCCCTTTAACGTTAACAGGGGATCCACTACATCTATCGTACTCGCTACGTCCGCAATCGTTTTCGCCAGACCGCCCGTCGCAATCACCGTGGGTTTCGCCCCCATTTCCTCACGGATCCGCCGGACCAGCCCGTCCACCATGTCCGCATAACCAAACGTCAGCCCGGATCGGATATTCGACACGGTATCCCGGCCGATCACGGAACTCGGTTTAATAATATCCACGCGGGGCAGCTTCGCGCAATGTTCTGACAGCGCGTCCGCCGAAAGCTGGACACCCGGCACGATTACACCTCCCTGCCACTCCGCCTTCGCGGAAACCACGTCGAACGTCGTTGCGGTTCCAAAATCTATTACCACCAGGGGGCCTTTGTGCTCCTCAATCGCCGCCACCGCATTCACAATCCGGTCGGCGCCCACTTCCTTCGGATTATCCACCTGCAACACCAGCCCCGTCTTTACGCCAGGCCCCACCATCAATGGAGTGACATGAAACGCCCGCTGGCTTACTTCCTGCAAGGCCAGATTTATCTGGGGCACAACACTGGAGACGCAACAGCCGGAAATCTGGTGGCGGTCGACGCCAATGCCCTGGAGGAGCATGCTGAGCAGAATATACAATTCATCGCCCGTGCGGTAATTCGACGTGACGACGCGCCACGGTCCGAGCAACTCATCGCCGCGATACAGGCCGAGCACCGTATGCGAATTTCCAACATCTACCACCAACAGCATGCGTTACCTGCTCCCACTCTCCAAAGGGGATACATCATCCACATTTTCCCTATCAAAATCCAACTTCATGGCACTATTTCCACTTCGTGCGAGATTCGCTCCCGGCGGCCATCCGCCGTTTCCACCAGCAAGGCCCCTTCTTCATCAATCGTCACCACCCGGCCGGTAATGCCTTCCCGGCGGACTGTCTGGCCCGCCATTTGGCAGGCCACCGACCAAAACGCCCGGATATCGTCATATCCGCCGCGCCGAAGCTGGCGGATGTAATCGTCAAAATGCTCCAACACCCTGTGAAGCAACAGGCTCCGGTCCCATTTGAGTCCGGTCGTGCTCTCCAGGGATCCCGCAAGTTCCCGCAGGGATTCCGGGAAATCCTCCGCGCGGTGATGCACATTGATCCCAATGCCCACCGCGCTCCAACCCTCCCGGTGCTCCACCAGAATGCCGCACACCTTCTTGCCCGCGCACACCAAATCATTCGGCCATTTTATGGATAAGGCCGCCCGCGACATCACCGCCTCCCGCACGGCCAGCGACGCCGCAAACATTAATCCGCGGGAGGGACCTTTCAGCGCTACGCTGAACCACAGCCCCAATCCGGGAGCACTATGCCACGCATTCCCATGCCGCCCCCGGCCATGGGTTTGTTCTTCGGCCACAATCACCGACCCATCCTCGCAACAGTCGAGCGCCATGTCATTCGTGGATTCCAACGAGTCGAAAATCCTCACCGTGGAGCCTACCAGCGTTCCCGCAAGAGGTTCCAGATGAATCTTCGGTATGGGGTCGTGATCAGGCATTTTCTATCAACAAGGACATATCGAGCACCGCCGCGGAATGGGTCAGGGCGCCCACAGAGATGAAATCCACCCCTGTCTCCGCTATGGCATGCACCCGGTCCAGGCTGGCGTTGCCGCTGGCCTCTAGCACTATTTGCCGGCCCGCTGCACGGCGCACCGCCTCCCGCATGGTGTCTAAGCCCATGTTATCCAATAAGATAACGTCTGCGCCGGCCTCCACTGCCTCGTCAAATTCCTGCAAGTTCCGGACCTCCGCCTCCACCCGCATCAGATGATGTGAATGGCGCCGCGCTTTGGTTATTGCCGCATGCAATCCGCCCGCCGCCGTCACATGGTTTTCTTTAATTAATATCCCATCAGAAAGATTGAACCGGTGCCGCGTTCCCCCGCCATGGACCACCGCCGCCTTCTCCAAGGCCCGCAACAAGGGAGTTGTTTTACGCGTGCAGCAGATCTTGCAGTTCAGTTCGCCCACTGCCGCCACAAACCGCGCCGTCAACGTCGCCACCCCTGATAAATGCTGTACAAAATTCATTGCCGTCCGCTCCGCCATCAACACCGCCTGCGCACGGCCCTCGAACCGGGCAATCGTATCGTCTGGTTTCACCGCAGCCCCGTCCTGAAGGGATTCCCAGCCACACAGGTCCGGATCAAGCATAACAAAGGCGCGGTGAAATACCTCGATGCCGCTTAACACACCGTCCTGTTTGGCCACCAGCCGGGCACGGCAGCGCACATCACGCGGAACCGTTGCTTCCGTCGTGATATCGCCCCGCCCAAGATCCTCCTCCAGGGCGGTACGGACAAGTGTATCTGTTGACAACTCCATAAAAAGACATATCCTCCCCCACACAATCCTGAATTCTATCATACTCCCGGAAAGAATTGCGATTCTTCAATGCTAATCGCACCTCCCCAGGCCAAAATGGACATGGTGTCCGAACTTTATGTATTGACGCACTGGTCCGGCCTGTTTCATAGGCCGGATCGAGCGGATTTTCATTGCCTCCACATAGACTTGCAGGCTGCTTTATCTATAGAATACCCCCTTGTTCATTTTGGGGCGGCCTTTGGGCGCGCCAAGTATTGTATGTCAACGGAGGTATTAAACGTGTTAACTTCGAGTCGGCTTGTCTGTTTGTTCGTGGTGCTGATGGCCGTTGCGGGAACCGCTCAGGCGGAAGATCCTGTCTTTCTGCCCCGCGCCCACTCGCATAATGATTACATGCGCCCTCATCCGCTGTTGGATGCGCTGAACGCCGGATTTTGCAGTGTTGAAGCGGATATTTACCTGGTCAATGGCGAGCTTCTCGTTGCCCATGATCGGGATAAGGTGAAGCCGGGCGGCACGTTGCAAAAAATGTACCTTGACCCCCTCCGGGAGCGTGCGAAACAGAACAGCGGGCGCATCTATCCGAATGGGCCGAGCGTTATCCTCCTGATCGATTTTAAAGAATCCCCGGCGATCCTGTGGCCGGCGCTTCGTGATGTGCTTCAACAGTATGAGGATATGCTTACGGTTTTCACCGATGAGACCGTTGACGAACGGGCGGTGACCGTAATCATTTCCGGCACTTCCCCGCGCGCCCAATTGAAACAGGAGCCGCGCCGTCTCGCCGCCATCGACGGGCGGCTGCCCGACCTTGCCAATCCCCCTTCTCCCAAATTAGTCCCGCTGGTCAGCAATTCCTGGACCCCTGTGTTCAAATGGATGGGAACAGGCCCCATGCCGGAAGCAGAACGGGCTAAGTTGAAGGAATACATAGACAAAGCCCATGCCAACGGCCAGAAAATCCGTTTTTGGGGTGCACCCAACCGCCTAGAGGTCTGGGAGGAGTTTTATACATTGGGTATTGATTTATTGAATGCTGACAACCCCGCGCAAATGCGAGAGTTTCTAGTCAATAAAATGAACCAAGAGAAGGCTCGTTAGTGCAATGGATGCTATTCGCATAGGATTTGTCGGTTTGGGCGGCATCTGCCGGGAACGGCACGTGCCCGGGCTGAAAAAGCTCCCCGGTGTGGAAATTGTGGCCGTCGCGAACCGGTCCAGGGCCTCCAGTGAAGCCGCCGCACGGGAATTCACTATACCCGTTATATGCGATGACTGGCGTGAAATTATCCAGCGTGACGACATCAATACGGTGTTTGTCGGCACATGGCCTTACATGCATCATCCCGTCAGCATCGCCGCCCTTGAAGCCGGAAAACATGTCTTTTGCCAGGCCCGCATGGCCATGAATTTCACCGAAGCGCGTGAAATGTACGAAGCCGCCGTCCATTCCGGCCGCGTGGCCGCCTTATGCCCCGTTCCCTACGGCCTCAGTGTCGACCGAACCATTCAGCGGTTTCTGAGCGAGGGTGTCCTGGGGAAAGTGCACTTGGTGCGGGTGCAAAGCACCAGCGGGGTGAATATCGACGAGGACGCCCCCTTGCACTGGCGCAAGGATCATCGATTATCCGGCCTCAATACACTCACCCTCGGCATGTTCATCGAAATCATCCACCGCTGGTTTGGCTGGACCAAGACCGTCACGGCCCAGACACAGATTTACACGCCTTGGCGGCGCGATGCCGAAGGGCGCATGGTCGAAATCAAGATTCCTGACCAAGTGCTCTTCAACGCCGACATGGAGCAGGGGGTGGTGGTGCAATATGTGTTTAGCGGCATGACCGCCCACGGAAAGGACACGATTGAGATCCACGGCACGCACGCCTCGCTTTGCTATGATGCCGGACCGGATATTCTCTATTTCCTCCGCGAAAACAACCAGCTTGAACCGGTGGCTATTCTTCCGGAGGATGTATACGATGTGCATCACTGGTCCGTGGAGCGTGATTTCATCGAGGCTATCCGCTCTGATTCCCCTTATCACCCTAATTTCGAAGACGGCATGCGCTACATGCAAGTGATCAAAGCCGTATACGATTCCGCCAAACGCCAGCGAACCGTTCACCTGGAAGGCCACTCACAAACTTGAAAATTATGGGGAATTTTAGAATACTATACGCAATGGCAGTACAAGCGATTTGTTTTGTGATCCCATGGGGAACGTGATGCAGCGTTGTTGGATGCAGGGATGGGATATCCGTGTGCAAGTGTTTATGCGTGTGTGCGAGGTGTTTCTTCCATGAGAGGGAGAGAGGAGTGAAACAATCGTGGGGAATAAGAGGCGCAAGGCAGAGGGAAGTATCGAGGATGGGGTAAACACCCCCTCTTCAACGCCGGAAACTGACCAGACAAAAGACACGGGCGTCCGCCCTCAAGAATACTTTCTTCATCGGGATCAATTGATAAATGACATTGCCGGCAATCTTCCGGGTATCGTATTCGGCGCTTTGGTGCATCCCGATAAAAAAATCACATTTACCTTTGTTAGCGAGCGTATTACGGAGGTTTTAGGGCTGCCCTGCGAATTGGAAGGTTTGTTCGAACGTTTTGTCCAACAGATTGTTCCGGAGGATCTACCGTCCTTTCTGGAATCCGCCAGGGAAGCCATTAACACCTTTTCGTCATGGAGCCATGAAGTCCGATTCATCAAACCTACGGGAGAAATGATCTGGTTTAAGGGCATGTCCACTCCGTCACGCGCCGGGGACGATATCCTTTTCAACGGGATTGGCCTCGATATCACCCAGCAAAAGCGTGCGGTGGACGCCTTGCGTGAAAGTGAAGAGCGCTGGCAGTTTGCCCTGGAGGGGGCGGGCGATGGCGTATGGGACTGGAACGCCCAGACAAATGAGGTGTTCTTTTCGAGGCAATGGAAGGCCATGCTGGGCTTCGAAGAACACGAAATAAGCAACAGGCTCGAAGAGTGGGACACACGTCTTCATCCCGAAGACCGGGAAAAGACCTATGCCGCCCTGAATGATCATTTTAACGGCGTGAGGCCGGTTTACATGAATGAGCATCGTCTTCGGTGTAAAGATGGCTCGTATAAATGGATTCTGGATCGTGGCAAAGTGATTCGCTGGACGGAAGACGGCAAACCGTTGCGCGTGATTGGCACGCATTCCGATATTTCCGAGCGCAAACGGATAGAGCAGGAATTACTCCAGGAAATAATATTCTCCGATACCGTTATCAACAGTCTGCCCGGGATTTTCTTCTTGTTCGATACGCAAGGACATTTGCTGCGATGGAATACCAATCACGAAGCCTTGTTGGGATATTCCCTGGAGGAAATGCTTAATCTGAACATCCGTCAACTCATTCGTGCGGAAGACACTCCTTATGTCTTAAATAAGATGCAAGAAGTATTTCAACAGGGATATGCCTCCCTTGAAGTGCCTATACGGACTAAAAGCGGGGATGAAATTCCTTATTTTATAACCGGGGTGCGTCTGCAAATAAAGAATGACGCCTATCTTCTCGGAACAGGGATAGATATGACGGCACACAAGCAGACCGAAGCCGCATTGCGCGAGAGCGAAGAAAACTTCCGCGCATTTGTGGAAACCAGCAACGACTGGGTATGGGCCATGGATGCAACCGGGCGGCACACCTATAGCAATGGCCGGATCAAAGAAATAATCGGATATGATCCGGAAGAAATACTTGGGGGCATGGCAACAGATTTTATCCATCCGGACGATCTCGCGGCCGTCAGCGCCCTGATGGCGGAATGCATCCCCGCCAAGAAAGGGTGGCAGGGATATGCCGTGCGTTTTCGTCACAAGGACGGCCATTACCGCTGGATGGAATCCAGTGCGGTGGCGGTAGTGGACAGTAATGGCGCGTTAACGGGGTTCAGAGGCGCCGATCGCGACATAACGGATCGGGTACAGGGTGAGAATGATCGCATCGAGCTGGAGCGGCGGCTGTTTCACGCGCAAAAACTGGAAAGCCTGGGCGTGCTCGCGGGCGGCATCGCGCATGACTTCAATAATATATTAATGGCTATCCTGGGCAATCTGGATATGGCCTTGCTGGATATCCCATCCCTCTCACCGGCCCGCGAGAGCATTGAACAGTCTCTTAAGGCGGTCAACCGGGCCGCGGACCTGACCCGTCAAATGCTGGCCTATTCCGGCAAGGGCCGGTTTGTCATGGAGAACATGGATCTCAATGTCTTGGTGGAAGAAAATACGAATCTGTTCCGGTCGATCGTCTCCAGAAAAATCACCATGAACATCCATTTGGCCCCATCACCGGTGTATATAGAGGCGGACCCGCCCCAGGTGCAACAGATAATCATGAATTTGCTTACCAATGCCTCCGAGGCTATTGGAGATGCTCCTGGCCTCATAACGCTCTGCACGGGGATGCAATGGTGTGATGATCGCTATCTCCACAAGAGCCGGATCGAAGAAAAACCAACCGCCGGGCAATTTGTTTTTGTAGACGTGTCAGACACCGGCTGCGGCATGGAAACAGAAACGCTGAATCGCATGTTCGAACCGTTCTTCACCACCAAATTCACGGGGCGGGGCCTTGGGTTGCCGGCCGTGCTGGGGATTGTCCGCGGGCATCACGGCGCCATTATGCTCAATAGCGCACTGGGTTCGGGAACCACGGTACGCGTCCTGTTCCCCGCCTGTGAACCTGCCCCGAAAATCACCGGCAAGGCTCATACATCCCTCGAAGCAGCTTCTCTGGCGGTTCCCGCAACAATGATATTGATAGTGGACGATGAAGAGGCCGTGCGCAATCTATGCGCCGCTTTTGTAGAGCGCATGGGGCACCCGGTCCTGTGCGCCGCCAATGGAGAAGAAGCCCTGACGCTTTTCCATGAACATGTGAGGGAGATAGCCTGCATTCTTCTTGACCTTACCATGCCCCGGATGGATGGGGTGAATGCCTTCCGTCAGATGAAACGAATCCGGCCGGATGTCAAAGTGATTCTGTGCAGCGGCTATGATGAGCAGGAAGCTACGCAACGCTTCACGAGTGAAGGATTGGCGGGATTTATTCAGAAGCCCTACCGCCTCCAGGAATTGAAAGCGAAGATTGAACAGGTGCTGAAGGCGTGAGCCCTTCGCCCCAAGGGGTGCGTTACGCACCCCGCCCGCGCGGTTTACACCATCGCTTCACGCGCGCCAAAAATCCGCACTACTTCCACATATCCCATGGCCTCGGCAATATCCACTGGGCTCAGGCCATCCAATACTTCATTGCGAATCCAGGGATCCGCATTGTTGTCCAGCAATATGCGAACGGCTTCAGCATGTCCGCCAACGCACGCCCAATGCAGCGGCGTCATGCCGTCCGCGCTGATCCGGTTTACATCGGAAACAGACACCAGAAGTTCAACGGTTTCTTTGTGTCCCTGGCGCGCCGCCTTGTGCAATGGCGTCTCTCCCTGGTAGTCCACCGCCATACCGTTGGAACCATAACTCAACAATGACTTTACGGCATCCGCAAGCCCAAGTCCCGCGGCCCGGTGCAGTGGGGAGGAACCCTGGAGGTTCTCGCGCTGATCTTCACGTTCCTGCCGCAGAATCATGTCGGCCAGCGCCATATGGCCGCTTTTGAAGGCCCGGTCCAGAGGGGTTACCCCGTGTGCATCCATCGTCTCTGTCCATTGTTTATTCATCGCACAAACCTCCTTGGGTTGTCTCCATCAAGCCAAGCCCAAGGTGTATATGCAATCGCTGTGCCATGCCGCCTTGAAATATACCCCGAAGAGTCCATGTTTCATAAACAACAGACAGTAAAGCACTTGCGAAATAATTGGATTAACACTCAGAAGCGATTATTGCGGCGTAATTCGCTGTTTCGCCTGCAAGGTCTTGGCATAGTGACAACTATTCGGCATTCCAGAAATTGTCAGCATTTGGGAAGCGAGGGCGAATGAGGCGTGAGGCCTGAGGCGTGAGGCGTGAGGCGTGAGGCGTGAGGCGGGAGGAAGAATGGGAAACGGCAAACGCGAAACGGCAAACGCGAAACGCGAAACGAGGGGGGATGCTAGTCTGTAGATGCCGTTAGGTCTGGGAAATCTGGGAAGTCTGGGAAGTCTGGGAAGTCTGGGACTGATAAGACCAATAGACCCGATAAGACCGGCTGGGCAAGGGGGAGGACGAGTGAAACGAGGAGGGAATTAGCCGTTAGGTACGGGAAGTCTGGGAAGTCTTGGACTGATAAGACCAATAACCGGCTGGGCAAGGGGGAGGACGAATGAGCGTGTATAAATAAAGGGAATGATGCCAGCGCCGATTTTATAAACCGGGGCAGAAGTTGTCTTCGGAGCCGGGGCAGGGGTGGTAGCCGACGGAGTTGAAGAATTTGGAACAAAGTTGGCGCAGATTCGTTCTGCGCCGTTTAAAGAGGTGCAGAATCAATCTGCACCAACTCCCGGGCAGAAACCGTCTTCACTGCCGGGGCAAACATGGTAGCCGGCGGAGTTGAAGAATTGGATGAGGCGTAATAATTCGGAGAGGCCGATGGTCCAATCCTGGGGGTTGTAGTCGCTGGCGTGGGGGGTACAGGAGGTGTCGCCGCCGGAACCTGGGGCGTAGCCGTCTTCGGTGCCGGTTTGGCAGTGGAAACCGCCGGAGTTGAAGAATTGGATCACGCGGAGGAGTTCGCTAAGGCTGATGAGGTAATCGGCGTTTTGGTCGGCGGTGTGGTTGGGGGGGATGCAGGAGCCTTCGACGATCACGGTTCGGGAAACGAGGGGGGCCGGGTTGCTGGAAGCATCAGTGACGCTATAGGTAACGGTGTAGGTTCCGGTGGCGTTGGGGTCGAGGGCGGAGGTGTCGATGGTGACGGCGGGGAGTGCGGCGTCGCAGGTGTCGGAGGCGGTGGCGCCGGGGTCGGTGTAGGTACTGAGGCATTGGATGGTGAGGGGGTTGTCGCCGACAAGGGTGATGGTGGGAGGTAAGTTATCGGTTACTTGGACGGTTCGGGAAACGAGGGGTGCGGAATTTCCCGCAGCGTC
>ERZ795059.82-NODE-82-length-137109-cov-10.310279_pt1 | contig 137109 bp, 109 predicted proteins | sample MGYA00375143_ERZ795059 | MGnify/ENA primary metagenome ERZ795059 (study PRJEB30188, sample SAMN05720168) | activated sludge metagenome | isolation source: Anaerobic digester | place: USA | collected 2015-01-07 ... | reverse complement strand
TTTAAATGTTGCAGCAAAGGGATCGCCCAACTTCACACCCAATCCAAAGTAAGGGTATCGGCTATTTTGAAAAACAGGACAAATGGTTTTTGCCTTTGCCCCTTTTACGCGCGCAGCATTTGAATTGTATCGCGTACGGGTGTACATGCTCTTACCTGTATTATGACCCGGCTGGGCATACAATACAACGGTGTTGAGTGCGCAAAAAAAGATCAGCAGAAGGATTTTCAAACCATGCATCAAAGCAAATATAATCCTTTTGCAGGGTTTGGTGTGAAAGGGCTAATCCATAGAACTGGAATAGAATCAAACCAACTCGATATACTGCATTTTATGGAGTTGTGCATAATAGCCGTCCCTTAAAAGGAGCTCATCATGGCGGCCGCTTTCTTTTATTTCGCCATGATCCAAGACCATAATCTTGCTGGCTTTTTGAATGGTAGATAAACGATGGGCAATGACAATACAAGTACGACCATTCATCATTTTTTCAATAGCATTTTGAATCATCTCCTCTGTTTCAGTATCAACCGAAGAGGTGGCTTCATCCAGTACTAAGATTTTAGGATCATACACCATCGCCCGTATAAACGAAATAAGCTGACGCTGCCCAACTGAAAGTGTAGCGCCACGCTCCATTACATTGTAATAAAGTTTACCAGGTAATTTCTCTATGAATTTCTTTGCTCCCACCAGATCAGCAGCGTGCCAAACCATTTCTTCGGTTACGTCAGGATTGCCCAGTGTTATATTATTCAGGATGGTATCTGAAAAAAGAAAAACATCTTGCAATACCACCCCGACATTTTTGCGCAAATTACCTAAATCATACTCCTTCAAATCTATTCCGTCTACACGAATAGTCCCTTTGTTGATTTCATAAAAGCGGTTGAGCAAATTAATGATGGATGATTTACCGGCACCTGTTGCGCCAACGAGCGCAACTGTTTCTCCCGGTTTAATATCAATGGTAACATCTTTCAAAACATAATTTTCGTCATTGTAGGCAAACCAAACATGATCAAATTGAACTGCACCTTCGATGTGATCGGGTTTGTGTGCTCCATTGAGTTGCACGTTCTCTGTCTCATCCAACAGATTCATAATGCGCGAAGAACTAACAATACCCATTTGCAAAGTATTGTATCGATCAGCAATCATTCGAATAGGTCTGAAGAACATTTGGATGTACATGATGAAGGCAATGAGCTTACCTATGGTGATGCCGGTTGCTTCATAATCAATTACTCCTCTTGCTCCATACCAAACCAACAAACCAATTCCTGCAGCAGCAATTATCTCCGCTACCGGATAGTACACTGAATAATATAAAACGGAACGCAAATTTGCTTGTCTGTGATCCTCATTAATCTCTTTGAATTTTTCAAACTCGCGTTTCTCACTTCCAAAAATTTGAACAATGTTCATTCCGGTAATGTGTTCCTGAACAAACGTATTGAGGTTGGCTACCGCATTGCGCACATCGCTAAAAGCAACTTTGATTTTTTCCTTGAATACATAGGTACTGATTAACAACAATGGAATGGTCGATAAACTTAAAAGAGCAAGACGCCAATCCTCGTAAAACATAAATCCAAGAAGGAATACGATTTGCAAAAGATCGCCTGCCATGGCGGCAATACCTTCACTGAAAACATCCGCTAAAGTTTCTACATCTGAAATGGTTCGGGTCACCAATCGGCCAATGGGTGTCTTATCAAAGAATCTTAATCGCAGACTTATGATGTGCGCATAAAGTCTTGCGCGAATGTCCCGTATAACTTGTTGACCAAGCCAGCCAGAGAGATAGGTATGTATGTATTGCGCTATGGATTGAAAGATTAGAAGGCCGAGCAAGATGATCATCATCTTTACCATGCCGTCATAATTTCCAAAAGCTACATCATGATCTAAGGTATATTGAACTAATATCGGTCGGGTAGGAGCAAGTAAACCCAGCAACAACGTTAAAATCACAACTGTGATAAATCGTCCATTATACGGTTTGACGAACGTCATCAATCTTCTGAGTACAGACCAATCAATAATATTTCCGCTGCTTACTTTTTCTTTCTCCACAATTTGTTGGTCGTTATTAATCTTTGATGAATGTACCTGATGGGTATTTTACCTTTGTTAAATATAATCCGTAAGGAGGAACATTAGCTCCCGCTTTTTTCCGATCGCGACTTTGAAGAATGTGCTGAAATTCTTTCATCGATGTTTTTCCGCTGCCTACATCCAGCAAGGTTCCTACAATGGCGCGTACCATGCCGCGCAGAAACCGATTTGCCGTAATGGTAAACTCAATAGTATCATCATCCTCCTTCCACTCTGCTTTTTTGATGGTACAAAGAAAGTGATTTACATCTGTTTTTACTTTACTGAAACATTCAAAATCGTGTTCGCCTCGTAGTAACGCAGCGGCTTGGTTCATGGTTTTAACATCAGCGGGCTTAAAATAATGCCAGGCTAACCCTTCGAGAAAAGGATTTTTCTTTCGGGTGATGCAATACCGATATGATCGTTCCACTGCATTGTATCGCGCGCTTGCATCTTCCTTTACATGTTGAATTGATAAAATGGAAATATCCCTTGGCAGAAAAGAATTTAGTTTTTGTATGATGTTCTGTGCCGCAAATTCTTTTTCGATATCAACATGAAAAAACTGTTGTTCACAATGAACACCTGTATCGGTTCTTCCGCTCCCTACAATTTTAATCTCCTCCCGAAACATTTTAGACATAGCCGATTCAACGACTGCCTGCACACCTGTAGCGTTCGCCTGACTTTGCCAGCCTGCATAGTTTTTTCCATGGTAACTTATTTCGAAGAAGTAGCGAGACATTTATTGAGAAGAATTTAGAATAGAGAAGCTAGAATTTAAAATGGGTTTTGTTAATGTAATCTATTTTGCTTTTAAGAAAGGCTTTCATAAATAACAGCAGCTCCCTGGCCAACTCCAATACACATCGTTGCTAATCCATATTTTAAATTTCTTTTCTTCATCTCATGAAGTAAGGTAGCACTGATCCTAACTCCACTACATCCGAGTGGATGGCCGAGTGCAATGGCTCCACCATTTACATTTACCATTTCAGGATTTAAATCGAGGTCCTTTATGCAAGCCAATGATTGAGAAGCAAAGGCTTCGTTCAATTCAATCAAGTCGAGGTCTTTTATTTTTAATCCGGCACGCTGCAATGCCTTTTGTGTTGCGGGCACCGGGCCAACGCCCATGTATGCAGGATCAACACCTGCTACAGCCATGGATACAATGCGCGCCATTGGCTTGAGATTAAATTTCTTTAATGCCTCTTCACTTACAATCAAACAAGCTGCTGCACCATCATTAATGCCAGATGAATTTCCGGCCGTAACACTACCATCATTTTTAAAGGCTGGCTTTAACGATGCCAGTTTTTCTAATGTTGATAAACGAGGATGTTCATCTTTATCAACAATTACATTTTCTTTTTTCTGCTGAATGGATACCGGTATGATTTCCTCTTTGAATTTTCCAGAAGCAAAAGCTGCCTGATATTTTAATTGTGACTGGTGTGCAAAAACATCTTGCGCCTCGCGACTGATCTTCCATTTTTCAGCAACGTTCTCTGCTGTCTCTCCCATAGAATACGGATGATACAATGCTGACAATTTCGAATTGATAAATCGCCAGCCTAAAGTAGTGTCATACATTTCTGCTGAACGAGAAAACGGTTCTTCTGTTTTTGGTAAAACAAAGGGTGCGCGGCTCATGCTTTCAACACCACCAGCAACATAAATTTCACCATCTCCATTCATAATGGCGCGCGATGCGTCCATGATGGCCTGTAGTCCAGAAGCGCAAAGTCGGTTTACGGTACTGCCTCCCACTTCAACAGGAAGTCCGGCAAGCAATAAAGCCAAGCGGGCTACATTTCGGTTGTCTTCACCAGCTTGATTTGCAGCACCCAGAATTACATCTTCAATCGCTTTTGGATCAATAGAAGAATTTCGCTCCATTAATTTTTTAATAGCAAGGGCCGCAAGATCATCAGGTCGAACAGATGCTAGCATGCCACCATATTTACCTATTGGGGTTCGCAGGATATCAACAATGTAGGCTCCTTTCATTTTAATTTGGATAGTCGGTTCAAAGAACGATCTAATTTTTTGTTCAATGAAAATGAATTTTAAAATTCGACAGCTGCTTAACACAAGCGGAAGCTTCCATTTTCTTTTTACTTTTACACCAAGTTAACGCAACCTCAACATGTGGCAAAGAATTCAAACTGTATTTCTGGGAATCGCAATTGTAAGTTTAATAACAACTATTTTTTTACCCCTTTGGACTTATCAGGAGCCATCTGGTGCTGCCCATACGCTCTATGCACTTCATTATAGTTCTACCATAAATGGCGTAAAAACCACAACCTATTTTCCGTATTCAATAACCGCTATTTTAGCTATTGCTGCTGCTACACTTGCCTTTGTACAAATTGGAAAGTATAAAGACAGGCTTCTGCAAATGAAGTTAGGCGCGCTGAATTCACTTTTCATGGCAGGTACTATTGGCTCAGCGGTTCTTTTCGCTAACCAAATGTTTGAAAGCTTTGGTGGCGGTAGTCATGGTCTTGGTCTTTGGGTTCCTGGAATTGCTGTAATCTGCAATTTGGTAGCCAATCGGTTTATCAGAAGAGACGAGAAGTTAGTTCGCGACTCCGAGCGACTTCGCTGATCTTAGTTCTGAAAACTTTATAATTAAGATTAAAACAGCTGGAGGGGTGAACAAAAACTGTGTGGATTTATCGTTCGTTTCTTCAGTAGGGCCAAACGATGAAGATGTTTTTAAACTGTTTTTTCCGGTCCTAAAATAATAGGTGCATTCTGTGCCTAACAAAATTCTCTCGGTGATTTTGAAATTCAATGTTGCGCGAGGTCCAAAACCCCATCCCTTTGATTTGGTTTCGGTTTCAAATGAAGATCCGCCATTAGTATTTTTTGTTTCATTTTTTTGGTTATCGTTCGTAATATCAAAACCGCCACTAAAAATAAACCGCTTCCCAATGCTTGTTTTCTTTTCAACACCAACCCTAAAAAAGTAGTTGTTAATTTTTGACTCTCTTTTGTTAAAGGCATCTCCATCATTGACTTCACTATACGAATAACCAAGACCTAAATTAACACCCCAACCTGTGCGAGGAGAGTTGCGGGAGTAAACTAACAAATAAGGATTATTGACTGCCGTATTGGAGTTACTGAGATTAAACAACTGCTTAATCAATTGATTCGCCTGAACTCCAAGGTAATGATCGTATTTATTATAGGTACTATCTTGTTCTTGTTGCGCAAAAGCTGTAGCGCTTAAAAACAGAAGCAACACGCTCCCAAAAAATCGTAATACCATGTTTATTTCGCTTTGAACGGATTAGAAAATTTTGGATCCGTCACCATAGTGTAATCCGTAAGTGTATTCAGAAAAGCGATAATTGCTTTTTTCTCATTCGCAGGAATGTTGAGACGTAAAGCTGATCCGTTACTGCTGCGAAGTCGTGTATCAAGATTTGGATTATCCTCTAAACCTGTGCTGTAATGTTCCATAACAGATTCCAAATCAGCAAATCGGCCATCGTGCATGTAGGGAGCCGTTAATGCTACATTTCGCAAAGAAGGAATTTTGAATTTACCAGCATCTTCGGAAATCCCGGTTACACTTTCCAGGCCGCTATCTGTATCTATTGCATCTAAGCCGATGTTAGCGAACACTCCCCCAGAAGCAAACAAATAACCTATAGGATTTTGAACCTGATGGCAGGCATTACAATCATACCCTTCAAAAAATAAAAACTGCCCTTGCTGTTCTAATGCTGAGAGTTGCACAGTTCCAGCGATAGACTGATCTAATTTGGTGTTATTGGAAGTAATGCTTTGAATAAAAGAAGTAAGTCCTTCCGAAATCTTGTCAACAGTAATTTCTTCCGATCCGTAAGCCTTAAGAAAAAGGTCTTTGTAGTAAGGAACGGTTGCCAATTTAACAGCCAATTTATCAAAGTCACGTATACCCATCTCAACGTGGTTAGCAATGGGACGCAACACCATCGTGCGAATATTTTGTTCACGCCCATCCCAAAACAAATGGGTGCCTGAAAAAGCAATTCGAAACTCTCCATTGCTTATGAAATTAACATCATTGCTAAAATCAATATTATTGTTCGCTATTTCCGAACCATTACTATTAAAGAGTATTATCCCCGAATTAATAGGATTAAGGTTTTGAATCGGCATCGAATTTCTTGATGTCAGAATATTTTCAAATCCCTTGCTAAACCGGGCGTTATCGGTAAATGCCAATGACTGCTTATGGCAAGAAGCACAAGAAACAGAATTGTTGACGGATAACTGATTATCATAAAACAGTACGCGCCCAAGCGTTGGTATTTGGTCATTAATACCTAAACCGTATTGATCGGCCGCAGCTGGCAGATCAAGAACTGCGGTCTGAAGGGGTTGATCTTCTGTAACACAAGACGCCAGAAGAGTGGCGATTGCAAAAACGGCTAGTAGTTTTCTTTTCATGGCTGAATATGTTAGGACCAACGAATAAGTAGACACCTAATGTAGCTGAAAAGTGTAAAAACTATAACGGTTTTTTAAAAATCTTTATGCCAACCTGTCAGAAACGATGAGTTGGAACAGCTTTTGAAAGTCGATTCGGCCTAAAGAAGTAGGCATTATTCCTCAATAACAATACAGAAACGAACCACTATGGCAGCAACAACTCAGGAAAAAGGTAACATCTCCATTCATACCGAGAATATTTTTCCAATCATCAAGAAGTTCCTCTATTCCGACCACGAAATCTTTTTGCGTGAATTAGTATCCAACGCAGTAGACGCCACACAAAAGCTAAAGAAGCTTGCTTCCATGGGCGAGTTCGATGGTGAACTGGGAGACTTGAAGATTGAAGTCCTTTTCGATAAAGAAAAGAAAACCATCACGGTAAGAGATCGCGGTCTTGGAATGACCGGTGAAGAGATCAAAAAATACATTAATCAAATTGCATTCTCTGGTGCGACAGAATTCGTGGAGAAATTCAAAGACAAGGGTGATGCAAAAGATATCATTGGGAAATTTGGTCTTGGTTTTTACTCCGCCTTTATGGTGGCCGATAAAGTCGAAATCATTTCACGCTCTTATAAGGTAGACGAAACAGAAGCGGCTCGCTGGGAGTGTGATGGATCAACTTCTTTCGAACTTTCTTCGGCAACCAAAGATAGTCGTGGTTCAGATGTTATTTTATACGTCAATGCCGACTCAGAAGAATTTTTGGATGAGTGGCGTTTGAAGGGTATCCTCGAAAAATATTGCAAGTTTCTTCCGGTAGAAATTAAGTTTGGCACAGAAGAGAAAACTGAAGACGATGGTGTTGATGCTGAAGGTAAACCAAAAACGAAATCAGTAACGGTCGATCGCATCATTAACAATCCTGCACCACTTTGGGCAAAATCACCGCTGGAGTTAAAAGATGAAGATTACCTTAATTTTTATAAAGAGCTTTATCCCTATTCTGAGGATCCGCTATTCTGGATTCACCTCAACGTAGATTATCCCTTTAACCTTACGGGAATATTATACTTCCCGAAAGTGAAGAATGATTTTGAAGTTCAAAAAAACAAAATCCAATTATACAGTCGTCAGGTATTCATTACCGATGAGGTAAAAGATGTTGTGCCTGATTTCCTGATGTTGTTGCACGGTGTACTTGATTCCCCTGATATTCCATTAAACGTTTCGCGTAGTTATTTACAAAGCGATGCGAGCGTAAAGAAAATCAGTCAGCACATTACAAAGAAGGTGGCCGATAAGCTTGCCGATATGTTTAAGAAGGATCGCGCAGAGTTTGAGAAAAAGTGGGATGACATTGGCATCTTCGTGAAGTACGGCATCATCAGCGATGAGAAGTTTTACGACAAGGCAAAGGACTTTGTATTGTTAAAAAACACCGACAAGAAATACTTTACACTGGATGAATACAAAACACACGTAACGCCAAATCAAACCGATAAAGACAAGCATTTGGTTTACCTGTACAGTTCTGACTTGGGAAAGCAAGACAGTTTTATACAGGCTGCGAAAAACAAAGCGTATGATATAATGGTATTGGATGGTGTATTAGACAATCACTTCATCAATACCTTAGAGCAGAAACTTGAAGGCACGCAAATCAAACGGGTTGATAGTGAAACGGCAGAGAAGCTAATCGATAAAGACGAGAAAATAGAAAGTGTACTTTCAACTGAAGAGCAAGAACTGGTGAAAGGTATTTTCGAAAAAGCGATCAACAATAAAAACATGATGGTGGCTGTAGAATCAATGGCAACCGATGAATTACCTGTTGTTGTTACCATGAGCGAGTTCATGCGCAGAATGAAAGACATGGCTAAAATGGGTGGAGGAGGCTATGCCTTCATGGGCTCGATGCCTGACAATTATAATGTAGCCATCAACGCAAACCACAGTATTGTTCAGAAGGTAATTAAAGCTGAAACTGAGGAACAAAAAATTAAGTTAGCGAAACAAGCATACGATCTTGCTTTGCTTTCGCAAAACATGCTGACGGGTGCCGATCTGACAAGCTTCATTAAGCGAAGTGTAGAACTAGTAAGTTAATAGATTTATAAATTAGCTTAAGTCGTGCTTCATTAAATGTGGGGCACGACTTTTTTATTTTAGGATAGGTAATGAACCTCTCAAATAGATTGTGCGCTATTTTACCTTGTCGAAAGACGAATCTTTTATATGACGATAAACTAAAACCAGTTTATCAAAAGCTTTTGCAATGGTAAGTGTGATGGTATCCGTACTTAAATCAAGTTCTCCGGGCAAATAATTTCTTCCTATTATAAAATCATAATACATCCAGTCATCTGACTTTGTGAATTCCCAAAGTGAATCGGCCGTCTGAAAAGTCTCAACATTTATTTTATCGCCCGCTATTTCAATCCAGTAGCCAATACCTAATCCCGTAAGAAGTTTCAAGAAGGTATTTCGATATTCTTCATCAATCATTTGATTTTTAAAATATTCGCGATCTTCTTTACTTCCACGTTGTTTGCCAACCATCAACCAGAGACCAACTTCTTTTTGTCTGATAATAATCTGTAGGTTTATGAAGTTGCTAAGTCGGGCTTGAGGATGATATTGATTCAACTCAGTGTTATTTCTTCCGTATCTAATCCACATCGATGTAATTCGGTGATCTACATGGTCACTTGTATCAAGGCTACTGACGATGCTATTCTCATCACCATCTTTCTTCAGCTTTAATTTATGTACAGAATCCTTTATCAGATTGTGCAGTTGCAGAAGCTTGGTTTGAACCGCCTCTCGTTCAACTTTAATTTCCGGAGTATTCAAGATTGCTTTACTGTTGGCAAAGGTTAGATAATCTCCCTTTTTGAAAAACTGATTTTTGAATTTGATGGCATCCCAATTAAATCCAGCAGTCGTTAGTTCAATAAATTGACTTTTTAGTTTTCGGGAGGCAATCTCATTTTGCTTCAGTGAAGGAAAGATTAGTTTATATTCATCAATGATCGATTCCGTTAAGGGTTCGGAAAACTCATAGTATCCTGTGAACCACGATTTCAATGCTTCAATTTCTTTGACGTCCGTTACCTTATAAAATATTTCTTCGCTATCCTTAATTCCTTCCAGTGAAAAATTTCCGGAGCCTATAAAAGCCACAGTCTTTCTGTAGGGCAAATCGAAAATATAGACGTTAGCGTGAAAAAAGTTTCGGGTAAAGATGTTAAGCGTGATCCGATCCTGATAATTTCTCCAGATTCTCTGAAGCACCTGAGGCGATGTTAATACATCCAGCCCTGTTACAATTTCCATTTTGCATTTAGGAGGTATGCGGCTTCTGATAAAATCGAAACCAGCTTCGGATATGGCCGCTGTGGCGATATAACAATACTCAGCTTGTTGAAGAAGCTTCTCATTAATAAGAGGAACTGCCAGTTTCTTAACTATCATGACTTACAAATTATAATTAGCTTGCGAATTACAACAAGTACTGGAAACCGCAAAGGGCGCAGAGTTTCGCAGAGGATTTAGCTGAAACTTAAATAAAAAACCATAAAGGTATTTTGGCTTTTACTCTGGGTACCTTTGCGCACTCTGCGGTTTATCCCTTTATTTTTGATGGTGCTTTTTCTATTTTTACAATACCTTATTCAATCAGTCGTTTAATCATACTATGAAATGGAATTGCGTCATTCTTCTTTCTGGCCTGCTTGCAACACCTTTATTCACAAAGGCGCAAGACGAAAATCCCGATCAACAATTTTCCATTGACACTCCCGTAACCCTCGATTTTAAAAAAGAGGATGAGAAAGAAGAGCCCAAAAAGAAGAAGGTAAAGAAGAAAGTATTCTTCGGCATTAAAACGAAGAAGGGGTTTACCCGAAAAGGATTTGGCGACCGGGTTACATTTGAAACGTTTTACTACTTGAAAAAACAAGATAAGCCACCCGCTTTTGTCCGTGATGTGTATTGGTTTGACTTTACCCGTAAGGAAATCAGAAGAACTTCAACATTCGATCCGCAAAAGGGAGTTCTCTTACACGGACCGTATGAAAAACGGCAAGGCGCTAACATATTAGCGAAAGGTATTTTTTATAAAGGGACCAAGCATGGCCGTTGGATGGAATACAATCGCGATAGCGTGCTGACAAATAAAGAAAAATATTATCGAGGCTGGCCGCGTGAATCAACCGTGAGTTACTACGATCCGCAAGAGCGTAAACACATGAAGGAGATGACACCCATTGAGTTTGGTGAGAAGGAAGGTTTCTACTATTTCTTCCACGACAACGGACAGCTTGCCGTGCATGGCGAATTTAAGTGGAATGTAAAAGTAGGCGACTGGACAGAGTATTATCCAAATGGAAAAAGAAAGAAAATCATAGCCTACAGCAAAGAGCCGTTTGATAAAGAATTATTGCCCTACATTAAAGTGGAGTGGAATGATAAAGGCAAAGAGATTTATCGGAATAATAAGATGGCGAATTAATTTGTTAATGTGTTGATTCGTTGATGTGTAAATTGAATTCTACGATATAATGAAGAACTTCTTTCCTTTATACATTTCAATTCTTCTTATTTCTTGCGGACATAGCGTTAAGAACGAAATACCAAAGAGTAAAACAGGTTCTAACGATTCGATTCCTTAGCACTCACTAATCAGAATCAACCTAACACCTTAAGTCAAGAATGTACCTACGACAATGAGGTATCTTCATTAGGAATTGGTCTCATTATAGCCCCAAGTAAATTCCAAATATTCAATGACAGTAAATTGACCGACAAATGGGCTGATGTGGATATGTATTCAGAGGAAATTGAAAAAAACATTTGCTCAAAATTCTTTAAGCCCGACTATGGAATAATGCATTTTGTCGTTCTTGAAAATTCTGAGAAGTCATATAAAGTTCTGTCTTCATATTCTTCGGAAAAGTATTTGCCAAAAACGAAAGACTATGGATTTAAAACCTGGAACGATTACATACTAGAATCATTTGGAGTAAGACGTCTTTTGGAAAATACGAATACGGTCGAAGAAAGTAATTTATTAAGAGCAACGCCATCAGACAATTCTCAATCTATTCGCATTCCAGAAGGACACGAAATGTTTTGTACTATTGAAATTCAAGGTGATTGGGTTAAGGTAAAGTATGATTGTTTTTATAATCAAGTTGATAAACCTCATGAAGGACAACCGTGTTAAGATTTTATCAGACAATGTCAAAACTCAGTAACAGGTTGGATTAAGTGGAGGAAAAATAATGCGTTGCTGATTAGTATCTTCCTTATGCCGTAGCGAAGGCAATTCTAGTTTACCTTGTTTGAATTACCCGTCTCTCTGATCAACTTAACCGACATAAATCCAAGAATTATGATTACCAGAACAATTGCAATCCAGATAATGGATTGACTTGTGAAAATGGTTGTACCAGATTGCTCTACCTTATTCTGGAAAATGGCTACCGCTCCGATGTAGAGTAATGGAGGTTGTGCAGGAATTTTGTCTTTAAAGAAAGCCAGATCATAGTTAGGTAACTGAAGATTATCTCTTCCGATTTTTAAACTGTATTGATTTCCTCTCTTTAACCACGCTGTTACATATCGGTTTACTTGAAAGGCTCTTATTGAAGCAACATCCAATGGAGGATTGTCATCATTTTCAACAATCAGTAAAAGCTCTTTTACTTTTATTCCAGAGAGAGCTATTACGGAAGTCTGCTTTGAACTTAGTTCAAAATCGTAAAGTCGATCGTAATAGTATTCCGTATTTCCTTTTTTATTCTTTCCCTGCTCCTTGCTGTAAAGAGAAGCTCTCCGTAAAAAATACGGCTGACCAGACATCGATAAGGTAAGCTTGTCAACAACACGTGCCGTGTCTAAGGTAATCTTCACAAAACTCTTTTTTTGCTTTGTGCTGTCCGATTTGATCAAGCTCAAAGAAGAGAGCTCTTCATACTTACCATCCTCCGTATTCGCTTCGTAATATCCGGCACTTAGAATATTGATCGGTGCACTGGTAGAATCCTCCAGTTGCAAAAGATAAAAAGTGTAGTTGCTTAGCGGGAAGTCAACAATTTTCAATTCTGAAGTTTTGTTTTGATTGTTAATGGCATTTAAAATGAAGTGCTCCTTAAGCGCAAACCAATTCTCTCTGTCATCGCTTCCCAAAAGTGTGGCACGTTTTGTTACCTCTGCATTTTTAATGGAGAGATTGATGTTGTTGATAGCATGACCATCTGGATTTTTGAGAATCAAAGATGTGCAGCAATTCTTTTCCTTTTTTTTCTCAACAATTTCATACTCCTTAAATTTTTCAGAATGATACACGGGGTCTTCCTTCTGAAACAAATAAGGTACTTCCGTATTTTGCTGATCGTAAATCCTGATGTTAGAAAATTCAGAATTGAAATAGGGACTTACCTTTGGGGAAATGAATATTCGATAAAATCCATCCGCCTCAACAGGAGGTAAGGAACCTTCGCCCTTGAACTCCTGACTTAATCCAAAGTTTGAAACACTTAGAAGAAATATTGAAATTAAGATTCGTCTCATGATACATTTTCTTTTTCAGTTGAATCACTAACCGTTTCATCCGTCAATAAAATCTTTTTCAAGCGCTGATACATAAACGAAACCACAAGTAATAAAACACCAAGTGAAATAAAGGCTGCTATTTTCCCACCCTCTGATATTCCTCTGATGTCGATTGTAAACAGTTTCAAAATCGTAATCAGAAAAAGCGTAAGTGAAATAATGCGCAGGTGTTTCTTCTTGGTCTTTAGTCCGAAGGCGATTAAACCAAAGGAAGTAATACCCCATAAAATTGGGAATCCGATTTTGTGATTCTGCGTGAGGATATGCTCCATTGATTCTGATGTCGCGCCTGATAAAAGCATCACAATATGATCTAACTCGGTACTGGCCAGAAATACAAAGAAGAATACGTAGAACCAGGAGTAAGCATGAAAAGTAGTCTTATTGAATTCTGCAAGTCCTTGAATCTTTTTCAAGCTCATTGCAGCAACCAGCGCTAAAAGGATGATCAATATGTAATGGAAAATAAAACCCGTGATGGTTGATCCAGAGAAAAGGAAATCATTTCGGGTTCTGATAATCTGATCATGATAATAGAACAGGTAACTGATCATTGCTAAAATTCCCCAGAACGAAAACGCATCTTTAATGTATTGATTGCTGAGCCATTTTCTTTCGGCCAACAGTAATCCTAAAACAAAGAGCATGTTGTAGCTACCGATGATAAGGTTTTGTGTTGCATAATCGAAATCATGAGAGAAGAGTTGATGCCGGAGTTCAAGGAACTGAGATACATATAACAGAATTATACCTGCGAACAGAAGTAAATTTTTATATAGATGAACGGATTCTTCATCTTCTTCACCTTCATTTTTCAATAAATAAAAAGTGGCAGCAATTGAGGCAAGAGAAAATAAACCTGTGATGTATCCTTTGTTCAGTATTATATTCAAAGATGATTCTGTTTCATCAATATAGATCTGACTCCAATCCATGATGAGACTAATCACCATGAGACCCATGATGAGCAGGGAGGCAAGTTTCATTAACCGAATGCCCGACTTCTGCGAGAGCCAAAGCAACAACACCGTTTCTGCTGACCAGAACAAAGTAATGTAATTACCTTTTAATTGAACCGGAGCCGCAAGACTAATGAAGGTAAGTACCAGTCCAACCAACAGGAAGACAAGATTTTTATCCACCCTATTATTTTTAAACAGCGTGTAAGCAAAAACGAAATTGAAGATTCCCAATGCTGCAGTGAACAATCCCTTAAAATCTTCACCGATCGGATTGTTTAAGATCATCATGCCAGCACCATAGTAGAAGAAGGTATTGCTTAAGAGAATACTGATTTCAATTCCTTTGAAAGGTAAACGCTCTTTGATGTTGTTGATGATATTCATCGCGAAAAAAACCAGGTAGAAAATCGTAGCAAAGATCAACGCCCCAATAATCATCGAAGAATTTTCTCCATCGAATTTTGTACTCAGCCATGAGCCGAAAAGTAAAATGGTAAGCGCGTAACAAATGATGTTGACCAGATTCCATTTCTTAAAATAAGCAAGCACTAACATGCCCGAATCCAGAATAAGGATATAGGTAAATAGCACAACATAATTTCCTTCACCCGTACTCACCATAAATGGAGAAGCAAAGCCGCCCAGAATAGAAAGAATCGCTAACTCTATACGGTTGTATGCAAGTGAAAACACTACAGCAAAACTTGTAATGCCGAGCATCAACAAAAATGCTGCAGTCTGATTAAAGATTTTGTATTCGTGAAAAGCAATGGCAATGGTTAAATACAATACAGCTATTCCTCCACCAACCAGCACTGAACTAAAGGCTGTAAATGTTCTGCGCAAACGATGTGCTACTCCCAATAAAATTCCTCCACAAAGAATTCCAATGAACACTCGTCCGATTTCATTGATCCATTCCTGATCGATTGCATACTTCACAAAGAATCCGATCCCTAATACTAAAATCCCAATACCAATTTTGTTGGCAAGGTTTTCACCGATAAACTTTTCGAGATCAGGATTGCGTTCAAAAAAGTCAGGTTTGTGAGGCTTCGGTTCTGATACTATTGGAGGTCGAGGAAATACTGGTTGAGAAGGTCGTCCTTCAGGAAAGACATGTATAGGGTCAGGCTTAACAACCTCCTCTTTTTTCTCCAACTGAACCGGAGCTTGTTCTTCTACTTTTGGTCTTACCTGCGCTGACAGGATAACTGGCGTTGGAGCTTTATGCTCGATAGCGATTTCCGGAAGGATAGATTTCTTTTCGACTTTTATTTCTTCCTTTTTAAATTCTTCCCGAATGCTCGCCTTTCTCTTTAGTTCTTCCGAAAGCAGATCTACCTTTCGATGGAGCAAGTCCATTTTTGAAGTCAGATTATTTTTCAGGGTAATAACAACAATAAGAATAACGATCAGGAGAATGATTAAAAAAAATTCCATGGAGGAAGGTTTGGTTTAAGCGGTCAAGCTCAAAGCTACTAAAACCATGAGATTTAGAAAGAGCGCATCTGCACATTGGCTAATTGAAAATCAATTAATCGCATCTTCAAAATGAACAATCTCTACCTGATCGTTGTAGCCTATTTTAACCGATACAATATCGAAGCGAATGTGGCCTTGCCAGTCAGTGGTAAAAATATACTCCTCAGCAGCCTCAAACATTTTTCTGCCTTTTGAATAGTCTACAAAATCTTCTGGTTCACCATACAAAGTAGACGTTCTCGTTTTTACCTCAACAAAGATTAACCAGTTTTCGCGCTGAACAATCAGATCGATCTCAGCATGTTTATATCGATAATTGCGTTCTACAATTTCGAATCCCTTCTCTTTTAAAAATTCGGCAGCAAGGTTTTCGCCCCTGGCTCCGGTTTTGATTTTATCACTCACAACTAAATTCTAACTTTGTGGTGGAAGTTACAAAGATGAGCTTTACAAAAAAAATATGGCCCTTTTACTTTTCTTGAAGTTCAAGTAACCATTGAGATTTTATTACCTTTTACCACTAGATAAGATTTAGTGTGCTACAATAATTACCTTTAGGTTTATAGAATAGTATCAGTGATGGAAATATCGCGAAGAAAATTTTTAAAGGACTTATCGGCAGCTTCACTGGTGCTAATGGGCGGCAGCGTACTGACGCTTACCTCTGCTCAGGCTGAATCACTGAAAAAGAAATCGGTTCTCCGTTTTGTGGTTGCTTCTGATGGGCACTACGGACAGGAAGGAACAGACTTTGATTTGAACTACACGAATCTTGTAAAAAGTATTACATCGTTTCACAATCAAAACCCAATCGATTTTTGTGTAATCAATGGAGACATTGTTCACGATGGAAAAGATTTTCTGTTACCTGCAAAAAAATTACTCGATGGACTTCCGGTAAAATATTATGTCACAAGAGGAAACCATGATAATGTAAGCGATAGTTATTGGAATGAAGTTTTCGGAATGCCGTTGAACCATGATGTTGATCTTGGTAAAAATGTTTTGCTGCTTGGTGATACATCTAATGAGAAAGGTGAGTTCTTAAGTCCGGATTTGGTCTGGCTCAAAACAAAACTAGATACGTATAAAGACAAGAAGAACATTTTTATTTTCCTTCATATTCCTCAAGCCATGTGGACGAAGTGGGCTGTTGATACTCCTGCCTTTTTTGAATTGGTAAAATCCTACAAAAATATCAAGGGAGTCTTTCATGGACATGAACACGAAGAAGATGGCGTCCGGATGGTAGAGCACATTCCGTATATGTTCGATTCACATTTTGGCGGAAATTGGGGAACGGCTTACAAGGGTTTTCGCGTTGTGGAACTTATGAAAGATCAATCATTGTTAACCTACATTATGAATCCTACCGAAAAAATTAATCAAGCCACCTTCTGATTTGAACACTAACGTCAATAAAAAAACAGAATTCAGAAATCTCGGCCTGATCGATTACAAAGAAGCATGGGATTATCAAACCGATTTGTTTCAGCAGACTTTAGCGACTAAGTCTGTGAACCGCGATCGCACGACCAACGAACAACTACCAACGAAAAACTATTTACTCTTCTGTGAACATCCACACGTATTTACCTTAGGTAAAAGTGGCAATGCCAATAATCTTTTGTTGCAGGAAGAAATGTTGAAAGCAAAAGAAGCTACCTATTTTCATAGTAATCGTGGGGGAGACATTACCTATCATGGCCCGGGTCAGTTGGTGGGTTATCCCATAATCGATTTAGAGAATTTTTTCACAGACATTCATCAGTACATGCGGTTGCTTGAAGAATCGATCATCTGCACGCTAGGTGATTTTAATATTGAAGCGGGAAGAATTTCTGGTCTTACCGGTGTGTGGATTGATTTTGAAAATAAAGCGAACGCCAGAAAAATTTGTGCATTGGGTGTAAAAACAAGTCGTTGGGTAACCATGCATGGTTTTGCCCTCAACATCAATACCGACTTGGATTACTTCGATTACATTGTGCCCTGCGGAATTAAAGACAAAGCTGTAACTTCGTTAGCGAAAGAATTGGGCGCGCCTCAGGATTTTCATAAGGTTTCCACAATTTTAAAAGAGCATTTCACCCGTCTTTTTGAGATGGAACTTCAGCCCTCACAATTGATATGATTAAAGACATTAACATACCTGAAGTAAAAAACGTAACCCTTGCAGTGGCACGAAAGAAAAGCATTGGCGAGCAAGATGAGTGGCAGGTATTTTTGATTAACAACAACGATCACGAAATAGAAAATACCTTAGTCGCCAGTACAGGTTATGGTTTAAAGGATGGTGAAGAGCAGCGCACTTCCATCCTGCGTCATTTTTTAAATACTATCCCTGCAAAAAGTGTTTCCCTTATCGAACCTATCGACCCGGCAGTATTTCATCTTAACAATGAGTATTGGCTAAGTTACTATGTAGGTTCTCAGATTTTTGATAAGCGTTTTCTCTTCGTTCCCGATTCGATTCGCGAAGAACACCTTTCATTTATTAAGGAATTAGAAATGGAAGGCGTGTTGCATTCGTAAAGATATTTTCTCCAGATACCTTGAAATAAAATAGGCCCTCAATATGAGAGCCTTTTTTTGTACCCAGGACGGGACTTGAACCCGTACAACCTTGCGATCACAGGATTTTAAGTCCTGCGTGTCTACCAATTCCACCACCCGGGCGATTCCGTTAACCGTTATCTGTTAATCGGTTCTTCACTTAAATAAAAAAGTGTGAGGTTAATCTCACACTTTTTCCAAATGCTAATTAACCATTAAAGAATAACGATTAACTTCAATTGAGCGGGAAACGAGACTCGAACTCGCGACCCCGACCTTGGCAAGGTCGTGCTCTACCAACTGAGCTACTCCCGCTTTTTCCTTTTCATTTCTGTAAAGGGAGTGCAAATTTAGCGAGTGTTTCTAAAAATGCAACATTTCTGCAAAAAATGCTGTGACCCCTCAGGGACTCGAACCCTGGACCTACTGATTAAGAGTCAGTAGCTCTAACCAGCTGAGCTAAGGAGTCTGAATTTTTGCGCAATCTATGCCGATTTCTGAACTTCTTCAAACTCCTGTCGCAGTTCGCGGGCATGATTCTTATTTTTTGAAAACTTTATATGATTCGGCACACCTTTCAAGTCCCAGATTAAACCGGTCCATGAAAGTACCTTGAGTGTATACCAGGTAATATCAATCTCCCACCAAAAGAATCCCTGACGCGAAGCGGTTTCATAATAGTGATGATTATTGTGCCAGCCTTCACCTAATGTAATTAAGGCAAGCCATAAACTATTCTTAGACTCTTCTCCCGTCTCATATCGCTGTTTGCCAAACTTGTGCATAATCGAATTGATCGAGAATGTTCCGTGATATAAAATCACTGTGCTCAAAAAGAATCCAATAAATAATGTAGAGAATCCATTGGTTGTAAACATGGTGAGGATGCTTCCACCATTTACAATTCCACCTAATGCCATTACAAAAACGGCAAGGCATGTTGGAGCAACGAGGTAATGTCTATTCAACCAAACTAATTCTGGGTACTTAGCATAATCACCAATTACCTTGTAATCTGTTTCTTTAAAATCAGGGCCAATGATCCAACCAATGTGTGAATACCAGAATCCATAAATTTTCATTGAATGCGGATCAGCGGGTGTATCACTGTGGCGATGATGATGACGGTGATGAGCTGCCCACCACAATGCACCTTTCTGAGCTGAGGTTTGCGCCATGAAAGCAATGACAAACTGAAACCATCTCGAAGTTTTATACGACTTATGGGCAAAGTATCGGTGATATCCACCCGTTACCCAAAACATTCTTACCACATACAAAACCGCGCAAACAATCCAATCAAATAAGGTAGCGCCTGTATAAATGGCGGCCAGAGGCATTAAATGAATAAGGGCAAAAGCAATCTCCTGTTTTAAGATCGGCTTACTGCGTATTTCGGGGGAAGCTGTTGTCTGACTCATGATCGTAAAAGTATTAGCGCCACATTCTTTCAGACAGCAAAGTTAAGGTATTCGTTCCAAAAGCGCTCTTCTATTGTAATCCTTTCACGGCCAAACAAGTGTGAGGTAGTTCGAAAGTTTTTAATTAATGGTACACATCGAAATCAAACTTTAGTTTTTGGTGTTATCTTGCTAAGATTTCTAAGAATGAATTACGCGAACACCATATCACTTTATCAGCCTATGCTTCACAGCATTGCCTATAACCTTGTGAGGTGTAAGGAAGATGCCGAAGATATCGTGCAAGAAACCTTCATCAAATGGCTAAGTGTTGATCAACAAAAGATAGAAAACACTAAGGCTTACCTCATCAGGGCGGTAACGAACAATTGTCTTAATCATCTTTCTTCACTGCGTAAAAAGAAAGAAGAATACATTGAGAACGTTTCTGAAGTGATCAAAAACTTCAAAGAAACAAACCTTGCTCACCTTGATTTAGATGTAAATCTCTCCGCAGCCTTTAAGGTATTGATGACCAAACTTGAGCCTCTGGAACGTGCTGTATATGTTCTAAAAGAGGTTTTTGACTACGAATACGATGAATTACAAAACACGCTTGACAAGAAAAAAGAACATTGTCGCCAGTTGTTCAGTCGTGCGAAAAAGAAATTAAGTGAAGAAACTTCCAGGATAAATTTCGAACTCCCCGATAGCTCCTCCCTGATTGAGAGTTTCAAAAAGGCTTGTCACCTGGGCAACGCAACAGAACTCGTTTCTGAGCTCAAAAAGGATATTTCAACCCCTCAAAAAAATAATTAAAAATTTATCGTCTGGTTTGTCACAAAAGCCGGACGACTTTGTCTTACAGAAAAATGCCTGCTTAAAAGCAGGTGTTCAATAAAGTTAAACCTACAACCTGGAGCTAAACATGGCAGTCATTTTAACATTTTTTATAGCGCATTGGTATTTGTCGCTATTCTTCCAAACTTTCTTCCTGCATCGCTATGCCTCTCATAAGGCGTTTACGATGAGCAAGACCACTGAGAAAGTATTTTACATTCTTACCTGGTTTTTCCAAGGACCAAACTATTTAAGTCCTTACGGATATGGTGTAATGCACCGCATGCATCACGCATTTGCGGATACAGAAAACGATCCTCATTCACCTAAGTATGATGAAAGCATTTTCAAAATGATGTGGAAAACGAAGACCATCTATAAAGACATTGCAAACAAAGTAGTAATTCCTGAAGCTCGTTTTACTGAAGGTGTTCCACAATGGGAAGCGTTTGATAAGTTCGCTCGCTCCTGGGCATCCCGTATTTTCTGGGGGCTTGTTTACACGGCAATATATTGGCAATTCGCTACCGCATGGTACTTGTGGTTATTGCTTCCTTTACAATTTATTATGAGCCCGATTCACGGTGCTGTGATTAACTGGTTTGCTCACAAGTATGGTTACAGAAACTTTGAAGTAGGAGACACTTCCAGAAACTTCTTACCTGTTGATTTCTTAATGATGGGCGAAAGCTATCACAACAATCACCACAAGAATGGCAATCGTGCAAACTTTGGTGGTGTTCGCTGGCACGAGATTGATCCTACTTATCAGGTCATTAAAGTATTGAACAAATTGAATATCATTCAAGTTGTGAAGACGAAAGAACTGAGTGTAGATCGTGTACAGAAAGCAGCATAAGCTTTAAAAGAAAATATATTGAAAGCCTCGGATCGTTCCGGGGCTTTCTTGTTTGTAGTGGAACCTCTAAATTAACCGCAGCGAGGACTGAGGTTCGCAGAGGATTCTATTGAAGCAATGAGAGCATATATGAGTTGATTTTTGGTAATTAACTCTGCGTTTCTCTGCGCCCTCAGCGGTTTAAACCTTCCATATCACGTCTTCAAAATTGCTATATTGATTCTTCAGTAATTAGCGGTAATTTGCAAGGTAATTCTAAGTACAGGATGTTATAATTTCAACATCCGCTGTGCAAAATCAATTTTAGTATAGTAAATATCTCAACGCTTGACATTCCACGATTTTAAATTTGACGAAAAGCTATTGGAGGGCTTAACGTCTATGGGTTATAACAGTCCAACACCCATTCAACAAGAAGCAATACCTATCATTCTTGCAAACAAAGATTTGATTGCCTGTGCTCAAACCGGAACAGGCAAAACGGCTGCCTATCTATTACCGATCCTGAATAACATCATGCACGCTGAAACGCGGCATCTGAACACATTGATAATTGCACCCACGCGTGAGTTGGCTCAACAAATCGATCAGCAAATTGAAGGGTTTGGTTATTTCATTGGAGTAAGTTCTATTTCCATTTACGGTGGTGGCGATGGTGCGACCTGGGATCAACAACGCAAAGCACTTGAATCCGGAGCCGATATTATCATTGCTACACCGGGAAGATTGATCGCATTATTGGCCACTGGAAAAATTGTATTGGATCATCTGGAACATTTAGTGCTTGATGAAGCAGACCGTATGCTCGACATGGGTTTTTACGATGACATCGTAAAAATAATAAGTTACCTGCCCAAAGACAGGCAAACACTTTTGTTCTCGGCTACCATGCCACCCAAAATTCGCGTGCTGGCAACTAAAATATTAAATCAACCGGAACAGATAACGCTCTCCATTTCTAAACCGGCCGCTGGAATTTTGCAACAAGCTTACCTTGCTTACGATACTCAGAAAGGTGCACTCATTAAGCACATACTCAAAACACATGAGTGGAACAGTGTCATTGTCTTTGCCTCTACGAAAGAAATGGTAAAGAAACTAGATACTGATTTTCAACGTGCCGGATTAAAAGCGCAGGCCTTTCATTCTGATCTCGATCAACCTGCACGTGAAGCACTTTTACGTGCTTTCAAAAACAAACAAGTGAACATGTTGATTGGAACCGATGTGCTTTCACGTGGTATTGATGTTGAAGGTATCAGCATGGTTATCAATTATGATGTGCCACCCGATCCGGAAGATTATGTTCACCGTGTTGGTCGCACGGCTCGCGCAGAAACCAAGGGTACTGCCATTACCTTTATCAATGAAAAAGATCAGGGAAAATTTCTAAGCATCGAAACTCTTATTGGAAATGAAATTCCAAAATTGCCTTTACCTGAGGCGCTTGGCGAAGGACCTGTTTATGACCCTAAGGCGAAACGTAAAAGTAACGGACCTCCACGGAAGAGTTTTAGTAAGAGGAGAAAGTAATTTTTCTCCTCTCAATGCATTGCCTACTCATTCCTTAGCGAATCAATCGGATTGAACATTGCTGCTTTTATCGATTGATAGCTTACTGTAACAATCGCCAATAGCAAAACGATTGCTCCCGCCAGAATAAACACTCCTGCATTCAAAGCAATCCGATACTCAAAACCGCTGAGCCATTCTTTCATAACATACCAGGCCAGTGGACAAGCCAAAACAAATGCTAATGCTACCTGTCTGGTGAATGCAAGCGAGACCATCAAGAATAAATTGATCGAACCCGCTCCTAATATTTTTCTGATTCCTAATTCTTTGGTTTTGCGCTCCACATGATAATTAGCCAGACCTAAAAGTCCAAGGCAAGCCACTAAAATACTAAGTGTTCCTGCCATTTGAAAAATCATGCCCGCTTTCTTCTCTGACACATAAAAGGTATTGAGTTGCTCCGAAAGAAAGTGATATTCAATCGGAGTTTCCGGATCAAATTTTTCATGAACCTTGGTGGCGCCTTCAATCAACGCTTGTGTATCTCCAGAAACTTTTATTGAAAAGTAATCGATCGACTGAATTGGGTTGTTGCGATAGCCCATAATGATGGGAGCAATTTTTTGATGTAGCGATTGAAAATTGAAATCTTTCAGCACACCCACTACATTCACATTCCATGTACCTCTCCGTGCTTTGATCCGAAGCACTGTACCGATTGGATTTTTCAAATTCATCGCCTCCACGGCCGATTCATTAATCACAACATTTAACGAATCGGCTTTATCGTTTCCGGAGAAAAATTTTCCGGCTTCAAGTTTAAGGTCATACGTTTTTAACATGTCCTCGTCAAATCCCATAAAATAGGTTTGGAGCGAATCGTTCTTTGCATTGGCATCGCTTGCATTTTTTACATACAGCTGTCGGATATTTTTCCATTCACCAGGCACTCGTGAAGAAACTGCCACATGCTTTACGCCTGCCAGTTTTGAAAATTCATTTTTCATAGCCTGAAACTGGTTGCGCACCGAACCGCTATTAATATCAATGATCATCAATTGATCTTTATCAAATCCAATATCTTTTGTTTGAATAAAGTTGATCTGATTACCAATCACCATTGTCGATACGATCAATACGATGGTGATCACGAACTGAAACACAACGAGCGAAGTGCGGAGATTAAATTTGTTTCTTGTAAATACCGCTTGACCTTTTAGTGTAGCAACCGGCTTTAGTTTTGATAAATAAAAGGCAGGATAACTTCCTGCAATCACACCAATAATCAATGTGATGAGTAAAAGTGCTGGTATAAATTCACCTATCGTTTCCAGTGAAAGGTCAAAATGTTTTCCGGTGATAGAATTGAAGAACGGAAAGCAAAGATCCATCATCACTATAGACAGCAACATAGAAACCAACGTAATAACAAAAGCCTCTGTTAAAAACTGAAAAATAAGTTGGGTCTTAATGGCTCCGGCTACTTTTCGTATGCCTATTTCTTTTGAGCGTGATGACGCCTTCGATGTGGTTAAGTTAATGTAGTTAATCGCTGCAATAACCAATAAGAACATCGCCATGCTCGAAAAGGTATACACATACGAAAGCTGACCATGTGCCTCTTCAACACCTGATTGAATATCTTTTGAGTGTAAATAAATATCCTGAATGGGTTGAAAGGCTGTTGCCTGAACTTCGGCATCAGGTCCCCAATGCTTCGTCATAAACGCAGGCATCTTTGCCGCCACATCGTGAATGGATTTCCCATCACGCATCACAACGTAGGTAAAGGCACCGAATTCTTGCCAGTCTCCCAGATAATCATTCCATTCCTTATCGGTAAGGATGTTGGAAAACAGTAAATCAAATTGAAGATGGGAGTTCTCCGGAAAGTCTTTAATAACACCCGTTACCTTTACAACACCAATCTCAAGCAAGTTCATCGTCTTGCCAAGAGCGCTTTCTTCTCCAAAATATTTTTTTGCCATCGACTCCGGAAGCACCACAGAAAAGGGCTGACTAAGTGCCGTTGATTTATCTCCTTCTACGAAATCAAAATCAAAGACATTAAAAAAATTAGCATCGGTTGTTGTGAACCAGTTTCGCTCATTGTATTTCGCTTCGCCTATTTCCACAATTACCTGACCTGAAAATCGGTGAAGGCGAGTCATCTCTTCAACTTCGGGAAAAGAGCTGACTAGCTCCGGCCCAAACGGTGAAACAGTTACACCATAGGTCCGAAGGTTATCCGGAACCGATTTATCGATAGTAAGTACTCTGAATGTTCTGTCTGATTTTTGATGGAAAGAATCGTATGACAACTCGTTGTTAACATAGGTATACAGCATCGTACTGAACGAAATACCGATTACCAGACCGAGTACATTAATAAAAGTGAATGCCTTGTTTCGGAGCAAAGACCGGATGGCAATTTTAAAATAGCTACGTATCATAGGAGAGGTTTAGTAATTCCTCTCCTTACGATTTTCATGCCACCGGATATTGTTTGATTCTGGTTTCAATTAAGGGATATTGAAAATGGTGCCTGTTCAATATTACTTAAAACCGTTCGCTATCGGGCGAATTTAAATTTCTCCTTTCTCTATCATTTCTTTCATCGAACCGAGCATCATATTCCAGTTTTTTTCTGAATGATCACGAGCTTCTTCAGATGAACAATTTTCCTGCGTCACCGTCAGCTTTGTAACGTCTCCGTTTTGCTGAAGGGCATATGTAATGGTTTGATAATTTTCTGGAGCATCGGCTAGCCCTGAGAAATTACTCCAATAATCATAGACTAGTATTTTATCTTTTTCGATTTCGAGTATAGTTCCCTTGTCTTCATAAGCCTTACCTTCCCATTCACCACTAAAGGTAATGGAAGTTCCCTTTTTCAAATCGGATGTCATCTTCGTTCCAAAAAAATACTTTGCGATTTTTTCAGGGACCGTTAATGCATCCCAAACTCTGGACTTTGATGCCTTGATGTCCAACGATACTTTGCATTCAATACCTTGTTTCATTTTATTGATGTTTATGTTTTTTCTATAACTATTTTAAGATCAATCTTCCAGCTCTGAACAAGCAAAGCCGTAATCATGCAAGACTTTCTGTGCCACAGTTGGATGAATCGATTGTGATTTAATTCGCAATATTTTATCACAATCGTCCAATGCAAAATTCCATTGGCCGTTGCCCGCAAGAGCATCAAGCGAAGGCTTCAATCGCTTAATACCTTCTTTGCTTTCTACCGATGTTTTAAAAACCAGAACATTCATTCTAAAAATATAAAATTGTTAACCACGCCATGATCGCAACCAACACACCTGCACAAAGCAGTAACCACCTTTGCTGAGAAAGTTTAATTAACGCCAAGTTGAATCTGAGTAACATTTGCTTCAGGAGATGTAAAGTCTGCATTGATGTAAAGTTCACGAGTGGTTCCGAGTGGTTGTAAATTATTCTCGGCAACGAACTGCATGATCTTGCCATAACTTTGAGGTATGTCAGTCCAGGCACCTTCATGCAAAAGGGTTACGCATTTGTAGTTATCCGTTCGCTTGAAATGGAATTTTCCATCGTACTCATCCACCACTTGTGATATGGGCAAAGCGACTTCAAGCGTAAACGATTTTGATTCATCACCTGTAAAGCCGAAGTAGTGCCAGTGCACGGGGCCGGTTACATGAAGATCAAGACGAACGGACTCTTTAAAAAGCTCTTTCGCGATCGGAAAGAATTTCTCCAACTCATTCACTTTTGTTTCAGCACGATAAAACAAAAAGTTAATTGGTTTGATTTCTTTAATCTCGGGTTGCATAGTGTTTGTTTTTTTATGCTAAGTAACGAGCATAGCATGACAGCCCTATGGCAGCAGGAAAAACTATTTTCAAAATATTCTTGAGGAGAGTGACAACCCTATGTCAGGAGAGGGCTAAAATTTTATCCTACGAGTAGGTATGGTATTGATTTGCGATGAGTGACTTGTGATTTTAGATGAGTAATTTGGAGGGTACAATAAATCGCAAATCAAAATCTCTTATTCCTTTAGTAGAGTTACCCGATGATCATAGCCTGATTTAGCGTAATGATTATAAAGATCTTCTGTAATCTCCGCCATTCTTATTTTCAGTTCTTCCGGACTTTCTACAAAGGCATGACTGCCAAACATCAAAAGCCAGTTGGCCATGTAGTCGATACTATCAATCATAAACTCAGCACGGATGCGATCCCCAAGATCTTCTTGTGAAACACAACCATACAAAGATCTGCTGCGAATGGCTGATTTATCAAATACAATAAAGCATCGAGTCAGGTTTTGATTGGTTTGAAAAACAGAGTTGAAGTATTCCTGAAGAGAAGTCTCGCTACGTGCCTCGTAAACTTCTTGTGTGTTGGTAAGGGACATGATTCGATCGGCTCTGAAATTCCGATAGCCATTGCGAAGTCGGCACCAACCGATGAGGTGCCAGGTCATGCTGTAATAAAACATGCCCATGGGTTCAACACATCGCTGTGTTATTTCTTCCTCTGCATCACTGTAATCTATTTTCAATACTTGTCTTTTCCCAATGGCTCGTTGAATCTCCGTAAGAAAATGATCCGGAAAATCCTCTTCATCACGATGTTCATATCGCGAGCGCAGAAAAACTTCGATATGCGGATCGAGATTTTCTAAATGATCCTTTTCTCCATCACTTAGTACTGCTTTAATTTTATGGAGAGCAGAATCAAATGCCGCGCGAACCGATTTGTCGGCCATCTTATCTACCAGTTTTCCAGCCAGCATCATGGCACTTGCCTCATCTTGTGTAAACATTACAGGAGGAAGATGATAGCCATCAACAATAAAATATCCCTTGCCTGCTTCTGAACCCACAGGAACTCCGGCTTCCATGAGTGATTTAACATCGCGGTAAACTGTGCGAAGACTAATTTCAAACCGCCTGGCAATTTCATCTGCCTTCACCACGCGTTTGGTTTGAAGGTGAATAAGAATTGCGGTAAGTCTATCGATGCGATTCATGCTTCGAAGATAAGGTATCGATTCGAATTAAGATACATACTTCACATTCAACTGTTTGAAGGATGGTTGATGAAAATAGTATGACTTGTGATCAGTGATTTGCGAAATGTAGTGCCCGTCTTTATAATTTTATTAAATCGAAAATCACTAGTCAAAAATCAATCATCGCAAATTGGATTTATCTTCTTACGACAAAAATCCTCACAAATACCTATTCCTTTTCAAGCACCGCCATCGCAGCATTGTGCCCTGGAATTCCGCTAACTCCTCCTCCTCGTTTTGCACCGGCACCACAAATAAAAATTCTGGGATCATCGGTTTCAACACCCCAGCCCGGTACTTCTGAATCTTCGCGAAACGGAAATGCCAGATCGCGGTGAAAAATATTTCCTCTTGGTAATCCAATGGCTTCTTCAATATCCAATGGTGTTTTCACTTCTATTGTTAATTCACCATTCGATGAACGAGCCAAAACAGATTCTATCGGATCGAGTAAATATTCGTTGAGTGAATTCAGTGCTGAATCCAACGCTGCCTTTCGTTGTGCATCATGATTTTTATCAAATAAGGCAGCAGGTGTATGCAATCCAAAAAGCGTTAAGGTATGATAGCCATCTCTCTGCAACTCGGAGCTTAAAATCCTGGCATCCGATAAGGTATGACAATAAATTTCAAGTGGAAGTCGAGAAGGAATTTTGCCGGCTTGGGCTTCCTGATACGCTGCTTCTAATTGTGAAAAACTTTCGTTGATATGAAATGTTCCGGCAAACGCATCGCGTGGATCTTGTCCCGATTTCAATCTTGGTAACTGCTTTACCAGCATATTGATTTTCATTTGTGATCCATCCAGACTTTCGGGAGGATTCGTGCCGCGAAGTTTTGCTAAAACCTGTGGTGCTGCATTCGACAATAAATATTCAGCAGAGATAGTACTTCCATCTTCCAGAGTAACACTCACTTCATTTTTATCGGAATGCACTTTTGTAACGCGACTATTTGTTTTAATGGTGACTCCAGATGCTTTCGCAACACGTTCCAATTCCTGAACAAGTGCACCCATTCCACCTTCAGGTACTTTCCATTCTCCATTTCCATTTCCAATTACGTGATAGAGAAAACAAATATTGGCCTGCATGGAAAACGCTGACACATACGTACCGATGAGTGCATCCGTAAGCACTACACCTCGAACAACATCATCCTTAAATCTTTTTGTAATGACATCACCAATCGGATTTTCAATCAGATAATCCCATACGGATGAAAGACCAATTGCTGACTTTAACTCGGATCGCGTAGGTAATGGCTTTAACATTGTTGGAGCAATACGTTCTGCAAACTCCGCTATTTCGCCATAAAATTTCCTCCAGGCTTTTGCTTCTTCACCTCCATCAGGAAGAGTTTTAAAAGATGCCAACGTTTTTTCATCCCAAATACGGGAAATATACAAACCCTGATCTCTTCCATTATTTACAAAGGGTGTATAACTCGCTACCGTTCTTGATATACCTTTGAAATTAAGACCCAGATCTTTTATGATTTGATCCGGCAACAACGAAACCAAATACGAGTATCGCGACAAACGTGCATCAAAATCAGGGAAGACCTGTACACTTGCAGTGGCTCCACCAATTTCAGCATTCGCTTCCAGAACAAGAACACTCTTGCCAGTCTTTGCTAAATATGTAGCAGCGACTAATCCATTGTGCCCAGCTCCAATGATGATGATGTCGTACTTTTTTTTAGTCATTCTTTTTCAATTTGATTTGGCATGAAAGAAAATCATTCTGAAGAGTAGTAAAAAGAAAAAATTATAAGGGAACTTGTTATACAAAATCAAACGTAGACAAATTTCAAATCCTTGATATAAAAAAAGTCTTCCACTAGGAAGACCTTCTTTTCTAAAATTAAGAAAGATTTTTAATTAAAACCCCTTTATAATCTCTGTAAACTCTCTCGACTTCAACGAAGCGCCACCCACTAATCCTCCATCTACATCTGGGCAGGAGAAAAGTTCTTTTGCATTGGCAGCATTAACACTTCCTCCGTATAAAATGGAAATGCTATCCGCAACAGCTTGTCCGTATTTTGCCGCAAGGTGTTTACGAATTACGGCATGCATATCTTGTGCTTGTTGTGAACTAGCGGTTTTTCCAGTACCTATTGCCCAAACGGGTTCGTAGGCAATTACTACTTTTTGAAGACTGGTAGCATCCAAATGAAAAAGACTTTCTTCTACTTGTTTTTTTACTAATGCTTCGTGTCCGTTGCTTTCGCGAACTTCTAAAGGTTCGCCACAGCAAAAGATAGGAGATAAACCATGCTTCAAGGCGATGTCTACTTTCTCTACCAACAATGCTCCGTCTTCTCCAAAATATTGTCTGCGTTCGCTATGCCCTAGAATTACATACGGTATTCCAATTGATTTTAGCATCGGTGCTGAAGTCTCACCCGTGTATGCTCCGGCTTCATGCTCGCTGCAGTTTTGTGCGCCAATAGAAATGCGTGTGTTGCTGCCAACCAAATTCTTTATGGTGACCAGGTAGGGGAAGGGAATGCAAAAAATAACTTGAGCATCGCTCTTTACCTCATCGGCCACCATGCCCATAATTTCAGAGGCCAGAATGTTTGCTTCTTCCATGGTCTTGTTCATTTTCCAGTTTCCGGCTACAATTTTCTTACGCATAATTCAGATTGGTTTTTTGGTTGGGAGCCAAAGATAGTGAAGCAAGATGTATAAGAACATCTTTGAAATCTACTTTTTAAAGTTTTTGCTAATGCAGAGTATGGATGAAATACCAATATTAATCGATGACGCGCTCCAGCATACCTCCGGTAAGACGAATTAAATTGGCTTGTGCAGAGAGCACACTATAAAGCGCTAAATATTTTTCGAGTGCTGCATTTCGATAATTTTCCTGAACGATGCGCAAGTCGATGGCGCTGAGGGCCCCGTTTTTATAGCGTTCGTTTGCCAATTCAAGATTCAATTCTGCGGCCTTCATTTTTTCTATTGTAATGGCCACGAGTTGTCTGCGAAGATTATACAAATCAAACGTTGTCAGCAGATCGTACTCAAGAGAAAGTTTCAATTGATCAATGGAAAGCAACCCGATCTTCTCATTGATCTTTGCATTCTCAACCGATCGTCTTATTTGTCCTCCGTTGAACAAGGTCCAGCGCAAGCTGAGGTTTGCATACGCTCCATACGAATTTCCAACCAGTGTTTGATTTGAAAAAACAGAGGAGTTGGTTGAGTTATACACCGGCTGTGCAGGATCTCTATTTACATACCCAACTGTATTCTCCTGCAAGGGTCCGGTAGATTGTCTAAAGTCCGCATTCAATTGGTCAATGCTTCCATTCCCTCCGGCATTTAAAACCAGCGATGGATATAAAGCAGACTGCTGCAATCTTGTATTGTTGCGCAAAATTTCCTGGTTTACAAATTGATTGTGAAGATTCGTATTCGATCTTTCCATGCGTGAGCGAAGATCATCGTATACATATGACTGATCCGTAAACTGAAGAGAATCTGTTAAGATGTAGGAATGGTTGATACTGTCACTCAACAACAAGTTAAGACTGCGCAAGGTATTGGTGTATCGAATTTCCTGTTGCAATACATTGGCCGAATCAGTCAGGTAATTGTTTTGTTCTTGTAGCACATCAAATGTAATAGCACCTCCAAGCGATTTACGTAAACGCACAAACTCATATCGTTCTTTTGAAAACGAGCGATTGATGCGCAGTACGTTTAAATTTTCTTTATCTAACAGAGCCTGATAATAGGCGAGGATAATATTTTGCAAGGTAGTCTCCATTACAAAAGTAGAATTGCCCTGACTGATTTCTTCCAATCGCGCCAGCTGATTCTTTGTTACGTTAATAGCAAAACCACGAAACAAAGTAAATTGAATATCGACCTGGCCGATGATGTTATCATTAATATTTTTCCCTGCTACTGCAAAAGGGTTTGCTGGTTTACGCTGAACAACGTTGTTGTTTTGGTTAAGAATTAAGTTGATCGTTGGATATCTTCCTGCCTGACCCCAATTATTATTGTTAGCTGCAATTTCAATGTCTTGCTTGGTGATCTGAATGTCAAAATTATTTTGAAGCCCCAATTCAATCGCGCGTGTTAACGTCAATGTTTCTTGTGAAAATACAGACTGCGATAACAGTGCAAAAAAAACTACAACCAAAACTCGTGTCATACTATCTCTATCCAGATGTTGTTAGATTATCTAATTCAATTTTTAATCAATATGAGCTCTACCCTGCTTTCCACTGAAGTAAGAATAAATTGCAGGGATTACATAAAGTGTAAGGATCGTTGAAAATCCCATTCCCCCAATTACTGCAATTCCCATCGAAACGCGACTTTCAGATCCTGCTCCAAGTGCTAAGGCAATAGGTAAAATACCAAGCATCGTTGCAAGACTCGTCATCAGAATAGGACGGAAGCGCGATTCGGCAGCACCAATTACCGCATCCATCACTTTCATTCCTTGCTCTTTGCGTTGATTGGCAAACTCAACAATCAGAATTCCATTCTTCGTCACTAAGCCAATTAACATGATGATCCCTATCTGACTAAAAATATTCATCGTCTGACTAAAGTACCATAGCGATAGTAATGCTCCCGCCAAAGCAAGTGGCACGGTAAACATAATGATCAGTGGATCTTTGAAACTTTCGAACTGACCAGCGAGCACTAAGTAAATAATAGCAAGGGCAATAATTAAAGCCAGATAAATACTGGAAGCGCTTTCTCTAAACTCGCGAGAAGCTCCATCTAAACTGGTGGTATAGGTTTCATCTAAAACTTCATTGGCAATTCGCTCCATTTCGTCAATACCTTCTCCCAACGCTACTCCCTTTGCTAACTGGGCGCTTACCTTTGCCGATGAGTAGCGATTGAAGCGATACAATTGTGGCGGTCTGCTTTGCTCCTCCATCGTTACAAGATTGTCAAGCTGAATTAATTCATCGCGTTTGTTCTTCACATAAAGTGTTTTCAGATCTAAGGGTTCATCGCGATCCGCTCGCTCAACTTGTCCGATGATTTGATATTGCTTTCCATCCATAATGAAATATCCAAAGCGCGCGCCACTTAAACCAAGCTGAAGCGTTTGTGAAATATCAATGATGTTTACACCAAGATTTCTTGCCCTGTCACGATCAATCGAAATATTAATTTCTGGCTTGTTAAATTTTAAATCAAGATCAACAAAAGAAAACTTTGGACTTTGTGATGCCTTCAGCATAAACTCAGGCAATACCTCCTTCAATTTTTCAATTTCAGGCGCTTGTATTACAAACTGAACCGGAGGTCCTCCTCTTCGATCACCAATGGTTTGAGCTTGTGAGAGTGACGTTCTAACACCACTGAATACCCGAACTTTCCCGGTAACATCGTCTACAATTTCTTGTTGTGTTCTTGTTCGGTCTTTCGGATCTTTCAAAATAACCCGTACAAATCCTGTGTTGGCAGCTGAACCACCAGAGCCTGGTGCTGTAACGCTTACCATACCATCTCTTTCAGGAACCTCCTTGTTGATAAAATCGGTTAACTCTTTTACATATCCATCCATGTACTCGAATGTAGAACCTTCAGGTGCTTGTGCCTGCAGTCGGAATTCGCTTCGATCTTCCATTGGTGTAAGTTCAGACGGAACAATGATGAAGAATAGATAAATCATTCCAACAGAAGCTAGAATAATTACAAAAGCCATCCAGCGTACCTTCATAAAAGCAGCCAACGACTTTGAATAAGTTGCTGTGAGTTTATCAAAGAAGGGTTCTGTTTTAGTATAAAACCAATTATGCTTTTCACGTCTCTTTAAAATAGTAGCACTCATCATTGGCGTGAGTGTAAGGGAAACAAATGCACTAATACCTACTGCACTTGCTACCACTAATCCAAACTCCCGAAATAACCGACCAGTGAGACCCTGAAGAAAAATCACCGGAAGAAAAACTGCAATAACCGCTACGGTAGTAGAAATAACAGCAAAGTAAATTTCAGTTGACCCTTTACGTGCGGCTTCTCCTGGTTCTTCTCCATCTTCTATTTTTACATAGATATTCTCGAGTACCACAATTGCATCATCCACAACAATTCCAATAGCCAACACTATTCCTAAAAGCGTAAGCACATTAATTGTAAATCCCAAGAGGTACATAAAAAAGAAAGCACCTATAAGAGAGATTGGTATAGTAGCAATTGGAATAATCGTTGTTCGCCAATCACGTAAAAAGAGAAAGATGATAGAGAGCACTAAGCAAAATGCAATGATGATGGTTTCCTCCACTTCAAAAATAGAGGCGCGAATATATTCCGTAGAGTCATAACTCATTGTGTAGGTAATATCTTCGGGCAAATCACGTTTGATCTGTTCTATTTTTGCATTGAGTCGTTCTGATATGTCAATGTTGTTTGCACCTGGCTGCGCTACCACAGCAATGGCAACACCTGGCATACCATCTCTTCGTAATAAGGTGCGATCATTCTCAGGATAGAGTTGTGCATGACCGATATCCTTAAAACGTACTACCTGATCACCATCTTCTTTTACAATTAGATTATCAAAGTCTTCCACTGTGCTGAGTCTACCCATAGTGCGCACAGTGAGTTCTGTATTTTGTCCCTCCACGCGTCCAGACGGAAGCTCTACATTTTCACGATTAACTGCTTGTAGTACATCCGATGGTGCAAGCTTCAATGATGCGAGCTTTATCGGATCCATCCACAAACGCATAGAGTAGCGCTTTTGTCCCCAGATTCCCACAGAACTTACTCCGGGTATGGTTTGGATTCTTTCTTTAAAAACATTTTCAGCATACTTCGAGAGTTCAAGTGGATCACGCTTATCACTCTGAATCGTCATAAAAATAATGGGACTTGAATCGGCATCCGCTTTTTCTACCACTGGTGGATCAACATCACGAGGAAGTCGACTTAATGCACCTGAAACTTTATCACGTACGTCATTCGCAGCTGTTTCAAGATCAACTCCTAATTCAAATTCTACCGTGATGCTACTTCGTCCTTCGCGACTCGTAGAGGTAATTCCCCGAATACCTGGAATACCATTTACGGCCTCCTCCAGTGGCTCGGTAATTTGTGATTCAATTACATCGGCATTGGCACCAACATAATTTGTTGAGACTGTAATGATGGGCGGATCAACACTTGGAAATTCACGAACACCTAAAAACGAAAAACCAATAAAGCCAAACAGAATAATGACCAACGACATTACAATCGCCAGCACCGGACGGTTAATACTTATATTGGATAAACTAGCCATACTGATTTAACTTTTACGAATTACAATTTGTTTCCCCTCCTCAAACTATCCATTCAAAGCCGAAGGCTTATTATTGTTTGCTTTCAGTATTTATTTTCAATACCTGCACTGCCATACCCGCACGAAGCTGGAGAATGCCAGTGGTAATAAGTGAATCACCCGGGTTTAATCCTGAAATAATTTCCAATTTCGTCTCGGTGCGCATGCCGGTCTCTACTTTTACCTCCTTTGCTTTGCCGCCCTCCAAAACAAAAACTTTATGATTGTTAAGATCTGGTATTACCGCTTCTGTTGGAACCAGAAGCGCATTGCTTACCGATGACAAGATCAGTTCAACTTTTACAAACTGTCCTGGCAATAATAATCCCTTTGAGTTCTCTGCAAGTGCACGGATTTTTAATGTGCGCGTTGTCGGATCAATCCGTGGCTCAATGGCGTAAACCTCTCCCGTAAAATTTTTAGTGTCGCTTTCAATCGTAAAAAGTATTTTCTGTCCAGGTCTCACTTGCGCACTATAACGACTGGGTACGGCAAACTCTATCTTTGCTGGGCTAATATTATATAATGTAGCAATGGTGGTGCTTGGTGTAATGTATGCACCATCGCTAATGTAGCGCAGACCTATAACGCCATCAAAAGGAGCAATGACTTGTGTCTTGTCTAATTGTGCTTCAAGCAGTTTTAGATCAGCAGTATTGGTGTTTAATCTGTTTAAGGCATTATCATATTCTTCCTGACTAATAGCATCCTTCGCCAATAATTTGCTTTGTCTGCTTTCAATATCCTGATTCAATTTTTGATTGAATTTTTCTTTCTGCAGTTGTGCACGGATTTCCTCATCGTTAATCTGCAGCAACAATTCTCCTTTTCTCACATGCTTACCTTCTTTAAAATAGAGATTGGTAATCTTGCCGGATACTTCGCTTTTTAATTCCAGCGATTCGTTCGCTAAAACAGAACCAGTAACGACAAGCTTATTGTCGAGTGCTTCTTCTTTAACAATCATTGCTTCAACAGGGAGTTTACCTGCGGCTTGTGGTGTGGCTGTAACAGCTCCCGCTTTATCATCGTTGAATAAATTCAACTTTGGTAAGGCCAGCAAAAAAATAACGCCCACTACGGCAATGATGGTTATAACTTTTTTATTCATGAATAAATAATATGTACTTCTTTCTTAAATAATGTCGCGCAGAGAAAGCGCGTGATGAAAATCAGGCTTCGCTTGCGACTAACTTTTTATGCAACTCAATTACTTGAGGAATTAACAATTGGTTCTCATCATTGTAAAGAATAAAATCGGCTTGCCTCATTTTTTCTTCTTCATTCATTTGGTTGCTTATGATCTCTCGTACCTGTTCCTTCGTTCGATGCACATCTCGCCTCATCACACGTTCTATTCGAAGAGGCTCTGGCGCATGCACCACAATTATTTTATTCAAATCTTTGTACGAACCCGTCTCAAACAAAAGCGCTGCTTCCTTTAAAACGTATTGATAGTTGCGATGATTCTGCACCCACCTGGTATAATCATCCTTCACACGAGGATGAACCAGTTCATTAAGCTTCTTCAACTTCTCGGGATTGTTAAAAACAGTTTCACTAAGGTAGCTGCGATTAACAGATCCGTCCGAATTAAAAGACAAGTGTCCGAATTCTTTTTGGATGTTAGCGATGAGTATTCCATCGGTGGTCATTAGTGCTTTCGCATGGCTGTCTGCATCGTAAATGGGCACTCCCAAACTTTGGAATATTTTACAGACAAGACTTTTCCCTGATCCGATCCCACCTGTAATGCCAACTTGATAGGGAGTTTCCATTGGCTAAAATTTTACACTAACAGAATCTGTTTTAACAATTTGAGTAAAGGGTGGCAGACCGTGCAAAACAGGAAGAACTTTTATCTCACCGCGTTTGAAGCCTTTCAAATCCACCACTGCATAAACAGAGTCTGCCTTAAATTCTTTCATTTGTCTTTCCGGAATGGCAAATACACATGGCCATTGCTTTCCTTGAAAAGATGGATGGGATGATGTTGGCGCGTTTATAATTTTAAGATCAACAGAATCGACAACTTCAATTAATTTATCAACATTAAAACGAACCATTACAGTTGGCGGATTGCGGTCAATAAGTTCTTCATTTAAAAATTTTACTTCTACATCTTCAGCAAAATCCTTATCAATGTTTCGCTGAGAAAGTTTAAGGCTTACCTGTTTAGGTAAAGCATTGAGTAATGAAATAGGACCTTCTATGAAAATAGAATCCGGTAAAACATTTGCCTTACTGCTCATTCCGTAGCCCTTCTTAAAAAGTATAGAGGGTGAATCAAGACGAAGTTTTATCCATCGTTGGAATTTGTGTTCAATGGCTATGTGAAGTGTATCTGTCAAAATAAAATTTATCTGCAAGCCTTCAAGCTGGTTGGCAAAGAAGGTAGGCAAAGTACTGCCTACAATTTTTTTTATCTGACTTGGATGTTCCATTGGAATGACGAGTGGTGGAACTTTTAAACCTGTACTTCTTCGGAAGAGATTCCAACCAATACCGGTTACATTAATACGCACTTCTGTAGGAAGTGGCCGAATGGGTATGTACGCAATTTGATTGTATTCGAAAGCGAGAGGGAAACTGATATTGGTGGTGTAGTTTTTATTGAGTGCATTAAAAAACCAAAAAACCATAGCTGTGAATAAACACAGCACAACTGCCTTCCAGTTTTTTTTATTGATACGGAGTAAATTGAAAATTGAATTGAAGAACCGCATTCCTGTAAATTAAAATGTACGAATCAATTCACAACCTCAATGTAAACAAAGCCTGGTGCTTTTATATTTATTGTTTTTCCGATCTCTCCCCTTGATCTATTGGCCTTCACTCAAACCAGCCAAAAACAGATTGTGGTCTGTGTAGACACAGACCACGGAATATGATACCTATTTATTTTTTTACCGCTTTTGTCGCCTCAAGTGAAATGGCTGATTTATTGAAACGGATGCGACCACCTTTTTCAACTTCCAACACAAAGGTTTCTCCTTCCATTTCAGCAACATAACCGTGTGCACCACCGATCGTAACAACGTAGTCACCCTTCTTAATTTCCTCAGTGAATTTTTTTGCGTCTTTTGCCTTCTTCTGCTGTGGGCGGATCATAAAGAAATAAAATACTACGATGATACCACCGAAGATAATAAACTGATAGATCGGATTAGAGGCTTGTGCTTGCGCTAAGATTGAATACATAATTATTTATAAATTTTTAGGAGGTCAAAGTTATTAAAATAAACATCCCAATCTACCGCAAAGCAGATTGGGATGTTGTGTTATGATTTTGTTAAAGATTCTTACTACTTTATTGGAAGAGTAGCACCAGGCGCACCAGCCTTTGGCAACACCATCGCTTTAAAGCGCAATACGGTTTGTTTAGGCCATGTGTTTGCTGTTACAGTTACCGTTTTGTTTTGTGTGTTCGGCTTGCCCTGGCTATCAAATTTAGCCTTTACAAAGCCTGTTCCTCCCGCTGGAATTGGTTCTTTAGACCACTCTGGTACGGTGCATCCACATGATCCTTGCGCACCTTGAATAATTAATGGAGCCTCTCCTGTGTTTTTAAACTTGTAGGTATACTCCACAACATCTCCTTCATTAATAGTTCCAAAATCATGGTCGATCATTTCGAACTGCGCAACCGGTAATGGACCTTCTGGTTTTGCATCAGGCGCTGCTGTTGCAGGGGTTATTGCTGGTGTTGTAGAAATCCCAGGAGTAACTCCTTCAACTGGCTTCTTCCCTTCCAACTCTGCCAGTCGACTTTCCAACTGGGCAATCTTCTTTTCAGAATCCTTATTGCCGCAACCCGTTGTAACCAAAGCCACTACTGCGGCCATCAAAAAAATTCTCATCATCGTCTTCATAGCACTCTTAAATTATATTGTTCTTATTACTTCATTACTTCTCGATCAGTTCAACTTAATTGTTGCTTAACCCTTCTTTCCCCGAATCTGTTCCAGCAATTCGTCAACATCATACAATAATTGCTCTGCCTTACCTTTGGCTTCATCCACAACCTTCTGGCCTTGCGATTTCGCTTCACTAGTAAGCGGAGTTTCTTTGCCTGAAACAAAATCGTTTATAAGATCTTGAAGCATTTCGCGGTATTTATCAAGCTGAAAAGATAGTTTCTCGCGGGTGTTAGTGCCTTTATCAGGGGCATATAAAACACCCAAAATTGCTCCTGCTGCTGCTCCTGCCAGAAATACCATCAACGCGTTACTGCCCTTTTTGCTCATAAACCTTCAAATTAAAGTGTGTTGGGTTGCAAATTCAAAATTTTAACAGTTTTTAACAAATCACTGAAATCAACATTGATCCGCTCATCGAATTTGACTTGGCCTCATCTTCATCCTATATGAAAAAAGGGACAAATGGAGCCTAAACTCCATTGCTTAGCTTTTTATGGATAGTGTTATTTATTATCAATTAATCCCCTTCCGCTCTTCTTCATCGAGCCACTGTCTTTCAATTCCTTCGCGATTACATCTAAAATACCATTGACGAATTGACGGCTCTTTGGAGTGCTGTAATTTTTGGCCAGTTCTATGTACTCGTTTATTGAAACCTTAACCGGAATATTCGGAAACTCTAACAGCTCTGCAATGGCCATTTCCAATATGATCCTATCCGTTAAAGGTAATCGGTCAACTTCCCAATTTCTGGTGTTGTTGGCGATCAGCTCTTTATAGTTTGCCTCAAGATGTGAACCCGTCTGAAACAAACGCTCTATAAAATTCTTGTCATCCTCCCAATTCATGGATAACATGTGGAGGGTAAGAATCTGCTTCGATTCAGGATCAAAAGACTTAACGGTTTTTTCGACCATTCCCTTTACAATGTCCTTATCCTCTGCCCAGCGCAATACTTCTTCTTCAAAAAAATCATTGATAACCGTCTTTCCCAGAATTAACTTTTTGAAAAGATGATTAATGAATTTCTTTTGTTCATCTAACGAAGGACTGTTCTTTTCACCATAGGTAATATACTCTGCATTGGGGCGTACTACATCACGAAACCAAGCCTTGACTCTATCTGCCTTATCCTGCCAATGGCGGCCTAACTTAAGTGCATCCTTTTTTAAAAGTTCGCTTTCGCGGATACCTATAACCCAAGCATTGCCAGAGAAGTTTTTATGGCTTGTTTTCTTATCTCCTTCAGCCACTTCTGCAAGTGCAGGTATTAGACTTAAAACAGAAATATATTGGTCGTATATTTTCTCAACTTCGCTTACCAGGTTTTTAGCGAAAAAGGAGGTGTCTTTCTTAGATTGATTGGAGTATTGAATAAAGCATTCATTTACCACCTTTTTTATCCTGATGTTTTCATGATCAGCCGAGGTTTCACCATTTAAAAAGGCTTTCTCAAACAATTTGGTGGCTTGCTTTTTTTCCAGTGCCAGCTGGGCTTTGTCCTGCACCTCCATCGAGTTTAAATCCGGAAGAAAGGCATCATTGATTTTTTCCAGGCACAATTCGTAATTGGCATCTTTGCACTGCTGTAATGCAAAAAGGCTTTGCATTACTTTCACTCTAAGGCTTCTTCTGTTGAGCATGATAAAGAACTACTGGTCGTAATTTAACTTGGGGACAAAAGTAAAATATCCGCTTTGGTTTAGCTAACGCAGGTCTGATATAAATTCATTTTTATAAATCTACGATCTCTTCAGTTTGTTTACTTTAATTTGAGGCCGCAAAAAACATTCAGAGAACTGCGAACGAATAGAATAAAATTTCGTTTTACCCTCAGTCCGTTAATTTTCCTTAAATGAAAGAACTTAAATACCTTAATAAATACCTGCTGAAGTATAAATGGCATTTAATTTTAGGTACACTCTTCGTCATCATTTCCAACTTCTTCCAAATCGTTCCTGCACAATTGGTAAGGCATTCCATCGATTTGGTTATCGACAATATTCGGATCTATCAATCCTTTTCGGGAACAAACCTTCAGGAAGATTTTTTCAAAGTATTTGCGTATGGCATTTTAATCTATGCCGGATTGATTTTACTCATGGCCTTGTTGCGGGGCATTTTTTTGTATTTCGTTCGGCAAACCCTCATCGTGATGTCGCGACATATTGAGTATGATTTGAAGAATGAGGTATTCGAACACTATCAAACCTTGCCACTCAGTTTTTACAGAAGAAATAATACAGGCGATTTAATGAATCGCATATCAGAAGATGTTGGCCGTGTGAGGATGTATCTTGGTCCGAGTATCATGTATGGATTAACCCTCTTCACCCTTTTCATCACGCTTATTCCCATCATGTTTAGCATTAGTCCTACTTTAACCTGGTATGCTATTAGTCCGCTTCCTATTTTGTCGATCAGTATTTTTCTTGTGAACAGCAGAGTGGAGAAGCGATCGGAAGAAATTCAAAAGAGCCAATCGAAACTTTCCACCTTCGTTCAGGAAGCGTTCAGCGGAATACGCGTTATAAAATCTTTTAACCGCGAAGGTGAATCCGCACTGAAGTTCAATGCGGAAACAGAACAATACAAAAAGGAATCACTTAAGCTCACCAAAATACAAGCCTTGTTTTTTCCGGTCATTATGGCCCTTATCGGATTGAGTACAATCTTAACCGTTTATGCTGGCAGTGCAGAAATAATAAACGGCAACACTAAGCTTACCTTCGGCAACATTGCTGAGTTTATTATTTATGTAAACATGCTTACCTGGCCAGTTGCTTCATTGGGCTGGACCAGCAGTTTAGTGCAGCGTGCGGAAGCGTCACAGAAGCGCATTAACGAATTTTTAAAAACGCAAACCAATATCATCTCAGAAAAAAATCTGGATCATGAAATTGCCGGCAAGATTGAATTTAAAAATGTAAGCTTCACCTATCCGGATACCGGTATTAAGGCTTTAAAAAATATTTCGTTCACAATCAATAAGGGTGAATCGCTTGCCATTATCGGCACCACGGGTTCGGGAAAGAGTACCGTAGCGAATCTTGTTTCGCGTTTATACGATGCGCGTGATGGTGAGATTTTAATTGACGATATTCCGATTAGTCATTACAATTTAACTTCTCTGCGAAGTCAGATTGGTTATGTTCCACAAGATGTTTTTCTTTTTAGTGATACCATCTTTAACAACATTGGTTTTGGCATTAAGCAGCTCGATGATAATAAAATTCATCAGGCCGCAAAAGATGCTGATGTGTATGAAAACATTAAAGGTTTCCCACAAGGGTTTCAAACACGCGTTGGTGAACGTGGCATTACACTTTCTGGCGGACAGAAGCAGCGGGTTTCCATTGCCCGTGCTATTGTGCGTGAACCTAAAATTTTAATGCTGGATGATGTGCTTTCTGCTGTTGATACCAAGACCGAAAACAACATTCTGAACAGCATGAAGCGGATTATGGAAGGAAGTAGTACCATTATTATTTCACACCGTGTTTCCTCTGCTAAGCTTGCCAATAAAATAATCGTACTGCAAGACGGCCTTGTAAAAGAAGAAGGAAGTCATGAAGAACTGATTGCCCATGATGGACTCTACAAAGAGTTATATGAAAAACAAAATCAAATGGATGATGCAGAAATAAGTTAATCGTTATCGGTTATCCGTCCTCCTGGCAACTTCCAATCACACCAATAACATAACTTTTGTCACACCCCTTACCTTTCGCCACATACGGCCAACTATATTTAGTTTGAGTTCGTTACTTTAGCATTGAAATTCTATACTATGTTCAAGCAGATTACTTTTATTTTTTTACTTCTTCTTTCAACAGTTGTTTCAGCACAAATAATTCAACCGGCAAAACTGGCGGCTAAAAACTCAACTCAAACTTTAAAAGTTGGTGATGAAATAGAGTTGTCAATAATGGCGACCATCGACAAAGACTGGCATCTATATTCTATTGTTGATGGCAGTCGCTTCAGTGATGATTGCGGACCTATACCCTTAACCATTTCATTTTTAAAACATAAAAGCTATCAACTAGTGGGTGGTGTTAAAGCTGTTAATCCTATAGCCAAACACGAAAAAATATTCGACTGCGATGTTCTCATCTTCGAAAATACAGGTGAGTTCAGACAAAAAATAAAAGTACTCTCTACTGATCTAACTATACTCGGTACCTACGCTGGTCAGGCATGTTCCGATGTTGACGGTAGGTGCGTTCAAATAGATGGCGATATTATTTTCAACACTTTAAAAGTTGTTGATGGTGGAGGTAAAAAGAATGAGAGTAAAGCAACCGAACAGAAAATAGAACAAGCTACCATCGTTCAGCCTGTTAGTCCTGTTGATTCATCATCAAACAAAATTCAAGCAGTAACAACAAAGGAATACGGAGAGAACAAAGGCCCGATCTTAGACCCTGCCATTATCAAAGCAGATCCAAAACAAAATTCACTTTGGGGTTTCTTCTTGCTTTCTTTTATCGCTGGTCTTGCGGCATTGTTAACACCTTGCGTTTTCCCGATGATGCCGATGACGGTAAGTTTTTTTACGGGTCGTAAAAGATCGCTTGCTTTAGTCTATGGTCTTTCCATCATTGTTATTTACACATTAATTGGTGCTGCCCTGGCTCCTCTCATGGGCCCTGAAACAGCAAACCATCTTTCAACAGAGTGGTTGCCCAACCTTATTTTCTTCGCTGTCTTTATTGTTTTTGGCTTGTCGTTTCTGGGTTTGTTTGAAATTACTTTACCGGGAACATTCATTAATAAGGTAGATCAGCAATCAGAAAAGGGAGGATTGATTGGTGTTTTTTTCATGGCGTTTACTTTGGTGCTAGTTTCGTTTTCATGCACCGGGCCACTGGTAGGAAGTATTTTAGTTGCATCTGCTGGTGGTGAATTTATTAAACCCGTTGTTGGCATGTTTGCGTTTTCAATGGCCTTTGCCATTCCGTTCACCTTGTTCGCTTTTTTCCCGGGCTGGTTAAGTTCATTGCCCAAATCAGGCGGATGGCTTAATGCTGTTAAGGTAGTGCTCGGTTTCATTGAAATTGCATTGGCCTTTAAATTTTTGAGCATTGCTGACCAAGCATTCCATTGGAGAATTTTAGATCGCGAAATCAACATTGCCATTTGGATTGTGATCACTACTTTAATTGGCCTTTATCTGATGAAAGCCTTTCGTTTATCAGGCGATACCGGTAAAGATGCTGAGAATAAAATTGTGAGCATCCCTCGATTAACACTTGCTATGGTTGCCTTTATTTTTGTGGTATACCTTATCCCCGGTATGTGGGGCGCTCCATTGAAAGCACTGGCCGGATACTTACCTCCACTGTATACTCATGATTTCAATCTCGCAAAATCTTCTGGTCAACAAACTATTTGTGATGAGCCAAAGTATGCTGAGTTTCTTCACTTGCCTCACGGATTAAGTGGATACTTTGATTACGACCAGGCACTTGCCTGCGCGCGACAACAAGGCAAGCCGTTGTTTATTGATTTCACTGGCCATGGCTGTACAAACTGCAGAGAGATGGAAGCCGTAGTGTGGTCTGATCCGGAAGTATTAAAGAGATTGCAAAATGATTATGTTGTTGTTGCTCTATATGTAGACGACAAAACAGAGCTTCCTGAATCCGATTGGTACACTTCGAAATACGATAATAAGGTGAAGAAAACCATCGGCAAGCAAAATGCCGATTTACAAATTGCTAACCTCAACAATAATGCTCAGCCATTTTATGTGCTGGTAGGTGAAGATGAAACCGTACTGGTTTCTCCTTTTGGATATAAAAAGGATGCAAAAGAATTCGCCCGGTTTCTGGATGAAGGAAAGATGAAGTTTAAGAGTTTGTATCGCTAATTTCAGACTTCAAAATCAGCCCAAATTATTGCATTATAGGCTAAATCCTCTATATTTGGGTTAATGTGGCCTTACAGGCAATGCCTGATTTTTTAAACTTGTTATCTTTGCCACCTTATTTTTTGAATATGCCTTCGGGCTAAATAAGTTTTTATTATGCAAAAAAGATGGATTGCCGTACTCAGTATCATCATCACCCTTTGCCTCGGTTTATACCTGGTGAACCAATTTTACAGGGTTCCAATGGAGTATCAGGAAGCTGCCAGCGACTCGCTTCTAAATCCTATTGAATTACCAAAAGAACCGCAGGTTTTATACGGCATGGTGGTCGATGACCTAACCGTAATTGAAGACAAGATAAAACGCAACGAAGTGTTGGGTGATATATTAGAAACCTATCATGTTCCGGCCAAACTCATCCATCAGGTCTCTATGATTTCGCGCAATGTTTTTGATGTTCGAAAAATAGCACCCAACAAAAAATATACCCTCATCTGTAATCAGGACTCATTAAAAACGGCAAAGGCTTTAGTGTATGAACCCAACTTGATTGACTACATCATCTTTCGATTTGATGATTCCCTTCGGGTAGAAGTATGCAAACGCGAAGTGGTTATTGTAGAAAAAAATATTGTTGGCGAAATTCAGTCGAATCTTTCACAAACCATTGAAGCGCTGGGCATCTCACATGAACTCACCAATAAGTTTGTTGATATTTTCGGATGGCAGGTAGATTTTCAAAGACTGCAGAAAGGTGATCGATTCAAACTAATGTATGAAGAAGCACAGGTAGAAGGTCAATCCGTTGGCATCAGACAAATTAATGGGATTTATTTTGAACACGCCTCCACTCCGTATTATGCTTTTCCTTTTGATCAGGGAGATGGTGTGGATTACTTTGACGAGAACGGAAAAAGTTTACGTAAAGCATTGCTAAAATATCCAATTGAGTTTACACGAATCAGTTCACGTTATAATCTGAATCGCTTTCATCCGGTTCAAAAAAGATGGAAGGCTCATTTAGGTACTGACTTTGCTGCCGCCCCCGGTACTCCCATTCGCGCTGTAGGGGATGGTATGGTAGAAGAAGCGCAATACAAATCCAACAATGGTAATTACGTGAAGATCCATCACAATGCAACATATACCACACAATACCTTCACATGTCTCGCATAGCGGATGGCGTTCGTGCAGGTACTCGTGTAAGACAAGGCCAAACAATAGGATACGTAGGTAGTACAGGCCTGGCAACCGGCCCACATTTATGTTATCGTTTTTGGCGCAATGGTGTTCAGGTTGATGCGTTAAAAGTTGAACTCCCCCCTTCGCAGCCGATAAAGAAAGAACAGTTGGAATCGTTTGAACTGGTGAAGGTTGAATTGATGCAAAAGCTTGATGCTATTTCATTTCCTCCTCCAGCACCAGAGGTTATCGCGGCTTTGTAATTTTTTTATCTCCGCTTCGTAGAAAGATCACACACTTTTCTTTACCTTTTTCTGTTAAAGATTCGTTTGAGTTACCTTAACGTATGCAGCAGAATTATCTTTTCGTACTTCTTATTTGTATTTCATTTTCAACTCAAGCCCAAAAAGTGGGTCTGGTGTTTAGTGGTGGTGGCGCAAAAGGTATTGCTCATGTTGGCGTTTTAAAAGCGCTCGAAGAAAATGAAATTCCTATCGATTACATAGTGGGTACTTCTATGGGAGGTATTGTTGGTGGATGTTACGCGGCTGGAATGAGTCCGGAACAAATTGAACAACTCGTGCTTTCCGATGAATTTCTGAGGCTGATAAACGGAACGCCAGAACCGGGTTTCAATTCGTTTTACCATCGCAGTGATGACACACCTCAATTTATCAAGCTTAATCTCGGTCTTGATTCTACTTTTAATTTTCAGTTCAATACATCAATTGCAAATGATGTTTCCCTAAACTTCGGACTGGCCGAAAAAATGGCGCAGGCATCGGCCATCTCAAATAATAATTTCGATAGTCTCTTTATTCCGCTTCGCGTTGTGACGTCTGAGATTTTCACACAACGTGAAGTCATTCTTTCAAGCGGCCAATTGAGTGATGCTTTGCGCGCAACACAAAGTGTTCCCTTCTTTTATGGTCCTATACGTGTAGATGGAAGATATCTTTTTGACGGAGGTGTTTATAATAATTTTCCGGTCGATATTCTTCAAGAGGAGTTTAATCCGGATGTTATCATCGGCTCAAATGTATCTTCAAAAATTTTCAATGAATATCCGTATAAGAACGATGAAAAATTAATTTCGCGTTCGCTGATCTATATGTTGTTGGATAAGTCGGACCCGACCCGTATTCCATCCACTGGAATTTATATCCAACCTGATTTAGATGGTCTCGGTGTTTATGATTTTAGTAAAGCAAAAGCAATGGTCGATAGCGGTTACGCTCAAACCATGCGGCAAATGGCAGAGATCAAACAAAAGATTATTCCACGGCAAACAAGAGAAGCAGTTTCAAAAGAAAGAACAGAATTTACAAACAAAAGCTATCCCTTTCTTTTTGATGGTCTTAGCTTTCAAAATTTCACAGGCAATAATCGTGGATACCTTAGAAAGGTTTTTAAGGTCAATAACAAAAAAGCAAAGACTCTTTTTTTTAGTCAGATTAAAGAAGGCTATTTTAAATTGGTATCAGAAGAGTATTTCAGTAATACCTATCCCAATATTTTGTTTAATGAAGAAAGTAAAAAGTTTACGCTTAGGCTTACCAAGCGACCACAAAAGAATTTTCAGGTTGATTTTGGAGGTGTGGTAGCAACACGAGATGTTAGCAATCTTTACATAGGCGCTAACTTCTTTCGCTTTAACCGAACGTTAACCCATGCTTATCTTGGCTATCAAACCGGGAATTTCTATAAAATGGCCGAGGCAAAAGTAAGGATTGACTTTCCAGTCCAGTTTTATCTTGAACCTTATATATCCTATGGTGGAAAAAATTACTTGCAAAATGACGATGTTCTTAATCAGGTTTCATCTCCGACATTACCTACTGTCTTAAAAAGAGTTAATCGAAAGTATGCGTTTCGTGTTGGTTTTCCAGCGGGCAATTTTTTTAAAAGCGTTTTAGAATTTGAGTCCTTTAGTAATATAGACCGATACATTAATGGGGATTTGTTTATCAGCACAGACCTGTTAGATGAGTTGCGATTAAACGGTTTTAAGACAGGCTTTGCCATTTCATCCAACACGTTAAACAGAAAACAATACGCATCCGCTGGCAAAGCTTTTACGCTTTCTACTAACTACTTTCATGCAAAGGAGGATTACCAGCCTGGAACAACATCTATAAACTCTGCGATTGAAACAAATCATCAATGGTTGCGGGCAAGAGCCACGGCTGAACATTACTTTAGATCGGGCACCTATAAACCCGGGTATTATGTAGAGGCTGTTTTCTCAAATCAACCTGTATTTCAAAACTATTTCGGAACAATCATTAATGCGCCTTCTTTTTCGCCTTTGCAGGATAGCCCCACCTTAATCTTGCAAAACTTCAGGTCATTCAATTACATCGCGGGTGGAATGCGAAATGTATTTACCATTATTCCCAAGCTTGATCTTCGTGCTGAAGCATATGTTTTTATGCCTATTGATTACATCCAGGAAACAAATCAAGAGGCTACGGTGACCCGCGATTTTTCAAGTGTTTTTTTTGCTGGAGCAACAACCTTAGTATATCATTCTGTAATTGGCCCTGTCGCCTTAAGCGCCAACTATTATGATGATAATGAAAATCAATTTGGCTTTTTACTCCATGTTGGCTTTTTACTCTTCAACAAACACTCTTTAGAGTAGTCTGTATTCAAAGCAAGCAGATATATTGTTAATTAGTATTTGTTGGTTTTGATGCGTTGTCCACAATCAATTTTAATTTTTTTAGCTAAGTTTAAATCCTAATTCTAAATCGAAGCTGTGCATGAAGCGATTTCTACTCTCCACCTTTCTTTTGGTTTGTTTCACTATTGCTTCTCATGCCCAAATCGTTCAGTGGGCTTCAAAAGTAATTGAATTCTCAACCGAACTTACCCCTGTTCAATACTCAGCACAGCAAACCCTGGGTAAGCCCAATGTATTGCCTGCCGGAGGACAAAGCCCAAACGCCTGGGCGCCAGACAAACCTAAGCGCAAAGAATGGTTGAAACTTGGTTTCTCCAATCCAATGGCAATTCGTCAGGTGGCCGTTGCTGAATCTCATAATCCAAGCGCCCTTTACAGAGTTTTAGCATACGATGAAGCGGGGACTGAACATGTGCTGCATACTTTAAGTCCAATGGCAAAACCTCTTAAAGGAAGGATGCTTGTTCTTCTTTCTGAACTTACTCCTTACAAAGTTGCAGCCCTTAAATTAGAATTTGATGGCGGTGCAGTTCCGGATTATTTTGGTATTGATGCTGTGGCTATTTCTGATTCCAATTATCCGATTATTGCCGACATTCCAAAACTTCAACTCTTAGCTTCGGGAATTTTGATTGAGGCCCTGGACGGCAATGTGAATAGTGATTACAGCGAATTAAATCCATTGTTATCCCCCGATGGAAAAGTGTTATACTTCAGCAGACAGAACCATCCTGAAAACATTGGGGGAGAGTTGGATAAAGAAGACATCTGGTACTCTGAACTTGATTCTTCTGGTCATTGGCAGTTGGCCAAAAACATGGGTACCAAATTCAATAACTCAGGACCTAACTGGGTGAACGGCATTCAGGCTGTAACGCCCGATGGAAAATCAGCCATTATGGTTTTGGGAAACAAATACGATTACAAAAACAAATCAGGTACTGTTGTTAAAATGACTGCCGGTGTTTCCATTAGTTCGAATGTTGGTGGTGAATGGAGTCGGCCTGTTGCCCTCAACATTATCAACGATTATAACTTTAATGAAAAAGCGAATTATTTCTTAACCAACAATCGCCAAACACTGATCATGTCTGTTGAGCGCGAAGACTCTGAAGGCGATCGCGATCTTTATGTAAGCTTCCTGAAAAATGACAGCACCTGGACAGAGCCTGTAAATCTTGGAAATGTTGTTAACTCGGCCGGAGAAGAATCTGCACCTTTCCTCGCCTCTGACGATAAGACCTTATACTATTCATCAAAAGGCTTCAGTGGTTATGGTGGAAGCGACATCTACGTTACAAGAAGATTAGATGACACCTGGACAAACTGGTCGGAACCTGAAAACCTAGGACCAGAAATTAACTCGCCATTAGAAGATTTGTTTTTTAACATTCCTGCAGCAAGCGAATACGCATACTACTCGAAAGGTATTAGCGACACCAACACCGACATCTTCCGGGTGAAATTACCTATCGTTCGCAACCCTGATCCGTGGGTTACAGTGCGCGGAAAAATTATTGATAAAACAACCGGCAAACCAATCGGAGCTAAAATCATTTATGAGCGATTACCGGATGGAAAAGAAATGGGAATCTCTCAATCTAATCCAGAGACTGGTGAATATGAAATCCGCCTTCCCGGAGGATATCTCTATGGCATTCGCGCAGAAGCAAATGGAAAAATGTCTGAAAGTCAAAATCTTGATCTGCGAAACGTACAATCCGATAAGGTTATTGAGCATGAAGACTTCGACCTTCTCCCAATTGAAGTTGCTCCGGTTCAAGAGAACGTTACCATCGTGTTGAACAATGTGTTCTTCGATTTCGATAAGGATGTTTTAAAAGCAGAGTCGTTCCCTGAGTTAGACCGAGTGGTGAAACTCATGAATGAGAAATCAACCATGCAAATTGAAATTGCCGGACATACAGATGCAACGGGTCCCGATGCCTATAACCTGGTTCTTTCTGAACGCAGGGCAAAATCAGTAATGAAGTATTTTGTAGGCAATGGTATTACGGCTGATCGCATAACAATCGTATATTTTGGAGAAGGTAAACCACTTGAAACAAATGAAAGTAAAGAGGGCAGGAAAAAGAATCGCAGGGTGGAATTCAAAATTTTAAAACTGTAATACAAAACACCATGGCCAACTCATTTTTTAAACTAATCTTCGTTTTCATTTTTATTTCTTCTGTCGCCCTTGCACAGCCGGCTGATAGTCTGATCTATGCAGAAGGTAAAGTTTTAAATGCAGCAACCAAAGAATTAGTGACTGCTCACATTACCTATGAAAGTTTACCTTATGGAAATCGCATCGGTTCATTGAACAACAGCACGTATTCCTTTGCCATGTTTGACAATGAAAAGTATTCCATCGTTGTGGAAGCGCCAGGCTTTAGCACAGCGAAGTACATGATTGATCCTGCTGAAGCCAATGCGAACAAGCGCGTTGTAAAAGATATTGAACTTACCGCAGGCTCGAGTAACAAGAAACCGGTAGCCGGAAACGAAATGCGCCTTGACAATTTGATTTTTGAAGTCAACAAATCAAAAATTAATGAAGAGTCATTTCCTGAACTAAACACGGTTGTGAACATGATGAGGGACAATCCAAATATGATTATCCAGCTGGAAGGACATACTGATTATGGTGGTGATCCAAAGAAAAATATGAAGCTTTCACAAGATCGGGTAGATGCTGTTCGCAGTTACGTCCTATCTAAAGGTGTTCAAAAAAGTCGCGTGAAGACAAAAGCCTTTGGTGGTTCTGCACCTTTGTCACGCGACAATACACCAGAAGCGCACAGACTCAATAGAAGAGTTGTATTGAGGGTGTTGCAGAATTAGGGTTGTTCAGCACAAGGTGCCTGAAAAGATTAGTGACAACGTTATATGGACAACTATATCTACTCTCTAGCATTTGACTCTGGAAACAGAGGACCTGGATTCATAATTATCTTCATCGCTTTAGCCTTTATTATCTTCTTTGACAAAATTGTAAAATTTATCATTTGGGTTGTTGATAAAATTGAAGAAAGAAAAAGGAGAAAAAATTTATAACTTAGGTATTTAAATCCATTCGTTTTATAGCCTGACGTTGACAGCAATTACCAAGTGACTATGAAAAAAATATTTGGACTAATATTTCTAGGACTTCTGTTTGGATGTGAACAAGAAGACTTAACCCCTTCTTTAAAATTCAACGGGCAAATTATAAACGGTGATTTAGATTCATCCACACCTTTAAAAGACATTAAAGTAAAAATTAGTTATTACGGAAACGGCTTCCACTTGCTAAAAATCGACAGCGCATTGACCGATGACTCTGGAAACTATTTTTTCCAAATATTGGATGAAGAAGCTATCCAGCAATATTCCATACAAATAAGAGATGATTATTATTTTCAATGCAATAGTCTGTTTCCGATTGTAAATAATTTTATTATTCCTAAAGACATAAATAAAGCAGAGTCAAACTCTGACACTCTAAAGGTTTGCTTGACTGGTAAAATTGAATTATTCGTTACAAAATTGGACGTTGCCGCTAAAGACACTTTAACCGTCAGTTCAAAGCTGATAAGGGGGTCGCTAACTTTTATCTCATCTCCAACAACAATTTTAAATAGCAAACAATGGTCAGAATACTATTTCACTAAATTCTTTAACGTTGTGGAGTACAACTTTAAACTAAAGAAGGAAAACGGAGAAATTACAAACTGGTCGATTGAAAAAGAACCTCAATCACAAGTCACAAAGGAATTAATAATAACATTTTAGAGGAGCAACCACCTCCAACAATCTCTTGATTCCACATTTGAAATACAGTCATCATACCGGTGCATTTCGAAGTCATATAGAAATGAGGGCTAAAGCGAGAATTTGAAATGCATACTATCATTATCCTGCATTTCTTCCCTATTTTTGAAATATGACAAACCCTGATTTACAAAACGTGCCCCCCTTTTACATGACCTATGTTAAGCTTGTAAAAGATGGCGACCTGTTGCAGACCCTGAATGATTCTGGCAAATTAACCCTACAACTTATTCGTTCAATCCCAGAGCCAAAAGGCGAATTCAGATATCAACCCGAAAAGTGGAGCATCAAAGAATTGTTGTGCCACATGATCGATGCCGAGCGCATCTTTGCCTATCGCGCACTTCGGTTTTCGCGAAACGATAAAACGCCCTTGTCGGGTTTTGAAGAAAAAGATTATGCTCTGGAAGCCAATGCGCACAACCGGACAATCGAAACTATAGCCAATGAAATGGAACATGTGCGTCTTTGCTCTATTGATCTTTACACCAGCTTCTCTACTGAAATGCTTTCGCGAACTGGTAAAGCAAACAACACTGAAATTTCGGTATTGAATCTTGGCTATATTATTTCCGGCCATGAAACGCACCATCGAAATGTTTTATTGGAGCGCTACTTAAAGGTTTAAGTGATGCGCGTTCTTCTTTTTGCATTCGCAACATTACTTTTCATTTCTTCGTGTTCTCCGATTTCTAAACGGGCACTAACGAAAACCTTTAAGCAGACCGAAAGTAAATTTCAAGATCATAACGGGTTTGTGTTGTATGATCTTCAAAAAAAAGAAACTGTCTTTTCCTTTAACAGCGAAAAGTATTTCACTCCTGCTTCCAACACCAAAATTTTTACGCTCTATGCTTCGTTGAATATTATCGGAGATTCTATTCCAGGATTAAGGTATGTTCAGAATATGGATTCATTAATTTTTTGGGGAACGGGCGATCCTACCTTTCTCTATAAAAACACCTTTACCAACGATCGGATTTATTCCTTTCTCGCATCTACTAAACAAAATCTATATTTCTCATCACATAACTTTAATACAGACGCTTTCGGATCGGGCTGGGCGTGGGATGATTACAATAGTGAATATTCTGCTGAACGTTTTTCGTTTCCGGTTTACGGAAATATTTTCTCCGTGAAAACTCAAGGCAACAAAATAAATATTACGCCCTCTTTCTTTTCTACCTATCTGCACATGGGTGAGAGTCGCGAAAAGCCAGAAGTATTTAGAAGTGTTGGCTCTAATAACTTTGAATATTTTCCAGCAGCAAAATCCAGTGAATGGGATATTCCTTTTAAAATCGATCCTGTCTTTATAAGTGATTTGCTAAGCGATACCTTAAAACGAAAAGTTCAACATGTTTTAAATCCGATTCGCACGGAATCAAAAACAATATACAGCCTTCCGGCTGATAGCGTTTACAAAGTAATGATGCAGGAAAGCGACAACATGTTGGCAGAGCAACTTTTGCTGATTTGTGCTGGCATACTAAGTGATACCTTACAACCCGAAATTGCAATTGATTACGTGCAGAAGAATTTCTTAAATGATTTAACCGACAAACCCGTTTGGGTAGATGGATCGGGTTTATCCCGCTACAATCTTTTTACCCCGCGCAGCATTGTTCAACTCTGGAATAAGATTTATCAGTTGGTTCCCAGAGAGCGACTTTTCTCACTACTGGCAACCGGTGGCATGAACGGAACGGTAAAAAATTGGTACAAGGCTGATAAGCCCTATATCTTTGGAAAAACTGGAACGCTGAGTAACAATCATTGTATGAGTGGCTACCTTGTAACCAAAAGTGGAAAGACGCTGATCTTCTCTTTTATGAACAGCAACTACACTACAACAACATCTGCCATCCGAAAAAATATGCAGGAAATTTTGAATATGATCTATGAGAAATATTAACACATTTAAAACAGCGACTTTACTTTTTGTCATTCTGCTCTCTTCAAGCGCAAAAGCTCAATCCATCGACAGTTTGGATATTAAGATTGGACAAATGATTTTAATTGGCTTTGCCGGCACCGCTGTTGATTCTGCTGTTTTGAGAGAGATCCAAAAAGGTAAGGTGGGGTCAATCATCATTTTCGAAAAGAACATACCAAAAACAAATTCATTCGTTGCCCTTAAAAAAATTAACTGGACATACCAAAAGGCTGCTGCGATACCGCTGTTGATTTCGATTGATCAGGAAGGTGGAAAGGTTAATCGATTAAAAGATAAATATGGTTTCCCTAAATCAATCACTGCTTTTGAAATGGGTAAGAATGCTTCTCTTGACTCGGTTCGATTTTATAGTGAAGCAACTGCTTCAACTTTAGCGGGACTCGGTATTAATGTAAACTTTGCACCTGATGTGGATCTGATCGCCAATCCAGATAATCCGGTAATTGTAAAACACGGTCGTGCGTTTTCGGCAAATGAAGATACTGTAATCATGATGGCCAAAGAGGTAATTAAAAAACATAGAGAGATGAATGTGATTACTGCGCTCAAGCATTTTCCGGGCCATGGAAGCTCAAAAGCAGATACACATCTTGGTATTGCCGATGTTACCAACACCTGGAGCGAACGCGAACTCAAACCTTACCAGGCGCTTATTGATTCTGGTTATGCCGATGCGGTTATGACATCACATATCGTAAACATGAATCTAGATAAGAGCGGTAAACCAGGAACATTGTCATTTGATATTCTTACCGGAATGCTCCGAAACAAATTGCATTTCAATGGTGTCATTTTTACTGACGATATGCAGATGCATGCCATCACTGAACACTATGGTTTAGAAGAAGCGATTAAGTTGGCCATCAATGGCGGAGTTGATATCATGACGTTTTCCAATAACATTCAGGGAAGTGATGTGCGAACAGTAGATCGCGTTCACGAAATCATAAAGAAAATGGTGGCGGATGGCGTCATTAAAAAAGCACGTATTGATGAATCCTTCAAACGGATCATGAAACTAAAATCACGACTAACCAATCCAATCGATTATCAACAACAATATGAGAAGGCCGCGCAGGAAGTTCAATCACTAAAAGCGATGCAGCAGAAACAATTAGAGATGGCGGAAAAGATGTATAAAGAGGCATTGGAACAATCAGGTAAAAAGAAAAAATCAAAAAAGAAGAAAAAGAGCTAACGCGGTTATGAATAGCCACGAATGCAGGAATAATTAACTAAACATTCCTGCATTCCTGGTCACAGTATAATTACTCAATGAATTTGTTTAATCTATCAAACGCCAAACAAAATCAGGTACCTATTCTCATTAGTGTACCGCACTGTGGCATTGAATTTCCCAACGAATTAAAAGATCAATACAAAAAAAATCTTGCTTCATCGCCAGAGGATACGGATTGGTTTGTAGATCAACTGTACGACTTCGCGCCATCCATGGGCATGACCATGATCTCAGCAATTTACAGTCGATGGGTAATCGATTTGAATCGCGATCCGAAAAGCAAACCCCTTTACAGTGATGGAAGAATCATAACAGGTCTTTGTCCGACAACCAATTTCTTAGGCGAGCCTATTTACAAAGACGAACGAGAAGCGGTTGACGAGAAGGAAATAAAAAGAAGACTCGATCAATACTACTTACCGTATCACTCAAAAATTTATGAACTGCTAACTGAATTGAAATCAAAATTCGGAAAGGTATTGTTGTGGGATTGTCACTCTATCAGACAGTATGTGCCCACCATTCACCATTCGAAATTTCCTGATTTGATTTTAGGAGATGCCGATGGGACTTCTGCTGATCCTTCTTTAAGTAAAATAGTATTGAAGCACTTCGCGCCAACGAATTATTCACATCAACATAATAGTCCTTTTAAAGGCGGAACGATTACGCGTCATTTCGGAAAGCCAGAAGAGAATCAACATGCTCTTCAACTCGAGATGACGAAGGTAAATTACATGGATGATGCTGAGAAAAAATATGATGATGTGCGAGCGGAGAAAATGCGCGCTGTTTTAAAAGGTATTTTTGAAGATCTCATTCAACAATTGAAAACCACATGAGCGACTTAAAGTATTTTTCTTTCAAAGCTCTGCTTCAGGATGAAGAATGGATTTCGCCTGCATATGTAGGGGTTGATGTAAATGGTATTGTGCAATACCTCTCTAAAAAACCTCCACTTCAGTCGGTTGCAGTAGAAGCTATTCAGGGATTTGCCTTACCGGGATTTCAAAATGCGCACTCACACGCTTTTCAATTTGCCATGGCGGGTCATGCGGAAAAGCATGAGCCAGGAACAGCGGATGATTTCTGGAGTTGGCGTGAAGCCATGTACAATTGTGCGTTGACCATGGATCCAGATCAAATGGAGTCAATTGCCACAATGCTCTATGCAGAAATGTTGCGTAAAGGGTATACTCATGTTGCCGAGTTTCATTATCTCCATCACGATAAACATGGTAATCACTATTCAAACCTGGCAGAGATGGGTGAACGATTAGTTTCTGCCGCGATGACAGCCGGAATTAAAATTACTTTAGTCCCTGTTTTTTATCAGAAAGGAAATTTTGGTGTTGATGCGTATCCAAAGCAACGCAGATTTATTTCAAAATCAGTTGATGACTATTTACAACTGTTGGATGATTCTGCCAATGTTGTTTTAAATCAAGATCATGCACGATTGGGTTTTGGGGTTCACTCATTAAGAGCTGTCGATGCAAACGACATTGTTAAAACATTTGAAACCGGACCAAAAAATATTCCATTCCACTTACACGCAGCAGAGCAATTAAAAGAAATTGCAGACTGCGTAAACTTTTTAAAACAACGACCGGTAGAATGGCTGCTCGATCATCTTCCATTAGATAATAGATTCCATCTTGTCCATTGCACCCATATGGAAAGTGATGAGGTAAAACGTTTAGCAAAGACCGAAGCAAATGTTGTATTGTGTCCCGGTACAGAAGGTAATTTAGGCGATGGCATTTTTAAACTGAGTGAATTCGCAAAAGAAGGTGGACACTGGTCAATCGGTACCGACAGCCATATCAGTTTAAATCCTTTGGAAGACTTACGATGGTTGGATTATGCACAGCGTTTCACAACACACAAGCGCAATACCTTTGACGATGGCGCGAATGTTTTAATAGGTAAAACTATTCGCTCCGGAAGAAAAGCAATGGGCCTGGAGCAAAGTAAATTCTTTGAAATAGGTAAGCCGTTTGATGCCGTAGTGTATAATGCTTTATCTCCATTACTCATGCAGACTGATTTAAGAAATACATTGCCAGCGATTCTCTACACTGCCGATGCCTATGATATTCTTGGAACACTGGTAAATGGAAGGTGGATTGTAAAAGATCAGCACCATATGGGGGAGAGGGAGATTGTGAAAAAATTTTCGGAGCTCCGATTAGCAACTAAATAAAGCCGTCTTCGTTTCGTAATTTTCCATCATTAGCTCAACTAATAGACGAATCTCAAACACCTTAAACAATCAAATTATTTTAATCTAAATTCTATGTTTTTAAAACACCTATTGCTCTCGCTGGTCATTATTACCTCAACGCAGGTATCCTTTAGCCAGAAAAAGAAAGGCGCATCTTATCAATATACACTCGATCTTACCAAAGTTGTAGACGACAAAGTATATGTTGAATTAGTACCTCCTGCTACTTCCAAAAGTGAAGTAACGTTTTACTTACCTAAAATGATACCCGGTACGTATGCCATCGAAGATTATGGCAGATTCGTTTCTGAGTTTACAGCACTCGACAAAAAAGGAAATAAACTCGTGGTCGAAAAACTGAATGACAACGCCTGGAAAATTAAAGATGCTGGCAAACTTTCGAAGATTAGTTATTGGGTAGAGGATAGCTATGATACTAAAATTGCTGAGCCCGAAATATTTCAACCTGCCGGAACGAACATTGAAGAAGGTAAAAATTTTGTTCTGAATGGCGCTGGCTTCTTTGGATACTTTGAAGGGGCTAAAGATATTCCCTTTCAATTCTCAATAATCCGCCCGGATAATTTTTATGGTTCTTCCGGTTTAATTGCCGCAGAGGTAGGAAAACCTTTGAGTACAATTAATCGCGAAAAGGGAAGTGAAGACAGCAACAAGCGCGTTGATATTTTTAAAACTACCGACTATGATGAGCTGGTGGATTCTCCACTCATGTATGCCAAAACTGATACTGCTGTTATTAAAGTTGCCAATGCCGAAGTGTTAATTGGTTGTTATTCACCCAATGGAAAAATCTCTGCAAAGCAAATTGCTGAAAGCATTGAAGAAGTGTTAATGGCGCAAAAAGAATTTCTTGGCGGAACGCTTCCGGTAAACAAGTATGCATTCATATTCTATTTTACCGATCAACCTGTAATGAGCTACGGAGCACTTGAGCATTCTCATTCATCTTTTTATTATATGCCTGAGCAAACCATCGATCAAATGAGAGGGCAGCTTCGCGATTTTGCCGCGCATGAATTTTTCCACATTGTAACACCGCTCAATATTCATTCTGAGCAAATTGAAGATTTCGATTTTAACGATCCAAAAATGTCACAACACTTGTGGTTGTATGAAGGCGTTACTGAATACAATGCCGGTAGTGTTCAGGTAAAGTACGGCTTAATTTCACCCGATCAGTATTTGAATGTGATTCGGTCTAAAATGCTTTCTGCTGAAAGTTTCTCCGATTCTATTTCCTTCACCGATCTGAGTAAGTACACACTTGACAAGCATAAAGAGCAGTATTCGAATGTGTACCTGAAAGGCGCATTGATCGGAATGTGTCTCGATGTAAAACTTCTAAAGTTATCCGGTGGAAAATATGGTGTACGTAATCTTTTGCTTGATTTGTCAAAGAAATATGGCAAGAGCAAAGCCTTTAAAGACGATGAGTTGTTTGGTGAAATTACCAAGATGACCTATCCTGAAATTGGAGATTTTTTTAGTCGTTACGTAAACGGTGCGCAGCCACTTCCATTCGCTGAAGTTTTTAAAGACCTTGGAATTAATTATGCTGCTGAGCAATCTACAGAAGATTACTCAATGGGTATTTCACAATCGATGATTGGTGTTTCTCCAGTTGATGGTAAACCTAAATTGAAAATCGCTACAACACAAAACATGAATGCAGTGGGTGTTGCACTTGGCTTCAAAGTGGATGACATATTGGTAAAAATTAATGGTGAACAAATCCCAGATCTTGGTCCTGAGTTGGGTGCGTTCATTCAGAAACAAATGGCGTCTCTTCCAACATCCAAGACAATCTCATTTACCGTTTTGAGAAAAGATGGTGAAAACCTGAAAGAAACAGAGTTGTCGGCACCTGTGCAGAAAGTATCCATTCCACAAAAACATATACTCTCTTTCGATCCTAATGCTACTTCTGAGCAATTAGCGCTTCGCTCTGCTTGGCTGAAGCCTTGATCTCTTTTGAAAAATAACTTTACAAAAAAGTGTGCTTATGTTAAGCACACTTTTTTATGACATTAATTGTAATGGTTGTCTCTTTCTATTCTCAACCCACAATACCTTTCGCTGCAATGAATGCTGTGGTCCAGGCAGCTTGAAAATTAAAACCACCCGTTTCGCCATCGATGTTCAATACCTCTCCGGCAAAGAAAATGTTCTTTACTTTTTTACTCTCCATGGTAGCCAGATGTATTTCACTCACATCAATACCTCCACAAGTAACAAACTCTTCTTTAAAGGTGGTCTTGCCTTTAATCTGAAACGGGCAGCGGATCATAAACTCAATCAGCTTGTTAATATTTTTCTGAGGCAACTCTGCCCATATTTTGGTTTCTTCTACTTCAGACAATTCGCATATTCTAATCCACAACCGCTGCGGCAACGAGAATAAAGGATTTGAAATTACCTTTTGCTTTCCTCTTTTGCTTTTCTGTTCTGCCAATTGATCACGTAGTGTTTCTTCCTTTACTGCACCAATCCAACTTACTAAAGCGGTAAACTCATATTTCTTTTCGTACAGGTAAGTAGCAGCCCAGGCTGAAAGTTTAATTACTGCCGGGCCGCTCAATCCCCAATGCGTAATAAGCACAGGTCCTGTCTGTGAAAATTTTGATCCTGCAATTCTCACTTCAGCCGCTGGCACAGCAACACCCATCAAATCTTTAAATTTTTTCTCAGAATCATTAAAGGTAAAAAGTGAAGGCAATGGGTCTACAATATTGTGATCCAGGTTTGACATCCATTCGTACCCTTGCTTATTCGGATGTCCTCCCGCGGCAATCAAAATTTTTCGCGCCTCTATAATTTCTCCGTGTTGACAGATTATTTTGAATTGATCATTCTCCTGCTGAATGGAAACAACGCCTTTACTGGTTTCTATTTTTATTTTCAATTGCCTGGCTTGTTCCAGAAAGCAATCAATTATGGTTTCTGAATTGTCCGTAACCGGAAACATCCGGCCATCTTCTTCAGTTTTCAGTTGTACACCTTTTGATGCAAACCAGGCAACTGTTTCTTTTGCTTGAAAAATTTGAAAAAGACTTTTTAACGGTTTCTCGCCTCTTGGATAATGGTGTGCCAACGCAATTGGCTCAAAACAATGGTGAGTAACATTACACCTGCCACCGCCCGAGATTCTGACTTTCGATAAGAGTTTACTAGATTTTTCCAGAATGAGGATGTTCAAACCCGGTTTCTTTTCCGCAGCTTGAATGGCCCCGAAAAATCCGGATGCACCTCCACCAATAACCACTAAATCAAATTGCATACATCAAATCTAAATGAAGATTTTAATTATTGGCCGGCTTTCTGTCGCTCCCACAATTTTAACATTAGCATAAACACCAATTCCATAAATCCTTACATCTTTGCGGCCGAATGGAGTTTATAGAAAAGTATTGGATCTACGCCCTGGGATTTTTTGCCCAATCTCTTTTTGGATGCCGGTTGATTGTGCAGTGGTATTATTCCGAAAAAGAAGGTAAGGTAGTTTCGCCTACCATTTTCTGGCAACTTAGTCTTGTCGCCTCCTTTTTATTTTTGATCTATGGCATCATTCGCGAAGATATTGTCATCATTCTCGGGCAAACATTGTCCTTCTATATTTACGTTCGAAACCTTCAGCTTAAAAACGATTGGGCAAAAATACCTGCGACCCTTCGCGGGTTACTTCTTTTGCTTCCTCCGTTCGCTTTTTTATGGCTGCTTTTAGGAGATCATCATAATTTTCAAAGCATTTTCACTAACACCGATTTAACAAGTCCCTTAATTATTTTGGGCGCCATTGGACAACTCATGCTAAATCTTCGGTTTATCTATCAATGGTATTATTCTGAAAAACATAAAACATCCATTCTTCCTTTAGGTTTCTGGATCATTAGCACAATCGCATCTGTCCTGATTTTATCGTATGCCACCTATCGGGTCGATCCTGTTTTGTTAGTGGCACAAGGCATGGGTATTTTTGTTTATGTGCGCAACATGCTAATTCATCGCAAAACGCTTCATAAAGACTCCGTATCTTTAAGGAAATGATGTCGCTCCGCGATCTGCTTTCATCCGATGTTAAGTCGTTTATTCATCAACATGAAAATGATGATGTAAAGCCGCTCGTGCTAAAACATAAATTCATTCATGGCATCCCCTCAAGCGTTATCGCAGATCAGATTAATGGAAGAAGAAAGGCAAAAGAAAAATTGCCAATGTTTTATCACACCAAAGGTATTGTCTATCCTCCCGGAGTAAATGTAGAACAGAGTTCGTCTGAGCAAACTGCCGGGTACAAGGCAACCATATTCGCACAACACAGTGCAGAATTAAAAAACAAAACTCTTGTTGATCTGACAGGTGGTTTGGGTATTGATAGTTTTTTCTTGAGTAGGACTTTTAAAAACGTTCAATACATAGAGCCAAACGAAAGTCTTCTTGAAATCTCAAAACACAATCACCATCAGCTTGGCGCTGATAATATTCAATATCATCACACAACAGCTGAAAATTTCTTATCACGTGGACACTCCTTTGATCTTGCTTACATCGATCCGAGCAGAAGAGCTGCAGGAAACCAAAAGGTATATTCTCTTAATGACTGCGAACCGAACATCGTTCAACTGCAGGATGTGATTTTTGAAAAGGCCGATTGTTTAATGATTAAAGCATCGCCTCTGTTTGACATTCAGCAGGGACTAAAAGAATTAAAGTTTGTCCAACAGGTATTTGTTGTTTCAGTAAATAACGAATGTAAAGAGCTTCTTTTTTCATCCAGGAAAAATTTCAGTGACGAACCAGAAATTCTGGCGATTAATATTTCGTCCAACAATCGGATTGATTCTTTTTCGTTTCAGTTTTCAAGGGAACGCCAAACTGAAATACCTTTCTCTGATCCGCTGACTTACCTTTACGAACCCAATGCTTCTATTTTAAAATCAGGAGCATTCAAAACATTGGGTGTTCAATTCAACATCAGTAAAATTCATCCGAGCACACATCTTTATACTTCAGATCAATACCTTGAAAATTTTTCCGGAAGGAAATTTAAGATTGAGGCGTTTGTAAAACCTGATGCTAAAACATTAAAAGCTTTTTTCCCGGAAGGAAAAGCCAACATCACCACACGTAACTATCCACTGAGTGTTGATGAACTAAAAAAGAAAACCGGATTAAAAGATGGGGGCGATAAATTTTTAATTGGGTTTTCTGGAATGAAAACAAAGTATTTAGTTTCAGCGAATCGTCTGCATTAACTTATCAATTTACTTTTCTGTTTATTGATTAAAGTAGTATATAGAGTAATCAAATCTTCCATAGTTTACTGTAATGTTTCCACAAACCGGATCATCATAGTTAAAACCAAAAGTGCCCGACAATGTAAGGAAACTATTTTCTGGATTGTATTTTACCGAACGAAAATATATTTGACCCGTTGCTGTTGTTGGACAAAAATCAACTGCCAGTCGGTCTAACGTTGCTACATTGTTTACTCCATCAAAGTGGATTAACAGGCCATTTATTTTTGTCATTTCCTGAAGACTTTTAATTCCATAACCTTTGAGTCCGAAAGATATGGTTCGGTAAGATTCACCAATTTTACCCTCAAAGTTTATTGACAAACTATCTGTTGTAGCATTGTATCGAAGGTGGGGCTCGTTTGTTCCTGAGAAAAGGCTGAGAAAATACTCTGATCGCCAGAGAGAACCATTAATAAATGCTCCTCCAACATCATTGCCATCATCCGTATATTTTGGCAATCGTGGATCGATTGGATCAGGAATATAAACCGGCTCACAGGAAGAAACGGTAAAGAATATTCCGATGATCAGAAACCTATTTAAAAATTGATGTTTTGTCATAAATATTAACACGTAATCCGACCATAAAACATGTATTCTTCAAGTCGCTGATCTCTCTATTGAAGTTTCCCATAGCATCTATATCGTAATACTTGAGCATAGGTGAAAGACCGTAAACCAGCTGGGTATACAAACTGATTCGTTTGTTTTCTAAAAAGCCAAGTCCGCCAACAAGACCAAAATCGAAAAGTTCATAGGTCTGTGTTCCCTTCTCTTTATTTGTATCCAAAAGAAAAGCCAGATTGACTCCTCCCTTTATACATAGGTAGGGCAAAGCCTTATATTCCAAAGTTGGCTGCAAGGTTATGTATGTAAATCGAAATTCGAATTTCTCAGTGCCAAGATGTTGATTGTATCCTTTTTGAATAAATGACGACTCAGCATGAATCGCTACTTTCTTCCAGCCAGGGTTTCGATATAGATTTATACCACCTCCAATGTGCCAAGAATATATAGGTGAAGCGTTTGTCAGCACATGGTTTCGAACATAGCTTTGATGAGCCCCAACAAAAGCATACGCTTGAGCGAGTCCGTTCGATGATATGCTAATAAAGAAGACAAAGAATAACAGGTTTTTATTTTTCACAACAACATATTTTATTTTCAATACCGTATTGACACCTTAGGATCGAAATACGTTGGCAATGCTGATTTTAAAGTAGCAAACTTCGAAGATTCTGATTTCTACTTTACGTATTTCAGAATCGCTTGTATGTCCGTTTCTCCTTCAAAAGACTGAATACGCTTGTGGTCGCTTGAATATAGGTAAAGCGATGGTGTGGGGATCGAACCAAAATTCGTTACCACATCATTCACGGTAATAAATCCGAACTTCACATTTTCGTAGTTGTTCAGTTTATATTCAATAGCAAACTTCTCCGTTAGTGGCTTGTTCTCCGTAGTAACAAAGTACAACGTGTAATCTTTAAAACTTTCAATTTCTTTTTGAATCTCAACTGCCTCTCGTTGACAATGATCACACTCCGGAAAAAATACGATTATGGCAATATTACCTCCAAGCTTATTGCACTCCAGCCGCGACCCGTCTAAAAGGGTGATGACCATTTTAGGTAATTCATTTACCTGTGTGGAAGATGCACTAGCCGATTGAGATTCCTGTATTGGTAATTTTTTCTCGGTCGAGCTTCCACAGCAAAATAATATGCTTGCTTCAAGGAGCACTAAAACAAAAACTGTCATCTTTTTCATAGCATAAAAAACATCAGCCAATATAGCGCATAACTCAATACAGCAATCGTTCCATACCATTTAATCACTATCCTTCTGTTTTGTATATCAAGCCACCACAACATTATCCAGGGTTTGTATAACCCGAGCAGAAGAAGTGAAAGAGAAATTACACTTGCATAGAAGCAAAGAGATTGTATTAGAATCATTGCGAAAATTAACAGAATTTTTTTGTTGCTTCTGTTCATCACGCAGAATCGTCCATTATCTTTGCGCCCTTCTAATATTTGGGTTTTTGATTTATAAAACCCATTAAGGAATAATTGATAACGAATTGAGGGCGGCCGATTTCTTAAGCATTTACCGCGCGGATGGTTTAATAAAGACCGTAGCCGCAGGAATCAATGCGCCTTCTCCTTCAAATATTCGCATCAAAGGACTTTCAGGTAGTCTTGACGCGCTTCTTCTTGCTGCTATTTTTAAAATTCATCCGCACGATTACATTGTTGTTTTACAAGACCGCGAGGAGGCATCATACTTTCAAAATGACATTCAGAGTTTATTAGATCGGGAAATCTTCATGTTTCCCATGTCGTATAAACGGCCTTATGAATTTGAGGAAATAGAGAATGCCAACATTCTGATGCGGGCAGAGGTATTGAATAAACTGGCGAACAAAACATCGGCAGAAATTATTGTTACCTATCCGGATGCCTTGAGTGAAAAGGTAATCACAAAACGATCGCTTGCATCAAATACCTTTACTATCAATCTGAAAGAGAAGCTAGATGTTTCTTTTTTGGAAGAGTTTCTCCACAATTACGACTTCGAAAAAACGGATTTTGTGTATGAGGCCGGGCAGTTTGCCATTCGCGGGGGCATCATTGATATTTTTTCCTTCGCATACGAAATACCTTACCGCATCGAGCTTTTTGGCAATGAGGTAGACAGTATCCGAACATTCGATCCCGGTTCTCAGCTTTCAGTCGATGAACTGGAGAAGGTAAACATCATACCGAATGTGCAGTCCCGTTTAATGCAGGAAGAAAGACAATCGCTTCTTGATTTTATATCACCCGACACAAAGTTATGGTTCAAGGATTTTCAGCTTACGATTGATCTGATTGAAAAAAGTTTTGAAAAAGTAGTTTCATCTTTTGATACCATTCTAAAATCGAGCAACACTCAGGTTGTTTCTTCGCCTGAAAAGTTATTTGATGATGGCGATTCTTTTGCACGCGATTCCTCAAAATTTTCGCGCGTTGAGTTTGGAAGTCGTTTCGTACTTAAGGATTCAAAAACATTTGAGTTTCAATCTTCAGGTCAACCTTCGTTTAACAAGAATTTTGAGTTACTCGCACAAGATCTTCACGATCAGCAGATGCAAGGCTATAGCAATTTCATTGCTGCAGACATGCCAAAGCAGACAGAGCGGTTAAAAGGAATTTTCGATGAGATTGATTCTCAAATTCAGTTTCAGCCACTCGATTTTGCTTTGCGGAATGGTTTTATCGATCAAACCTCAAAAATTGTTTGTTATACAGATCACCAGATTTTTGAACGCTTCCATCGTTATCGTGCGAAAGAAAAGTTTACCAAATCGAAAGCGCTTACACTTCGCGATCTTCAAATGCTTCAGCCTGGAGATTTTGTAACGCACATCGATTTTGGTATTGCGAAGTTTGCCGGTCTTGAGAAAAAAGAAGTAAACGGTCACGAACAAGAAGCCATTCGGTTGGTGTACAAGGATGATGATTTGTTGTATGTGAGCATTCACGCTTTACATAAAATTTCGAAATACTCGGGCCGAGATGGTGCCGTTCCTGCTATCAGCAAATTAGGAAGCACGGAGTGGGAAAATAAAAAATCGAAAGCCAAGAAACGGGTTAAGGATATTGCCAAAGAATTGATTGCGCTTTACGCGAAAAGAAAGTCGGCTCCTGGTTTTGCTTATCAAACGGACGGTTTTTTGCAGGCCGAGCTGGAATCTTCTTTTATGTATGAAGATACACCCGATCAGGCGCGCGCAACCGAAGATGTAAAACGCGACATGCAACAGCCACACCCAATGGACCGATTAGTTTGTGGCGATGTTGGTTTTGGAAAAACAGAAGTTGCTGTTCGTGCGGCATTCAAAGCCGCAACAGAAGGTAAGCAAGTAGCCGTACTCGTACCAACAACCATTCTGGCGATGCAACATCATCGCACTTTTAGTGAGCGCCTTTCCAACTTTCCTGTAAATATTAATTATGTCTCACGTTTCAAAACTGAAAAGGAGATCAAAGAAATTTTAAGCGATGTAAAAGATGGCAAGATTAATATTCTCATCGGAACACATCGGGTGGTCAGTAAGGATATTGAATTCAAAAATCTTGGTCTTCTAATAATTGACGAAGAACAAAAATTTGGAGTTAAGGTAAAAGACAGACTCAAAGAGTTAAAGGTAAATGTCGATGTGCTTACATTAACTGCAACGCCAATTCCGCGCACACTACATTTTTCTTTAATGGGTGCTCGTGATCTGAGTATTATTTCAACTCCACCACCGAATCGTCAACCGGTTACAACAGAATTACACGCATTCAATGAAATCATTATTCGCGATGCTATTAGTCATGAGTTAAAAAGAGGAGGTCAGGTTTTCTTTGTTCATAATCGTGTTAGCGATATTGAGTCTGTTGCAAACACCATTTATAAGCTTGTCCCCGATTCACGCATTGGCATTGCGCACGGACAAATGGATGGCGATAAGCTTGAAAAGGTAATGATGAAATTTATTGATGGGGAGTATGATGTGTTGGTTTCAACAAACATCATCGAGTCAGGGCTTGATATCCCTAATGCCAACACCATCATAATTAATTCCGCCCACATGTTTGGTCTTTCTGATTTACATCAAATGCGTGGGCGGGTTGGCCGATCAAATAAAAAAGCATTTTGTTATTTGTTAACTCCACCAGCTTCATTGCTTACCAGTGATTCGCGAAAGCGCCTTGCCGCATTAGAAGAGTTCTCTGAATTGGGAGATGGGTTCAAGGTAGCCATGCGCGACCTCGACATTCGTGGTGCCGGAAACCTATTGGGTGGTGAGCAAACTGGTTTCATTACTGATCTCGGCTTCGATACCTATCACAAAATTCTGGATGACGCTATTCAGGAATTAAAAGAAACGGATTTCAAAGAGTTGTTTAGTGAAGAGCTTTCAGAAAAAGCAAAGCTCATTGTTCAGGATTGTGTTATCGAAACCGATCTTGAAATTCTCATTCCAGAAACGTATGTCAATAACATCAGCGAGCGACTGCAGCTCTATTCTCGTCTTGATAACATCAAAGACGAAAAACAGCTGAAGGAATTTTCAGAAGAAGTGCGTGATCGCTTTGGATCTTTACCTGCTTCTGTAGAAGAATTAATCAACTCCGTTCGACTCAGGTGGTTAGGCGAGCGACTTGGATTTGAGAAGTTGAGTTTAAAGAATGAGAAGGTAAGGGCTTTCTTTATCAGTACTAAAGACCAGTATTTCAGTTCAGAAATATTTGGTCAGGTTTTAAGCTTCATTAAAAAGCATCCACGTCAGTGTAAGATGAAAGATTCTGCAGGCAAGGCAATGCTCATTATCGAAGAAATCAAAACAGTTGATGCCGCAATTGAATTCCTAACTCAAATGGTTGGACTGGAAATCAAGTCTTCCAAAGAAATTATATCCAAGTAAGGAGCAAGACCAATGATTTTATCAAAAGCGTTTATCATCAAAACCTTTTGATATTTAGAAGAGTAGAATACTTCGATGTAAAAACCTTCAAACGAATACAAGAAGACTTTACACTCGCCTAAAGTTCTCTGAAGAAGGTAGCTTCCTTGAAATGTGATTACATCACATTTTTTTTCGAAGGGCATTACTCTGAAATTGTCTAAGGTAAACATGGGTTTATATCTTTCCCACCCATTATTACAATTCTGTGCCAACCGCCTTATCCGTTAAAAACGTAGGCTAATCCCCATTATGCGTATTTCAACTTCCCAAAATTGGATACGCTATTCCCGAAACAATAGCAATGAAGGTTTACCGTTACTTAAAGTGCTTGAATACCTTCTATCGTAGATTTACCAATAAAACTGCGACTACTTGGAAAACATGCGATTATCTATTTAATTAGCATTTGATTTAAACTCGAAAATGAAATGAAGTATTTTTTCAGGAGTCTCTTGTATGTCATTGGCGGATCAGTTGCCTTGACTGCCTGTTTTTCGTTTGGTGGTGGTGGAAAACCTAACGCCTCGAATCCTGGTCAACTTAGCTCAGCTACTGGTTTAGCCTACAATGATGAAGATCAAGGTGGCTTTATGGTAAACCCCTATGAAGGTCAGCCTGAAGCACCAAACATGGTTTTCATTGAGGGTGGTCGAGCTGTTATGGGTTCGTTTGAAGAAGATGTAATGGCTTCAAGAGACAATATTGAAAGAACTGTTTCTGTGGCTTCATTCTTTATGGACGAAACAGAAATAGCCAATATACACTGGTTAGAGTATATGCATTATTTAGCCAAAGACTCTTCGCAAGAAGCGTATCAGGCAGCTTTGCCAGATACAACAGTTTGGGTTGGTAAACTCGCTTTCAATGATCCTTATGTAGATCATTACTTGCGTTACCCTGGCTTCCGTTATTTCCCAGTTGTTGGAGTTACCTGGAATCAGGCTAGTAAATATGCTGTTTGGAGAACACGCGCAGTAAATATTAAGTTAGCAGAAAATGCTGGAGAAGACTACGCTGAAAGTGATGGTCGAATTCCTTTGGAGTCTGGAATAGTTGTTCCTGCCTACCGCCTACCTACCGAAGCAGAGTGGGAATATGCAGCACAAGCTCTTATCGGTACTCAGTGGTTAGAGGAGATGCAAACACATCAACGTATCTATCCTTGGGATGGTCATGCTGTGCGTAATCCTTATGGAAAAGAAATGGGCTTTATGTTAGCAAACTTTAAGCGCGGTCGTGGTGACTATGCGGGTATTGCTGGTCGCTTGAACGATGGGGCTTTAATTACCTCATACATTTATGAATTCCCTCCAAATGATTACGGCTTATATAATATGGCCGGTAACGTGAGTGAGTGGGTTCAGGATATTTATCGTCCAATGTCGTATCAGGACTTTGATGATCTTAACCCAATCCGTAGAGATGGTTTCTTAGATCCTGCCTCAGGACAGAACTCTGGTTACAATAGCGATTTCGAAAAGAACCCGGGAAGTTTTACATCTTTAATTACTGATCGTGCCCGTGTTTACAAAGGCGGATCTTGGAAAGATGTTGCATATTGGATGTCCCCGGGAACAAGAAGATATTTAGATCAGGATTCAGCAACAGCTACAGTTGGTTTCCGTTGCGCCATGATTAAAGCGGGGTCAAATTATTAACTGTTTTATCTTATAACATATCAAAGACCCTGGCAGTAGCCGGGGTTTTTTGTTTTACGCTTCGGCTAAACACGCTATACTAAGACTAAAGCATCCATTGTTAATCAACGTTTGTCCACATGCTTCAATAGTAGAGCCTGTTGTAATTATGTCATCAACCAGTAAAATTCGTTTACCCTTAATTCCATTTACATCTTTTATTAAAAAGACATCACTTACATTTTGCCATCTGTTAAACCTGGTTTTCCTTGTTTGTGTTTGTGTATTTCTGGCTCTCGTTAAAAGTGAGTCTGAGTAGGGGATGTCTAGTTTTTCAGATAGTCCCTCTGCAAATTTTGAACTTTGATTATAGCCCCTTTTTCTCTTTCGCGATTCGTGTAACGGAACCGGAAGAATGAGATCAAATTTGGATGAAAGTTCAGTGTCCCTTAGCCGCGTCCCATATACCTTTCCAAGCATCACACCAATTTCTGGATGGTTCTTATACTTCAAAGCATGAAGCAAATGTTGCACTCGGCTACTTTTAGCAAATTTGAAGAAAGCCACAGCATGAACGATAGGAATACGAATTGCCAATCTTGCCTTCAGTGCGTTTTCGCGATAAAGATGGTAATCTGTTTGAGGCATCTCAGATATGCACGAAGTACAAACTATTTCCTCTCCTTTTACTAAAGCACCATTACAAGCAAGGCAATGGTTTGGAAAAAAGAGTGAAGCAAAATCTGTAAAAATTTCGGTAAGGGATGGATTCATCTTTTAGAAATATATTTGCCAACAACTGTATTTCAAAAATAATAAAAGCATCATATATATGGGAATGGTAGAAGACTTCAATGCCTATCGCGGCAAAATGAATGAAAAAATTATGGCATCAGAAAGCCTGATTATTAAGCGTATTTTCAATTTAGACACCAATGCTTATTCAGATGGGCATTTAGATATAAAGTCTAAAGAATTAATTGGGCTAACATGCTCTCTGGTTTTGCGTTGCGATGATTGCGTTCGTTATCATCTCGCAAATTGTAAGAAGGTTGGGTTCACAACAGAACAAGTTCATGAGGCAATGGGTGTTGCTACTTTAGTGGGTGGCACGATTGTCATTCCACATTTGCGCAGAGCTTTTGAGTACTGGGAGGAACTTCAAAATGTTTAAGCGCGATCTTGAGCTGGAAAAATCCTGGGCATCCTTATTAACGGCTCTCGGAAAGCTCATTGGCAAAAAACCAAAGGATCTTAATGCAGTACTTTTTCTTATAGGCGTTCAGGAATTAGGACAAGGCAGAAAAGTTTTCGAAAAAGAGGAGAAACAGGATTTGATGCATATAGGTATTTGCAAGGTGCTTAGTCTTTCAGGATATTATGAATTAGAGGGGCTGGATAAAGATGGATGGCCACATTGGAAGCTGATTAAAAAACTACCCCATTTTGATTTATTGGAACAAGAGAAACTATTAAAGATGCTTGTGATTGAATATTTTGAGAAAGAATTTGACTGGTTTTTATCAAATGATCTTTCATAGAGAGCTTTCCAAATATCATGCATTAAAATTTTTGCTGTTGCGTTGATTAGCTACTATCTTCGAACGGCTTCAACTTTGGTGGAACATATTGCGTTTTGATGGTATGTAATTGGTGAATATGGATGAGGTAGTAACGGGTATAAAGAATAAAATCCGGTCTTTCAGAAGAAAGTACTATTTCAATCTCTTTGTGCGTGGCTCAATTTTAACCCTTGCCATTTTATTCAGTTACTTTCTTCTCGCTACACTTGTTGAGCATAACCTTTGGCTGAGTCCAAGTATTCGGTTCTTTATATTATTTCTGTTTCTGATTGTTATTGGTTGGAGTCTTTTCCGTTTTTTGAAAGAACCTCTTATCTGGTGGTTATCAAAGCGAGGATTAACAGAAGAGGAAAGCGCTAAGATTATTGGTGCTGCATTACCTTCTGTTAATGATCGGTTGTTAAATCTTATTCAGCTTTCATCTTCTCGAAATAAATCAAGTTTATCTTTCGCTAGCATTGAACAGAAATCATCTGAGTTCAAAACGATCTCATTTGATTCCATTATTAATATCAACTACAATAAAAAATACCTCAAGTATCTCCTATTTCCCGCGGTCGTCATCCTTGCACTGCTATTTATTAACAAAAATGTAATTACGAAAAGTACCGAAAGACTGGTTCACTTTAATCGACAATATTCTCCTCCAGCACCTTTCAATTTTGTGATTCATAATGAAACTCTCATAGCTTTTTACAATGAAGCTTTTCCAGTCAATTTAACTTTAAAAGGAGAGGCAATGCCGCAGGATGTTTATCTTCTTATTGGAAATCTCCGGCTCAAAATGTTGTCTGCAAACAACAATTCTTTCCAATACATCTTTGAGAATATTCAAGATGGCTTTGATTTTCAATTAGAAGCTGCTGGATTTTACTCCGATGTTTATCATGTTACCATGGCGAATCGACCAGAGTTAACGGGACTGGAAATCGCATTGGACTTTCCACCTTACCTTAATAAAAAAAATGAAGCGCTACGGAATACTGGAAATATTGAAATACCTGAAGGAACTATAGTTGCATGGAAGCTAAATACAAGGGATGCCGAGAACGTCAAATTTCAATTATCATCTGATCCAGGTCTTAAGGAATTTCTAAACTCTGGGAATCAATTTTTTACATTTAAAAACTCGTTTCGAAATTCAGATAATTATGAAATCATTCTTGAAAATGATAAGAGCAAAAACAAGGAGAAAATTACCTATAGGATAGATGTAATTAAAGATCTGTTTCCTCAAATTAATATAAGCAACCTTAAAGATTCTGTACTGTATAAGCGGGTTATGCTGGGTGGTAATATCGTTGATGACTATGGATTAAGTCAGCTCGTTCTTCACTTTCGGATAAGAGATGAAAATCAAAAAGAAGTTTCTTCAGGATCCGCAAATATTCCATTCAACAAAAATCAGTTACAACAAAATTTCTTTTATAACTGGTCGCTTGATTCGCTTAAACTTGACGCGGGAAATCAGCTGGAATACTACTTACAAGTATGGGACAATGATGGTGTGAATGGCCGTAAATTCACAAAGACTTCCATCTATACTTTTCTTGTTCCAACAAAGGATAATCTGGTTTCAGAAATCAACAAAACACAGACTCAGGCGCAGCAAAAATTAGATAAGAGTACATCGAAGGCAAATAAACTTCAAGATCAAATTGAACAAGCATCGCAAAAAATAAAAGGGAAACAAAATCTAGATTGGCAAGACAAAAAAATGTTGGAAGATATTGTTCAGCAAAAAGAAAGTCTGAATCAAATGATTGAAGAGTTAAAGGCTCAAAACAAATTACTGGAGGAAAAGAAAGAAGCCTTTACTGAACGTGATGAGCGTATCCGACAAAAAGCAGAACAAGTTCAAAAATTAATGAACGAACTGTTGGATGACGAAACAAAGAAACTTTTTGAGGAACTCCAAAAGCTTCTTAATGAAAACAAGGATGCGTCACAAATTCAAAAACTATTGGATAAACTCAATCAAAACACCTCTAATCTGGAAAAGGAGTTAGAGCGCATGTTAGAACTTTATAAAGAGCTTCAATATGAATCTAAATTTGATCAGGCCGTTCAGGATATCAAAAAAGAGATTGACGATCAAAAAGCTTTGCTGGAAAAAACAGAGTCTCTAGAGAAAGAAAAATCATCAGACGACAAAAAGAATAATAATAATAAATCCAATAAAGGAGATCAGAAAAATAATAACTCGGGCGAGGAGGAAAAAAAAGAAAGTCAGGAATTAGCCAAAGAGCAGGAAAAGGTAAAAGAAGATTTTCAAAAGACCGCAGAGAAGATTGACGAGCTGAAAAAGCTTGGAGAAGAGTTAGAGAAAAATGATGAGCTACCAGGCAAAGAAGAGACCGATGACATTCAGCAAAATCAAAACGAAAGTCAAGAACAGCTAAATCAAAACAGTCCTTCCAAATCAAAACAGGCTCAGCAAAAGTCTCTTCAAAAAATGCAAAAAATGCAGGAGCAAATGGAGGGATCTCAAAACAGCATGCAGATGCAAATTGATATGGAAAACCTTGAAATGCTTCGTCAAATCATCCACGGATTAGTAAAAATTTCATATGATCAAGAAGGTTTAATCAAGTTATTTGGTGACCTCGCGCAAAGTGATCCTCGCTTTAATACGCTGGCACAACTGCAGATAAAGCTCAAAGATGATACTAAGGTGCTGGAGGACAGTCTATTAGCTCTTTCAAAGAAGGATGTTTTTATGGGTTCAATTATTACTAAAGAAGTTGGTGAGCTTAATACTCATATTGATAATGCGATTAGCGCCAATAAAGAGAGAAGAAGGCCACAAGCGTCAAACGAGATGCAACTTAGTATGACCTCTATAAACAATCTTGCATTATTACTTGATGATCATTTTGACATGATGATGAAAATGATGGCCAACGCCAAGCCTTCATCAAAAGGAAACAAAAAAGGTCAGAAGCCAAGTTTAAGTCAAATTCAAAAAAGTCTTAATCAGAAAATCGAAGACTTAAGGAAGGGCGGAAGGAGTGGAAGGGAGCTTTCAGAAGAATTAGCTGAAATGGCCGCTGAGCAAGAACGAATTAGAAAGGCTTTTCAGGAAATGCAAAACAAAATGAAAGATGGTAAAATGCCAGGAGGTGATTTACCTTCTAAAATGGAGCAAACAGAAATGGATCTGGTTAACAAACAAATAACGGATCAACTCATAAAGAGACAAGAGGATATTCTTACCAGAATGTTAGAGACAGAAAAATCTCAGCGAGAACAAGATCAAGACGAGGAAAGAAAAGGAGAAACAGCCAAGGACTATGATAATGAAATACCCAAGGCATTTGAAGAGTATTTAAGATTAAAGGAAAAAGAGCTAGAATTGTTAAAGACAGTTCCTCCGAAATTGTACCCTTATTACAAAAAAGAAGTAAGTGAGTATTTTAAGAGAATAGGTAATCAATAAATATACTTTCAACTAATGAACACAATCAGCATCCAGGTTCCATCTATCACCGAAAACATTCGCATGATTGAAAGTTTTATTGATAATGCAAAAGAGCGTTATCAGCTTGACGATGATATTTATGGCAATATTATGATAGCCGTAACTGAAGCTGTAAACAATGCCATTAAACATGGCAATGCAAGCAACAAATTAAAAAATGTCTTCTTGAGCTTATCACTTACTGAGAATCTAATTCAATTCGTTATTAAGGATGAGGGTTCGGGCTTTGACTATGAAAACTTACCAGATCCAACCGCTCCGGAAAATTTAGAAAAACCGGGTGGGCGCGGCATATTTTTAATGAAAAACCTCTCTGATGAGGTTAACTTTAAAGAAAATGGGAGAGTTGTTGAATTAAGCTTTTATATGAATGCCTAAGTATTCTATCCAATTCTTTTATGAAGATGTGGATTTCAAATTAAATAGTCCCAGAAAGACTGCTTCTTGGATAAAAACCTCCATTAAAGAGGAAAAGAAAACAGCAGGAGATTTAAACTTCATATTCTGCTCGGATAATCATCTCCTCAATATGAACATCGAATACCTTCAGCATAATACCTATACAGATATTATTACGTTTGATAACAGTGAGCAGGATCAACTTATTAGCGGTGATATTTTCATAAGCATTGATCGCGTTCAAGCTAATGCTTCAAAATTTCAAAAAAAGCCTGACGATGAACTACACCGGGTAATTATTCACGGAGTGCTTCATCTCATCGGGTACTCAGATAAAACTTCCAAGAACAAAAGCATTATGCGTGGAAAAGAAGATGCTTACTTATCTTTGCGTTAGTTCCACGTGAAACCTTTCCTAAAGTGATGAAATCTTAATTTTGTGGAAATGTTGATGATTTTGTGGGAAAGTTTTTTGTTCCACGTGAAACCCTAACAAGTATTAATTATATGAATTTCTATGTTTCCGGAATATGATGTAATCGTTGTTGGTGCTGGGCATGCTGGTTGTGAAGCGGCAGCTGCGGCCGCGAACATGGGATCGAAGGTCTTAATGGTGACAATGAATATGAACACCATTGCTCAAATGTCTTGTAATCCCGCAATGGGTGGAGTGGCGAAGGGGCAAATTGTTCGAGAGATAGATGCGCTTGGTGGACAGTCTGGGATAATCTCTGACGCGTCTATGCTTCAGTTCAGAATGCTCAACCGATCAAAGGGGCCCGCAATGTGGAGTCCGCGGAGTCAAAATGATAGAATGCGCTTTTCTGAAGAGTGGAGGAATACACTTGAGCAAACAAAAAACATAGATTTCTGGCAAGAAATGGTGAAAGAGATCCTTGTTAAAGATAGTCGGGTTGTTGGGGTTAAAACTAATTTGGGTCTTGAGATTAAATCAAAAGCAGTTGTTTTAACCAATGGGACATTCTTAAATGGAAAAATTCACATAGGCGAAAAGAGTTTTGGTGGTGGACGAACAGCCGAAAAAGAAGCAACCGGATTAACTGAGCAGCTTGTTCAACTTGGCTTTGAATCTGGAAGAATGAAAACAGGAACGCCACCAAGAGTAGATGGGAGGAGTTTGGACTATTCTAAAATGGAAGAACAATTTGGAGATGAGAATCCTTCTAAGTTTTCTTTCACCGAAACAAAACAGCTCACGAAACAGCTTAGTTGCTGGATTACCTATACAAATGAAGAGGTTCATGGTGAGCTTAAAAAAGGATTTGAAAAGTCACCAATGTTTCAAGGAAGAATCAAAGGCATTGGCCCAAGGTATTGTCCTTCAATAGAAGACAAAATAAATCGCTTTGCAGAAAGGGAGAGACATCAAATATTTGTAGAACCTGAAGGTTGGAATACTGTAGAAATATATGTCAACGGATTCTCAACTTCACTACCAGAAGATATTCAGCAACAGGCACTTACAAAGATTCCGGGTTTTGAAAGGGCCAAAATGTTCCGACCGGGTTATGCTATAGAATACGACTACTTTCCACCAACACAATTAAGCAGTTCTTTAGAGACTCATCTAGTTGATAATCTGTACTTTGCAGGTCAAATAAACGGTACAACCGGCTATGAGGAAGCGGCCTGTCAAGGACTGATGGCGGGAATAAATGCACATAACAAAGTTCATAACAAAGAACCCTTCGTCTTAAAAAGATCCGAAGCATACATCGGTGTTCTAATTGATGACTTGATAAACAAGGGTACTCAAGAGCCTTATAGAATGTTTACTTCACGCGCAGAGTATAGAATTCTGCTACGCCAGGACAATGCAGATATTCGCCTAACAGCACTCGGCAACAAAATAGGATTAGCAAGTCAGGAACGACTTGAAACACTTCAAAGGAAAAAAGACAGCATAGAATCTTTGGTTAAAACTTTATCAAAGTATAAAGTCGAACCAGACATTATAAATTATGGTCTCGAACTATTAAACACCGCTTCTATACGAGAAAAAATAAATACACATCTTCTTTTGAGAAGACCCGAAATAGGTATCCAAGAATTAAAAAATATTGACCCCCAGTTAAACGCTTTACTCTCAACTTACTCACAAGAAGTATTGGATCAGGCAGAAATTGATATAAAATATGAGAGCTATATTGATAGAGAACAAAAGCTTGTAGAAAAGATGATCACGTTAGAAAACTATAAAATCCGATCAGACTTTAATTATGACGAAATCAAAACTCTCTCAACTGAAGCTAGAGAGAAGCTTAAAAAAGTAAAACCAGAAACGCTTGGACAGGCATCCAGAATTAGTGGTGTTTCACCAGCAGACTTATCAGTGCTAACCGTTTACATGGGCAAATGACATCAATCGAAATCTGCCCAATCTGTGGTTGCACAAAATTCAAACAAACAATTTCTTCAATTGACTATACTGTTTCACATGAAACGTTCGGGATTATAGAGTGCACAAAATGTGATTTCACTTTAACTTCACCAAGACCTGAGTTGAGTAAACTCGGAGAGTACTACTTATCCGACAACTACATCTCTCACTCTAACAAAGCGGCTACATTACTAGACCGAACTTACCTCATTGCAAGAAGGTTCACTATCCAGAGGAAAGTGAATATCATTCGAAAGTATTTTCCTTCCGAAAAAGGAATCAACGTTTTAGACTATGGATGTGGCACTGGCGAATTTCTTAAATCTTGCCAACACGCAGGCTTCAACATCAATGGTGTTGAGCCCTCCGAAAAAGCAAGACAAAAATCGTCTCAGACAAACGGAATAAAGATTAATAAAACCATTGAGGACTTGGACGAGACAAAATTCAATGTGATCACACTATGGCACGTACTTGAGCACATTCCTGACTTTCAAGAAATTATTTTGAAGTTAAAATCAAAACTTACAGATGATGGCATACTGATTATTGCAGTTCCTAATCATAAAAGTTTTGATGGCCAACATTACAAAGAAATCTGGGCTGGGTATGATGTGCCCAGACACCTCTGGCATTTTTCTAAAGACACAATAAAAAAACTTTTGACCAAGGTTGATCTTAATCTCATAGATATTTCCGGTATGAAATTAGACTCATACTACGTAAGTCTATTGAGTGAAAAATACAAAAATGGGAATAGGTCAACTTTAAATGGATACCTCGATGCCTTTATCAACGGCATGAGATCAAACATGAAAGCCAGAAAAACTGGAGAGTATTCAAGTCTAATTTACATAGTAAAAAAATGAGGAGGTACATAGGATTACATTGGCTTATATATCCTTTATTTCTCGCATGCTGCGCGAAAACTACTTCACCAACCGGAGGCCCAAAGGATACTATTCCACCTGTACTTATAAAATCAATTCCTGAAAAAGGCTCCATAAAATATGATGGAAAAGAAATCCAACTTTTTTTCTCCGAAAATGTGATACTCAAAAATCAGAAAGAGCAAATAATTGTAACACCAGACATTGGAAAAGATTACAAAATAGAGGCAAACAAAAAAACTGTAACCATCCAGCTTGAAAAGAAACTTAAAGATAGTACAACCTATACCTTTAGCTTCCGAGATGCCATTGGAGATCTTAATGAACAAAACCCTGCGCAAAATTTAAAACTAGCATTCAGCACAGGAGATTACATCGATTCACTTTCAATTGAAGGAAAGGTATCCGACCCTCTAAAATCAAAGGACCTAAATGACATAACAGTTGCACTCTATCAATCAGACACATTTGACATATTTAAACACAACGCTGCATACCTTACAAAGTCAGATAAGAAAGGTTCATTTAAAATCGAAAACCTAAAGCCAGGCAAATACTACGTTTACGCAATTGATGACAAGAGTAGAAATCTAATAGTCGACAGTAAATCAGAGTCCTACGGATATCTAAGTGATTCTATAAAACTCACCACCAATTTAAAAAACGTTAACATTCCAATGATACGGCTTGACGCCAGACAACTAAAAATATCTTCGGGGAGACCATACAATACCTACTTCAATATAAAAACAACCAAGGGCATTCAATCCTATACAGTAAAATCAGACGAAGTAATACCCTATTCACTGACAGGTGAAGACAATACGAGCATCAAAATTTATAATACCTTATCGGAACAAGACAGCGCCTCCGTAAAACTTAATATAACAGACAGTATTGGAAATGAAATCGACACAGTACTCTTTATCAAATTCAATAAACAAACTACGAAACCTGAAAAATTTGATCTAACAACAAAAGACTTCAGGTTAATAGAAAATAAAGGATTATTAACGGGAACCGTTAAATTCACCAAACCCCTATTTCAGATCAATTTTGATAGCCTGCTCTACAAGATTGACTCGCTTAACATAATTAAATTTCAAAAAGAAGATATCACGTACGACACAAGCAGAGCTATACTATATTTTCAAAAAACCTTTAACAAAACCTTACTTCAACAAGAAGAAATCGAAAATCCTAAAACAACAGAACCTAAGCAAAACAAAACTGAGTCAAAAGGAAAACAACCTCCTCTTAAAAAAGTAATCGAAAACCAACTGTATTTCGCAAAAGCTTCATTCATTAGTATAGAATCAGACAGCAGCAGAAAAATAGAAGAAAGTCTAAGACCAATAAAACTGGACCAAACAGGGATTCTATTTATTGACATCGAAACAAAGGAAGAATACTTTATTGTCCAACTGCTAGCCAAAGATTTTACAATAATCAAAACAGAAGTCAATAAACACAAAATTTCATTTGAAGATTTAGCTCCATCTGATTACATGATTCGCCTCATCATTGACACAGATAAAAACAAAAAATGGTCTCAAGGAAATTATTATTCAAAGCAAGAACCTGAAAAAGTAATCTTCTACAAAAACGAAAAAGACGTACTTCTCGTTAACTTAAGAGCAAATTTTGAGCTTGGTCCTCTGTTGATAAAGTACTAAAGACATGTTAATAGATTCGGCACAACTTCGCGCAATAATGAAGATCATACAAATAAAGTAAAAACTAAGATCTGCATGTTTATAGAAAATACATTACCAACAAATTATTAAATGACACTTGTAAACATAAAATTAGTCAACACAAAATATCATTGTTTATAAAACTCTTAATCTACTGACATAGAAGAAATTAAAAATTTCATAACTTCAACATCTTGTTCACACCGAACTCCTAAAAAGGTTATCAACATATCAACATGCTTAATTACTATTATAAAATAATATATAATATAAATACATTAAAGGCTGTGTGTGTGTGTACATTACTTTTAGTGATGATTCTAAAAGTTAGCGCACAAAATTATTCGGACATTCAATTAGCAAACGAATATATTTTGAAAGGCGAGAAAAAAAAGGCGCGCGAAATTTATAGCGAGCTTTCAAAATCAGATGTTAACAACATCATCATTTATAATAACTACCTTGCCGTACTTTTAGATCTGGGAGAATATGATGAAGCACATGCATACGTTAAAAAAATATTACGAAAAGAACCAGATAATTTGCAATGCAGGCTCGATGCCGGATTGGTTTATGTACATGCTGGAGATTTAGGCAAGGCAGATAAATATTTTAAAGAAGTAATAGCCGAAAATAAAACCAGTGTGCAGCGCATAAAAATGATCTCTGATTATTTTATGGCGAAGTCACTCATCGATTATGGAATTCTGGCATTAACACAAAGCCGACAAGTATTAGGAAACCCGTATTTGTTTTCTCTTGATCTGGCGATGCTCTATCGCATACAAGGTAGTCGCGATAAGATGGTAACAGAGTATTTGAGTTATGTAACTCAAAATTCTGGCAACACCCAATACGTAAAAAATGTGATGCAGGCTTTGCTAACAAAGCCAGATGAGTTGGAAAGTCTTGAAAAAATTTTATATGAAAAAGTTCAACAACAACCCGATGTTGAAGTGTATTCTGATCTCTTGATTTGGGTTAACCTCCAACAAAAGAATTTCTCTTCAGCATTTATCCAGGCGCGTGCGTACGATAAGCGTTACAAGAACGATGGACAGAGAACAATGGAAGTTGCTCGCGTTGCGTTAGACAATGAAGATTATTATAATGCAACAAAAATTTACCGCTATGTTGTTAGAGAGTACCCTGAAAGCCAAAATTACTTACAGGCACGACTCGGCCTGATTCACACAAGGGAATCGCGGGTAAAGAGAAGTTTTCCTGTAAAAAAAGACTCGGTTAAACTCCTAATTCAGGACTATAAAAATTTTATAAAACAACATCCTGAAAATGCAAACTCACTTGAAGCAGCACGAAGTGAGGCATTGTTGTTTGCGTATTACCTGGATCAGAAGGATAGCGCAATTTTAATTTTATCTTCCTTGATTTTGGACACGAGAGCATCAATGTATTTGAAATCAAAATCGAAATTAGATCTTGGAGACATCTACCTATTGAAAAATGAACCATGGGAATCAACACTGCTTTATTCTCAAGTTGAAAAAACTCAAAAAGAGAGCCCGCTAGGTTATGAGGCAAAGTTAAAAAATGCAAAGTTGTCTTATTATCGTGGTAATTTTAGATTGGCACAAGAGCACCTCGATATTTTAAAGCAAGCAACCACCCGGGAAATTGCAAATGATGCCCTCGATCTTAGTATTTTAATAAAAGAAAATATTATGATCGACTCAACTGGCGAAGCTCTCAAAGAATACGCTTCGATTGAATTGTTACTTTATCAGAATAAAACACAAGAAGCTTTATCTAAAATTAATTTTTTGAAGCAAGGATTGCGGACATTAGGAGATACAGTATTAATGTCGGATAAGGAACAAGTTTTCCTTTATAATATTAAATTCCAAACAAGAAGAGATTCTGCTGCAATGAATACAATAACGAATCAAACCATTCTAGATGATGTATACTGGCTCGAAGCAAACATCCGAATGAAGCAAGGTGAGTTCTATAAATCAATTGCGCTTCTTCAAAAAATTAGGGATGAACACCCTGATGATATTTTATCAGATGACGCTTATTTTCTGCAAGGCGATATTTATGAAAACCAATTGCAGAATAAAGAAAAGGCAATGGAAATTTACCGTGATTTTTTAACGGTTTATCCTGGTAGTGTATATGCTGCGGAAGCAAGGAAAAGATTTCGATCTCTTCGAGGAGATTTTTCTCCCTCTGAAACTCAACCCCAATTTTAGTCACTCCTAAAATCGGACGATTCGCTCCTGTAATCCTCCCATTTGCTCAACAGCTTAAAATCCCAATCATACTTTTCAGGTTAATAGGGTGTGAACTAAAAAATCAAACCTTCACACTAAAAAGTTATGATAACAAAAAAGAAAAACAAACTAACACCCTTTCTGACACGAGCGTTGTCAGTAACATTGATGACTGCCACCGTATTTACAGCGATTAACTGTGATGATGATGACGACAATACACCCGCTCAACAGAATGTATTGGAAATTGCAATAGCCAATGCTGACTTTGATGTATTGGAAGCTGCTGCTGTTAAGGCAGGAACATCGGTAACAAATGTTTTAGGCGGCTCAACTCAAATTACGGTTTTTGCTCCAACAGATGCAGCGTTTATTGCCTATTTGGATGTTGCTAATGAGGCATCAGCGATCACTGCTGTTAACAATTTAACACCAGCAGCGGCAGCAGATCTTCTTACATACCACGTAATTGCTGGCACAGAAATCAAATCAGGTCCTCTTGCAGCTGGAACTACTACAGTAACTACAGCGCGTGAAACCAATAACAAGGCCTTTGTTACAAAAGCGGGTTCAGCTGTAACCATTAATAACGGTCGTGTAACAACTGCTGATGTAGATGCTTCAAATGGTGTGATTCATATTATTGATGCGGTGCTTACGCCACCAACTGGCGATATTGTAGAGATCGCAATTGCTAGCGAACCAGAATTTCAAATCCTAGCGGCCGCACTTACAAAAGCAGATTTGATTACAACGCTAAAAACGGCAGGCCCATTCACGGTCTTCGCTCCAACGGATGATGCTTTCTTAGTCTTGCTTTCTGCTGTTTATGAAAGCCCCGATTTAACAGAATCAGAAGCCATTAACGTTATAAACGGCTTAAGCGAAGCTACAAGCCCACTTAAACTTTCTGATTTAAAAGAAATTTTACTATACCATGTAGTTCCTGGCGCTGCGTATTCAATAAATCTTACAAATGATCAGGTTCTCACTACAGCCAAAACAACCGCACCAAAAACAGTTACTATTGCAATTGGTTCATCTGTTACAGTTGATGGATCTGCTTCTGATCCTTCTACCGTTAGTCCTGCAAATATTTCTGCCACCAATGGTGTAATTCATGTGATTAATAAAGTACTTCAGCCATAATAATTAGATAGAAGAAGAAGTTCTAAAACGTTATTAGACTTCTTCTTCTTTTTAATAAATTGAGTAGTTTCAAATATAAATCTATATAGTGTTCTCTCATCGCTACCGCCTTTTATTTATAGCGCTTCTCTCAGTATATTCTTATTTAAATATACTATTCACGGTAGGTAACTCATTCTTTGATTTTAAAATTTTATCGATTCATCTTTTTGGTGTTCTGGCTGCTGTTGTTCTGGGTGTTTGGGAATTAAACAGGCTAGTAGAAAAAAAAATTGAGAAACTAAAACTCAAAAAAGTTCATCCGCTCCTTCTTCTTTTCTTCTTCAGCATGATCAATGTGGTTGTGGTTTCTGTGGTGTCACTCAGCCTGGTTTATTTGGTTTCAGGAATGCCATTGGTTTTCAATTTCACACATTTAAAACTTTTACTGGCCTTTGGGTTTCGCATCAATCTGTTTTTGAATTGCCTGAACGCTATTGTGTTTTTTATGAATCGTTTAAAAAAATCTCAACTTGAAGCGGAACAACTAAAAAAGATTTCCATCGAAGCACAGTTTGAAGCTTTGCGAAATCAGATCAATCCTCATTTTCTTTTCAACTGTTTTAATGTCTTGTCTACTCTGGTGTATAAGGATGCTGATACATCCGCTAAGTTTATAGGACAGTTATCAAATGTGTACCGCTATTTACTTTATAATCAGGAAAAGAAAGTGGTGCAACTAAGAGAAGAACTCGGCTTTATAGAATCGTATTTGTTTTTATTGAAAATCAGGTTTGGTGAGAATATAGAAATTGAAAATAAAATTGATCGGCAAAGCGAAGATCAATATGTTGCTCCCGCTGTTTTGCAAATGTTAATTGAAAATGCCATTAAGCATAATGTTGTTTCTCGCAAAAACCCACTTCACATTAAGATTTTTTCGAATAATGGATTTATCACGGTAATCAACAATCTTCAGGAAAAAGAAACAAAGGAGGAGAGTACACAACTCGGCTTGCGAAACATCCAAAATCGATATGAGTTTTTGAGTGAAGACAAAGTAATAATTGAAAAGACAGAGAACGAGTTTAAAGTTTCTATTCCGTTGTTACAACTTGCCATTTTATGAAAGTACTGATTGTAGAAGACGAACCATTAGCGGCTGAACGACTTCAGCTTTTGCTAAAAATCTGTGAATCAGATGTTGAAATTATAGATCAGATTGATAGCGTTGAAGAAACCGTAAGCTTCTTTAAGTCTGGAAAAAAGATTGATCTTTTGTTTTTAGACATTCAACTTGCCGATGGAAAAAGTTTTGAGATTTTCGATAAAGTAAAAGTTGATGTTCCCATTATTTTCACTACGGCATTTGATCAATATGCTATGCAGGCTTTCAAGGTTTATAGTATTGATTATCTTTTAAAGCCGCTTCAACAAACTGATCTTCAAAAAGCGCTCGATAAGTTCAAAAAGCTACTTAGCCCCACAGCACTATCGGCCGAAGACCTGGTATCCTTAAAGGCACTTCTTGCCCAAAGCACAAAATCATATAAAGAACGTTTCATCATTAAATCCGGTAACAAACTTCATTACAAACCAGCGTCTGAAGTAGCGTATTTTTATGCGGACGGTAAATCCGCTTTTTTGGTAAGCAAAAAAGAAAACAGAAAATATTTAGTTGATCATACACTAGAGGAATTGGAATCGACACTTGATCCAAAAACTTTTTTCCGAATTAGCCGAAAATTCATTCTTGCGGTAGATAGCATTTCTGAAGTAAAGGGATTGATTAGCACAAAACTTGAGGTAAAATTAAATCAACCCTGCGAACACGATCTTTCTGTAAGTCGCGACCGTGCCCAGGATTTTAAAAATTGGCTTGATCGTTAAGGGTTATTATCTTGCGCGATTAATATTCTTAGTATGAAAAAATCCATTCTCTTCATCCTCTTTCTTTTTGTTTTTTCCATGGTTGGCCGAGCGCAGCAAACAACAGCCGATCTCGATTCTTTAAAAAAGGAAATTCTTATGTTGAGAGCCGATGTTGATCATATCCAAATTAATCTTACCTCGTCTCAAAATAAATTCAAAAGAGGAATTGCTGTTGCTACCATTGGATATGCTGTTACCATTGCAGGAGGATTAGTCCTTGGACAAAACGAAAATCTGGGAAAGACCTTACTTGTAACGGGTGGGGTAACCGGCATAACAGGTACCTTCATGTTGGTTGATGCCTTCAAGTACATGGGTCGTGCTGGACGAAATAAAAGAAAATGAATTTTAATAAAGTGTTATTCACTCCTTAACGATTTTACAGGATCAGAAGTAGCCGCACGAATAGATTGATACCCCATCGTGATCCAGGCAATGGCAAATGAAATCAATCCGGCAAAGAGGTAAACAAAAACTCCAATCTCCACTTTGTAAGTGTACGTCTTGAGCCACCAGTTAACCGCGATCCAAGCAACAGGTACAGCGAGAACGAAAGCTATGATGATCAGTTTACCAAACTCTTTTGAGAGAAGCATGACAATGCTGTTAACCGATGCGCCCAATACTTTTCGGATTCCAATTTCTTTTGTGCGTTGCTCTGCAGTAAATGCAAAGAGCCCAAGGCACGCAATAACAATAGCGAGCACAGCGAATACGCCAAAAGTTTTTCCTAAACGTTCTTCATTGCTATACATGCGACTAAAATCCTCATCTAAGAAGGAGTATTGGAAAGGCTGACCAATAGCAAGAGTCTTCCATGTTTTTTCAATCGTTTCAATAACATCTTTTGTATTGTTTGCTTCAAACCGAAATGATACGCTGCCATTGCTTGATTGCAAATAAAAGCCCAGCGGTGAAATATTCTGTTTGAGTGATTCAAAATGGAAGTTCTCAACAACACCGATAACCGTAAAAGATCTGATCGAATTTTGATCCGGAGTTCCATCAGGTTTGTTGCCCGTAAAAGTGGAGATCTTTTGGCCAATTGGATTATCAGTAAAACCAAAATTATTAAGAGCGGATTCATTCAAAACAACAGCCGAAGAATCCGAAGGAAAATCAGCTGAGAAAAACCGACCTTCTTTAATTTTCATTCCGAAAGTTTTTATATAATCAGGATCAACATTCCAACTTTGAAGTCCGACCATATTCTCTTGAGTAGGTTGGCTACCTTCAGGCCAATGTGTATTGTCGCTTCGCCAGGAATCTACTGGCAGAAAACCAGAAATGGTTCCACTTTGTATGGAGCTGTTTTGAAGAACTTGATCTTTGAACGATTTGATATTGTTTTGTAAAGCGTAAGCATCCTGAATAATAATTACCTGATCTTTTTTAAACCCAATTTTTGTGTTTTGAATATAATTCAATTGACGATAGACTGTGATGGTACCAATGATCAGGAAAATAGAGATCACAAATTGAAAGACAACCAGTGAGCTTCGAATCAGACCACTTTTCATTCCAAGTGATACTTGTCCTTTTAAAACATTGACGGGCTTAAATGCTGAAAGAAAAAATGAAGGATAAAGTCCGGCCATCAGCCCGATAACAAGAGTTGCCAAAACGACAATTCCATAAAAACTTAAATCGCCAAACGGAAAGACAAGTTCTTTCTGAACAAGGTCGTTGAATATAGGAAGGAAAATATAGGCGAGACCAATGGCGAGGAGAAATGAGAACGCACTTAGTAAAATAGACTCCATTAAAAACTGACGAACCAAATGCGATCGGAGCGATCCCATAACTTTTCGAACGCCAACTTCTTTTGCGCGATTGCTGGAACGGGCGGTTGATAAGTTCATAAAATTGATGCAGCCAATAACAAGAATGAAAAGAGCAATGGCAGAAAACAAGTATACATAGGTAATGTTTCCATTCGCTCGTACCTCTGCTGTTAAGTCTGAATGAAGATGAATATCAAGCAATGGCATTAAGGTGTATTCCAGTTTATTTCCAGACACTTTGAATTTTTCCATCGTAAACTCCCCACCAAGAATTTGTGCGGCCTGTGGCCCAATATATTTTATTACCAGATCAGGCAGTTTAGCTTCCAGCGCCTTTGCATCGCTACCTTCTTTTAAAAGAACATAGGTATTGAAATTGTTGCTGAGAAAATTTGTGCTCTTTGCTTCGTCTAATCCACTGAGTGAAATAATAATATCAAAAACAAAATGACCGTTGTCTGGCATGGTTTCAAAAACAGCAGTAACCTTCATAGGAGTATTGTTGTCCATGATTAAAGTTTCACCCAGCGCATTTCCGTCCGGAAAGAATTTATCTGATATTTTTTTACTAATGGCGATGCTATTGGGCTCTTTCAAAGCTGAGTTTGGATTGCCCTCAATAACCGGTACAGTAAAAATTTTAAAGAAAGTGCTGTCGGACCAGATTACATTATTCTCTTTGATATTATCATTCGTGTTTATTTTTTTTACCAGGTATGATCCTCTGCTTCTAAACCGAACGGATGATTCTACTTCTGGATATTCCTGTAGCAATGTTTCTGCTAAAGGAGCTGAAGCAACCGCTAATTTCCAATGATTACCACCAAATTTGATTTCACCATTTACCCTATAGATCCGACTGTGCTTTTCATGATGCTTGTCGTAGCTTAGCTCATTAATAACAAAGAGAGCAATTACAAGACAAGCCGCCAGGCCAACCGCAAGTCCGGCAATGTTGATGAAGGAGTAAAAACCTTGCTTGCGCAGATTTCGGAAGGCGATAGTAAAATAATTTTTCAGCATGATTTTAGTCTTTTGTGTTTCAACCTTTAAAGTTTGTTTTTGTGTTCTACGAAGACCGGCTGTATGTCCGAATGATTTTAAAACTTCGTGATAGGCATCGATAAATCTTTTCCCTTTTAACATTTCATCCTCCACTGACGAGCAAACATGATCAATCATTTCATCCTGAAAGCCTTCAAGTACAATACCCCGGTAATTCAGGTCTTTGATGATATAGGTAATATGTTCTTCAGTGAGTTTCAATAGTTAGCTCATTTCAACTTGTAATACATTTCCCATTGTCTTTATAAAATCGACAAACTCACTTACCCGTTCTTTCACAGAGGCCTTGCCTTCCGAAGTGAGTGTATAATATTTTCGAATTCGTTTTCCCATCATAATCGTCTCTGTAGTTAATAGCCCTTCAGCTTCCAATCGATGGAGTGTTGGATATAAAGCACCTTCGGTTAACAGAATGCTGCCAAGGGATAAATCTTTTACACGTTGGGTAATTTCATAGCCATACATTTTGCCATGATCTTTTAAAACCTTTAAAACGATGGTTTGGAGGGTGCCCTTTAATAGTTCGGGTGAATGCATATTTGTCTTAATACCTAAGTGATTTAGGTATTAGACGCCCGGTTCATATCTTAGGTTGCATACTTTAAAAAAACATGAAGACAAGAGTTAGTAGCCTAATGAGATTTGTCTAAAGTTTGCCATCTTGAAATGTATTTGCCTTACCCAAATTAAAATAGCACTGTTTTTAGTATGACTTTAACAGAATCAAAATTTCCAACAGACAGAGTTTTATATTTCAGCGATGCCATTTTTGCTATTGCTATTACCTTATTAGTTCTTGAGATAAAATTGCCTTCAAACGAGGATGTAAAAAGCCTAGGTATTGGCGGAGTTTTAATGTCACGAATTCCAAACCTGATAGGTTTCTTTATTAGTTTTTTTGTAACAGCGCTTTTTTGGCGAGCTCATTTACAAATTTCCAAGTATATAAAACAGATGTCGAATGGACTTCTGTGGATTAATCTTTGGCTGCTTTTGTTTGTAGTGCTCATGCCCTTCAGCACAGCTTTGTATTCAAACTATGCGTTATCGAATGAGGCGTTTGACTTTTACTGCGCAAATGTTTCAGCAATTGGCATATTTATGTTTCTATACATTCGAAAAATTATTCAGCAGGAAAATCTAACTGAAACGTTTGGAAAAACACAATCAAGATGGATTATGGCTCGTGCTTTAATTGTGCCTATATTTTTTGTTTTGAGTATAGTGCTCACATTTGTTTCGATTACGCTTTCTCGGTATGCTTTTCTGCTGATTTTTGTTTTACACGCATTTGGAGAGTGGTATCTTAAGAAAAGGCAAAATTCTGAAGAAAATCGCGCACAAGTTGCCAAAACAGACCAAGAATAGATTTCCTTCCTTCACTTACAAGTTAATACTATCCTCTTGCTATTCGTTTAAGATCGATATCGTTTACACAAAGCCGTAGCAACAGTCTTGGATTAATGAAGTCCCAGATTGATCATAATTATAACATAAAAAATAAATTTTTTATCAACTAGTATGCACGCATAACATTTTTTACTACTTTCGTCATCGTTTGAAACACAATGAAAAAAGAAGAAACAGTCGATCATAACCTTCGCACGGCCTGGCATGCCATCTCGCGGATGTACAATCAGCAGGCTCAAAAGTATGATGCTACCATGTCCATGGGTTTTGTTCTGTTGAACATTAATACTGAAATAGGAACCCCGGCAACGAAGATAGCCCCTATGATGGGCCTAGAAGCAAGGAGCCTTACCCGTTTACTCAAGTCGATGGAAGAAAAGGGTTTGATCTATCGCGAATCAGATAAGAATGATAAGCGCTCAGTAAGGATTTTATTGACGAAAGAAGGAAGAGACAAAAAAGAAAAGGCGCGAAACACAGTTTTGACTTTTAATGAAAGTGTACGCGAACAGGTGAGCAGCCAAAAGCTGGCCGTCTTTTTTGAAGTACTTCAGAATATTAATCAGGTTGTAGAGAAAAGTAACATTAACGAAAAATCATATAGTTAACTTGAATGATCGTTGTTGGCCATTCATAATTTGAAATCCCCAACAGCAATCAACAAACAACGACCAACACATTATGAACAGAACCATTCGAAAAGTAGCTGTATTAGGATCAGGTATTATGGGCTCGCGCATCGCGTGTCATTTCGCCAACATTGGCGTTGATGTTTTGCTGCTTGACATCGCTCCGAAGGAATTAACAGAAGAAGAAAAGAAAAAAGGATTGGCATTAGATAGTCTGGCTGTAAAAAACAGAATTGTAAATGCAGCATTCGATGCTACTCTCAAAGCAAATCCAGCTTCATTGTTCAGCAAAAAATTTGCTTCACGGGTAAAGCTAGGAAACTTTACGGATGACATGTCCAAAATTAAAAATGTGGACTGGACCATTGAAGTCGTTGTAGAAAATCTGGAGATCAAAAAGAAAGTTTACGAGGAAGTAGAGAAGTACAGAACACCAGGCACACTCATCACATCAAATACCTCCGGCATACCTATCCATTTAATGGCGGAAGGTCGCAGTGAAGATTTTCAAAAACATTTTGCGGGAACTCACTTTTTCAACCCGCCACGATACCTAAAGCTGTTGGAGATTATTCCAACCACAAAGACGGATGCAGTCGTAACAAAATTCCTCATGCACTATGGTGATCTTTTCTTAGGAAAAACTACCGTGTTATGCAAGGATACACCAGCGTTCATTGGAAATCGTGTAGGTATTTATGGATTGCTGAAAGTGATTGACTCCATGAACAAATTCGAGCTTAACGTTGATGAGATTGATAAACTCACAGGTCCAGTGATTGGAAGACCAAAATCAGCAACATTCAGAACTTCTGATGTGGTTGGCTTGGATACCTTAGTAAAAGTATCGAACAATCTCTATACTGGTTTGGTAAACGATGAAGCGCGTGAGATTTTTAAACTCAATGAAGTTGTAAACAAGCTTGAGGCAAATAAATGGTTAGGTGATAAAACGGGCCAGGGCTTCTACAAGAAAACCAAGAATGCTAAAGGAGAAACCGAAATCCTGACGCTTGATCTAAAGACATTCGAATACAAACCAAAAGCAAAAGCCAAGTTTGCTACACTCGAGGCTACAAAGACTATCGATAATCTGAAAGACAGATTTAAGGTATTGCTGGCAGGAAAAGATAAAGCAGGAGATTTTTACCGTGATGCTTTCTTTGGATTGTTTCAATATGTAACGAATAGAATTCCTGAAATCAGCGATGAGCTTTTCAGAATCGATGATGCAGTAAGCGGAGGTTTCGGATGGGAACTTGGTCCGTTCGAGACATGGGATGCTGTTGGATTAGAAAAAAGCATTCCGCTAATGGAAGCGACCGGATATAAACCAAATCAATGGGTTTATGATATGGTGGCATCTGGGAACAAATCGTTTTATAAAGTTGAAGGTGGTCAGAAAAAATATTATGACATACCTACAAAGACATACAAGTCAATTCCTGGTAGAGAAAGCTTCATCATTCTAGAAAACAAGAGTGAAAACATTGTTTGGAAAAATGCGGATTCAAAAATTATCGATCTAGGTGATGGCGTTCTCGACTTCGGTTGGCATTCAAAAAGCTATACACTTGGAAGCAGCGTGATCGAAGGAATGAATAAAGCCATCGATCTAGCGGAAAAGGATTATAGAGGTTTAGTAATCGGACATCAAGGTGCAGACTTTTCGTTAGGTGCAAATCTTGGTCTTGTCTTCATGTATGCCATCGAGCAGGATTATGATGAGATTGATTTCATGATCCGCGCTTTCCAGAATTCAGTAATGCGTATTCGTTATTCTTCCGTTCCAGTTGCTGTTGCCCCACAAGGGAGAACATTAGGTGGAGGTTGCGAGATGACTATGCATGCCGACATCGCACAAGCTGCGGCAGAAACCTACATTGGTCTAGTTGAAGTGGGTGTAGGACTTATCCCCGGAGGAGGAGGAACAAAAGAATTTACAAAACGAGTAAGTGATTCATTACAAGAGGGAGATGTAGAATTGAACGCTCTTCAAAATGCATTCATGACCATCGCGACAGCAAAAGTTGCAACATCAGCAGAAGAAGCTCGCGAACTTGGCATTCTGAAAAAACTCGATCGTGTATCGATGAACAAAGACCGTCAGATTGCTGACGCGAAAGAAGCGGTAATAGAATTGGCGGATGCCGGATACACCATGCCGACTCAAGTCAAAAACATTAAAGTACAAGGTCGCACCGGCCAGGCATTATTCCTTGCCGGACTTCAAGGTATGCTGATGGGCAAATACATTTCTCAACACGATGCCAAAGTAGCCAAGTGGATTGCGAACATCATGTGCGGAGGGGATTTAACATCTCCTCAGGAAGTTTCCGAACAATACCTTCTTGATCTGGAGCGCGAGGCGTTCTTGTCTCTAACCGGAGAAAAGAAAACATTAGAAAGAATTCAGGCAATTCTCACCGGAGGGAAACCACTTCGCAATTAATATTTGTTGACAGACTAAGAACAAAAAAGTAAAGACATGAACGCATACATAGTATCAGGTTTTAGAACAGCTGTAGGCAAGGCAAAAAAAGGTGGCTTCCGTTTCACAAGGCCAGATGATTTAGCATCAGATGTAATTAAACATTTGGTGAAGTCTATTTCAGGATTAGAAAATAAAATGGTAGACGATCTGATTGTAGGTAATGCAGTACCCGAAGCAGAACAAGGTATGCAGATGGGAAGAATGATTTCTCTACTTGCTCTTGGGCTTGATGCACCCGGTATGGTGATCAATCGTTATTGTGGATCAGGTGTTGAGGCTATCGCCATTGCAAGTGCTCGCATCCATGCAGGCCAGGCAGATGTAATTATTGCCGGAGGAACAGAATCGATGTCACTCGTTCCGGTAATGGGTTTCAAAACCGCGCTTAACTATACCATCGCAAAAGATAATCCTACCTATTACACCAGTATGGGTTTGACCGCTGAAGAAATTTCAAAACAATTCAACGTTACTCGTGAAGAGCAAGATCAATTTTCGTATGAGTCTCACATGAAAGCAGCAGCGGCATGGAAGGCTGGAAAATTTGCTGGCGAAGTTGTTCCCATCACGGTGAAGGAAGTATATGTAGATGAGAACATGAAAAAGAAAACACGTGAGTATGTTGTTAATCAGGACGAGGGGATCCGTACAGATACAACTGTTGAAGGACTGTCAAAATTAAAACCTGTGTTTGCAGTTGGAGGATCGGTAACTGCCGGCAACTCTTCACAAACTTCTGATGGCGCTGCGTTCGTGGCGGTAATGAGTGAGCGCATGGTAAAGCAATTGAATTTAAAACCGATTGCCCGAATGATTAGCTATGCCGCTGCTGGAGTTGATCCACGCATTATGGGAATTGGACCCGTGGCAGCAATTCCAAAAGCATTGAAGATCGCAGACTTAAAACTTCAAGACATTGATTTGATTGAATTGAACGAAGCATTTGCAGCCCAATCATTAGCCGTAGTAAAAGAACTTGGAATAGACAGATCAAAACTAAATGTAAATGGCGGAGCAATCGCGGTTGGACATCCTCTCGGTTCATCAGGAGCTCGCTTGTCTGTGCAGCTATTCAATGAACTCCGCAGACAAAATAAAAAGTACGGTATGGTGACAGCCTGTGTTGGAGGCGGGCAGGGAGTTGCTGGTATATATGAACTTCTTTAGACGTTAGAAATTAGTAGCAAGACGTTAGAAAAATACTATGCACAACTTTAAAGAATTGAAGGTTTGGCAAAATGCGAGAAGTTTTGTTAAGGAGACTTACATCACAACAAGTAATTTTCCTCAAGAAGAAAAATATGGATTGATTTCTCAAATGAGAAGAAGTGCTGTTTCCATACCTTCAAATATTGCAGAAGGAAGTGGTAGAAATACGGATAAAGATTTTTCTCACTTTTTGAATATGGCACTTGGATCAGCATACGAATTGCAAACGCAAATTTTTCTGTCTTTTGATCTTGAGCTAATAAAAGAAGAGAAAATGAATGAATTGAATTGTTCTTTGGAAGAGATTCAGAAAATGATCTACGGATTAATAAAATCAATTATAAAAAACTAAACTCACAAAGATTGCAGACCCAAGTCTAAAGTCTATTGTCTAACATCTAAAGTCAAAAGAAAATGGCAGCAGCAGTAGAATCTAAAAGCGCACTAAAAGGAGGAGAATTCCTAATCCGCGAAACAGAAGCACATGAAATTTTTATTCCGGAAGAATGGAATGAAGAACAGAAGATGATCGCTCAAACGTGTTTGGATTTTATCAAACAGGAAATCACTCCTCGTTTGGATGAGATTGATTCAATGAAAGATCCTTCCTTAATGCCTTCATTGTTAGACAAGGCTGGAGCTCTTGGCTTGTTGGGCACATCCGTTCCGGAAAGTCTCGGAGGTTTCGGTATGTCATTCAATACGACTATGCTCGTAGCAGAAGTATTGGGAGGAGCACATTCATTCGCTGTTGCTTATGGTGCTCACACAGGTATAGGTACGCTACCCATTTTGTATTATGGAACAGAAGAACAAAAGAAAAAATATGTTCCGAAGTTGGCAACGGGTGAATGGAAAGCTAGCTACTGTTTAACCGAACCAGATTCAGGATCGGATGCAAACAGCGGAAAAACAAAAGCGGTCTTAACTCCTGATGGTAAACACTACCTCATCACCGGACAAAAGATGTGGATCACTAACGGAGGCTTTGCCGATGTCATGATCGTGTTTGCAAAAATTGAGAGTGATAAAAATCTTACAGCTTTTATCGTTGAAAAAGGATTTGGTGGTATCACGATGAATGAAGAAGAAAAGAAGATGGGTATCAAAGGATCTTCTACTCGTCAGATATTTTTTAATGATTGCAAAGTGCCCGTTGAAAATATGTTGTCAGAACGTGAGAATGGTTTTAAGATCGCGGTGAATGTATTGAACATCGGTCGTATTAAATTAGGATCAGGTGCTGTAGGAGGTAGTAAGTTCGCGATGTCGAAAGCGGTGAATTATGCTAAAGAGCGTAAACAATTCGGAACATCCATCGCTAACTTTGGAGCAATCAAACACAAGATTGCAGAGATGGCAATGCTAATTTTCGCATCTGAATCAGCTCACTATCGTGCAGGTCAAAATATTGATGATGCTTATGAGGCTTTGATTGCCGGAGGCATGGAAGCTGGAAAGGCCCGATTGAAATCTCTTGAAGAATACGCAATTGAATGCGCCATCTTAAAAGTACATGGTTCTGAAGTATTGGACTATGTAGTTGATGAAGGCGTACAAATTTATGGAGGCATGGGCTTCTCTGCAGAAGGTCCAATGGATCGTGCGTATCGTGATGCGCGTATCAATAGAATCTTTGAAGGCACAAATGAAATCAATCGTCTTCTTACAGTCGATATGATTTTGAAACGTGCCATGAAAGGAACACTTGATTTGATGGGTCCGGCAATGGCTGTTCAGAAAGATTTGATGTCTATTCCTGACTTTGGTGCAGAAGAAGACACCGCGCTTTTCGCGAAGGAAAAGAAAGCGCTTCGCAATTTGAAGAAAGCAGGATTGATGGCAGCCGGTGCCGCAGTTCAAAAATTTATGATGAAATTATCAGATGAGCAGGAGGTATTGATGAATCTTGCTGACATGTTAATAGAAGGATATGTAGCAGAATCAACTATTCTTCGTGTTGAAAAGTTGATTGGTATGCGCGGAGAAGCGGCTTGCGAAATTCAAAAAGAAATGGCCATCATCTATTTACATCATGCTATTGAAAAAGCAGCATCCGCAGGGAGGTCTGCGATAACATCATTTGCAGAAGGAGATGAACTTCGTTTGATGTTAATGGGTCTTAAACGTTTCACTAAAATTGATCCGGTGAATTTAAAAGAGGCTCGTAGAAAAGTAGCCAACTATGTAATTGAAAAAGGAGAATATCCTTTCTGATCTCACCTCTGATTTATTCTTTACCAACCAGACGTAAGGAGTTAGGAGGAGCTTTAATCTAAACTGAGAAAACCCGGAATCACTTCCGGGTTTTTTTTTGGTTTTAAATTGGGGAAAGAGCTTAGTCATTCTTTAAGTTATCAACAGGCTTAATATAGGTAGCGCGCCAGGTTTGAGAGCCAATGGTGAGTGTACCAAAAACAATTAGCATGACCACACCAATGGCAATTGTTTTAAGATCGACCTCTACATGGTATGCTAATTTCTCCAGCCACAAATTATTAATGAAATAAGCAGCGGGCACAGCAATAACAATGGCGATGATTAAAATAACAACAAAGCCTTTTGATAAAAGATAAATCAGTGAGGAGTTTGTACTACCCAACACTTTGCGAATTGAGATTTCTTTGATGCGGGTCTCAGTAGCATAGGTAGCCATACCTAAAAGGCCTAAGCATGAAATGGTAATGGCTAAAACTGAAATTACACTTAGTATGCTTACAAGATCGCCAAAGAAGATATCATAAATCTTGTGTACTTCTCCATAAAAATCTTTGTAGTCAACTTGAAGAGCAGGATTGGTTTTTGCCCACGCGGCTTCTATACTTTTCCCTGCTTCATCAAAATTTCCTGTATACGCTACTTGCAGAATTCGATACTCCTTCGGATTGTAAATCAATGCCATTGGTTCCAAATCCTGAAATAGCATTTGGTGATTATAATCCTTCACTACACCAATAATTTGTTTTCGCGATGAATCTTCTTTCAATATAATTTCTTGTCCAATGGCTTCAAGCGGAGAACCATAGTGAAATGCGTTCACAGCCTTTTCATTCAAGACAATAAAATTTTTATTTGATTCACCATCGTTGACATCAAAATATTTTCCCGCAACTAAAGTTATGGTGAGGTTTCTAAGATAGTCTTCATCGGTCGAAAAATAGTTTAACGATGTCCATTCTTTATCTTCCAAACTCTTCTTGTATCCTTCGCCATAGCTCGAACCAGCAGCAGGCACATGGGATGCAGCACTAACACTCTCAATGTTATTGTATTTTAATAATTCGTTTTTCAATGCCTCTGCAGAAGTAGTACCAAGGTTTACTACAACTTTATGCTCCATTGAAAACCCGTGATCTGCCCGAAGGAATAATTGTAATTGATTAAAGACGACTACAACCGATAAGATAAAAATGAGGGAGAAGGTAAACTGCGTTACTAACAAAGTTTTGCGCATACCGATGTTGGAAAAAAGCTTCATCGTCCCCAATCCTTTTAAAACTTTTATAGGTTGAAAACGACTCAGGACAACGGCCGGAAAAAATCCAGCAAGAATTCCAACGACAATAGCAAAAACAAGAAACACAATGAACACAAAGTAATTTCCTTCAAGATCCCATTTCATCATTCTTGCAAAGCTTAATTTCATCATAAAGGGCTTCATGGCAATGAGGAATCCTACGGCTGCGACTAAAGCAATTAAAGCAATCAAGACAGACTCTGATAAAAACTGAACAAACACTTGCCAACGCATGGCACCCGTAACTTTTCGCACGCCAATTTCGCGAGCGCGGGTTAGTGATCGTGCTATCGATAAGTTCGTAAAATTGAAACAAGAGGTAAGCATCACAACCCCTGCAAGTCCGGCAAAGAAGTAAACAAATATCCAAGGCAAGAAAGGACCGATTGGATTGTTGATAAATGGTCCGGGTGTTATACCCATAAGTGCTTGTAACCTGTATTCTATTTTATGATCGGTATCTGGATTGGGTAGTGTTGAATAATGTTTTTGTTCTGTCTTGGCAAGTTGTGGTTTAATGTCATCAATAGTTTTCCCTTCTTCCAGTAAAATATAAATCCAACCTTGCCAGGCATTGTACCAATTATCGAGACCACCTTTAGTGCGTTTGTCTTGAGCCTCCAGACTTGTAACTGTGCTCAAGCTTGCTAATGCATCAAATATTATATGTGATTTTTGATCTGAGTCTTTTAGGATGCCCGTAACTTTGTAAGGCCCTTCATCACCAACTTTAAAAGTTTCTCCCACAGGATTTTCCTGCTTGAATAATTTCTTTGCGGCCTTGTGCGTAAGCACAACTGAGTAAGGTTCTACCAAAGCCGTTTTCGGATTTCCATATTCTAACTCTAATTCAAAAATGTCGAGCATTTCCGGATCTGCATAGAAACCTACGATGGGTATGTTTACATCTTGTTCTATTTCCAACCACATGTTTCCAAAGCCCCGAACGATGCGCGCACTTTTTTCAACACCAGTATAGGTATCTAATATTTCTTCGCGAAGCGGAAGAGAGGTAGTAGCGGTTTCATTCATTGCACCACCATCGGAACCATGAGGTATTGAATTGATCCGATAAATGCGATCACGTTTTGTATTGTGTCGGTCGTACATCATCTGATCGGCAACCAGCATAATGATGACCATCGACAAGGTCATTGCAACGGCCAATCCAAAAATATTGATGAACGAAAAGAAACGATGACGCACGAGATTGCGCAAAGCGGTTTTGAGATAGTTACGAAACATTGTGTTGGGTTCTTAAGAAATTCTCTGACGAAGATGATGTGCTCTTCCCTAAGGTAAGATGCTAGTTACCGGTTGCCAGTTACTGGAGTCTGGTAACTGCTTTGCTTACTACTTATTGTTTTCAGCGCTCTGCTTCACTATGAAATAGTAAATCAGAAAGCCTAAAGAAACAGAAAGCGTAAATATTCCATAAGGTAACGGTGATTCCGGATTGTGTGGAATATACTCTATAACAATAAGGGCAAGACCAGCAAAGAATATAATTAATCCCCATTTTAGGGATGGAAATTTATTTTCGGCTCCCGCATGATTTTTAAATATGGCTTGTGTGTCATCGTTCACAAAACCTTTGTCTATCATTTTCTTCTTCAAAATATAATCCGTCATAATACGGGCAAAAAAGAAAACAGATGCGCCTAAAGTACCAATGATGGTGATTGGCATCAATACTTCCATTAAGTTGTGGTCCATAATTGTTTTTGTTTGTTTGGGGCGTATGACACGCGGTTGAACCGGGATGTTGCAGCTGACCAGAAAATAATTTCTAACCTCATCCATAGCATACCAGAGTTCTGGTTGCCAGATACCGGTAACTGGCAAACCGGCAACCTTGGACTGGTATTTTTCTCCTGCAACATTCTATATTACATCTGTGTCTAACGACCCGATGATGGATGATAGAGCCCTTGTTTCTAACATTTTGGAAGGAAATATGCAGGCTTTCAGGTTGCTTATTAAGCAGCATGAAAGACTTGTGGCTCACATGATCGGGCGTGTGGTAAAGAACAAAGAAGAGACCGAAGAACTTTGTCAGGACGTGTTTTTGAGGGTTTATGATAAGCTTTCAGAGTTTAGTTTTAAGTCGAAGTTATCCACGTGGATTGCTACCATAGCCTATCGTCATGCCATTAATCAGATTCGAAAAAACAAAATGTTGTTAACAGATATTCCGGAAGAAGACAGCTTTACAAACTATTTTGTAGAGGAGGTAAATCCGGAATCGGTTTTAATGGAGAGTGATTTGGATGAATTTGTATTGAAGTTGGTAGATCAATTACCTCCTCAATACAAAATCGTGTTAACTTTATTCCATCTTGATGGAATGAGTTATCCGGAAATTGGAGAAGTGACCGGAATGCCAGAAGGTACTGTGAAGAGTTATCTGTTCCGTGCCCGGAATTTGTTGAAAGAAAAAGTAAAGCACCATCTTGGTAAAGAAGAAGTATTATGAATCGCTACGAAGAAGAATTGCAACGTAATCTCGAAGCAGGTCAACATCCGGAAGGAAATGAGCTGGATGTAAAGGCTTATCAATCCGTATTCAATGCCTTGAGGAAAGAGCCTGAATTTACCTTATCATCTTCCTTTGCTGATAAGCTTGTTGGCATGGCGGTGAAGAAACAACAATCGAAAAATATCTTCAGAGAATATTTCTGGTTCGGCTTTGGCATCTTCCTGATGCTGATCGCATTTGTGGTAACTATCGCAATGACAGGATTTAAACTTGATATGGGCTTCTTAAATGGATTGAATTCCTTTAAGGGTGTTATCATCTTCGGATTATTTTTTATTGGGTTTCTTCATTGGCTCGATAAGCGACTAATCAGACCAACACAAACAAACTAAAAACAAAAAGCCTCCCGATAACTCAGGAGGCTTTTTTATGAAGTCATATTTGGCTTAGTAAACCAAACTCTTTTCTAAGATAAACTCTGCAATCTGAACAGCATTTGTAGCAGCGCCTTTGCGCAAGTTGTCAGCCACAATCCACATATTCAATGTATTCTCTTGTGATTCATCTCTGCGTATTCTTCCAACAAAAACTTCATCACGATTGTGAGCATTGATTGGCATCGGATAGATGTTGTTTTTCGGATCGTCCTGAACAATAACACCCGGTGTGCTTGATAAAATGGTTTTGATTTCACTCAAGTTGAAATCTTCAGCAAACTCAACGTTCACTGCCTCAGAGTGACCACCAACAGAAGGAATACGAACTGTTGTAGCCGTTACCTTAATGCTATTGTCACTAAGAATTTTGCGTGTTTCGTTCACCATTTTCATTTCTTCCTTGGTATAACCATTGTCAAGGAAAGAATCGATATGAGGCAATACGTTCATATCGATTGGGTGAGGATATACTTTCGGTCCATCAACACCTTTGCGTTCGTTCATCATTTGCGTGACAGCATCCTTACCTGTTCCGGTTACGGACTGGTAAGTAGAAACAACGATACGTTTGATTTTATAACGCTTGTGAAGCGGAGCCAATGCCATTACCATTTGAATGGTTGAGCAATTTGGGTTCGCGATGATCTTATCGTCAATAGTAAGTTGGTTCGCATTGATTTCAGGAACAATTAACTTCTTAGTAGGATCCATTCTCCATGCAGAAGAGTTGTCGATAACAATCGTACCAACGGCTGCAAACTTTGGAGCCCAGTCCAATGATGTTCCACCACCAGCTGAGAAAATTGCTACATCTGGCACAAGCTTTAAACCGTCTTCAATTGTAATAACGGTGTATTCCTTTCCCTTAAAGGTATATTTTCGGCCAGCCGAGCTTGGTGACGCGATCAAATAGAGTTCGTCAAATGGAAAACTTCTCTCCTCAAGTACTTTGAGGATTTCCTGGCCAACAAGTCCTGTGGCGCCTACTACTGCAAGTTTCATTTTTTTGTTAATTTAGATTTGCAAAAGTAATATTTTCCCGTTGTGCCTATGTTTTATATCACAGAAATATGCAGAGTTTGTATTTTGAAATCGTTAGCGCTGAAAATTGTTGCAGTGTTTTTAGTCCTGCTGCTCACCCAACAGTCGTTCGCCCAGTTCACTGATAATTTCTCCGATGGTGATTTTACAGCTAACCCAGGTTGGGTAGGTAATGAAAGTAAATTCATCGTTTCTGCTAATCAACTGAAGTTACAAGCACCTGCTGTTGCAGGCACAGCTTACTTATCAACCATCTCTTCTGCAATTAATGATGCCACTTGGGAATTTTTTGTGAAGATGGAATTCAATCCATCAAGTTCGAATTACACACGTGTTTACCTCGTAAGTGATAGCGCTAATGTTTCGGGTTCGCTCAACGGATATTATGTAATGCTGGGAAACACTGCTGATGAGATTAGTCTTTATCGTCAAACCGGAACAACGCGAACAAAAATTATTGATGGCTTGGATGGACGATTAAATCTTTCAACCACATCAACCAAAGTAAAAGTAACACGGAATGCTTTGGGCAACTGGCAATTGTTTTCAGATGTTGGCCTTACCGGAATATATAATTCAGAAGGTATTGCTATTGATGCTACTCATCCTTCATCCGATTACTTTGGATTGTTTTGCAATTACACAGCCACACGATCTACACTGTTTTATTTCGATGATTTTATCGTTACCGGAAATCCAATTATAGACGCAATACCTCCAACGATTATCTCTCTCAAAATAATTTCATCCGCAGAACTGGAATTAATTTTTTCTGAAAAGATTGAAACAGCCTCTGCAGGAAGAACAGGAAACTATGTAGCATCAAATGATACTGGTAATCCGGCAACGGCAACACTTCAGTCAGATGGGAAAACCATAAGACTTTCTTTTGCTCAGGATTTTCCAAATGGAATTGAAAGTGTACTTACGATTTCAGGCATAAAAGACTTGGCTGGAAATGAAATGATAAATGCATCCAAGACATTTCTGTATTTCGAAAACTTTCCAGTGTCGTATAAGGATGTGATCATCACTGAAATTTTTGCTGATCCATCACCACAAATAAAATTACCAAAGGCGGAATACATTGAAATATTCAATAGAAGTGAACACGCTGTTGATCTAACGAATTGGATTTTTACGGATGGAAGCTCGAATGCCATTTTTTCCTCAAAGATTCTTTTGCCTAATAAGTATTTGATTTTAACATCTTCAACAAACGCATCTGATTTCTCTACGTATGGTGATGTGCTCGGTCTTTCTAATTTTCCAACACTGAATAATGATGGTGATGCCTTGGTCATTCGCAACGCAGTTGGGTTGCTAGTAGATTCAGTAAAGTATTCAGATACCTGGTATCTTGACAGCGATAAAAAAGAAGGTGGATGGTCGCTTGAGCTTATCGATCCAACAAACCCTTGCGGTGAAAAAGAAAATTGGATTGCTTCTGAAAACACAAATGGAGGTACAGCCGGAATACAAAACTCAGTCTTTGCCAACAAGCCTGACCTTACAGGACCAGAACTTATTTCGGTAATTCCTCTTTCACCATCTGTACTGCGTTTGCAATTCAATGAGAAATTAGAAAATGAAATTCCACCAATTTCGAGTTTTGAAATTGATCCGGTTTTAGACATTATTTCTGTTTCATTTGCCAATTCATCTCTAAAAGAAATTACCCTAAATGTTGAAACGATTTTACCTGAGACACTTTACACCATTGTCATTCAGAATGTACGCGACTGTAATCAAAATGTAATTCAACAATATTTCAATACCTATCAATTCGGTCTACCCGAACAACCACAACCAATGGATGTTGTGGTTAACGAAATTCTTTTTAATCCGAGATCAACAGGTAATGACTTTGTTGAGATTGTAAACACTTCTTCCAAGTTTTTCAATATTGCCAATTGGTCTTTATCAAATATCGAAGACGGAGTCTTGTCCAACACAAAAGCAATCACCACAGAAAATCATTTACTGAAACCTGGAGCATACCTTATACTTACAACAGATGGAAATGTATTGAAGGGTGAATATGTAAATGCTCACGAAGAGAGTTTTTTAAATATGACGTCTATACCGTCCTTCAATGATGATGAAGGTTCTGTTGCTTTGACCGATGTCGATGGAAATTTATTGGATAATCTTCAATACACTAAAGCCTGGCATTCTGTTTTTATAAATGATGAAGAAGGCGTATCGCTAGAGCGAGTTTCTTTTACAACACCAACACAAGAATCACAAAACTGGAAATCGGCCAGTTCGGTTGTTGGTTACGCCACACCAGGCTATCTAAACTCAAACGCAAGAGAACAAACTCTTAGTGACGAAGCGGTAACTGTTGAACCAAAATCGTTCGTTCCAATAGATGGTCAACCCAACTTCACCCAAATACAATTTAAGTTCGATCAGGGTGGATACGTAGCCAACCTTAAAATATTTGATTCACAAGCACATCTCATAAAACAACTTGCCAACAGTGAAGTGCTGGGAACTGAAGGCTTCTTTCGTTGGGATGGTGATCGCGATGATGGCAACAAAGCACGTGTTGGTTATTACATGGTGCAGCTTGAAGTATTTAATTCAAATGGAGATGTACAGGTGTTTAGGAAGCCAGTGGTGATTGCCACTCGGTAGGATTAATGTTCTTTGTCAAATAACAAATGAATCGTCAATCCACCACTTGGATTAGAGTTGAATTCAATATTACACGAAATGGACTTAGCCAAGTCCTTCACAATGTGAAAACCAAAACCATTTTTGTTTCCGGTAATTTCTTCCCCGTTGAGAAGTTTATCTCTTTGATCTTCACTTATACCAGGTCCGTTATCCGTTATTGATAGATTGACCTTACCATCAATTTGTTTTTCCACTTTCCAATGAATCAAACTATTTGCAGTTCCGTCTAAAGAGTTAACTGCATTCGCAGTCAGATTCTGCATTATGGTGAAGAGGTAATTCTCATCCGTAGTAATCTTCAGGTTTTCTGAGTCTGCAAAAGACAACTGAATGTTTTCATAGCCTTTAAACGTGGCTTCCAGTTGTTTGAAAATATTACCTATTAGTATCTGTTTCTTAACGGGCTTAAAGTGTACCATTTGTCCTTTGCCCCACAACAATACAGTTTCCATATTCTCCAATAGAGATTCTGCTGATGTAACAATCTTGTGTTGATGAACTGCGGCCTGTTCACCCGTCAACAAATCAGGCGCTTCTTTTTGAAGATGAAGAAAATTAATCAATCGCGCCAAAGGACTTCGTAAATCATGACTCAGTATAGCGAAGAACTTAGCTTTTACTTTGTTTGCTTCATCAAGTTGACGGTTAAGGCGAACTAACTCAGCATTTGTTCTTTTTCGAATTCGATTTTGTCGGTATAAAAGAATTCCGATAATCAAAACAAGGCCAAGCCCCAGCGTTAATCCAATGTTTTGTTTTCGTTGTGCCGAAAGAGCTACCTTATTCAGCTCAATCTCTTTATCGCGCAAAGCCACTTCACGCTGGCCTTCAATGGTAGCAATTTTATTTTTGCTTTCTTGAGAGTAAAGTGAATCGTTGATAGCATGGTATTGGTTGCTGTATTGGTGAGCAAGTTTGAAGTCACCTTTTAACACCTGTACTTTTACCAATTGATTCAAACCCAACGCCAACGCCTCTGTATAATTTAGTTCGGTACATTTTCGTACTTTCTCTTGAAGGTAATATTCAGCCTTTTGAAGAAATACTTTTCGTTGAGCAGCAGATGATCGGGATTGATAGAGGTTAAGATAAAGGACACCCAGCGCTTCTAAATTCATTACGGAGTTCAATGAGTTTGGACTTAGCTCATCAAGTATTTTTCTTGCTTTCAATATACTTGCCAGTGCGGTGTCGTAATTGCTTTCGATCCGGGCGAGATTACTCAAGGCTTCAGCCGATAGTAGTTTAAAGTCGTTTTTTTGGCAAACCTTTAATGCACTTTCAAAAAAACTTTTTGCTCCCAGTGTATCGAACTGCTCTGCCCTAATTTCTCCCAAGGCAATGTATGACTTGAACGAATGAATAGGAGCATTCGCCAGTTCACTGTGAAGTAAGGTGAGTCGTGCATATTTCTCTCCCTTGACCCAATCCTTTTCGCTGCAAAAAGTAGCGGTTAGATTGGTTCCGATCATGGCAATCTTCTCATGGTTATTGATCGCTTCCGCTATTTTCAGGGCATCAAAAAAATAATCTGATGATTTTACAAAATCACCCTGGCGGTAATAAATTCTGCCGAGGTTGGTGAGGTTGTTTATGATGTTCAGCTTCGCGCCAATTTCCCGGTTAATGCGAAGACTTTCTTCCAGATAGGTAATTGCCAGTTGATGATTCCCTGTATCGCTCAATAACAGGCCGATGTTGTTCGTGCCGTTAGCAATTCCTCTCGGCCATTCAATTTTCCGCGCCAAATCAAGTGCCTGATGTGTACATAGAAAAAAACTATCTGGATTAGTCTGATAATAAAGGCGCGCAAGATTTAGAAAAGTCTTTACCTTATTCGAATCCTGTTGGGCCACTGAAAGATTTTGTGCAAGCGAGTCTACCACCTTCTGGTCTTGCGAAAAGGCACTTGTTGCTGTCGTCCAAAATGCAATTGTCAGCAAGCCACAGGCAACACCAAACTTTTTACCCAACATCAAAGTATTGATCATTCGTATGGGTTCAATATTTTACTTAAACTTTCCTGATAGCTACGGCCGATTGGAAGTTCATACTCGCGAACGGCTACATACGAAGTAGTAATCCGTGCTATATATTTTGCCTGAACAGCATAACTTCTGTGAATCCGCACAAAAGATTGAAAAGCATTTTCCTTTAGCAAATTTCCCAACGAAGAAAGCACACAATACTTTTTTGCTTCTGTAACAATGCGGGTATAATCCTTTAGTGCTTCCAGATAAATCACATCATGCAAGTGAATCTTTATTTTCTCGTGCCCTTCTTTAATAACAATGGTATCTCCACCGAGTACATCATCAAGAAGGGCGGCTTTATTTCGAACCACTAAAAAATCTTCCAGACGCTTCATGGCTTTTTCAAATCGATTAGCCTTGATTGGCTTCACCAAAAAATCCAATGCGTCTTTCTCAAAACTTTCTACAGCATAATCCGGGTAAGCGGTTATAAAAATGCAACCCGGGATGTGCATTACTTTTTCACGAAGCTCCAATCCTGAAATGCCCGACATATCAATATCAAGAAACAGAACCTCAGGATGAACAGTCTTCATCCCTTCGATGGCCGCTTCTGCGGAGGCATAAACACCCTCTACTTTTAGAAAAGAGTACTTGCGCACAAACGACAATGTGGTAAGTCTGTCTACCTCATCGTCATCCACAATTATACAGGAAACCGGTGTCTGCATTCTCTAAATAATCAGCTATCAACTCAAACAAAGATAATGAGTCTGAGGAACTCTTGTCGTTGGTCTATTTAAACTGTTGTTAAGCTAGTTTAACTGAATGTGATGATGGGTGATGATAGTTTTGGCAACAATACTTTTTAGCCATGAAATTCTTCAGATCATTCATTGTTTTTGGCTGTGTTATCGGCACTACTCTTTTGACATTAGTGTTCAATTCGTGCAACAATCCGGATGACCCAACCGATAAATCAACCGAACTAAGCGTAATTGAAATCACACCCGATAGCGGATCTAAGAATACGATTGTTAAAATTGTTGGTACAGGGTTCAACCTTGTGCCTTCCAATAATGAGGTTACGCTAAACGGAAAGATGTGCACGGTTACCGATGCTTTTGGAGAAATGCTCACCATTATTATTCCAGCAGGAGCCGGTTCTGGAAAAATCAAAATAGAAACCAATGGCAAGGTAATCTTCACACCTGTGTTTAAATATGAATACACGGAAGTAAATGTGATAACCCTTGCCGGTGGCCTGCCTGGTTTTAAAGATGGCATGGGCACTGAAGCTCAATTCAAAACTCCGATAACAGTAGCCATTGACACCAGCGGAAATATTTATGTAGCCGATCAGGGTAATCAAAAGATCAGAAAAATTTTACCCTCCGGTTTGGTAAGCACATTTGCCGGAAGTGAAAAAGGTTTTGCCGATGGCAGCGCATTGAGTGCAAAGTTCAATCTTCCAACCGGCATTGTTATCGATAAGAATCAGAATATCATTCTGACAGATGCCTTCAATGATAAAATCAGAAAAATTACTCCACAAGGCATTGTAAGCACGATAGCAGGCAGCACTACGGGTTATGCGGATGGTAATCAGGATGCTGCAAAGTTTAATGTTCCGTATGGTATTGCGATCGATCGTAATGGCAACTACATCGTGTCTGATTATCTAAACAACCGTATTCGAAAAATTACTCCGAATGGTGTCGTAACAACTTTAGCAGGCAAAGGAGACTTTCAAAATAATGGAGGTGCGTTTGCTGATGGTGTTGGAACGGAGGCATACTTCTATTATCCCACCGGAGTAGCCATTGATAATGATGACAGGATCTACATCGCTGATCAATTTAATCATAGAATAAGAAGTATCTCTACCTCTACAGAAGTTACCACTATAGGCGGAAGTGGTCCGGTTGGTCAATTCAATAGTGGATTTGCTGATGGTGCAGCTGAAACGTCAAGATTTGCTCAGCCAACAGGCATCTGTTTTAATAGAAACGATAGCACAGTGGTAGTTGCTGATGCCGGAAATCATAAAATCCGAATCATAAAAAACGGTGAGGTAAGTACTATAACAGGCGACTTTGGCTATGCGGATGGTGCTAGTAATATTGCCCGCTTTAACGGACCCTCCGGAGTTGCTATTGATCGCGATGGCAATATCATCATCGCTGATTCTCAAAATCATCGCATCAGAAAAATTGTATTTGAATAATAGACTTCAGACCCTCTCTAAATTTTATCCTATGAAATGTTTTATCAAAACGGTGAGCTCATTTGCTTTGATTGTAAGTGCGCTATTTCTATTTCAGTCTTGCAGTAATAATGACGAGCCTAAAAAAGAAGAGCCCGTTACCATAACTGGCATCAGTCCCGAAAGTGGCACAGCAGAAACCATAGTAGTCATCACGGGTTCCGGCTTTAGTAGCACACTTGCAAGCAATCTTATTACATTAAATGATAAAGAGTGTTCTGTAACCGATGCAACCATCACGCAGCTTACCATCAAAATCCCGATAGATGCAGGTAGTGGGAAAATAAAAGTGACGGTTAACGGTAAAGTAGCAGAGAGTAGTTTGTTTACGTACACCGCATCGAGTTCTGGTGGCACTGCATGTCCAGTAGATAATACCTTCGGTACCAACGGTAAAGTATATTCATCGCTAGACTACCACGTTGAATACACAGCAATTGCAATGCGAAGTGATAATAAAATTATGGGTGTAGGTTATAAATCCCCACAAGCATTCGAAGCCAATACAATTTTCGTAACCAGACGTTTAAGCAATGGTGCTTTGGATACTGATTTCAATGGCACAGGAATTCTAAAAACAGGATTTGGATCAATCTATGAATTTTGCTATACCGCTTTACTGGATGCAAATGAAAATATTGTGATTGCTGGCAGCGCCAACGGAAGTTATGCCATTGCCCGGTTTTTGCCGAATGGGCAATTTGATAACAGCTTTAGTGAAGACGGAAAACACATTCTATCCTTTGGAGATGGAATCGGATCATCAATTAAAAAAATACTCTTGCAGCCAGATGGCAAAATAGTAGCAATCGGTGAAGCGTATGGCGGCTCTAGTTTTGAATTTTCCGCAGCACGTTTCAATGCAAACGGAACAGTGGACGCCAGTTTTGGAACAGAAGGAAAAACAGTTATTCCATTTGATAACCTCAATGATTTCGGCCATGATGCCGTGTTACAAGCCGATGGAAAAATTGTCATAGCAGGTAGAACAACCAATACAACAACGGGCGAGTTTGCTGCTGCACTTGTTCGGTTGAATTCAAACGGAACATTGGATACCTCATTTGGCAACAATGGAAAAGTAATTACCCTTAAAAATACTTATGTGTTTGCAGAGGCGGTTGCCTTGGATGCCAATGGAAAAATTGTTGTCACGGGACATTCCGATGGTAGCATGATCGTATTGCGATACAACTCCAATGGCTCACTCGATACCACGTTCGGAAATTCTGGTTATACCATTACCAATTTTGATGGACAAGGAAGTGCTAGAGCGTATGCCATCACTCTTGATAATAACGGTAAAATAATTATTGGTGGTTATGGATATGAGCCCGGGTTCGGTGGTTTGTTTCACTCTGCCATTGCCAGGTTTAATACAAACGGCACGTTGGATAATACCTTCGATAAAGATGGCAAGCTGGTAACGATAATGGGAGGTTACAACAGTGGCATTAACGACCTCCTCTTGCAAAAGGATGGCAAATTGTTATTGGCTGGTTATTCTATGAGGGAGCAGGGCGGCCTTCTAGAATTTGCAATGTTTCGATTGGAGAATTGTAACTAAGTAACATCAAGTATGAAAATCAAATACAGAAAACTCAGCGCAATCACTACTTGTTTTGTAATGCTGATATTAATCAGTTGCTCATCATCTGATGAAATCAATCCCAATAACAATGGCAATCCTTCCGGAGGAACTGAACTGGGCGAAGGCCAGCCCGGCATTGTTAATTCATTCGGCATTACTGCGTGGGACAATTTAAGCAGTGAAGAAAAAAACAGAATCAAAGGATGGAACACCATTTTTATGCATCAGTCGGTTGGTGCTGATCTAGAAGATGGTGCCAACAACAACGAATTCAAATTTGAATATTTCGATCTGAATGAATCACCAAACAAAGGACTTAGCGGAAACGTATTTAGCGAATCGAATGGAAATCCGTTTGAGAAAATAAATGAATTCAAAACCAATGCACTCAAGCACAAGTCCATTATCAAAATTGCCATTTTTAAATTCGGCTATGCCGACATCTCTGGTGAGAATATGGAAGAAGTAAAAGTTGCGTACAAAAAATTGATAGACGATTTACGCATCGAAGTACCGGTATTAAGATTTGTTCACATCACTCCTCCGCTTGTTTACTTAGTAACCGGAGGCGACCAAAATACGGCCAGAACAGAAGTGGGTAATTGGATGAAAGATACTTTTAAAAACAAAGACGTGATCTTTGATTTTCAAGAAGCTGAGTCTGACAACGGAGCCTGTGGCTGGGATGGCATATGGGGTATTTGTAATAAATATCGTTCTACTAATTCGTGTCCCAGCAAAAGTCAAGGTGTTGATGCCGCTGAAGGGCAAGGTCATCTTTGCGAAACTGCTGCTACCAAAATTAGTAAAGCCTTTTTGATGAGTATTTACAACGCTGGTAAGTAACATAAAGATTTATGGGTTTAAATATTATCCCGCCAACAACTTCTTAACCAATTCAGAAATCACTTTTCCATCAGCTTGGCCGGCAAGGGTTTTGGTAGCGGTGCCCATTACCTTACCCATATCCTGAGGACCTTTTGCACCTACCTGCTCTATGATTTTTTTAACGGCAATTTCGATTTCGCCCTCGGAAAGTTGTTTCGGTAAATAACGATTGATGACTTCTAACTGAAGAAGTTCTTTCTCCGCTAAATCGGTCCGCCCTTGCTTTTGGAAGATCTCAGCCGATTCCTTTCTCTGCTTTGCGGCCTTCATTAACAATTTATTCTCAGTATCGCTTGACACCTCTGCAACAGTTCCTTTCTCTGTTTCTGCCAAAAGAATGAGTGATTTGATGCTTCGAAGTGCCTCCAGTTCCTCTTTCTTTCGTGCCAACATCGCATTTTTAATGTCAGTATCAATTTGTTGTTTTAAGCTCATGGTGTTTTTCTTTAACGTTGCATTCAGAAACCAAATGAAGTGTCAATCAGTTAAACTATAAACTAATCAAATAAAGCGTGACACGTCTTAGCGTCAATATTAATAAAATTGCCACACTCCGAAATGCACGTGGTGGAAATAATCCGGATGTGATTAAAATGGCTCTTGATTGCGAACGTTTTGGTGCGCAGGGTATAACAGTACATCCCCGCCCGGACGAGCGTCATATTCGATATGATGATGTCATTCAACTAAAGAAGGTAGTGACAACCGAGTTCAATATTGAAGGTTATCCTGACGAACGCTACTTGAAATTAATTCGTGAAGTAAAACCTGAGCAGGCCACGCTTGTTCCCGATGCTCCTGATGCCATTACCTCTAATGCTGGCTGGGACATTATAAAAAATGCTTCGCTGCTAACAGATATCATTGCGGAGTTAAAAGAAAGCAAAGTGCGTGTGTCTTTGTTTGTAGATCCTTCACCACGCATGATTGAAGCTGCTGCGAAACTTGGTGCAGATCGAATCGAACTTTATACTGAGCCCTTTGCATCTGAATTTTCAGTTGATAAAAGCATTGCGATAAAGCCTTACATGGAAAGTGCGAAAGTTGCGCACCAATTGGGTATGGGTATTAATGCCGGCCACGATCTTGATTTGCGCAACTTAAAATTTTTAAAGGACAACCTCGTCCATCTGGATGAAGTTTCAATTGGCCATGCACTGATCTGTGATGCACTCTACTATGGGTTAGAGAACACAATTCAGCTATATCTGCGCCAGCTCCAATAATGTTTGAGCTTGCTGTTTTTATTCAGATGAGGTGGTATCTTTGAACATAAACAATTGTCATGAACCTGAAAAAGAGATTTAGCGATAGCGATCTGCTCCGCATTAAAGCAGCCGTGAAAGATGCGGAGAATACTATTTCGGGAGAAATTGTCCCGGTTATAGTGGAGCGCAGTGGTCAATACTCCATTGCCAATTACAAAAGTGGAATTCTTGCGGCAGCGATTACCTTCTTTATTATGGTACTTGTTGATCGGTATATACTTTCAGATGTAGAGAATACATTGCTATACGATCCTGTTTTTATTTTCTTCATTGCTACTGTGGGCGGGATGATTGGTGCTTTACTTCCAAATTTGCTTCCAACGTTCAAAAGAGCATTGCTTAGTCGTGAGCATTTAGACAGCGCAACGCGAAAACGTGCCGAGTGTTCATTTCTTGAAGAAGAAGTTTTCAATACGAAACAACGTACCGGGATCATGATTTTCATTTCCTTCTTCGAAAAAGAAGTAATGGTGATAGCCGATAAAGGTATTAGCAAAGTAGTAGACCAAAAGATCTGGGACAAAATGGTTGCTGATCTGCTTAGCATGATTCGCGAGGGAAAAATGGTTGAAGGTCTTGAAGCGTCAATAAAAAAGTGTGGCGAGATATTGTTGGAAAATGGCTTTGTAAAAGCCGATGATGATATTAATGAATTAACAGACGACTTGAGGATAGAGTAATGCACATACAAAAACAGTTTCTTTCGAAAATCAACATGATATTACGCCTCCTGATTTTATTCTTAACAATAGGTATTTCGGCTCAGGCTCAACTTGCTATACCCGAACATGCAGGACAATGGGTTCACGATGAAGCCCATGTTTTGTCGGCTGCGACCGTTTCACAAATCGAAGCGGCTTTAAAGTACGAACGCGACTCAACATCAAATCAAATTGCATTGCTGATCCTGCCTTCACTTGAAGGTGAACCTATTGAAGAATTTTCCTTGCGTGTTGCAGAAAAATGGAAAATAGGACAGAAGAAAAAAGATAATGGTGTGTTGATGCTGATTGCGATCAACGATAAGAAAATGCGCATCGAAACCGGATATGGTTTAGAGGGTGTTTTAACCGATGCACTTTCGAGTAGAATTAATAGAAATGAAATGGCACCTTACTTTCGTCAGGGGGATTTTGATAGTGGTGTGAAGGCGGGAGTTATTGCTGTTATACAAGCTATAAAAGGTGAGTATGTAAACGATGAACCTGTACAACAAACACGAAGAAGATCAAAGAAGAGTTCTCCATGGTTTACGCTTTTAATTATTATCGTCATTGCCATTATTTCCTCACGTAATAGAAAAGGTGGAGGAGGAGGTTCTGGAGGTTATTGGACCGCGGCAGCAGCGGGCAGTTTGTTGGGAAGAGGATTTGGCGGCAGCTCCGGTTCATGGGGTGGCGGAGGCGGTGGTGACTTTGGTGGTGGCGGAGGATTTGGCGGAGGTGGCTCCAGCGATTCGTGGTAGCATTACGTACAAAGACAAATGACCTTATCGTTTATTAAAATCACCATACAACTTTTGTTGATAGGCTTTGCTTAACTCTTCATCGGGCAGCGTTGTGTTTTCCTTTTTGATGAATTGTTTTCCAATGTTATCATACACTAGAAACTTATCGGGTAATACAAATCCATAACCGTCAGTAAAGTAAAATACAGCATGCTCTTTAAGGTTAGCATTAAAGAGATCATTGCTGAAAACAAAGGCTTCATCTGCTTTAGCAATCTGCGCCAATAAGGTATTTGCAATATCGGTTTGATTGCCGATGGTGTGTATCACAGAATCTTTTGAAAGCGCTCCACCCAACATTAAGAAAGGAATATGAAATCGTTCTTTTGATTGAAGTGGTTTATCACCTGGATAGGGATGCCCATGATCAGCTGTTATCAAAACGAGAGTGTTCTTCCAATCCTCTTTTGATTTTAGTACATCAATAAAAGCCCCCAGACAGCTGTCTGTGTAATGGAATGAATTAAGAAATTGATTTACCCTACTTGTGTTTGGCAGCAGTGGCTTCATTGGCACATCGAAAGGCTCATGACTGCTTTGTGTGAGAATTACCTTAAAGTATGGAGCATGCGCTGTATCTATTTCTTGTAACGCGCGCTTTAGCATGAAACCATCGTGAACTCCCCACTTGGAAGTATTGAGCTTGCTATCAAAATCATCGGTGTCAGTTATGTTTCCAAAGCCGGATGCTGTGAGAAAGGAACGAAAGTTTGCAAAGTCAGCATCGCCACCGTAGGTAAAAGATGTTTTGTAACCCAAGGCCATCATGCTTCTGTTCAAGAAGGGTAAGTGCTGACTTTTCTGTGGATATTTAATGATGGAAGAATTCGGTTGAGCAGGATATCCACTCAGGATGCTTACGATTCCTTTATCGGTTCGATCACCACTGGAGTAAAAATTGTCGAAGAGAATGCCCTCACTACAAAGTGAATTGAACCTCGGACAAATATCAGGTACGCCACCTAAGGGTTCTACAACATCAGCAGTAAAACTTTCAACGATGATAAGAATGACATTCGGCTTCGGTGTGTTGAGAATACTGAAACCAGAATCTTGCTTTGGATGGAGTTCATTAAAATATTTTTCAGTTAATGATTTGTCGAAAAAGTTTTCCGGATATTCAATGTGAGATGTTCGGCTGAGGCTCTTAAAAAAATTCCACACCACATTAATGGCAGCATGGTTAGCGTACATTTTTGTTTTGTGAAAATAGACAAAGCCCGTGTTCATGGGCGCTACGCTTACGCTTCCCCGAATAAAGAGAAACATCAATACGGTAACAGGTAATAAAATGAAAGCCACTTTTTTTTCAGTGGCGCGTAGATTTTTCAACTGAGGCGTGATCAGTTTGAAGTACAACCAACTCAACAAGACGAAAAGAATAATTCCAATCACCAATGTTTTAGTAGCGACCCAAACATCAATACTGCCAATGGCTTCCGACCCCATATAAAACAACGGTGTGGTATTCATGCGAAAACCCCAATGCCGGTAAAGCTCCATGTCGATGATAACAATGACCACACAGGTTACGAGAAACAAGAGCGTGAACGAGTTTATACAAAAGACAATCCAGCGACCAGGAACAAAAACAGAAAGCGTAAGAAGCAAACCCGTTAGTGCCATTGCATAGCCGGTCATGCTCAAATCCATTTTCAAACCATGCATCAAGGATAAGGTAATTTCCCCCGCAGAAAGGGATGAGCTCAAATCATAATTGTACACCAAAAAACAAATGCGCCCAACCGACATCACCAGCATCCAAAAGCCAAAAAGTTTTGCAAACAAAAGAAGCCGATCGCGCATGAGATAAAAATGTAGGAGTAAAGATAGTATCACAGAATCTGAAAACAATTCTTTCAACATTGACAAACTCTAATCAAAGGCCTATCTTTCCTTTGCAATATGGAGTTGATTAAAATGAAAACAATAGATTTTAAAACTTCCAATTACTTTTCGGAAACCATATTCATCATTGGAGTCATCTTTTCCTTAACCGGTATTTTTGTTCTGTTTGCAAATATCATAATCGGGTTGGGGCTGCTTTTTTCAAGCGTTGTAATCTTTACTACGCACTATCGCTTATCAATAGATTACGAAAAGAAAGTATTTCACGATTACCTATGGATACTCGGAATGAAGAGCGGAGAGAAAGGAAATTTTGAAGAAGTAGAGTATTTGTTTATTAAGAAAAACAGAGTGAGCCAAACCATGAGCGTTAAGGTAGCAAGTGCAACAGTTCGGAAGGAAGTATACGATGGCTACCTCCGGTTTTCTGAAACAGAGAAGATTCACCTGTTAACCAAAGACAACAAAAAGAATGTTGTTAAAAAACTTCGGGAAATATCTTCGATGCTGAAGGTTAGAATAATTGATTATTCAGAAGGTGAGCCAAAAGAAATTTGATTTCATTTACTAGAACCTTTTTCTTTTCACGATTTCAGCGAAGCATCCAATCGATCTGTCACAAAATTTCGTTCGTATTCAGACAAAGAAGATGTTCGCGCTTTCGTTTCTGCATTAATCCGCGCAAGCTCTTCTGTTTCCCTACTGGAATAGGCATGCTCCTCAATTTTCAAAAGATTATCGTAAGGTCCTTTGGAAGAAATTAATTTTACAAAGACGGGTGCAGTTTCGAGTGCGATAAACAAAAGAATAATAAACCAATGTGCCCAGGCAATAGCACTGCTTTGTTGGGTTAGCCGATCGATGGCTTCAATGCGCGCGGCCAAACCATTTACCTTGCTTTTTTCCAATGATGTTAATTCACTTGTCATGATGGAGTCATTTTTTGAAATCCGTTCTTCTATGTTTTTGATGCGCGCTTGATTTAAAAGGATGAGTTGACTCAATTCGGATTGCGCCACATCGGCATCCGCTTTTTTTACTTTATAAATTGGTCCTAGGTTTTTGTGTTTGCTTCCACCGGTACCATCGGCTTCTTGTTGGGCGATACGAAACAGTTCATCACGTTTTGTACTTTTTGCAGCGACTTCCGATTTTAAGATTTCAACTTCTGCTTTTAAACTATCACTCAAAGGAATGAAACGTAGCTTTAATTCAGCTTCCTGCTTTGCATAAGCCTGTTGCTCCATTACAATAAGTTCGGGCTCAATTTCTTTTTCAAAGATTTTTAGCTCAAGTGGTTTGGCAATGACAATAGAGATTAGAATAGCCAACAGAATACGCGGAGACGCCATTAACAATTCGCGGCCAGCTTTTCCTTGCTTGCGCATGCTGGAAACAATGTAGCGATCAAGATTAAAAATCAGGAGCCCCCAAAGAATCCCAAATCCGATCGCTAACCAAATAGTATCGAAAATGGTGTAGAGGGCATAGCCTCCGGAAAGCGCAGCAAACAATCCTGTAAAGAAAATGGTAGCGCCAATACCGGTGTACTTACTGGTTTCGGTAGGGCACTTTTCAAGTAGAGCCATGTCTGATCCGGAACACATCCAGAAGAAGGAAGTTATTTTCTGCATGCTCGTTTTAACGCCTTAAGGATTTTGATATTGTTTTCTAGCGTCAACATGGATGCCACCTTGCAAAACCCACTTCTGGCTTGAATATCAATACTTATTTAAAAGACATTGTGCAGTTATGAACAGGCCAGTGTTCATCCATAGTGAAAAGCTTTACATTCTTATGTGATTTAGATAGGATTACACATCTACTCACCATGAGCAACGCTCGCGCATTTAAAAAATCAAATTTCTGCTCATAGCCATATAAGAAACCTTTATAATTCAACTTTCAATCCTATTTTTGACCCTTCTTTAAAACACCTTGTCATGAAATGGCGAAACGCAAAATTTACCTGTTTTCGTAATCTGCGACCAGCCATTCCATATGACCTTAGAAATGAAAATTATTAACATATGAAACGCGATAAAGCCATCTTCGACCTTATTGAAAAAGAAAAAGAACGCCAGGAAAACGGCATCGAACTAATTGCTTCCGAGAACTTCACCTCCTTACAGGTAATGAAGGCTCAGGGAACAGTGCTTACCAACAAGTATGCTGAGGGTCTTCCGGGAAAACGCTATTATGGAGGTTGCGAAGTGGTAGATGAAATTGAACAACTGGCTATCGATCGGGCAAAGGAGCTTTTTGGAGCAGAATGGGCTAACGTACAACCGCACTCAGGAGCTCAGGCGAACGCAGCAGTAATGTTGGCGTGCTTAAAACCAGGTGATAAGATTTTAGGGTTTGATCTTTCGCATGGCGGACATTTAACCCACGGTTCACCCGTAAATTTCTCTGGTAAACTATACCAGCCTTCTTTCTATGGTGTTGAAAAAGAAACAGGCACAATCGATTTTGATAAGGTAATAGAAACAGCTCAGCGCGAAAAACCAAAGATGATTATCTGTGGTGCATCTGCATACAGTCGCGATTGGGATTATAAAAAACTAAGAGCAGCAGCAGATAGTGTTGGCGCGTTATTACTGGCAGATATTTCTCACCCTGCAGGTTTAATTGCCCGCGGATTGCTGGCTGATCCAATGGAGCATTGTCATATTGTAACGACCACAACCCATAAAACACTTCGTGGCCCGCGTGGAGGGATGATAATGGTGGGCAAGAACTTCGATAATCCATGGGGATTAACAACACCAAAAGGTGAGCTTCGAAAAATTACTTCGCTTTTAGACTCAGGTGTTTTTCCAGGCACTCAGGGTGGACCACTTGAACATGTTATTGCTGCTAAGGCAGTTTCTTTTCAGGAAGCTCTGTCGGAAGAATATATGGAATACATTATTCAGGTTTCGAAGAATGCAAAAGCCATGGCACAAGCATTTTTAGAAAGAGGCTATAAAATTATTTCGGGAGGTACTGACAATCATTTAATGTTGATTGATCTTCGTTCTAAAAAATTAACAGGTAAGCAGGCAGAAGAAGGATTGATTCAGGCTGACATCACCATCAACAAAAACATGGTGCCGTTTGATACTCAATCTCCGTTTGTTACATCGGGTATGCGCGTAGGAACAGCAGCTGTAACAACACGTGGCTTCAAAGAAAAAGATGTTGTAAAGGTGGTTGAGTTAATTGATGAGGCACTCCAAAAACCGGAAGACAACAAACATTTGAAAGCAGTAAAGAAAAAGGTAAATCGTTTGATGACGAAGTTTCCTTTGTATTAGAATCAACAAGAGTGGACAACACAAGATCCACTGAAGATAAACCGAACGAAAGATGCCATTAGATCAGGATCGAATAGAAGAAGATACAGAAAAGAAGGGCGAAGGAGAAATGAGCTTCCTCGATCATCTCGAAGAATTACGATGGCATATTATCCGTTCCATTATTGCCTTGGTGGTTTTTACTATCGTTGCTTTCATTGAAGTTAAATGGATCTTTAGCAACATTATTCTGGCACCTGCTAAATCAGACTTCTTTACCTGGACGGTACTATGTAAAATAGGTAACAAGTTTGATAAACCAGATTTATGTATTACTGACATACCGCTTGAACTGCAAAGTCGTTTTATGACAGGTCAGTTTACAATCACCATTATTGCAGCATTGGTTATTGGTTTAATTTTATCGTTCCCGTATATCGTTTGGGAAATATGGCGATTCATTAAACCCGGGCTTCATAAAAAAGAACAAAGCAGTTCGACAGGTATTGTACTGGTTGTATCGTTATTGTTTGCACTGGGCATTTCATTTGGCTACTATATTATTGCTCCTTTGATGGTATACATCATGGTGAATTATCAAATCAGTGATCTTATCGTCAATCAATTTGATATTACGTCCTATGTATCCACTTTCGTAACCTTGGTTTTTGGAACGGGTTTATTATTTCAACTTCCCGTAGTGATTTACTTCTTATCAAAGTTTGGGATCGTAACACCAGGCTTTTTAAGAAAATACAGAAAGCACTCTTTTGTTGTGATCTTAATTGTTGCCGCAATCATTACACCTCCGGATCCAATCAGTCAGATTGTGATTACAATTCCGTTGTACATGCTTTTTGAAATCAGTATCTTAATATCGGCAAACGTGGAACGAAATAAGAAAAAGAAGGAAGCACAGGAAGCATTAAATGAATCAGCATCATGAAAATAGCAATAGGTAGCGACCATGCAGGATTTGAATATAAGGAAGCGCTTCGTAAGTGGCTTTTGGAAAACGGCTACGAACTAAAAGACTTTGGTACTTATACTGCCGACTCCGCTGACTATGCAGACTTTGCACATCCTGTTTCATTGGCTGTTGAAAAGAAGGAATTCGATTTTGGAATTTTGGTTTGTGGCAGCGCAAATGGCGTTGCTATTACAGCTAACAAACATCAAGGTATTCGTGCTGCCATTTGTTGGACAGATGAGTTAGCTTCATTAGCGCGCCAGCACAATGATGCGAATATTGTTTGCATACCAGAGCGTTTTATCTCTCTTGAGATGGCAAAAAAAATAGTGGATACATTCCTTCATGCAACTTTTGAAGGAGGCAGGCACGCAAGACGTGTGGATAAGATTAGTTGTTAGAAGAGAGTCATAGAAATCTTATAGTACAAGCCTTCTACTACGGAATAGATTCACCATCAGAAGTCTTGACATAATATATTCCCTTTCGTACATACATTTTTCTTAACTCCGGAATTCTGCCTAGAAAAGGTTTAAGTAAATCATCTTTATCGCGAATCATATCCGGTTGATCTTCTGTGATGCCGCGATAGACCTCAACAACATTTTCATAGTAATCAGCATTCGCAAAAATGTCTTTCGACAAAGTCCAGTTTAGAAAAGGTGTTGCTGATCTATTGTCTTTATAAATTTTAATATCATTGTCCAACACCAAAAGGCGCTGACCTGTAACATCCGATTTTCCTTCCGGAACATGAAGCAAGGTATAGTCTACACTGCTCAGTGCATTGTACCGGGCCAGAAAACTTACGCTAACTATAAGCAATAGAAGAACCCAGGCGTTGATCTCTGCCAATCGTCTTCTTCTGATAAGCAAAAAGTAATGCGCTATAAAAAAACTAAATCCGGGGATAAGGGTTATCAAACTTTGAGGTCGAAGATCCTTAGTGTATAAAACCTGAAGAAAAGAAAAAAACATCCACACAAACATAGCCTGAACAAGTTGCGATTGATATTTTGTGAGCCGCGCTTCTCTGTTTAGCATGACCAATGAAATGAGCAGAAAGAAGAGAGGCACGGCTGTTAACCACAAAATACTATTGAACGAAATAAAATGAACAGACGATAAGTTGAGGTTGGGCAGGTAATAGTATTTCCAAAGGGCGCTTGAACCATCCGTCAGATAATACAGACTTGCAATAATTAAGTGTGGAAGCAAAAAGCCGATGATCATCAAAAAGAATTTTCTGGCTGGTGTGCGGGTAAAAAGAATCAGGATAACAATTGCGCCAAGCAAATACACGACAAAAGAAAAAACAAACAGGGTTGAAAGACTGAGGAACAGACCCAGTTTTAGAATGGTCTGATCTCGTTGTTCACGAAATTCAATTTCTTTAATGAGTTTATTTAAACCCAACAACACAAAACCAAAACCAATTAATTCGGGTGAGAGAGAAAGCGTATCGAATGAAAAGAAATAAAGAATGACAAAAACCAATGATGGGATGTAGGTATTTTCAGCAAATGCTTTTTTCTCAACCAGTATCATCCCAAAAAAACCAGCCTGAAGAAAGAGAATAATAACAGCAAGAATATGGCGCGCAAGAACAGAACGACCGAATACAAAACTTAGAATAGCATCTGTCCAGCCCGCTAAAGGAGCTGTTGAATCGATGATTCCTGTATACAATGGGCTGCCATCCAATAATTTTTCCCCGATTAGAAATCGTTTCAATTCAATATAAGTAAGTGCAGGCAGGTCAATAAACTGAGGAAGGCTCAATAAAAAAACAATGAGTAATAGCCCCAGCAGCCGGTAAGGATCGTTTATTCGGAAATAGCTTAGCAAATCAGATGCGTTATAAAGCCACAAATTAACTCGCTTTTTATAATTGCCAATAGTTCATTGCTAATTGTTGATTGTTAAAGGATATTTGCCTCTATTATGGGTAGCACACGACAACAGAAATATTCGAAACTAATTCAAAAGGAGATCAGCGAAATCTTTCAGCGTGATAAGCGGGGCATTCTGAACAATACCTTTATCTCCATTGCAGATGTGCGCATGAGTCCTGACCTTGGAGTTGCAAAGATTTACCTTAGCATGTTGTTGGCCAAAGACAAAGAAAAAACGATGGAGCGGATCAATGCTAACAAGAGTGAAATTCGCAAAGCATTAGGAAACTCAATCGGTAAGCAGGTTCGTATCATTCCGGAGTTGGTTTTCTATCTCGATCGTGTAGAGGAAAATGCAACGAAAATGGATGAGCTGATTAAGAATTTGCATATTCCACCAAGTAAGGAGTCATAATTGTTTTTTTTAATCCTGAATCGCTTTTGAATTTATCCTTCTTTATCGCCAGACGTTATCTGCTCTCTAAACGAAAGAAGAATTTCATCAATGTTATTTCCATTATTTCGGCAGTAGCGGTAACCATCATTACAGCAGCCATCATCATTGTGCTTTCCATTTTTAATGGACTAGAAGACTTGCTTCACACACTTAATAATTCATTCGACCCTGAAATAAAAATCGAAGCAGTTCTGGGCAAATCATTTGTATCGTCACCTCAATTAATCGCGAAGATAAAAGGGATTAAAGGAGTTGAAATTGTTACGGAGGTAATTGAAGATTATGCTTACGTACGTTACAATGATGCCAACCAGGTAGTAACTTTAAAGGGCGTTAGCGATAATTTTATTGAGCAGAACAGAATTCCGAAAGAAAGCATTGTTGAAGGCGAACTAAAGCTCAGAAAAGGAGACGTTAATTATGCGCTTGTTGGAAGAGGAATATATAATGCACTTTCAATTAGTACGAAGAATGATTTTTATCCGCTCCAATTGTATTATATCAAGAATGTAAAGGCAACTTCTTTGGATCCTTCTTCACTGTATTCCAAAAAAAACATTTTGGCGGGAGGCGTCTTTTCTATCGTTCAGAATTTTGATGACAACTACATTATTGTTCCGCTAAATTTTGCGCAAGATTTACTGAACTATGGAGATAAAAGAACATCACTCGAAATTAAAACCAAAGCAGGCTCTAACATTTATGGAGTGGAGTCCGAAATTCAGAAGATGATTGGCAATGACTTTAAGGTATTGAACAACGAAGAGCAGCACGATGACATTTACAGGGTGCTGAAATTGGAAAAACTCGTAGCTTCGCTAGCCTCTGTTCTATTATTGATAATCGGTTCAATCAATATTTATTTTAACCTAATGATGCTCGCCCTCGACAAGAAAAAGGACATATCGATACTTTCAGCCTTGGGAGCAAGCGACCAGCTTTTGATGAAGATTTTCATTGCCGAAGGCCTGCTTATTGCTGGAATTGGTACCTTTTCAGGATTAGCACTGGCTGCTATCGTAATTTTCTTTCAACAGCAATTTGGGTTTGTGTCTATGGGTATGGCTTCAGCAGTTATGGATGGGTATCCTGTCAAAATGGTGCTTTCTGACTTTATTTACGTGTTTTTCATAATGTCTGTTATAACAATACTCATCTCTTTTAGACCTGCAGTATTAGCCTCACGTTTTGCCTCTGTGCGTAATTTGTAAGATCGATGTACTTTATTCATCGAAAAAAGAAGGCATTTCTAAAGCAGAATCCGTAATTTTCGTATTCCGTCCTTACAAAAAGGCCGTTTTTTAAATGAAAGTCTCTGCTTCACAACCGTTTCAAATAATTTATTCGCTGTATCAGCACGAATATCAAGGCTTCGTTTTCGAGTCTTACATTGTTCACTTAGACGAAAAGGGAAGGCTTACTTATCAACATCAAAATATTTCTTCTAAGAATGCCCGTGAGTTTTCGAAGGGACTCGATGATCGTGATTTTGAACTCATCGATATCATGGACCAGATGCAGGCGGAGATATTGGTGAAAAAGTTTTCGCCCAAGTTTATGAAACCCGATGAATTTTTTGCCAAGATCTACGATAAGACTAAAGGCAATGAATTGATTCAAGAGCAAATTGATGACTACATGGAAAAGCGCAGGGCGAAAGTTCTGGAAAAGCTAAAGGGTAAGACGCTCTACGAAATGGGGAACGATGGCGAACCTACCTGGAGAAAAATTGAAGTGCTTGATAAGAAGACCACCGTGCAATTTCATTTTATGCGATCAAATGAAAACACGAATTATTTTCCAACGCTGCATTATCAAGGCAAGAAGTTAGACCTTCCGAACGCAACCGCATATTTGATTTGCAAGAGCCCCGCATGGATGGTGCTGAATGGAAAACTATATGGTTTTGAGAAATATGTTGACGGGAAAAAACTAGTCCCCTTCCTCAGTAAAAAGTTTGTGGTCATTCCAAAGAATGTTGAAGAAACATATTACAACCGGTTTGTAGCGCCACTCATTGCGTCTTTTGATGATGTTGAGGCAAATGGTTTTGAAATAAATAAAACCACTTACGATCCCCATCCGATTCTTACAATATCCGAACTGCATACGGCACAAGCGCAAGCCGTTCCAAGCTTGTTTGAAAATAATACGTCAGTTGAAGATACTGGCGATAGCGCAGGCAAAATTGTTTTTGATCTTTCATTTCGTTATGGAAAACATTTGTTCCGCGGTGATAACATCGGACAGGTAAGTGTGTCTCTGGAAAAGCAAGATGAAAAGTATGTGTTCCACAGGATAACACGGCATACCGATGAAGAGAAGAGTTTTTTGCACACCCTTCAAAAGTTAGGTTTGCCTATGAAAGGCTTCCGCGTTGCTATTCCAAAATCAGAAGCCTTTTCCTGGCTTAATGAAAACAGGGTGAACTTATTAAATCTCGGTTTTGAAGTAAGTCAACCTGAAAGCCGTGATAAAAAATATTTTGTTGGTAAAGCTGTAATTGAGGTAGAGGTTAAGGAAAGCATCGATTGGTTTGATATACATGCAAAGATTCGTTTTGGCGAATTTGAAATTCCTTTTAAGGAATTGCGCAAACTCATCATGAAGAAGAAGGTTGAATTTAAATTACCAAATGGAGAGATTGCTATCATTCCGGAAGCGTGGCTAGTCAAGTATGCCGATCTTTTTTCTTTGAGTGAGATAGAAGGAGCAAATGAAAAAACGGTTCTACGAAAACACCATCTCAACTTGGTGAAGGAGTTGGAAGATGGCAATCTCGCAAAAGTACATATCAGTGAAAAGATGAGGTCGTTGAATTCCTTTAGTGGAATAAAAAATTACGACTTACCTGTAGGATTTAGCGGTGAACTTCGTCCGTATCAAAAGGCTGGATACAATTGGCTTCGCTTCTTAAACGAATATAGATTAGGAGGCTGTCTGGCGGATGACATGGGTCTTGGTAAAACAGTGCAAACACTTACCATGCTTCAGGCAGAAAAAGAGAAGGGTTCAGGAACCTCGTTGCTAATCATGCCAACCTCTTTGATTTATAATTGGGAAATGGAGGCCAGCAAGTTTACTCCTGAACTAAAAATTCTGAATTATACGGGAACACTTCGAAATAAAGACATCAAACGATTTGAAAAGTATGATCTGGTTTTGACCTCTTACGGAATAACCCGACTGGATATTGAAATACTTCAACAGTATTATTTCAATTATACAATTCTGGATGAGTCACAGGTAATTAAAAACCCAACATCCAATATTGCCAAAGCCGTTCGCGAATTAAAATCACGACATAAACTTGTGCTTACCGGAACACCAATTGAAAATACGACTATGGATTTATGGTCGCAGATGTCGTTTATCAATACAGGTATTTTAGGAACACAAACATATTTCAGAAATGAATATCAAAATCCAATTGAAAAGAAAGGAGATGAGTCGCGTTCAAAGAAATTGCATGCTATCATTAAACCGTTTATTCTACGTAGACATAAATCACAAGTCGCTACAGAACTTCCTGAGAAAGTGGAGAACATTCAGTACTGCACAATGACTTCTGACCAGGAAAAGAAATACGAGGAAGTAAAAACACACTACCGGGAAAAAATATTCAAGCTTATTGATCAGGAAGGTTTAGGCAATAGTCGCTTCATGATTTTGGAAGGCTTAACCAAGCTTCGGCAGTTGGCTAATCATCCGCGAATGGTAGAGCAAGGATACAATGGTGATTCTGGAAAGCTGGATGACATTACACACATGTTGGAGAACGCTATAGCAGAAGGGCACAAGGTTTTAATCTTTAGCCAGTTTGTGAAGCACCTTGATCTGGTGAAGCAATATCTTAAATCAAACAAAATTGATTTTACCTATATCGATGGATCGAGCACAGATAGAAAAGATCAGGTAGAGCGATTCAATAAGGACAAAAATCTTAAGGTATTTTTAATTTCGATTAAGGCTGGAGGTTTAGGGCTTAATCTTACAGAGGCTGACTATGTGTTTATTCTTGACCCTTGGTGGAATCCTGCGGTTGAAGCGCAAGCTGTAGATCGTGCTCATCGCATTGGCCAGAAGAAAAAAGTATTCAGTTATAAATTTATCACGCGCAATACTGTTGAGGAAAAAATACTGACACTTCAACAACGCAAACTCAAGCTTTCTGTCGATCTGATTTCCACAGAGGAAAGCTTTATGAAGCAATTAACGCGCGAAGATATTGAGCAAATATTGATGTAGTATTATTTCAAGCTCTTCATCAACTCTTCAAAACTGATCCAATAAATATTTTCAGAGCCATTGGAGGCGCTGTTATACGTCTTCATCAGCTCCTGATAGGTAACAGGTTTTTCGTAACTTGGCTTTAATCCATTCCTTGAGCTTGTGAAAAAAAATGATTTTTTGTCTGGACTGATGTATGGGCAATAATCAATCTTGCTTGTATTTAACAGTTTGATATTTTTAGCCGACTGCCATGTACCTTCAGCATTTTTTACGCTTACATACAAATCGCCACCACCCATATCATCTTTTCTTCCGTACGATGTGAAAAAAATCATTTTCTCATCGGGTGTTACGAAGGCATTGAACTCATATAGTTTTGAATTTACAGCAGTGTCTAATGCAACAGGCTCTGAATAACTCCCTTCCCTAAACTCAGAAATATAAATATCTTCTTTACCAACTCCTTTTGAGTATGCTGCTGTGAAATATAAATTACCGGAAGTTCCAAGCGATGGATAGAACTCATCCGCATTTGTATTGATAGGAGATCCCATATTTTTGGCTTCGCTCCATTTGCCCTTTATTTTTTCTACATACCAAATGTCATAATCTTTTGGTGTTGATCCAGAAAGTGGCCGGTTTGAGCTAAAGAATAATTTTTTACCATCGGCACTGAAGGCGGGTTCAAGATCTTTGAACATTCCAGAGAAAGAAACCACTTCTGGAGTTGACCATTTTGTACTACTTAGTTTTCTTTTATAAAGAATGGTTGAGAAGGCATTCTGATTGGCTTGTAAGGTAAAATACATTTCATTTCCGTCTGGCGATATGGCCATGTCGCGTTCACTCATATTAGTGCTTACCTCTCCTTCCATGAATAAGGTAGGACTGGAAGGCATGTCATTAAATTGTGCCGATAAACTGAAAGTAGAAATAAAAAGAAGAAATGTGCAGAACGTTTTATTCATGGCAAAGTATAATATTTAAGCAATTGCCAAATTAGTAAAATGCGAGAACCCCATTTGGGGTATTTTTTATGCCTGAACTTCCTGTTTAATAATGTGACGCTTCTTCCAGCGGTTGTGCGACCATAACCAACCTGTGGGATCTTCTATGATTCGGTTCTCAACCGCTCGAACATAATTCTCGACCACATTATCCTGCTCTTTTAAATATGGAGGCTCACCAATTAATTTCAGCGTGCATTCGTAATATCCTCTTTTTACTTTGGTGATGTAAGCATAAAGCGTTGGGTATTGAGTTAACTGAGCCATATGCTGGCATCCATAAAAGAAAGCGGTTTCCTGATTCAGAAAAGTAGTTATGTATTTTTTATCGCTTCCGTGTCCGGGATATTGATCAGCCACAATCGCGATCCCTCTCATCTGAGATTTTCGCTTAATTATTTCGCGTGCAACTCTGTCGCGTTGAATGGGATGCGCACCAAAGCGAGTTCTAGCGCGTTGCATCACGTCATCAAAAAAATTATTACTTACCGACTGGTAAACAAAATCGATAGCTACAGGTAATGTAAAACTTCCGGAAACCAATAACCACTCCCAGTTAAATTGGTGTGATGAAAGCAGAAGTACAGATTGATTATTGGCCTTGTAATGATCGATGAGCTCAGGATTTTTGTATACCATTCTTTTGGCAAGCTCTTCTTTTTTAATGGTAAGAAGCTTCAATGACTCAATGGCATAATCGCAGAGGTTCTGATAGAAAGCCTTTTGGATGTGATGAAGCTCGGATGCAGATTTTTGAGGAAAGGAGTTTTGAAGATTTTTCTGAACCAGCTTTCTTCGGTATCGCACTAAGTAATATCCTACAAAAAACAAGAAATCAGAAAGTCCATACAGTAACCAAAGCGGACATCGGGATAATAAGCGTATGAAAACCATGTTTTCTTAAGTTCAAAAGCCACTAACAAATGTAGTGGCTTTTGAGTTTCAGAAAAACCTTTTAGAAATCAGGTCTTGCTTAGAAAAACTATTTTAGTGTTATCAGCTTTATTCATACTGCGGTAAAACTCAATGAGCTCAGAGTATGACTCAGCAGGAAATTCACCCTTGTTCATTTTCACTTTTCTTATGTACAGTAAATTATCCTGATCAAGTTGAAAGGACGCTTCGTATTCACCAAAGCGATTTTTCAGTTTAATAGTGGTTGGTAAAAACTCAGGATAAATACCTTCTGGCAAATGATAGCGGATTGTATCCAGGTCGGTATAGGTAGTCTTTCGTACAACGTTCGTTTTTCTGCTTTCTACTTTTTCAGGAATATAGGTGGACCGGTTCATTAAGTTAGGTGTAATGAAAACGCGCTTGCCACTCACCGTTGCAAATCGGTTTAAGGTAAGATCAAGATCAACAATAGCAGTAGGAATTTTATCTTTTATGTTTGTCATTTTAAAACTTGTAACATCAAACACAGGAATGTTTGTGTTTTTTTGAACCCATTTTTTCTGATCGTCATGCTGATCGTTTAACATGAAATTCAAACCGCTATATTCATATTGAGTGCCAGAATAGTTTGTTCTTACTTTCGCTTTGGCATTTCCAGTTAAATCAACAGAGACATCTGCTGATCTGGATTGAACGTTTTGGTTAGCTGAGTAATGGATTGTGTTTACTACCTTGGCTCCATTATCAGTAATCATCAATGCCTGGCGATCTCCAGTGAAAGTCCCCATATAACCAAAAGGATTGGTTTGACTCGTACACTCAAGCCATAAGGTATCTGCTCCATTGGGCACGGCTGCAATAGCATGATTAAATTGTGAACTGGGAAAATCTTTTCGCAAGCCATCATTTCCTTTACCGGCTTCAATGAGAACATAATTTGCATCGACACCAATTTCCTTTAGCATAGCTACCATGTAGTTAGAAAGGGCTTTGCAATCTCCATAGCCAGTTTGATCAACAACTGAAGCTTCGAAGGGTTGGAATCCTCCAATACCAAGCTGAATGCTTACGTACCGGGTTTTGTTTTGCATGTATTCGTATAGGGCTTTTACTTTCTCCTCAGGTGTTTTAAGATTGGCCGTTAGCTGTTTAATTTTTTGCTTGGTTTCTTCAGGCAAAGTATTTCGGCCTTTATTTAATGTTCCAATCCATTGTCCAAACTCATCCCAGCTTGTCATTGTTCCAACATAGCTATCATATTCGAATTTTGTCGGAGCAGCAATAATCTGAGCAATGAGATCTTCTCTTTTTGAAAGAGGTTCAAACTTTATAGGTTTTATGTTTTTAAAATCCCAGGAAGTAGTTTCTATTCCATTCGTGATAGATACTACAGGCAACTCATTTATGTTGGGGGTTTTATAACGCGGTCTTAGTGCTTGAGGATAAACTAGGGTATAGGAAAAATGTTCGCTGGAAACTTTTTCTTTCGAAAGCAAAGCGGAGCCCCGAATAAAGAATAGAAACTTATATTCGATTTCGTATTCATACTCAATTGTGTAGGGGTAGACTCCTTGTGAAAGGTCTGCATGCTTTAGTCTGTTATCACTATATAAACTGAAGCCATCATAAGCACTCTGATCATAAATTTCACTAGTCTTGAGCTTCTTTATTAATTCTCCCTGAGCATTGTATACAGTCCCTTTAAACATAATAATCTTACTAAGTCTGTCGTAGCCTATTGTTTCCTCAGCGAAGTCTTTTCCGTTTTCGTTGAGAATGGTGGCAACAAAGTAAACATGAAGCGTTGCTTTGCTTTGAGATACAATTGTGAACCTCATTTGATCTTCTCGCACAACAACATTAACATCCTTTTTCAATTCTTCTGGAATAGCACTTACGGGAAATTTAGGATCAGCCGCTTTTGCAGTGAGAACAAATAAGGCAAGAAATATGATGGCTAAATTTTTCATGTTACTTTTTCTTTAATACAATTTGTTCCGCTTCCTTAGCCACTACCAGATTGTAAAACTCACGCAGATGTGGGTAATCATTTTGAACGAAGAGCGTTTTACTTATTTGAAAACTGCTGGTAATACTTATGGTGTTACCCATCTGTGATACATTGTACATATACTTTGCGGCATTTCCTGGGAGCATAAACACTTTGCTTTGCGGCATTTCATCAATAGCAAAACTATCAGGTAATGCAATGCGGCAAGAATATATTACCTCTTGAGGACTGCCATAGTTCACGGGGTATTCACGGGTTTCTAGTGTAAAGGGATTTTTTTCTAATTGGCCCGTAACAAAGGGGTTTAAATAGATAGCATCTCCTGCTAAAGAGGCGTGTTCATTAATTTGAAGCTCATGAATTTCTTTAGCTACTTTATCTATTTCTTTCATGTTTTGAAATTCACTCTTTTCAACCATCCAATTGGCCTTGGCTCCTAAATAGTCTTTCAGGTATTCTTTTTCTCCGATTGCGTGATAGTCTTCACGCATTTCAAGGGCATCATATCCATCACGGCTGATGTTTAATTTACCTTTTAATTCTCCTTCAGAATTTAAAGTCATATCGGCACTATAAACAGTTCTTGACTTTGTTTTTGAATCCAAAGAAATCCAGCCAGTATTAATCTTTGAGATAATCAAGCCTTCTCCATTTAAGCATCGCTCAGGTAATACTCCCACAGGTATGTATTTTTCTGTGGCATCGAGAAATATGGGTTTACCGTCTAGTCTTACAAGACACACAACATAGTTGAGTTGCTCTTCCATAGGATACGATTGTCTAATGAAGCCATGGTCCCTGGTACTTAACAAAACAAGCTCAACATCAATCCCCGCCTTCTCTAGCATGGAAGCTAGCGTAATGTTTATATCAGCTGCTGTACCTTTCTTTGTTTCCATAACTTTTTTTAGGTCGTCAGCATACTTGTCCTTCTCTCCATTCCACTCAAGTGTTTTCTTAACATATGTATGAATAGTTTCTATTTTTTGCATGGGTTCGGTTTTGCCAGCAATTATTTCTTCAACAGTTTTCTTCAGAAAATTAGAACCCGACACAGCCTTACTAAAGCTTTGAGATTCTAACAGTTCAGTTCGAAGTTTGTCCCAGGAACCCATAATTTCTCGTGTCGCCTGACCTGGAAAATTAACATAGGCTAATGCAAAATTTATTTTGGAGACATAATCATCTTCGCTGGTCATAAAGGGCTCTGCTTTGAAGGCTGGCACATCTTTCATAATCCAATGGTGAGCCTTGTCGCTTCCTACGGCTTTCACTTCATAAGAAGTTGGAGAGATGTATCCTTGCATATACTTCTCCATTATAAAAAAGTCAGGGATATTAGCCCAATACTCAGAATGACGAACAGGTATGTCCTTTTGAAATTGCCAATTAGGAAAATTTGTCCAGAACTCAGAATAAAGAGTATAAGTGTACTCTATGATACTTCCTTCTTTTACATTAGGAAAGGTAAATTTTTGAAGGTTAATGTTGCGGTTGAATTTCTCTTTAAAAATTCCACTCTTGTCCATAACGGTTTCTACAACTTTTCCATTTTCCAGATTATAAGTAGTTGCCTTTAATTTACCCACTTTTTCTTCAGCGCTTCCGGAGTGAAAGAGTGGTATCCCAACGTCAGCATTCTCTAAACCGTTCTTCTTGAGAATTTTAATGCGAACATGGCGTTCATAATTTAGCTTAACATCTACTGTGGTAATGGACATATAGGCCTTTCCGTAATCAAAAAGTACAACGGCAGACGCGGAGGAGTCTTTGCTGTAAGTGGTCATGGTTAAATCGTCCATTGGTATATCTCCATATTTCATAGGAGCTTTTTGAGCCAAAGCAGCGGCAGAATAGACCATAAAGACAAAAAATAGCAACTTGTTCATAGATTTGGTTGGGGTATAGGTTTTCAAGGGTCTTAGCTAATAAAATTAAGGGCAATATTTTGGTTCAAATAAAGATAATCCGACTTAAAATCCAATAGGTTTTTTCAGTGGAAATAAGGAACGATCAGGATTGTTTAAATTTGAAGTTAATTTTATTCCATTGGCAAAATCAAGAACTGTTTTTTACTGTCAGAGTTGCGGCTACGAGTCTGCCAAGTGGCTTGGCAAATGTCCATCATGTGAGGCGTGGAATACGTTTGCCGAGGAGGTTGTAAATAAGGAAGAATCTACCAAGAACGAGTGGAGGCAGGAATCATCTCGTGCAAAAAACAACAAAGCAAAAACCCTTGATCAAGTTGAATCGTCTTCAGAAATTAGGATAAGCGCAGGCGATGAAGAACTTAATCGTGTTTTGGGAGGAGGCATTGTACCGGGTTCCCTGGTGCTGATAGGTGGTGAGCCCGGCATAGGTAAGTCAACGTTAATGTTGCAGGTTGGTCTTCAGCTTAAAAATCAGAAGGTGTTGTATGTTTCTGGGGAGGAAAGCGATCAGCAAATAAAAATGAGAGCGGAGCGGCTGGGAAATACGTCTCAGAAATTTTTTATCCTTACCGAAACAAATACAAAGAACATATTCTTATCGATAGAGTCGCTTCAACCAAGTCTTGTCATCATTGATTCAATACAAACGCTTCACTCTGGCGTGTTGGATTCGAGTGCCGGGAGCATTGGACAAGTAAGACAATGTGCAGGCGAATTGATGAAGTTTGCAAAAGAAACAAACACCCCCGTTTTTCTAATAGGCCACATCACAAAGGACGGTATGCTGGCAGGACCAAAAGTATTGGAGCACATGGTGGATACCGTTCTCCAGTTTGAAGGCGATCGACATTTGGCGTATCGCATTTTGCGTACTACTAAAAACCGATTTGGATCAACATCTGAAATCGGTATTTATGAAATGCTGGGCACAGGCTTGCGTGAAGTTTCAAATCCATCAGAAATTCTGATTTCGCAGAAAGATGGTCATTTAAGTGGTGTTACTATTGGTGCAACGATTGAAGGTAACAGACCTTTGCTGATTGAGATTCAATCTTTGGTGAGCCCGGCATCGTATGGAACACCACAACGAAGTCCGACAGGATTTGATCAAAAGCGTTTGAACATGCTGCTCGCTGTTTTAGAAAAACGCTGTGGATTTAAAATGGGAACACAAGATGTTTTTCTAAATATGGCGGGTGGAATTAAAGTGGAAGACCCGGCAATTGATTTAGCAATCTGTATTTCTTTGATTTCATCGATGGAAGAAATTTCCATTTCAGATAAAATCTGTTTTGCGGCAGAGGTAGGTTTGGGCGGTGAGTTGCGGGCAGTCAATCGTATCGATCAACGTATTTCGGAAGCAGAGAAATTGGGCTTCCAGGAAATTTACATTTCACGTCACAGTAAAAAATCGTTAGATCTGAGTAAAACAAAAATTAAAGTAAAGACCTTTGGAAAAATTACAGAGGTGTTTCAGGATTTGTTTGGCTAGTAAGCCCTTCAATCTGAGAGAATTTAACAGGGATGCCGGTTGCCAGTTACTGGTCACCGGTAAACGGAAACTGGTAACATTGATCTCTGCCTATCTTTAAAAGCCAACACAATATCATATGGAAAGCTTCTTCACTGAATCACTCGGAATCTCATCCTCTGCCTTTAGTTATTTTTTGTTGCCTTTGTTAATTTTTCTGGCGCGCATAACCGATGTATCCATTAATACCATCCGGATTATTTATGTTCTGGGCGGAAGAAGAATGACAGCAACCATATTGGGTTTCTTTGAATCGTTCATCTGGTTGATGGCCATTCGTCAAATTTTTGAGCATCTCGATAATTGGATTTGCTATGTGGCTTATCCAGGTGGTTTCGCCATGGGAATTTTTGTAGGGATGATTATAGAGGAACGCATTGCATACGGCAAAGTGATTGTGAGAATTATTACCAGAAGGGATGTGAAGGAATTGATAAACTATTTAAATACAAAACAGAACCGATATACGCATGTTAATGCAGAAGGACCAGATGGTCATGAAAATCTTGTATTCACTGTAATCGAACGCGAGCATCTTGATGATTTGCTTCATCATTTGAAAGAAATTTTACCTTCTGCTTTCTATACTGTAGAGAAAGTAAACCGTGCCGCAGAGAGTGGAGCGATTGTAGAGGAAACTCGAAGTTGGCGATTCATTTCGTGGTTAAGGAGTATTAAGCGTGAATGAACGATTAAGCTTCTGCCAGCATCTTTAAAATATCATCAACATACTCACGAGAATTAAAAAGCCGAGGTACTTTGTTTTGCCCACCTAACTTACCTCTTTTCTTCATCCAGAGATAAAAGGTACCTTCTTCAACGCAATGAACTTTTGGAGCAACGAGCGCAAGATCGTGTGCGCGTTTGGCATCGTAATCTGAATTGATGCTGCGCAGGGTTTCATCTAACACACGACTAAATTCTGAAAGACTTTTTGGCTGTACACTAAATTCGATGATCCATTCGTGGCCACCTTTTTTTCTGGCTTCAAGGTAGATTGGAGCCGCTGTAAAATTTTGTATAACAGCGTCTGTTTGTTCGCAAGCAATGGTAATGGCGGTCTCTGCGTTTTCTACAATCAACTCCTCACCAAAGGCATTAATAAAATGTTTGGTGCGGCCTGAAATTTTTATGCGATACGGATTCAGCGATGTGAACTTAATCGTATCACCGATGTTGTAACGCCATAAGCCTGCATTGGTAGAAATAACAAGCACATAATTTTTTTCCAAGACCACATCACTTAAGCGTATGGCTTTTACATTTTCAATTTCAATCTCTTCTGCCGGAATAAATTCGTAAAAAATCCCATAGTCTAGCATCAGTAAAAGTTCATCAGAATCTTTTTGATCCTGAATTCCAAAAAAGCCTTCGCTGGCATTATAGGTTTCCCAATATCGCATTGAAGTACTTGGGATAAGCGACTTGAATACATTTCGATAGGGAGCAAACGAAACTGCTCCATGAAAGAACACTTCTAAGTTTGGCCATACCTCGAGAATACTTTTCTTCTGTTGCATGTCCATAATTTTTTGAAGCAACAAAATAGTCCAGGTAGGTACACCAGCAATGTTGGTAACATTATCGCCAATGGTTTCTTTCGCCATCTTCTCCATCTTCTCTTCCCAATTGCCCATCAGTGCAGTTTCTAAACTTGGCGTTCGAATAAACTGAGCCCATATGGGAAGGTGCTGAAGAATGACAGCAGAAACATCACCATAATACGATGTTGCGCTTGGATCAAACTCATTAATTTGGTGACTGCCACCAATGGCCAATCCTTTTCCATCAAAGATTTTTGTTTCGGGATAATTGTTAACATACATCGACAACATATCTTTTCCTCCCTTCATGTGGCAATCTTCCAATGCTTCCATTGAGACGGGGATAAACTTACTGCGTGCATTGGTAGTGCCGGACGATTTTGAAAACCATTTTATCTCAGAAGGCCAAAGGATGTTTTGTTCACCGCGCATCAACCGTTCAATGTAAGGATACATTTTTTCGTACGTGTGTATCGGTACACGATCGCGAAAATGTTCGTATGATATAATACTTTCAAATCCATATCGCTGGCCGAACTCGGTATAACGTGCGTTATGCACAAGCTTTCTAAAAAGCTCATCCTGCACTTCATGCGGATATTTAATAAACAGCTCAATCTGATGAATGCGCTGTTTCATGACCCACGTTATAATCGAATTAATTAACCCCATTTGCAAAAAACCATATCTTCAAAAGTAAGAAAGATATTGAAGTATGAGGTACGATTTACAATGTACAAGGTGTGATTTAATTGACGGAATTGGGAACGGTTTAGTTAAGGCTAAATAGCAGGAGTCCGCTCGTCCGATTGAGATCGTACTTCGCACCCTCTACATCTTACCTGGTTAAGACTCTTTCCAATTGTCATTATTTTCAAGCGTTACCTTAGCTCTTCGCAATTCGAAATTTTGACCAAGATAAACTTTACGAACCAACGGATCGTTGGCAAGTTCCTCTGCTGTTCCGGCTTTGAATAATTTTCCATCGACCATAAGGT